>Ga0210116_1000003_pt1 | contig 234372 bp, 234 predicted proteins | sample RushOxbow_ThreeS_6_FD_185562 | JGI IMG/M metagenome (GOLD analysis project Ga0210116, IMG submission 185562) | Wetland microbial communities from San Francisco Bay, California, USA, that impact long-term carbon sequestration -... | ecosystem: Environmental > Aquatic > Marine > Wetlands ...
ACCTCTCCGAGGAGTCGCTCGCCCTGGTCCTCGAGGACCAGGGCGATGAGGGACGAGAGGAGGCGCCTCAGCTACAAGCCGCGTGAAAGGACCGACGAGGAGTTACACCACAACTTCCGACTTGACTTCTGAGTCAGCTTCCGCTCGCGTCGTAGGGCCATCAGCTGACTGGCGATCGAGAACTCACGACGAAGCTCGCGTAGCTCAGCTTCGGCGGCCGGGCCTTTGGCCTTCGCCTCGGACTCGATGTCCTCGATCAGTTTGCGGAAATCGTCGCTCATCTGGTCCTCCTGAGAGTCAGAGGTGATTATGAGCTATATCCCATAAATCGTCAAGTCTTCCGTTTCTCCATGCGGTGACGTGATCGCCACGTCCGCAGTCGCTGTCTCGCGATCTCGATCTCACGCTGCTGACGCCGTCCCTTCGGATCTTCGCCCTTGTCGTAGCCGTGGAGCAGCAGGATTCGATTGTCCCCGTAGGCGTGACAGAAGACCCGCAGGCTGATTTGCTCGGCCCTCTTGACCTTGCGGCTCTTCTGCTTAACCTCGTAGCTGCGTTTTCGCATCAACCGGAACTCGAAGATCCCGGCGCCAAGTTGCTTCCCCCACGCCTTCTCCTCGCAGACCGAGACTCCCTGTCCCTGGAGCACCTGCTCCATCGCCACGCCGATCGCGTGCCGCTTTGCCGGCGTCAGCTCCTTGATCCAGCGTAGGCACGGCTTATCGCCGTCCTGCTCCTCGTAGAAGTCGAGTTGGTATGGACGTGGGCCCACCCAGACAAGGCTACGTCAGACCTCAGACAAAAGGCTTCGCGTTGGATTCAGCCAGCTGTCGCGCCGACGCCGTGCTGGCGGATCTCTTCGAGCGTCTCGGACATCGAGTCGACGTCGGCTGAGATCATTTCGGCCCAGGGCTTGTCGGGGTGCTCGTCGAGGGTCTTGTAGCCGTTGCCGCTGATCACGGAGACGACGGTGTCGTCTGGGCCGAGCTTGCCTTCGTTGGCGAGCTTCATCGTGCAGGCGATCGTGGTGCCGCCGGCGGGCTCGGTGAGGATGCCCTCGGTGGCGCCGAGCAGGTCGATCGCGTCGAAGATCTCGGAGTCGGTGGCGGTGGCCGCCGTGCCGCCGCGCGACATCACTGCGTCGACGACGAGTGGGCCGTCGCCGGGCGCGCCGATCGCGAGCGAGTGCGCCGCGGTGTGCGGGGTCTGCGGCTCGATCTCGCCGCTGCCGTCGAGGATTGCCGTCGAGATCGGGCCGCAGCCGTCAGGCTGCGCGACGCTGATCTTCACGTTCGAGGTCTCGGCGAGGCCGACGGTCTCGAGCTCGTTCAGGCCCTTGTGAACGCGCGAGGAGAGCGTCCCGCCCGCGGCCGGGATCACGATGTGGTCAGGCGCGGCCCACTCGAGCTGCTCGACGACCTCGTAGGCGAGCGTCTTCGCCCCCTCCGCGTAGAACGGTCGCAGCGTGATGTTGGCGAACTGCATGCCGATGGTCAGCGCCAGCTCGCGGCAGGCACGGTTGGCTTCGTCGTAGTTGCCGTCGAGCTGGATCACCGCCGCGCCGAGCGCCCGGCAGGCGCGCGCCTTGCCGCGCTCGAGGTTCGACGGGTAGAAGACGTAGGCGGTGACGCCGGCCTTCGCCGCCAGCGAGGCGACCGCGGTGCCGACGTTGCCGGTCGAGACGCAGCCGATCTCGTCCTTGCCCAGCTCGAGCAGGCGCGCGACCGCCATCGAGACGACGCGGTCCTTGTAGGAGAGGCTTGGGCGCGAGGTGCTGTCGTCCTTCAGGTAGAGCTTCTTGAGGCCGAGCTCGGCGCCGAGCCGGTCGGCGTGGATCAGCGGCGTGCGGCCGCTGTAGCGACCGACGCGGGCCTGGGCCCGGGCGTCGACGATCGGCATCAGCTCCTCGAAGCGCCAGATGTTGATCTCGCGCTCGGCCGGCGGGACCTCGCTGAGACGGGTCTTGGCCAGCTCGTAGTCGTAGTCGATGTCGAGCCCGTTGCCGCAGCCGAGGCACTTGGAGGTCGTGTCATCCAAAGGCAGCCGCTGACCACAGTCTCGGCAGACCAGTTCGGTCGCGCAGGAACGAGTGCGGTCCTCTTGGCTCAACATGGCGAGATCTCCCTCCGGCAGAGTACCGAACAATCTTTCCTGTGTGGTCTGCCGGCGCCGGAAACGGAGTGGGCCCGCCCCCGGCGGTGTCAGCATCCGCGGGGCGGGCCCAATCTCCCGGCCTCGGCCTCCCCGGCCTCGGCCTGCGCGCGCCAGGACGGTACCAGGGCCTGACGCGCCTCTATCGCTGCGACCCGGCGATCTCGCCGGGCAAACCAGCGCCACGGCCCATTACATGGCCGCCCCCCCTCTCCGGGGGCCTAGCTGCCAGGGGCAAGAGGGCGTTCCGGCCGTCGGGCTGGGCAGCGCCGTGGGCTCGAGGTGGGGCAGCGCCGACGGCGCCGTCGCCTCCCGTCTGATCCCGATTCGGCCGGCATCTCGACTCATGACTGGACACTCCTCATCTGCCATCGCAAGGCGAGTCGCCCTACTGGGGTCTCTCCCCTCCGCTGGCGCTTGGTTGTCAGCGCGTCTAGCTATAACAGACGTGCCAGTACCGGTCAAGGTGTCTTGTGTAAATGGCGCAGGCCCTTTGAGAAACGGGCCGGATCGATTGCGCAGGAAGAGGTGCGGGGGCGATGGGTTACGGCGAGATGGGCCATAACCAGATCCGCGGCTCTTGAACTGACTCTCCCTTTTTGCCGTGCCAGGCGAGCCCCTCGTTAGACGAGACCCCGCCTCTTCACTGCGCTTGATCGTCAGCAATTCCATTCATAACAGGTTTGGGAAAACCAGTCAAGGTCTCTTGTCTAATTGTTTGAGAATCAGCGAGAGCCGGCGCCCGACGCCGCCGCGCCGAGGTCGAGCCGCTCCGGCCAGGACCCGAGGTCGACCGCCTCCGACCCAGCGTCGCCCTCATCGGCGAGGAGCAGTGCCTCGGCGATATGGGGCGCAAAGGGCGCCAGCACCCTGGCAAGCAGCTCGAGCGCCGCAATGAGCGCCTCGGCATCGACGCGGCTGAGGCCCCCACGGCGCTTGACAACCCGCTTCTCGAAATCCTGGATGCGCTCGAGCAGGCGGGTCACGTTGCGGATCGCCTTGTGCATCTGCAGCTCCTCGAGGTCTGCCGTGATCCGAGCCAGGCCGTTGTCGCACCACTTGCATAGACGGTCGCGCATGAACTCGGTGTCCGCCGCGGCCTCTGGGTCGATCGGCGCCTTCGCCGCAAGCTCGCGCCGCGAGCGCGTGTACTCCCAGAGGTTGTGCAGGAAGCGGCTGGCGAAGCGCAGGGCACCGTCGTTCCAGTTCAGCGTCTTCGCCGGCCCGGCCGCGTAGAGAATCGCGATGCGGATCGTGTCGGCGCCGTAGCGCTCGACCAGCTCGTCGGGATCGACCACGTTGCCGAGGTGCTTGCTCATCTTGCGCCCGTCGGCGATCACCATCTCGTGGAAGAGGCAGCCGGAGAACGGCTCGCCCTCCTCCATGAAGGCGAACGGGCCGATGTCGCGCAGCGCCTTGGTGACGACCCGCTGATCGAAGACGAAGCCGCCGCTGTCGGAGCCGGCGACCAGCTGCTCGGAGGGCAGCCAGGTGCGCAATTCCGGGTGCGAGAACATCTCGGCGTCGCGTGCGTGCGGCGGCACCGCCGAGGGAACCCAGAGCCAGAGCGCGTCGAAGTGGCAGTCGAGCGTGTCGGTCTCGCGCCTCGCGGGCTCCCCGCAGCGCGGGCAGGCGACCTCGACGAACTCCGGCATCTCGGCCAACGGGTTGCCCTCCCCGGTCGGCTCGACGTCACGGGGCAGGACCACTGGGAGATCCTCCTCCGGCACCGGCACGGGACCGCACGACTCGCAGAGGACAATCGGGATCGGCGTCCCCCAGAATCGCTGACGGGAGATCGAGAAGTCCGCCGCCTTGTAACGAACGGCAGGACGTACGTCCGCCTTCGCCCCGGCGTCCTCGGCCGCCTCCGCACCGGCGAGCCGCGGCACCCGCGCCGCGACCTTGGCGTCCGCCTCATCGGCACTGGGAATTCCGAGCACAGCGGTCGGCCCGTAGCGAGCGTCGACCAGCGGCGAGACCAGGACCGGCAGCGCACCACCCGCGAACTCCGCCTTCGCCGCCAACCCGGTGTCGACCAGCGGCACGGCGGCGGCGTCGCGGGCGCTGCGCTCCCAACCACCCGAGCGCAGCTCGTCCAGCTGCTCGGCCACGGCGGCGTCGCCGGCCCAGGCCTCGACGTCGGGGTGGCGCGGCGAAAGCATGACGAAAGTCGCCGCGCCGAGCGAGTCGGCGTGGGGGCTGAAGACGGTGAGTGTCGTGCCGTCGACGTCGGCCACGTCAACCTCGACGCCGTCGCTGCGGCCGAGGATGTAGCGCTGGGTCGAGAGCGAGATCTCGTCCCAGGCCCCCCCCTCCTCCAGCGCCGCGAGGCCACGATCGTTCTCCTCCAGATACGGCGCGATGCGCAGGAACCAGGTTGGCCGGCGGATCAGGCGCACCTCGTTGTGGCAGCGCCAACAGCGGCCGTCCTCGACCTGCAGCGCAGCCAGCGTCGTGCGACAGTGGTCGCACCAGTCGACCGTCGCGTCGTCGCGGTAGATCAGCCCCGCCTCGAGCAGCTGCAGGAAGAGCCACTGCGACCAGCGGTATTGCGCCTCGTCGGAGCTGTAAAAGACGCGCTCGTAGTCGAAGGAGAAGCCGAGCCGCTTCATCTGCGTGAGCATTCGCTCGCCGCAACGCTCGACCCAGTCGGCTGGCGGGACTTTGCGCTCGATCGCGGCCATCTCGGCCGGCAGGCCGAATGCGTCGAAGCCGAAGCCGAAGAGGACCGCGTCGCCACGGGCGCGGCGGAAGCGCGCGTAGGCGTCGCCGAGCGAGTAGTCGCGCACGTGGCCCATGTGCAGCTTGCCGGAGGTGAAGGGGCTCGACGGCTTGATGTAGACCCCGGCCCCGCCATCGTCGGGGAGCCGCGTGGCAAAAGCGTCCTCACGGTCCCAGGCCGCCTGGCGCTCGGCCTCGATCGCCGCCGCGTCGTAGTTGGGTCTTGCGCTTGTCATCTGCGGCCTTTTGCTGCCCGTCCCTGCCTGCCTCACGGGCGAGATAATTTGACCATTGCGCGGCGGGGGCTTATTGTCTTCGGGCGAGTCTACAAGTCAGATGGCCACCCACACACGGCCCCGGCGGCGCTTGCGACACCCCGGGGCCTGGCCGAGACCTGAAGAGGAGGTCCCAACATGACAGAGGGTAGAGCAGTCTCCGTCCTGGTCGACGGTCGGCTGGACGAACGCTTGGTCGAGAGAGCGCTGGAAGCCGCCGCATTCGCCCCAGAAGGGGAGCGCATTCGCAATGCGGTGGAGACAGTGGTCGACGTCTCCGAGCTGGACCCCGATGGCACGCGAGCGGCGCTCTGGGCGCTTCGCGGCGACCCGGAGGCGCAGGAACGCCTAGAGGCCTGTCTGGAGATGACCCCAGCCCGTGCGACTCTGGCGCTGGGTGCGACGATCCAGATCTGCTCGGCGGAGCTCGCTTCGCTCGAGCCCGACCTGCGCCAACGCATGCCCGAGCTGCTGCGCTGGCTTGAAGGCGGCTGGTAGGGCCACTCAGGCGGGCTTGCGGCCCGCGATGAAGACCTCGAACTGGCCCGCCTTCGGCGGTCGCGGCTTGCCGTTGCCGCGAAAGGCGCCCTCGAGCTCCATCCCGACCGAGCGGTAGATCTCGGCCAGCTCGTCGACCGAGTAGAGCCTCTGCCGGAACGGGATCGGCTCCACGCCCTCGAAGACCTCGCCGACGAGGATCGGCGTCGTCGAACCTTCTAAGTAGCGCGTGCGCGGTTCCCAGCGGTGGTCGATGAGTTCGACCATGCCACCGCCCGCGATCCACGTTTTCTGCGGCAGGTGGGTTTCCGCGTAGAGGACGTTGGGAAGCTGCAGAAGGTTGCCCCCACCCGGGCGCAGCGCGGCGGCGATCACCTCGAAGGTGCGGTGGTTCTCCTCTTCGGTCTCGAAGTAGCCGATCGCGCCGTCGTTGAGGTTGAGGACCACGTCGAACTCCTCGTCGAAGCCGAGCTGACGCAGATCCTCTTCCAGGAAGGAGACGTTCTCAACTCCCTCCTCCTCGGCGTCGCGGTTGGCGACCTCGAGGAGATCGGCGGCGATGTCGACGCCGACGACGTCGAACCCGCGGCGCGCAAGCTCGATCGAGTGGCGACCGGTTCCACAGGCGAGGTCGAGCACCCGGGCGCCGTCCGGCGGCCGCAGGATCGCGACCACGCGGTCGATTTCTCCGGCGGTCTGCTCGGCCCAGGGCCGATTGAGCGTGTGGGACGCAGGGAAGGCGGAGCGGTACCAGTCCTGCGGCACCTCGGTTGCACTGGCCTGCTCCATTGCTCAGGAATATTAGCGAGCAAGGCCCAGACGGCGCCGGTCGGATCGTTAGGCGAACGTCCAGAGCTTGTTGCCGAGGAAGTTGAAGGGCATTGCCACCGCGACGGCGATCGCCTGCGCCGACAGCTCTCCCATCCCCGTCGACAGCAGCAGCGCTTCGAGGACGACGAGGTTGATCACGAGGGCGGCGAGGCTTACCGCGAAGAAGCGAACCGCCTGGAAGCCGGCGTGCCCGTCCCTTGCGGCGAAGGTCCAGTGACGGTTCCAGAAGAAGTTGTTGGTGACGGCGACGCAGAAGGCGCCGACCGCGGCGAGCGCCTGGTGCAGACCGAGCTCGCCGTTCAGCAGGGCGAAAACAGCCAGGTTGATCAGGTAGCCCGAGCCGCCGACGAGGCCGAACTTGACCAGCTGCCACCAGCTCGCCGGACGGCGAGCTGCGGCGCTCAGACGAATTGCGAGCTCGGAAGCGCTCAAGGACGTCCGAACCTTAACCGCGTCGGCAGCCAGACCGAGTGGAGATGCCGCCGCGAGGCTCGCCTAATCTTCCCCTCCATGCGGGTTCTCAGCGCCACCATCGTCGTCGCCTGCGCGGGGGCAGCCACGCTCCTCGCGATCCTGGCGCTCGATGGGGGCAAGGGCGAAGGGCGCGAGTCCAGTACACCCCCATCGAGCGCGCCCGGCGTCACCGTCATATCGCCTCGCAACGGCGCCCGACAGCACAGCCATGCCGCTGTCGTCAAGGTTCAGGTCTCCAACTTCCAGCTATCGCCCTCCCACTTCGGAGGCGAACCGCAACTGGGCGAGGGTCACCTGCGCTTCGGTCTCAATCGGGTGCCCGACTGCGTCGAGCCGGCGAAGCTGCAGAAAGCGATCGATAGCCCCTTCGGCAAGGGACGCCTCATCGGCCGGTCCTTCGACTACCCCCGATACGCGGGACCGAACGGGGTGCTTGCGCAGCGGATCGGCACGGCAGGCAGCTACTCGCCGGCGACCCGCCCCGAGATCTACTACCACGGCCTGCCCGCCGGCTTCTACCGGCTCGTCATCAACCTGGCTCAAAACGACGGCTCGACGACGCCCTTCCACGCGGTGACCAACTTCGAGATCGTGCCCAAGCCGGGACACGGGGCGCACTGCACCGGCGGCAAGGTCCCCAGCGCCAAGGCAGCGGCCTTCGACTGACTGACGTCCGGCGCAGAGAATTTGCAATTCCGTCTGATTCTGCGCGCCATTCCGTGCAGACAGATCGTTACGGTGCCATCATGGACACCATGCGGGAGCAGTGGACAGACGAGCGGCTCGACGATCTGAAGGACGAGGTCGGCACCCTCCGAGCCGAGATGAAAGATGAATTCCGCGCCGTCAGGGCCGAGATGAGGGACGAATTCAAGGCCGTCCGGGAGGAGATGCGTAGCGAATTCAAGGCCGTCCGGGAGGAGATGAAAAGCGAATTCAAGGCCGTCCGGGAGGAGATGAAAAGCGAGTTCCGTGCCATGCGGGCGGAAATGAAAGCCGGCTTCGACTCGCTGCACCGGACGATGATCCAGTTCGGCGGTCTCCTGATTGCGGCGCTGATCGGGTTGATCGCGACGCAGCTCTAGCCCGCCACTGGGCAGCAATACTTCACTTTGTATAGTGAGGTCCGGGATGCGGACCTTCCGTCGTTTGCTCGGCTTCCTCAGGCCTTACAGACCCCAGCTCTGGGGCTCGCTGGCATTCGCCTGGGCGGCGATGGGGATGACGGTGCTGATCCCCTGGCTGATCGGACGAGCGATCAACGCAATCCAGGCGGGCGACAAGCCCGACCTTGCCCCCCTGGCCCTCGCGATCGTCGGCGCCGGCATCCTGCGCCTGGGGCTGACCTCCGTCCGGCGAATAGTCGCCGGCCGCGTCTCGCTGGCGGTCGAATTCGACCTGCGCGAGCGCTTCTACGGCCACCTGCAGCGACTCGAGCTCAGCTTCTTCGATCGCCAGCAGACCGGCCAGCTGATGTCGCGGGCGACGGTCGACCTGCAATCGATCCGCTTCTTCCTCGGCTACGGGCTGATCTTCATCACCCAGAGCATGCTGACGATCGTCCTCGCCACGGTGGTGATGATCGCTATCAACCCGCTCCTCGCGCTGCTCGCCCTCCTCCCCGCCCCGCTGGTCGTCTACACCGCCTCGCGCTACAACCGCGTCTCGCGGCCCGCCGTGCAGGAGGTGCAGCAGAGGATCGCCGAGCTGACCGCGGAGGCCGAGGAGAGCATCTCGGGGATCCGCATCGTCAAGGCCTTCGCCCGCGAAGAACACCAGCTGCACCGCTTCCAGCGTGCCGTGGCCCGCGTCTTCGACCAGAGCATCTACTCGACCCGGCTGCAGGCGATCTTCTCCCCCCTGATAGGGCTGCTACCGCAGGCCGGCGTCGCGCTCGTGCTGCTCGTCGGCGGGCGGGCCGTGATCGACGGCACTCTCAGCCTCGGCAACTTCACCGCCTTCTACACCTACGCCGCGATGCTGGCCGGGCCGACGCGCATGCTCGGTCTCTCCCTTGGCATGGCCCAGCGGGCGATCGCCTCAGGCAACCGCCTCTTCGAGATCCTCGACCGCGAGCCACGGGTCGAGAGCCCGCCTGGAGCGCCGCCGCTGCCCGAGGGCGGTGGCGCGGTTGAGCTGCGAGACGTGACACTGCACTACAGCGCATCCGACATCGACCACGCTGGAGGGGGGTCGATGTCGGATGCGGCGTTGAGCGGGATCGACCTCAAGGTCGAGGGGGGCCAGACCGTGGCCCTGGTCGGTCCGTCGGGATCGGGGAAGACGAGCCTGGTCGCGCTCGTCGCCCGCCTCTACGACCCCAACCAGGGCAGCGTTCTGGTCGACGGCGCCGACGTGCGTGAGGTCGACGTGACTTCGTTGCGCTCGCAGGTGGCCTTCGTCGCCGACGACAGCTTCCTCTTCAGCGCCACGGTCGGCGAGAACATCGCCTACGGCAAGCCCGGCGCCAGCCCCGCAGAGATCGAGACGGCGGCGCGACGTGCCCAGGCCGACGAGTTCATCCGCGACCTGCCTGGTGGCTACGACACCGTCGTCGGCGAGCGTGGCCTGACCCTCTCCGGCGGCCAGCGTCAGCGCCTGGCAATTGCCCGGGCGCTGCTCGCCGACCCGCGCATCCTGATCCTCGACGACGCGACTTCGTCGGTCGACGCCACGACCGAGGCGGCAATCAAGCGCGGTCTGCGCGAGGCGATGACGGGACGCACCACGTTCGTGATCGCCCACCGGCTCTCGACCGTGTCGCTGGCCGACGAGGTGGTGGTCATGGACGGCGGCAGGATCGTCGACCGCGGCACGCATACCGAGCTGCTCGAGCGCTGCGGCTTCTACCGCGAGATCGCCGAGCACGGCCTCGCCGACGCGGTGTTCCTGCAGCGCGACCTCGAGCAACGCGAGGAGCTGGCGCGGCTGTGAGCGCAAAGAAGCACGGCAAGGCGCGCTTCGTAGCCGGAATGCTCTGGCCCTACAGGGGGCGCGTTGCGCTCGCGCTCCTGGCGATGCTTCTCGCCACCGCAGCGGGGCTGGCGCCGCCGCTGCTCGCCAAGGAAGCGATCGACGCCGGCATCATCCCGGGCGACGTCTCGGCCCTCAACTGGGCTGTGGCCGGCTTCGTCGCGGCCGCGGTGCTCTACGCCGGCGCCACCTACGCGCAGACCTACCTGGTCGGCTGGGTCGGCACTCGCGCATTGCAGGACCTGCGCGAGCGCATCTTCTCCCACCTGCAGTCGATGTCGATCGGCTTCTTCACCAGGAACAGACCCGGCGTCCTGATCTCGCGTCTGACCAACGACGTGGAAGCGCTCAACCAGCTCGTCTCTACCGGGGTGGTGACCCTCTTCTCGAGCGTGCTGACGCTGGCCGGGTCCGTCGTCATCCTGGTCGCCCTCGACCTGAAGCTGGCGCTGGTCACCTTCATCACCTTTCCCATCCTCGCCGCGGCCAGCGCCATCTTCCGCATCGTCTCCCACGGCGCGTACCGGGCGACCCGCGAACGGATAGCCGCCATCACCGCCTACCTGCAGGAGACGCTCAGCGGGGTGCGCCTCGTCCGCAGCTTCGGCCAGGAGCCTCGACACGCGAGCGCGATGACCGAGCTCAACGAGGCCAATCGCGAGGCCAACATGCGCACCGTCTATCTCAACGCGACCTACTTCCCCAGCGTCGAACTCCTCTCAGCGGTAGGCACCGCCGCGATCCTCCTCTACGGCGGCAGCCAGGCGATCGACGGCGCGATCCAGATCGGTCTCATCGTCGCCTTCGTCGGCTATCTGCAGATCTTCTTCGAACCGATCCAGCAGCTCTCCAACCTCTACACGACCTGGCTGCAGGGCGTGGCGGCGATGGACAAGATCTTCGAGCTGCTCGAGACCCCCACCGACATGCCCGACTCGCCGGGGGCCGTCGACCCGGGCGCGCTGCGCGGCGAGATCGAGATGCGCGGCGTCTGGTTCTCCTATGGCGGCGAGGACCAGTGGGCCCTGCAGGGCGTCGACCTTCACGTTCCGCCGGGCCAGACCCTGGCGCTGGTGGGTGCCACGGGAGCGGGCAAGTCGACCTTCGCCAAGCTGGTCGCCCGCTTCTACGATCCGCAGCGGGGCGAGGTGCTCGTCGACGGCCACGACCTGCGCGATCTGCGCCAGCAGGCGCTGCGACGCCAGCTCGGCATCGTCCCGCAGGAGGGATTCCTCTTTTCGGGCAGCGTCCGCGAGAACATCGCCTTCGGGCGCCCGGAGGCCAGCCTCGAGGAGATCGAGGCCGCAGCCGCGGCCGTTGGCGCCGGCGAGTTCGTCGCCGCGCTCCCCGACGGGATCGATACGGAGGTCGGCGAGCGCGGTGTGCAGCTCTCCGCGGGCCAGCGACAGCTCGTCGCCTTCGCCCGCGCCCTGCTCGCAGAGCCCCGCATCCTGATCCTCGACGAGGCGACATCGAATGTCGACGTGCGCACCGAGAAGACAATCGAGCGTGGACTGGAGCGCCTGCTCGCCGGCCGCACCGCGATCGTCATCGCCCATCGCCTCTCGACGATCCGCCGCGCCGGCAAGATCGTCGTCCTCGAGCACGGCCGCGTCGCGGAGGCCGGCACGCATGAGGAGCTGATCGACGCCTCCGGTCCCTACGCCCGGCTCTACGGGGCCTGGGAGGAGAGCTCAGCCGCCTGACGGCTCAGCCGGGACCGACGCCGCCGGAGCTGCCGCCGCCCGTACCGCCACCGGCCGCACCGCCCCCGCCCGTGCCGCCACCGGTTTCCGGCGCGACTCCCGGCGCTTCTTCGACCGCTTCGGGCGCTTCTTCCGCTTCCGGTTCAACCGTTTCGGGGACTTCAGCGCCCCCCGATTCGGATTCGCCGCTCGCGCTGCTGAGCGGCGTCGGGCCTTCTCCGCACTTTTCGAATCCGTATTCGTCGGCCGCCGCCTGAAAGGACACCAGGGCCGACGAGGCGTTCGCTTCGGCCGTTTCGAGCCCCGCCGCATCGCCTCGCTCCGAGGCGAGCTTGACTTCGTCCTCCGCCGTCGCCAGCGCTTCGGCCGCTGCGATGAATTCCGGATAGCCCTCCGATTCCTGCGGGGCGCCCAGGTTCTTCAGGCTGGCGACCATGCCGCCGTAAAGGCCGGCAGCTTGAGCCGCCGGCGATGTCGCGCTTTCCGTCGATCCTTCGGCCGAGCCGACCGCTGCATTGACCTCGGCGCAGATCGCGTCCCCCTGCTCGATCAGCTGCGCCTTGGTCAGCGCGGCCGTCGTCGCCGTGGTCGTCGGCGTCGATTCGGTCGAATCGCCGCCGCCGCAGCCCGCGACCAACGGTGCGAGCACAAGCAGGACTGCGATCGATGTGCGGCGCGGTCTCAAAAGGGCTGCGCGAACCTAGCAGAGCCGCGCGACGCCGAACTGCATCAAATTCCCTTCCTGGCAGAAGGGGAATTTGATGCAGTTCGGGGAGGCGGAGGAAACTGCGGCCCAGGGACTCGAACCCCGACTACCTCGTCCAGAGCGAGGCGTGCTGCCATTACACCAGGCCGCAACGCGAGGACCGAAGAATACCGGCGGCCGCGCACGACTTTGCTCAAGGGCCGATAGACGCCAGATCGCTGTCGGCGTCGGCGATCCGCTCGCGGGCTGCGCTGACGTCGACGCCGTCGGCGAGCATGCGTCGCGCTTCGGCCAGGTCCTCGGGCCGGCCGACGCTGAGGGCGCCCGCCACACGGCCGTCCTTCAGGTACCAGACCGAGAACTCGCCGGCGTCGCGATCGCCGCGCCAGACCTCCTCGTCCCAGTCGTGGGCGGGACCGACGTACTCGAGGCTGGCCCAGTCGGCGAGGTCGCTGAAGAAGTAGGGGACCACCTCGTAGTTCGCGTCGGCGCCGAGCATATTGCCGGCCGCGTGCATGCCCTGCTGCATCGCCACGTCCCAGTGCTCGACGCGCAATCGCCGTCCGTGGACGACGCTCTCGTAGGAGCAGCAGTCGCCGGCGGCGTAGATCCCCTCGGCCGAGGTCTGCAGCCGCGCGTCGCAGGCAATCCCGTTGCCGATCTCGAGCCCGGCGCGTTCGGCGAGCATCGTGTCGGGCCGCACTCCGGCGCCGACGACGACGGCGTCGCACTCGATCGCCTCGCCGCTCTTGGTCAGGACCGCCCGCACCCGGCCGTCCCCCTCGAAGGCCTCCAGCTCCTCGCCGCCGAGCACGGTGACGCCACGCGATTCGAGCTGCTCCTGGAACCAGCGCCCGGCATCGGCCCCAAAGGTTCGCGAGAGCGCCACCTCCTCCATCATCACGATCGTGCACTTCGTCCCGCGCGCGGCCAGCGAGGCGGCGACCTCGGTGCCGATGTAGCTGCCGCCGACCAGGACGACGTGCTCGGCCGCCTCGGCGTCGGAGCGGATCGCATCGGAGTTGCCGTAGGCCCGCAGGTAGTGGATGCCCTCGTTCTCGGCTCCCTCGACGCGCAGGATGTTGACCATCGCGCCGGTCGCGAGCAGCGCCTTCTCGAAGGAGACCTCCTCCCCGCCCTGCAGCTTCGCGGTGCGGGCGCCCGGGTCGAGCGACATAACGTTGACGCCCGTGCGCAGATCGACTTCGTTCTCCTCGTACCAGCTGGGCGGGTTGACGTAGGCGTCCGAGCGCTCCGTCTCGCCTCGCAGATACTCCTTGGAGAGGGGAGGCCGTTCGTAGGGGGGCTCCGGCTCACGCCCGACCAGCACGATGGCGCCTTCCGCGCCGCGCTTGCGCAGCTCCGCGGCGCAGCTGGCGGACGCCATTCCGCCGCCGACGAGCAGAAACTCGGCCTTGGTCATCGCGCCTCCCTCAGGCGCCGGCGCCGTTTTGGTCTGGGCCGAAGAGCTCCTTCAGCTGCTCCTCGTGGCCGGGGTCGAGAACCGCGAGCACCTCGTCCCCTGCTTCGAGGATCGTGTCGGGACCCGGGACGAACCCCTTGCCGCTGCGCAGCACTGAGATCAGCAGGCTTCCTTCCGGCATTTCGAGGTCGCCGACCCGCCTGCCGGTCACGCCGGAGTCGGCGCCGAGCAGCATCTCGATGATCTCCAGCTGCTCCTCCTGCAGGTCGAGAAGATGGACCAGGCCGTACTGGGGCACCTCGTGCTCGAGCAGGCGCAGGATCAGATCGGTGGCCGAGACCGACGGCCTGATCCCGAGCAGATCGAAGTGGGGCCTGTTCCGCGGGTTGTTGACCCGGGCGATGATGCGGTCCACCTGGTACTTCTCGCGCGCCACCTGGCAGATCAGCATGTTGTCCTCGTCGTCCCCGGTGACGGCGATCACCATGTCGGCGCGCTGGATGCCGGCGCGCTCCAGAACCCAGAGCTCGGAAGCGTCGCCGTAGGTGACGCTGTGCTCGAGCTCCTGCTCGACGGTGAGGTAGCGGCGGCGGTCGCTCTCGATCACGGTCACCTCATGCCCCTTCTCGAGCAGCTCCCGCGCGAGGTTCCAACCGACCTTGCCCGCTCCGACGACGATGATGTACATGGCCCTCGCGCCCCCTACGCCGTTTCCGCCGGCTCGGCACTCGGACCGGAGCCCGAACGCGGCGCTCCTTCGCGGACCGCGCTCTCGAGCATGTCGATCGCCACGCGGGTCGGGCAGACCGTGTGCAGACCCTGTCCCTCGTACCACTCGGCGCGTAGCGGGTCGAGGATGCGAGCGATCACGGTCGGCACGTTGTAGCGGCGCTGGGCGATCTGCGAGATCACGATGTTGGTGTTGTCGCCGTCGGTGGAGGCGATGAAGGCGTCGGCGCGCTGGATGCCGGCGGCCTCCAAGGCCTCGGTCTCGAGGCCGGCGCCCACCGTGAACTGCCCCCCCAGATCCTCCCAGCCCTTCTCGAGGCCGACCTCGAGACGAGCGTGCGACTCGGGGTCCTCGTCCAGGCAGGACACCTCGTGCCCCTCGCGCAGCATCGCGCGGGCGACGGAGGAGCCAACCCGACCACAACCGACGATGAGGATGAACATGGGGCTGAGTCTAGTCAGCGACGGCCGGCTCGGGCTCGGACTCCGGCGCCTGCTCGGGAGGGGCCGTGAGGAGGACACGGCAAGGCGCCTTCTTCAAGACGTACTCCGTGGCGGCGCCGATCTCGGCCGGCTTCGCCGCCCCGATGCCGCCAAGGCGCGCTCCGCCCTTGATCCTGCTCGGCGGCTCGCCGCCGATCACGATCGCCTCGGAGCCCTTGCGACGCGCCGCCTCGACGATTCCGGCGCCGACGTCGCGGGCGCGGATCACCTCCGCAACCACCTTCACGTCCTCGTACTCCTCGCCGACGTCGCTGGCGCGCTCCAGCGCCCGCCGAGCCTCCTCCTCGACCTCGGGCGGCAGCTCGGCGTCGAGCGGCATGGTGAGGGGGACTTCGACCACGTAGGCGACGTCGAGACGCGTCTCGCCTCCCTCGTCTCCGGACTCCTCCTGCTCCGCGGCGGCAAGTCGGCCCGCGGTGGCGACGATGTCGTCGTCGAGCTTGGTGCCGAAGACCGGCACGAGGATGTGGCGGAAGGCGACCTCGGGCACCTGCTTGGTGAGCGCCCGCTCGCTGACCGAGACGCGCTTGGTCAGGCTCGTTTCCTCGACCACCTTGCGGTAGACGACGTAGAAGAGCAGGCCGAACGTCATCCAGCCGAGGCCGACCCAGCGCGCCTCCTCGTGGTAGGCGAGGACGCTGACGAAGGCGAGCGCGGTGAGCAGCGCAGCGGCAATCGCCGGGAGCGGCAGCCGGGCCCCGCGCCACTCGACGTCGAATGGAACCCGGAACGGGCGGGGCCGGTCCGGGTCGGTGATCCGCAGCCGGATGATCGAGAGCTGGGCGATGGTGATCGCCAGCGTCGCGCCGAAGGCGTAGAGCCCCGCGAGCAACTTGACGTCGGTCGGCGCGACGAGGCCGATCGCGACCACGCCCGAGATCGCGATCGCCACGTGCGGGGTCGCATGGCGACTGTTCAGCTTGCCGAGCCAGCTCGGAATCTGGCGGTTGATCGCCAGCGTGTAGATGTGGCGCGAAACGCCGAGCATCGCCGTCGTAACCGCCCAGAAAAGCACCGGAGTCGCGACCAGGGCGACGAACCATCGCATCGCATCGGAGACCCAGAGCGGGTGATAGGCGGAGACGACACCGAGGATCGGGGCCTCGACGAATTCGTTGCCGAGCGCCGTCTGGGGCCCGTCGGGCCCGGCGACCACGGGAACGGCCATCAATGCGATTGCGGCCATTCCGGCGTAGACGAAGGGGACCGCGACCGCGCCGAGCGAGACGATCCGCTTCAGGTCGCGCGGGTGGACGTCGATGTCGGGCGCCAGGTCGGACGCCGCCTCGATCCCGGCATAGGCCAGCATCGCCACCACCGCCGCGTAGATGACATCGTGGAAGTCAGGGTTGGCGAATAGGTCGATCTGGTCGGTGAGGCGGTCGGGGTGGAAGACGGTGAGCACGCCGACGACGATCACCGCCAGCTGCAGCGCGATGTCGGCGAGGGCGAGGATCGCCAGCGGGCGCTCCCGCCTCCGGCCGGTGACGTTGAGGACGTTGAGCAGGCAGGCGGCGACGATCACCGCGCCGGCGATGCCTATCTCCCAGCCGGTGTCGGCGAGGTCGCCGCTGATCGGCTCCAGGTAGTGCGGCACCGAGATCGCCGCCAGGGCGGCGACGATCAGGTAGTCGATCAGGATCGCCCAGCCGGCGACGAAGGCGATCAGCTCATTGAAGGCGTGGCGGGCGAAGCTGGAGGAGCCGCCGCGCTCACGCAGCATCGCGCCACCCTCGACGTAGCTGAGCGTGGTGAGGACGAAGAGCAGGCCGGCGGCGAGGAAGATCAGCGGCGTCAGGCCGAGGCCGCGGTCGGCGACGACGCCGAGGGCGAAGTAGATCGAGAAGCCGACCGCGGAGTAGACGGCGACGAAGAGGCCGGGCACGCCGAGGCCGCGGCGCAGGAGCGGCTCGAGGCGGGGGCGTTGTTCTTTCTCAGGCATGGGCATTTACCCGCGGGTCCTGCGGAAGACACCCGCTATCCAGAGTCGTCCAACGCCTACCGCGATAAAGAGCACTCCGAGCAGGGTGCCCATCGAGAGGGGGCCGCCGCCGCTGGCGAAGGTGCGGACGAGGACGATCAGGCCGAGGGCGACGAAGACGAGCGAGAGGACGCGGACAGAGCCGCGGTAGATCCGGTCGGCGGAGTCCACGCCTGCGATTCTAGGGGCGGCTGGGAGACGACGATGACCCGGCAGGGACGCTCGCCGAGCACGGTCTGCAGCGTCTTGTCGTAATGCGGGCGACCGTTGCGGTAACGCAGGCCGACGACCACCGCCGCGGCTTTGATCATCTCCGCCTCGTCGGCGATCGAGTAGCCGGCCTGGCCGGGCCGCACCCGCTCGACGTGCCCGGTAACCCGCTGGCCACCGATCAGCTTCGCCTGCTCGATCTTGGTCTGCGCTTCCGATTCCTGCTCGGGCAGCTCGGCGTCGAGCGCCAGGTGGGGGGGGACCGTGAGCATCGAGTGGACGTGGATGCCGCGCCGGCGCTTGGACGCCAGCTTGACCGCGGTCGCGACCATTTCCTCCGAGAAGGGCTCGTCCTCCTCGAAGGCGACGAGGACGCTGCGGTACTCGATCTCCTCCACCCCGAGAGGCTCGGGCAGCAGCACCTTGACGGTCTCGGTCAGCGGCAGCCGCTGGTTGCGGCGGTAGAGCACGTAGACGGCGATGCCGAGCGCCATCCAGCCGAGGCCGACCGCGAGCGTGCGCGGATTGAGCGCCATGACGACGATCCAGGCCGCGAAGGTGCCGAGCCCGCCGAGCACCGCGGTCGGCGGCACGTCGACGCCGAAGGCGCGGATGTTGAACGCCGGCTTCCACGGCCGCTCCACATCGCCGTGGCGGCGTCGCAGCTGGATCACCGCGATGTGCGCGATCGTGAACGAGAGCATCGCTCCGAACGAGTAGAGCGTCGCCAGGAAGTCGGTCTTTCCCGGGATCAGAGTGATCATCGCCACCGCGCCGAAGACGAGGATCGCGATGTAGGGGGTGCGGTAGCGGGGGTGGACCTGGCGCAGGCCCTCGGGCAGCTGGCGGTGCTGGCCCATCGAGTAGGTGAGGCGCGAGACGCCGATCAGGCCAGCGTTGGTCGCGATCAGCAGGATCACCGCCGCCAGCACGCCGACGTAGAAGCGCAGGACTTCGGTCGGCCCGGAGCTGAGCCCGAGGTTCTCGACGATGCCGAGGATCGGGTCGTTGGCGAACTCGGTGCCCAGCGCCGTCGTGTAGTGACCTCCCTGTTCCACGACCGGCATCGCCGAGAGGGCGACGACCGGGATCAGCAGGTAGAGGCCGAGCACCGCGGCGACGACGAGCGCCACGCTGCGCGGGATCGTCCGCACCGCTTCCTTGGCCTCCTCGGCCATGTTCGAGATCGTCTCGATGCCGGTGTAGGCGATCATGCCGACCGCAATGCCGAGCGCGAAGTCGCTCCAGGTTGGCGCGACGCCGAGGTGGACGTTGTCGACGAGGATCTCCGGGCTGAGCACGAGGACGACGCCGATTCCGACGAGCACGATCTGGGTCGCCAGGTCGGCGATCGCGAGGACGAGGTTGAGCCGGGCCGACTCCTGCGAGCCGCGGATATTGAGCACCGCCAGGCCGACGATCACAAAGCAGCCGGCGATGATGTCGCCCGGCCCATGGCCCAGCGGCTCCCAGAAAACGGCCAGGTAGTGCGGCACGAAGTAGGCGGAGATCGCGACCGTGATCACGTAGTTGAGCATCTGGCCCCAGGCCGCGACGAAGCTGACCAGCTCGTTGAAGGCGTGCCGCGCGAAGCTGGAGGAACCGCCGGCCTCGGGGAACATCACGGTCGCCTCCGCGTAGGTGGCGGCGGTGCAGGCGAAGATCAACCCGGAGACGACGAAGGCGATCGGGGTGAGGCCGAGCGCGAAGGCGGCGGTGACGCCGAGCGCGTAGTAGATCGAGGAGCCGACGTTGCCGTAGGCGGCGGCGAACAATGCGCCGACGCCGTGGACGCGGCTCAGCGACTCGTCGCGGGGGATCCGCTGCGCCATTCGCTTCCTCTCGGGTGGGGCATCTAGGCCGAATATACGTGCGTCGCCGGTGCCCGCCGCACGTGCTCTGGCCCGAGCTCGGCGGGAGAGGCACAGCCGCAGAGGGCGAGTGCCAGCTCCAGCTCGGCCTGCAGCAGCTCCAGGACGCGAGATGCGCCGGCCTCACCGCCGACCGCGAGGCCCCAGAGCGCGGGTCGGCCGACGAGAACGGCGTCAGCGCCGAGGGCGAGCGCAATCGCGACGTCGCCGCCCCGCCTGATGCCGCCGTCGACGATCACCGGCGCCCGGCCCGCCACCGCCTCGACGACCTCAGGCAGGGCGTCGGCCGTGGCAAGGGCGCAGTCCAGCTGGCGGCCCCCGTGATTGGAGACGACGACGGCCGCGGCGCCGTGCTCGACCGCCAGTTCCGCGTCTCCGCCCGTCAGCACGCCCTTGACCAGGACGGGCACCTCGCTGGCGGCGGCGAGGGATTCGAAGTCCGACCAGCTCAGCGCCGGGTCCATCAGGTCGAAGGTCTCCTCGATCGTCACCGCCCGCTCCGATCCGAGCGCCGCTTCGACGCTTGGCACACCGAGGCCCTCGGGGATCTTGAAGCCGGTGCGCAGGTCCCGCTCGCGGCGGCCGCCGCGGGGGGCGTCGACGGTGACGACGACCGCCTCGAATCCGGAGGCGACGGCCTCGTCCATCAACGCCCTCGTCACCCCTTCGTCGCGGAAGCAGTAGAGCTGGAACCAGCGCCGACCCTCCGGCACTGCCTGCGCAAGCTCCGAGGGTCGGGTCGTGGCCAGGGTCGAGAGGCACATCACCGTCCCAGCGGCTGCAGCCGCCCGCGCCATCGCCACCTCGCCACCGGGGTCGACGAGCCGCTGGTAGGCGACCGGCGCGACGAGGATCGGCATCGACACCTCGCCGCCGAGCACTGTCGAACGGGTCTCCCACTGGCCGAGCCCGGCGAGCGCGCGCGGGCGCAGCCGCCACCGTCGCCACGCATCGCAGTTGTCGCGCAGCGTCACCTCGTCGCAGGCCCCGCCGAAGAAATAGCCGGCGACGCCGGCGTCGAGCTTCTCGGCGGCCGCCCTCTCGAAATCGGAAACGCAGATCAACCGATCCACGTCCGCGACCCTAGCCGGTTCGCGCTCGCGACCGCGACGGCTGAGAGGATCGCGCCCGTCCCGTCCAGCCAGCGCGCCAGAGCGCGCCCACCCACCGGAGGAAGCAAGTGGAGCAAGAGCAAGACAACCGCCAGTCCTGGATCCTGATCGCGATTGCCGGACTCGGCCTCGTTCTCGGCATCATCGCCCTGATCGTCGCTTTCAACGCCAAGAGCACAAGCGACGACGCGGCCAGCGAACAGTCCGTCGAAGCGGTTTCCACCGAGCTCTCCAACCTGGTCGACCGGCTGGGGATCGCCGAGGCGAGCCTGGAAGGCGAACAGGCCTCGCTACAGGGCTCGGCGAAGGAAAACCGCAACGCCACCAAGAACCTCTCCAACCGCCTCGACAAGTTGGAGAAGGAAACCGAAGAACTCGACGCCAGCGCCGAACAGACGGCGAAGCTGACCAGGCAGGTCGCCTCGCTCGAAGCACAGGTCGAAAGCCTCGACACCCGCCTGACGACCACCAACGAACGGGTGACGAACCTGAGCAAACGCGTCAACGGCCAGTAGGGGGACTTGCGCCTGCGCCTATGCAGCGCTAAAGTTTCGCCCAGGTGTATATATCCACACTTGAACGGCCCCGGGGTGCTCCCGGGGCCGTTTCTTTTGCGGCCTGCTACTTCTGCTCGTCAACCAGCTTGGAAACGAGCGCCAACAGCGCTCGCATCAAGCCGGCGTAGGCCAGAAGCACAGCCGCCGTGTTTATATCCACGACAGCCTAAGAATCTGGCCGCGCAGATTCGCCCCTTCTTCCGGGGGAGGGGCATCCCCACCCCTCCCCCAGCTGAACCTAAAAGTGAACGATCGGGATGATCAGGATCGCGACGATGTTGGCGACCTTGATCATCGGATTGATCGCCGGCCCCGCCGTGTCCTTGTACGGATCGCCGACGGTGTCGCCGGTGACCGAGGCCGCATGAGCCTCGGAGCCCTTGCCGCCGTGGGCGCCGTCCTCGATCAGCTTCTTCGCGTTGTCCCAGGCGCCGCCGCCGGCGGTCATCGAGATCGCTGCGAAGAGACCGACGACGATGACTCCGATCAGCAGGCCGCCGAGCGCGTCGACGCTGAGCAGGCCGACGATCACCGGAATCGCGATCGGGATCAGCGAGGGCAGGATCATCTCCTTCTGCGCCGCAGCGGTGACGATGCCAACCGTTTTGGCGTAGTCCGGTTTTTCGGTCCCCTCCATGATCCCCGGGTGCTCGCGGAACTGCTCGCGAACCTGTTCGACGACCTGGCCGCCGGCACGCCCGACCGCCTCGATCGCGAAAGCGGCGAAGAGGTAGACCATCATGCCCCCGATGATCAGCCCGATCAGCACCGCCGGGGTGGTCAGGTGGAAGAGGCTGTTGAGGTCGAAGCCCGCCGGCGCCTCGTCGCCGAGTTCGCTCTTGAACGCCGAGAAGAGCACCAACGCGGCCAGCGCGGCGGAGCCGATCGCGTAGCCCTTGGTCACCGCCTTGGTCGTGTTGCCGACCGCGTCGAGCGGATCGGTGACGTTGCGCACCTCCTCGGGCAGGTCGGCCATCTCGGCGATGCCGCCGGCGTTGTCGGTGATCGGCCCGAAGGCGTCGAGGGCGACGATCAGCCCGCAGAGCGAGAGCTGCGCCATCACGGCGATGCCGATGCCGTAGATGCCGGCGAGCTCGTTGGCGCCGAGGATCGCCAGCGCGATCACCAGCGCCGGCGCCGCCGTCGACTGGAAGCCCTGCGCGAGCCCGGCGATGATGTTCGTCGCGTGGCCGGTCTCTGAGGCGTCGGCGATCAGCTTCACCGGCCGGAAGCGGGTCGAGGTGTAGTAGTCGGTGATCACGAAGAGCAGCGCGGTGACGGCGACGCCGATCACGGCACAGAGCCAGAGGTCCGTGGTGGTGACGGAATCGGCGGCGGCGCTGAGCCCGAGGCGGACCGGGTCGCTCATCAGCCAGTCGGTGATCGGGTAGAAGGCGGCGATCGAGAGGACGCCGGAGACGATCAGGCCCTGGTAGAGGGCCCCCTCCACGCGGTCGGACTTGGTCCGCACCGAGAGCGCGCCGACGATTGAGGCGAGGATCGCGACCCCGCCGATCACCAGCGGGAAGATCGCCACCTCGCGCGAGAAGTCGCCGCCCGATCCGGTGAAGGTGAGGACGCCGAGCAGCATCACGGCGACCGAGGTCACCGCGTAGGTCTCGAAGAGGTCCGCGGCCATGCCGGCGCAGTCGCCGACGTTGTCGCCGACGTTGTCGGCGATCACGGCCGGGTTGCGCGGGTCGTCCTCGGGGATGCCGGCCTCGACCTTGCCGACGAGATCGGCGCCAACGTCAGCGGCCTTGGTGAAGATTCCGCCACCGAGACGGGCGAAGACCGAGATCAGCGAGCCGCCGAAGCCGAGGCCGACGAGCGCGTCGACCGCCTCCTTGTCGGAGCTGCCGGTGAGGACGAGGATGCCGTAGTAGCCGGCGACGCCGAGCAGGGCGAGGCCCACCACGAGCAGGCCGGTGACGGAGCCGCCCTTGAAGGCGACGTCGAGCGCGGGCGGAACTCCGCCGCGCGCCGCCTCGGCGACCCGGGCGTTGGCACGCACCGAGAGGTTCATCCCGATGAAGCCGGCCGAGCCGGAGAGGATGCCGCCGAAGACGAAGCCGATGGCGGTCTGGTAGTCCTGAAGCACCCAGAGCACGATCGCGATCGGCACCGCGACCGCGGCGATGATCGTGTACTGGCGGCTGAGGTAGGCCTTGGCGCCTTCCTGCACCGCGCCCGAGATTTCCTGCATCCGGTCGTTGCCCGGCGATCGGGCGAGCAGGCGCTGCGTGATGATGAGTCCGTAGACAACGGCCGCCCCTGCGCATACGAGCGCAACGACGACTCCGTATTCGGTCAGAAAGTCGGTCAAGTCAGTTCCTCCGGCTGAGTTCTAAGCGGCGCGGGAGTCTATCTACGTGCGCCGACATCGGCTGTGTAAGTGCGTTTCGTCTCCGCGACGGCGTCTCTGTAGATGTCCTCTATCGAGACGCCGGCATCGAGGGACTCGCGCGCGCGCTGGGCGCCGTTGCGCGCGGGCAGATCGACCTCGATGCCCAGCTGGGCCCGCGCCGGCTCACACCAGGCGAGCAACCCCTCGAGCGCCGCCGCCGCCTCGACCTCGGCCCCACGCCGAAAGTCGATCAGGCGGCCGCTCATCCCATGGCGAATCGCCCGCCAGAGGTTCTCCTCGATCTCGCGGTCCGCCAACAATCGCCCCCCGCCCCCGTAGCCGCCCTGGTCGTACTCGACCGCGGCCTGGGCGATGCAGGCGGCGATCAGGCCGGCGAGGGCGAAGGACTCGTCGCCTCGCGTCTGCGCGTCGCAGATCCGCACCTCGACCGTGCCGAAGGCGTGGTGGGGACGCACGCTCCACCAGAGCTGGGTCGACTCCACGACCGAGCCGGTGCGCTCGAGGGTGTCGATGAAGCCGGCGTATGCGTCCCAGTCGCCGAACGGGCTGGGGATGCCGCAGCGCGGGAAGGTGCGGGTGAAGATCTCGGTCCGCACGGTGTGCAGGCCGGTGTCGCGTCGGTCGAGGAAAGGCGAGTTGGCCGAGACCGCGAGCAGCAATGGCAGCACCTCGCGCATCCGGTCGCAGACGGCGATCGCGCGATCCGGCCCTCGCACGCCCATGTGGAGGTGCATGCTCCAGGTGTTGTTGCGCTGGGCGACCCAACCGAGTTCGTGGCGCAGCCGGTTGTAGTGAGGCGTGTCGATGATGCGCTGGTCGAGATAGTCGGCCCAGGGGTGAACGCCCGTCGCCCCCAACGCCAGGCCCATCCCGTCGACCAGCTCGAAGAGCCGAAGGCGGCGCTCGCGCTGCCGGGCGATCGCCTCGGTGAAGGTCTCGGCGCGCCCCGAGCGGATCTCGATCTCCGACGCGATCAGCTCACCGGCGGCAGACTCCGCCAGCACCTCGTCGCGCCGGCAGGCCGCGTGGACGTCCTCGAAGCGATGCTCGAGCTCGAGCGTCGCCGGGTCGAGGATCGCGAACTCCTCCTCGAGGCCGACGGTGAAGTCAGTCGAGGACTCGAACGTCTCCCGAGCGAGGTCGAGGTCGAGGGACAAGTCGTTGCCTCAGGTCAAATAGAAGTAGAGCGCGTAGAGCAGGTCGACGGCCGGGCTCGATGCGTGAACCGTCACCTCCGGCGGCACCTGGAGCAGCTGCTCGGAGTAGTTGAAGATGATCTTCACCCCAGCCTCGACGAGGCGATCGGCAACCGCCTGAGCCGCGGCGGCGGGGACGGCGAGAACGCCGACCACTATCTCCTGATCGGCGACGACCGCGCCGAGCTCGGCGAAGTCCCGCACCCGCAGGTCGCCGACCTGGGTGCCGACGACGTCGCTGTCGACGTCGAACATGGCAACGATCTGGAAGCCGTGGTCGGCGAAGATGTCGGAGCTGGCGATGGCCTGGCCGAGATTGCCGGCGCCGAAGAGGGCGATGTTGTGCTGGCCGGAAGTGCGCAGGATCTTGCGGATCTCGCCGACCAACGACTCGACGTTGTAGCCGACGCCGCGCTTGCCGAACTTGCCAAAGCCCGAGAGGTCGCGCCGGATCTGGGTCGGGTTGATGTGTGTGTACTCGGAGAGTTCCTGCGAGGAGATCGTCTCGCGGCCCATCTTGCGCGCCTGGGTGAGGACCTGCAGGTAGCGCGAGAGGCGCGCGGCCACACCGAGCGAGAGGCGCTCGCCGTCGACGAGCATTGCCTCTGTCACCTCCGCCTCTTCAACCGTGGCGCTCACGAGCCCACAGTATCGAGCCTCGCCCGCACGGCTGCCTCGTCGAGCGCCAATTCGGAGACGACCTGCCCTTCCACCTCTATTACTGGAATTTTCTCCAGCATTTGCCGCAGCAGCGAATCCTCGCTCTCGATGTCGATCTCGTGCAGCTCGAAGCGATACCCCTCGGCGTGCAGCGCGACCAGCGAATCGACCGCCTCGGCGCAGAGGTGGCAGCCGGGCCGCATGTAAACCGTGATCTGCATCGCCCCTCACCGCCGACGGGCCGATACGTCAAGGTGGCCTTGACGTATCGGCCCGTCGGCGGGTGGTTTGGTGGGGAAGGCGTCGTAATCGAGGTAGTCGGGATAGGGAATCGCGTCGGAGAAGCGGGCCGCCGAGCCGATCATCGCTGCGTTGTCGGTGCAGAGCTGCAGCGGGACGAGCTTGAGGCGGACGCTGCGGCGCTCGCAGAGGTCTGCGACGGCCGCGCGCAGGGGACCGTTGGCGGCGACGCCCCCGCCCAATGCAACCGCGCGCCACTCGCCGCGCTTCAACGCCCGGTCGAGCTTGGCGACGAGCTGGTCGACCGCCGCCGCCTGGAAGCTGGCGGCGAGGTCGGCGCGGCGCTCGGCCACCCCATCCTCGCCGAGGTCTCGGCACAGGTAGGCGAGCGCGGTCTTCAGCCCGCTGAAACTGAAGTCGAGACCGGGGTCGCGGCTCATCGCAACGGGCAGCTCGAAGGCGTCGGGGTCGCCCTCGCGGGCGACCCTCTCCAGTGCCGGCCCGCCCGGATAGCCGAGCCCGAGCAGGCGGGCGACCTTGTCGAAGGCCTCGCCGGCGGCGTCGTCAAGGGTCTGTCCAAGCAACTCGTAGGCGGCGTGCTCGCGCACGCCCGCGAGCAGCGTGTGGCCACCGCTGGCGACGAGGCAGACGAACGGCGGCTCGAGCGGGTCCGGCTCGAGGAAGTTGGCGGCGACGTGCCCCTGCAGGTGGTCGACGGGGACCAGGGGCAGGCGGCGCGGCGCGGCGATCGCCTTGGCGGTGCTGACGCCGACGAGCAATGCGCCGATCAGCCCCGGCCCGACGGTGACGGCGACCGCCTCGACGTCGTCGAGGGTCGTCCCTGCCTCGCGCAGCGCGGCGTCGACGACTGGCGCGGTCAGCTGCAGGTGGTGTCGGGAGGCGACCTCGGGGACGACGCCGCCGAACTCGGCATGCGCGGCCGCTTGCGAGGAGATCGTGCTGGCGAGCACGCGCGGGCCGTCCAGCACGGCAGCGCAGGTGTCGTCGCACGACGTCTCTATCGCGAGGATTAGTCGAGCCACATGATCAGCGCGTCCTCGCCGTTGTCGCGGTAGTAGCGAGGCCGCACGCCGGCCTGGCGGAAGCCGAGCTGCTCATACATCGCGATCGCAGCGTCGTTCGAGACCCGAACCTCGAGGGTGAAGGGAAGACGGCTCTCCCCCTCCTCAACCAGACGCGAGATCAGGCTGCGAGCGACGCCGGTTCGGCGTCGCTCGGGCGCGACGGCGACGTTCATCAGGTGCCAGACCTGGTCGTAGCGCGAGCAGACCAGGTAGCCGAGCAGCTCGTCGTCGACGCTCGCCGCCAGGCAGATCCCAGACGGCTTGGACAGCTCCAGGACGAACATCGCCAGCGACCAGGGCGCTGGGAAGGAGCGGCGCTCGATCGAGATCACGGCCGGCAGGTCGCTGTAGGCGAGCCGCCGGATCGTCACCGAGCCCGCGCCGTCAGTCTTGTCCCTGGGAATTGTCTCTGTCACGCCACCGCTCCGCGTCGGGGGGCCGCAGGTAGATCGGCTCGAGCGCTCCCTCTCCGGCCTTCGCTCGCTGCGCGATGGCGCATATGTGTCGCGCCTCCAAGCGATGGATCGGATCGGAATCCTCGGGAATCTCGGCGCCGCCTCGCGCCAGCTCTTGACGAAATCGTATCGCCCCCGGGCCACCGGCCAGGGGCGCGGTCCCACGCTCGGAGAGCTGCTCGGCGAGCCCTTCCGGCGCAATCGCGAACGGCTCCCAGAGGCGCTCGCCCTCAGGGGCGAAGAGCGCGGCGAACACCTCGCCGCGGCGGGCGTCGAGCACGGCAAGGCACTCCCTGCCAGGCTCGGCTGCCTCGCGCAGCCCTCGCCCGAGCGCGTCGAGCGTGCCGACGCCGACGGCAGGCAGGCCGGTGCTCGCCGCAAGCCCGTGTGCCGTCGCGATCGCGATCCTGATGCCGACGAAGGACCCGGGGCCGAGGCCGACCGCGATCCGCCCGACATCCCCCCAGCCGCCGGCGGCCTGCACCGCCTCCTCGACGGCGCCGAGCAGCGCCGTGGAGTGACGCGGTCCGTCCTCGGCGGGACCGATCGACCGCTCGGCCAGCACCGTGCCGCCGCGGATCGCGGCGACCGCAGTGTCCGCGGTCGCGGTGTCGAAGCCGACGACCGAGATCTCGGTTGGACTCCGCTCAGCCAGCGATCCGGAAGGTGAAGGCGCCTACCCGCTTGCCACTGACGAACCAGGTCACGCGGTGCTTGCCGGGAATGTTCGAGGTGATCTTGTTGACGTAGAGGACGTGGGCTTCGGCTTGCTGGGCTTTGGCGCAGATGTGTTTCTTCGTCGGAAACCTGACGCAGATGCTGTAGCGGACGTCCTTCTTGAGGCTCTTGAAGAAAGCGCCCTTCTTGCCCCGTTTGGGGCAGCGATGCGACGGCCGAGCGGTTTCGGCGATGCCGCAGGCGACGTAGTGCCTGTAGGCGGCGGCGCCCGCCGAGGCCGGTGTCAAGCATGCTATCGCGGCGATCGCGGCAAGGACTGCGATCATCGTCTTGGAACCCCTCATCCGCCCTCCTCCTGGGTCGATTTCTCGCATCGGCTCGATGCTACAGGCACGCCCTCTGGAACACGGCTATTCGGGCGCCGATGCGGCGGGAAGCTCCACCTCGCGGCGCTCGTCGCCGAGGTGGGCGAGGCGCACCGGGACCGTGCGGCGACCGGCGAGCTGCGGCAGGGCCATTGCGGGCCACTCGACGAAAGCGACGACGCCAGGCCCGAGGTAGTCGTCGAGCAGCGCCGGATCCTCCGCATCGAGGCCGTCGAGCCGGTAGAGATCGAGATGGGCGATGGGAAGCCTGCCACCCTCGTAGCGCTGCCCGATCGTGAAGGTCGGCGAGGTCACGGGCCCCTCGACGCCGAGCGCCCGGCAGGCGCCCCTGATCAGCGTCGTCTTGCCGGCGCCGACCTCGCCGCTGACCACGACCACGTCTCCGGGGCCGAGATCGTCGGCCAGCCTCGCGCCGAGCGCTTCGGTCTCCGCGGCCGAGCCGGTGGTGACCGCCGTCATCCGAAAAAGCCGAGCTGCTCGTCGGTCGGCTGCGGCTCGGGGTCGGGCGGCTCCTCGACCTCCTCCTCGTCCTCCGCGGTCGGCGCAGCGCCAGGCGCCGGACCCGCCAGCAGCTCTGAGATCAACCCGAAGTCGGCCCGCAGGGTCTCCTTCACCGAGGGCGTCCGCAGTGCCGCCGCCGGGTGGAAGAGCGGCAGCAGGAAGACGGTGCGACCACCCAGCTCATGCACCTGCGGCGTGCCCCGCACCCGCGTTATCCCAGTCGGGTTGCCGCTGAGCAGCTTGGTGGCGAAGTTGCCGAGGGTGCAGACGACCTTCGGCTCGATCAGCCTGACCTGATCGAACAGGTAGGGCCTGCAGGCCTCGATCTCGAGCGGCTGCGGGTCGCGGTTTCCCGGCGGGCGGCTCTTCAGCACGTTGGCGATGAAGACGTCCTCGCGCGACATTCCGATCTCTTCGAGCAGCTGGTTGAGCAGCCGCCCGGCCCGGCCGACGAACGGCAGGCCCTGCCGGTCCTCTTCGGCCCCCGGCGCCTCGCCGACGAACATCAGCTCGGCGTCGGCGTCGCCGGCGCCGAAGACCGCCTTCGTCCGCGTCTCGTGCAGGGGGCACCTCGTGCACGCCTGCACCTCTTTGAAGAGGGCGACCAGCTCCTCGCGCCGCTCCTCCGCGCTCGCCATCAGAGCTCCCCCGCGGCGCGCTTGCGCTTCGCCTTAGCCAGCCGCTCGCCGCGTGCCGCTTCCCGCTCGCGCCGCTGCGATTCACCCGAGCGCACCTGAGCACCGCGCGGCCGGCGGCTGGGCGGCGATACGGGCGAGAGCAGGCGTCGCGTGCGTTCCGAGCCGCATGCTCGACAGGCGACCCCCGAAGCCTCGCTCCCGGTCAGCTCCTCGAAGCGCTCGCCGCACTCCTCGCACTCGAACTCGTAGACGGGCACCTGCCGCCCATCTTAAGCCGCTACGACAACGGCTCCCAGTCCCACGCTTTTGCCGAGGTGAGGCTCTCCTGGTCGAGGTAGCGCTTCAGCTCGGCTAGCTCGGCCGGTTCGACGCCGTAGACGTGGTCCGGTTCGGGGAAGTGGCGCGAGCGGACCTCGTCGACGTACTGGCGCACGCCGCCGACCATGGTCTCGTGCACCTGGGCGTACTGCTTGACGAATTTGGCCATCCGACCCGTGGTGATGCCGAGGAGGTCGTGGAAGACGAGGACCTGGCCCGAGGTCGCGGGGCCGGCGCCGATGCCGATCGTCGGCACCTCGAGCTTCTCGACTATCGCCTCGGTGACGGCGGCGGGAACCGCCTCGAAGACGATCGCGAAGCATCCGACCGACTGCAGCGCCAGTGCGTCCTCGCTGAGGCGAATCGCGTCCTGGGCGGTCTTGCCCTGGGCCTTGTAGCCGCCCAGCGCGGTCGCCGTCTGCGGCGTCAGGCCGACGTGACCCATCACCGGGATACCGGCGCGGACGATCGCCCGCGCCCGCTCGACCGAGATCCCCCCCGCCTCCAGCTTCACCGTCTGACACCCGGTCTCCTTGACCAGGCGCTGGGCGTTCTGCACGGCAAGCTCGTTGCTCGCCTCGTAACTGCCCATCGGCATGTCCCCCACCATCAGCGGAGTCTTCAGGCCGCGCCGCACCGCCTTACCGAGGACGACCATCTCGTCCATCGAGACCGGCTCGGTGCCCGAATAGCCGAGCACGACCATCGCTGCCGAGTCGCCGACGAGGACGATGTCGGCGCCCGCCTCCTCGGCGACCTTGGCCGAGGGGTAGTCGTAGGCGGTGACCATCGCGATCGGCTCGCCGTTCGCCTTCATCTCGGCGAGGCGCGGCAGGCTGACCGGCGGGCGCTCGCCCTCGGGCGGCGCGGTGTGCGAGCGGGCGCCGGAGCTCATCAGGCCATCTCCGCGTCGGAAGCGTGGGCCGGCTCGGCGAGCAGCACCTCGGGGTGGCTGTCGACGGCGACGATCTCGTTGTCGTCGTCGACGTGGACGACGACCGGCGAGTAGGCGTCCAGGTCGCGCTCGTCGTAGGAGCCGAACGAGGCGACGATGATCTTGTGGCCGGGCCGGGTCAGGTGCGCCGCGGCGCCGTTGACCTGCATCGTCCGCGAGCCCGGCTCACCGTCGATCACGTAGGTGACGAAGCGCGCCCCGTTGTCGATGTCCCAGACGTGGACCTGCTCGTTGGTGATCAGGTCCGCCGCCGCCATCAGCTCGGTGTCGATCGTGATGCTGCCGATGTAGTCGACGTCGCAATCGGTCACCGTCGCGCGGTGAATCTTGGACTTGAGCATCTGCCGCTGCATGGGCCTCCCTTTCAGCCGCTCGGGGTGTTCGAAGGTTGGATGACGACGTTGTCGATCAGACGGGCGCCGCTGACCTGAGCGGCGACCGCGATCAGCACGGGGCGGTCGGCCAGCTCGGCAACCGGGGTCAGGTCTTCGGCGTCCCGCGCCTCGAGGTATTCGGGCTCGACGCCTGCGGCGCGCAGCTCGGCGCGGGCGGCATCGAGGGCGACCGCCAGGCCGTCCCCGGGCGCAGACTCCTCGGCGGTCCGCAGCGCCCGAGAGAGCGCCGTCGCCTGCTCGCGAGCGCGCGGATCGAGGTAGGCGTTGCGCGAGCTCATCGCCAGGCCGTCGGCCTCGCGCACGATCGGCAGCACCTCGATCCGCACCGGGAAGTCGAGGTCGCGGACCATGCGGCGGATGACGACCGTCTGCTGGGCGTCCTTCTGGCCGAAGTAGGCGACGTCGGGCTGGACCGAGTTGAAGAGCTTGGCGACGACGGTGGCGACGCCGTGGAAGTGCTCGGGGCCGCGCCGGGACGGGTCGCCGCAGAGAACCTCGGTGAGATCGCCCGCGACCTCGACCTCGGTGGCGAAGCCGTCCGGGTAGACCTCGTCGACCGGCGGCGCCCAGACGATGTCGGCGCCCGCCTCGGCCGCGAGGCGCAGGTCGCGCGCCTCGTCGCGCGGGTAGCGATCGAGGTCCTCGCCGGCGCCGAACTGGGTCGGGTTGACGAAGAGGCTCATCACGACCAGGTCGCACTCGGCGCGCGCCGCCCGCAGCAACGAGAGGTGCCCCTCGTGCAGGCAGCCCATCGTCGGCACGAGGCCGATCGAGCTGCCCTCGCGGCGGATCGGGGTAAGCGCGGCTCGAAGCTCCTCCCTGGCGCGGATGAGCTTCACGTCGCCTCTTGCGTGTCCGGGATCGACGAGTTCGACGAGATTCATTGGGTCCATGCCCTTCGGGTCACGGCCGACCACTGATTATAGGCACGAAGTCACGTGCTTCGTGCGCGTTTCGTCACGCATTCGCGCGTGCGCTCAGTCGTCACCCAACCAGAAGGCCAGCTCGCGCTGCTTGGCAGCGGCGTCGGCCCCCGTGTAGTACTTGTCCTGCCAGGCGTCGCCGTCTTCGGGGCCCTGCCACGCCTTTTTGTCTTTCTTCGCGCCCGGAGAGGAGACGTAGCGCCAGCGATAGGCGTTGTAGACGGAGATGATGTGGGTGGCGTAGGCGGCCGCCAGCCGCGGCTCGCCGACGATCAGGTTTAGGTTGTCGTCGTTCTTGCCGCTGGCCCGCGGGCCGAGGTTGTGCGAGCCGGTCATCACCACCGGCTTCTCGCCGAAGGGGTCGAGGACGACGACCTTGGAGTGGATCATCACCAGGCTGAGCCGGCCCAGCTCTTTCTCCCAGCCGGCGAAGCGCGAGTCGACCTTGGCCGGGAGGACGATGTCGGGGTTGGCCTCGTCGATCTGGCCGCGGCGGATCAGGTTGACCAGGGCCGGGTCCTTCGAGCCGGCCTCGGGATCCTGGTTGAGCACCCCGTGGGCGTAGAGGTCGACCTTGCCGTCGCCGTCCTCTTCGTCGGCGATCACCCGTTCCATGATCGCGTTGAAGAGCGTGTTTTTCGTGCCCGGGTTGAAGAACTGGAAGAGGATGCCGTGCGTGGCGCCGCGGATCAGCTCGCGCGCCGCCTCGAGATCGACTTCTTTGTGCACCGGCGCGAACCAGGTTCCGGCGCTGCCGCTGCCCAATGAGGCAGCGCGTTCGGCGCCGTTGCCGTCGACCAGCTCTTTCGGGAATGCATCCCCGGCTTCCAGCAGCGCGTCCCACTCGTCCTTGTAGTGGCCGGCGACTTCGGCGTTTTCGATCAGCAGGCCGTTGTTGACCTGGGTGCAGAGGCCGCTCATCGTCCAATTGGTCGAGCCGGTCCAGGTCAGGGCTGGCGAGCCGTCCTCGCAGACGACGAGGAACTTGTTGTGGGCGAGGCGGCTGCCGGTCATCCGCTTGTGCACGTCGACCTTGGCTTTCCCCAGGGCTAAGCGCGCCTCCTCGTTCTCGTCCCCTTTGTGATCGGTCCCGTTGGCGAGGATCACGTGGGCACGGCCCTCGAGCGCACAGAGGTCGTCGACCAGCTCCGGGTCGTCGAGCTCGAACAGAGCGGCGTAAACCTCGGCCTTCGGGTTGGCGAGCGCGTCGGTCAGCACCTTGCGCAGGCCCAGGCGCAGTTCGCCGGAGAGGTATTCGCGGGTGATGTTCCCCGGCGTGGCGATCATCTGCCTCAGCTGTTTGGTCCACGGTTCGTCGCCCTTTAGGCGACGCGCGACCGATTGGGTCGCCAGCACGCCGCGGTTGAAATAGGCGCGCAGGCCGTCACCCGCCTCCTCGGTGACCGCGACCGGGTCGCTCCAAGGGCTGGCCTGGTCCTTTTTCTCTTTCAGAGCGCCCGCCTTGCCGACCATCGGCACCACCCGGTAGCTCACCGTTTCGCCCGAGCGGGCGAGCACGTCGGTCCAGCCGAAGCGCTGGATCGGCCACTCCGTGCTCGGCCGGTGCTCGCCGGATTTGCGTTCTTCGCCGGCGAAGGAGACGAAGGTCTGGACCGGCTCGGGTTTTCCGCCCTTGGCTTTGCGGTAGAGGGCGAAACCGCGACAGCCCGGAATCGCCTTCGGATAGCGCCAGACGACGTAGGCGTCGTCGCAGTTGGCGTGGGCGACGATGCTCGGCGCTTTTTTGCTCATCCACCGACCCCCGGATCGTGTCGGCGAAGGGCGCCGAAGCGTAATCGGGCGTTGCGCAGTACGACCGCGACTCCGACGGCGAAGGCGTAGAGCGCCGCCGGTCCGCCCACAGCAAGCAATGTCTCCTCGATCGGCATACCGGCAATGTGGGCGACCGGCGTCACCGCTCAGTCGTAGGTGACGAGGCCGACGCGCTCGAAGGAGAGGACGTCGCCGACGTTCTCGCTGCGGGCATTCGTCGGCACGACGGTCACCCCCACCTCGGATTTGCCCGCCTCGATCGCGACCTTGAGCGCATCGGTGATCGAGACGGCCATCAGCTGGGGGTTCAGCGGGTGCGGCTGCCTGTAGTCGAAGGGGTGAACCGGACCCGCCGGCACCTCGCAATGGCCCTCGTCCCCGTAGCACGGTCCGTGCCCGAAGACGTAGAAGGAGCCGGCGTAGCCGGCGTCGGGCTCGCGGGGCGTCTCAGGCGTTGCCTCGGGATTGTCGAGGTACACACGCCCTTCGTAGCTGCCGCCCCGGTGCTCGACGCCGAGGAAGCGGAGATCGGCCCGGTAGAACGACGCCCGTCCTTCACGGACGGGAACCGGGAAGGGAGTCGGTGTCGTGTAGCGCTCCATCGACCCGCCGCCATCCCGGTAGTCGGTGTCGGCGGCATAGTCGTAGCCGAGGGCGGCCGTGTCGAGCACGTCGCCCACCGTCATGTCCATCCCCGGCAGCACCTCGCCCCACTGGCCGGGCCTCGGCCCCGGGTCGGAGTGTCGAACCTGCCAGAGGGACCAGATGCGGTCGACCATCGTGTGGTGCGCCCAGAAGATCGGGTCGTAGGCGGCGGTAGCGACGGATTCCATCGTCCCGTGAGCCCAGACGTGGACTCCGTTGTGAATCTGCTCCAGAGCGAGGGAGAAATCGTCGAAGCTGGAGCGTTTGAGCGCATCCTCGATCGCGGCGGAATCGGGGAGTTCGTCCGCGGCGTCCGGATCGCGCGACGTGTGCGCCGGCCAACCGGGCGGCTCGTTGGGCAGGGACGGCAGATCCGCCCCGGCAAGCGGGTTGGGTTGGCCGTCGACCGTCTCCTCCGCGTAGGCCGCCGGGATCCCCGCGGCTCGGCTCGCTGAGGGCCAGTCCCACCAGGGCAGGGTGCACTTCGGCTCCTGAGTCTGCAGCGCCAGCTCCAGCCGATACAGATAGGCGCGATGCCAGGGGAGGAAGAGATTGTCCACCCCGCTCCTGTTCGAGTGCTCACACAGATAACCCGGAGCGCCGTGCATTCCCGCCCAGTGCCAGAAACCGCGGTTGTCGCGCAGCCCCTCTATCGCGGCAAAGCCGGCGCGCAGAGCGGCGAGCTGATCGGGGCGGAGCTTTTCGGCGCTCTTGCGGTGACGGACGCGCCGGTTCGGTAGGACGGGCGAGCGATGGGGAGAGGCCACGCATCGACCCTATGCAACTGTCACCTCATTTGTCAAGAGTAATAAAGTAAAATTACTTATCTTACTTATCATAACGAGATAGTGTTAATTGGCCGAGCCGGGGCACCGGCCGCGATCGTTCCCGGCGGCAGGTCGCGCGTCACCACCGAGTTCGCCCCGATCACACAGCGGTCCCCAATGGTCACGCCGCTGGTGACCACGCAGTTGACGCCGAGCCAGCAGTTGGAGCCGATGCGCACCGGCCCCTTGGAGGTGAAGCCCTGCTGGGTGATCGGTACGTCCGGGTCGTCGAAGCGATGGTCGGAATCGCCGACGAAGCAGCCGTTGGCCAGCATCGTGTGGTCGCCGATCTCGATCGACTCCAGCGCCGCGAGCATCGTGTTGCGGTTGAGGAAGCAGCCGGCGCCGATCACGATCCGCGCCTCGGGCGCCAGCGTCAGCCAGCAGCCGGGCTCGAGCAGGGTCCCTTCGCCGATCAGCAGCCGCCCCTCGTCGAGCGCCTCGAGGATCTCCCCTTCGACCGGCTGGCGCACGTAGAAGCCGCCGCGAGCGGCGTGCCGGGCCAGTCGCCAGCGGCGCCCGAGACGCCGATTGCGCTCATACCAGTGCCGCTTTCGCCACCAGACCCGCCAACCCGTCTGCTCGCCGGCCATGTCCCTAGCTTTCCAGAGAGGCTGCGGGTATGGTCGCGCCAACCCGACCGAGGAGCACGCAGATGGGAATGTTCGAGATGAGCCCCGAGTACGTCGCCGAGTGGCGGCAGACGTGCCACGACCTGGCGGCGTCGAAGATCGAGGGCGAAGAGATCCTCGCCGCCGCCGGCTTCCGCCAGGGCGGCGCCTCGGCGAGCTACGCCGCGTCGAAGGCGCAGCTCGGCGGCCTCGTCTACGCAGGGGTCAAGATGCTGCGCAAGAAGCAGGCCGGCGGGCTGCCCGAAAAGGTGATGCTCGCCGTCACCCCGAATCGCATCTATGCCTTCAAGCTCGTGCTCCGTGGCCGCAACCACAAGCTCGGCGACCAGGTCGGCGTCTGGGAGCGAGCCGGCGTGCGGGCGAGCGCCGACCGCGGCGGCGGCATGACCTCGCTGACGATCGAGGCTGCCGATGGCGCGAAGGCGACGCTCGTCGGGATCGGCGTCAAGGACGATCCGGTCAGCCTCGAAACGATCGACCTGCTGACCGGCGCGGCCCAGGGCGACGCCTGAGATGGTGGGGAACGCGCCGCGCGGAGGCATCGACCTCGGCGGGACGAAGATCCAGACCGCGATCGTCGATTCGGAGGGCAAAGCGCTGGGACAAGCGCGCCAGCCCACGCCCACCGAGGGCAGCCCACCGGACGTCGCCGAGGCGATGGCGCAGGCGCTGCGCGAAGCAGCCGCCGACGCCGGGGTCGAGCCGGCTGACCTGGTGGGCGTCGGCGTCGGCTCACCCGGGGACGTCGACGGCGCGACGGGCACGGTCAGCGGCGCGCGCAACCTGCCCAAGTGGGACGGCAGCTTCCCGCTCGGCGAGACGCTGGCGGATGCGCTCGGGGTCGAGGTCAAGGTCGGCAACGACGTGCAGGTCGCCGTCGAAGGCGAGTACCGGCTCGGCGCCGGGCGGCCCTACGGCTCGATGCTCGGCGTCTGGTGGGGGACCGGCGTCGGCGGCGGCATCGTCCTCGACGGCAAGCCGTGGCTTGGCCGCGGCGCGGCGGGCGAGATCGGCCACATGGTGGTCGAGCGCGGCGGCGCGAGGTGCCCGTGCGGGCGACGAGGCTGCATGGAGGCCTACGCGGGCCGAGCCGCGATGGAAGCCGAGGCGCGCCGCGAGCACGAGGCGGGGACGAAGACCGACCTCTTCAAGCTGATGCGCAAGCGCGAGCGCACGCGGCTGACCAGCGGCATCTGGGAGCGGGCGCTCGACCATGGCGACCACCTCGCCACCAAGTTGATCGAGCGCGCGATCGAGGCGCTAGGCACCGGCGTCGCTTCCGCCGTCAACCTGCTCGACGTCGAAGCGGTGATCCTCGGCGGCGGCCTCGGCGACCGCCTCGGCCCCCGCTACATGGACGCCTTCACCGAGGAGCTCGGAAAGCACCTCTTCGTCGACGACCGGCCCCCGGCTCTGCTCGGCACCGAGCTCGGCGACCTAGGCGGCGCGATCGGCGCGTCCCTGCTGGTCGGGCAGTAGCTCGGCCAGGAAGCGGCCGGTGTAGGAGCCGGGGACGGCGGCGACCTCCTCGGGGGTTCCGGTGGCGACCACCTCTCCCCCCTCCTCGCCCCCCTCGGGGCCGAGGTCGATGAGGCGGTCGGCGGTCTTGATCACGTCGAGGTTGTGCTCGATGACGACGACCGTGTTGCCGGCGTCGACGAGGCGGCCGAGCACGTCGAGCAGGCGCTGCACGTCGGCGAAGTGCAGGCCGGTGGTCGGCTCGTCGAGGATGTAGAGCGTGTTGCCGGTGGCGACCTTGGAGAGCTCGGTCGCCAGCTTCACCCGCTGTGCCTCGCCGCCGGAGAGCGTCGTCGCGGCCTGGCCGAGACGGATGTAGTCGAGGCCGACGTCGTGCAGGGTGCGCAGGCGGCGGGCGATCTTCGGCACGTTCTCGAAGAAGGAGACCGCCTCCTCGACCGACATCTCGAGCACGTCGCCGATGTTCTTGCCCTTGAAGCGGACCTCGAGCGTCTCGCGGTTGTAGCGCTTGCCGTGGCACTGCTCGCAGGGCACGTAGACGTCGGGCAGGAAGTGCATCTCGATCTTGATCTGGCCGTCGCCGCGGCAGACCTCGCAGCGGCCGCCCTTGACGTTGAAGCTGAAGCGGCCGGGCTTGTAGCCGCGGGCGCGCGCCTCCTGGGTCTGGGCGAAGAGCTGGCGGATGTGGTCGAAGACGCCGGTGTAGGTGGCCGGGTTGGAGCGCGGCGTGCGGCCGATCGGCGACTGGTCGATGTTGATGATCTTGTCGATCTGGCTGAGGCCGTCGACGCCGTCGTGGGCGCCTGGCCGCAGCTTTGCCTGGTGCAGGCGGTTGGCGACCGCGTGGTGCAGCGTCTCGTTGATCAGGGTCGACTTGCCCGAGCCGGAGACGCCGGTGACACAGCAGAAGACCCCGAGCGGGATCGCGACGTCGAGGTCCTTGAGATTGTGTTCGCGGGCGCCGCGCACGCGCAGGGCGCCGCGCGGCTCGCGGCGCTCGGCGGGCAGCTCGATGCGGCGCTTGCCTGAGAGGTACTGGCCGGTGAGAGATGCAGGGTCCTTGGCGACGCGGTCCGGCGTCCCGGCGGCGATCACGTGGCCGCCATGCTCGCCGGCGCCTGGGCCGAGGTCGACGAGGTGGTCGGCGGCGCGCATCGTCCCCTCGTCGTGCTCGACGACGATCACCGTGTTGCCGAGGTCGCGCAGGCGGTCGAGGGTGGCGATCAGCTTCTCGTTGTCGCGCTGGTGCAGGCCGATCGAGGGCTCGTCGAGCACGTACATGACGCCGACGAGACTGGAGCCGATCTGCGTCGCGAGCCGGATCCGCTGCGCCTCGCCGCCGGAGAGCGAGCGGGCCGAGCGGCCCAGCGAGAGGTAGCCGATGCCGACGTTCTCGAGGAAGGCGAGTCGTTCGCTGATCTCACGCACGATCAGGCGGGCGATCGCCCGCTCAGTCTCGGTCAGCTCAAGCGTCTCGATCCACTCGGCGGCGCTCCGCGCCGACTTGCGGCTGAAGTCGGCGATGCTGATCCCGCCGACCTTGACCGCAAGACTCTCCGGCCGCAGCCGGTCGCCGCCGCAGTCCGGACAGGGCTGCTCGGCCATGTAGCCCTCGATCCGCTCGCGGTTGGACTCCGAGTCGGTCTCCTCGTAGCGGCGCTCGAGGTTGTTGACGATCCCCTCGAAGCGGACTTTGTAGGAGCGGCGGCGGCCGAAGCGGTTGGTGTAGGTGACCTGGTGGCGCTCGCCGCCGGTGCCGTAGAGGAAGAGCTCCTTCTCGGATTTCTTCAGCTTCGACCAGGGCTTGTCGACGTCGACGTCGTAGGCCTCCGCGACCGAGGCGATCAGCCGCTTCCAGTAGGCGGTGATGCCGCGGTTCCAGGGCTGCAGAGCGCCCTCAGCGAGCGAAAGCGTCGGGTCGGGGACGACCAGGTCGGGGTCGATCACGCGCTGGAAGCCGAGCCCGTGACAGCGCTCGCAGGCGCCGTGGGGCGAGTTGAAGGAGAAGATCCGCGGCTCCAGCTCGGGGATCGAGGTGCCGCACTGCAGGCAAGCGAACTGCTCGGAGAACAACATAATTCCGCCGCTTTCGTCCTTGACGATCTCGACTTCGACCAGTCCGCCGGCGAGCCCGGCGGCGGCCTCAACCGACTCGGAAAGGCGGCGGCGCAGGTCCGTCTTCATCACCAGGCGGTCGACGACCACCGAGACGTCGTGTTTGAACTTCTTGTCGAGGACGATCTCCTCGTCGAGACGGCGCAGCTCGCCGTCGACTTTGACCCGCGAGTAGCCCTCGAGCCGGAACTGCTCGAAGAGCTTGCCGTACTCGCCCTTGCGGCCGCGCACGACCGGCGCCATGACCATGAACTTGGTCCCCTCCTCCAGGGTCATCAGCCGGTCGACGATCTGCTCCTGGGTCTGGCCGGTGATCTCGGCCCCGCACTCGGGACAGTGCGGGATGCCGATCCGCGCCCAGAGCAGGCGCAGGTAGTCGTGGATCTCGGTCACCGTGCCGACTGTCGAGCGCGGGTTGCGCGAGGTCGTCTTCTGGTCGATCGAGATCGCCGGCGAGAGGCCCTCGATCGAGTCGACGTCGGGCTTCTCCATCAGGCCGAGGAACTGGCGTGCGTAGGCGGAGAGCGACTCGACGTAGCGCCGCTGCCCCTCGGCGTAGATCGTGTCGAAAGCGAGACTCGACTTGCCCGAGCCCGAGAGCCCGGTGATCACGATCAGCGCGTCGCGCGGCAGCTCGACGTCGATGTCCTTCAGGTTGTGCTCTCGCGCCCCCGAGATGACGATCCGATCCGAAGCGGCCATCGGCTCCATCCTAACCGCCCGAACACACGTTCCCCTCTCACCCCTCCCCCAGCGGTCGTATTTGTGCCCGCCATGCGGGCACAAATACGACCGCAAGGTCCCGTGGGGGGAGAACTTGATGTCCGGTCGCCTTTATCCCCGGTATGCGAAAAGAAGTGCGACCGCACGGCCAGCTGGCGGAGCTGGCGAAGAAGCAGCACGGCGTCATCTCGCACCGGCAGCTGCTTGGGCTTGGATATTCACACGCCGCAATCAGCCGCAGCCTCGCCGCTGGCCGCATCCATCGACTGCACCGGGGTGCGTACGCCGTTGGGCATTCCGGCGTATCGCGACACGGGATCTGCCTGGCGGCGGTCCTCGCCTGCGGCGATCAGGCTGCCATCAGCCACCAGTCGGCGGCCTGGCTATGGGGACTTTCGCGGAGCTTCGTCGATCCGCCTCACGTCACGACCGCACGACGTGGCCACGCGAGGGCAACGGTTCGCCTCCACCACTCGACGATCCTCGCAGAGGATGACTTGAGAGTTCACGAGGGGGTGCCCACCACCTCCGTTCCTCGCACCCTTCTCGACCTGGCGATTTCGCTTCCGCGCAAGCGCGTCGAAAGCCAGCTCGAGCGGGCCGAACGACTTGGGCTGCTCGAGATCGACGCAATCGATTCTCTGCTGGCAAGAAGTGGCCGCCACCCTGGCCGCAAGAACCTACGGGTCGCTATGTCGATCTACAGGGATCCCGCCTTTACGCGGGCGCGATCGGAGCGCTTGCTCCTGGCCATCGTGAAGCACGCCGGCTTGCCGAAACCAGCCGTGAACGCCTTCATCAGCGGACATGAGATCGACGCCTACTGGGAGCGAGAGCGCTTCGCAGTCGAAGTCGATGGATACGAAACGCACGGCACTCGCGCTGCCTTCGAGCGTGATCCAATCCGCATCGAGGATCTCAAGCTCCAGGGGATCGATGCGATACGGATCACCGCCCGACGCCTTGAACGCGAACCGGATCAGATCGGAGCGCGCCTCCGGACCCTGCTCGAACAGCGCCGCCGAGCACTTGGCATGCGCTAAACGCCACGGCCCCTCTCTCTCCAGCGGTCGCACTTCTTCCCGCACAGCGGGAAGAAGTGCGACCGCGAGGGTGGTGTGCGGCGCAGCGCCCGTTCCGGTCGTAAATCAGTCCGCTACGCGGGAAGAAGTACGACCGCTGGTTAGTAGAGGGCGGTGGCGAGGCGGCGGCGGTACTCGCGGGCGCTCGGGTCGTCCGGGGACGCTTCGCTGAGGATGCCGACGATCGCGCGGCGCAGGAGCTCGCGGCCCGGCACCGCATTGCCCGCGCCGCCGGATGAGCCAGCTTCGAGATCGTAGTCGGCACTCGCCTTGCCCAGCGCTTCGAGCAAGAGATCGAGCGTCGCGTCGCGTTCGCCGCGGTCGAGCGCTGCGAACGCCTCGGTGGCGACGCCGGCCTTGGTCAGCTCGATTCGGGCGGCGACCCCCGCGGCGGCGAAATCACCCTCATGGCCCTCGACCGCGGCCAGGGCCTCGTCCACCGCCCCGCGCGCCAACCGCGCTCGGGCGAGCGCGACGGCGATGTCCGGCCGCCGCGGCTCCAGCTCCGCCGCCTCCCGCAGGGAGAGCTCGTCTCCCGCCGCCAGCAGCTCGTCAGCTCGCGAGGGCACGAGCGAGTCGAAGAACGCCTCGACCTGGGCCTTCGGCACCGCCCCGACGAACTCGTTGACGACCGTCCCGTCCCGGAATGCCTTCACCGCCGGGATTCCCTGCACGCCAAAGCTCGCCGCCAACCCCTGGTTCGCGTCCACGTCGACCTTCGCCAGCACGACCTTGCCCTCCCGAGCATCCGCGGCGGCCTCCAGCGCCGGGGTCAAGGTGCGGCACGGTCCACACCACTCGGCCCAGAAATCGACCACGACGGGCACCTGGCGCGAGCGCTCGACGACCTCCTGCTCGAAGCTCTCCTCGGTCACGTCGGTTGCCACGAAGGGCAGGTTATTAAGCCGGTTTGCACTCCGCCGAAACCGGGGTAACGTGGAGGGGAGGCAGGGACCAGCCACTCCGACGAAGGAGGAGCGATGTCGAACATCGACACAGCCCGGTCCGCCTACGAGGCCTTCGGTCGCGGAGACCTGGAAGCGTTGAAGGAGATGATGGCCGAGGACGCCACTTGGCTCACCTCCGACGAGCTCCCACTCGGCGGCGAAACCCATGGGCGCGACGAGATCATCGGCAACTTCGCCCAGATCCCGAACTACTGGAGCTCATTCAGCGTCGAGCCCGAGGAGTTCATCGATGCCGGCGAGTGGGTCGCGGTGCGCGGCACCCAGCGGGCGGGAAGGGACGGCGACAGCTTCGAGGCGCCGTTCGCCCATCTGCTGAAGATCGCCGACGGCAAGATCGCCCGCGGCGAGTTCTACGCCGACAGCGCCAAGGCCGCCAAGGTCCTCGCATAGGGAGAGGAGGCCAAACGCGAGCGGGGCGCCGCGGCTATCGCCGCGACGCCCCGCCACACCCTGACCGCCGCTCCGGGCTACGCCCGCGCCGGCTCGACCTCCGCCGCCGGACGCTCCGCGCGCGGCAGCCAGCCAAGCGCGCTCGGCAGGTACCAGTTGCGCTCGCCGAGCAGCTTCATCGCCGCCGGAAGCAGGATCGCCCGCACGATCGTCGCGTCGATCAGGACCGCGACCGCGAGGCCGATGCCCATCTCCTTCATGTCGATGATGCTGAGCGTGGCGAAGATCGAGAAGACCGCGACCATCACCACCGCGGCGCTGGTCACCGTCCCCGCCGTCGCCAGGATGCCCTGGCGGACCGCCTCGTCGCTGCTCATTCCCCGGTCGACGCCCTCGCGAACCCGGCTGAGGATCAGCACGTGGTAGTCCATCGAGAGGCCGAAGAGGATGACGAAGAGGAAGAGCGGCAGCCAGGAGCTGATCCCGCCGTTGGAGTGGAAGCCGAGCAGCGACTCGCCCAGCCCGTCCTGGAACACCATCACCAGCACCCCGTAGGCGGCGCCCACCGAGAGCAGGTTGAGGACGATCGCCTTGATCGGGACGACGATCGAGCGGAAGGTGACCAGCATCAACAGGAAGGCGAGCCCGAGCACGAAGCCGATCACCAGCGGCAGGCGTTCGGCCAGCTTGTCGTTGAAGTCCTTCGACTGAGCGGCCATCCCGGTCACGTTGACCTCGGCACCCCGAATGCCGTCGAAGGCGGCCGGGACCAGCATGCCCCGCACCTCGCCCAGAGCCGCCGTGGCCTCGTCGTTGCTGCCGCTGCCGACCGTCGGGATCGCGATCGAGGCGACCCTGCCGTCGGCGCTGCGATCAACGGTGATTGGACCGGCGACGATGTCGCTGGCAGCGGCCTGCTCGCGCAGCCCGGAGATCGCGGCCGCTACCGGCCCGCCGCGCACGTCGTCGGCCTCGACCACCACCGTCGCACCCGCCCCTTCGCCGGGGAAGGCCGCGGTCAGCCGGTCGAAGGTCTGCACCACCGGGATGTCGCGCGGCAGGTCGTCGGGGCCGCTGACCTTGGTGTGCAGCTGCAGGGCCGGAACCGCGAGGGCGACCAGGACGCCAGCCGAGCCGACGAGCGCGACCACCGGGCGCCGCATCACGGCGTCGACGACCGGGGCCCAAACCGTGCGCCCAGCGCGGCGCTCGCGCCAGCGGCGCAGGAGCGGGACCCTCCCCCTATCGACCTTGTCGCCGAGCCTGGAGAGCACCGCGGGCAGAACAGTCAGCGAGGCGATCATCGCCACGGCGACGACGGTCATCGTCCCGACCGCGAACGAGGTGAAGGTCGGGTCGCCGCTGAGCAGCATCCCGGCCATCGCGACGATCACCGTCAACCCTGAGACCAGGACCGCACGACCGGAGGTCGCCGCCGCCGCGTCGAGCGCCGCCGACTCCGAGCGCCCCTTGCGCCGCTCCTCGCGCTCGCGGCGCAGGTAGAACAGCGAGTAGTCGACCCCGACCGCGAGGCCGACGAGGACGACGACCGAGGAGACGCTGGGGTCCATCGGCACCAGCTGGCTGGGCAGGGCAAGCAACCCGACCGTCGCCAGCACCGCCGAGAAGGCGATCAGCAGCGGCACCAGCGCCGCGACCAGCGCGCCGAAGGCGAGCAGGAGGATCGCGAGAGTGATCGGCAGCGACGTTGTCTCTGCCTTGCTCAGATCGTCGGCGAAGACCTCTTCCAGCGCCTTGCTGGCACTGGCGTCGCCGAACTGCTCGATCCGTATTCCGGGATGGCGTTGCTGCGCCGCGGCAACAGCCGCGAGGCTGGCGTCGACCCGCCCTTCGGCCTGGGTGCTGTCGCCGGGAATGTCGAATTCGACCAGGGCGGCGTGGCCGTCGGCCGAGACCTGGCCGCCGCCGTTCGCCGGCGAGCTGACGTCGGTCGCGACCGGGAGCTGGCGCAGATGCATGGTCACGTCCGCCACCGCCGCCTGGAAGCCGGGATCGCTGGCGACGCGATCGTCGCTTTGCACCAGGACGACCTCTGCGTTGGGGTCGAGCTTGGCGCGTTCGAGCGCGACCTCCGCCCGTCCGGACTCGCCCGAGACGGCTTCGGCGTCGGTCAGCGTGCGCTGGCCAACCGCCCCGCCGACGACGAGAGAGACGACCACGAAGGCGAGCCAGCCGAGGATGGCGACCTTGCGATGCGTGGCGCTCCAGCGGGCGGCGCGGGCGGCGATGTTCTTCTTGGCGTCGGTGGCGTGCATGAGGGGGTTCCTTTCGGGTGAGTTCGTCTTTTCGGATGCCATTGCGTACGAAAAGACGAAGTGAGCGATTTGAGTGGTGTCAGGCTCCCAGTGGGACGGCCGGGTTCCCAGGGGGGTGGCTGGCGTATTGGGGTGCGGGTCGCGCGGCGCGAAGGGGCGGGTGGCCGCCCGCGAGGGTGGGGTTATCCGTACCCCCGGACCCGCCCGGATGCAGGACAATCGGGGCGTGCCCACCTCGGTCCTGATCGTCGACGACCACCCCAGCTTCCGGCTCAGCGCGCGGCGCATGCTGGAGGCCGACGGCTACGCGGTGATCGGCGAAGCCGAGGACGGGGCGGCCGCGATCGCCGCCGTCGACGACCTCGATCCAGACCTTGTCCTGCTCGACGTGCAATTGCCCGACATCGACGGCTTCGAGGTCGCCTCGCGGCTCAGCGCCGCACCCGACCCGCCGGCGATCGTCCTCACCTCAACCCGCGAGAGCTCGGACTTCGGCGACGCGGTCGCCGAGAGCCCCGTGCGCGGCTTCGTCACCAAGGGCGAGCTGAGCGGCGAAGCGCTCGCCGCGCTGATCCGATGACCGGCCTTCGCCGCGCCCTGCTCGCCCTCGGGATTGCCGCCTTCGTGCTCGGCCTCGCCTCGCTGGCGTTGATCCTGACCAGCGATCACACCAGCCCCAGGGGCCTGGCCGCGGCCCTGATCCTGGTCTCCGGCTGGGGGTTCGCCGGCACCGGGCTCTACGCCTGGGACCGCCGGCCGACGAGCGCGACCGGCCCGCTGATGACCGCGATCGGCTTCACCTGGTTCTTCCGTGCCCTCGAGTCGTCCAACAGCAGCGTCGTCTTCACGATCGGAGCGCTTGGGCTCACCGTCCCCTTCGCGATCCTCATTCACCTGCTGGTTACGTTCCCCTCCGGCCGGCTGGAGACGCGCGTCCAGCGCCTCCTCGTCGCCGTCGGCTACTTCGTCACGATCGTCATGCAGGCCGCCTGGGTCCTCTTCGCCGACCCGGCCCGGGAAGGCTGCGACGGCTGCCCGAATAACGCCCTGCAGATCGGCGGCCACGAGGGGCTCGGCGAAGCGATCGGCTCCGCCCAGGGCCTGATCGCGATCCCCCTGATCGCGGCGACCGTCGTCGTCGTCTTCCGGCGCTGGCGCCGCAGCTCGCCCGCTGAGCGGCTCGCACTCGCCCCCGTCCTCGCCACCGGCGGGATCGCGTTCCTCCTCCTTCTGATCCAGCTGATCGTCAGCCAGGCCGGAGGCTCCGACGCGGCCGAACTGGTGGTCTTCGTCGCCGCGATCGCCGCCTTCGCCTGCCTGCCCTTCGCTTTCCTGCTCGGCCTGCTGCGTTCGCGCATCGGGCGCGACGAGGAAGTTCGCACCCAGCTGACGGCCGAGAACGAGCAGCTGACCGCCGAGCTGCGAGCCAAGGTCGAGGAGCTGCGCGCCTCGCGGGCGCGGATCGTCGAGGCCGGCTACGCCGAACGCCGCCGCGTCGAGCGCGACCTCCACGACGGCGCCCAACAGCACCTGGTGGCGCTGACGATGAGCCTGCGCCTGGTCCGCGGCCGGCTCGAGTCCGATCCGGAAGCCGCGGCTGAGCTGCTCGACGAGGCGATGGGAGATCTCGACGAGGCGACGCGGGAGCTGCGCGAGCTTGCTCGCGGCATCCACCCGGCCGTGCTCACCGACCGCGGCCTCGAGGCTGCCCTGGGCGGGCTCGCCGACCGCTCGCCGGTGCCGGTCGAGATCCTCGAGACGCCAGAGGGACGCATGCCCGCCCCGGTCGAGTCGGCGACCTACTTCGTGATCGCCGAGGCCCTCACCAACGTCGCCCGCTACGCCAAGGCCGAGGCGGCCACCGTTCGGGTCGCGCGCGCCAACGGCGCGGTCGAGATCGAGGTCCGCGACGACGGGGTGGGTGGCGCCGATCCGACAACCGGAACCGGCCTGCGTGGGCTCGAGGATCGCGTCGCGGCGCTGGAAGGGACGCTGCTGATCGCCAGCCCAACCGGTGAGGGTACGACCGTGACCGCGAGGATTCCGTGCGCGTAGTCGTCGCCGACGACTCGACCCTGCTGCGCGAGGGAGTGGTGCGGCTGCTCGAGGAGGCCGGCCTCGAGGTCGTCGGCCAGGCCGGCGACGGCGAGGAGCTGCTGCGCAAGGTGCGCGCCCACAAGCCCGACGTCGCCGTCGTCGACGTGCGGATGCCGCCGACCCACACCGACGAGGGACTGCGGGCGGCGCGCGAGATCCGCGCCGAGCTGCCCGAGGTCTCGGTCCTCGTCCTCTCCCAGTACGTCGAGGTCGCCTACGCCCGCGAGCTGCTCGCCGAGAGCGCCGAGGGCCTGGGCTACCTGCTCAAGGACCGGGTCACCGACATCGACGCATTCGCCGACGCCGTGCGCCGGGTTGGCGGCGGCGGCTCGGCGCTCGACCCCGAGGTCGTCTCGCAGATGCTGGGACGGGCGCGACGTGACGATCCCCTCGCCGAGCTGACCCCGCGCGAGCGCGAGGTCCTGGGGCTGATGGCCGAGGGACGCTCGAATGCGGCCATAGCCGCCGAGCTGGTCGTCACCGACCGCGCGATCGAGAAGCACGTGACCAGCATCTTCGGCAAGCTCGACCTGCCCACCGGCGGCGAGGACCACCGCCGCGTGCTTGCTGTCCTGCGTTTCCTCGACCAGCCCGCCTGAGCCCTTGCGGTCGTAGTTCCGGCCGCTATGCGGGGATTAGTGCGACCGCAAGGCGCTCCTCGACGACGGCGCGTTGCTCGGCGAGTGGCTGCCCGCAGGCGCCCGGCTCGGAGCCCTCGACGACCCGGACCGAGCCGTCGCGCAGGCGGAAGCGAATGCGACTGGGAAACGTCATCCGCAGCGCCGCCGTGTCGAGGCCCTCGATGCCGGCGTCGCTGCGGGCGCCCCGCAGACGCCCGCGCAGCGAGCGCGCGAGATGGCGGCGCAGGTCCCGATCGGCGCGAATCGCCCCCAACACGGCCGGCGCCGGGTTGGCGTCGCGCATATTTGCGTCTCCCAGGCGGCGCCGGATGCGCAACAGGTCGCCGAGCCCGAGGTCCGGCGAGGCGCCAGCGTCGAGACTGCCTCTCAGGGTGGCGGCGGTCAGAGCCGGGTCGTGGCGCAGCGATATGCGGGCGGCGAGGGCGCGAACCTCCTCCCCGTGCTCGGCCAGCCAGGACGGGCTGAGCTCAGCCGGGGTGAGCCGGCCCGCGATCAGGGCGATGGCGGTCGTCAGCACCGCCGAGAAGTTGACCCGCACCGGGGTCAGATCGGGGCCGCGCCCGAGCTCCTCCATCTCGCAGGTGAGCCAGCCGGCCTCGATCTCCGCGCCGGAGACCTGGTCCGGCGCAACCCCGGCGGCGAGCGCCGCCTCGGCGACCGACTGCAGGTAGGCGCAACCCGGAACCCGCTTGTAGGCAAGCGTGTCGGTCAGCCAGACTCGTCCCAGCGCGCCGAGCATCGCCGGCCGCGGCGCGAAGGAGAGGGCCGCGAGCACGCCGCGCGGGTGCTCGATCACGTCGAGCGCGCCAGTGACCCCGTCGGCCGCCAGCAGCGCCGCCCGCGCCCCGGCCGCCGCCGGCTCGGCCGCTGTCAGCAGCTTGCTCCGCGGCCCCATGAACCCGGGCCACATCCCGTAGGGCGGCTGATAGAGCGCGATCGCCAATGCGTGGGCGGCGCGCTCCGCGTCCAGCCCCAAGCCGATCGAGGCCGCCACCGCCGCCGAAGCGCAGTGGATCGAGGCCCAGAACTGGCCGTTGTGGGGACCGAGGAAGAGCGCCGCACCGAGCCGGCCGGCGACCTCGTTGGCCGCAACCCGGGCGACCAGCTCGCGCTCCGGATCGTCGGCGAAGGCCGCGGCGGCGGGAACCGCCGAGTGCCCCGTGTGCCCCATGAAGAGGTAGTCGTCCCAGTCGTGGGCGATCGAGGCGGCCGCCGAGCGGTAGACCTCGCCGACCGGGCCTTCCGGCGCGACTGCGGCGAACGGTGCCGCGGCCTCCTCCCCGGCGGCTCGGGCCGCGGCCACGCAACCCGCCTGCAGCTCGGCCCGCTCGCGCACGCTCTCCGGCAGATCTCCCGCCCGCAGGCCGACGGACCACTCACCGACCTGCTCGCAGATCGTCACGCGCCCGCCCGCATTCCATCCAGGTCGCGCCGCAGCTCCTTGAGCTCGTCGCGCAGACGGGCCGCCTCCTCGAAGCGCAGATCGTCGGCCGCAGCCAGCATCTCCTCCTCGAGGGCGACGATCGCGCGCTCCAGCTCCGCCGGGTCGGCGAACTCCGCGGCGCGCTTGCCGCGACGCTTGCGCGGCGCCCGGTCCTCCATCGCCAGGAACTCGCTCATCTCGGAGATGCCCTTGCGCACCGTCTCCGGCGTGATCCCGTGCTCGGCGTTGTAGGCAATCTGGATCGCGCGGCGGCGGTCGGTCTCGCGGATCGCGGACTTCATCGCCTCGGTCTCCCTGTCGGCGTACATCAGCACCCGGCCCTTGACGTTGCGCGCAGCGCGCCCGATCGTCTGCACCAGGCTGGTCTCGCCACGCAGGAAGCCCTCCTTGTCGGCGTCGAGGATCGCGACCAGCGAGACCTCGGGCAGGTCGAGTCCCTCGCGCAGCAGGTTGACCCCGACCAGGACGTCGAACTCGCCGAGCCGCAGGTCGCGGACGATCTGGATCCGCTCCAGGGTGTCGATTTCGGAGTGCAGGTAGCGCACCCGCACGCCGTACTCGAGCAGGTACTCGGTCAGGTCCTCGGCCATCTTCTTGGTCAGCGTCGTGACCAAGACCCGATCGCCGTCGCCGGCGACGACCTTGACCTCGTTCATCAGGTCGTCGATCTGGTTGCGCGTCGCGCGCAGCTCGATCTCGGGGTCGACGATCCCGGTCGGGCGCACGATCTGCTCGACGACGCGGCTCGACTCGGCGCGCTCGAACGGCCCCGGCGTCGCCGAGACCATCACCAGCTGCGGCACCCGCTCGAGGAACTCGTCGAACTTGAGCGGCCGGTTGTCGATCGCCGAGGGCAGACGGAAGCCGTAGTCGACCAGGGTCTGCTTGCGCGATCTGTCCCCCTCGTACATCCCGCCGATCTGGGGGATCGTCTGGTGGGACTCGTCGACGAAGACGACGAAGTCGTCGGGGAAGTAGTCGATCAGCGTGTGCGGCGGGCTGCCCGGCGGTCGCCCGTCGAGGATGCGCGAGTAGTTCTCGATCCCCGAGGTGAAGCCCAGCTCTTTCAGCATCTCGATGTCGTAGGCGGTGCGCTGGCGCAGCCGGTGCGCCTCGAGCTGCTTGCCCTCGGACTCCAGCTCCGCCGTGCGCGCGTTGAGCTCGGCGCGGATTTCCTCGACCGCCCGCTCGAGCGTCTCGTCCCTGGTCACGTAGTGCGAGGCGGGCCAGACCGAGACGTGGTCGATCGTGTCGAGCACCTCGCCGGTCAGCGGGTCGAAGTGCTGGATGCCCTCGATCTCGTCGCCGAAGAGCGCGATCCGGTAGGCCGACTCGGCGTAGGAGGGCATGATCTCCAGCACCTCGCCGCGCACCCGGAAGGAGCCGCGGCCGAGCGCCGTGTCGTTGCGCTGGTACTGCATTTTCACCAGCTTGCGCAGCACGTCGTCGCGGTCGATTTCGTCGCCAAGCTTGAAGAGCTGCATTTTCTCGTTGTAGACCTGGGGTGAGCCGATCCCGTAGATGCAGGAGACCGAGGCGACGATGATCACGTCGCGGCGGGCGAACAGCGCCGCCGTCGCCGCGTGGCGCAGGCGGTCGATCTCGTCGTTGATCGAGGAGTCCTTCTCGATGTAGAGGTCCTGGGCCGGGACGTAGGCCTCCGGCTGGTAGTAGTCGTAGTAGGAGACGAAGTACTCGACCGAGTTGTCGGGGAAGAACTCGCGGAACTCGTTGCAGAGCTGCGCCGCCAGCGTCTTGTTGTGGGCGATCACCAGGGACGGTCGCTGCACCGCGGCGATCGTGCCGGCCATCGTGAATGTCTTGCCCGTGCCCGTGGCGCCGAGCAGGGTCTGGAAGCGCTCGCCGGCCCCGAGGCCCTCGGCCAGCCCCGCGATCGCCTGCGGCTGGTCGGCGGTCGGCGTGTAGGCGGGGTTGAGAGCGAACTCGGGCACGCGAATCACCTTAGACTGCCCAACCGATGAGCCGCTCGCAAAAGGCCCTCGCCGGCTTCTTCGCCTTTGCGGGGACGATGCACTTCGTCATCCCGCGCAGCTACGAAGCGATGATGCCGCCCGGGCTGCCGAAGCATCGCGAGGCGGTGGCGGTCAGCGGGGTGGCTGAGATCGTGGGGGGCGCAGCGGTGCTCTTGCCGCGCACCCGGCGACTTGGCCGCTGGTGGCTGCTGGCCCTGCTGCTCGCCGTCTTCCCCGCCAACGTGCACATGGCCGTCAACCCCGAGCAGGTCCGCGGGCTCGACCTCAACCGCATCCCGCGCTGGGCGCTCTGGGCGCGCCTGCCGCTGCAGCCGTTGGCGATGTTGTGGGTCTGGCGCGCAACCCGCGACTGATTTGTATATAAACGTGCAGTTTTGTCACTAGGTGTTTTGGCTGTAGCGCTTCTGTCTTAGCAGACAGAGAATTGCCGCATGAAACCACGCGAACGTTTTTCAGTCAATCTGCGCAAGGCGCGCAAGAAGGCGGGGATCTCCCAGGAAGAGCTCGGCGACCTCTGCGACCTGCACCGAACCGAGATCTCCCTCCTGGAGCGAGGTGGCCGCGAGCCGCGCCTCGGCACCATCGTCAAGCTCGCCGGCTCGCTCGGGACGACGCCGGAACAGCTATGCGAGGGAATCGCCTGGCTGCCGAAGAAGCGGAAGTTCCAGTTCAAGAAATAGCTACGGCAGGAAGCTTTCGAGCAGGCTCTGGGCCGGGCCGAGGAAGCTCTGCGCCTGGTCGAAGATCGCTTCCGCGTCGTTGATCAATTCGATCGCGCGTTCGAGCGGAATTTCGCGCAGCGTCGAGCGCAGCGGATCCGCGATCAGGGGGCTGAGCGCCCCCGCTTCTTCGGCGTCGTCGACCGCGCGCACGAGCCCGGCGCGCACCGCGCGGGCGAGCTCGGCGTCGCCGATCCCGTAGCGGTCGGCGAAGCGTTCGCGCGCCTCGGGCGTGGCCAGCGCCCGGGCGAGCGTCTCGCGGCCGACGCCCAGCTCGCATGCCGCGCCGTCGAGGGCGGAGAGGGTGAACTGCTGTGCTATCTCCTGCAGGCCTTCCGGGTTGCGCCAGGCTCGGTGCTTGCACGGGTCCTGCGTCTTCGCCGGCTCATACGAGGAGCCGCCCGCCGCAAGGTAGGCGCCAACGAGGAGCAGGGCGGCGGCAACCGAGCCGAGGACGAGCAGCTGGCCGCGCCGGTCGCCGCTCACAGCTCAACCCTCCGCGCGAGCCCGATCGGCACCAGCGCCAACAGCCCGAGCAGCGCCGCCAGGCCGAAGGAAGCGCTGAAGGCGTGCGTCGCCCCCCGGTCGAGCTGGTCCTGCAGCTCTTCGCGCAGCTCCACGACGCGTTCGCGTTCGCCGGGATCGCTCGGCAGCGGATCGAAGGCCGAGCCGATCGTCGGCACCCTCCCCCGCTCTCCTTCGAGCCGGTCCTCGAGCCGCTGCGCAAGCTCGATCTTCGCCAGCGGCGGCACGCGCGAGTCGAGGATCGCCGCCGTCCCGGCGTCGATCGCGTCGTGGCGCTGCTGGGCGATGTCGGCGGTGAAGATCGGGGTCAGGGCGAGGAGGCCGACGACCACTCCGGCGTGGCGCGCCGAGATCGTCCAACCGCCGTGGATTGCCTGCGGCGCCCGCCCCAAGAGCGCCGTCTCGGTCAACGCCGAGAGCACAAGGGCCAGCCCGACGCCGACCATGATCTGCGGCGGCAGGGTGAGCACGATCTTGGCCTTGGGCAGCAGCGCGAGCCCGCCGAGTCCGCCCGAAACCAGGATCGCGCCAGCCAGGGCGCGCGCCCGCGCGCTCGGGACCCGCTCGCCGAGCCGGGCCCCGGCCAGTGCCGCCAGAGGCATGACGCTGACCACGATCGCGGCCCCGATCGGACTCAGCCGCCAGCCCTCGATCAGCAGCAGGACGAGAAGGAAGAGCGCCGCGGCGATCGCGGCCGAGATCATTGCCAGCGCCAGATTCGCAAGCAGATGCGGTCTGCCAGGCGGACGCAGCTCGGCCGACAGCACCGCGGTCGCCGCCTCGTGCCGGGCGACGGCGAGGATCGGCGCCGCGGCGACGATCGCCACCGGCGCCTGCAGGAGGAAGATCGACTGCCAGGAGACCAGCTCGGTGAGCAGGCCGCCGACGGCGGGACCGAGGGCGGCGCCGGTTGCCCCGGCCGCGGCCCAGACGGCAACCGCCCGCCGCTCGGACCCGACCGTCGCCGGCAGCAGCTCGAGCACCCCGGTCACCGCCGCCGCCCCGCCGAGGGCCTGGACGCAGCGGGCCGCGATCAGCGTGCTGAGGTGCCCGGAGAGCCCGCAGGCGATCCCGGCCCCGGCGAAGACGGCGAGGCCGATCGCGGCCACCCGGCCCGGGCCGGCTCGCCTGGCGAGGTGGGCGGCGGGGACCGCGCAGAGGGCCATCACCAGATTGAAGGAGACCAGCACCCAGGTCACCCCGGCCACGGTCGTGTCCAGCTCGCGGTAGATCTGCGGCAGGGCGAGGACGACGATCGAGGAGTCGGCGAGGACGAGTCCGACCGCGACGGCAAGTGCCGTCGCCCGTGGCCTAGCGGCGCCGGCGTTCATACCCGAGCTCCTTTGCGTACTTCTCCCGATATGCCTGCTGCTTGTCGAGCACCTCGCCGACGTAGGCCCGCGTTTCGGGGAAGGGAATGGCCGACAGCGTCAGCTCGCTTCCCCCCCAGCGGTCGACGTTCGCGGGCCCGGCGTTGTAGGCGGCGAGAGCGGCGACGCTGTCGCCTTCGTAGCGGTCGAGCAGCTCCCGCAGCAGGAAGGTGCCGTAGCGGATGTTGATTTCGGGGTCGGAGAGGTCGCGCAGCGTGAACGTCGTGCCGCCGCTGTGGCGCTCGATTTCGTTTGCCGCTTCGGGCGTGATCTGCATCAGCCCGCGCGCTCCGGCGCTCGAGGTGCGGTCGCTGAACTTCGACTCGGCATAGATGACCGCCGCGATCAGCGCCGCGTCGACGTCCTTTTCGCGCGACTGCTGGCGGATGATGTCCTCGTGGCGCAGGGGCAGGGTCAGCTCCTGGATAGCGCGGTCGACCGTCCCCCTGAGCAGGACGAAGCCAGCGACCACGACGGCAAGCGCCGCCGCTCCCAAGAGCAGGCGCCGGCGTCGCTTTCCGCGCTTCATCCGCCAAGCTTCGCGAGCAGGGCGGACAGGCGCCGCTCGAGCTCCTCCAGCGATCCGTCGTTCTCGATCGTGTGCTCGGCGCGGGCCGCCTTCTCCTCCTGACCGAGCTGGCGCGCCTCGCGCTCGCCGACCAGGGCGTGGCCGCGCGCCTCGGCACGGGCGCGCCGCACCTCGTCGGAGGTGACGACGGCGACGGTGGTGTCGAAGACGGGCTCCATCTCGGACTCGAAGAGCAGCGGGACCTCGACGACGGCGAAGGCGACGTCCTCGCCGAGCGAAACGAGCCAGCGACCGATCCGCTCGCCGACCAGCGGATGGATCTGGGCCTCCAGCCACTTCAGCTGCTCTGGGTCCGCAAACACGATCTCGCCGACCTTGCTGCGGTCGACTCGCCCTTCCGGCGCGACCTCCTCCCCCCAGCGCTCGGTCAAACGCCCGAGCAGCGGCTCGGCATCGAGCAGCCCATGCACGACGGCATCGCTGGAGATCGTCGCCGCACCCAGCCGCTCGAACGCGGCCAGCGCCTCGGACTTCCCAGCAGCAATCCCGCCGGTGAGCCCGATCGTCAGCGGCACGACGCGTTAGGAGTCAGACGCCTCGGCGTCAGCAGGCGCTTCGGCCTCCGGCTCCTCCGCCGGAGCCTCCTCAGCTTCAGCCTCAGCCGACTCCTCCGCGACAGGACCCGCGGACTCATCCGCCTCGTCCTGCTCCGTTTCGTCCTGCTCCTCGGAGTCCCCAGCCGCCTCGATCTGCTCGCCGAGATCGCCCATCGCCATCTTGTTTTCCTCGACCTGCTTGATGCTCAGCGAGAGCCTTCGTCGCTCCTCGTCGATCTCGAGGATCTTCACGTTCAGCTTGGTGCCGGGCTCGACCACCTCGCCCGGGCTCTCGACGTGATGGTCGGCCAGCTCGGAGATGTGGACGAGACCCTCGACCCCGGGCAGGATCTCGACGAAGGCGCCGAAGGCGACGACCTTGGTCACCTCGCCCTCGAGCACGTCGCCCGGGCGATGCGAGCTGATCACCCGCTGCCACGGGTCCTCCTGGGTCTGCTTGAGGCCGAGCGAGATGCGCTGGCGGTCGCGGTCGATGTCGAGGACCTTGATCCGGACGGTGTCGCCAATCGCAACCACCTCAGAGGGATGGTTGACGTGGCTCCACGAAAGCTCTGAGATATGGATCAGGCCGTCGATGCCGTCGAGGTCGACGAAGGCGCCGAAATCGACGATGTTGGAGATCTTGCCCTCGACCACCTGGCCCGGCTCGAGCCGGCCGAGGATCTGCTCGCGCACCTCCTTGCGCTCTTCCTCGAGCACGGCGCGGCGCGAGAGCACGACGTTGTTGCGGCTGCGGTTGAGCTCGATCACTTTGCACTCGAGCGTCTGACCGGTGAACTCGTCGAGGTTGTGGACGCGGCGGATGTCGACCAGCGATGCGGGCAGGAAGCCGCGCACCCCTAGATCTAGGATCAGGCCGCCCTTGACGACCTCGATCACGTTGCCTTCGACCGGTTCTCCCGACTCGGCGGCGGCCTCGATCTTGCGCCAGGCCTTCTCGAAGCGGGCGCGCTTCTTGGAGAGGACGAGTCGCCCTTCGTTGTCCTCCTTGGTGAGGACCAGCGCGTCGACCTCCTCGCCAAGCTCGACCTCCTCGGCCGGGTTGACCGACTTGCGGATCGAGAGCTCGTAGGCGGGGATGACCCCCTCCGACTTGTAGCCGATGTCGACCAGGACCTCGTCCTTGTCGATCCGCACGACCTTGCCTTTGACGACGTCGCCCTCCTCGAAGGAGATCATCGTCGCCGCGTAGTTGGGCACGACTTTCCCGTCGACTTCGATCAGGAGGCCGCCCGAGCCCTCGACGGGTGTGCCGCTGGCAGCCGGGGCAGGTGTTCCGCTTGAGCCCTCGGCGGGTTTGCCGGCTGGGGCCTCGGCGGACGGGCCGCCAGGCTCAGGGGTAACGGTCGTATCGGTCACGGACACAGCCGCGGATGATTGCAGGTGGATACGCTCTGCGTCGTGCCGGTGCGGGCGACGAAACGCGGCGAGGAGCGGACGCCGCTCGATGGCAGTCACGACGTCCTGATCTGCGGCGCGAGCTTCGCCGGCCTCGCCGTGGCGCGCGAGCTTGCTGGCTCGGGCGCCGACGTACTCGTCATCGACCGCTACGAGATCGGCGAGCGACAGACCTCCGCCTGCGGAATCCCCACCGAGTGGCTGCGGGCGACCGGCCTGATCGGCGCCGAGCGCCAGCGCTTCGACTCGCTGCTGATCCACACGCCGCACGGCGACACTCGCTTCCGGCTGCCTTGGACCTTCTCCACCTTCGACTACCGCGAGCTCTGCGACCTGCTCTGGCGCCAGTGCGACGCCCGCTTCGAGACGGCCAAGGTCAACGGCCGACGGGCCGATACGTCAAGTCAGACTCGACATTTCGGCCCATCGGCCGAGATATCGGTGGAGACGGACCGGGGCGTCATCTCGGCGCCGCTCGTGGTCGACGCGCTCGGCTGGAGGCGCCTGCTGGCCAGCGAAGAGGGCTACCAGCCGCCCGACGCTCCGCTCTCCCGCGGCCTCGAGGTGCACCCCGAGGGCAGCAGCGAGGACATGGAGCTCTGGATCGACCGCCGCTACGTGCCGGCCGGCTACGGCTGGCTCTTCCCGGCCGGCGACGAGCTCCGCATCGGCGTCGGCTCGTTCGATCCCCGCTTCCACGTGCGGGAGACGACCGAGCTGCTCGCCGAGGATCTCGGCCGCGAGCGCGTCCGCTACCAGGGCAACTGGATTCCCCACAAGCTGCGGCGGGCGACCGAGGGCGACGTCTTCTTCGCCGGCGACTCGGCCGGGCACTGTCTGCCGCTCACAGCGGAGGGCATTCGCACCGCGCTCTACTTCGGGATCGCATTGGGGCGGGAGCTGCGCGGCGTCGTCGAGGGCCGTCAGGATCGCCAGCAGGCGGCCGCCGCCTACGCGCGCTTCAACGACTCGCACGAGTGGAAGTTCCGCTGGATGCTGCGCGTGCAGCGCCTCGTCCCGCGCATCCCGCCGCGCCTGCGGGCGCCGCTGATCCGCTTCATGGCGAGGAAGCGGATCGTCGAGTGGTCCTTCGGCCACTACCTGCGGATCGCGCCGCCGGAGCTGGCGGCAGGCTCAGCGGACGACGAGGACCGTGCCGACGAGAAGCAGCACGACGCCGAACATGCGCTCGGGCGTGATCGCGATCTGGTCGAGGCCGAATAGGCCGAGGCGGTCGATCGCCAGCGAGGCGATCAGTTGGGCCGTGACGGTCGCCGCCGCGACGCCGCCGGCGCCGATCGAGCTGACCGCGACCAGGGCCGTGGCGACGTAGACGGCCCCCAGCAACCCCCCGAGCAGGTAGTACCAGCTGACTTCGGTCACCCCTCCCAAACCGCCCGCCTTGCCGCTGAGAACGACGATCGCCGCCAGCGCGACGCTGCCGACCAAGAAGGAGACGAGCGCGGCGGGCAGGCTCCCGGTCGCCTTGCCAAGCCCGGCGTTGATCGGCGCCTGCAGCGCGATCAGTCCACCGGCAAACGCGGTGAAAATCACAGCCAACCCCCGGTCCATGACCGCACCGTCATATCAATCCCACCCGCTGACTTCATCGGGGATACGCTTGGGTGCCGATGGAGGCTGCGAATCGGGTCATAGGCGGGGATCCGCTGACCGCGACGGCCGTGGCGGTCAGGGGTCACCCGGGAGGGTCGTTGACGCTGGGTGACTGCGCGCGTTCCTTCGCTCGCTTTCGCTCCACCCGGGTGCTCGCCGCGTTCCTGGGGGCATTCCTCCTCGCGCGCCTCGCCGTCGGCGGTCTCGGCTGGCTCGACCTGGCCGTCGCCGCGCTGCTGATCGCCGCCCAGCCGTTCACGGAGTGGCTGATCCACGTCGGTCTGCTGCACTCGAGGCCGCGCAAGCTGGGACCGGTGACGATCGACCTGCCGACTGCGCGGATGCACCGCTGGCACCACCGCGAGCCGACCCGGCTCGAGGCGGTCCTCATTCCCGGCTCGCTGATCGCGGGCTTCCTCGTCCCCGTGGCGCTGGTCATGTGGCTGCTGAGCTGGCCCTGGACGCTGCTCGGCGGCGACCACGCCGGGCTCTGGCTGACGCTGATGGCGGTCAGCGCGGTGCTCACCGGCGTCTACGAGTGGTGTCACTTCCTGATCCACACGCCATACCGCCCGAAGACCCGCTACTACCGTTCGATCTGGCGCACGCACCGCCTCCACCACTTCAAGAACGAGCACTACTGGTTCGGGGTCAGCTCGGACGCCGCTGACCGGGTCCTCGGCACCAACCCGGACCACCGCACGGTGCCCAAGTCCGAGACGGTGCGCAGCCTCGGCGTCGGTGCCTGAGCGGTCTTGCCACCCCGTCCAGTCGGGCGGCGTGATCCTCATCGCCGCGCCGTGTTGCACCGATAGAGACCCGTCGGTTGAACCTTCGCGCAAGCGCGCCGTACCCCGAAGAGCAATCGCAACTCAAATGCCACCGCCAGCAGAGGGATTCACAGCCCGCCTCCTCGTCGGCCCGGCCCTGCACACGCAGCCGGACGGGCGCCTCGTCAAGCTCGTGCGCGAGGGCTACGAGGCGGCCTTCGAGGAGATCGTGCGCCGCTACGGACCGGCGCTCGGTCGCTACGCCCGGGCGATCGTCGGCGGCAGTGCCGAGGACGTCACCCAGGACGCCCTCTCGAAGGCGCTCGTCGCCCTCCGTCGCGGCGACAACGAGATCCAGCTCAGGCCCTGGCTCTACCGGATCGTTCGCAACACCGCTCTCAACGACCTGCGCGACCGTCCCCCGCAGACCGCCGCCCTGAGCGACCGGGTGGCGGCGCCGCGGGACGTCGCCGAGGAGATCGAGCGCCGCGAGGAGATCGACGGCGTGATCGGACGGCTGCAGGCGCTGCCGGAGGCTCAGCGCGCGGCGATCGTCATGCGCGAGCTGGAAGGCCTCGGCCACGACGAGATCGCGGCGGCGCTCGGCGTCTCTGGCGGGGCCGCGCGTCAGGCGATCCACCGCGCCCGCACCGCGTTGCGCGACGGCCTCGGCCTGACGATCCCGCTGCCGCTCCTGCGCGCGATGCTCGCCGGCGGCGCCCCGGCGGCCGAAATGGCCGCCGGCGGAGTAGGCGCAGGGGTCGCGCTCAAGGCCGCCGCCGCGACCCTCCTGGTGGCCGGCGCCGTGGGCGCCGGCCTCGTCGCCCATCAGGCCGGACACGAGGGAAGGGCCGAGGCCGCAAGCGCGGGCCGCGCCGACGGACCCTCGGCGGCAGCCTCCACGGCCGCGGAGCTCCGTTCGGCCACCCGCCGGAACAGCGAGGCGCAGGGGGGCGGGTCTCGTCGCGGCGAGGACAGGAAGGCGGGCCGGTCGAACGGATCGGGCGACGCCGGGGACGACCGCGGCGGCACGAGGGAGGGCCACGGCGGCGGCGACGGAGCGTCCGCCGACGGGGGGCGGTCCGACGACCACGGAGGCCCTTCCGGCGACGACGGCGGCCACTCGGGGTCAAGCGGCAGCTCCGGGTCTGACGACGGCGGCGGCAGTAGCGGCCCGGACGGCGGCGACTCGACGCCCGACGGGGGCGGCGAGTCGAACAGCGGTCCAGATTCCGGCAGCGGAGACGTGACCACCGAGGCCGAATCGGAAGGCTCGAGTGATTCTGGCGACGGTGGCGGGTTGTCCTCCCCGCAGATCCAATCCATAACCGAGGAGGAACGATGAGTCGAACGCACAGACTGGCCGCCATCATGACCACCGTCGCCGCCCTGATCGCGATCCTGGCGCTGCCGGGCGCGGCGACCGCGAAGGCACGGGATCGCAACCACGACCGCATTCCCGATCGCTGGGAGAAGCGCCACCACCTCTCGCTCAGGGTGAATCAAGCCCGTCGCGACCAGGACCATGACCACCTGCGCAACCGCGCCGAGTTCCTCGCCGGCACCGACCCCCGCGACGCCGACAGCGACGACGACGGCATCCGCGACGGCGAAGAGCACGCCGGCAAGATCAGCTCGTTCGACTCCGAAACCGGCGTCCTGACCATCGGGCTCTTCGGCGGCGGTTCGGTCAGTGGCCTCGTCACCGAAACAACCGAGATCGAGTGCGACGACGAGAGCGCCGAAGCGTCGGCGTCTGAGGACTCCGGCGACGGCGAAGGAGAAGAGGGCGAGTCAGAGGACGGCGGCGGCGACAACGCCGAATGCGGCACCGCCGACCTCGTCCCCGGCGCAGTGGTCGACGAGGCCGAGCTCGAGCTGGCGAACGGCCTCGCCGTCTACGAGAAGGTCGAGCTCGGCGGCTGAGCTACTTGGCGTCGAGCCAGTCGGCCCCGACGCCCACATCGACCTCCAGGGGCGGATCGAGCTGGTAGGCGGCGCACATCTCGCGCCGCACCAGCTCGACCGCCGAGTCCATCTCGCCGGGCGGACCCTCGAAGAGAAGCTCATCGTGGATCTGGAGGACGATGCGGGTCGCCATCGCCTCCGCGGCGAGCGCGTCGCGACAGCGCACCATCGCCACCTTGATGATGTCCGCGGCGGTCCCCTGGATCACCGTGTTGACGGCGAGCCGCTCGCCGAGACGGCGGGTGTTCGGGTTGTTCGAGCGCAGCTCGGGAATCGCCCGCCGCCGGCCGAGCAGCGTCGTCACGTAACCCTCCTCCTGGGCGCGCGCGACGACCTCCTCGCGGAAGGCGCGCACCGCGGGGAAGCGCTCCAGATAGCGGGCGACGAATTCCTCGCCCTCTTTGCGCGGGATGTTGAGCCGGTCGGCGAGGCCGAAGCCGGTCAGCCCGTAGACGATGCCGAAGTTGACCATCTTCGCCTTCGAGCGCTGGCCGACGTCGACCTCGTCGCGCTCGATGTCGAAGACCTCGGCGGCGGTCGCCGCGTGCACGTCGTCGCCGGCGCGGAAGACCTCCTTCAGCACCTCCTCGTCGGCGACGTGGGCGAGCACGCGCAGCTCGACCTGGCTGTAGTCGGCGGAGAGGAGCTGGGCGCCCTCCTCGGCGACGAAGCAGGCGCGGACCGGGCGCCCGATCTCGGTGCGGATCGGGATGTTCTGCAGGTTGGGGTTGGTGCTGGAGAGGCGGCCGGTGGTCGTCGCCGCCTGATTGAAGGTCGTGTGGACGCGGCCGGTCTCGGGGTCGATCAGGTCGGGCAGCGAGTCGAGGTAGGTGTTCTTCAGCTTTGTCAGCTCGCGCCAGTGCTCGATCTTCTCGACGATCGGGTGCTCGTCGCGAATCTGGGCGAGGACGCGGGCGTCGGTCGAGTAGCCGGTCTTGCCGCGGCGTTTGCGGGAGAGGCCCAGCTCCTCGAAGAGGACGCGGCCGACCTGCTGCGGCGAGCCGATCGTGAACTCCTCGCCGGCCAGCTCGTAGATCTCCTTCTCCAGGGTCGCGATCCGCTCGCCGAAGCCGGCGCCGACCTCGGCGAGGCGCTCGGCGTCGAGCCTCAGGCCCTCGCGTTCCATCGCAGCGAGGACGTGGACGAGCGGCAGCTCGACCTCGCGCAGCAGCGACTCGAGGCCGAGCTCGGCGACGCGGGGGCGCTGCGCCTCGGCGAGGGCAGCGACGAGGCGCGCCTCCTCGGCGGGGTCGAGGCCGGCCTCGCCCGCGGCGTCGCCCTCGAGCGAGAGCTGGCCGTCGTCTTCGTCCTTGGCCGGCGCCGCCTCGGCGGCGATGCCGATGCCGGCGTCCGCCGCCAGCTCGGTCAGCTCGTAGGTGCGCCTCTCCGGCGCCAGCAGGTAGGCGGCGAGCATCGTGTCGTGGTCGAGCGTCAGCCCGGTGCCCTCGCGGGCCGCCGCGGCGAGCAGTCCATGGCGCCCGCCACCGAGCGACTTGGCGTCATGGGCGACGATGCCGCGGCCCTTCAAGGCCACCGCCAGCTCGTCGAGCGAGGAGGAGCCAGAGAGGGCGCGATCGCCCTCCACCGCCGCCCAGCGCTCACCGGCGATCGCCAGCGCCACCGGCGCCTCTGCCCCGGCCAGGTCGGCCGGCGTCGCCTCGATCGCCTCGACCTGCAGCTCGGTCTCGACCTTGCGGCCGGGGACCGACGCGCCCTCGGGGAGCGCTTCTTCGAGGCGCTCCAGCACGGCGCGCAGCTCGAACTCGCGCATGAACTCGCGCAGGGCGCCGCGGTCGGGCTCGCTGCCCATCACCGCGGGCAGGTCGACGCCGGTCTCGATGTCGTAGTGGAGGGTCGCCAGCTGCTTCGACATGCGGGCGTCGTCGGCGTGCTCGACCAGGTTCTGTTTGCGCTTGGCGCCTGAGATCTCCTCGACCGCGCCGAGCACGCCCTCGAGGTCGCCGAACTGCTGCAGGAGCTGCGTCGCGGTCTTCTCGCCGATACCCGGAACGCCGGGGATGTTGTCGGAAGTGTCGCCGCGCAGCCCCATCAGGTCCGTGATCCGCTCCGGCGGCACGCCGTAGCGCTCTTCGACCGCGGCGCTGTCGTAGACCTTGGTCTCGGTGATGCCGCGCGAGGTGCTCATCACCCGCACCCCGGAGCCGACCAGCTGGTAGGCGTCGCGGTCGCCGGTCACGACCATCACCGGGATCTCCTGCTCGCGCGCCTGGCGCGTCAACGAGGCGATCACGTCGTCGGCCTCGTAGCCCTCGACCCTGACGTTGGTGTAGCCAAAAGCCTCGACCAGCGGCATCAGGTTCGGCCACTGCTCGCGCAGCAGGTCGGGGCGGGGTTTGCGCTGCGCCTTGTAGAGGTCGTAGGTCTTCTCGCGACCCGACATGCCCGCGTCCCAGGCAACCACCACCCCGGCCGGTGCGTGCTCGTCGATGATCTTGACCAGCATCGAGGCCAGCCCGTAGATCGCGTTCGTCGGCCGCCCGTCGCTGGTCCCGATCGACTCGGGCAGGGCGAAGAACGCCCGGTAGGCGAGCGAGTTGCCGTCGATCAGGAAGAGCTCATGCGCCTCGTCGGCCATCGCCGCGAACTCTATGGCCGCCGGGCGTCGCGAAGGCCGCTACTTCGGCGGTAGCGAAGCCGCGAAGTCGGCGCCGGCCTCGGCCCAGCTGGCGAGGTCGTCGTCGGTGGCGGTGCCGGCGGAGTCGACGAAGAGCATGCCTTTCATCGGGCGGCCGGTGAAGTCCATCAGGCGGGTGTGGGGCTCCCGCAGCGCCTTCTCGGCGTCGGCGGGGTCGAGACGGACCATCAAGTCGTCGTTGATCACACCGACCGCCATGTTGCCGCCGATCATGAAGGCGATCCCGCCGAACATCTTGCGCTCGGTCAGGTCCGGGCGGGCGGCGAGCACGTCGCGGACCCGGTCGGCAAGCGCCTCGTCGTAGGCCATCGCGAAAGGCTAACGTGATGCAAGAGCCGCACGAACGACTGCTGCAACGCGTTCAGATTCATTCCTCACCTGCCGGTAGCTGAAGTGCAGTACGTCGTAACCCCGGGAGTGGAGATCCAGGTCCCGGGCGCGGTCGTCCTCGAAGGCCTGACGACCGCGGTGATATTTGTAGCCGTCGGTCTCTACCACGAGGTTCGCCTCACCCCAGAGGAAATCGACCTCATGCGGGCCGATGCGAACTTTGACCTCCGGCATGGGCAGGCCATGCTTGCGGCAGAGCCGCAGGAACATCCCCTCCAGGTCGCTGCGGGTGGGGTCGTGGTCGACTTCCGGTCCCAGCGGCAAGCCAAGCATGCTTGCCTGGCGGATCGCCCGGCGCAGCTCCTTCTCGGACACGCAGCCGCGCAGGTCGGAGATGGTCTGAGCGGGCTTGGTGACGGGAATGCCGTATCGGCGAGTTACGGCATCCGGCCGGAGCGCTGCCCTGCGATGCAGCCGGATCCTCTCGCGCGGAGCCCTGCCGGCGCTCCCGGGGATCGAGATGTCTATTGGCCCCTCAACCGGCCTCAGCAACCCCCACAGCTCGGCTGCGCTCCGGTGACTGACAGCCGCCCCCTCCCCGCAGGTGAGGGCGGCTGCCAGCCACCTGCCGCGATGGGGAAGCGCGGTATGACCCACCGCGTAGACCCCGCGATGGATGCGATGAAGTTGCCCCCGTCGGACCCTCCTCGTGATCGCGCTTGCGCTGAGCCCCGCCGCGCGCAACTGAGCCTGCGACACGACGCCATGCTGACGAGCAGCTACCCGGGCAATCCGCGCGTCGGGACTGGCGACTTTTTGCCGCATAGCGGTAATAAGTCGCCAGGCGGGCTGGTTCTCCCCCCTTGATGCCACCTTCCAGGGCGCCAGCGGCTACGAACGCGCCGAGCGTCATCAGGAGGGCCTCGACGCCAGCGGCGTTCGCTACTCATTCCGGCAAGAGCTGGGTGACGCCTGGACGATCCGCTTCGGCCCGATCAGCGCCAGCGAGGTCAGCACCGCGCTGACCGCCTTCGTACGCTGAGGCTACTCGCACCCGTAGCCGTCTCCGTCCGCATCGAGGCCGTAGTGGTCGCTGCCGACTACAGTCACCGGTCCGGTGTAGTTGGGACCGTCGCCACTTCCGCCTTCGCAGTCGTAGTCAGAGGCGTAGGGGTCGAGGCAGGCACCTACGTAATTGGGATCGCATTCGCTCGCTTCTTCTTCTTCGACCTCGGCTGTCGCCGCTTCTTCTTCGTGCACCCGTTCTTCTTCTTGAGCCCGTTCGCGTACGCGTTCCCTGGCCTGACGTCGCCTCGCCTCTCGTCGTTCGCGAGCTTCGGCTCTGCGCCACCGAGCGGCTTCCTGCCGCGCTTCCTGCGCTTCTTCTCGCAGCGCTTCCTGCTGGAAGGCGCCCGATTCGCCGTCCGAGCCGCAGCCGGCGAACACCGCCGCGAGGCAGACCAGGATCAGCGCTGCAACCCGTGATGTTCCAAAAGCAGACTTCACAGATTCCTCAAGCATTCGCAGCTTATTGCCGCAACGAATCCGGAGTCAACTCCGGCCGTGCCTAGGCATGCCGCGCGAATCTGATTCGATAGCTACCCCATGGCCGTCAGCGCCCAGTACAGCGTCACGATCCGGGTCGAGCTCGACGCGCGGCAGGAGCCGCTCGGCAAGCTGACCGCTGCCATCGCCGAGGCGGGTGGACAGCTGCAGGGCGTCGACCTGGTGCCGGGCGCGGGCGGCGAGGGCAAGCGGGTGCGCGAGTTCACGATCGACGCCCAGGACCGCGAGCACTGGGAGCAGATCCTGCGCGGGATCGGCTCGACGCGAGGCGCGCGGGTGCTCGATTACGTCGACCGCACGATGCAGATGCACCGCGGCGGCAAGATCACGGTCGAGAACAAGTACCCGCTGAAGACGCGCGACGACCTCTCGATGGCCTACACGCCGGGAGTCGCCCGCGTCTGCCAGGACATCCACGCCGAGCGGGCCAAGGCCTTCGAGTACACGATCAAGAAGAACACCGTCGCCGTCGTCTCCGACGGCAGCGCCGTGCTCGGGCTCGGCAACATCGGCCCCGAGGCGGCGATGCCCGTGATGGAGGGCAAGGCGATGCTGTTCAAGGAGTTCGCCCAGGTCGACGCCTTCCCGATCTGCCTCGACACCCAGGACGCCGACGAGATCGTCAAGGCGGTCGAATTGATCGCGCCGACCTTCGGCGGCATCAACCTCGAGGACATCTCCGCCCCGCGCTGCTTCGAGATCGAGGACCGGCTGAAGGAGTCGCTCGACATCCCCGTCTTCCACGACGACCAGCACGGCACGGCGATCGTGACGATGGCCGCGCTCTTCAACGCGCTCAAGATCGTCGACAAGCCGATCGAGGAGCTGCGCGTGCTGATGGTCGGCCTGGGCGCCGCGGGGGTGGCGGTGACGAAGATGATGCTCGCCTCCGGAGTCACCCACATCGTCGGCTGCGACCGCCAGGGAGCGCTCTCTACCACTCGCGCCGACTACGAATCGGGCGAGATGAGCGAGATCAAGCGCTGGTACGCCGAGAATTCGAACCCCGACCGGCTGAGCGGCGGTCCCAACGAGGTGATCGAGGGAACCGACCTCTTCATCGGGCTCTCCGGCCCGGGGCTGATCGAGGCCTCCTCGCTGGGGAAGATGAACGACGACGCGATCGTCTTCGCGATGGCGAATCCAAACCCGGAGGTGATGCCCGAGGATGCCGCGCCTTACGTGCGGATCGTGGCCACGGGCCGATCGGACTACCCGAACCAGATCAACAACGTGCTCGCCTTCCCCGGCATCTTCCGCGGCGCCCTCGACGCCGGCTCGCCCAGCATCACCGAGGAGATGAAGCTAGCCGCCGCCAAGGGCATCGCGATGGCCGTCTCCGAGGAAGACCTCTCCGAGGACTACATCATCCCCAGCGTCTTCAACCGCGAAGTGGCTCCAAAGGTCGCCGAAGCGGTGGTCGAGGAGGCCAAGCGGGAGGGGATCGCCCGCTTCAACGAGGAGACCGGCACTTTCTCCACGGTGGAAGCCACCTGACACCGTGAAGGTTCTCGTCACAGGGGCCAGCGGCTTCATCGGCGCGGCCCTCTGCGACGCGCTGCTGGTCCGGGGCGACACGGTCGTCGGCCTCACACGGGATCCGAAACAGGCGCGCCGCACCAACCCGAGCGTCGCCTGGCATGCATGGGAGCCGACCCTGGAACGCCCGCCAGCAGAGGCGTTCGAGGGGGTGGACGGCGTCGTCAACCTGCTCGGCGAGAAGATCAACCAGCGCTGGACCGACGAGGCCAAACGGCGGATCATGGAGAGCCGGCGCACGGGCACCCACAACCTGGTCGGCGCGATCGCCGGTCTCGAGCGAAGGCCGAAGGTCCTCGTCAACCAGTCGGCGATCGGCTTCTACGGCGACCGCGGCGCAAGTCTCGTCGACGAGTCGAGCGAGGGCGGCGACGGCTTCGATGCCGACGTCGTCCGTGCCTGGGAGAAAGCGGCCCACGAGGTCGACGGAACCGGCGTACGACTCGTCGTCGTCCGCACCGGGCACGTGCTCGACCCGAGCGGCGGCTTCCTCGCCGCCCAACTGACGCCCTTCAAGCTCGGCCTCGGCGGTCCACTCGCGGGCGGCGCCCAGTACGTCTCCTGGATCCACGTGGCCGACGAGGTCGGGCTCCTGCTCTGGGCACTCGACCAAGACGCGGTCAGCGGGACGATCAACGCGACCGCGCCGAACCCGGTGACCAACAAGGTCTTTTCGAAGGCGCTGGGTCACGCCCTCGGGCGGCCCGCGGTTCTGCCGATCCCGGGGGTGACGCTGGACCTGATGTTCGGGCGCGAGTTCGGGCGAGTGATGCGCGGTGGCCAGCGGGTGGTGCCTCGACGGGCGCTGGACCTCGGGTACGAGTTCAAGTATCCGGAGTTGGATGAGGCGTTGGGCGACCTGCTTTAGCGGTGCTTATGGAAGGGACGGGCGGTCCCCGTTCCTGACAATCGTCGAGCTAATGGAGGGTTTGGCGAAACGCTTTGAAACCCTTAACTCGCATCGACAGCTGAGTCACGGTCGCCGAAATCAAATGGCCGGGGCGCTGCGGAAACAGCCCCACGCCCGGCTTTGCGAATTGGATCGGACGGAAAACCGTTTTAGAATGGGGAAAGGGCGCGCCTAGGCCACGGCTTCCGGTGCTCGGATGCTTTTCTCCAACTCGGTCTTGGAGGCGGTTGGCTGCTTTTCGAAGCCGCGCTTCTTCTTTTTCTCGCGGGCTTCCTCGGTAGCAATGGAGAAGAGGCCCATGAGGTCGGCTGAAGCGTTGGAGAGGTCAAGTACTTGCTTCTCCATCTCGGCTTTTTCGATGAGTTCCGCGAACTTCAAAACGTCCGTGACTCGAACCAGGGTTACCGCATTCGTGCTGACCTGGCGAGACCTCGCCGCCTCCTCATAGGCGTCTTTGGTGAACTCGAAAGCGACGAGATAGCCCATGTGCTTCCCAGACCGCTCGACGGCGGTCTCAAACTTGTCTACCTCTTCTCGCCCAACTGGTTTGCGGTGCTGCTTGACTTGGATCGGGAGCCGATCAAAGAACGACCAGCCATCAATTCCCATGTCGCGGGACTTCTTGGCTGACCTCACGCCATCCACCCGGTCGATAACCCAATTTTGGAACTCGAAGTGCCCGAGTTTTTTTAGGTCAGAGACAGTCTGCGGCAGCCCGACAACCTTGGCGTTTGCTCCGACTCTGTCAACGCGCACCTTCATGATCTTCACGGCCTGTTCGCTAATGTCGATGCCTATCCACTTGCGCCGCAAACGCTCTGCGACTGCGATGGTGGTACCGCATCCACAGAAGGGGTCGAGGACGACCTGGCCGGGGTCGCTGCTTGATTCGATGATTCGCTCCATGAGGGCTTCCGGCTTTTGGGTGGGATAGCCAAGTCGCTCACCACGCGGAGAGGGCGGGATATCGGTCCATAGGTCCTGGAGGGGCACGCCGGGCATCTCATCCAAGTAGCGCTTGTAGGCAGGGACCGCGCCGGGCTTGGTCTGGATCACTCGCCCTTCGTCGATTAGCTCTTGCATTCGCTCTTGGGAGTAGCGCCAGTATCGAGTGACGCCCATGACCTCGTATTTCGGGTTGCCCTTGCTCGCGCCGCCAGGTCCCGTGAGATCGCTTAGGCGGTAGAGACGTCCGGTCTCAGGCTCTACGTACTTGTAGAACGATTCGATGTAGTCCTCGCTGTATGGCGTGTAGACCGGGTTCCAAGTCCACTCTTCGCCCTTGGTGTAGAAGAGGATCACATCATGGATATGGCCATGAATGCGGCGGCCTTGTTTCGTATCACTGTGGGCGCTGTTTCGCTTCCAGATGATCTCGCTGCGAAATCCTCCAGCCGAGCGCTCGAACAGTTGGTCAAGCATAACCTTGAGGTGGTGACTGGCGTTGGGGTCGCAATGCAGGTAGAGGGAGCCGGTCGCCTTGAGGATCCGATGCATCTCGACCATTCGGTCACGCATCCAGTCGGTGTAATGCTTCATTCCGCCTTGCCAGCGATCCACGAAGGATCGAATCTCGGCCTCCTCGCCCCAGATCACCTCGTAGTTGCGATTCGAAAAGAACGGCGGATCGAGGTAGATCAGGTCAATGCACTCATCCTCAATCAGCGCCAGGCGGCGCAAGTTGTCCCCCTTGTAGAGGACTCCTGTTTCGAACTCTCGATACCGAGGCGGCGCCATTTAGGAACCTTCTGATATCTCACAAATTGCGGCAAACCTCTGGGTGCAGGAGAACGTCCAAGCTGGCCGAATCCGGCCAAAGGCAGGAAAAAGCCGGTCCGCGAGATATGCGTCCCGAGAGGGCCGTGTCTACGTAAATCTCACCGGCGGCGGCAAGTGAGTCGATCCACCAGCCGAATACCGTCCCGCACCGCCAGTGCCCAGGCTGTGGAGGCAACGGCAATTGCGACGATGATGACCAAGACAGCGGCAATCAAGAGCCAAACCATTGCCCTCTCAATCTTTGCCGTGTCTCGGGAAACCCCTTTTGAGGAGAGGAAAAGGCGGAGCCTTGCCGCTCCTAGAGCGGGCCGGGGAGTTTCGCCAATCCCTCAATGAGCTCGACGATTTGAGTATCCGCCAGTCCCGGGGACCGCCCCTCCCTTCCTGCAACCGGTAGCGCAGACTCGCTATTGCAGCTCTTCGGCTACGGATGCGCGGAGGGAGCCTGAGGGGCTGGCGCGTTCGATGGCTCGGAGGAGCTGGGCCATCGCGCGGGCGCCCGAGCTGGATGTGATTTGGGCGATTTCGGCGGTTTCGAGGATTGGGGCGGCGAACTTGTTGCCCGGTCCGGGCGGTTCGAGGTAGGCGATGGAGGTCGAGTCCTCCGTGGCGCGGCGAGCGTTGGCGCCGATGACGGCGAGCTTCAGCTCTCCCCCGCCTTCGACCCTTGGCAGGCAAACGGCTTCCACCCGCACATCGCCTGCATCGCCTCCGCCCCGCTGGAGCTGCTCCTCAGCTTCGGCGCACAACGGCTCGACGACATACGCCCGCACAATGGCCCCGCTCTCCACCCCTTCAGCTCCCCCACAGCCCGAAACAGCTGCAAGTAGCAGGGTGAATGTTGCTGCGGCAGCTGCCTTGAACCCGCCAGGAGGAGGCGCGGATAGTCCCCTCAACCGACGGATACTCAAAGTCGCAGCGCTAATTAGCGCTGCGACTTGTCGGGGGAGGGGACTATCCGCTCCTCCTCCCCTCGCGCTACCCAAAGAAGACCTCCGCCTCGGAATACAGCTCTTGCGGCACAGTCTTGAGCTCGGCCGTTGCTTCACGGAGGTCGACCAGCTGGATGTCCGTGCCCCGCAACGCCGTCATCGTCCCCCACTTGCCGGCGTCGACAGCGTCGATCGCGTGCAGCCCGAAGCGCGTCGCCAGAACGCGGTCGAAGGCGGTCGGCGTCCCGCCCCGCTGGACATGCCCAAGAACCGTCGCCCTCGCCTCCTTGCCCGTCGCGTTCTCGATCTCGCCCTCGAGCCAGTGGGCGATGCCACCGAGGGCGACGTGACCGAACTCGTCGAGCTTCTTGCTCTTGATCTCCGGGCGGCCGCCCTTGGGCTGAGCGCCCTCGGCGACGACGAGGATCGGCGCGTAATTGCTCTCGAAGCGTCGGCCGACGAACTCGCAGACCCGCTCTAGATCGAAGGGAAGCTCGGGGATGAGGATCACGTTGGCGCCGCCGGCAAGCCCCGAGTGGAAGGCGATCCAGCCCGCGTGGCGGCCCATCACCTCGACGATCAGCACGCGGTGGTGGCTGTCTGCCGTCGTGTGGAGCCGGTCGATCGCCTCCATCGCGATATTGACCGCGGTGTCGAAGCCGAAGGTGTAGTCGGTGGCGCCGAGATCGTTGTCGATCGTCTTCGGCACCCCGACGACCGGAATGCCGTGCTCCTCGAATAGGCGTCGCGCGGCTCCCAGCGTGTCCTCCCCGCCGATCGCGATCAAACCGTCGACGCCGTCGGCCTCGAGGTTGCTCGCGAGCCGCGCCGGCCCGCCGTCCTCCTTGAAGGGGTTGGTCCGCGAAGAGCCGAGGATCGTGCCGCCGCGGGGGAGGATGCCGCGCACCGCGGGCACGTCGAGCGCGATCGTGTCGCGCTCCAAAGGTCCGTGCCAACCGTCGCGGTAGCCGACGAACTCGTGGCCGCAGTGTTCGACGCCCTTGCGCACCACGGCCCTGATCACCGCGTTCAGGCCCGGACAGTCGCCTCCTCCGGTGAGCACGCCAATTCGCATGCGCGCAGGTTAACCATGCGGGCCGTTCGCAAACAGCTAGCTTCGACCCGGACCTGAGGCTCAGGACTTCGGCTGCAGGACGCGGATCGAGGCGCCGATCAGCAGTATTCCGAAGAAGATCAAGCCGGCCACGGCGCCGCCCTGTCCGAGCACCGCGTAGACGACGATCATCGTCGCCAGGGCGAGAAAGAGAGTGATCGCCATTCCCATCGGCGGGAATCCTAACCACCGAGGGCGACGCGCGTCTCGCGCAGGAACTCACCGACCGCCGCGGCAGCCGCCTCCGGACCTCCCGCCTCGCCGGCGGCGCGGACCAGGCGGCTGCCGACGATCACTCCGTCGGCGATCTCGCCCACCTGCGCCGCCTGCTGCGGCGTGCCAATCCCGAATCCGACCGCGACCGGCACGGCTGAGTCTCGCTTGGTCGCGGCAACGAGATCGGTGAGGTGCGGCGGCAGCTCATCGCGCTCCCCGGTCGTGCCGACCGTGGAGACGACGTAGACGAAGCCCTGCGCAGCGGCGCAGATCTTCGCCCTGCGCTCACCCGGGGTCGTCGGCGCCACCAGCGGCACCAAGGCCAGCTCCGCCGCGCCGAACGCCGCCCGCACCGGCTCTGCCTCCTCCAGCGGCAGGTCGGGAACGATCGCCCCCGCCGCTCCCGCCTCGCGCGCTCTCTCCGCAAACGCCCGCCGATGGGCCGATACGTCAAGGTCACCTTGACGTATCGGCCCATCGGCGGCGAGGATCATGTTCGAGTAGACCATGAGCACGACCGGCACCCGCCCCGCAATCGCCCGGCAAATCTCGAGAGCTGTTTCCAGAGTGGCTCCAGCTTTCAGGGCAGCTGTCGCCGCAGCATGGATCGTCGGCCCATCGGCCAACGGATCCGAAAACGGAACCCCAAGCTCGACCAAATCGGCCGATTCCGCATAAGCCTCCGCAACGGCAAGAGAGCTGTCCCGGTCGGGGTACCCGGCCATCATGTACGGCATCAGCGCCGCGCGCCCTTCGGCTCGCGCGGAATCGAAGGCCGCCTCGATTCGAGTCACCCGGCGCCCTTCTCCAACACCTCAGCCAGATCCTTGTCGCCCCTCCCGGAGAGACACAGCACGTCATAGCCATCGGCGCCCTCCGCGTTCTCGAGGAACCAGGCGATCGCATGCGAGCTCTCCAACGCCGGGATGATCCCCTCCAAGCGAGTCAGCGTCGCGAACGCATCGAGCGCCTGCTCGTCGGTCACCGCGAAATAGCTGGCCCGCCCGCTGTCCCGCAGATGAGCGTGCTCCGGCCCGACGCCCGGATAGTCGAGCCCGGCGGAGATCGAGTGCGCCTCGAGGATTTGGCCCTCGGAGTCGGCGAGCACCGAGGACAGCGAGCCGTGCAGGACGCCGGCGCTGCCCTTGACCAGCGAGGCGCCGTGCCGCTCGCTGTCGATCCCCTCGCCGGCGGCCTCGACGCCGATCAGCTCGACCTCGTCGTCGAGGAACGGGGTGAAGATCCCGATCGAGTTCGAGCCGCCGCCGACGCAGGCGATCACCCGCGCCGGCAACGCGCCCTCCGCGGCCAGCGACTGCTCGCGCGCCTCGTCGCCGATCACCCGCTGCAGGTCGCGGACCAGTGCCGGGTATGGCGCCGGGCCGACCGCCGAGCCGATCACGTAGTGGGTGGTCGCGACGTTGGCCACCCAGTCGCGGATCGCGGCGCTGACCGCCTCCTTCAGCGTTCGGGCCCCGGCCTCGACCGGCACGACCTCGGCGCCGAGCAGGCCCATCCGCTCGACGTTGGGCTTCTGGCGGCGAATGTCCTCCGTGCCCATGTAGACGACGCACTCGAGCCCGCGCAGCGCGCAGGCGGTCGCCGTCGCGACGCCGTGCTGGCCGGCGCCGGTCTCGGCGATGATCCGCCGCTTCCCCATCCGCTCGGCGAGCAGGACCTGGCCGACCGCGTTGTTGATCTTGTGGGCGCCGGTGTGCGCGAGGTCCTCGCGCTTGAGATAGATCCGGCGCCCGGCCCGCTCGGAGAGCCGCTCGGCCGGATAGAGGGGCGTCGGCCGGCCGATGAAGTCGCGATGCAGCTGCCGCAGGCGCTCGCCGAAGGCGGCGTCCTCGCGCGCCTCGGCCCAGGCCGCGGTCAGCTCATCGAGCGCCGCGATCAGGGTCTCGGGGACGTAGCGGCCGCCGTAGGGCCCGAACCGCTCTTCGACCGTGCTCATGCGGAGGGGACGCTAGCGCCCTTGGCGGCCTCGAAGAAGGCCTCCATCGCCGCGTGGTCCTTACGCCCCGGCTCGGCCTCGACGCCGCTGGCGACGTCGACCGCGAACGGATGCGTCACCTCGATCGCGGTGGCGACGTTGTCCGGCCGCAGGCCGCCGGCGACGATCCCCGGCACCTCCGAGCGGCGCTCGCGCAGCAGCGTCCAGTCGAAGCTCTCCCCGGTGCCGCCCCACAGCCCCCGTCCGCGCTTGTCGAAGAGGTGGTAGTCGGTGCGGTAGGCCTCGGCGCCGTGGACCTCGGCGGCGCTGGCGACGTGGATCGCCTTGATCACCTTGACCCCGGTCCGGCGGGCGACCTCGGCGCAGAGCTGGGGACCCTCGGCGCCGTTCAGCTGCACCATCGTCAGGCTCGCGTCCTCGACCGCCTTCGCCACCTCGTCCAGCTCCGGGTTGACGAAGACGCCGACGACCTCGCACTTGCGGCGGAACGCCGCGCTTATCGCCACTGCTTCCGCCGGATCGCACGCCCGCGGACTGCGGTCGTAGTGGATCAGGCCGATCGCCCAGGCACCGAGCCGCACGGCCTCAGCCGCGTCGTCCATGTTGGTGATGCCGCAGATCTTGACCCGCACCCCTCCAGGGTACGGGAGGGCTATTCGGTGGAGCCGGGACGGCTCGCCAGGGTGACCGTGACGTGCTTCGTTTCGTTGTCGCCGCGCAGCAATGTGAATTCCATCCTGTCGCCCGGCTGCGCCGCGTTGACGGCGTCGATCACCTCTTCCATCGAGGCGATCGCCTCGCCGTTCAGCTCGGTGATGATGTCGCCGCCGAGGTTGACCTGCACCCCTTCGATCGTCGCTTCGGTGTCGCCGCCTTCGATCCCCGCCTTGTCGGCCGGGCCGCCCTTGACCACTTCGTTGACGAGCACGCCCTTGCTGACCGGGAGTTTCAGCGCCTTGGCGATCGCCGGGGTGAGGCTGCCGCCCGTGATCCCGATGTATGCGTGCTTGACTTCGCCGTGCTCCTCGATCTGTTCGACCACGTCCTTGGCGGTGTCGATCGGGACCGCGAAGCCGATGCCGACGTTGCCGTTGCCACCGCCGGTCTGGATCTGGGAGTTGATCCCGATCACCCTTCCGGAGGAGTCGATCAGCGGCCCGCCCGAGTTGCCCGGGTTGATCGCCGCGTCGGTCTGGATCACGTGCGAGATCGAGAAGCCGTTCGGGGCCTGGATCTGCCGCTGCAGGGCGGAGACGATCCCCGCCGTGACGGTCCGGTCGAGCCCGAACGGATTGCCGATCGCGACGACCGGGTCCCCGACCTGCACGGCGGAGGAGTTGCCGAGTGCGAGCGGATGCAGCTTGCCGGCCGGCTCATCGACCTTGAGCAGCGCAACGTCGGTCGCCGGATCGGTACCGACTACTTCGGCCGTATGGCTCGTGTCCTCGGAGCCGAGCTTGACCGTCACCTTGGTCGCGCCTTCGACCACATGGTTGTTGGTGACGATGTGGCCTTCGGTGTCGATCAGGAAGCCCGAGCCGGTTGCGACGCCGCCGCCACGCGGTTCTCCTTCGCCAAAGGGATTGAACGGGCTCGCCGTTTCTTCGGGCGCCTCAGTCGCTTCGATGAAGGCGACGCCCCGGCCGTCGCGGCGATAGATCTCGTTGACGAGATTGGAGTCGCCGGCGCTCTTCGCCTCGATCGGCGCCGGCGTGCTCTGCAACACCGCCGCCGGCTGGCCTTCGGACTCGATCCAGCCGGCGGCGACCGCGATCCAGAAGAAGACGCCGACGACAGCGCCACCGAACAGCGCGGATCCGAAGGGAGTGCGGATCAGTCGTCGGACGCGGCTCATTGCCGCCACTGTAGGGGCTGTTCCTCAGCGATTCCTAAACGGTGGCGAAGCCGGCCCTAAAAGCGATGGGGCTCAGGGCAGGTGGTGCTCGCGGGTTCCTTCGTCGGAGCCGGTCAGCTCGCGCGTCTTCGTCTCAGCGTCGCCGGAGACCATCAGGGCGCTGCCGATCAGGACGGCGTCGACCCCGACCCGTTCCAGCTCCTCCAGCTGGGCGCGTGAGGAGATGCCGCTCTCAGCGACCACGGTCTTGCCGGCCGGGACGTCGGGCATCAGCTCGTAGGTGGTCGAGACGTCGACCGTTCCCTCGTCGAGATCGCGATTGTTGATCCCGATCACCTCGACGTCGAGGTCCAGCGCGCGCTGCAGCTCCTCGGCGTCGTGGACCTCCACCAGGCAGTCGATGTCGAGGTCGCGCGCCTGCCCGTGCATCTCGCGCAGCTGGCGGTCGTCGAGAGCCCGCACGATCAGCAGCACCGCGTCGGCCCCGTTCACGGCGGCCTCGAGCAGCTGGTAGGGGTCGACGATGAAGTCCTTGCGCAGGATCGGCAGTCCGCACGCCGCGCGCGCCGCGCGCAGGTCGTCGAGCGAGCCGCCGAAGTGGCGCTCGTCGGTGAGCACCGAGAGCGCCGCGGCGCCGCCTCGCTCGTAGGCCCCGACCCGATCGGCGACGTCGGCCGAGGCCGAGATGTCGCCCGCGCTGGGTGAGCGGCGCTTGAACTCGGCGATCAGCGAGAGCCCCGGACGAACGAGCGCCTCGCTGAAGGGCCGGTCCTCGCCGCGCCCGGAAAGGCGCGATTCGAGGTCCGCCTGCGAAAGCTGGCTGCGGCGCTCCTCCACCCCTTCGCGCGCCCCCGAGATCAGCTGCTCGATCATCGCCACGTGAGGACCAAAGCCTAGTCGGCGGCAGCGGCGGTCGCCGAAATCAGGCGATCCAGCAACTCGCTGGCCGCGCCGGAGTCGATCGTCTCGCTGGCCAGCTCGACGCCCGCGGCGAGCGTGTCCGCCCTGCCGCCGACGTAGATCGCGGCGCCGGCGTTGAGCAGGACGAGATCGCGCCGCGGCCCGGACTCCCCGGCCAGCACCGCCCGCACGGCGGCGGCGTTGTCCTCCGGCGTGCCGCCGGCGACCTCGCCCAGCTCGGCCTCCGCGAGGCCAAAGTCCCCAGGGGAGACGAAGTGCTCCTCGGTGCCCCCGTCGCGGACCTCGATCACGCGGGTGCGAGCGCCGATCGAGATCTCGTCGACGCCGTCCTCGGCCGAGACGACCATCGCGTGGACGCTGCCAAGGCCGACCAGGGCCTCGGCGATCGTCTCCTGGTAATGGCGGTCGGCGACGCCGATCAGCTGGCGTTCGGCTCCGGCCGGGTTGGTCAGCGGCCCGAGGAAGTTGAAGATCGTCCGCACGCCGAGCGCCTTGCGGGCCGGCACGACGTGCGCCATCGCCCGATGGTGGCGCGGCGCGAACATGAAGCCGAAGCCGACCTCGTCGATGCAGCGCCCGACCCGCTCGGGATCGAGCTCGATGTCGACCCCGAGCGCCTCGAGCAGCTCGGCCGAGCCGCACTTGCTCGTGTTGGAGCGGTTGCCGTGCTTTGCCACGGCGCAGCCGGCCGCAGCGGCGACGAGAGCGGCGGTGGTCGAGACGTTGAAGGTCGAGGGGCCACCGCCGGTGCCAGCCGTGTCGACGAGGTCCTCGCGCGAGGTGGAGACCGGCGTCGCCAGCGAGCGCATCGTGCGCGCGAGGCCGACCAGCTCGGAGACGGTCTCGCCCTTGGCGCGCAGGGCGATCAGGAAGGCGGCGGTCTGAACCTCGCTCGTTCGCCCCTCCATGATCTCGGCCAGCACCGCGGCGGCGTGGTCGGCGGTCAGGTGGTCCCCGGCGCAGACCGCGTCTATCGCCCGCGTGACGATCTCGTTCGGCGCGTCGCTCATCCGAGGAAGTTGCCGAGCAGGTGCTTGCCGTGGGGGGTGAGCACCGACTCGGGGTGGAACTGGACCCCCTCGGCGGGCAGCTCGCGATGGCGGGCGCCCATCACGACGTCGCCGAGGCTGGCGCTTAATTCGAGCTCGTCGGGCAGGTCGGGATCGGCGACCAGCGAGTGGTAGCGGCCGGCGACCATCGGGCTCGGCAGGCCCGCGTAGACGGTGCGCCCATCGTGCTCGATCTCCGCGTCCTTGCCGTGCACCGGCTCGCCCTGCACGGTGCGTCCCCCGAACGCCTCGACCAGCGACTGGTGACCGAGGCAGACGCCGAGCACCGGCACACCGGCTTCGGCGAAGCGGCGGACGGCTTCCTTGGAGATCCCGGCCTCAGCCGGAGTGCAGGGTCCAGGCGAGACGACCAGCCGTTCGGCGCCCCGCTCGAGCAGCTCCTCGACGGTCGCCTTGTCGTTGCGGACGACGTCCAGCTCCGCCCCGAGCTCACCCAGGTACTGGACCAGGTTGTAGGTGAAGGAGTCGTAGTTGTCGATGACCAGGACCTTCATCGCTATGCCCAGTCTGCCTGTTCGCAGGCGAGCTCGACGGCGCGGAAGACCGCCCTCGCCTTGTTGACCGACTCGTTGTACTCGTAGGCGGGCTTGGCGTCGGCCACCGTACCGCCCCCGGCCTGGACGTGGATCTCGCCGTCCTTGGCGACCACCGTGCGGATGTGGATCGCCGTGTCGAGGTCGCCGTTCCAGGAGAGGTAGCCGATCGCGCCGCCGTAGGAGCAGCGCTTGACCGGCTCGAGCTCATCGATGATCTGCATCGCGCGCACCTTGGGCGCTCCGGAGAGCGTCCCGGCCGGCAGCGCCGAGCGCAGCACGTCCATCGCCCCGACGCCCTCGCGCAGCGTGCCCGAGACCTGGCTGACGATGTGGAGCACGTGCGAGTAGGTCTCGACGACCATCAGCTCGTCGACCGCGATCGAGCCGTACTCGCAGACCCGGCCGAGATCGTTGCGACCGAGGTCGACCAGCATCACGTGCTCGGCGCGCTCCTTGGGGTCGTTGACGAGCCGTTCGGCGAGGCGGCGGTCCTCCTCCTCGTCGGCGCCGCGCGGGTAGGTGCCGGCAATCGGCCGGGTCTCGACCCGGCGCCCCGATACTTTGACGAGAGGCTCGGGCGAGGCGCCGGCGATCTGAAAGTCGCCGAACTCGAGGAAGTACATGTATGGCGAGGGGTTGACGGCGCGCAGGCCGCGGTAGATCGAGAAGGCCTCGACCGGAGACGAAGCCGAGAAGCGCTGCGACGGCACGACCTGGAAGGCGTCGCCGGCGTGGACGAACTCGACGATGCGCTCGACCGCGGCTTCGAACTCCTCGCGCTCCATGTTCGAGGCGAACTCGGGCGGCTCGGCGACGCTCGGCCGCTCTGGGACTGGCACGGCGCCGCGCAGGCGCTCGCGCGCATCGGCGATCGCCTCGGCGGCCCGCTCGTAGGCCGCGTCTATTCCCCCCTCGTCGTCGGCGAAGGCGCAGGCCATGATCGTCAGCTCATGCTTGAGGTGGTCGAAGACCAGCATTAAGTCGGTGATCATCAACGCCATGTCGGGAAGGCCGAGCGGATCGGGGTTCGGCTCGCCGAGCGGCTCGACGGTGCGGACCAGGTCGTAGCCGAAGAAGCCGACGGCGCCGCCGCTGAAGGGCGGCAGGCCCTCGACCGGCGCCGGGCGGTACTCGGCGAGGCGCTCGGCGACGGCGGTGTAGGGGTCCGGCGCGGCGCGGTCCTTGGCACCGGTCTCCGAGAGCGTCCCCTCGCTCCAGCGCAGCACCGAGCGCGGCCGGAAGCCGAGGAAGGAGTAGCGGCCGACCTGACCCTGCTCGGCGGACTCGAGCAGGAAGCAGGGGGCGCCCGCCGGCTCGCCGGCGCGCAGCTTGAGAAAGGCGGAGACGGGCGTCTCGCAGTCGTCGAGGAAGCGGGCGCAGACCGGGACGACGTTGCCCTGCTCAGCGAGGGCGCGGGCCTGCTCGAGGCTCGGTTCGAGCTGAAGCTCCGACTCAGCGGCGACGGCCATCGAGCACTTCCATCACGGCGGACTGCGGCACCTCGCGCGCGGCGAGCAGCACCGCCAGGTGGTACAGCACGTCGGCGGCCTCTTCGGCGACCCGCTCGTCGCTCTCCTCGCGAGCGGCCCGCACGACCTCCTCGGCCTCCTCCTCGACCTTCTCGCCGATCAGCTCCGGATCGTCGAGCAGCTGCACCGTGTAGCTGCCCTCCGGCCGCTCCGCGGCGCGGCTGCGCAATGTGCGCTCGAGCGAGGCGAGCATTTCGTGCAGGGCCGGGTCGGGTGCACCGTCGCCCTGCAAATCCCGATAGAAGCAGCTCCGCTCGCCCGTGTGGCAAGCGGGCCCGGTCGGTTCGACGAGCGCCACAACCGCATCCCCGTCGCAGTCGTAGCGCAGTTGCTTCAGCTTCAGCACGTTGCCCGACTCTTCGCCCTTTCTCCAGAGCTTCCCCCGCGAGCGACTGAAGAAGTGCAGCTCGCCGGTCTCGACCGTGAGCTTCAGCGCCTCCTCATTGGCGTAAGCCAGCGTAAGAACCTCGCCGCTGGCGTAGTCCTGCGCAATCACGGGTATCAGGCCGCGTTCGTCGAAGGTGAGCTGATCGAACATCAGGAGATCGTAGTTACTCGATCCCCAGCCGATCGAGCAGGCCCTCATCGCGGCGCCAGCGGTCTCTCACCTTGATCTGGAGGTCCAGGTGGACCTTCGCTCCAAGCTCCGACTCCAACGAGCTTCGCGCTGCGGTGCCGATCTCTTGCACCTTGCTGCCGCCCTTGCCGATCAGGATGCCCTTCTGGGACTCGGTCTCGGCCCAGATCTCGGCAGCGATGGTGACGAGGCCGTCGTCGCGCTCGCCGATCTCCTTGACAGCGACCTCGACGGAATGCGGGATCTCGTCGCGGGTGCGGTTGAGGACCTGCTCTCTGATGAGCTCGGCGAGGAGAAGCTCGCTCGACTGGTCGCTGTGGTCCTCCGGTGGGTAGAGGTAAGGGCCCTCGGGGACCAGCTCTCCCAGGCGGGCGACCAGCTCGGATAGGCCCTCGCCGCTGCGGGCGCTGATCGGGAAGACCTCGTCGACGCCCCCCAGCTCGGCCGCCTCGGCGAGGACGGGGACCAGCTCGTTGGGCCCGACGCGGTCGATCTTGTTGACGACGCAGATCGTCGGCAACCGGTGACCGCTGCCGAGCAGCGCCTTGGCGATGAAGCGGTCGCCCGGGCCGATGCCCTGCTCGCCGTTGACGACGAAGAGGGCAACGTCGGAATCGGCGAGCTCGCGCTCGACCCGCTTCTGCATCCGCTCGGTGAGCACGTCGCGCGGCTTCTGCACTCCCGGCAGGTCGACGAGGACGAGCTGGCGCCCGGCCTCGACGTCGGTGTGGATGCCGCGGATCGCCCGCCTGGTCGTCTGCGGCCGCACCGAGACGATCGCGACGCGACTGCCGACGATCGCGTTGACCAGAGTCGACTTGCCGACGTTGGGCCGGCCGGCGAGCCCGACAAAACCGGCGCGGGTCATTCCAGTCCCTCGACTACCCGGTCCTGCAGAGAGAGCATCTCGCCGTCGTCCACCTCGTGGTCATAGCCGCAGAGATGGAGCACGCCGTGGACCGCGGCCTCGGTCACGTCCGAGCAGTGTTCGGGACAGATCGCGACGTCGCCCAGCTCGCGCGGGCCGGCGGCAGGCCCGGCGCCGTCGAGCGGGAAGGCGAGCACGTCGGTCGGCGCGTCCCTGTCTCGATGCTCGCGGTTGAGCGCCTGGATGCGGTTGGCGCCGACCAGCTCGACCGCGAGGTGGCCGTCCTCGACGCCGGCCGCGGCGAGCGCCGCCGACACGGGCCCGCGCAACTCGACCGGCACGTCGCTGAGGTCGACGCTCAAGAGCCCGGCGTCGGCCCGTGTTCGCGGGCGGCGCGCTCGCGGTTCCCGTGCTCGCCGTAGGCGGCGACGATGCGCTGGACGAGCTTGTGGCGGACGACGTCCTCGCCGCCGAACTCGATGAAGGAGATGTCCTTGACCTGGTCGAGGATCTCGCGCACGGCGACCAAGCCGGAGCGCTGGTCGGTCGGCAGGTCGATCTGGGTGACATCGCCGGTCACCACCATGCGCGAGTTGAAGCCTAGGCGGGTGAGGAACATCTTCATCTGCTCGGGGCTCGTGTTCTGCGCCTCGTCGAGGATGACGAAAGAGTCGTTGAGAGTGTTGTGCGTAGCCAAGAAATCGTCAGTGATGTAGAGGGAGTCTGCCGCCGCCACCTGGATGCAAACGGTCTCAGCTTCACCTGCTGGCTCGATCGCCCGCACGAAGCGCATCGGGCGGCCGCCGCCATATCGCCGGTAGCGATCGCGCTTGCGTGCCAGGCGGAAGGGATCGATCCCTTCGGGCAACCTGATGTCGAGAATAAAGGCATCGGACCGATGGTGGACCAGGCGCCCATTCGCGCGACCCGGAGACCGCCCAGCCGCCCTGCGCCGATGCGAGTAGGCGACACCTCCCAGAGAACGGACGAGAAAGACAACATCGTCGCGGAGTTGCTCTGAGCACGTCGTGTACTGAATCCGGCAGCTCCGCGCTGCCTGCACGCCGGGTCCACCATCGCTGTCAAGCAGCCCCTGGAGAATTCCAAGACGCACGTCTGGCTCGTTGAGAAGGTAGATATCGGGCACGAACTTCGTACTGGAGCGAGTGCCCATGAGATCGAGCTCTCGCAGGACAGCAGTGACTGGATTGGCAACGATCACCCCACCACGACCGCCCTCGATGTGACGCAGCTCGAAATCGACACCGCCTCTGGGCTTCAGTTCGATGCCAGGCAGTCCCGCCCCGAGCGCAGCTGCCAGCTCGGGGTCTGCTGTGGAGAAGCTGGGTGTAGTAGCGCCGGTTATGCAGCCATCGCCCAACAGAAGTCCCAGAACGTAGGGATCCATCGGCACCGCGCGTGCACCGAAGTCGACGGGAGCGGAGAGAAGCGGCAGCTCGAAGCGATGCTGATGAGCGGCCTTGAGGCAACCGATCATCTCCTGGGTTTCCAGGACGCGACCCGGCTTCGCACGGCGGCGATCGGACGCCGTGAAAACGTGCCACAGGTGCTCACCACAACACAAAGTGGACGCGCGATCCTGGGTTTCGAGGCGGAAGACCTCCTTACGTCCCTGTGGGTAAACCCCGAGAACCGGCGTGGGTCGGCCATTCGATCCGATCACCAGATCGCCAACCCGCAAGGTGCCAATCTCCCGAAAGCCCGAAGGCGTAAGAACTGCTTGATCGACAGGCTGCGCCCTTCCACGCATGAACGCCAGCGGCGCGACCTCGATCACGCCGCGCTCGAAGTAGCCGTTGACGCGGTCGGGATCGAGCATGTCGAAGAGGGCGTCGAAGAGCGGCCGCAGGTAGGGATCGACCTTGGCCTGGATGTCGCCCGGCAGGAAGCCAAGCCGCTCGCCTGCCTCGACCGCGGGCCGCGTCAGGATGATCCGCTGCACCTGCCTTTCGGCGAGGGCAGCGGCCGCCATCGCGACCGCGAGGAAGGTCTTGCCGGTGCCGGCAGGCCCGATCCCAAAGGTGACCGTGTGGTCGCGGATCGAGTCGACGTAGCGCTTCTGGTTGAGCGTCTTCGGCGAGACCTTGGTGTTGCGGTGGCGCCAGACGACGTCCTCAAGGATCTCGGCCGGGCTCTCGTGGGCGTCGAGCGCGCCGGTCACCGCTTCGATCGTCCCCGGCGCGACCTCGTGCCCCTGCTCAATCAGCTCGACCAACTCGTCGACCACGGTCGCCGCCGTCTGCACGTCGTCGCTCTCGCCGTCGAGGGTGAGGACGTTGCCGCGCAGGTGCAGGTCGCAGCCGATGTGCCCGCGCAGCGCCCGCAGAACCGCGTCCTCGGAGCCGGCCAGCTCGGCGGCCACGCTGTTGTCGAGGGTCAGCTGCCTACGCGCCAAGCCGCTCACGCACCGCCGCGCTGACCCGCTTGCCGTCGGCGCGTCCGCCCAGCTTCGGCATCAGCGCCGACATCACCTGGCCCATCTGCTTCTGCTCGCTGGCGCCGGTCTCGGCGACCGCGGCGTCGACCAGCTCGGCCAGCTCCTCGTCGGAGAGCTGCTGGGGCAGGTAGCCCTCGATCAGCTCCGCCTCGAAGCGCTCCGCCTTCGCCTGCTCCTCGCGGCCGGCCTCGGCGTAGGCCTCTGCGGCCTCGACCCGCTTCTTGCGCTCGCGCTGGAGCACGGCAATCTCGTCGCCATCGCCCAGCTTGGCGTCCTGCTGCAGCGAGTCGACGATCAACCGCAGCGCGGACACGCGCTCGCGTTCGCCCGCCTTCATTGCCACCTTGACGTCTGCCTGGGCCTGCTCGAGTGCGCTCATCCGGACAAAGGGTAGTCGGCTGCGCCCGGAGTAACTGCAAGGCCCTTGGATACGAGGTCGGCGATGTCGGTGCTGACCAGGGTCCAACCGTAACGCCGGGCCGCGGCGACGTAGGCCGCGTCGTAGGCGGCGAGGTCGTGCTCAGCGGCGATGGCCAGCGCGGAGGAGACGAGTTCTTTATCGGCCGAGAGGACACGGTCGCGGCAGCAGGCGAGCATGAGGCGAACCACGTTCTCCGCCTGATCGGACCTGCCCCGCTTCACGCCGATCGCGTTGCCGACCTCATGCAGAGTGAGATCCAGCGCGGCCAGCGATGTGGCTCGGTCGCGGATCAGACCAACTGCAGCCTCGTGATGCGGATCATCGGCGTCGACCAGCAGCACCCAGACGCTGGCGTCGACCAGGAGCACGTCAGTGGGATTCACGGTCTTCACGAATGAGCTGTGCGGCGCTGACTCCGCCGAGATCGACTGGACCGATCTCGCTCAGCAGCCGCTCGACCTCATCGCGCATGTGGCTGTCGGTGGCCTCCAGCTCTCGCTCCGCAAGACGCTGCAGAAACCCGCTGCGGGTCTCGCGATTGGCGCGCGCTTGGGCGTCGAGCCGTTCGAGCAGGTTGTCGGGAATCGAGATCATCACCTTTGCCACGGGGTGAGTATATACGGTATTGCCAGATGGAACTGCGGTTATCGAAGTCATGGGTCCACCGTTCCAGGTTCAGACGCACGCGTGGGGGCGCAAACGCGACGAAAGTGAAAATTGTGTCGCGCGGGACTAGCGCAAACGCGGGATCTCGACCTGGCTGACGCCACCAAGCGGCATCTGCAGGAAGCGCGTGCCCAGCTCGCGGAACGAGGCGACGTCGCCGGTACAGAGGAAGCGGTAGTCGCCCTCGTCGTTCCCGGCAGCGCCCAGATTGCGGCGCTCGAGCGTGCGCTGCACGGCGGCCGCAACCGCGTGGCCACCGCTGACCAAGCGCACGTCGCGGCCGAGGATGCGCTGCAGCATCGGCGCGACCAATGGGTAGTGCGTGCAGCCGAGGATCAGGGTGTCGACTTCGGCGCGCTTAAGCGGCGCGCAGTAGGCACGAGCCATCTCGACCACCCCCTCGTCGAACGGGGAGCCGTCCTGGATGAACGGCGCGAGGTCTGGCGCCTCGACCTCGGTCACCTCGAGCTCCCGACCCTGCGCCTCGAGGGCCCGGCGGTAGGCGCCGCTCTCGACCGTGTTCGGCGTCGCCAGCACGCCGACCCGACCGCTCTCGGTGATCGCCGCCGCGATCTCCGCTTGCGGCTCGACGACGGGAACGACATCCACCCCATGCTCGGCGGCGACCTCCCGCGCCACGTCCTCACCAACCGAAGTGGCGGTGTTGCAGGCAATCACGAGCAGCTTCGCGCCGGCGCCCAAGAGCAGCTCGGCGATTGCCCGGATCCGCTCGCGCAGCTCAGCCGTGTCCTTGACCCCGTAGGGGAACCATGCTGTGTCGCCGAGGTAGACGAAGTCCTCCGCGGGCAGCGAGACGAGGCACTCGTGCAGGACGGTCAGCCCACCCACCCCCGAGTCGAACATCGCCACGGGGAGCGAGGAGTCGATCTGGCGCGGTTCGGGAGGCAGGGCCGTCAGGGCTGGACGACCATGAAGAAGATCGTGACCGCGACGATCAGGCCGGCCACCTTGCCCCCGGTCTCGAGCTTTTTGGAGACCGCCGCGTACTCGGCGCCCAGCGTGTCGCCAGCCTTCAAATCCCGCTCGGCAAGCTCCAGGGCCTTTTCGGTGTTGGGCCGGAAGAACCCGTGGGCCAGCCCGAGGAGGACGACGATCGCCAGGATGCCGACGGACACCCACGACTCGCCGGCCGAGATGTGCGCGTCGCCCAGCATGTAGATGCCGGCAATGAGGACGACGAGCATGCCCGGCGTGACCAGAATGCGGTCGATCTTGAGGATCCCTCGCATGACCGCCGGCACGCTGCGCGGTTCTCGTTCGGCTATCGCGACGAAGAAGCCGTAGCCAAACGTCGGCCCAAACGCGAGCACGACCGCGAGCACGTGGATGAAGAGGGCGATGCTGAAGCCCGTGATCGTCGCCACCATCGGCCGAAACCCTATGACAGCTCGCGGCGGAGCAGCAGGGCTGCCCAATCGCCGTCGATGCGGCGGTCCGCCTCCCCCAGCCCAGCTGGTTCGAAGGCCGTCGCCATCTCGTCGAGCTCTGTTGGGAGGAGACCCGAGAGGAGGATGGTTGAAGGGTCCCTCCCGCCCTCAAGCTGCTTGGCGATCTCCTTCAGGATCGGGGCGGTCATGTTGGCCACGGTTGTCGGAGAGAGGCCGGGCAGCTCTTCGCGGAGGTTCATGCGGGAGAGCTGAAGCTCGACGTCGTTGATCCTGGCGTTGGTGGCCGCGGCCTCGATGGCTGGCGCCTCGTGGTCGTAGCCGAAGACGGGCGACCAGCCAAGCTTCGCGGCGGCGATGGCGAGGACGCCCGAGCCGGTGCCGAGGTCGGTCAGCTCTCCCCCTGCCTCGCCTGCTTGCTCCAGCTCCAATAGGAGCTCCAGGCACATGCGGGTCGTCGGGTGGGCGCCGGTGCCGAAGGCCTGGCCGGGGTCGACGACGACGTCGATCGCACCTTCCTTGGGCGGCTCCCAGGAGGGGCGCAGCCAGAGGCGTCCGCCGACGAGGATCGGTTTGTGGAAGTCCTGCCAGCGATCGGCCCAGTCGTCGGGCACCTCGGTCGCGACGACCTCGACCAGACCGTCGCCGGCGGCGACCTCGATCTCGCCCAGGTCCGGCAGCTCACCCTCACCGCCGTAGATCGCGTACTCGACGTAGCCCGGCCCATGGTCCTCCTCGACCCCGTTCGGGGCCAGCACCGTCAGCTCGGCGAGGACGATCTCGGCCTGGTCGGGGGCGCAGCGAACCGCCAGCCGGATCAATGGAAGGCCCGGCGCATGCGCGAGAAGAAGCCGCCGTCCCCGCCACCCTGGGAGGGCATGTTGTGCGGCTCCAGCGACTCCTCCAGCTTCTCGGCCAGCTCGCGCTGCTCCTCGGAGAGGTCGGTCGGGACGATCACGTGGATGACGACCCGAAGGTCCCCAGGCGGTCCGCCGTTCGAGCCCGGCAGCCCATGCCCCCGCAGGGCGAACTGGACCCCGTGTTGGACACCCGGCGGCAGCTCGACCTCGCGCTCGCCCTCGTGGCTGGGGATCTTCACGGTCGCCCCGAGCATCGCCTGCACGGCGGAGAGCTCGACCGCGTGGACGAGGTCCTGGCCGCGCATCGGCCCGCGCCGGACCTCGAAGCCGAAGGCGCCGCCGAAGACCGCGCCGAGCAGGTCCTCGATCGTGCCGAAGCCGGCCCCCGGCTGAAAGCCGCCGCCGCGCAGCCCTTCGTGGCCGAAGCGGTCGTAGGTGGCCCTCTGCTCGGGGTCGGAGAGCACCTCGTAGGCCTCGGCGGCGACCTTGAACTTCTCCTCGGCCTCGGGATCGTGGGCGTTGACGTCAGGGTGGAGCTCGCGGGCGAGCTTGCGGAAGGCTCGCTTGACCTCCGCGTCGGAGGCTCCGCGCTCGACGCCGAGCACCTCGTAATAGTCGCGTGGCATCGGCTCAGCCGTCGTAGACCGACTCGCAGTAGCGGGACAGCTCGCGCGCCGCTGAGCGCACCGACGCGATCGCGGTCGCGTAGTCCATGCGCAGCGGCCCGACGACGCCGACCGCGCCGAGGTTGCGGTGGGCGAGCCCGTAGTTGGCGCCGACGACGCTGACCGAGCGCAGCTCGGGGCGCGGGTTCTCGCCCCCGATCCAGAGGAAGACGGAGCGCTCCTCGAGCGCCGAGCGCAGCATGCCCAGGAGGCTCGCCCGCTCCTCCAACGCAGTCATCAGGCGGTCGGCACGCGGCAGATCGGCCGAGTGGGCGTCGGAGAGCAGGCGCGAGGCGCCCTCCGTATAGAGGGCGTCGGCGGACTCTTCGCCCTCCAGCTCGGTGAATGCGGCGCCGAGCGCGGCGACGAATTCGGCCTCGACCTGCCCAAGCGTCGGATCGGCCAGCCGGCTGACGATCATGCGGGCGCCGAGACCCATGCCCGAGAGTGTCTCGTTCAGGTAGCTGGAAGCCCACTCGACCAGGCCAGGGTCGACCGGTGCCGCGAAATCGAACACTCGCTTGGCGACGGCGCCGTTGGTGGCGATCGCGACGACCATCACCCGGGTGGGCTGCAGCAGCAGGACCTCGACTCGGTGGATCGTCGCCGCCAATGTCTCGGGCGGCGCCGTGACCAGAGCCATCAGGTCGGTCACCTGGGCGAGCGCCGCGGTCGTTTCCCGCATCGCCTCGTCGATCTCCCGTCGCAGCTTCAGCTCCACCGCCCGCTGAGCCGGCGGCCCACCTCCGGCCATCAGCGCATCTACATGGCGCCTGTACCCCGCCTCCGTCGGCACCCGCCCGGCGGACGTATGCGGATGCGTCAGGTACCCCGCCGCCTCGAGCGCCGCGAGCTCCGCGCGAACAGTCGAGGCTCCCCACTCAACATCCGGAAGCGCAACGAGCTCCTTCGAAGGCACAGGCGTCCCCGACGCCAGGTAGGCGTCGACTACGAGCTTGAGAATGAGCTCCTGCCGAGCGGAAAGCACGCTTGAAGTCTAGGAGGAGCGGCGGGTGACCCCTCCCAAAACACTCAAGAGCGGCCTCCGGCCGCTCGTTTTGGGAGGGGTTGCGCGCCGCTCCCCTCGCTAAAGCTGGATTTCAGCCTCGGCGTTGCGGATCGTTTGGTTGTCACCTTGAGCAGCAACCACGTCGATAGTGACCATGTCGCCATCGGCGCCCTTGACGGTGCCCGTGACCGCAATCTCAGTCTCTGGAGCCCCCATGCCGCGGAACTGGACCGAGAGCCGCTTCAGCTTGCCCGGGTCCCCCCCGGCCACGTCCGTAGCGGCCCGGGCGACGAGGCCCATCATGTAGAGACCGTGCAGGATCGTGCTCGGCAGGCCGACCGCCGTCGCGAACTCTGGGTCGATGTGGATCGGGTTGAAGTCCCCCGACGCGCCCGCGTAACGGTGCGGCAGGTACTTGTCCGGAGCCACCTTCAGCTCGGGGATCGCGTCCCCCACGTTCAAGTCAGCCATCTCAGACCCCCCTCACGATCAGCGTCCAGGTGCCGCGCGCGACCAGGTCGCCGTTCTGGTTGACCGCGTTCGTCTCGAAGATGTAGAAGCCCTTGCCGTCCTTCTCGGAGATGTCCAGGCACTTGGCCGTGGTCGTGATCTCGTCACCCGAGCAGGCGGGCTCGCCCCACTCGAACTCCTGGCCGCCGTGGACCATCGCGGCGAAGTTCATCTCGACGTCGGGGTCGAGCATCGCGGGGCCGACGGCGGGCGAGCTGTAGACGACGGCGAACATCGGCGGCGCCACGACGTCGCGGTAGCCGGCCGCTTGCGCCGCCTCGCGGTCGAAGTAGACGGGGTTGTCGAGGCCGACCACCCGCGCGTACTCGCCGATCTTCTCCTTCCCCACCTCATACGTCGAGGCGGGCCATTCCTTGCCTATTGCGTCTGTCTTTATCGCCATGGCGCGGCACCCTACCTACTCGTCGATCTCGAGGACGGCGAGGAAGGCCTCCTGCGGCACTTCGACCCGCCCGACCGACTTCATCCGCTTCTTGCCCGCCTTCTGCTTCTTCAAGAGCTTCTGCTTGCGGGTGACGTCGCCGCCGTAGAGCTTCGCGGTGACGTCCTTGCGCAATGCCTTGACGGTCTCGCGGGCGAGGATGTTGGACCCGATCGCCGCCTGCACCGGCACGTCGAAGAGCTGGCGCGGGATCGTCTTGCGCAGGCGGCCGACGAGCTTCTTGCCCTGCTCGTAGGCGAATTCGCGGTGGACGATGATCGAGAGCGCGTCGACCCGCTCGCCGGCGAGCAGGATGTCGACCTTGACCAAATCCGAGGCGCGATTGCCGATCGGCTCGTAGTCGAGCGAGGCGTAGCCGCGGGTCGAGGACTTGAGCAGGTCGAAGAAATCGAGGACGATCTCGGCGAGCGGCATGTCGTAGCGGATCTGCACCCGCTGCGGGCTGAGGTAGTGCATGTCGACGTGGGTGCCGCGGCGCGTCTGACAGAGCTCCATCACGGCGCCGACCTGCTCGGTCGGGCAGATGATCGTGGCGCGGATGTAGGGCTCTTCGATCGCCTCGATGGCGGCCGGGTCGGGCAACTCTGTCGGGCTGCGCACCTCGACCGCCTCGCCGTTGGTCAGGTGGACCTCGTAGCGCACGTTCGGCGTCGTGGCCAGCAGGTCGAGGTCGTACTCACGCTCGAGGCGCTCGCGCACGATCTCCATGTGGAGCAGACCAAGGAAGCCGCAGCGGAAGCCGAAGCCGAGCGCCTCGGAGGTCTCCGGCTCCCAGGAGAGGGCGGCGTCGTTGAGGGCGAGCTTCTCGAGCGCCTCGCGCAGGTCTTCGAAGCGGTCGGTGTCGATCGGGAAGAGACCACAGAAGACCATCGGCCGCACCTCGCGGTAGCCCTCCAGCGGCTCGCCCGCGGGGCGATCGAGGGCGGTCAGAGTGTCGCCGACGCGCAGCTTGGCGACGTCCTTGATCCCGGTGATCAGATAGCCGACGTCGCCAGCTTCCATGCCAGCGACGCCGGTCATCTCGGGCCGGAAGAAGCCGATGTCGTCGATGTCGGCCTCGGTGCCGTTCTGCATCGCGAGGATGCGGCCGTTCTTGCGGAAGGCGCCGTCGACCATCCGCACATAGGCGATCACGCCGCGGTACTGGTCGAACTCGGAGTCGAAGATCAGGGCGCGGGGTGGCGCCGCCGGGTCGCCCTCGGGCGGCGGCACGCGGGCGACGATTGCCTCCAGCACGTCGACCACCCCCTCCCCTGTCTTGGCCGAGATCGGGATCGCTTCGCCCGCGTCGCCGCCGAGCAGATCGGCGATTTCGGCCCCGACCCGGTCCGGTTCGGCGCCGGGCAGGTCGACCTTGTTCATCACCGGGATCAGCTCCAGGCCGTTCTCGATCGCCAGGTAGGTGTTGGCGACGGTCTGCGCCTCGACTCCCTGGGCGGCGTCGACGACGAGCAGGGCGCCCTCGCAGGCGGCGAGGCTGCGCGAGACCTCATAGGAGAAGTCGACGTGGCCGGGCGTGTCGATCAGGTGCAGGTGGTACGTCTGGCCGTCGGCGGCCCTGTACTCGACCCGCACGGCCTGGGCCTTGATCGTGATCCCGCGCTCGCGCTCGAGGTCCATCGAGTCGAGCACCTGGGCCCGCATTTTCTTCGGGTCGACGGCGCCGGTGATCTCGAGGATGCGGTCGGCCAGGGTCGACTTGCCGTGGTCGATGTGGGCGATTATCGAGAAGTTGCGGATCTGGTCCATCGGGGTGCGGAGTATGGCCGACGAGGGTTTCTGGCCGGCGGGTCCTGTCGCGGTGGCTTTCCCCCATGTGCTCAGGCGCCGGACGTGCCGGTTCTCCGGTGCCTTTTATGGCCCCCAGGGACCGGCACGTCCGGCGTCCTGCGCTATGGGGGACCCCCTGCCACCGCACCACCCGCCGGAGAAATGGCTCGGCCATCCCGGCATCCCGACGGATCCAATGGTTCCTTCAGCTCATAGACGACCGTCGGCGGCGTTCTCAGGATGACTTTGGCGCCGGGGCCGGCGGTCCAGCTCGCTGACGGTGGGTAGATCGGCTTGCCGGGTTCGATCCGGTCTCTTGACGTAACGACGTAGTCGTAGTGGCCCGCGTTGAGCAGCTCTCGGTAGGCGCGGCAAGTGGCCGGGGCGGTGAAGCCGCCGTGGGGTTGTTCTTCTCCGATGAAGTCGACGTGGTTGGAGAGGTCGCGGCCGAAGAGCGGGTACTGGCGCGTGCTGGTGGTGGCGATGCGGGCGTGGTCGATTCCCTGCGCCCAGGCAAAGGCGGCGTTGAGACCCGGAGCGGTGAAGGACGGAGCCGCGTAGCGGTTCTCCAGGTAGTGGCGCTGGACCGGGTAGCCGACAACAACGATGACAAGACCCGCCAGCGCTGCCAGCCAAACCAAGCGACCCCCCCGGCCCCTGCGGTCGTATTTCTTCCCGCATGGCGGGAAGAAATACGACCGGAAGCCCCCGTCTGGGTCGAGACAGTCGTTGGAGTCGTATTCCGAACCGCTATGCGGGAAGAAATACGACCGCGGCGTGGAGAGGGGCTTGCGGAGGGCCGGGGCGGTTGGGAGAAGGGCGAGGCCGAGGACGAGGGCCGGTGCGAGATAGCGGAGGCCGGACTCGAAGCCGTGGGGCATGCCGTCCGGGCCGGAGGCGGAGGTCGGGGCGATCAGCCAAGCCAGAACGACCGCCAGCCCCGTCAGGCCGGCGACCGCCAGGGCGCTGTCCCCGTTCCGGTGCGCCTTTTCCCCCCTATGGGTGGAAAGGGCGCACCGGAACGGGGAGGCGACGCTGAGCAGGAGACCAGCAAGCGCAAGGGCGAGCAGGAGCGGCCAGAAGATCGTCAGGCCGTGGTGCAGGCCGGGCAGGAACCAGTCCGTCCAGATCGTGCCGTCGGTCAGGTAACCGAGGACGGTGTGGCCTTCGCGGCCGCCGAGGGCCTGGTCCGGCGCGGGCAGGTCGATCGGCCCCAGGTGTTTGATCCAAGGCAGCGGGTTGCCGGTGAGAGCCAGGTTGCGCAGGTACCAATAGCCACCGCCGAGCAGAGCGCCGGCTACCCCCGCCCCCAGGGCTCGCCAGCGAACGCCCCTAAGAGCGACGAGAGCCATGCCAAACACGAGCACCGCGGCCGGCAGGAGGAAGTTGAGCTTTGTCCCGGCCGCGAGCCCCGCGCACAAACCCACAACCGCCGCCGGGCCCAGCGCGAACGCAACTCCTACCCGGCGAGTGGAGCTGCGTTCGCGCTGGGCCAGGACGATCGCTACACCGGCGAGCAGAAAGAAGATCCCGACGATGTCGTTTCGCGCCTCTCCCGCCTGGTCATGCAACGCGGGCACGCTCAGCGCAATGGCAGCGAAAGCCATAGACCAAGGCGCGACCCTGTACGGCCGCCCGATACACCACGCCGCCACCAGACAGCCAACGAACCACCCGAGGTTTAGGAGCGGCGGGAGCAGGTCCCGGCCGAACGCCAGCATCCCCACGGCGTGGACGACTTCCGAATTCGCCGGATAGAACCAGGCGAGGAACTGCGGAGCTATGAAGTGCAGGTCCCACGTGTCGCCGCTCTGGAAGAACCCCGCCGCGAACGGCCCGTGATACCAGGTCGAATCGAACCCGGTCATCCCCGTCGACAGCCGCGTCTTCACGCCGGCGGCGAAATGGATGACAGCCACTGCCGCGATCAGGAAGGCAAGCGCTCCAGCCAGAGGTGGGTGGCGGGGAGGTGCCTCCGTCTTGCTGGGTTTTTCGCCTGGGGAGCCTGCGGCTTTCCGCGAACGTGACTGGGGCGAAAAACAGGACGCCGCTGCGCCGGAGGCACCCCCCCGCCACCCACCTAGGCCCAATCGAAGTCCCAAGCCCACTGCGACCAGCAGCGCTATGTAAGGCGCCGCGTCGAACAACCCGAAAGCTCCCAGTGCCTCGGCGCACCAGAGCAGCAGCGCCACGGCGATGACTGAGGTCGCAAGCTGTGCCGTCAAACCGTCGAGCTCCGACACGAAGCGCCTGCGAATCGCCGCCGCTCCAAGCCAGGCGGAGCCGACGAGCAGGGAGAGCTCGACAACTCCGAGGAGATAGCGACCCGGGCCGAGCATCTAACGACGGCGGACGAGGCGCATGATCTGGTCGAGCTCGGCGATGCGGAGGAGCTTCGCGACGCCCAGATACGTGAGCCCGCCGAGGCCGAGCGCGACCCCAAGCGCGACTATCTGACCTCCGAGTCCGCGGCCCAGCACGCCGTCGAGCAGGTCCCAGACCCCGAACGCGACCGCGGCCAGCGCCGCCGCCGCGATCGTGATCTTCACCGTCGTCGCGAAGAGGCGGCGCAGCTCGAGCCCGTCGAACTCACGGCGCAGGACGACGGCCTGGGCGACCACGGCCGCCGTGGTGCCGATCCCGGTACCGGCGACGATGCCGCCGGTGCCGAACGGCTTGTAGAGGAAGGCGGCGCCGAGAATCGAGACGACCAGGTCGAAACCCGCCAGCCCGGTCGCCATCCAGGGCCGTTGCAAGCTGAAGAAGGTCCGTGTCTGCAGCAGGTAGAGACCGTTGGTCGGCAGCGAGAAGGCGAACCAAAAGAGCGCGGTGGCGACGAGGGTCGTCTGCGCAGCGGTGAACTCGCCGTGCTGGTAGACGAGCCGGATCATCGGCGTCGAGAGCACCAGCACCGCCGCCGCCGCGGGGACGAGGACGAAGAGAATCTGCCGCATCCCGTTGGCCATCGTCGCCCGCAGGTCGTCCATCGCCCCGCGGGCGGCGAAGCGGGCAAGCGTCGGGAAGAGCACGGTGGCGATCGCCACCGAGAAGATCCCCTGCGGCAGCTGGTAGACGCGAAAAGCCTTGTCGATCGCGGCCGGCGACTGGTCGCTGACGAGACTGCCGAAGAGGCTGTTGATCAACATGTTGAAGTTGATCAGGCCGAGGCTGATCGTCACCGGCAGCATCAACAGCAGCACCCGCCGCACGTCGCGGTTACGCCACTCGAAGCTCCACTCGAACTTGAACGGCGTGTTGCGCAGGTCGAAGGTTGGGATCAGCAGCTGGACCAGCGTGCCGACGAGGATGCCGATCGCGTAGGCGTAGATCCGGTCCTGGCCGTGGAAGAGCGGAGCGAGGACGATGACGAGGAGGATGATCGTCACGTTCCAGAAGAACGGCGAGATCGCGAAGGCGCCGAAGCGGTCGTAGCTGTTGAGGATGCCGACGACGACGCCGCTCAGCCCGAGCAGGATCAGGATCGGGAAGAGGATCTGGGAGAGCGTGACCGTGAGGTCGAGCAGCTCCCCCTCGAAGCCGGGGGCGAAGAGCGGCATGATCGTCGGCGCGAGCAGGACGAAGAGCGCGGTGATCGCGCCCAGCACGAGGGTGACGAGCAGCAGCAGGGTCGAAGCGAGCCGGAAGGCCTCGCGGTAGTTGCGGCGCTCGAGCTGCTCGGTGAAGATCGGCACGAAGGCCGGCTGCAGGGCCGCGTCGGCGAACAGCGCCCTGACCAGGTTCGGCACCTGGAAGGCGATCGTGAAGGCGGACATCGGCCCGTAGACGCCGTAGTAGGAGGCGGCGACTATCTCGCGCACCAGGCCGGCGATCCGCGAGGCGGCGGTCGCGATCGAGAAGAACGCGGTCGAGCGGGCGATCCGTCCCGGGCGGGGCTCAGGCGTCGGTTCCTCGCCGGGCTCGAAGGCCTCCGCCGCGCGCACGGCCGCGTCTTCGGCAAGGATGGCCTCCTTGCGGTCTGGACTGTCGGGCGTCTCCAAGCTGGGTCTCAGTCGCTATAGTCGGCGGCCGCCCGGAGGGGGCTCGACGCCCACCCAGGCACAGGAACTCATGGCCAACATAGCCTCACAGAAGAAGCGGATACTGCGCAGCGAGCGCGAGCGCACCGAGAACCGGCTGACGACCAGCACGGTCAAGACCCACTTCCGGCGCCTCGAGGCCGCCGTCGACGGCGGCGACTCCGCCAAGGTCGAGGCCGAGCACCGGGCGCTCGTCTCGAAGATCGACAAGGCGGTGCAGAAGGGTGCCATGCACAAGAACACCGGCGCTCGCAAGAAGTCCCGCGCCGCGCGACTCGCGTCAGCCTGACGCGATCTTTTTCATCGTCAGCGTCAGGGCCAGCTCGTCCCCGTAGTCGACGCCGCCGCGACACCAGACCTCGAGGTCGGCTAGGGCGGTCGTCGCCCGCCGCAGGCTCTCGCCGCTCGACCGTCCGACCCGAGCGACCAGCTGCTTGGCCGCATAGGGGTGCATACCGAGCCCGGCTTCGACCTGCTTCGGAGGAACGCCTTCCTCCAGCTGCGCGGCGGCGGCGCAGGCCTTGCGCAAGCGCGAGGCGAGGCCGTAGACGAGGCCCGTGACGTTCTCGCCCTGGGCGATCAGCCGCTCGGCGAGCGCCACGGCGCCAGCCGAGTCGCGATCCAGCAGAGCGTCCGAGAGCGCCCAGACCGCCGTCTCGGATGTGTCGGCGATCATCGCTTCGAGGTCGGCGAGGGTCACCGAGCCGCCGTCGCCTGCCCAGAGGGCGAGGCGCTCGAGCTCGTTGCGCAGGCGCACCCGGCTCGCGCCCATGCGCTCGACGAGCAGCCGTGCGGCGGCCGGGTCGAGCGAGAAGCCGAGCGCCCTCGCTTCGCCGACCAGCGCCGGCGGCAGCTCACGAGGCTTGAGCGCTTCGAACTCGTGGATCTCCCCACCCGCAGCCTTCACCGCCTTTGTGAGCTTGGCGGGGGCCTTGGCCCTGGCGACGAGGACCACGGTCAGGTCCGGCGGCAGATCCGCGAGGGCGGCAGCGACCGGCTCGAGCTGACGATCACGCCAACGGTCGACGCCGTCGGCGAGCAGGTAGCGGCGCGACTCGGTCAGCGACATCGCCGGAATGGCCGCCAGCAGCGCCTCGTGATCGGGCGCGCCCCGGCCCTCGCTGGGCTCGAAGACCTCGAGCGCCGCCGCTCCCCCCTCGCCCTCGGCACGGGCGCGGAGCCGCGCGCGAGCGGCGTCGATCTTCGCCTGGTCGGTCCCGGCGATCAGATAGAGCGATGCGAGCCCCTCGGCCATCTGCGGCCGAGTCTAGTGGCCGCCTCCATGGGATTCGCCGGAATGGCCCGGCGCCTCGCCTGAGTGGCCGGGGGCTTCTCCGGAGTGACCCGGCGCGCTGCTCGCGTGTCCCGGCGCTTCTCCCGAGCGGCCGGGAGAGGAGCCGGTCGGTCCGGGGGATTCAGGGGGCGGAGGACCTTTGCTCGGCGGCCTCCGTTCCGCCGGCGCGGGCGCCGCCACCGGCGGAGAGGATCCTCCCTGCGGCACGGCGCCCGGTCCCCCACCCTGTGGGGTCGACGCATCGGGCGAGGCCGTCGAGAGGGGGCGGCCGGCCTGCACATCGCCCGGGACGGTCGACGCGCGGTTTCCACCCGGACGGGTCGGAGCGCTCACCCGACTGCCGGCCAATCGGTGGCGCGACTCCCCCCTCGAATGCCGGGACAGCACCGGCGCCAGCAGCGGATCGTTCTCGACCAGCTGCGCCGGCGCCTGCGGCAGCGGACCGCTGAAGACTCCAGGCCATCCCTGTTGAGATGCGACCGCCACCAGGCCCAGCCCCATTGCCGCGACCGCGCCAAGGATGCCGATCGTCGTGCTGCGCAGGCGAACCAACATCCCGTCGCCGAGCAGAGTCTTCGGCATGAGCGCCTGTGAGACCGCCTGTCCGAGCTTTGAATACACCACTACGCCCATCGACGGCCACAGCCCCAACACGAGCCGATGCGCGTGAAAATCCCAGTATTGCCTCGTAGATTCGTTTAGCCGTCGGCCTCGACCTCGACCGAGGCCGGGCGGACATCGAGGACGACATTGCCGTCGAGATCGGTGCGCAGCGTGGCTACGCGGTGGGTGCCCAGCTCCGCCAGCGTGGCGGCGGTCGGGTGGCCGTAGGGATTGTCGGCGCCGACGGAAATCACCGCCAACCGGGGCGCAATCCGGTCGAGCAGGGCGTCGAGACCCGCATCCTCGCTGCCATGGTGGGCAACCTTGAGGACGTCGACGGATCCGACATCGAGGGGCACCTCCTCCGCCTCGGCATCGGCGGTCAGCAGCATCGAGAAGTCGTGCCAGCGGGCAAGCAGGACGACCGCCTGGGTGTTGGGGTCTGCCCCGGCAAGCGGCTCGGCGAGCAGCGGGGCGGGCGGCCAGAGCGCTTCCAGGCGCAGGGACCCGGAGCGAATCGTCCCCCCTTCCGCAATCCGCGTCGGCGCCGCCCCAACGGCCTCTGCCTCGCTGCGCAACCGGCGACTGAGACGCGCGTAGACGAGCCGTTCGATCGGAACGCGCCCGAGTAGGTCCTCGATTCCCCCGGCGTGGTCGGACTGTTCGTGGGTGACGACCGCGACCCCGAGGCGATCGACTCCGGCGCCCCCCAGCTTCGCGGCGAGGTCGTCGCCCGGCGGACCGCCGTCGACGAGCACCGCCGGAGCGCGAGCGGGCTGAAGGAGGATCGCGTCCCCCTGGCCGACGTCGAGGACGGAGACCCGCAGGCCCGGCGCCGGCCCAACCGCCCCACCGCCCGTCCCGACGCGTCCCAACCCGACGAAACCGAGCGCCAAGACCGCAACCCCAACCGCAATCCGCCGCCGACGGGCCGATACGTCAAGGCGGCCTTGACGTATCGGCCCGTCGGCGGAAGAGGAGTGGCGGAGGGTCGCGAGGCGACGGCGGCGCAGGGCGATTGGGGTCGCGATCCACGTGGCGGCGAGGACGATGTACGACGCGGCGAGGCCCGCGAGCCCGAGTCGCACGTGAATGTACGCCCAGCTCGGACGTCCGCACCAGGACGCGACCTGGGCGATGTAGGCGAGCAGCGGGGCCTCGACGAGGTTGATTGCGGTGACCGGGAAGCCGGGGATCTGCCCCACGACCGCCGCCAGCATCCCTAGCCACATCGCCGGCGCCACCGCCGGGAGAGCGAACAGATTCGAGACGAGCGTCGTGGTCGAGACCGACTCGAAGTGGAAGGCGATCAGGGGCGCGGTGGCCACCGTCGCCGCGATCGTCATCGCCACCCCGTCCGCGACGGCGCGGCGCCAGCCTCGGGTGCCGACGACGGTGGTGACCGCCCGGCGCACGGGCGCCGCCAAGGCCAGGATGCCGAGAACCGCGGCGAAGCTGAGCTGCCAGCCGACGTCAGTGGCGATCTGAGGGTCGACCGCGAGCGTCGCGGCCGCGGCGACAACCAATCCGTAGAGCCGAGACGCACGTCGCCCGGCGAGAGTCGCCAGCACGCTGAGCCCGCCCATGACACCGGCGCGCACGATCGACGGACCGGCGCCCGCCAGCGGCACGTAGACGGCGATCGCCCCCAGGACCCAGACCAGGCGCGTGGCGAGCGGCATCCCCAGCGCGGCGAGAAGCGGTATCGCGAGCATGGCGAGCAGAGCGACGTTCTGCCCCGAAACGGCGAGGAGGTGACTGAGACCGGCCCTCCGGAAGTCTTCGACCGTGCGCTCGTCGATCGCATCGTCCTCGCCGAGCACGAAGCCCCTGGCGAGTGCCGCCTCGCGCGCCGGCATACCGCGGCCGAGAGCCGCCTCCGCCCGGTCGCGGATCTCACCCGCATGCGCCAACGCCAGGGCAACCACGACGCCAACCCCAGCGATCGCCAGCCTCGACGGTCGGCCTGCGAACATCGGCGGGCTAGGGCTGCAGCCGCGCCCGCAGCGACTCCATCGTCGCCGGCCCGATGCCGCTGATCTGGTCGAGCTGATCTATCGAGGAGAGGCCGCCGTGTTCGTCGCGGAAGTCGACGATGTCCTGCGCGGTAACCGGCCCGATGCCGTCGATCGTGTCGAGCTGCTCGACCGTCGCCGTGCCGAGGCTGATCGGGCCTTCTTCGGCGCCGGGCGCCGCTCCGGCGAGGGCCGCCCCGCCGGGTCCGCGCTTCGGGACCACCACCTGCTGCCCGTCGGCAAGCCGCGCCGCCAGGTTGATCGCTTCCAGCAGCGCTGCGCCGGTCGCGCCCCCGGCCCGCTCGACCGCGTCGGTGACCCGGGCGCCGGCGGGCAGGCGGTAGACGCCCGGGCGCGCAACCGCGCCGGTGACGTCGACGACGACGTCGCCCCCCGAGCCACCGGTCGCGACGCGAACCCCGCCGCCCGTGTCCGACTGAAACGACGGCCGTGGGCCGCTATCTCCCTCGGCCCTGATCGCCCGGGCGCCCAGGAGCAGAACCGCGACGGCGATCGCGCCGTAGACGGCCACCTGGCTGCGGGAGAGGTCGGGCATGACCCGGACCGTCCCAGACTCCGACGCGCACGGGGCGCGCAGAATCAAACAATTCGGCTACAGATCTTCGTCGTCGTCGTAACCGGCGACCTCAGCGAGCTGGTCGCTGTACAGCTCCGAGGCCGCCACCGGCGGCGACTGGACCGAGATGCAGGCGAGATCGCCCTCGCCGTCGTTGGCGATCGCGTGCTCCGTGGCCGGCGGCACGAGGATCAGGTCGCCCTCGCCAACCTGCTGCGTGTCGCCGGCAACCGACATCGTGCCGGCCCCGCGAAGGACGACGTAGACCTGCTCGGACTCCTCGTCGGAGCGCAGCGTCTGCTCGGCTCCGACCGGCAGCTCCAGCCAGGTGACCGAGAGGTTGCGCGAACCGAGCTCGCCCGCGTCCATCAAGACGCGCGTGCGCAGGCGGTGCCACTCCTGGACCGGCGCCTCTGAGAGTTTCCTGACCTGCACGGCCGCTTTGTACCAGAGACGCGGGGAGTTCGTGCCCTACCGGACCACGAAGTTGACCAGCTTGCCGGGCACGACGACCTCCTTGACGACCTCCTTGCCGTCGAGGAAGCGGGCGACCTTGTCGCTCGCCCGGGCCAGCTCCAGCAGCTCCTCCTCGGGCGCATCGGCAGCCGCCTCGATCCGGTCGCGCAGCTTGCCGTTGACCTGGACGACGAGGGTCACGGTGTCGCTTACGAGCAGCGCCGGGTCGGCCTGCGGCCAGGGCTGCTCCCAGACCCGGCCGCCCTCCAGGCGCTCCCAGATCTCGGCGCCCATGTGGGGCGCGAAGGGGAAGATCAGCGACGCGGCGGTTGCGGTGGCGAAGCGCACTGCGGCACCACCCTCGGGGCTGCCGTAGAGGCCGTCCTTGAGCCGGTAGGCGTCGTTGACCAGCTCCATCACGGCGGCGATCGCGGTGTTGAACTGGAAACCGCGCTCGAAGTCGCGGGTGACCTTGTCGATCGCCCAATGGGCCTTGGCGAGCAGCTCGCGGGCGGCGCCGCTCGGCTCGGCCGGGACCGCCGCCGGCTCGGTGCGCTGCTCGACCTCCTCGCAGAGCCGCCAGAGGCGGGCGAGGAAGCGGTTGACGCCCTCGATGCCCTCGTCGGACCAGTCGGCGTCGCGCTCGGGCGGTCCGATGAAGCAGATGTAGGTGCGAGCGGTGTCGGCGCCGTAGCGCGCCACGTGCTCGGCCGGGCTGACCGTGTTGCCGCGCGACTTCGACATCTTCGCCCCGTCGCGGGTGATCATCCCCTGGGCGAAGAGTTTGGCGAAGGGCTCCTGGACGTCGATATGTCCGCAGTCGGCGAGCGCCTTGGTGAAGAAGCGCGCGTAGAGCAGGTGCAGGATCGCGTGCTCGACGCCACCGATGTACTGGTCCACGGGTAGCCAGTGGTCGGCGATCGAGCGGTCCCAGGCCGCGTCCCCGTTGCGCGGGTCGAGGTAGCGGATGAAGTACCAGGAGGAGTCGACGAAGGTGTCCATCGTGTCGGTCTCGCGGTGCGCCGGCCCGCCGCAGCGCGGGCACTCGGTCGCGACCCAGCCCTCGGCGGCGGCCAGCGGGCTGCGTCCCTGCGGCGCGTAGTCCTCGACCTCGGGCAGCTCGACCGGAAGCTGCTCCTCGGGCACCGGGACGATCGCGGGGGCGCCGCCCTCGCCGCAGGCGTCGCAGTAGACGACCGGGATCGGAGCGCCCCAGTAGCGCTGGCGAGAGACCAGCCAGTCGCGCAGCCGGTAGTTGATCGCGGATTCGCCGCGCCCCTCCTCGGCGAGCCAGGCGACGATCTCACCGTAGGCCTCACGGTTGCCCTTGCCATCGAAGCGGCCGGAACCCGTCATCGGCCCGTCGCCGGGGTAGGGCAGCCCCTCCTCATCGCGGGCGATCTCCTCGTCCTCGCCGTCGATCACGCGGCGGATCGGCAGCTCGAAGGCCTTGGCGAAGGCGTAGTCGCGCTCGTCGTGGGCCGGGACGGCCATGATCGCGCCGGTGCCGTACTCCATCAGCACGTAGTCGGCGACGAACATCGGGATCTCCTCGCCGTTGACCGGGTTGACGACGCTGCGGCCGAGCGGCACGCCGGTCTTCTCGCGGTCCTCGGCGCCGCGGTCCTCGGCGCTTTCGCGCGCGGCGCGGTCGACGTACTCGCGCACCTCCGCCTCCGCCGGGGTGCCGGCGACAAGGCGCTCCAGCTCCGGGTGCTCGGGGGCGAGAACGAAGAAGGTCGCGCCGAAGAGCGTGTCGGGACGGGTGGTGAAGACCGGGAAGTCGAGGTCGAGCTCCTCGCAGCGGAAGCTGACCTCGGCGCCCTCGGAGCGGCCGATCCAGTTGCGCTGCATCGTCATCACGTGCTCGGGCCAGGACTCGAGCGTCGCGAAGTCGTCGAGCAGGCGCTCGGCGTAATCGGTGATCTTGAAGAACCACTGCTCGAGCTTGCGCTGGATCACCTCGGTGCCGCAGCGCTCGCAGCGGCCGTCGATCACCTGCTCGTTGGCTAGGACCGTGGCGTCCTTCGGGCACCACTGCACCGGCGCCTCGGCCCGGTAGGCGAGGCCGCGCTCGAAGAGCTGCAGGAAGATCCACTGCGTCCAGTGGCAGTACTCGGGAGTGTGGGTCGCCAGCTCGCGCGACCAGTCGATCGAAATGCCCCACTCGCGGAACTGGCGCTGGAAGGAGGCGATCGAGCGCTCGGTCCCCTCGCGCGGCGGCTCCCCGGTTTTGATCGCGTTGTTCTCCGCCGGCAGGCCGAAGGAGTCGTAGCCCATCGGATGGATCACCTCGAAGCCGTGACGGCGACGGAAGTGGGCGATCGCGTCGCCGATCGCGTAGCAGCGCAGGTGCCCGACGTGCGGTTCGCCGGAGGGGTAGGGCAGCATCTCGAGCACATAGGACTTGGGCTTGTCCGGATCGTGGCCGGGCTGGCCCGGGTTGGCGACCTCCCAGGTCTTCTCCTCGGCCCAGACCTGCTGCCACCTGCGCTCGATCGTTTTGGCGTCGTAGCCGGCCATGAATCAGGCGATCTTATGACGAAGGCTGGAGGCTCAGAAGACCGGCGATACCGCTTCGAGAATGTGAGGCCAGACGTAGACCTCGACGGCGGCCGCCATGACGAGGGTCGGGGCGGCGATCAGGACCGTGACGAGCGTCGCCGCGAGGAGCTGATTCCACTCGCCTCTGCGGCTGGCGATCAGCCAGGCGGCGAGCGGCAGGAAGAGCGCCGTCAGCTCGGGAAGCGCGTGCGGGAGCACGGTGAGGAGCAGCATGCCGATCGGGATGTCCAGCTGGAAGGCGATCGTCGAGCCCTGGAAGCCGAGGTAGAGCGCCTGGGTGGAGAGCGAGAAGAGGGTGACCGCGCAGACGAAGAGGATCGCCAGCTCGCCGGCCTTGACGTGGACCCAACGCGAGAAGCCGCTGCGCTGTTCGGCGGCGATCGGCATCGAGGCGCCGGCGATGAAGCCGGCGACGCAGGCTGTGGCATGCAGGGCGAGGACCAGCGAGTTGCGGTAGAGGATCGGCAGCAGGTCGGCGGGTTCGGACGGTTCCGTCAGGCCCGGCAGGTGGATCGGGGTGATGTCGGGCGTGAGCAGGCCGGCGACAACCCAGACCGCGCCGAGCAGGGTCAGCGCGATCGCCAGGCTGAGCGCCGCCCAACCCCAGAGCACGTTCCAGCGCCCCCCGCTCCAGTTGTCCAGCGCCGCGCGCGTATCCCGCATCCCGTGCGAGAAGACGTGCTCGTTCGCAGTCGTCATCGCCAGTTCATCGGCAGGAACCGCCGCCGATTTGAGGAGTGGAGCTGGGGGGACGGCACTTGAACCAGGTCAGAGCCATAAGGCGTCTGCATGCTGAGCTATAGACACGCTGTCGTTGAGTTCTGCGAGGCGTAGCGACCCGTGGATCGACCGCCGCTCTATCGTCCGGCACGCCCAACTGCGCTCCGAATCGCCGATCTCGTGACCCACCTCGACCAACAAGACGACCAGATCCCTCTGACCGCACGGGTTGTCCGCGTGTATGGGACCGACGATCAGTTCGGCAAGGACCCACGGACGAACCCCCTTGAGGAACCGATCACGCTCAGAGATTTCCCCCAACGCGGAGATCGGGCACACGCCTGGTTGGGCGCGGTTCCCTCGGAGGTAGCCGATGTGGAGGAAGAACGGGCGGCCATCGGCTCCGCATATATGCGGCAGGTTTTTGGAGGAGAGGAAAACCGCCCAATCGGCGAGCTTGTGGAAGAGGCAAGAGAACGATCCGAGCCAAAGTTCAAGCAATACAGCTGGTACGTAACGCTTTCGGTCGAGCGTGCAACAAGCCTACCTTCGTCGGCGTTCAATGATCAGTCTTCGCCTCTTTGGCTTGACCACGGACGCGGTGTCGACGCGGCGATCAAGTTTGCACGTCAGTTCGAAGATGTATTCGAGGTCATTACCAGCGTGATCGTTCTGAGACTTGGGGGGACATCCCTAGAGCATCGAGTTGTTGACGACCACGTCCACTTTTTTCGAGGGGATGGGTCAGCACTGTCGCTGCCTGAAGCCTCGCTTAGTGGGAGTCTCTCAGTTGGTAGAGACATAGCAAGTCTTCACCTTGACGACTTGGCGACTGACCTTGAGGGCATCGCATCGTCGGGGCTCCCCGGCCTTAGCTGGTTTTCCCGCGCGGCGCATTGGCACACTGCCGCTCAAGAAACTCGGGATACCTGGCAGGGCTTTGAGTTTGCGTTCTTCGCGCTTGAAGTCCTCATCCACAAGATAGAGCCGCGCCTGCGTGAGGAGGCTGGGGATTCTTTGGTGTTTCAGCCCGGAGGGGAAGCAGAAGAGGTCAGAGGGGCCGCCGTCAGGAGCCTCATGTGGGATCCTGAGCACAAGCAGCCTCTGCTGGCTAAGTTCGCAACCGTCGCCCTCTGCCTTACCCCCGAGTCAGCCGAGGGGGACATCGCTCTCTTTGCCGACCTGAATAAGCGCCGCGGCCGACTCGCCCACGGGCAGATCAAGAATGCTGATGAACTGCCGACCTCAGCGGCCAAGGGCCTCACCGCCAAGTACCTACAACTCGCCCTGCGTCGCTTTCTCTAGCTAAGAGTCCCGACTCAATCGGGCCATCGGCCTATTCACCCTCATTCTCACTCCAAAGGTAGTACTCGCGGTAGCGGAAAGCCCACATCACCTGTACAATTCGACTTGCACCTGTAGCTCAGTGGATAGAGCGCTCCTTTCGCGAAGGGAGAGGTCGCGGGTCCGAATCCCGCCAGGTCTTCCCGAAGGCCCCAGGCCGCCTCAAGGCGCCGGGGTCTTCTTTTTTGGGCAGCGCAAAAAATATGGCATCGCTCGAACGAGACGATGCAACTCAATCGCTGCGCGGAGCCGACGCGGGAAGCCCCCCTTTCGAGGGTGGCCTGCGGCTCCCCGGTCGGCCCCGTCCCTCTCCGCGCCGTGCCCTACTTCAGGGCGTAGGCGCGAGGAGATCGTTTGGCCTGGCGGACCTTGCCGTCTTCGGCCAGGCGCGTAAGGCAGTTGGCGACGGCACCGGCCGAGCGCCCGCCGAGGCCCTTGGCGACGGCGGTGGCGGTCAGCGGCGCCTGCTTGCGGTGCGCCTTCAGGTAGTCGAGGACGAGGGGCTCCAGCTGGCCGGGGCGCAGGCGCTTCAGCTTTGCGGTGGCCATCGCTACTGCACCCTTCCCGTGTCGAGGCGAGCGAGCAGCGCCTCGCAGGTCTGCTTGGCGCCTCGGTAGAGCGCCTGCGCGCGTTCCTCTTCTTCGCGTTGCAGGTGCATGGAGGCCGTGCCGTCGAGCACGCCTACGGCTTCACCCCGTAGGCGGGTGAGCAGTTCGGCCAGGTCGTGGGCCTCCATCGTCAGGTCGAACGAGTCTCGTTTGTCCTCGGGTTCCCAGCCGAGGTCCGCCAGCAGGCGGAAGTCTTCGGAGAACTCGATCCCCATCTGCTCGGCGAGCATGTACTCGCCGTCTTTCTCCAGGGCGATCCAGATGTCGCCGATCGAGCCCAGGTGGTTGCGGACCAGCTCGTACAGGCCGTCGCGCTGTTCTTTGTCGATGGTCGTGGTTGTGCCGGGCACGGTGCCCCTCCTTTGGTCGGAGCACCGAAGGCCGCCGCGATGCCTCGCCGGAAGTACTCCGGCGAGTAGCGTTCTCGCTTGCATCGAAGGTCTGTCCTTCGGTGCCGGGCCCCGGGGCGTTGGTAGCGTCGCCGGGGCCGTTCTATGTCTTGGTCGGTCGAGCACCGTAGCTCGACGGCGGCGGAAAAGCGAGTCGCCGGGTTGTGCGGGGATTAGCGGCGATGCGCGGCGATTACGGAGTCGTCGGACGTTCGACTGGACTTCTGCGCGTCACGGAGCTATTGGAGGTGGCATGAACTTCGAACCGGCTTCCCCTGGCACTTCCCCCGGCGCTTCCGCTGGGACTTCCACCTGCGCTTCCCCTTCAAATCCGAGCTTGCGCCCGCGCCCCCAAACGGAGTGCCACCTGCGCGCCCTCGGCTTTGCCGACATCTCTGCGGACAACCATGACGGGTACGGCTTTCTCCGCTCGGCCTCGCTCTCGATCCCCTGCGCGCCCCTCGCTCTCGGCGCCTGCGCTATCGCCTCCGCGCTGGCTACCCAACGCCTCTCCCTCGCACCGCCGCGTTCGCACTCGCTCGCGGCCGCTCGGTGTGGCGCGAACCGGGGGTCCGAAAGGGCTGGATCGGTGTCGCGCGGCGGTCACCCGTCAGGTCGTCCGTGCGGTCACCCGTCCGGTCGCTTCGCGCTCCGGCCGAAGGGCGGGTTTCTCGCAGCGCTGGGCCGATTGCGGGCTTTGCGTTTTGCCGACATCCCTACGTCACCCAAAGGTCGGTGCATGAGTTCGGTGCGCCGTAGTCATTCATTCACGTCGGAACTGCCTCTCGCGCCCTTCGCTCTCGGCGCAATCGCTATCGCCTCCGCGCTGGCTCCGCAGCGCTTCTCCGCCAAACCGCGCGGCCGTCGACCCGCCGCCGCTTGGTGCGGCGCGGTCGGCGGGCCGCTGCTCGCTTGCCTGGCGATGGCGCGAGGTCGCGAGGATTGCCAGGAGCGGCGACGTCCGCGCTCCAGGGCGCAATCGGCGCGGGTGATGGCCGTCCACCGCAAGGAGGTCGATCTCGATCGTTTCGTCGCCGCCCTGCTGGCGCTGGCTGCCGATCCGGGCCGCCCGCATTCCGGCCGCCGTCATAAATCGACTGGAGAGTTGTTGCGTTTGGAGCAAACATGTCGGCAGCGATGAAGCGGGCGGCGATCTACCTGCGGGTCTCAACGGCGGCGCAGGCGACCAGGGGAAGAGAGCCGGAGGGCTACTCGATCCCGGCGCAGCGCGAGGCCTGCCAGGCGAAGGCGGCTGAGCTTGATGCCGAGGTCGTCGCCGAGTACGTGGACCGGGGCGAGTCGGCGAAGACCGCCGACCGGCCAGAGTTGAAGGCGCTGCTTGCCCGTTTGGAGGAGAAGCACGACCTCGACTACGTGATCGTCCACAAGGTCGATCGCCTCGCGCGCAACCGCTACGACGACGCGACGATCACCTACGCCCTGCACGAAGCGGGAGTCGATCTCGTCTCGGTCACCGAGAACATCGACCGCACCCCGGTCGGGCGCTTCATGCACGCCATCGTCGCCGCCAATGCCGAGTTCTACTCGGCCAACCTGGCGGCCGAGGCGAAGAAGGGCCAGATCCAGAAGGCGAAGATGGGCGGCACGCCGACGCGGGCGCCGATTGGTTACCTCAACGTGCGCAAGCTGATCGAGGGCCAGGAAATCCGCACGGTCGAAGTCGACCCCGAGCGCGCCCCGCACGTGCGCTGGGCCTTCGCCGCTTATGCCTCGGGCGCCTACACCATCGACACGCTGCTTACCGCCCTCACCGAGCGCGGGCTACGGACGCGGCCGACCCCGAAGAAACCCGAAAAGCCGCTCTCGCGCACGCGGCTGGCCTTGCTGTTGAAGAACCCCTACTACGTGGGCATCGTCCGCTACGCCGGGGTCGAGTATCAGGGCCGCCACGAGCCCTTGATCGACCAGGCGACCTTCGCCAAAGCCAAGGCGGTGCTGGCCGCCCACACGAGTTCCACCGAGAAGGACCGAAAGCACCACCACTACCTGAAGGGCTCGCTCTACTGCGGGCACTGCGGCGCCCGCATCAGCCTCACCTACGCAAAGGGCAACGGCGGGCGCTATCCCTACTTCTACTGCCTGGGGCGCACCCGTGGCACCGGCTGCAAGCAGCCCTACGTCGCCGTCGATCTGATCGAGGACGCGGTCGAGCGCGCCTACGGCGAGGTGAAGCTGCCAAAGAGACAGACCAAGGCGGTGCGGGAGAAGCTGAGCCAAGCGCTGGCCGGGATGCGCAAGCAGGCCGAAGCCGAGGCGACCCGCCAGCGAGCGCGCCTCGCCAAGCTGAACGAGGAGCGCGAGAAGCTGCTGCACGCCTACTACGCCGGAGCGGTGCCCGTTGACCTGCTGGGCAAAGAGCAGGAGCGGCTCACCGCAGAGACCGAGCAGGCCGAACGGCACGTCGAAGCGGCCGAGGCCTCCTTCGGCGATATCGAGGACACGCTCGGCAAGGCGCTCGACCTGCTCGCCGATTGCCAGCGCGCCTACCTGGACGCGCCCGGGCACCTGCGGCGCCAGTGGAACCACGCGCTGTTCGAGCGGCTGGTGATCTACGACGACAAGATCGGCGAGGCTCAGGTCGCCGAGCCGTTCGCCACGCTGGCCGATCCGCAGCTGCCCAAGGCCCTCAGCGGCACGGCCGCGCCCGACGGCGCCGTTTCTTCCGGCGGTGGTTCAAGTGAGCACGTTTTGATGGAGCTGGGGGGATTCGAACCCCCGACCTACGCGCTGCCAGCGCGTCGCTCTGCCAGCTGAGCTACAGCCCCAGGAAAGTCGGTTGCGGCGCTCAGTTTACCGACGCTCGCTGCTTGTTCTTCCTGGATCACAGGCTCCCGGCGGGGGCGAGCCAGACACTCTCGAAGCTGAGGCTCGTGTGCTCGGCGATCAGGTCGTAGTCGCGGTCGTAGTGCAGGACGCCCGCGCCGACCTCATGCGCGCAGGCAGCGATCATGATGTCGACCGGCGCCAAGCGGTGGTGGCCGCGGGCAGCCAACTCGCGTTGGGCCAGTAACGCCCGCCTTTCCATTGCCGCTGCTATCTCGACACGGGGGAACAGCAGATCGAACTCATCCATCATCTCCCGGTAGTCGGCACTTGCGCGAGCGGAGTAGCCGGCCTCGAGCAGAAAGGGGAGGCAGATTGCGAGTTGACGCTGTTCGACCCAGCCGGCCACCGCTTCGGCCCGGTCGGTTGGCAGCCCTCCGGCGACCACCCGCGACCAGGCGGAGTTGTCGAGAAGCAACACGCTAGGAGTCGTAGTTGGCGATCAGACCGCGGCGCTTGACCTCGTCGGCTGCTTCAACGTCGACGGCGTAGCTAAACGAGCCGGTGCGGATCATCTCGGCCAGCTTCCTACGGGCTGTAGCCGTGGCAGCGTCCTCGGCGGCTATCCGACGCACCTTGACCTCAGCACCGAGCGTTACGAGCTCGGCGAAGTCGATCCGTTCGCCCTCACCGAGCTTGGCCCGCAATTCATCAAGCGCCGCCTGCACCGGCGGGGTCTCGGTGATCGTGTGACGGGGACGAGTGGTCGGCACGGGAGTGCAAGTGTAGCACGGTGCAGCACCGTGTTTTGCACCAGAATGAGGGATATGCAGCGCGGTGGTGTCGATGAGACTCGGACCGAAACGCTTCTGCGACGGTTGCGTTCGATTCCCCCGCTCGTGCTGGGCCTGCTGCTGGTCACCGCTCTGCTGCCAGCGCTGCTGGTGGCTGGCCTCGCGATCGACCTCGTTCGCTGGGCACTGTCCCGGGTGGCTCCGACCGCGACGCGGCTCGCGCTCTTCCTATGGGTCTACCTGGCCGCGGAGGTGGCGGGGCTGGCGGCGCTGGCCGTGGCGTGGGTCGCCAGCGGGGGCGGCCGCCGCGAGGTCTGGCTGCGCAACTTCACCGGGGGCCTGCAACAGCTCTGGGCCGCGGCGCTCTTCGGCGCGGTGCGCGCGCTGTTCGGCCTGCGGCTGGAGGTGGAGGGCGGCGAGAACGTCACTCCCGGTCCCACGATCGTGCTGATTCGCCACGCGAGCATCGTCGACAACCTGCTGCCGGCCAATCTGATCGCGCGTCCCCACGGCATCCGCCTGCGCTACGTGCTCAAGCGCGAGCTGCTCGCCGATCCCTGCCTCGACGTGGCCGGGCGGCGCCTGCCCAACTACTTCGTCCGCCGCGGCACGGGCGAGGCCGAGGAGCGGGAACGAGTGGGGGCGCTCTCTCGCGACATGGGGCGGGACGAGGGCGTGCTGATCTATCCCGAGGGAACCCGCTTCTCGCCAGAGCGGCGCGCCCGGGCGATCGCCCGCATCGCCGAGCGCGACCCGACGCTGGCGGCGCGGGCCGAGCGCCTGCGTCACCTGCTGCCGCCGCGCCTGGGCGGCGTCGGAGCGCTTCTCGACGGCGCCCCGGCAGCGGACGTCCTCGTGGTCGCGCACCATGGGTTCGATGGCCTGCGGCTCGTCTCCGACATCTGGCGCGGCGGGCTCGTCGGAATCGCCGTCCGCGTCCGGATCACGCGAGTGCCGCGCTCCGCGGTGCCCGCGGCGGGCCCGGCGCGCACCGACTGGCTCTACGAGCTTTGGCAGGATCTCGACGACTGGGTCGAGCTGCAGCACCGTTCGGACGAGCCCGCGGGGACCGCGACGTGAGCACGGCGGGCCTGCTCGCGATCGAGGGGGGTCTCCTGCTTGCCCTCGTCACCGCGCTCTGGGCGGTGAGCCTGGCGCTGCGGGACGCCTCGATCGTCGACATCTTCTGGGGCGCCGGATTCGTCTTCGTGGCGTCGACGGGCTATGCGCTCGCGGATGGCAGCGGCGGCCGCGCCCTGCTCCTCACCTTGCTGGTAACCGTCTGGGGCCTCCGCCTCAGCGCCCACCTCGCTCATCGCAACATCGGCAAGGGTGAGGACTACCGCTACGCCGAGATGCGCCGACGACACGGCGACGCCTGGCCGCTGCGCAGCCTCTTCCTCGTCTTCTGGCTGCAGGGCGCGCTGATCTGGGTCGTCTCGCTGCCTATCCAGGTGGCGATGACCGACTCCACGCCTGCCGGCCTCGGCGCGCTCGACTGGGTCGGGGCCGCGGTCTGGGCGCTCGGGCTGGCCTTCGAGGCGGTCGGCGACTGGCAGCTCTCGCGCTTCAAGGCCGACCCGGCGAATCGCGGCGAGGTCATGGACCGCGGCCTCTGGCGCTACACGCGCCACCCCAACTACTTCGGCGACTTCTGCGTGTGGTGGGGGATCTGGCTGGTTGCCCTGGCCGCCGGCAGCACCTGGTGGACGGTCGTCGGCCCCCTGGTCATGTCGGTCCTGCTGATCCGGGTCAGCGGCGTCGCCCTGCTCGAGCGCTCGCTGAGCCAACGGCGCACGGGCTACGCGGACTACGTCGCGCGCACGAGCGCCTTCTTCCCACGACCGCCGCGCCAAGGCTGAGATCGAGCGCGAGCGTCACCCCTCGGCGCCCGCCGCTTCCTCCGCCAACGCCCGCCGCAGCGCCTCGTCCAGCGATTCGGGCTGGATTCCGAAGGGCTCGGCCCCGCTCGGGTCGGTGACCACGGTCGGCGTCTTCAACCCCTCGACCAGCGGCCGGGCGACCTTGGTGTCGACGGGGGTGACGAGCCCCAGCCAGAGCGCCGAGAGCCAGGGTGTGATCAGCGGCACCGCCAGCATGCGGGGCGGCCTCTTGCCCAAGGCCAGCGCCATCCGCTCGAGCATGTCCGCATAGGAGAGGACGTCGGGGCCGCCGATCTGAACCTCGCGGCCGCTGGACTCGGGGACCTCCGGCGCCCGCAGCAGGTACTCGATCGTCGCGTCGATCCCGATCGGCTGGGTTGGCGTGCGCAGCCAGCTCGGCGCCACCATCACCGGCAGCCGCTCGACCAGGTAGCGCAACGTGCGGTAGGACTCGCTGCCGGCGCCGACGACCATCGCCGCCCGAAAGTAGGTGAGCGGCGGGCCCTCGGCGGCGAGGATGAGGGCCGTCTCGTGACGGCTGCGCAGGTGCTTGGACTCGGTCCCCTGGCCGAGCCCGCCGAGGTAGACGACTCGCCCGACGCCCTCGCGCTTGGCCATCTGGGCGAAGTTGCGGGCCGCGATCCGCTCGCGCTCCTCGAACCCCGCCCCGCCGGCCATCGCGTGCACCAGGTAGTAGGCGACGTCGACGCCCTCCCCCACACCGGCGAGGCTCCGGGCGTCCGTGGCGTCGCCGACTCGCAGCTCGAGGCCAAGCCGCTCGAGCTTTGCCGCGCGCGAGCGCTCGCGAACCAGGCAGCGCACCGGCCCAGAACCGGCCAGGGCCGTGGCCAGCCGCTCGCCGACGAAACCCGTTGCACCCGCGATCAGCGTCGTCCGTGGGATCGGCCCACGCTAGCGGGTGAACTGGCAAACCCGTGCTAGTCGTCTATCAGCGGGCTTTTCGCCGGTGCTGGAGCTCCCGGATCTGAGCGACCAAGAGCTGGCGGAGGTCGAACTGCCAGTAGGGGACGAAGCGCTCGACCAGGGCTCGCATCTCCTTGCGGTCGAGTCGACCGAGCACCTTGCGCGTGTCGAGCGCCGTCTCGTGCAACCGGATCGGCGCCTCCCCAAACCGCGGGTTGGGCAAGCGCACCTGGCGCGCGATCAGGAATCGTCGTCTCGAGCAGCCGAACCACCGAGGATCTCGCGCCGCTCGCGATAGTCCTCCGGGGAGATCGTGCCTTCGGCGAGGCGACGGTCGAGCAGTTCCAGCGGGTCCTGCCTCAGCTTGAGCCCGTTGCCGCCGCGTCCGGTCAACTCGCGCACCAGCCAGACCACGCCGACGATCACCAGCCCCCAGAAGATGACCATCCCGATCGCCATCACCACCCACCAGCCGCCGTCCATGTGCCCCCAATCGGAGTCGGCGAGCAGGAGGGCGAACGTCGTCAGATCGATGCTCATCGCGAACCACCTCCACTTGACTTCGTGTCCTGAGGATGCCAGCGCCGCAGTCTGTTGGCGTTGCCGACCACCGAGAGCGAGCTGGCGGCCATCGCCGCGGCGGCGATCATCGGGCTGAGCTGCAGGCCGATGAACGGGTAGAGCACCCCGGCCGCGATCGGGATGCCGATCGTGTTGTAGCCGAAGGCGAAGCCGAGGTTCTGGCGGATGTTGCGCATCGTCGCGCCGCTCAGCGAGAGCGCCAGCGGCACGCCGCGCAGCTCGCCGGAGACGAGGGTCACGTCGGCGGCCTCGATCGCGACGTCGGTGCCGGTGCCGATCGCGATCCCGACGTCGGCCTGGGCGAGCGCGGGCGCGTCGTTGATCCCGTCGCCGACCATCGCCACCAGCTTGCCCTCGTCCTGGAGGCGGCGCACCTCCAGCGCCTTGTCGGAGGGCAGCACCTCGGCGAGGACGCGCTCGATCCCGACCCGGGCGGCGATCGCCTCGGCGGTGCGGACGTTGTCGCCGCTGATCATCACGACTTCGAGGCCGAGCTCGCGCAGCGCCGCGATCGCCTCCGCCGAGCCGGGCTTGACGGTGTCGGCGACGGCCAACACCCCCGCCGCGGTGCCGTCGAGCGCGACCAGGATCGCGGTCTTGCCCGCCGCCTCCAAGGCGCTCGCCGCCTGCTCCAGCGGCGCGGCGTCGATCCCCGCCTCTCCGAGCAGCCGCCGCGTGCCGACGAGCAGCTTGCGGCCGTCCGCCTCGGCCCGCAGGCCCTGACCCGTCACCGAGTCGAAATCGTCCGCCTCCGGCACCGAGAGCCCGCGCGCCTCGGCGCCGGCGAGGACGGCGCGGGCCAATGGGTGCTCGGAGGAGCGCTCGGCGGCGGCGGCGAGCCGCAGCAGCTCCTCCTCGCCAAAGCCGTCCAGCGCCACCACGTCGGTCAGCGCGGGCTCGCCGCGGGTGATCGTGCCGGTCTTGTCGAGCACGATCGCGTCGAGGCGGTGCGCGGCCTCGAGCGCCTCGGCCGAGCGGATCAGCACGCCGCTCTCCGCCCCCTTGCCGGTGCCGACCATGATCGAGAGCGGCGTCGCCAGCCCGAGCGCGCAGGGGCAGGCGATGATCAGCACCGCGACCGCGGAGACGAGCGCGAAGGTGAGCTGCGGCGAGGGGCCGAAGTCGAACCAGACGACGAAGGCGGCGATCGCGATGAAGATCACCGCCGGGACGAAGTAGCCGGCGACCGTATCGGCGACGCGCTGGATCGGCGCCTTGGAGCCCTGCGCCTGCTCGACCAGGCGGACGATCTGGGCCAGCATCGTGTCGGCGCCGACCCCCGTCGCGCGGAAGCGGAAGGCGCCGGTGCCGTTCACGGTCGCCCCGATCACCGCGTCGCCGGCCTCCTTGCTCACCGGCAAGGACTCGCCGGTCACCATCGACTCGTCCACCGTCGAGCGCCCCTCGACCACCTCGCCGTCGACCGGAACCTTCTCGCCCGGACGCACCGCGATCACGTCGCCGGGCACGACCTGCTCGACCGGCACCTCTTCCTCGGCGCCTTCTCGAACGACGCGGGCGGTGGTTGGCTGCAAGCCGATCAGCTTGCGGATCGCCTCGCCGGTCCCAGCCTTGGCCCGCACCTCGATCAGGCGACCGAGCAGGATCAGGGTGATGATCACGCCGACCGTCTCGTAGTAGACGTCGCGCAGGTCGCTCGGCAAGAGGCCGGGAAAGAGGGTGGCGAAGAGGCTGTAGCCGAAGGCCGCGGCGGTGCCGACCGCGATCAGCGTGTTCATGTCGGCGCTGCGGTGGGCGAGGGCGTACCAGCCGGTGCGGTGAATCGGCCAGCCCGCATACAGCATCACCGGGGCGATCAGGGCGAGCTGGACCCAGTGGTTGAGCAGGATCTCGGGCACCCAGGTGGCGCCGAAGAGGTCGGACGCCATCGACGCGAAGAGGACCGGCGCGGTGAGCACCGCCCCGAGCGCGGTCCGCCGGCTGAGGTCGGCGATCTCCTCGCGGCGGGCGGCCGCCTCGGCGTCGCCGGCGTCCGCGTCGCCCTCGCTCAGCTCGGCCTCCTCCGGCTCGGCGACCTCGCGAGTCGGCCCGACGCCGACCGCCGCGGCGACCTCGACCCCAGCCACGACCGACGCGCCGTCGCCATGACCGTTCCCACCGTCGCCGGGCTCGACCAGCAGCGTCCCGTGGACCATGTTCATCCCGCAGGCGAAGCCGAACTCGCCGCTGCGGTCGGGCGTGAACTCGACCGCGGTGCGGGCGAAGGGCGCCAGCGAGCGAGTGACGCCGAAGTCGGGGAAGACGACGCGCGAGGTGCAATCGCCGGTCTCCTGGCGGTCGAAGACGAGGCGAAGGGGCACGCCCTCGCGGACGCGGATCAGGTTCGGCGAGTAGCCGCCCTTGACCGCGATCTCGACCTCCTGCTGCCCGCCGCGCAGCTCGGCGCCGCGCGCCTCGCGAGGGCCGAAGAAGAACCGCGCCAGGCCGGCTATCGCCGCTGCCCCTGCGACGGTTACGAGGGCCTCAGCCACATCTACTCACCTCACCGATGCAGCAGGCGGCCCACCGCGCCCATCAGCTCGTCGACGCGCTCGTCGGGGTTCTCCGGCGCCCCGCCTCCGTCCTGCATGCAGACGCGGACATGGCCGTCGAGCAGGCCGAGCGAGATCTTGTCGAGGGCCGCCTGCACGGCGTTGACCTGCGTCACCACGTCGATGCAGTAGCGATCCTCCTCGACCATCTTGCGGACGCCGCGAACCTGGCCCTCGACGCGGGCGAGGCGGTTCAGCAGCTGGTCCTTGCTTGCGGAATACCCACGAGTCCGATCTGCGGTCTTCATGCCACGAGAATACCCCCTAAGGGTATTGCTGTCAAGCCGTCCGGGATGAGGCCGAGGCGAGGGCGCCCGCCGTCGGACGGGCGCCCTCGCCTCGGTGAGCTGCTTGCCGCTAGCCGACGTAGGCGATCATGATTCCCATCGCATCTTCGATCGCCGATTCGGTCGTGTTGTTGTAGATCGTGTGCAGGCGCAGCGTGTCGCCTTCTTCGAACGCCCCCAACGGTTCGCCGCTACAGGCGCTCATCGAGGAGATATGTTCGAATTCGTCCGGCGTCACGTAGCCGGCGCCGCCGAAGCCCGCTTCCGAGTTGCACAGCAGTTTGCCGCTTTCGCTCTCATTGGTCAGTTCGACGTTGACACCGTAGTCGTGGATGTGCCCGGCAGCGGCGATCAGTTCGCCGCCGATGCTCGCTTCCCAGTCGTAGTGGGTGTCGCTTTCGCCGGTCGGCACGGTGATCAGCGAGTCGGTGCTACAGCCGTCCTCGTCGAGCCAGACCGGACGCAGGGGCGAGAGGCCTTCCGCGTCTTTCCCGGTCGCGTACTTCCAGGTCATCTTGATGTAGACGGTCTGTGGGCTCGATTCCCAGTTGGCCAAGTGGAAGACCATGTTCCAAGTCTCCGCTTTGCCGACCTTGTAGCCGTAGGAGAGTTCGCCCAGGTCGACCGCGGTGCGCTCGTTGCCGGAGGCAAAGAAGCGTTCGCCGAGCAGCCCCGGCCCGCTTTTGCCGCAGGTCACGTCTTCCTTGCTGCCAGAGCTGGCGAGGAAGACGACGTGGTGGAGGATCGGCCCGGCTTCGATGTTGGCCTCTTCGCCGCCTTCGTAGACGAGATCGGGCGTAATGCCGATAAGCGTGCAGTTGGTGCACGGCTTTTCGATGTTGGTGACGATTTCGTTGTGGATGTGCCCCATGCCCGCTTTATCGGCGGGATCGCCGCTGCCGGCCGGGATCGTGTACGAGCCGTATTCGGTCGTGGTCGTTTTGATCTGCGCACCCGCGGTCGCCGGGATGGCGAGAACCACGAAAGCGCAGATGAGCAGAGCAATGAACCTGGTCATTTGCATCCTTCCTCCCCTGACTGATTAGAGACGAACACCTACACAAAGGTGTTCCTGATTAGTAAGGAACACTAGAGTATCTGTCCCGAGATTGCCGGTAGCCGCCGGCGATCGAGCTTGCGGAATACCCACGAGTCCGACCTGCGGTCTTCACGCGATTGACAATACCCTCTGGGGGTATTACTGTCGAGACATGGTGCTGCGAGCGAGCGGGGTCGAGAAGAGCTTCCACCGCGGCGTGCCGCCACGGCGGCGGCGGATCGAGGTTCTGCGCGGCGCAAGCCTCGAGGTCGGCCGCGGCGAGCTGGTCGGCCTCGTCGGCGAGAACGGGTCGGGCAAGAGCACGCTGATGAAGATCGTCGTCGGGCTGCTGGAGCGCGACGCCGGCAAAGTCGAGCGGGACGGCAAGCTCGGCTACTGCCCGCAGGTCCCCCTGCTCTGGGAGAAGCTGACGGTGGACGAGCACTTCGAGCTGTTCGCCCGCGCCTACGAGCTGGCGGCCGACGACGCCGCGTCGGCCTCCGAGAGCCTGCTCGGCGAGCTTCAGTTCGAGCGCTACCGCGGCTACCGGATCGAGGAGCTCTCCGGCGGCACCCGCCAGAAGCTCAACCTGGCGCTCGCCCTGATGCACTCGCCCGACCTGCTGCTGCTCGACGAGCCCTACTCGGGCTTCGACTGGGAAACCTACCTGCGCTTCTGGGAGATGAGCGAGCGCCGGCGCGACGAGGGCATGGGCATCCTGATCGTCTCCCACTTCCTCTCCGAGCGCGAGCGCCTCGACCGGATCTACGAGCTGCGCGACGGGAGGTGCATGGAGGCGTGAACGCGATCGCGCTCGGCGGCGCCGACTTCCTGCGCGAGCACCTGCGGGCGCGGCTGACCCTTGCCCTGCTGGTCGCGATCCCGGCGCTGTTCGTCGTCGCCTCCGCCTCGGTGCTGGGCGAGTTCGCCACGGCGCTCGGCGGATCGGTGTCCGGCGACTCGGCAAGCGCCCTCGGCGCCGGCTGGGCGGCGGCCTTCCTCGCCGGGGCGCTCGGCTTCTTCCAGGTCTCCTCCTCGCGCGAGGCCGACCGGCGCCTGGCGCTGGCCGGGATGGGCGCGGCCCGGGTCGCGGTGGCTCGAATCTCCGCCTCGGTCGCGCTCGGCGTGCTGATCAGCGCGGTCGCCTTCCTCACCCTCCTGCTCAGCGCCGGCGTCACCCACCCCGCCCACGCCTTCGTCGCGATCCTGATCTTCGCCCTGACCTACATCGGGATCGGCACGCTGGTCGGCTCTTTCGTCTCCGGCGCCCTGGAGGGATCGCTGACGGTGGCGTTCATCTTCCTGATCGACGCCTTCTCCGGCCCCGGGATGAGCGACAGCGGCGGCATCGCCCAGGCGATGCCGACCCGCAAGGCGGCCGACGTGCTGATCGACGCCGGGGCCGGCCAGGGCTCGCCGGTCGGCGATTGGATCGCGGTCGGCCTGATCGCGCTCGGCGCGCTGGCGCTCGCGGCTGCGACCTTCTGGCTCTCCGCCCGACCGAGGTCGACGTGAACGGCCGCGCCTCCACCGCGATCCGGATGGGCTTCCGCGAGCAGCTGCGCCGCCCCCTGCTGCTGGTCCTGCTCCTCGCCCTTCCCTTCCTCTTCATCAGCTGGAGCTTCGCGATCACCGAGCCCAACCCGCGCCTGATCACGCTGCCCGGAGGCGAGCTGCTGCTGACCACGATGCGCGACATCCACGGCGCGATCATGGTCCCGATCACGGTCGGCTTCCTCGCCGGGCTGGTCGGCCTCTTCGTCGTCCAGTCGGCGCTCGAGTCCGACCGCCGCCTGGTGCTCGCCGGCTACAGCCCCGGCGAGGCGATAGTTCCACGACTGGCGGTCATGGTCAGCGCGACGCTGGTCGTGCTGGCGGTCTCGCTGGCGGTGACGACGATCGACTTCGTCCCCGACTCGTGGGGGCCGTTCGTCGCCGGCAACCTGCTGGCCGGTCTGATCTACGGGCTGATCGGAGCCCTCGCCGGAGCCTTCGTCGGCAGGATCGGCGGCGCCTATCTGATGTTCTTCCTGCCGATGATGGACATCGGCGTCGCCCAGAACCCGATGTTCTTCGACGGCTCCCCGCAGGGTTGGGCGACGGCGCTGCCCGGCTACGGTCCGACGCGAGTGCTGGTCGATGGCGCCTTCTCGCAGAGCTTCGACGCCGTCGGTCCGCTCGCGGTCGCGCTCCTATGGCTGGTCGGCCTCTCGGTCGCGGTGATCGTGCTGCTGCGCCGCTCGCTCGGCGGCCGTTGAGCGCCCGCCGCCGCGCTACTAGCCCTGTCCAGCCTCGCTCGACTGGCCCTCGGAGTGCTCCGAGCCCTCGTCCTCGTCGTGCATCGCTCCCTCGGGGACGTCGGGCGGCGGGCCGCCGCCGTGCAGGTAAGCGATCAGGCTCGCCATCTGGTTGCCCTTGAATTCAGGGAAGGGAATGCCCTCCTCTTCGAAGGCGGCCTTCATCGTCGGCACGTGGTTCCAGATCAGGCCGCTCATGTTGGCGATCTCGTTCGCGGTCATCCTGCCCCGCATGAAGTCGAGGTCGGGCGCGTCGCTCCCTCCCTGACCCTCGTAGGCGTGACACATCGCGCAGCCCTGGCTGACGAACAGCTCCCGCCCGTCCTTCGCATTGCCGATTTCACTGGCGCTGAGAGCCCCGACGGGTGCCTGGCTGTCGTCGCCTTCGATCAAGACTCCGATCAGCACGCCGATCCCGACCAAGACGACAGCGCCGAGCACCAGCAGGAACGGATCGATGACCTTGAAGATCGAGCGGCGGCTCCCCACGGGCCAAACCTACCCGGGCGAGCGGCTAAATGCAACCGGGCGTCGATGAGGCGCTATGTCCTGACACAGGTGTCGCCTATGTGCTGACACCGGACATCGGCGGACCGGTGACGTATTCCCAGCCGAACGCAACCGGTACATGCACTCCAAGGGCATAGGCAGTCGCCACCAGGCACAACGCCGCGCCAATCCGCTTCATAGATCTTCCACTCCCTCAGCCGTCCGTCCCCAAGCGTTCGGCGGCTTTCGCCAGGTCACTGACCTTGATCCCCAACGCGAGGGCGACCCGCTCGACCATCCCCCACGACGGGTTCAGCTTCCCGCCCTCAAGACGCGAGACCCACGTCGGGTGGACACCAGCCGCATGGGCAACCGCTTCCTGCGTCAGTCCCTTGTCTTCGCGCAGCTTGCGGACGGCCTGGCCCAGGACGGCTTGCGGTTCGGCGCGAGGAGGCATGCGGGCACGCTCTAGGACCGGCCGGTTGGAATCCATAGCAAACTTGCATGAACATAGGTAGGCTCCTCGACCGCATCGGAGCGACCTATCGGGAGCTGGCACCAAAGAGATGCTGGGGCGCTGTGCACGACGCAACTCATATCGCCGCGCGGGCATCGCGCTGGCGAGACGCCCTATGCCGAGTCCATCCGTTAGGGCGGTCTGCCTCCGAGCTGACGACCAGGCCGGTCCCGGGTCTATGCCAGCGGCCGAAGACCGGCCTGGGTCACGGCGTGCCTACTTGGTCTTCAGCGTGTGCAGAAGCGGCACGACCGTGACTGCGGACGCGATCTTCATCTAACTCACCTCCTCGCGTTTCGCCAACCTGATTCCCCTGACCTTTGTGACAAAGCAAATTTGCATAAGCGTGGATAGCTTCGCCGATTCCTTGGGACAACTCGGCAAGTGCGCGGGGTGGTCCCGGCCCTCGTGCTGGACGACCGAGACCGGCCCCAGGTCATGCCTACTTCTGCTTGAAAACGCTCAGAAGCGGCGCGACCGGATCGACCGGCTGGACCGTCATTGCTGCTCACCTCCCCTCCCTGCGGTATCTCCTATTGCGGTGCTGGCCACCAAAACAATCCCCGGTACTTGCATGAGCGTGGATAAGGTCGGAACGGTCGCCCCCTCCTAGTCCTATGCGGGTGCCGAACCGCCGGCCCTCGGTCTCGTGCCTAGCGCTGCTTCAAGATGTGCAGCACCGGGACGACCGTGACTGCGGGCGCGATCTTCATCTAACTCACCTCCTCGCGTTTAGCCAACCTGATTCCCTCGACCTTTGCGACAAGCAAACTTGCATAAGCGTGGATAGCTTCGCCGATTCCTTGGGTTTCGGTCGTCCAGCACGAGGCGCCTCGCGCACTTGCTGAGTTGTCCCAGCCCAGTTCGCCTACCGCTGCTTGTAGATCTGAATCAGCGGAACGACCGAATCCACAGGCGTCATCTTCACTCTGCCCACCTCCCCCCGCCTCGTTGCTCCACCGTCGCACCAGGACTTGAGCGACGGAGGTTAGAGGGACGTTTTTGACCCGAGGCGCATTTGCGGTTTGGCCGGCCCCCGACTACGCGGGAGCCGGCCGTCTTGCCCTACCTCTGCTTGACGGTGCTCAGGAGCGGGACGACAGCATCGACCTGTGTCATCTTCATCGCGCTCACCTCCCTCTCGGTTTCAACCCGGGACCCCATAAACGCTTGCGGTTCGGCGCGAGGAGGCTGCGGGCAGGCTCTAGCTGTTGAACCCCAACACGTCCCGAACGCGCGCCATGGGCGGCCGGTTGCCGAGCGCTGAGTGGGAGCGCCGCTCGTTGTAGTGGCGAAGCCAGTGTGGCAGCGCTTTGCCCCTGGCGTCGCTTGAGGCGTATTCGAGCGCGTAGGCCCACTCCCGCATCAGGGTCTGGTGGAAGCGCTCGACCTTGCCGTTGGTGCGCGGCGTGTAGGGCCTGATCAGCAGATGGGAGATCGCCCGGCCGTCGAGCAGCTGGGCCAGGGCGCGACTCTTCGCGTAGCTGAAGTGGTTGTCGGTCATCAGCCGCTCGACGGCGATCCCCCGCTCTTCGAACCACTCGAAGGCCCGGCGAGTGAAGCCCGCGACGGTCTCAGCCCGCTCGTCGTCGTGGATCTCTGCGTAGGCAAGGCGCGAACAGTCGTCGACGATCGAGTGCACGTACTCCCAGCCGACCCGTCGCGAGCGCCGCCGCCTGTCCCCGGTCAGGGCGTGGCCGGGCTCCTCGAAGCGGCCGAGCTTCTTGACGTCCATGTGCAGGAGGTTCCCCGGGCAGGGCCACTCGTAGCGGATCACCGTCGGCGGCTCGGGCTTCGGGCGGCGCGAGCACCCGCCGCGACGCAGGACCCGGTGGACGGTCGAGTGGGGACGGGCGATATCGGGCTCATCGGCCAGGCGGCGCGGGCTCCAGCCCGTTCGCTCGCGGCGCTCGCAGATCTTCTTCGCCTCGGCCGCGGGCACCCGGGCGGGGCTGCGCTTGGGGCGCGAGGAGCGGTCTTCGAGGCAGGCGAGGCTGCGCCGATCGGCTTCGCTTGCAGCCCGCCAGCGCCGCACCCACTCCCAGCAGGTCGATTTCGCCACGTTGCAGGCGGCCGCGGCCGCCTGCAACGTGAAGCCCTCCTCCTCGGCGAGCAAGACCATGCGGTGCCTGCCCTTCGGGGTGAGCGGGGAGTTAGCGTGTTGCATTCCGGGCCTCCTTGAGGTCGTGAGCTTCAACACCCACAGCCTCTCGGCAGGCCCGGACCTACCTCATGGCGTTCGGAACGTCTCTGGGCTCGTCATCTAGGGCCGGCCGGTTAGGTCCATAGCAAACTTGCATGAACATGGATAGGCTCCTCGACCGGATCGGAGCGACCTATCGGGAGCTGGCACGAAAGAAAGTTTGGAGCGCTGTGCACGACGCAGCGCATAGCGCCGCAGGCATGGCGCAGGCGAGACGCCATATGCCCGGTCCGTCCGTTAGGGCGGTCTGCCTCCGAGCTGACGACCAGGCCGGTCCCCGGTCCTGTGCGAGCGGCCGAAGACCGGCCCAGCGTCGGCGTGCCTACTTCAACTTCACAACGTGCAGAAGCGGCACGACTGAATCGACGGGCGCGATCTTCATCCCTCTCACCCCCCTCCCGCTCGTCGGCTCCCGGCCTCCGTGCCGGGGGTGAGCGAGGGATGGTAAGGAAATGATGAGCGATGGGTCGCTAGTGACTGCTCAGGAGTGCCGAGGCAGAGACTTCCCCCTATGCTCAGGCATTCCCGACAATCCCAACGAAATTGATCGGAGGCACCGGCATTGAAACGCGAGCCCCTGAAACCCGGGAGAGTGGCAGTAGAGAGGCGGTCTCGACTGCCGGAGGACACGCCCCCTTTTGCCGTCGATTACTACATCCGGCTTGCAGCCGTCGCCGCTCTCCATGAGGGCAATTTCAGCGCTGTGGAGATCGCAGAGATCATCGGCGGTGATGTCAAGAACGTCGCCAACCATCTCCGCGACCTTTACGACGCCGGATGCATTGAATTTGTGGGTTATGCGGGCGAGGGCAATATGAAAAAAGCAGTCTTCCGAGCGATCTCACGACCGCTCGTCAGCGATGAGGAGTATCTGGCGATGTCCTTCAAGCAGCGGCGCGACCTCAACGGAACGGCGCTCCAATGGATCATGACCGAGTGCCTTGCCTCGTATCGAAGCGGGAAGATGAACGAAGACGACGATCTCTGCCTGCTCTCAGATGAACCCAATCTCGATGCTGAAGGGAAGATAGAACTTCGGGAACTCCTCCTCGCCTGTTGGAGCGGCGAATCCACAGAGACGCTGGAGACAATCAAGGCCGTGCAGGAGATCGCGTGCAGAGCCGCCAATCGGATGGCGGAGTCAAAAGAGACCGGAACCAAGATCGTTGTCGTGCTGATGGCCTTCGAGCGCGGGCGCTCGAAGCTGACTGAGAGGGAGTCGTTCACCGTCAGGGAAACGTGAACGGTGGACCAATTCGGGTTGTCATGCCGGTACCGATCTGAAACCGTTCAGCACTCCGATTAAGGCAAGCAACGTGAGCCCACTGGGGATGTCAGCAAGGGCTCTGCGCCCCGAGCGCCTACTACCTCCGGCGCTCGGGGCGCAGAAGCGCTTTATCCAATGCCAGACGAAAAGCCCGACACGCCAGAGACCGAAGCGCCCAACCTGCGAAGGGTGCTCGCCCATCCCCTGCGGGTCGAGATTCTCAACCTGCTGCGCAAGAGGGGCAACACCGAGGACCTTCTGGCAAGCGAGCTGGAGCAAAGCGCCGCTGTGGTCGCCTACCACCTGCGGGTCATGGAGGACTGCGAAGTGGTCGCCGAGGCGGAGAATCCCAAGCAGGACTCCTCCGAGCGCTACCTGATCCTCACCCCGACCTGGTGAGGGGCGGCGGCAAAGCCAGCCCATCGGGCGGCCTGATCTCCCCTGAGTCCAAGGAGTTCCTGGCCTCCCTGTTCGCCTACCTACGCGAGAACCTGGATGAGAAGGAGCCGAGGGCCGCAGAGGAGAGGGCGATCTTCGACGCCCTGCTCGACGGCCTTGACCGTGGCGTCTTCTCCGATGTAGAGAAGCTGCGCACTTACATCGGCGAGCTGGCGCGTTCGACCGACAAAGCAAACGAATACGAGCGCGTCTCGCTCGAACACAAAGCCCTGGGGGAGCTATCCGATGCGCTCGCCGAGCAGCCCTGAGCCGGGAGCGCACAAACGGCGCTTTGGCGAGAACCTGCGGCGCATTCGCGAAGCAAGCGGCCTGAGTCAGCACGCGCTGGCCGATCTCACCGACCTGCATCGCACCGAGGTGAGCATGATGGAGAGGGGTATGCGCGAACCGCGGCTCGGGACCTTGGTGAAGCTCGCCGGGGCGCTGGAGGTGCCGCTTGAAGCCTTCTTCGAGGGCATCGAGTGGCGCTCGACAGAGCGTGCGCCCTCATCGGGCGGTCACTACAAGATCGAGCCGGGAGAAGAGCAGCGAGGCGAGGGCTGAGCCGCCCCTCGACGCGCTCCCCTGGCAGGGGGTCTGCGATTGCTCACTCCCCTGAAGAAACAGAAAGCAGCCCGAAGCCCTGCGCGCCAGTGAGGATGCCGAGCGGCGCTCTGGGCACGGCCCACCGGCATGTCTATTTCGAAACGAGCGAGGATTCGATTCTCAAAGTCATCAGCGAGCTTTTCGCCGGTGCTGAAGCTCCCGGATCTGAGCGACCAAGAGCTGCCGGAGGTCGAACTGCCAGTAGGAGACGAAGCGCTCGACCAGGGCTCGCATCTCCTTGCGGTCGAGCCGACCGAGCGAGTTGCGCGTGTCGAGCGCCGTCTCGTGCAGCCGGATCGGCGCCGTCACCATGGCTGCGGAGTCCTCGGCGAGGTCGGGGAAACGCTCCGGGGGAAGGTGGAAGAGCGACGGCTCGCGATGCTCTTCGACGCGCTGCCGCTCCTGATCGGAAAGCTTCTCGAGCCGGTGCAGGCGCAGGGCGAACAGGTCGCCGGTGCGAGGATCGCTGTGACCGGACAGGAGGAGCACCGGCCTCGCCTTTGCGCGCACGACGAACTCGAACTCCGCGTCGCCGCCTTTGCGGAGGCCATCGACGATCTGGGAGGCCGTGGGCACCTCCACCGGCGCGCCGTCGGCTACATGAATCTTGAAGGGTGTCGCGGGCGTGTAGGGGACGATTGCCCAGTAGACCTCACCGGCCGCGAGGCTCAAAGGCCGAGTAGGCGCCGGACCGACGCCTCGTCGTCGATCAGCTCGCCCTCCGGCGACTCGGCAATCCGGTGGGCGCGCGCCCCGAGGTCGCTCAAATCCGAGGCGGCGGTCAAATCGTCGAGAAGCTCCGAGTCTCCCTGCAGCTCGGCGAAGTCATCCGGGTGCAGGATCACCGCCTTGACGTGCTCCGCGCTGTAGCGCTCGACCACGAGCGCCTCGCCTGGCTGAGGCTCCGGCAGACGGACATCGTTGCTCTTGATCGGAGAACTGTGCAAGGCCATGTCTGAAAGATAGCAACGGTGTCGGACGGAACCTCCTCGGAGTCGTACGACATCTTTTGACTCCCACGCTGGTGAGTTCGTTACCCGTCTGCCTCGAGACCCATCGCAGTGGCGCAACTGCCCGGAAATGCCGCTCGCAACTGCCTGGTAGTCGCCGGACTGCGGCTGCGCGCGGTGATCGCATCAACGCCAGTGGTCGCGGATGTAGACCTCAGACTCCAACTCCGTGAGGCTTCGGGTGCTGTTGTTCATCCGCACCCAGAAGACCTCCTCTCCGCCGTTCATCCGAGCCGGCACCGGAAACGACGACGCGGCAACGTCGACTCGGCAGACCAAGCGGTCGCCGAAGGCGTCGATACGCGCCCGGGTGCGCATCGTCGCCGGCTTGCCGATCGCGCCGCTCAGGTGCGTTGTAAGCCAGTTGACGAAGCCGTCGGCGTTGGTGGGCTTGACCAGGGCCAAGTCGCAGTCCAGCCCGAGAATGGTCGCGTCGTCGGCAACGCCGACGAACAAGGTCCCGCCTTCGGTGTTGAGAAACCCCGCGACGGCCTTGACGACGGCGTCCTCCATGCGCTTGTCCTTGCGCTCCTCGCGCAGGTTCCAGCGCGCAGTCGACTTGAACTCGACGTCGAACTGCTCTTCCTTCTCGATCAGCTCTTCGCTGGGCACGGCGAAAAACGCTCGCTTGCCGCGAAGCTGCTCGGCGACCTGCTCGGCGAACGCGGGATCGTCCCGGATCTCCTCGACCACGGCCGCCGTGACGGCCTCGACGTCGACCGCACCGGTCGCCGCCTGCTCGGCCGCCGGGGCCGATGCGACTGCGGCCGGACCGGTCTCCGCCTCGTAGACGCTGCCCCCGTCGTCGTGGTAGCTGGCGAAGATGTGGTCGAAGACGGCATCGGCCTTGCGATTCCAGATCTTCTCGTCGTAAACGTCGGGCAAGTCTTCGAGGACGTCCTTGACCATGACGCGCGCCGCCTCGCGCGTCTCGGCCTTGCGTCGCCAGTCAAGGACGAGGCGATCCTGGATGTGGTCCATCAGCTTGCGCGCCACCGCCTTCACCCGCTCGCGCTCCTCGTCGTTCAGCTCGGGATCGGGGCGGGTGAGCAGGTCGAAGACGGCCAGCTCGGCCTCCGACAGACCCTCGCGAGCGGTTCGCTGCTCCTCCTCCGAGAGATCTTGCGAGAGCGACTGGAGGCGACGCAGCAACTCGTCGACGTTGAGGCTGCCGGCGTTGTATTCCTCGATCAGGCGCCTCAGTTCCTCGACCAGATTCTTGCGAGTGGGGTTGCGCTGCGCCGCCGCGCCGGCGCGTTCGCGCAACTCCCCCATGATGCGCTGGGCGGAGGAGCGCTTCCGCCCCGCGAGACGCGCCGCGAGAGCGTCGAAATCGATCGAGTTGAGGTCGACCAGCGGCTCGGTGTCCGCCCCCTCGGCAGCGGCCCGGATCACGTACTCCTCGGCGCCGACCGAGCGGTCGAGGAGGTCCTGCACGGCGCCCGACACCTCGCTCAGATCGGGGGTGGGATCGAGGGAGCGGATCGCCTCGGCGAGGTTGCGGGCCACGCCGACCACCTGCGCGTGGTCGCCGGCAACCGGGTCGGGCAGGATCGCGGCGAACAGCTTGCGTACCGCATCGGAGCGCCGGAGGTAGGCGCGCCGCGTCACGTCCTCGATCAGCAGCGCCTCCACCGCGGCGTCGCGGAGGGCGATGAACTCAAACCCCTCGGCGCGCGCGAGCGCCTCGAGGTCGACGTCCCAGCGCCGCGCCCACTCCAGTAGATCCCCCAGCTCCGTCTCCAGCTCGTCGACCAGAGCGGACTTGTTACGGACGATTCCGAGTTCGCCCTCGCCGTCCCTGGCCGCGGCGTAGACGGCCAGCGCGTCCTCGAGGTTGCGGAACACCCCGACGTAGTCGACGATCAGGCCGTTCTCCTTTTCCGGGAAGACGCGGTTCGCCCGGGCGATCGTCTGCATCAGCGAGTGGTTGCGCATCGGGCGGTCGAGGTAGATCGTCGAGCAGGACGGAACGTCGAAGCCGGTCATCCACATCGCGCATACGAAGACCAGCCGGAAGGGGTCGTCGGGGTCCTTGAACCGCTCATCCAGCTCCTCCTCGTTCATCCGCTTCCGGTGCGGGCGGATGTCGAGGCCGGCCTCCTCCATCTCGGCGATCTCGTTCTGCGACTGAGAGACGACCACCGCCATCTCGGTTGTCTCCATGAAGGCGATCTGCTCCTCGACCCCGATCCGCTCGAGCTCCGGCAGGCGGCCGACCCGCTCGCGAAGCTCGCCGAGGTGCTCGCCCCAGGCCTCGGCGACCAGGTCGTGCATCCGCACCGCCGTCGCCTTGTCGATCGCGACGAACATGCCCTTGCCGAGGAAGCCGCGCCCGACGAAGTGGCGCACGAGGTCGGCGGCGATCTGCCGCAGGCGCTCGGGCCGGGTGATCAGCTGATACTCCGTCGCGAAGCGCCGTGAGAGCGCCTGCTCCTGGGAGTCGTCGAGCTCGGCAGCTTCGAGGATCTCGGTCATCTCCTCGTCGAAGCGCTCGTTGATGATCTGCAGCTCCGGGATCCGGTTCTCGTAGAAGAGGGGAACCGTCGCCCCGTCCTCGATCGAGTCGCGGAAGTTGTAGGTGGAGACGTATTTGCCGAAGACCTCCCGCGTGCGCTCCTCCTCGCCCTTGATCAGCGGCGTTCCGGTGAAGCCGAGGAAGCCGGCATTGGGCAGGGCTTTGCGCATGTTCAGCGCCAGGGTGGAGTACTGGCTGCGGTGCGCCTCGTCGGTGATCACGACGACGTCCTCGCGATCCGAGCAGACGGGCATCTCCTCGCCCTCCGGCGGGCGGAACTTGTGTATCAGGGTGAAGACGTAACGGTGATCCTCTCCCAGCAGCTGTCGCAGATGGGCGGAGCTCGTCGCCCGGAAGTGCCCCTCGACCACACCCGCGTCCTTGAACTCCTCGTAGAGCTGGTCGTCGAGCTCAGCGCGGTCGGTGACCATCACGAAGGTCCAGTTGCCGGGCTCGCGCCGCAGCACCTTCTGGGTGAAGAAGAGCATCGAGAGGCTCTTGCCCGAGCCCTGCGTGTGCCAGAAGACTCCGAGCCGCCCGTCGCGGGTCTGCGGGTCGGCCAGCGCTCGCATTGCCGCATTCACCCCCAGGACCTGGTGGTTCTGCGCCAGCACCTTGACGAGCCCTCCCGGCCGCGCCAGGTAGCCGACGAAGTTCTCGACCATGTCGAGCAGCCGCGCCGGCTCCAGCACGCCGCGGATCGCCGTTTCCAGCAAGACGACGCCGGGCTCGGACTCGTCGTCGATTCGCTTCCAATCGCCGAAGCGTTCCCAGGGCGCGAAGGTGGCGCCGACCTTCGCCTCCCACCCATTGGACAGCACGACGAACGCGTTGGGGGCGAACAGCTGCGGGATCGTGTCCCTGTAGTCGCTGAGGTTCTTGTCGTAGGCCTGGCGGACGGGTTTTTGCGGGGCCTTCAGCTCCAGCAGCACCAGCGGGATGCCGTTGACGAAGCAGACGATGTCGCAACGGCGGGTGTGCAACGGCCCGACGACCCAGAATTGGCTGACGGCGAGGAACTCGTTCGCCTCGGGCGTCGTCCAGTCGACGAGCTTCACCGGCTCGATCTCGCGCCCTCCCGACTCGTCCGTAACGGTGACCTTCACCCCGTCCCGCAGCAGCTTGTAGACGTCGCGATTGGCGTGGGTCGGGTCCATCGTCGCCCGGTCTCGAACCAGCTCTTCGACCGCGCCGTCGAGAGCCTGCTCGGCAACCTCCGGGTTGAGCTCGACCAGCTTGCGCCGCAGCCGGTGCCGCAACACGACCTGCGACTGATCGTCGCGCCCGAGCCCCTCCGGCCCCAGCTGCTCGGCGAACCCATCCGCCAACTCGTAGCCCAGCTCCCCAAGCAGCTCCATCGTCGGCCGCTCGACCAGCTCGTCCTCGGAATAACTTTCCGGCGTCACTCGGGCCCCACCGGAGTGAGGACGCCAAGGTCGATATCGGAGATGTCGAGCTGACCAGAGACGAGCCGCGGGAGGAGGAGGTCGCGGGCCTCAGCGAGCTTCTCGCTTGTACGTCGCAGCTCGAAGACGAGTTCCAGCATTGGCATAGCCTTTGACTCGAACTTTTCCTCGACCGACCTCGATGGCCTTACAACGGGCAGCGTGTCGAAGCAATCGCTAGCCACGCGCTGCCTTCCCGAGGAGCCACTCATACTTTTTATCGCATGGCTTCGAAACGAAGGATCGCGGGCCAAGCAGTACACAAACGCTGGGCCAACCCCGTTACCCCTCAACACGATGAACTCGGTTGACCCCGCGCCGATTTCGTTGGGGCCCAGAAAAAGCGCCAAGGCTGTCTTTCCATTCTCCAGGGAGGGCGTAATCCTGGCCATGAGCACATCCCCCCGCTGAAACTTGCTCCCACTGAAACGAGTCGTTACCGAGGATGGAAGCACGTGGGAGTGCTTCGTACTGACATCCGCCATCGTTACTCGTGGAAACGGACCCTCACCCTTGGAAATTCTTGGATTGATATTCAACAACTCGCTCGCCACGGTCTCGTCTGACTCCGCGGACTGGAACCAGCGTCGAAAGAGTCCCCTGGCAGAGTTCTCCAACGCCTCGATCCGCTGCTCGTTGATCTCGATCAGCTCCTCGAAGGTCGACAAGACAGCCGCGACTTGTTTCTGCTCTCGCACCGTCGGAAGGAGGACTCGCTTCTTGTGAAGGTGATTTCGATTGACACCCGGAACTGCCGATGCGGCGGATCCATCGACCGCCACAGTTTGCAGTAGATAGGACAGGAACTTGGGGTCGTTGCCCTTGAAATCCTTTACCCAAAGTGAGGTGTTGAGCGGCCAAAATTTCTCAGCTACCCAATGAACGGAGCCAAGCGTCCCGTAGCGCCCAATGACGATACCTGGTGGTTCAACCTTAAACTCATCGTGCCAACCGGTGACCCCTGATGATGAAACAACCGGATACGGCCCATTTTTTCGCAGGCGCTTTGGCAGGTCGAAGCCACGCTGCAACGTCAGAACCTCACCCAATGCGAGTTCATTCCACTCAGGCATCTGTCCCGCCACCTACGGCATCTAGAAACTCATGGGCCACATACCGTCGCTGCCCGCGGGCACCGGCCTCTGCCTCTTCCAATACCCCCCGTTCCTCCATGCGCCGGAGCAAGCGTAGTGCGGTGGGGCGCGTGACGCCGAGGCGGCTCTCTATCGCGCGGGTCGTCACGACCGGGTTCTCGCAGATCAGGTCGACCAGGGCAAGCGCGTGGGCGCTGCCTATCGAAGACGCGGACTCGCGGTAGCGCTCGCGCAGGGCGAGGATCCGTTCGGCCCGCTGGACGGCGTCGGTCGCCTGCGTCTCGACGGCGGCGAGGAACATCTCGATCCAGGGTCGGGCCTCACCCTCTTCTCGAAGGCGCTGAAGAGCCCGGTAGTACGCATCTCGGTTGCGCTCCAGATAGGCGCTCAGATAAAGCAGCGGCGCAGGCAGCCTGTCGTGGGCGACGAGGAAGAAGACCAGGAGCAAGCGGCCGAGACGTCCGTTGCCGTCGAGGAACGGGTGGATGGTCTCGAACTGGGCGTGGAGAAGCGCGTTCTGGACGAGGAGCGGCATCTCGGGCTCCTCGTGGGCGAAGCGCTCCCAGTCGGCGAGTAGCTCCGGCAGCTCGGAAGGGGGCGGCGGCACGAAGTGCGCCGACTCGATCGTGGAGCCGGGTGGACCGATCCAGTTCTGGGACGTGCGGAACTCGCCGGGGGCGAGATCGCGCCCGCGGACGCCCGCCATCAGACGACGGTGCATCTCGCGGAGCAGCCGGGCGCTGATCGGCAGGTCGTCCAGGCGATCCACCCCCCAGCGCATCGCCTTCACGTAGTTGACCACTTCCTCCACGTCCGCACCGAGGCTGCCGCCCGCCGCCGTGACATCGAGCACCTCGCCGATCGTGGTCCGGGTTCCCTCGATTCTGGTCGAGGAGACCGCCTCCCGCAGGAGATACGGACGAATCAGAAGATCTGGGTTGGGAACCAGGCGTCCGACGGCGGCCAGCTGGCCCAGGGCGCCCTCGGCGTCGGCGACGACGCTCACGGTGGAGGGAGCCAGGTCGAGGACCCGCGGAATCGGCGCCGGGAAGAAAGCGACGTAGCCGTGGCGCCCCGCCGTTCGGCGGGCAGACCCGAACGCGTCCGAGCGGTAGGAGTCGATGTCCACCCCGCGAGGATACTTGACTCTAACGTTTTTGGAAGAAGGCGTTAGAGTCGTGCAATGACCCTAACGAGTGCGTTCAAGACGATTCGGCGAGCAGCTGCTCCAGCACCTCGTCCACGCCCTCTTCCAGCTCTCGAGCCCTGGCGCCGAGAGCGCGCAGCTCGGCGTGAGCGGCGGCGAGCTTCTCCTCGAACACCTCGTCCTCGAGCTCCTCGACCTCGGTGCCGACGTAACGGCCGGGGTTGAGACTCCACCCCTGCTCCTCGATCTCCTCGATCGTCGCGACCTTGCAGAGGCCTTTGACGTCGGTGTAGACGCCCTCGGGGAACCGCTCCGAGAGGAGGGCGTTCTCATCCCCGGCGAGCTCCGGCTCCTCGCCCCGATAGAGGCGGACGATGCTCGCCAAGAACTCGAGCTGCTCCTCGGTGAAGTCGCGATGGGCGCGGTCGACCTGCCGGAAGATCTGGCGCGCGTCGAGAAAGAGCACCTGCTTCGCGCGCGAGGTCTCCCCCTTGCCGCGATCGAGGAACCAGAGGGTGACCGGCAACGTCACCGAGTAGAAGAAGTTCGGCCCGACGGCGACCATCACGTCGATCAGGCCGTCCTCGATCAGCTTGCGGCGAATCTCTCCCTCGCTGTGGCGGGCGTCGGAGGCCGAGTTGGCCATCACGAAGCCGGCCCGGCCCGTCTCGTTGAGCGAGTTGGCGAAAAGCTGGATCCAGATGTAGTTGCCGTTGTCGGCTTTCGGCAGGTCCGGGACGCGCTCGTCGTCGACCAGCTTCGCCTTGTCGATCTTGTCGACGTTGAACGGCGGATTCGCCATCACGAAGTCGAAGTGGCGGTGGCTCTCGAACGGGTCCTGGTAATAGCTGTTGCCCTCGACTATTTGCCCCGAGAGCCCGTGGACCGCGAGGTTCATCTTCGCCAGCTTGACCGTGTCGCCGGTCTTCTCCTGGCCGAAGATCGACAGCTCCTCGCCGGGGGAGCGGCGGTGCCGCTCGACGAAGTGCGCGGAGTGGACGAACATGCCCCCCGAGCCGCAGGCCGGGTCGAAGATGCGACCGTGGAACGGCTCGATGATCTCGACGATCAGCCGCACGATCGACATCGGGGTGAAGAACTCGCCCGCCCCCTGGCCCTCGGCGAGCGCGAACTTGGCGAGGAAGTACTCGTAGATCAGGCCGAATGCGTCGCCTTCGAGGTCCTTGGTGTAGCTGCTGATGTGACGCAGCAGCGAGGCGATCGTCTCGTTTGGGATCGCCGTGTAGGTGCGCGGCAGGATGCCCTTCAGCTCGGCGTTGTGCTCCTCGACGAGCCGCATCGCCTCGTTCACGGCCTTGCCGAGATCGGAGCCCTCCGGCAACTCGAGCAGTGCGCCGAAGCGCGCCTGCGGCGCCAGGTAGACGAGGCCTTCGGCCTGATAGTCGGATGGGCCTATCTTCCGTCGCCCGGAGCCCTTCGCCTCGATGCGCGGCCGCGCATCCTCGAAGCGGGCATCGGCGAAACGGAGGAAGATCAGGCCAAGGACCGGCGACGCGTACTCCGACGCCTTCAGGCCGCTATTGGCTCGAAGCTCGTCGGCGGCATCCCAGAGGCGGTTCTCGAGCTCAGTCAGGTCTGCTTGCACGCACCGTCTCCTACTGCAAGCGGCTGATGGGATTCGAACCCACGACCTTCTGCATGGCAAGCAGACGCTCTAGCCAGCTGAGCTACAGCCGCACAAAGGCGGATTCTAGCTTGGCGGCGCGCCTTCCTGCTCAGGCGTCAAGCGCGGCCAGCAATCCCTGCAGGTCCAGAGGCCGCGTGTACATCTCGACCTTCTCGCCCGGCTGGGGCTCGGGCCACTGCTCCCGCGGCCGGTCCCAGTAGAGCTCGATGCCGTTGCCATCGGGGTCGCTGAGGTAGAGGGCCTCGCTGACGCCGTGGTCGGCTGCCCCCTGCAGGGGGACATCGGAGCGGCGCAGGCGGTCGAGGGCGTCGGCGAGGGCGCGACGGGTCGGGTAGCGGATCGCGAAGTGGAAGAGTCCGGTCGTTCCAGGCGGGGGCGGCGAGCCGCCCTTCGAGTGCCAGGTGTTGAGGCCGATGTGGTGGTGGTAGCCACCCGCCGAGACGAAGGCCGCTTCCTCGCCGTAGCGCTGCATCAACTCGAAGCCGAGCACGCCGCAGTAGAAGTCGAGCGCGCGCTCGATGTTGGCCACCTTGAGGTGGACGTGGCCGATGTCGACGCCGGGATCGATCGGCTTCTCGGCGAACTGCATCAAATTCCCTTCCTGGCAGAGAGGGAATTTGATGCAGTTCGCGTCCGGTCAGGCATCGAGGACTTGGTTTACCAGGCGGTCCGCCTCGGCGTTCTGCTCGCGGCGCACGTGGCGGATCGACCAGCTCTCGAAGTCGCGCAGCGCCGCCTTCACCTGAGCGTGCAGCTCGCGCATCCCCGCGTCCTTGACCTTGTACTCGCCCTTCACCTGCTTGACGACAAGCTCGGAGTCGCCGACCAGCTCCAGCTCGCCCGCCCCCAATGCCTTGGCCCGCTCGATCCCGAGCAGCAGCGCTCGGTACTCGGCGACGTTGTTGGTCGCGTGCCCGATCCGCTCGCCGCGCTCCTCGAGCACGCCGCCGTCGGCGTCCTGGACCACCGCCGCGATCGCCGCCGGCCCCGGATTCCCACGCGCGCCGCCGTCGACGTTGACGACGAGCTTCAACGCCGCCTCAGCCAGCGCCGTCCGCGCCGCGTGCGGCCGGCGACCGCCCCACCGAAACTCAGCCGCCCATCGGCCTCCGCGGCCGCGTTCCAGTGCCGCGCCGAGCGGTCGAGCTCGTCGACCTCTCCCCCCTGCGCGAGCTTGGAGACGGGCAGGCGCTCATCGGCGAGGTCGACGCACCACTGGTACCAGCACAGCTCCCAGGCAACGGTGACCCGCACCGCGCTCGGCGACCCCGCCGAGGCGCCGACCGAGACCGTCGGCCTCCCCAGGCTGCGGCAGAGGCCGGCGACGGTGCGCGACGCATCGCTCTCGTTGAAGACCGCCACTGCCCGCTCGAGACGGCTTTCGAGGGGCACCCGGCGGCGGCCCACGTTCGCTCCCGGAGCAGCCGGATCGCGCTGGTAGATGCTCACACCCGAAAGCTAGTCGACGCCGCCGGGCGCCCGGCGCCTCAAGCGGCGGCTGAGATGACTTTCTCAGCCAGGTGCGCCGGCACCTCTTCGTAGCGGTCGAAGACGACCTCGTAGTCGGCCCGGCCGCCGCTGATCGAGCGCAGGTCGGGCGCGTAGTCGAGCACCTCGGCCATCGGCACCTCGGCCTGCACCTCGGTCATCGCGCCCTTCGGCTCCATCCCGAGCGGGTGGCCGCGACGCGAGTTGAGGTCGCCGATCACGTCGCCGACGACGTCCTCGGGGCAGCTGACCGCGAGCCTCACGATCGGCTCGAGCAGCACCGGATCGGCCGCCTCCATCGCCTCCTTGAAGGCCATCGCGCCGGCGATCTTGAAAGCCATCTCCGAGGAGTCGACGTCATGGTGTTTGCCGTCGACCAGCAGCACCCGCACGTCCTTGACCGGGTAGCCGGCCACCGTGCCGTGCGCCATCGCCTCTTCGATCCCCTTCTCCACCGCCGGGATGAAGCCGCCCGGAATCGCGGCGCCCTTGATCTTGTCGACGAAGTCGAGCCCGGCGCCGGGCTCAGCCGGCTCGATCTCGATCTTGCAGTCGGCGAACTGGCCGCGCCCGCCCGACTGCTTCTTGTAGCGAGCGTGGGCGCTCGCAGGTTGGCGGATCGACTCCTGGTAGGGAACGCGCGGCGGGTGCAGCTCGATCTCGACCCCGAAGCGGCTCTTCATCCGCGCCACCATCACCTCGACGTGGATCTGGGTGAGGCCGGCGATGATCTGCTCGCCCGTCTGCGGGTCGCGGTGCACGTCGAGCGTCGGGTCCTCTTCGGTGAGGCGGCGCACGGCCGCCGCGGCCTTCTCCTCGTCGCCCTTCGACTTCGGCTCGTAGGCGAAGGCCATCACCGGGTTCGGCAGGTCGAGCGGCGCGAAGGAGACCTTCTCGCCACCCTCGCAGAGCACGTCACCCGCGCTCGTCTCCTTCAGCTTCGCGACTGCGCCGATGTCGCCCGCGCCGAGCTCGGTCGCCGGCCTCAGCTCCTTGCCCAGCGGCTGCGCGAGCTGGCCGACCCGCTCCTTCTGGCCGTTGCGGGCGTTGACCGCCTGCGAGTCCGAGCGCAGCGTCCCGCGGCAGACGCGGAAGAGGTTGATCCGCCCCGTGTAGGGGTCGGCGAGCGTCTTGAAGACGTAGGCGACGAGCGGACCGCCCTCGTCGGGCTCGATCTCGATCGCCTCCCCCTCCCCATCGATCGCCGGCAGCGCCCCCCGCATCGCCGGCGAGGGAAGGTCCTCGACCAATGCCTCGAGCAGACGACCGGTGCCGAGGTTCTTCGTCGCCACCCCGCAGGTGACGGGGAAGATCCTGCCCTCGGTCACCCCCTGCTTCAGCACCCGCACGATCTCGTCGTGGTCGATCTCCTCGCCCTCGAGGTAGCGCTCCATCAGCTCGTCGGAGCTCTCCGCCACCTCGTCCATCAGCTTCTCGCGGTACTCGTCGGCCTGGGCGCGCAGCTCCTCGGGGATCTCCGCTTCCTGCGCGGCGCCCGGCCCGATGCCGTCGTAGAGGAACGCCTTGCCGTCGATCAGGTCGATCACGCCGCGTACCTCCTGCTCGGCGCCGATCGGGACCTCGGTGGCGACCACATGCGGCCCGAAGGAGGCCTTCAGCGACTCGAGCGCGCGGAAGAAATCGGCGCGCTCGCGGTCGAGCATGTTAACGAAGACGAGGCGGGCCAGACCGCCCTCGTCGGCGCGCCGCCAGAGCCGCTCGGTGTGGACCTCGACCCCCATCACGGCGTTGACGACGACCACCGCGGCGTCGGCCGCCCGCAGCGCGGCGATCGCGTCGGCGACGAAGCTCGGCTCGCCCGGGGTGTCGATCAGGTTGATCTCGCGACCGCCATGCTCGAAGCAGGCGAGCGCCGCGTTGATCGACATCGAGCGCTCCTGCTCGTCGGGCTCATGGTCGGAGGCGGTCGTGCCATCCGCGACCGTGCCCAGCCGGCTCACCGCACCGGCCTCGAACAACATCGCCTCGTGCAGGCTGGTCTTGCCGCAGCCCCGGTGCCCGATCAGGGCGACATTGCGAATCCGGTCTGCAGCCTTATGTGGCACGGGTACGAAGGTACACCCTGGTTGCGCCCTTTGCGACTTGTGATACTCCTTACTGTTAAGACGTTTTGGGTCCTACCCGGAGGAGTTGAGATGAGCAACGCGCCTCGCTTCCGTTTCGCCGTCGCAATCGCCGTGGTCCTGTTCGCGGTCGGCCTCTTCGCCTCGTCGCCAGCGGCGGCAAAGCCTCATGCCGCACTCGGCAACGCCCACCCGGCCAACGGCCCGGAAGGCAACCTGACCGTGATGACCCAGAACCTCTACCTGGGCTCCAGCCTGGCGCCGGCGCTCGAAGCCAAAACCCCCGGAGAATTCATCGAAGGCGTGGCGCGGATCTACGCGACCGTGCAGTACACGAACTTCCCGGCGCGCGCCCAGGCGATCGCCAGCGAGATCAAAGCCCAGGAACCGGACCTGATCGGCCTGCAAGAGGTCACGAAGTGGACGACCGAAGGCTTCAACCCGCCCCCCGGCTACGACTTCCTCAAAATCCTCCAGGTCGCGCTCGCGGAACGCGGGCTGGACTACGAAGTGGCGGCCGTCGCGCACAACGCGAAAATCGGCCCGGCGCCGCTCGTCGTCTCCGAAGAAGTCTGCCCCGTTCTCGAATTGGGCAAATTCACCTGCGGCGTGACGCTCGAAGACCGCGACGTGATCCTCGTCAACGAAGACACGCCCGGTCTGACCTGGAGCAACGCCCAGAGCGGGCGCTACTCCACCCAGGAGGAAATCGAATCGCCGGTCGGCCCACTCTCCTTCGACCGCGGCTGGGCCAGCATCGACGCGAAGCTGAAGCACAGGCCGTTCCGGTTCGCGAACACCCACCTCGAGACCGAGGACTTCCCGGCCACCCAGGAAGCCCAGGCGGCCGAATTCCTCGCTGGCCCGGGCTGGGGCGGGACGGTCGTCGCCACCGGCGACTTCAACTCCGCCGCCGACGGCTCGACGACCGGCTCCTACGCGCAGCTCACCGCGCCCGGCAGGTTCAACGACGCCTGGAGCGAGGCTCTGCTCGGATCCGGCTGGTCGTGCTGCCAGGAATCGAAAACCCCGCCGCTTGCGCCCGGGGCGCTCAACAACCCGACCTCGACGCTGAAAACCCGGATCGACCTGATCCTCAGCCGCGGCGGCGCCCGCCCCAGTGGCGAAGCGGAGCTGATCGGCGACACGGCGTTCCAAGCGGAACCGCCGTTCTGGCCCTCCGACCACGCCGGCGTGGTCGCCAAGGTCCGTCTGGGCGGCTGACCCCCGCCCGGCAGCGAAGCTAGGCGGCCTGCATGCCGGTCTTGAGCCGCATGACCGCCTTGGTGTGCAGCTGCGAGACGCGCGACTCGGTGACGCCAAGGACCTCGCCGATCTCGCGCAGCGTGAGGTTCTCGTAGTAGTAGAGCGCGACGACGAGCTGCTCGCGCTCGGGCAACGTGGCGATCGCCTCGGTCAGGCGGTCCTTGATCTCGCTGCTGGCCAGCGACTCCTGCGGGTCCTCCGCGCGCGGATCGGAGATCGTGTCGAGCAGGGAGACCTGGTCTCCGGAGGAGTCGGAGACCGTCCACAGCTCGTCGAGCGCGTAGACGGAGGAGTTGGCGATCTCCAGCAGCGAGCTCTGCAGTTCCTCCTCGTCGATGCCCAGCCGTGCCGCGAGCTCGGACTCGCTCGGCGCCCGCTGCAGCTCGTGCTCCAACTTCGCCTGCGCCGCCTCGATTTCGCGCGCCCGCGAGCGGACCGAGCGCGGCACCCAGTCGAGCGAACGCAGCTCGTCGATGATCGCGCCGCGGATGCGGGTCATCGCGAAGGTCTCGAACTTGATCCCGCGCTCCGGCTCGAAGCGCTCGATCGCCCCGATTAGCCCGAGCAGGCCGTAGGAGATCAGGTCGGCGTCGTCGACGTGCGAGGGCAGGCCGGCGCCGAGCCGCCCGGCGACGAACTTGACCATCGGCGAGTAGGCGACGACCAGGCGCTCGCGGGCGCTCGCGTCGCCTTCGTCCTTGTAGCGGCGCCAAAGATCGCGCAGCTCGACCTCTTTTACCCCTGTTTCCATGGCCGCTAGCTCGATTCTACGGACGCTGGCACGTTATTCCTGTCTCAGGCCCGCGGATGGGTGGCAGCGTACGCGTCACGCAGGCGGGCGGCGTCGACGCGAGTGTAGACCTGTGTGGTCGAGATCGAGGCGTGGCCGAGCAGCTCCTGGATCGTGCGCAGGTCGGCGCCGCCCTCGAGCAGATGCGTGGCGAAGCTGTGGCGCAGCGAGTGCGGCGAGACCCCGCCGGCCAGCGCGGCGGCGCGCACCCAGATGCCGAGACGACGGGTGACGTCGGAGTTGGAGAGGCGGCGGCCGCTCTTGGAGAGGAAGAGCGCGCGCTCGCGCGGATCGCCGGCGAGGGCGTGACGGCCGCGCTCTTCGTAGCGGCGCAGGGCGCGCTGGGCGGGCTCGCCGACCGGCACCAGACGCTCCTTCGATCCCTTGCCGAGGACGCGCAGCTGCTCGGTCTCGAAGTCGAGCGCGCCGAGGTCGAGATTGACGATCTCCTCGCAGCGCAGGCCGCAGGAGTAGGCCAGCTCGAGCATCGCGCGGTCGCGCAGCTCGAGCGGCGTGTGCGCCGGGATGCCCTCGAGCAGCGACCGCACCTGCTCGCCGGTGAGCACCCGCGGCAGCTTCTCTTCGCGCTTGGGGCTGGAGACGAGGTCGGCCGGATTCTGGGAGGCGCGCTCGGTGCGCACGAGGAAGTCGAAGAGGCTACGGATCGCCGCCAGCTTGCGAGCGACCGTCGCCGGCGCGGCGCCCTCGGCCGAGAGGAAGGCGGCGTAGCGACGCACGTCGCGATGGCGAATATCGGACGGCCCGCGCTCTCCCGCCCACTCGACGAACTGGCCGAGGTCGACCGCGTAGGCGCGGCGGGTGCGCTCCGCGGCGCTTCGCGCGCGCAGGTCGCGGTCGAATGCCTTCAGCTCCTCGTCCCAGGCCATGCCGAGTCCTTCGCCGCGGGGCGGCGCGTGCCTCTATCCCCCGATGTAAATGGGCGTCCCCACTTCGACGCGGTCATACAGCTCTTCCACGTCGGGGATCGCCATCCGCACGCAGCCGTGCGAGGCGGCCGAGCCAAGCGAGTAGGTCTCTTCGGTGCCGTGGATGCCGGCGCCTTCGAAGATCCCCATCCAGCGCGCCTTGATCGGGTTCGAGGGCCCAGGCGGGATGCTCTGGCCGGCGAGGCTGCCGGCCCAGGCCGAGTCGGGCACGTTCCAGGTCGGGTTTTCTTCCTTTTCCTGGATCGCGTAGAGCCCTTCCGGGGTTTCTAGCCCTTCCTGGCCGACCGCGACGGTGTAGGTCTTCGTCAGCTTCAGGTTTTCCCAGAGCCGCAGCGTGTACGAGCCCCGATCGAGCGTCAGGTAGGAGGGGTACTCGCTCGCCACGTCCTCGCCGGTCACCGTCGGTTTGACGTAGTGGGTGCGGGCGGCGATCGTGTGATCGGCGGAGGCGTTCAGCACTGCGCCTTCGAGCCGTTCGGTGAGCAGGTTGTCGCGCAGCTTGCGCCCGTTCTCGGCTTTCACCACGGCGAGGGAGTCCGGGCCGGGTTCGACCGAGGCGTTCTGCGCCTTGCGGTCGACGGCGCGGGCGACGCGACGCACGAAGCGGTTGATCGCCCGCTTCGAATAGGTGACGTCGGCGGAGACCTGGTCGTCGACGTTGCCGCCGGTCACGTAGCGGACGAGACGGGCCGGTAGCCAGGCATCGCGACTGTCGGCGAGCGCTTCTTCCACCGCCTGGTCGACGTTCGCCCGCAGCTTCAGCGCCTTCTTCGACAGTTCCCAGTGCTCGCCGTCATAGCCGACACGCAGGGAGCGGCGCAGAGGCCCGAGCAGGTGGCTGCGCACGGCCCGCTTGGCTTCCGCCTCGTCCATGCCGCCGACGTCGACGCCCGCGATCGTCACGCCGTCGGCGATCTTGTCCTTCTGCGAGCTGTCGTAGGCGTAGCCGGCAACGGCGCCGAGAACCAGCACAGCGACCAGTACGACGAGCGCGATCAGAGCCTTCCGCCCCATCCAGGCAAGTTTAGGCACACGTTCCGGTCGTTCCTGCGGATATCTTTCGTCTGACCAATGCCTGCCAGAGGAGGAAAGGACGAAGTCCGCAAGGAGGTCTGGAAGGCGATGGACCGCGAGGGCGTCTCGCGCTTTCCCGGTGCAGAGGGACGGATCCCGAACTTCGCCGGGGCGAAGCTGGCGGCGGAGAAGCTCGCCGGCTACAAGCTCTGGAAGCGCGCCCGCACGATCAAGGCCAACCCGGACTCGCCGCAGACCCACGCCAGGCGGATCGCCCTGGAAGAAGGCAAGGTCGTGATCATGGCCGTGCCGCGGCTGCGCGACCCGCACCCGTTCCGGGTGCTCGACCCGAAGAAGCTCTCCAAGGGCGCGATCAAAGAGGCGGCGACGATCAAGGGCGCGCTCAAGCACGGCCGCGTCGTCGCGCTCGACGACCTGCCGGAGATCGACTTCGTCCTCTGCGGCTCGGTCGCGGTCAACCTCAGCGGCGCCCGGATTGGCAAGGGCGGCGGCTACTCCGATCTCGAGTACGGGGTGCTGATCGACGCCGGCAAGATCGACGGCCACACGACGGTGGCGACCACCGTCCACCCGACCCAGGTTCTGCGCCGCCACCTGATGATGACCTCGCACGACCTGCCGGTCGACGTGATCGCGACGCCGCGCGCGGTGATCGAGGTCGAGCGCCAGCACGAGCGGCCGCGGGGCATCCTCTGGGACCACCTGCAGCCCCCCCAGATCCGGGAGATCCCCATACTCGAACGTATGGGCTATGCCTGACCCGCTGGACGGTCGGCGAGGGCAAGCGACCTCGCGCAGCTGGGACGCCTTCGGTCCCGGCTTCGGCCGACTCGCCCGTGAGGTGGTCAGCCGCCGTCGCGCCCGCTACCTGATGTTCCGCCCGTTCCTCCGCTACCCGGGACGGCTGCTCAAGGAGCTGACACCCGGTCGCAACGTTTTTTCGATGTAAGCCAGAGAGAAAACGTTGCGACCGCGGGCGGGGCGAAGGATTCGGGGCGCGAGCTAAGAGGTGACGGCGCCTTCGGAGGCGGAGCTGACGGTGGACGCGTACTTTGCCATCACGCCCTGGCCGAAGGGGGACGGGGGCGACTGGTAGCCGGCGACCCGCTCCGCGATCTCCTCCTCGGAGAGGGCGACGTCGAGGCGGCGGTTGGCGATGTCGACTGTGATCTCGTCGCCCTCGCGGATCGCGGCGATCGGGCCGCCCCGGGCGGCCTCGGGGGCGACGTGGCCGACCATCAGGCCGCGGGTCGCTCCGGAGAAGCGGCCGTCGGTGACCATCGCGACGCTCTCACCCAGACCCTCGCCGACGATCGCCGCGGTGACCTGGAGCATCTCGCGCATGCCGGGGCCGCCGACCGGGCCCTCGTTGCGGATCACGACGATGTCGCCCGGTTCGATCTTCTGGTCCTTGACCGCGCGGAAGCATTCCTCTTCGGACTCGAAGACCCGAGCCGGGCCGGTCTGCGCGGTGCGCTCGGTGCCGGCCAGCTTGACCACCGCGCCGTCCGGGGCGAGGTTGCCGCGCAGGATCGCGAGGCCGCCTTCGGTCTTCAGCGGGTCCGCCAGCGGGCGGACGACTTCCTGGCCGGGAGCCTCGGTCGCCTCCTCGGCGACCTCGCCGATCGTCTTGCCGGTCACGGTCAGCGCGTCCTCGTGCAGGGCGCCGGCCTCGGCGAGGCGGTTGAGGATCACCGGCACGCCGCCGGCCGCATAGAGGTCGGTGGCGACAAAGCGGCCGCCGGGCTTGAGGTCGGCGAGCAGCGGCGTCGCGCGAGAGATGCGCTCGAAGTCGTCGATCGTCAGCTCGATGTCGAGCTCGCTTGCGAGCGCGATCAGATGCAGCACGGCGTTGGTCGAGCCGCCCGAGGCGCAGACGCAGGCGATCGCGTTCTCGAGCGAGTCGCGGGTGATCACCCTGCTCGGAGTGATGTCCTCAGCCAACACCTTGATCACCAGCTCGCCGATCCGCTCGGCGACGCTGCCCTTCTCATCGTCTTCGGCCGGCACCATCGCCGAGCCGCCGGCGCTGACGCCGAGCGCCTCGAAGGCGCAGGCCATCGTGTTGGCGGTGAACTGGCCGCCGCAGGCGCCGGCGCCGGGGCTGGCCACGCCCTCGAGCTCGTTCAGTTCCTCGTCGCTCATGTCGCCCGCGTTGTGGGCGCCGATCGCCTCGAAGATGTCGAGGATCGTGACGTCGCGTCCGTGCCAGTGGCCGGGGGCGATCGAGCCGCCGTAGAGGACGACCGAGGGCACGTCGAGCCGGGCGAGCGCCATCGCGCAACCCGGGATCGTCTTGTCGCAGGCGCAGAGGGCGACGATCGCGTCGAACTGGTAGCCGCGCGCCATCAGCTCGATCGAGTCGGCGATCACCTCGCGGCTGACCAGCGAGGCCTTCATCCCCTGCGTTCCCATCGTCACCCCGTCGGAGACGGCGACGGTGTTGAACTCCATCGGCGTCCCACCGGCGGCCCGCACCCCCTCCTTGACGTGCTCCGCGAGGCCGCGCAGGTGGAAGTTGCAGGGCATCGCCTCGGTCCAGGTGTTGGCAATCCCGATCGTCGGCCGACTCAACGCATCGTCGTCGAAGCCGATGCCCTTCATGTAGGCGCGTGCGTGCGCGCGGTCGGGACCGTCGAAGACGGTGGCGGAACGAGGGCGGGGCAGCTTGGTCGTGGTGGCGCCGTTTGAGCTCATGGCCCGAAATCTACCCACACTTCGTTGAAGGGTTTTGCACGAATAGCGCAGACAACCCTTCAACGAAGGCCGAAGACGTCGACGGGGCCAGGACCGGTCCCTATCTCGCGCAGGCCGTTGGCGACTGCCTCGGAGGCGATCTCACGCGCTCGCCGCGCCGCCTCGAGCGGCTCCAGCCCATGGGCGAGGAAGGCGGCCAGAGCCGAGGAGTGGGTGCAGCCGGAGCCGTGCGCGGCGCCATCCGGATGGCGCTCTCCGGTGATCTCGACCGAGTCGCGGCCGTCAAAGAAGAAGTCGACCACCCGCTCGCTGTGACCGCCGGTGACGACAACGGCCTCGGGCCCCAGCGCCAGCACACCCTGGGCCAGTTCCTCCTGCGTAGCCTCCTTGCCCAACCCGGTCAGCACGCGGGCCTCGGGAATATTCGGAGTGGCGACAGTGGCACGCGGCAACAAGACCTCGACCAGGGCCCCACGCGTCTCCTCGTCGAGCAGGACCGCGCCGCTCTCGGCGACCATCACCGGGTCGATCACCACCGGGGCCTGCACCACCCCCACGTAGGTGAGCCCAACCGCGACCGCGTCGATCGCCTCCGGCGATCCAAGCATGCCGATCTTCACCGCATCGGCATATATGTCCTCGGCGATGGCCAGGATCTGACCGAAGACCAGCTCCGGAGAGACCGGCTCCATCATCTCGACGGCGCGAGTGTTCTGTGCCGTGATCGCGGTGATCGCCGTGGTCCCGTGCACTCCGCAGCGGGCGAACGCCTTCAAATCGGCCTGGATGCCGGCGCCGCCGCCGGAGTCCGAGCCGGCGATCGAAAGCGCGACCGGGATGCGCCTCTCACTCACAAATCGGAGCCTAGACATCGGGGACCGCCAGCATCGTCCGCGCGTAGGCGCCCACCAGCGAGCAGGTCAGATAGCCGAGCGCCTCGAGCGTGGCCAGCGCCGCGGCGGCCTCGGCACCGGAGACGTCGAGCGCCTCGGCGACCGCGTCGCAGGTATCGGCCCCGGCCTCGACTGCAGCCAGCGTTGCCGCCAGTGCGGGTTCGAGCGCCGGTCCCGGCCGCTCTCCCATGCTCACCCCCGGGCCGAGCATCGCGTCGAGCACGTCCTGGGCGCCGCGGACCACGCAAGCGCCGCCGGCGAGCAGGCCGTTGGTCCCGCCCGAGGCCCGCGAGTTGATCGGTCCGGGCACCGCCCCCAGGTCGCGCCCGAGGTCGGCGGCGAGGTCGGCCGTGATCAGCGAGCCCGAGCGCTGCGCCGCCTCGACCACGACCGTCATCCCCGCCAGCGCCGCCATGATCCGGTTGCGGGCCGGGAAGCTCCAGCGCCAGGCGCCGGTCCCCGGCGGCAACTCGGAGAGGACCAGGCCCTCTTCGCCGATCCGCCGCCAGAGGGCTCGGTGCGAGGCCGGGTAGGCGACGTCGGTGCCGCAGCCGAGGACGGCGACGGTGAGCCCCGCCTCGACCGCGCCACGATGCGCGCAGGCGTCGATGCCGAAGGCGAGGCCGCTGACGACCACCATGCCGCTCGCGGCGAGATCGCGGCCGAGCTCGCGGGCAACCTGGCGACCGTAGGTCGTAGCTCGTCGCGACCCGACCACCGTCACCGCCTCGCCCGGCTCCAGGCGTCCCAGCAGCGCCGAATCGCCGCGGCCGATCAGCGCCCAGGGGGCATCGGCGGCATCGCGCAGCCCAACCGGATAGCGCTCGTCGTGACGGCAGCAGGCCCAGCATCGGGCGTCAGCCAGGTCTTCCTCGAGCCGCCGCTCCGGAACGACCGCCACCTGGGTGAGGACCTGCTCGGCGACCTTCGGCGCGACCGCCATCGCCAGATCCTCGTTCGAGAGCCGCAGCAGCTCCGGCGAGCGCGAGCCGGGAGATCCCGTCGCCACCTTCTCGATGTACGGGGCGAGATGGGCGAGCAGGCGCGAACGCCGCAGGCAATCCGGACAGGCCCGCGGCCCGTTCACGATTCCTCCCGGCGGCGCAGTTGCAGCGCCTGCGCCATCTGCTCGCGATCGACCGACGCGGACCCCGCCAGGTCGGCGACGGTCTGCGCCAGCCGCAGCACCCGGTCGTGGGCGCGGCCGCTGAGGCGGCGCCGCGAGTAGGCGTCGGCGAGCAGCGCGGCGGCCGACTCGTCGAGACGGCACTCGCGCAGCTCGGCCGGGCTCATCTCGGCGTTGCAGCGGCCGGGCCCGAGGCGCCCTTCCTGGCGCTCGCGGGCGGCGACCACCCGCTCGCGGACCGCCGCCGACGCCTCGCCCGGCGGTCCGCCCATCTCCTCCGCGCTCGGCTGCCGCACCGCCGCCAGCACGTCGATGCGATCGGCGAGCGCGCCGCTGAGACGGGCCTGGTAGCGGCGCACCGCGAGCGGCACGCAGCTGCACTCCGGATCGGCCTCGCCGCGGCCGCAGGGACACGGGTTGGCCGCGCCGACCAGCATGAAGCGGCAGGGCAGCCGTCGCCGCGCTCCGGAGCGGGCGATCGTCACCCAGCCGGTCTCCAGCGGCGCGCGCAATGCCTCGAGGGTGTCGCGGCGGAACTCGCAGAGCTCGTCGAGGAAGAGGACGCCGCGGTGCGCGAGCGTCGCCTCGCCGGCGCTCGGCGGGTTGCCGCCGCCGACCAGCCCGGCGGGACTGACCGTGTGGTGGGGCGCCCGGAAGGGACGCCCGCCCGCCGCTTCCCCGTCGAGTCGGCCGCAGGCGCTGGCGATCCTCGCCACCTCGAGCGCCTCCTCCGCCGCCAGCGGCGGCAGGATCGACGGCAGCCGGCTCGCGGCAAGCGACTTGCCGGCCCCGGGCGGACCGACCATCAACAGGCTGTGGCCACCCGCCGCCGCAATCTCGAGCGCGTGTCGCAGGTGGCGCTGGCCGCGCACGTCGGCGAGGTCCGCCCCGCCTGGCGACCCGAGCCGCAGCGGCATCGGCTCGGGACGCTCCGGTGCCCACTCCCCGTCGGCAAGCGCCGCGACCTGATCGAGGCTGCGAACCGGGATCACCTCGACCCCTTCGACCAGGGCCGCCTCCGCCCCGTTCTCCTCCGGCACCGCGATCGCCGCGATGCCGCGCTCGCGCGCCGCCTCGGCGATCGCCAGCACTCCGGGCACTCCGCGCACCGAGCCGTCGAGGGCGAGCTCGCCGACCAGCGCCAGGCTCGGCAGGGCGCCGAGCGTCAACTGCTCGGAGGCCGTCAGCAGGGCGACGGCGATCGCCAGGTCGAGTCCCGGGCCGGCCTTGCGCAGGCTGGCGGGAGCGAGGTTGGCGACGATCCGGTGCAATGGGAACTGGAAGCCAGAGTTGACCATCGCGGCTCGAACCCGCTCGCGCGCCTCGCGCACAGCGGTGTCGGGCAGCCCGACGACGGAGAAGGCGGGCAGCCCCTTGTGAACGTCGACCTCGACCCGGACCGGGCGGGCGGCGATGCCGTCGAGGGTGAAGGTCTGCGCCGTGGCGAGCATGCCGACGACGCTATGGAGGTAAATCCGACGCGTGGTGCGCACAGACGCGCGGATCTGAAAATTCTCTGCGCCGACTCCCGCGATGGACGCCAGATCCGGCCGTCGGCGCCCTATGGTCGGTCGCGATGACCGCTCAGAGACAGCGCATCGGCCGCGCCGCCGAGGACCTTGTCGCGGCCGGCCTCGCCGAGCGCGGCTGGGAGCTGGTCGAGCGCAACGCGCGCACCCGCTACGGCGAGCTCGACCTCGTCGCCCTCGACGGCGAGACCCTCGTCTTCGTCGAGGTCAAGGCCGGCCGCGCCGACTCGGCATTCGGCCCCGAGCGCCCCGTCCTCGGCGTCGACCGCCGCAAGCAGCTCCGCGTCCGCCGCCTGGCGACCGCCTGGATGTCCGAACGCCGCCGCGTCCGCCCCTACGCCGCGATCCGCTTCGACGCCGTCGGCGTCACCTTCGACCGCACCGGCCACGCGGTCGACGTCGAGCACCTCGAAGGCGCGTTCTAGCCCGCCAGCTCGAGCTGCGAGTAAGCCACAGACTGGAAGGAGCGGCGGTGTAGGGGCGAGATGCCGATCCGCTCGATCGCCTCGCGATGCTCGGGGGTCGAGTAGCCGACGTGCTCCTCGAAGCCCCAGCCGGGATGCTCGGCTCCAGCCCTGTGCATATAGCGGTCGCGGGTGACCTTGGCGATCACAGAGGCGGCGGCGATCGCGGCGCTTTTCCCGTCGCCTTCGACGACGGCTTGGTGAGGGACGACGCACTCGCGCAATGCGAAGCCGTCGACCAGGCAGGTCGCCCCCCCGGCTGGCCGCAGCCGCTCCAGCGCCACCGAGAGCGCTTCGATGTTGGTCACGTGCAGGCCACGGCCGTCGATCCCGCGCGCGCAGCGAACGACGACGCTGACCCGCTCGGCCGCCCGCAGCACGCAGGGGAAGAGCTCGGCCCGCTTCTCGGCGCTCATCTGCTTGGAGTCGTGCAGGCCGGCGAGGGCGCGGCGGTCGGCGTGCGAGAGCGTCTCGTAGTCGATCAGGACGGCGGCGGCGACCAGCGGCCCGGCGAGACAGCCGCGCCCGGCCTCGTCGGCGCCGGCGACGAGCCGGGTGCCGAGACCCCGATCGAAGGAGAAGAGGCGGCGGGTGCGGGCAAGTCGGCGCTGGTGCGCCTTGCCGTGGGATCGGTCACGGTCGGCGGTTGTCGTCCCCTTCCCCACGGTTGCCGCCATCATGATGGAGCAACCGGGTGGAACGGCGACAGCGTCGCGTCAGCCATGGTGTCCTCCACCCCCGTGACCCCCGTGGCCGCCGTGGCCTCCCCCGCCGTCGGCGCCGAAAAAGCCGTGTCCTACATCCACGGGGCCAACGAGCCTGAGGCACATGACCGCCAGGAGGGAGCTGTCGGCCACCGCCAACGCGGAGACCGGCCACTCGGTCTCGATCCGATCCTCGACCGCGCGGCTTGCGGGGTCGAGCCGTTCGATGACGCCCTCGGGATGCCGACGCGGCGCGCAGGCGACCCACACGGAGCCCATCCCGATCGCCACCGCTCGCGGCTCGCCCGACATCGCGGCCGGCTGGTCGAGCATGCCGGTCGCAACGTCGACCGCGTACAACCATCCCTTCCGTGGCGCGCTGCGCCTGCCGCACACCGCCCAGACCCGTTGCGAATCCGCGGCCAATCGAATTGCCCGGTGGGGGAGGCGCACCTGCTCCTCCACCGCGCCCGACTCGGGGTCGACGCGAGACAGCGTCCTCCCTCTTTGCGAGGTCACCCACAGAGCGTCGTCCGCCGCGACCATGTTCCGCGCGCCCCGGCCCACCCGCGCTCGCAGCGTGACCTCGCCGACCGACGGGTCGAGACGAATCAGCTCGCCGTTCTCGCGCAGCACCCAGACCCCCTGGCGCGCGACGGCCACCGCGCGGGCGCCGCGGCCGAGGCGCGCAACCCCCTCCGCATCCGACGATCGCGCTCGCCAGAGCCACCCATTCGCGCACAGCGTCCAGACCGCGTCGGGATCGGCCGCGATCGCAACCGGAGCCCTTCCAAGCTCCAGCAACGACGCCAGCTCTAACGTCCCAGGGTCCAGACGAGCCAACGTGCGACTCCAACCGTGAGCGACCCAGACGCCGTCAGCGGCAACCGCGATCGTTCCCCGCCCGTGGCCGGTTCCGACGTCCCGGTTCGGAGACCGTCCGCCGATGTCGATGACTCGCACCCAGCCCGTCGGAGACAGCTTGCCCGACAAGACCGAGACTCACCCCAGATGCAGGTGCCTAGAAGATCCCGATGCGGTCGGGGGGCCAGTAGGTGGCGAAGGCCTTGCCGATGATCCAAGCACGGGGGACGGGACCCCAGAAGCGGCTGTCGTCGCTTTCCCCACGGTTGTCGCCCATCATGAAGTAGTGGTCGGGCGGGATGGTGATCGGCTTCGGCAGATTGCAAACGGCGCAGGTCGTGCTGGGGCGAATGTAGGACTCTTCGGTCTTCTCCACCCCGTTGACGACCGGGTGCCCTTCCTTGACCGCGAGCGTGTCGCCGGGTCCGGCGACGATCCGCTTGATGAAGTTCTGACTCGACTCGCCGGGGGTCGGCCTCGGGCAGGCCTTTCGCGGTCCACGGGGAACGCCGCATTGAGTTCCCTGGTCGGCCCCCGCCGGGGGGTGGAAGACGACGATGTCGCCGATCGACGGATCGTCGAAGTGGTAGATGAAGCGATTCACCAGCACCCGCTGCCCGACGTCGAGGGTCGGCTCCATCGACTGTGAGGGGATCTGGTACGGCTTGACCAGCCAGGCCTGGATTGCCAGCGCCAGGGCAAGCGCGAGCGCGATGATGACGACCAGCTCGACGATCCCGCCGGCGCGCGTCGTCGGTTTGGGGATCAGTTTCAGGCCGAGTCCTCGCCGGAGTCGCCGGCCTCCGCCGGCGCCTCTTTCTCGGCATCGTCCGCCGCGGCGCTGTCCTCGGTCTCCCCCGCCTCAGACGCCTCCGCGTCCGTGCCCTGATCAGCCTCAGCCTCAGGCGCCTCCTGCTCAGCCTCGTCAGCCGCCGGAGCCTCTACCTCATCCGACCCGGACTCCACAGCTTTCTCCTCCGCCTCGGGCTCTGCCTGCTCCTCCTCGGAGCCCTCCGCGGCCGGCGCCTCAGCGGCCTCCGCCTCGGGCGCCGCCTCTTCGGCCTCGGGCTCGGAAGACTCTGCCTCCTCCGCATCTGCCGCGGGTGGCGTCGAGGTTGGGGAGTCGCCCGCAGCTTGAGAGGACGACTCGCCATCCTCGGCGACAGGACCCGCGGCCTCATCCGTCTGAGCCTCAACCTCGGCGTCTTCGCTGGCCTGGCTGACTCCCTCGGCATCCACCGCCTCGGGCTCAGCCGCCGCGGTCGGCGTAGAGATCATCTCCTCGTCGATCCCCCACCGCCGCTCGGCGACCCGGGCAGCCTTGCCGATCCGGCCGCGCAGGTAGTAGAGCTTGGCCCGCCGCACGTCGCCGCGCGCCGCGATCTCCAGCTTCTCGATCTTTGGCGAGTGCAGGGGAAAAGTCCGCTCGACGCCGACACCGAAGGACTGCTTGCGCACGGTGAACGTCTCGCGCGCGCCCGAGCCCTGCCGCCGCAGGACGATTCCCTCGAAGACCTGGGTGCGGCGGCGACTGCCCTCGACGACCTGGAAGTGGACGCGAACGCGGTCGCCGGCGTCGAAGGACGGAAGCCCCTCCCTCAGTTGACTGCGCTCGATGTCGTCGATGACGCTGCTCATGTCGTTTGCCTCGCGCTGGTGGGCGAAAAAAGACCGCCGGGCCCAGCGGGGCGCCGCGCGGTGGCGGAATGGTAGCTACTCCGGGCGTTTTTCGAGCTGCTGCGCCCGCGCCTGGCTCTGCTCGGCCCGCCAGAGCCGCACCCGCTCGTGGTCGCCCGAGAGCAGCACCTCCGGCACGCCCCAACCCCGGTACTGGGGCGGTCGCGTGTAGTGGGGGTACTCGGGCATGCCCTCGAGCCGCTGGCTGAAGGACTCCTCGACGGCGCTCTGCTCGTGGCCAAGCGCCCCGGGCAGCTTGCGCATCACCACGTCGGCGAGGACCATCGCCGGCAGCTCGCCGCCCGCGAGCACGTAGCGGCCGATCGAGACCTCGTCGTCGGCGAGATGCTCGTGGACGCGGTCGTCGAAGCCCTCGTAGCGGCCGCAGAGGATCGCCACGTGCGGCTCAGCCGTCAGCTCGTCGGCGAGCTCGTCGTCGAGCAACCGCCCAGTCGGCGAGAGCAGCACGATTCGCGGCCGCTCGCCATTTCGGTAGGCCGCCTGCAGCGCGGTGTCGACCACGTCGACCCGCAGGACCATGCCGGCCCCACCGCCGTAGGGCGCGTCGTCGACCTGCCCAGCCCCCAGCGGCGTCGTGTCGCGGTAGTTGAAGAGACGCAGCTCGTTGCCTTCGGCAAGCGCGTTGCGCACCGAGCGCTGCGACTGAAACCAGTCGAAGGCCTCGGGAAAGAGAGTGAAGACGTCGAGCCTCACGGCTCAGTCGAGGATGTCGACGATCACCCGGCGCTCGAGGCGAACGGCGGCCGCCTTCGCCAGCGTGCGAATCGCGTTCGCGACCCGCCCGCCCTTGCCGATCACGCGGCCGAGATCGTCCTCGGCGACGGTGATCTCGTAGATCAGGTCGCCATCCTCTTCCAGCTCCTCGACGACGACCGCGGCGGGGTCCTCGACAAGCGCCTTGACGAGGAGCTCCAGGAACTCGGTCATCGGCTAGGAGCCCGAGGCGGCGATGCCCTTGGTGCGCAGCAGCGTCGCCACCGTCTCCGATGGCTGGGCGCCGTGCTCCAGCCAGTGCTTGGCGCGCTCCTCGTCGAGCTCGATCGTCGAGGGCTCCGTCTGCGGGTTGTACTGGCCGATCGTCTCGATCGTGCGCCCGTCGCGCGGCGAGCGCTTGTCGGCGACGACGATGCGCCAGATCGGGTTCTTCTTCGAACCCACACGCCTGAGTCTTATTCGAACCGCCATTGGACCGAGCAGGGTACAGAAAAGCCGCCCCCGGACGCGCAAGCCGAGGAGGCGGCGCCTGGTTCTAGCGCCTGCGCGCCCTCGGCCGGGGTGCGGTGCCCGTCATCTGCGCGATCTGTTGCGCGTCGGGCATCTTGCCGGAGGCCATGTGGCGCATCAGTTTGCGCATCTGGTCGAACTGCTTGATCAGCTGGTTGACGCTCTGCGGCCGCGTCCCCGAGCCGTTGGCGATGCGCTTGCGGCGCGAGCCTTTGATCATGTGCGGGTTGGCGCGCTCCTCCGGCGTCATCGAGAGGATGATCGCCTCTACCCGGTCGAGCTCGGCCTCGTCGACGTCGGCGTTCTTCAGCTGCTTCATCGCCCCCATCCCGGGCAGCATCCCGAGGATGCCGCTGAGCGGGCCCATCTTGCGCACCTGTTTCAGCTGCTGGAGGAAGTCTTCGAGGGTGAACTGGTTGCGCCGCATCTTCGCTTCCAGGTCCTTGGCGGCGTCCTCGTCGATCTGCTGCTCGGCCTTCTCGATCAGGCTGAGCACGTCGCCCATGCCGAGGATGCGCGACGCCATGCGATCCGGGTGGAAGCGGTCGAAGGCCTCGAGCTTCTCGCCGGTCGAGGCGAAGAGGATCGGCTTGCCGGTGACCGCCTTGACCGAGAGCGCCGCGCCGCCGCGGGCGTCGCCGTCGAGCTTGGTCATCACGACGCCGTCGAACTCGGCCGCCTCGGCGAACGACTCGGCGACGCCGACCGCGTCCTGGCCGGTCATCGCGTCGACGACGAGCAGCACGTCGTGCGGCTTGACCCGCTTGCGGATCCGGGTCAGCTCGTCCATCAGATCCTGGTCGATATGCAGGCGGCCGGCGGTATCCACGATCAACACGTCGCGGCGCTCCTCGCGGGCGCGGTCGAGCGCCCAGGCAGCGATCTCGACCGGGTCGGCGTCGGTCCCCTGCTCGTAGACGTGGGCGCCGGCGCGCTTGCCGACCGTGACCAGCTGGTCGACGGCGGCGGGCCGGTAGACGTCGCAGGCGGCCAGCGCCACGTCCTTCTTGCCGTTCTCGCGCAGGTGGCGGGCGAGCTTGGCGCAGGCGGTCGTCTTGCCCGAGCCCTGCAGGCCGGCCATCAGGATCACTGTCGGGCCGCTCGTCGACAGCGCCAGCTCGCTGCCGGTGCCGCCCATCAGCCCGGTCAGCTCCTCGTTGACGATCTTCACCACCTGCTGGCCGGGGTCGAGGCTGCCCAGCACCTCCTCGCCCAGGCAGCGCTCCTTCAGCGTCTTCGTGAAGGCTTTGACGACCTTGAAGTTGACGTCGGCCTCGAGCAGGGCGAGGCGGATCTCGCGCATCGCCGCGTCGACGTCGTCCTCGCTCAGCTTGCCCCGCGAGCGAACCTCCGACAGCGTCGCCTGCAGCCGATCTGAAAGCTGGTCGAACACCCCGCCAGCTTAGCCGCGCCCATGCGGTCGTAAATGTCTCCGCATAGCGGGAAGAAGGACGACCGCGCCCGTCAGCGGTCGGAGCGGTCGTATTTGCGCCCGCATAGCGGGAAGAAGTACGACCGCTTGGGGGCGGGTCAGTCGGCGAGCAGGGCGTTGGCGAAGTCGGTGGGGTCGAAGGGGCGCAGGTCCTCGAGGGTCTCGCCGACGCCGATCAGCTTGACCGGGATGCCGAGCTCGTCGGCGATCGCGAGGACGATGCCCCCCTTGGCAGTGCCGTCGAGCTTGGTCAGGACGACGCCGTCGACCTCGACCGCGTCGGCGAAGATGCGCGCCTGGCGCAGGCCGTTCTGGCCGGTGGTGGCGTCGATCGAGAGCAGCGTCTCGTGCGGGGCGCCGGGCAGCTGCTTGTCGATCACCCGGCGCACCTTGGTCAGCTCGTCCATCAGGTTGCCCTGCGTGTGGAGGCGACCTGCGGTGTCGACGATGACGACGTCGGCGCCGCGGGCGCGTGCTGCCTCGATCGCGTCGAAGGCGACCGCGCCCGGGTCGGAGCCCTCTTGGCCGCGGACCAGATCGGCCCCCGCCCGCTCCGCCCACTCGGCCAGCTGCTCGGCCGCCGCGGCGCGGTAAGTGTCGGCCGCCCCCATGACCACCGAGAGGCCGAGCTCCTTGGAGAGGTGCCAGGCGATCTTGCCGATCGTCGTCGTCTTGCCGGTGCCGTTGACACCGACCATCAGCAGAACCGCCGGCTCGGCGCTGAGGTCGATCGGCGCCCAGCCGGCGCTCGCGACCTCGGCGAGGATCTCGATCAGCCGCGCCCGCACCGCCTCGCCGTCGGCGGGCACGGCGCCGCCCTCGACCTCGTGCTCGAGCCGTTCGACGACCTTCGCCGTCGTCGGCGCGCCGGCGTCGGCGAGGATCAGGGCCTCCTCGAGCCGTTCCCAGGTCTCGTCGTCGATGCGGTCGAAGAAGCTGGATGAGATCTCCTCGGCCAGCGCCCTGCGGCTCTTCGAGAGGCTCTCGCGCAGGCGGCGGAAGACGCCGCGGCGTCCCTCGGGGTCCTCAGGCGTCGCCGAGGCGTTCGCGCTCTCGCGCGAACCGAGGTCGAATATCTCCTGCCAGCTCGTCGCCATCGGATTCGTCGCGGGAGGCTATCCGGGCGGCGGCCAGAAGCTCGTCCACGGCATCGCACAGGTAATCGGAGATGTGCTCGAGGTCTGGCATCGAAGCGCGGTCGGCGAGCAGGCCAAAGCCGACCCTGCCGTTGTAGCTGACGATCGCGATCGCGAGCGCGTGGCGGCGGGCGAGAAAGCCGACCGGGAAGACGCCGGTGACCTCGCGGCCGAGCACGTAGAAGGGGATCTGCGGGCCGGGGAAGTTGGTCACCAGCAGGTTGAAGAGGCGGGTCGAGAAGTTGATCGTCGCCGTCGGCCGTAGCAGCAAGGGCGGGGCGAAGTCGCGAAACCAGTCGTTGAGGCCCCAGATCGCCTCGGCACCGAGCGGCTGCTTGGAGGACTTCAGAGCATCCATGCCGGCATGGACCGCGCGCAGGCGCTCGACCGGGTCGGCGAAGCCGACGGGCAGCGGCCCGCGCATCGCCGTCAGCCGGTTGCCCAGCTCGCCCTCCTCGTCGATCGTGCGCACCGAGACCGGCACCAGCGCTTTCAGCTCCATGTCCTCGCCGACCGCAACGTCCCGATCGTCCAGCCAGCGTCGCAGGGCGCCCGCGGTCGCCGCCAGGATCACGTCGTTGACGGTGACGTCGAGCGCGTTCTTGATCCGCTTCACGTCGTCGAGGGGGACCTCCGCCCAGGCGAAGCTCCGCGCCGGGCCGATCTCGACGTTGAGCGGCACCCTCGGCGCCGGCCTGAGCAGCGCGGAGGCCACCTCCCAGACACCGGCCACGCCGTCGGCCGCGCGACGCCGTGCCCGGCCGGGCTGGCGAGCCGCGCCGCGCAACCAGCGCACCATCCGCTTCGCCGTCGCCCAGACGCCGCCGAAAGCGCGGGCGACGAGGGCGCCCCGGCCCGGCGGCTCCTGCGGCTCCCACGGGGCTTCTTCACGCGAGGGCACCGGGTTCGGCTCCGGGTCGAAGAGCAGCTTGCCGATGTCGACCGCGGAGAAGCCGTCGGCGAGCGCGTGGTGGGTCTTGTAGACGATCGCGAAGCGGTCCCCCTCCAGACCCTCGACGAGAACCAGGCGCCAGAGCGGGTGGGAACGGTCGAGCGGCGGCGAGAGGACCGTGCCGACCAGGTCGTGGAACTCGGCCTCGCCGCAGGGCTCGGGAAGGCCCACCCGCTCGAGGTGGTTGTCGAGGTCGAAATCCGGGTCGTCGACCCAGAAGGGAGTCCCCAGCCCAAGCGGCGGGAAGGCGAGGCGCTGACGCAGACGCGGCAGGTGGTGGACGCGACTGCGGATGTGGGCGACGAAGTCCTCCTGGGAAGGCGGCTCGCCGGCGCAGACGAGCACGGCGCCGATCGCCATGTGACCGTTGGACCTCTCGTTGGCCAGAAACGACGCGTCGAAAGACGTCAGCCTGTCCATGTGGCGCTGTGCCACCGCTCCTCCTTTCCCACTGAACGTACCGCGAAGCGTAGACCGGAAACTTGCGGTTTCTTTAAGGCCGGTCGGCGGAGTGGGCGCTAGGCCGCTTCGGCCGCGTCGCGGCCCCGATCCGCGGCCGGCGACTCACCCAACAGCCCCGTCTCGGCGCGCTGAGCCGGCTCGTCATCGAGCCCGGCGAAGGGCGGCGGCGCGGCCGCGGGTGAGGCCGCCTCGGCGCCGGTCTGCTCCTCGCCGTCGGAGCCGCTCGCCTCCACTTCCCGCGGCAGGCGCCGCGAGACGACCTTGGTGATGCCGTCGCCGCCCATGCTGACCCCGTAGAGGACGTCGGCGGCGTCCATCGTCCGTTTCTGGTGGGTGACGATGACGAACTGGGCGCGATCGGAGAAGCGGCGGATCAGCTGCAGAAAGCGGTCGATGTTGGCGTCGTCGAGCGCCGCCTCGACCTCGTCGAGGATGTAGAAGGGACAGGGGCGGGCAAGGAAGACGGCGAAGACGAAGGCGATCGCGACCAGCGACTTCTCGCCGCCCGAGAGCAGCGAGAGCTTGCGGGTCGACTTGCCCGCCGGGGTCACCTCGATCTCGACGCCCAGCTCCTCGCGCTCCTCCTCTGCCTCTTCGTCCTCGGCGGTGGCGCTCGGCTCCTCCTCTCGCGCTGGCTGCAGGCTGACTCGCCGCAGGCGCCCCCGCCCGCCGGGGAAGAGGTGCTCGACCATCTCCTCGAAGTTCTTCGCCGTCGCCTCGAAGGTCTGCTCGAAGGCGCGCTCGATCTCGCGGTCGATGTCGCGAATCAGCGCCTCCAGCTCGCGCATCCCGCGCTCGGTGTCCTCGCGCTGCGTCTGCAGCGACTCGACGTGCTCGCGCGCCTCCTCGTACTCCTGCTCGGCCAGCGGGTTGACCGGGCCGATCTGCGCGCGACGCCGCTCGAGCCTCTCCAGCCGGCGCTCGATCTCGGCCCGCTCGTCCTCGCCGAGCGGCTGCTCAGCCGGCGCCACCTCCTCGCCGAGGCGCTCGCCGATCGCCGCCAGCTCCTTGGCGGCCTCGGCCCGCCGGTCACCGAGGTGGGCAGCCTCGACCTCCGCCTCGGTCAGCCGGTCGGACGCCGCATTCATCGCGCTCTGCAGCTCGTACTCGCGCTGCGAGCAGGCGCGCATCTCCTCGGCGATCTCGTCGCCGTCGTCCTCGCCGCCGACCACGCGCTGCTCGATCCGCTCGACCCGGGCCCGGATCGCCGCCTCGGCAGCGACCGCGGCGGCCGCGGCCCCGCGAACGTCGGCGAGCAACTCCTCTCCCGCGGCAAGCCGCTGGCGCAGCTTCTCGCGGTGGCGCTCGCCGAGCAGGCCCTCGGCCCGGCGGGCGTGGCGCAAGGCCCGCTCGGCGCCGCCGCGCACGGCCCCAAGAGCGGCCTCGCGGGCCGCCTCGCCCGCGTCCGCGGCCCGGGCCCGCGCCAGCCCGTCGCCGGCGCCGGCAAGCCCCGCCTCGATCTCCCCCAGCTCGTCCTCGAGCTTGCGCGCCCGCTCGCCGGGGGCGGCGCCGTCCCCTACGTCGAGCGTCAACGGGCCCAACTCGGTGCGCAATGCATCGAGCTCGGTCGCGATCGTCCCCTCCCGATCGCCGAGGGAAGCCGCGCGGACCGCGATTCGCTGCTGGTCGCCGCGCAGCTTGGTCAGCACGCCCCAGGCCTGCGTGCGCTCCCGGTCGCGGGCGGCGAAGCGCTCCTCGGCGGCTCGCCGCTTCTCGCTCACCTCGGCCAGACTCTTCTCCAGCGCGGTGCGCTCGGCTCGCGCCTCGGCCGCTGCCTTCTCTGCGGCCGCCGCGCGATCGGCGCCGAAGCGCAGCTCCTCGGCCACGAGCTGGCCTTTCAGCCCCAGCTCCTCGCGCTCGATCCGCGCCCCCAGCTCCGCCGCCTGCGCCTGGCGCTTCAGCGGCCGCAGCCGCGCCCGCGCCTCGCGCTCGACGTCGAGCGCGCGGTCGAGATTGTCGGCCGCGGCGCGCAGCTTCAGCTCGGCCCGGCGCCGCCGCTTGCGGTGCTTGCCGAGCCCCGCCGCCTCCTCGATCAGCAGCCGCCGCTCGCGCGGTTTGGAATGGACGATCGACTCGACCCGCCCCTGGCTGATCACCGAGTGCATCTCACGACCGAGGTTGGTGTCCGAGAGCACCTCGACCACGTCGACGAGACGGCAGCGAGCGCCGTTCAGGCGGTAGACGCCGTCGCCGCTGCGGTCGAGCGTCCGCTTCACGGCGATCTCCGAGAGCTCGGTGGCGGCGCGCCCCTCGGAGTTGTCGATCGTCACCTCGACTTCGGCGACCCGGCGCTGGCCGATGCCTTTGCCGCCAGCCGAGATCACATCCTGCATCGAGGCGCCGCGGATCGCCCCCGGGCTCTGCTCGCCCAGCGCCCAGAGCACCGCGTCGGTGATGTTCGACTTGCCCGAGCCGTTGGGGCCGACGATCACGCTGACGCCAGGCGAGAACTCGAGCTTCGCCCGCTCGGGGAACGACTTGAACCCCTTCATCTCGATCGATCTCAGATACATGGCTCGGCTCCGGTCCCTGGGCTCTCCGGGCGCACAGGCTCTCGCCTGGCTCGGACGGGATGTCCCAGGCTAGCCGTCCAGTCGCTTTAGGGCCTGCTCCGCCGCGGCCTGCTCGGCCGCCTTCTTGCTGCGGCCGACCCCCTCGCCGACTCGCTCCGATTCGACGACGGCCGCGACGTCGAACCTGCGCCGGTGCGGAGGCCCGGATTCCCCGGTCACCTCGTAGGTGACCTGCGCACGGCGGCGGGCGAGCAACTCCTGCAATGCCGACTTGAAGTCGACCCTGGTCTCGGCGGCGTGCTCGATCCGGCCCTCGAAGGCTTCGGCGATCGGCTGCGCGACCTCCTCGAAGCCGAAGGCAACCAGGCAGGCGCCGATCAACGCCTCGGTCGCCTCCGGCAGCGGACGCTCGCCGCCTAGAAGGATCTCGGCCGGGATGCCGGACTGCATACCCGACGGCTCGTTGTCGCGCAGCATCTCCGGCACCCCCAGCTCGCGCCCGACCTCGGCGCAGGAGACGCCGCGAACCGCCTGGTTGTGGATCTTGGTCAGACCGCCGGCGTCGATCCCGGGGAAGCGCTCGACCAGCTCGCGGGCGACGGCGAGCGCCAGGGCGCTGTCGCCAAGGTAGGCGAGCCGCTCGTAGGACTGCGTCCGGTCCTCGGTCCAGGAGGAGTGGGTCAGGGCCTGGGCGCGCAGCTCCTCCGGCAGCCGGGCGATCAACTTCGAGAGGGCGTCGACGCTCACGCCGGTGCGTGCTCGACCACGAACCCGACCGCGTCCCCCACCGTCGCGATCCTCGATGCCTGCTCCTCGGTGACCCGGATCCCGTAACGGTCCTCGAGCTCCATCACGAGCTCGTAGAGGTCGAGCGAGTCCGCGTCGAGGTCCTCCTTGAAGCGCGTCTGCTCGCCGATCTCAGCGGCGTCCACTTCCAGCTCCTCGGCGAGGTGATCGCGCACCAGGGTGAGGACTTCCTCGCGGGTCACAGGAGAGTTCCTATCACGCGCGGGCTTCGCCTTCACGGGCGGTCGCGAGGGCGGCGCGGCCGGCGCCCGCCTCGCGCATCAGGGCGGCGGTGCGACCGACGGCGTCGACCTCGACACAGCGCGCGGCGAGGCGCACGGCGTTGGCGATTCCCTCAGCGCCGGAGCTGCCATGGCCGACCACCGCGACTCCGTTGAGGCCAAGCAGGATCGCGCCGCCGGTCGTGTCGGGGGCCAGCTCGCGCCGCAGGCCGCCGAGCGCCGGGCGCATCAGCAGGCCGCCGAGCGCGGCGAGCGGGTTGGACCGGGCCGCACCCCGTATCGCCCCGGTCACGGCCTTCGCGGTGCCCTCCATCAGCTTCAGGGAGACGTTGCCGGTGAAGCCGTCGGTGACGACGACGTCGGCGACCGCGGCCGGCAGATCGCGACCCTCGACGTTGCCGGCGAACTCGATTCCGGACGCGGCCGAGAGCAGCTCGTGCGCCTCGGCAACCTCCTCGCGACCCTTGCCCGCCTCCTCGCCGACCGAGAGCAGGGCGACGCGCGGACGCTCGACGCCGAGCACCGCCTCGCTGAAGGCGGCGCCGAGGAAGGCGAACTGGACCAGGTGCTGGGCGCGCACGTCGACGTTGGCGCCGACGTCGAGGAAGAGGACCGGCTTGCCGGGGACGGGGAGCTGGACAGCGAGCGCCGGCCGCTGCACCCCTTTGAGGCGGCGCAGGCCGAAGGTGGCCGCCGCCATCGTCGCCCCGGTCGAACCCGGGCTGACGATCGCCTGCGAGCCGCCGTCGGCGACGTCGGCCACGGCTCGCACAACCGACGCCTCCCGCTTCTCGCGCACGGCGGAGACCGGGTTCTCCTCATTGCCGATCCAGCCCTCGGTCGGGATCACCTCGACGCCCTCGGTTCCGCTCAGCGACAGCTCATCCGGCGGCCCGAAGACCCTGACCCGGATTCCATCGGCGGCGGCCATCCGCGCGCCCTCGGCCAGCACATCGAAACCCTGCTCTGCGCCGAACCCGTCGAGGGCGACGGTGACGCCCACGGCTACTCGGCGTCGTCAGGCGATGGAGCCGTCGTCGGATCGACGACTTTGTGCACGATCACCTCGCGCCCGGCGTAGGTGCCGCAGGTCGGGCAGACCCGGTGCGGCAGGCGGGGGCTGTGGCAGCGCGGGCAGCTATTGAGGCGGGCCTTACCGGCCTTGTGCTGGGCGCGCCGCTTGTCGCGCCGGGCGCTCGAGGTTCTCTTCTTGGGGACTGCCATGAGTTGCGGGATGGTACCTGGTGATGGGCGTATTGGCGCGCGGGTCCTGTCGCGGCGGTCTTCCCCCATGTGCTCGGGCGCCGGACGTGCCGGTCCCCAGGTGTCATTTAAGGCATCTACAGACCGGCACGTCCATCGCCCTGCGCTATGGGGGACCCCCTGCCACCGCGCCCCCCGCGCGAGAAGCGCTACTCGTAGATGGCTCTGATCACTGCCAAGTCATCCGCTCGCCACGTGACCTCGCCGCCGGACCAGGCCAGGAGGTTTTGGAGCTCTTGTGACTCGAAAGCATCGCCGATGACCAGCGAGCGGGAGTGCTCCTTTACACGGCGGCAGAGCGCCTCCAGCTGGTCGTCGGACAGGTCGCCCATCGAGAGGACGGAGATGACGAGGTCCCAGGGGCCGTCGGGGAGCGGGTCCTCCATGCGGGCGAGCTGGACGTCGTCGTAGGTCTGGCGCGCGCGGAAGACCATGTCGGGGCTCGCATCGAGGCCGATCACCCAGGCGTCGGGGTAGGCGTCGAGCAGGCGGTTGGTCGTCTCCCCGGTCCCCATCCCAAGCTCCAGCACGCGCTCGGGCGGAAACGGGATCGCGGCGATCGCCTCCTCCTGCAGCTCGTCGTAGCGCGGCACCTGCGTGCGGATGCGCTCCAGGTAGACCTCGGGTGTCCAGTCGAATCGATTCATTCCGTAACCTCGTCAAGCACCGCTGACTTCGTCGAAAGGTATGCATATGCACCCCAAACGACAAAGTCACCGGGCAGACTTTAAGGCGGCCGGCGGAAGCGGAGGAGGGGCAATGGCAGAAGCGTCCACGACGATCGACCTCACACGACTCTCGCTTTCCCACGGAGAAGGTCGCCGGGTCGAGCTGCCGGTGCGATTGGAGCCGCTGGAGCTGGGTGGCCAGTCCTACGCGGTGGTACCGCCGGAGGTTGAGGCGCTGCTCGACGTCTCCCGCCACAGCAGCGGCTACGCGTTCCGGCTGCGCTTCCCGCTGCGGATCGAGGGCCCCTGCATGCGCTGCCTGGCCGACGCCGAGCTGCAGACCGAGGTCGACGCTCGCGAGGTCTCCCAGGAGGGAACCGAGGACGAAGAGCTGCGCAGCCCCTACGTCGCCGACGACGAGCTCGACCTTGGCCGCTGGGCCCACGACGCCGCCGTCCTCGCGATCCCGACCCAGTTCCTCTGCCGCCCCGACTGCGCCGGCCTCTGCCCCGTCTGCGGCGAATCCCTCAACGACGCCGACCCGGCCGAACACGAACACAGCTCCAGCCCGGACCCGCGCTGGGCCAAGCTGAGCCAGCTCAAGCTCGACGAGTAGCTAAGCCTGCTCGTCGAGCTCGGCGACGGGCTGCTCTTCGTCCCGCCCAGCGAGCCGGTCTCGCCCACGCTGGACGGCGGCGAGGAACTTCTGCAGGTTGACCTCGAGCGTGTTGAGGATCTCGTCGGCGTAGTCCTCGGCGCCGAGCCGGATCTCACGCTCACGCGTGCGGGCGTCCTCGACGATCTCGTCGGCGGCCCGCTCGGCCTGCTTGGTGACCTCCTCGTCGGAGATCAGCCGGGCCTGCTGCTCGCGCGCCTCGCGCACGATGCGCTCGGCCTCGCGCTTGGCCTCGGCAAGCATCTCCTGGCGCTCCTTGACGATCCAGCGCGCCTGCTTGATCTCCTCGGGGATCGTGGCCCGCATCTGGTCGAGCAGGTCGTAGATCTCCTCGCGATCGACGCGAACCTGGTCCGTGAGAGGCACCGGCCGGGCGTTGTGCACGACATCGTCGAGCTTGTCTATGAGAACGAGAACGTCCATCAGCAGGTCGTAAGCCTACGTGTAAGAGGCGATTTCGGTGAGGAAACCGTTATTTCCTCGCCTTTTTGCAAGCTGTCGCCCACTCTCCTCTGGGCGGGAGCCTACCTGGCGGGCAGGCGGTCCGCCATCGCGGCGGCAACCGGTCCGGGCACCAGATCGGAGACGTCGCCGCCGAAGGTGGCCATTTCCTTCACCCCGGTGGAGGAGAGAAAGCTGTACTGAGGCGAGGCGATCATGTAGATGCTCTCGATGCCGGGGTCGAGCTTGCGGTTGAGCTGCGCCATCTCGAACTCGTACTCGAAGTCGGAGATCGCGCGCAGACCCTTGACGATTGCGCTGGCGCCGAGTTCGCGAGCGAACTCGACCAGGAGGTTGGAGAAGATCCGCGCCTCGACGTTGGCGAGGCTCGCGGTCGCCTCTTCGATCAGGCCCTTGCGCTCCTCGGCGGTGAAGAGCGTCTTCTCCTTGCGCATCGGGTTGTTGACGACCCCGACGACGACGCGCTCGAAGACCTGCGAGCTGCGGGTGATGATGTCGATGTGGCCGTTGGTGACCGGGTCGTAGCTGCCCGGGCAGACCACGGTGCCGTTGCGCTCCGGCATCAGCCCTCCTCCCCGTAGATCGAGACGTCGGCGGCACCGTAGCGCCGCTGGCGCAGGCGCGGCAGGGATTCGATCGCCAGCCGCCGGCGCGCGCCGCTCTCGACGACCGCCCGGCCGCCAGGCGCGAGCAAAGCCGAAAGATGGGTGTCGATATCCCGTCCCACGCGGTCGGCGAGTCTATACGGGGCATCGACGAAGACCAGGTCGAAACCGGAACCGGAGTCGTCCTCGTTGCGCTCCGCCAACCAGCGAGGGGCGTCGGCGCGAACCAGCTCCGCCCGCTCGCTGAGGCCGAGCCGCTCGACGTTGCCGAGCGCGGCGCGCGTGTCGCGGTCGACGAGGGTCGCGTGCGCCGCGCCGCGGGACAGCGCCTCGATCGCCAGCGCGCCCGTCCCGCAGTAGAGGTCGAGGACCCGCGCCCCCACCACCCGCTCGCCGAGCACGGAGAAGATCGCCTCCCGCGCCCGCTCCGAGGTCGGCCGCACCTTCCAGCCGCGCGGCGCGACCAGCCGCCGTCCCCCCAGCTCTCCGCCGACTACGCGCACATCCCCTCCCCGGACGTGCCGGTCCTACGGTGACTTTTTAGGCACCTGGGGACCGGCACGTCACAGTGGTATCGGGTCGGAGGCGCCGGCGCCGAAGCGGCGACGGGCGGCCTCGAGCAGGGGACCGAGCTCGGGCGCGTCGAGCGAGCCGTGGCGGCGCAGCAGGCCGAGGACCTCGTCGCGGGCCGCCTCGAGCGTCGCGCCGTCCTCGGGCAGCTCGGCGACGGCGAAGCGGGGCAGGCCGCTCTGCCGGGTTCCGAGCACCTCGCCCTCGCCGCGCAGGTTGAGGTCGATCTCGGCCAGCCTGAAGCCGTCGCTCTCGCGGGTGACGGCCTGCAGACGGCGACGGGCCATCTCGCCGGCGTCTTCGGCGAAGAGCAGGCAGATCGACTCGTGCTCGCCGCGGCCGACGCGGCCGCGCAGCTGGTGCAGCTGGGAGACGCCGAAGCGCTCGGCCCCCTCGATCACGATCACGGTCGCGTTGGCGACGTCGATCCCGACCTCGATCACGGTCGTCGCCACGAGCACGTCGGTGTCGCCGACGGCGAAGGCCTCCATCGCCGCGGCCTTGTCCGTCGAGTGCATCTGGCCGTGGATGACGCCGACGGCGAAGTCGCGCAGCTCGCCGGCGGCCAAGCGCTCCGCCTCGACCTCGGCGGCGCGTCCCTGCAGCTTCTCGGACTCCTCGACCAGCGGGCAGACGACGTAGGCCTGGCGCCCCTCGCGCAGCTGGCCGCGGATGAACTCGTAGGCGCCGGCCCGCTCGTCCTCGCCGACGATCCTCGTCGCCACCGGCTTGCGCCCCGCGGGAAGCTCGTGCAGAGCGGTCGTGTCGAGATCGCCGTAGACCGTCAGCGAGAGCGTGCGCGGGATCGGCGTCGCCGTCATGTGCAGGACGTGCGGCGCCATGCCCTCGACCCCCTTCGAGTCGAGCGCCTTGCGCTGGCGCACCCCGAAACGGTGCTGCTCGTCGACCACGCAGACCCCGAGCCGCGCGAATCGCACGTCCGGCTCGATCAGCGCATGGGTGCCGACGATCAGGCCCAGCTCCCCGCTCGCGAGCCGGTCGAGGTATTCCCGCCGCCGCGCCGCTTTCGTCGCCCCCGTCAGCAGCGCGAACGGCGTCGCCTCCTCCGCCAGCAGCCTCCCCAGCGTCGCCGCGTGCTGCTCGGCCAGTGTCTCCGTCGGCGCCATCAACACTCCCTGGAACCCGGCTTCGAGCGCCCGCAACATCGCGTACACGGCGACGACGGTCTTGCCGCTCCCGACCTCCCCCATCAGCAGCCGCTGCATCGGCTCGCCCGAGTCGAGGTCGGCGTCGATCTCGTCGAACGCCTTGAGCTGATCCTTCGTCGGCTCGAACGGCAGCGACTCCAGCCATCGCCCCACCTGCTCCCCTGGCTTCCCCAGCCGCGGCGCCGGCCGCGCCACCCGATGCGACCGCTTTCGCGTCGCCAGGATCGCCTGGTAGAGGAAGAGCTCTTCGAAGCGCAGCCGCTCCCGCGCGACCTCGACTTCCTCGGCCGTCTCGGGGAAGTGCATCGCCTTGACCGCGTCGGCGACGCCGGCGAGCCCGTAGCGCAACCGCATCTCGGCCGGAAGAGCCTCGGGCAAGTTGCCCACCCATCGAATCGCCTGCTCCATCCAGTCGCGAATGCGCGCCGCCTTCAGCTGCTCGGTTGCCGGATGAACCGGGACGAGACCGCTCGACCGCGGATCCTGTCGCGGGGGAGGGGGGGCACTGCGGGCGGGCCACGGTCCGTCCTCGACCCCCCCATCCCCCGCGCCACCCGCGGAAGGAAGGAACTCGTATTCGGCGACCGTGAACCCCCGTTTGCCCACCGAGCCTGTCAGGAGCAGCGGAACGCCCGGCGTGAGCTTTTGGGCAACCCACGGTTGGTTGAACCACGTCGCGCGAATAGTCCCGCTTTCGTCCCCGACCTTCGCTCCCACGAAGGTCAACCCGCGGCGTCGGAAAGGGCGAGACGCGCTACCCAGAACTTCAACGGAGATCGTCGCTTTCTGCCCTTGTTGCAAGCTCGCCACGGAAACCACGGTGAGGTCGCGGTGCCGGTGCGGGAAGCGAAGGAGCAGGCCGCCGACGGTCGCGATGCCCGCGGCCTCGGCCGCTTCGGCGGTCCTGGGGCCGACCCCCTCGAGGGCCTGCAGCGACATATCCAGCGCGCTCGGTCGCGGCCAGCGGACGGGCGCGTCGCGAAGCTCTCTGGGGCTCAACTCATCGGTGCTCGCGAACGAACGCACTACTGTGCCGCGAGCAGCCACCAGTAGCTTGGCTGGCCGCCCTCGTGGGTCTCGATCTCGACGCCGTCGGGCACGTGGGGGTCGAGGTCGTCCAGGGCTATCGGCGCCTCGGCGCCGGCGATCACGGTGACGATCTCGGCGTCCGCGGCGAGCGTCTCGATCGTCGCGGCGAGGGTCGATCCAGCCCCGCCCCAGGCGACGATCTCGCCTTCGGCAAAGCCGACCGCGTCGCCCTTGCGAAAACGGCCCCGCGCGTCGTCGCGCGCCGCCGGCGCAATGCCGCCGTCGGCGACCGTGCCGAGCACCTCGGCCAGCCGCTCGGCGTTCTCTGCGGAGTCGGCCTCGGGGTCGAGCTCGACCAGGGCGAGCAGGCTCTTCTGCAGCGAGGTCGCAGGCACCACTCGCGCCGGCTTCTCGGAGAGCTTGCAGGCCTCCTCGGCGGCCATCACGACGTTCGAGGAGCTGGGGAAGACCAGCACCTCCTCGGCGGGCACCTCGTGGATGCCGGCGAGCAGCTCATAGGTCGAGGGGTTGAGCGTCTCGCCGCCGTGGACGACGTGGGCGCCAAGCTCCGTGAACAGACGCTCGAGGCCCTCGCCCGCGGCCACCGCGAGCGCCCCGGTGCGCCCGGCTTCGAGCCGCGCCTCCCGCTCGGCGATCTGCTCGCGCATGTCGGCGACGTCGAGGTTGGTGACCTCGCCGGCGTCCTCGAACAGCGCGACCGCGGCCTCGGGCTCGTCGGTGTGGACGTGGACCTTGAGCGTCGCCTCGTCGCCGACGACGAGGACCGAGTCGCCGAGACCCTCGAGCCGGGGCAGGAACTCCCTGCTGTTGAGAGCGTCGCCCGAGACGATGAAGTTGGTGCAGTAGCGATAGCGGCTGTCCTCGTGATGGGGGCGGCTGAGCCGCGGCGCCTCGTGGTGGGCGACCTCCGGCGCGGACGCGTCCCCGTCGCCGCGCAGGCCGGCGACGACGCCGGCGAGGATCAGCACGAGGCCGTAGCCGCCGGCGTCGACGACTCCCGACTCGCGCAGCACGTCGAGCTGCTCGGGGGTGCGCTCGACGGCGCGCTGCCCGTCGGCGATCGCCCTCTCCAGCACCTCGGCGAGCACCGCGTCCTGCTCGGCGTCGGAGACGCCCCGGTCGAGGCGCTGTTTCTCGGCATCGAGGTGGGCGAGCTGGCGGGCGATCGAGTGGGCCATCTCGCGGAAGACGGTCAGCATCGTCCCCTCGGCCGGCTCGCGCACCGAGTCGTAGGCGGCGTCGGCGGCGCTGGCGAAAGCGGATGCGACCAGCACCGGGTCGATCAGCTCGCCCGGGCGGCTGGCCAGCTCCTCGGCGGCGCCGCGCACGATCTGACTGAGGATGACACCCGAGTTGCCGCGCGCACCCATCAGCGCCGCCCGCGCCAGTGCCTGCACGAGCTGGGTGCGGCCGACCTCGTCGACCTCGAGATCGTCGAGGTGGTCGAGCTCCTCCATCACGGCCCGCATCGTCATCGCCATGTTGTCGCCGGTGTCGCCATCGGCGACCGGGAAGACGTTGAGGTCGTTGACCTCCTGGCGGCGGGCCTCCAGATGCGCGTAGGCCGAGCTGATGACGCGCCGGAAGCGCACGATCGAAGGGTCGGGCATCGCCCCGAAATCTATCCCCAGGGCCGGGCCGACCGGTTCGCTACGGTGGCCCGTCCATGCGACGCCTCGGCAGCTGGACCACGACCCACCGCAAGACCGTGATCCTCGGCTGGGTCGCGGCCCTGGTCCTCGTCGGCTTCCTCGCCGCATCGGCCGGAACGTCGTTCTCGGAAAACTTCAAGCTGCCGTCCTCCGACTCCCAGCGGGCTGTCGAGCTGCTGGAAAAGCGCTTCCCGGCCCAGTCGGGCGAAACGGCGTCGATCGTCTTCCGCGCCCCCGCCGGGGTCGAGGCGCCGCGGGTCAGGCGGGCGATGTCGCGCGCCTTCGCCGCGACCGAACGCGTCCCGCATGTGACCGGCGTCGCCAGCCCCTACGCGGGCGGCGGCGATGCCGCGATCGCACCCGACGACAAGATCGCCTACGCGACGATCCAGTTCGACCAGCAGGGCGACGAGCTGCAGAAGGAGACGGTGGAAGAGGCGATGGCGCCGGCCCAGGCCGCAGCCGGGCCGGGGCTGCAGGTCGAGTTCGGCGGCCAGCCGATCGAGACGGTGCGCCAGGGAGAAGAAGAAGGCGACACCTCGTTCAAGATCGGGCTCGGGGCGGCGATCGTGATCCTGCTCTTCACCTTCGGCTCGGTGGTCGCGATGGGGCTGCCGGTCGTCACAGCGCTCTTCGCACTCGGCGTCGGCCTCAGCCTCGTCACGCTCGGCACCCACGTCCTCGACACGGCCGACTTCGCCCCGCAGCTTGCGGCGATGATCGGTCTCGGCGTCGGCATCGACTACGCGCTCTTCATCCTCACTCGCTTCCGCAACGGGCTCGACGAAGGGCTCGACCCCCAGCCGGCGGCGGTGCGGGCGATCGACACCGCCGGGCGCGCGGTCCTCTTCGCCGGCCTGACCGTGATCATCTCGCTGCTGGGGATGCTGCTGCTCGGCGTCACCTTCCTCTACGGCGTCGCGGTCGCCGCGGCGCTGGCGGTCGCGATGACGATGATCGCGGCGCTAACGCTGCTGCCGGCGCTGCTGACGATCGCGGGCCGGCGAGTCGACCGCCTGCGGCTGCCGGGGCTCGGAAAACGGCGCGCCATCGACGAGCTGGAGAAGAGCCGCTGGTACGGCTGGAGCAGCTGGATCCAGCGCCACCCGGTCGTCGCCCTCGTGCTCTCCGGGGGCTTCCTGATCGCGCTCTGCATCCCGGCGCTCTCGCTGCGGCTCGGCTCCAGCGACGCCGGCCTCGACCCGGCCGGGACGACCACGCGCGAGGCCTACGACCTGCTCGCCGAGGGATTCGGGCCGGGCTTCAACGGAGCCTTCCAGGTGGTCGCCAAGCTGCCGGCCAAGGGCGAGGACGCGGTGCTGGTGGCGCTGCGCCGCGAGGCCGAAGAAGACCCGGGGGTGGCCGCGGCCTCGCCGCCGATCCTCAACCCGAGCGGCGAAGTGGGGACGATCCAGGTCTACCCGACCACCTCGCCGCAGAGCGAGGCGACGACGCAGCTGCTCGACCGGCTGCGCGACAAGGTGATCCCGCCGGCCGAGCAGCGCACCGGGGCGACCGTCTACGTCGGCGGCATCACCGCGATCTTCGAGGATTTCGGCAACGTGCTGACCGAGAAGCTGCCGCTCTTCATCGGCGTCGTCGTCCTGCTCTCGGCATTGCTGCTGATGACCGTCTTCCGCTCGATCCTGGTGCCGCTGAAGGCGATGCTGATGAACCTGCTCTCGATCGGCGCGGCGTTCGGACTCGTCGTCGCCGTCTTCCAGTGGGGCTGGCTAGGGAGCGCGATCGGACTCGACGGGACCGGCCCGATCGAGTCCTTCCTCCCCGTCTTCCTCTTCGCGATCGTCTTCGGGCTCTCGATGGACTACGAGGTCTTCCTGATGTCTCGCATCCACGAGGAATGGGAGGCGACCCACGACGAGCAGCGCGCAGTCACCCGCGGCCTTGCCCTCACCGGCCGCGTGATCACGGCGGCGGCGGCGATCATGGTCACCGTCTTCGCCTCCTTCATGATCGGCGAAGACCGCATCATCAAGCTCTTCGGCCTCGGCCTCTCGGCCGCCGTCCTGATCGACGCCGTCGTCATCCGCACCGTGCTCGTGCCGGCGATCATGCAGCTCTTCGGCCCGCGCGCCTGGTGGCTACCGGCCTGGCTCGACCGCCTCCTTCCCCGCATCCACGTCGAGCCGCAAGAGGCGCCGCCCGCCCAGGCGGGCGGGGGCGTGCATCCGATCGCCGAGCCGGCTCTGGGCGAGTCGGAGATCTGACTCGGGCTTGGGGAGGGGTGGGCTGTCCGGTGTCCCTCCCCCGGAGGCCGTCGCGCAGCTGAGTCGTCCCTAAAGGTCCAGGCGTTGCTTCATGCTCTTATCGCTCGCGAGCTTGTCCTGACAGCGGCCGTTCTAGGGGTTGCCGGTGGTTGACCTGCAGGCGAATGTCGCGAAGCGGCCGACGCAGTCTGTCTCCAGGCGCGGCGCAGCCGCGCACTCAAATTGTCGCTACGCGAGCGCAGCTCGCGTGCGACATCAATTTGCCGGCAGGCCAACCACCGGCAACCCTCGACACAGCCGCGAAGCTCAGGCGGCCTTGGTGACCTTGTTGGCCTTGAGGCAGCGCGTGCAGACGTAGGTGCGCAGCTTGCGCCCGTTCTCCTGAATCCGCACCTTTTGCAGGTTCGGATCGAAGCGCCGCTTGGTCGCGACCATCGAGTGGCTGCGCGACTGGCCGAACGCCGGCTTCTTGCCGCAGCTGTGGCATACCTTGGCCATCGGGTCGGGGATGGTAGCGTGACCGCTGGTTAGCTAAGTAGACTAACTAGAGGACGCGCAACGACTTCCACCCCGAGGGGGGAGAGAGATGGCCGCTGAGGACTTGGACAGCGTGAACATGCACGAAGCGAAGACGCAGCTTTCGCGGCTGGTCGCCCGGGTCGAGGGCGGCGAGCAGATCATGATCACGCGCGCCGGCAAGCCGGCGGCAAAGCTGGTGCCGGTGCCTCGAGAAGAGAAGAAGGGCGAGCGCAAGCTCGGGGGCTGGAAAGGAAAGGCGCGAGTGCCGTCGGACGAGGAGTGGCGCAAGATGGACGAAGAGATCGAGCAGATGTTCGAGGAAAGCGAGATCTTCCCCGGCGAAAACGAGAGGCGCAACCCGAGTTGAGGCTGCTCCTCGATACCAACGTATTGATATGGATCCTCACGACCCCAGAGCGACTTTCGGAGGCAGCAACGGTCGCGATTCGAGACCGCGGGAATGACATATTCGTCAGCATGGCCAGCCCCTGGGAGATCTCGATCAAGAAAGCGCTAGGGAACCTGAGTCTGCCGGACGACCTGGAGAGCCAACTGGCCGATGAAAACTTTGAGCTCCTTCAGATCTCGATGCTCCACACGCGCGCAGTCGAGACCCTTCCGCATCACCATCGCGACCCTTTTGACCGCATGCTGATCGCCCAAGCGCAGGTCGAGCAACTGACTCTGGTCACATCCGACAGGATGATGCGGCGTTACCCCGTCGCAACGATGCCGGTCTAGCCGTCGCGGCTGCGCCAGCTGTACGGGTTGACCTCTTGTTTGAGCAGCGCCATGCGGGCGACGGTGAGGGCGGCGTTGCGGCCCTGGTCGCGCTTGCCGCCACCGGCACGGGCGAGGGCCTGCTCCATCGTGTCGCAGGTGATCACACCGAAGGAGCAGGGGACGCCGGTTTCCAGCTGCACGTCCTGGATGCCGCGGGCGGCCTCGGCGCAGACGAAGTCGTAGTGGTCTGTCTCGCCGCGGATCACGACGCCGAGGCAGGCGACGCCGTCGATCGCGCCGGTGGTCGCGTGCAGCTTGGCCGCGAAGGGCAGCTCGTACGCGCCCGGGACCGAGACCTCGCTGACCGAGTCCGCTGGCACGCCGGCCAGCTCGAAGCCTTCGCGAGCTCCCGCCAGCAGCCGTTCCGCCAGGTCCTCGTAGAAGCGACCGACGCAGACGGCGAAGCGCCGTCCCGCCAGCTCCGCCCTCTCCTCGTCGCTGAAGGCCTCGAGGAAGGCGCCCGACTCAGCCACCCGCGGCCTCGCCCTCGCCGGCGGCGTCGCGCTCGTCCTCGTCGCGGATCATCTCCTCGTCGAAGGCCAGGCCCTGGTGATGCAGCGAGTGGCCCATCTTGTCGCGCTTGGCCCGCAGGTAGGCCTCATTGTGGGCGTTGGGCGCCGACTCGATCGGCACCTGCTCGCTGACCGAGAGGCCGTAGCCCTCGAGGCCGACGATCTTCTTCGGGTTGTTGGTGAGGATGCGGATGCTGGTCAGGCCGAGGTCGCCAAGGATCTGGGCGCCGATCCCGTAGTCGCGCAGGTCGGCGGGCAGACCGAGCTTGAGGTTGGCCTCGACCGTGTCGACCCCCTCCTCCTGCAGCTTGTAGGCGCGCAGCTTGTTGAGCAAGCCGATGCCGCGCCCCTCTTGCGAGAGGTAGAGGAGCACGCCGCGGCCCTCGCGCTCGATCTGGGTCAGCGCCGCGACCAGCTGCTCGCCGCAGTCGCAGCGCATGCTGTGGAAGACGTCGCCGGTCAGGCACTCGCTGTGGACGCGGACGAGCACGTTCTCGGCGCCGTCGACGTCGCCCTTGACCATCGCCACGTGGTGCTTGTCGTCGACCAGCGAGCGGTAGCCGACCGCGGTGAAGTCGCCGAACTCGGTCGGCAGCGCGGTCGAGACGACGCGTTCGACCAGCTTCTCGGTGCGGCGCCGGTAGGCGATCAGCTCGGCGACCGTGACCATCTTCAGGCCGTGGCGCTCGCAGTAGGGGATCAGGTCGGGAACGCGGGCCATCGTGCCGTCGTCGTTCATCACCTCACAGATCACACCGGCGGGCGTGAGGCCGGCGAGGCGGGCGAGGTCGACGCTTGCCTCGGTGTGGCCGGTGCGCTCGAGCACGCCCCCGTCCTTGGCGCGCAGCGGGAACATGTGACCGGGGACGACGATGTCGCGCGGGCCGGAGTTGGCGTCGATCGCGACCTGGATCGTGTGGGCACGGTCGTGGGCCGAGATGCCGGTGCTGACGCCGCCCGCGGCCTCGATCGTGACCGTGAAGGCGGTCTGCAGCGGCGCCTCGTTCTTGGCCGCCATCAGGTTGAGGCCAAGCTGCTCGCAGCGCTCTGCGGTGAGCGCCAGGCAGATCAGCCCGCGCGCCTCCTTGGCCATGAAGTTGACCGCCTCGGGCGTGGCGAACTGGGCGGCCATCACCAGGTCGCCCTCGTTCTCGCGGTCCTCGCCGTCGCAGACGACGACCATGCGGCCGCGGCGGATCTCCTCGATCGCCTCCTCGATCGTCGCGAACGGGCTCTCGCCCGCCCCGCGCTCGATCTGCTCTGTCTCCTGCGGCTCCGTCATCTGGCTCACGGCTGCTCCTTTCCACCGAATGGTGCCATCAATCGCTCCACGTACTTGGCCACCACGTCACACTCGACGTTGATCTTGTCCCCCGGCGCGGCCTCGCCGAGGTTGGTCCGCTCCAGGGTCTCGGGGATCAGGGAAACAACAACCCAAGAATCGCCCAAATCCGCAACCGTGAGGCTGACCCCGTTGAGCGCGATCGAGCCCTTGGCGACCACGTAGCGCAGCAGCTCCGGACCGAGCTGCACGCGCAGGCGCCGCGCGAATCCGTCCTCCTCGACCGCCAGTACCTCCCCCACCCCGTCGGCGTGCCCCTGGACGATGTGTCCGCCGAGACGGTCGGAGGCCTTCATCGCGAGCTCGAGGTTGACGCGAACTCCCGTATCCAAGCGTCCGAGCGCGGTCACGGTCAGCGTCTGGTTCATCGCCTCGGTCTCGAAGCCATCGGAGCTGACGGCCGTGGCGGTCAGGCAAACGCCGTTGACGGCGACCGAATCGCCCTCGGCGATTTCCGGCGCCAGCTTCGTCGCGATCCGTAGCGTCGCGCCGTCGGCGCTCTTCTCAACCGATTCGACCGTCCCTATGTCCTCGACGAGGCCCGTGAACATCCTCACCACTCCTTGAACCGGGCCGTAATCAAGACGTCATCCCCGACCGTCTCAACACTGTGAGACAGGGCGTTCAAACGGGTGAGCTCTGTCTCCTGAGACGGAGGAGCACTGCGAGCGGGATCGTCCTCAACGCTCAGGGCCACACTCCCTGGTTGAAGGCTGGGCGCAACAAAGGTCCTCGCCTCGTCGATCTCATCGGCTGCGGCAAACGCCCCGGCAAGCCCCAGCCCCCCCTCGAGGAAAAGGCTGGTCACCCCGCGACGACCGAGGCTCGAGAGCACGTCGGGAAGCTCCGCACAGACGAGAACGTCGGCACCTGCCTGGCGCAGGGCCTCTGCGTGGAGCGCATGGGGGGAAACGACCACGAGCACCGGCGACTGGTCGAGCGTCTTGATCAACTGCGAATCGAGCGGCAGCCGCGCCGAACGATCAAACACAACCCTGACCGGCTGCCGAACCTCGCTTCCGGTGCGCTTTTCCCCCTCATATCGGGGCAAAGGCGCACCGGAAGGGGTGGGGCGGGCGGTGAGCAGCGGGTCGTCGGCGAGGACGGTGCCGATACCGACGGCCATCGCGTCCGATTCGGCGCGCCAGCGGTGGACAAGCTCGCGGCTGCGCTGGCCGGAGATCCAGGGCGAGTCGCCCGGCGCCGTGGTCGTGCGGCCGTCAAGCGACATCGCCAGCTTCAGGGTGACCAGGGGAAGGCCGGTGCGGGCGTGCTTGCGGAAGGGTTGGTTCAGAAGTCGCGCGGCTGTGGCCTCCGCCCCGCTTGCGAACTCGACCTCGATGCCGCCGTCGCGCAGGATGCCCGGCCCGCGCCCGGACGCCTTCTCGCTCGGATCGTCGGACGCGATCACTACGCGTGCGATCCCCACCGCGAGGATCGCCTCGACGCATGGCGGCTGCCTGCCCGTGTGGGCGCAGGGCTCCAGAGTCACGTACATCGTCGCCCCCGCCGGGTCCTCCCCACGCCTCTCGCAATCCTCCAACGCCGCCCGCTCCGCATGAAGGTCGCCCAACTCCGCGTGCCACCCCTCGCCGATCACATCTCCGTCACGCACCACGACGGCGCCAACGAGGGGGTTGGGGCTGACGCGCCCCCGACCCCTCTCCGCGAGCTTGAGAGCTTGCGAGAGGTGACTCCGATCCGCGGCTGTGAGCAGGGAGTTCATCGACTGACTGACTAGTCAATCAATAGCTTACCGACCCGGGCCAGGCTATCTGTGACGTTCCTCGCGCGGGTGGCGCGGCGGCAGGGGGGCCCACAGCGCAGGACGTGCCGGTCCCTCGGTGCCATAAAGGGCACCTCTGACCCGGCACGTCCGAGCACATGGGGGAAAGTGCCGCGACAGGACCCGCGGGCCGACCACGCTCGCGGATACCCTGACCCCTCTCCCATGAAGCTGATCGTCCAGATCCCCTGCCTGAACGAGGAAGCGACCCTTCCCGCGACGATCGCCGACATCCCACGCCAGATCCCGGGCATCGACGAGGTCGAGCTGCTGGTGATAGACGACGGCTCGACCGACCGCACGGTCGAGGTCGCGCGTGAGCATGGCGTCGAGCACATCGTCCGCCTGACCAACAACAAGGGGCTCGCAGCGGGCTTTCAGGCGGGCCTCGACGCCTGTCTCAAGCTCGGCGCCGACGTGATCGTCAACACCGACGCCGACAACCAGTACAAGGGCGCCGACGTCGCCAAGCTGGTGGCGCCGATCCTCGCCGGCGAGGCCGACATCGTCGTCGGCGACCGCCAGGTGAGCGAGATCGAGCACTTCTCGGGGACGAAGAAGCGGCTGCAGCATCTCGGCAGCTGGGTCGTGCGCCGGCTCTCGGGCACCGAGATCGCCGACACGACCTCGGGCTTTCGCGCCTACAACCGCGAGGCCGCCATCGGCCTGCTCGTCGTCGACAACTTCACCTACACGCTGGAGAGCCTGATCCAGGCGGGCAAGCAACTGCTCGCCGTCGACCAGGTCGAGGTCGGCACCAACCCGCAGACGCGCGAGTCGCGCCTCTTCGGATCGACCGGCGCCTACGTGCGCCGCAACGCGCTCTCGATCCTGCGCATCTACGCCCGCTACGAGCCGCTGCGCGTCTTCACCGGCGCCGGCCTCGTCGTCGGCCTGCTGGCACTCGCCGCCTGGCTGCCCTTCCTGCTCGACTGGATCCTCAACGGGGACAGCACCGGCCATGTCCAGTCGCTGATCCTCGGCGCCGTCCTCTTCATCGCCGCGATCCAGCTCGTCGCCCTCGGCGTGATCGGCGACCTGCTCGCCGGCCAGCGGGTGATGACGCAGCGCGTCTTCGAGCGCGTCCGCCGGGTCGAGCTGACGCTCGGCGTCGAGCCCTCGCACTACGAGCGCGGTTGATGCGGCGCTCAACGACGGCGACCGCCGATTACGGCCGGACCGCCAGCTTCCTCGCGATCGGCGTCGGCCTCACCGGCGTCATCACCTACGTCTACTTCTTTATCGCGTCGCACGTGCTCTCCAAGCCCGACTACGGGCAGATCACGGTGCTCTGGTCGGCCGTCTTCATCACGATCTCGACCCTCTACCGGCCGGTCGAACAGCTGCTCTCGCGGCACATCTCCGAACACCTGGTCAAGGGAGAGGCGATCCGCGGCACGACCCGCAACGCGGCGACGATCCAGCTCGGCCTGGCGATGCTCTTCGCGGTCCTCGCCCTCGCCCTGCGGGGCCCGATCCAGGACGACCTGCTCGAGGGCAACGAAACCCTCTACTGGGTCTACTTCTCCGCCGTCCTCTTCTACGCGGCGAGCTACTTCGCCCGCGGCTTCCTCGCCGGCGTCAAGCGCTTCGGCCTCTTCACGGCGCTGATCCTCTCCGAGTCCTGCTTCCGCACCCTCTTCGCGGCGCTCGTCGCGGTCAGCCTGCTCGAAGGCCAGTCGGCGGTGGCGATCGGAATCGTCGCCGCGCCCTCGCTCAGCCTGATGGTGGTGCCGCTCGCCTTCGCCCGCCGTGCCCGCACCGCGCCGGCGGCGGCGCCCGCCGCCAAGGGCGCCTCGGTCTCGGTCGCGCACGGGACCGGCTTCGCCGCAGGGGTACTGGTGATCATGTTCAGCGAACAGGCCTTCCTCAACGCCGGGCCGCTCGTCGTGCGGGCGCTCGACGGCGCCGCGGCGGCCGGCTTCATCTTCAACGTGCTGATGCTGGCGCGGGCGCCGCTGCAGCTCTTCCAGGCGGTCTCGACAAGCATCCTCCCCCACCTCACCGGCCTGCATACCAGCGAGGAGCCCGGCAGCGAGGACGAATTCCACCGCTCGGTGCGGGTGGTGCTGCTCGGCATCCTCGCCTTCACCGCGCTGATGGCGCTGATCGTCCTCGTCGCCGGGCCGCAACTGATGCAACTCGCCTTCAGCAAGAAGTTCAGCTACGACCGCGCCGAACTGCTCGTCGTCGCCGCCGGCACCGGCCTCTACCTCTCCTCGGTCACCGTCAACCAGGCCTGCGTCGCCCAGGGGCAGGTGCGGCGCGCGGCGGCGCGCTGGATCGCCTGCGCGGCGCTCTTCGTCGGCTGGAACTTCGTGCCGCTGGTCGGCGACGAGTTCCACCGGGTCGAGATCGGCTTCACCCTCGCCGCCGCGGTCCTCTTCGGCCTGCTCTACCTGATCTACCGTCGCCCGCGCGAACGCGCCGAGGACGTGCCAGCCCCAGGCTCCCCCGAGGAGCTGGAAATGCAGCTGGCGGCGGTCGACGAGAACACTTAGGGGACGATGGCCGGGCACGACGCCGAGCTGATCCTGATCGGCGGCGCCCTGCTCGCGTTGGCGATCGCCTCGGCGCTGCTCGCCGACCGGGTGCGGGTGCCCGGCCTGCTCCTCTTCCTCGGCCTCGGCATGCTGGCCGGCTCGGAAGGGATCGGCGGTGTCGAGTTCGACGACGCCGAGCTGACCAGGACGCTGGGCACGATCGGCCTCGTCCTGATCCTCTTCGAGGGTGGCCTGACGGCAGGCTGGCCCGAGATCCGCCCGGTGATCGGGCCGGCGGTCGGCCTCGCGACGCTCGGCACCTTCGTCACCGCGATGGCGACCGGCGTCGCCGCGATCTGGATCTTCGACCTGAGCACGCTGCAGGGTTTGATCCTCGGCTCGGCGGTGGCCGCCACCGACTCGGCGGCTATCTTCGCCGTGCTGCGCGGCTCGCGCCTCGAGCGGCGCCTGGCGCGGACGCTCGAGGGCGAGTCGGGGATGAACGACCCGGTGGCGCTGCTGCTCGTCATCGGCTTCGGCGAATGGATCGCCGATCCGGCCTACGGCGCGCTCGACATGGCCGGGCTGTTCGTCGCCAAACTCGGCCTCGGAGCCGCCTTCGGGCTCCTGCTCGGCTGGGCGGCGCGACGCGCGATCACCCGCATCGAGCTGCCCACGCAGGGGCTCTACCCGGTCGCCACGGTGGCGACGGCGGCGCTCTCCTACGGCATCGCCGAGAGCCTCGGCGGCTCCGGATTCCTCGCCGTCTATGTCGCGGCTCTGATCCTGGGCACCGGCTCGCTGCCGGCGCGCAGCACCGTCGTCGCCTTCCACCAGGGCCTCGGCTGGCTCGCCCAGATCGGTCTCTTCTTCGTCCTCGGCCTGCTCGTCTTCCCCGGTGAGCTGCTCGACGTCGCCGGAAAGGCGCTGCTGCTCTCGGCGGTGCTGATCCTCGTCGGCCGGCCGCTCGGCGTCGTCCTCTCCACCCTGCCGGCGCGCTTCGGCGCCCGCGAGCTGACGATGCTGAGCTGGGCCGGGCTGCGCGGCGCGATCCCGATCTGGCTGGCGACCTTCCCGGTCGTCGCCGGCGTCGCCCAGTCGACCCTGATCTTCGACGTGGTCTTCTTCGTCGTCGTCACCTCGACCCTGGTCCAGGGGGCGACGATCGAGCCCGTCGCCCGGCGCCTCGGCGTGACCAGCACCGAGCCGGCCCTGCCCGAGCCCGTCGCCGACGTCGCGATGGTGCGGGAGCTGGGCGGCGAGCTGATCTCCTGGCGGGTGCGCGAGGGCGACGCCGCCGCCGGCCTCCTCGTCCGCGAGCTGGGCCTGCCGCGCGAGGCGCTCGTCCACCTGATCGTCCGCGACGGCCGCGCCGTCGCTCCGCGCGGCTCGACCCGGGTCGAGCCTGGCGACGAGCTGCACCTGCTCGTCCAGGAGAGCCAACGCGCCGAGGTCGAGCGGCTGACCCAGCGCTGGCGCGAGGGCCCGCTCGGCGAGCCGGCGCCGCCGCGGCTGCCGCGCAGGACCGCGCCCCAGGTCTTCTCGGTGCGGCCCGGCCACGCCTTGGGAGACGACCCGGCGGCGCCCGAGCGGGTCGACGGCGTCGAGGTGCGGGTGCGGCTGCGCACCCGGCGCGACGCGCCCGGCGCCCTCGTCGCCCTCGCCGACGGCCGCGTCGCCGTCACCGGCGAGGGTCACCTCGCGGTCGGCGACCGCCGCACGGTCGCCGACTGGTGCATTCGAAGGGCAGCCCGGCCGGGCATCTCGCAGGCCGAGCGCTCCTGGTGGCAGGAGACGATCGGCGTCCTGATGGCTCGCTGAGTCTCAGCCGACCGCGGCGGCGAGCAGGTTCTCCAGCTGTTCCAGCGCCCGCGTTTCGCCGATCGCGACGAGGACGTCGCCGTCGCCGAGGACGGTGTTGCCGGGCGGCTCCGGTTCGACGCCGCCCTCGCCGCGCCGCAGGGCGACGACCAGGGCCTCGCCGCGGACTTCGTCGATCCGCTTGCCGGAGGCCTCGCAGCCGGACGTCACCTCGATCTCCTCCATGCGGTACTCGGGGGCGACGTCGACGACGCCGGTCACCTGCGGGTGCAGGGCGAAGCGGACCATCTGCGAGCCGCTCGTCTTATAGGGGGAGACGATGCGATCGGCGCCGGCGCGGCGCAGCTTGCTTTCGGAGTCCTCGACACTGGCGCGAGCGACGATCGTGATGTCGGAGCGCAGCTCGCGCGCGGTCAGCGTGATGAAGATATTTTCGGCGTCGGAGTCGACGCAGGCCATGATCCCGGCGGCGCGCATGATCCCGGCGCTGCGCAGCACCTCGTCGTCGGAGGGCGAGCCCTCGACGAAGGGCGCGCCCATCGCCTCAGCGTGCTCACGGGTCTCTTCGGGGTTGTTGTCGAGGACGACGAACTCGCGGCCGGCGGCGCGCAGGTCACGGGCGGCCTGACGGCCGACGCGGCCGAAGCCGCAGATCACTATGTGGTCCCGCATCGACTCGATCTTCCTCAACACCCTTCTCTCCTCGAGCAGGCCCGAGAGGTGGCCCGCGACGAAGAACTCGGTGACGGTGACGAGAGCGTAGAAGAGGGTACCCACGCCGAAGACGATCAGGAGGATCTTGACCACCTGGCCGCCGGTGTCCTTGGGCTCGGGGATCGAGCCGACGGTGGCGACGGTGTCGAGCGCCCAGACGAAGCCGTAGCCGAGTGAGGTGCCCTCGGCGACCGTGAAGCCGACGGTGCCGAGCGCCAGCAGGCCGAGGATGACGAGGCCCAGCATCGCCAGGCGCTCGACCAGCTCCAGCACCTGACGGCGCAGAGCCGCCTGGGGGCCGCCGAGGCCGGGATGCTCGGCGATCCGGCGCAGGCCGGCGCGGCTAGCGGTGAAGTTGGGGAGCGGATCGGTGCGGCGGGCCATGCGCGCCCCTCAGGCGGCGCCGGCGGCCTTGGCGATCTCGGTGTAGGCGGCGGCCGGGTCCTCAGCGCCGAAGACGGCCGAGCCGGCGACGAAGAGCGAGGCGCCGGCGGCGGCGATCGGGCCCGCCGTGGTCGCATCGATGCCGCCGTCGACCTCGATCCGGGCGGGGCCGATCAGCGGCGCCAGGCGCGAGACCTTGTCGGGCGAGCCGGGGATAAACGCCTGTCCACCCCACCCCGGGTTGACGGTCATGCAGAGGACGAGGTCGGCGAGGCCGCGCAGCTCGGAGACGGCCTCAACCGGGGTGCCTGGGTTAATCGCGACCCCCGCCAGGCAGCCGAGGTCGCGAATCGCGGTCAGGGTCCGGTTGGCGTGCGCCGTCGCCTCGGCGTGGATCGTGATCGAGTCGGCGCCGGCCTCGGCGAACGCCTCGATTTGGCGCTCGGGCTGCTCGATCATCAGGTGGACGTCGACGGCCCCCCCGGCGGCGTGGACCCGGTCGGCGATCGAGGAAGCGACCAGTGGCCCGATCGTGATCGGCGGGACGAAGTGGCCATCCATCACGTCAAAGTGGATCACCCGCGCGCCGGCGCCCATCACCTCATCGAGCTGCTCCCCGAGGCGGGCGAAGTCGGCCGAGAGGATCGACGGCGCGACCCGCGGCGCGGCGATCAGCTCCGCCATCCGCTCGCTCATACGGGCCTCAGCATCGAGTCGCCGCACATCTGACAGGTCATGTCCTCGGTGGAGCTCATCCGGGCGATGGTCTGGTGCTCGCCGCAGTTCGGGCACTGCGAGACGAGCTCGAAGCGGCGCAGACAGTACACGCAGCGGAAGCGGCCCGGCAGCTGCGTCGGCCGCAGCCAGGGCTCGCCGCAGCCGGGGCAGCGCGCCCGGCTCATCAGCGTGCCGGTCTCTTTGCCCGCCTCATTCATCGCCCTCATCATCGCGTCTCTGTCGGAAGACGAAGAATCCGGTGGTGCGATCCCGGTCGGGGCGGAGCTGCAGGCGCTCCCCCTCGCCGACGATCTCCTCGTTCTCGCGGCGACTGATCGTGCAGGTCGAGTAGACCAGCGTGCCCCCCGGCCGCAGCGCTTCGCGGGCGCGTTGCAGCAGCGTCGCCTGGACCTCGACGAGGCGGTCGATCGTCGCCGGCGACTTGCGCCAGCGCGCGTCGGGCCGCGAGGCGAGCGCGCCCAGGTCCGAGCAGGGCGGGTCGACCAGCACGCGGTCGAAGCCCGGCGCCATCCCCGGATTGGTCGCGTCGGCCTCGAGCACGGTGACGCTGCGCAGACCGAGGCGCCGCGCCTGCTCGGCGACTTCCTCGGCCCGCGCGGGGTCGCTCTCGACCGAGATCACCTCGCCCCGATCGCCCATCCGCTCGGCGATCTGGCCGGTCTTGATCCCGGGGCCGGCGCAGAGGTCGAGGATGTGCTCGCCCGGCTGCGGGTCGAGCATCTCGACCACCGCGGCCGAGCCGCGGCTCTGCGGGGTCAGCTCCCCAGCCGCGACCAGCTCCGGTACGAGGTCGCCGGTCGGCCCCTCGACGACGATCATCTCCCCGACGGCCCTTCCGGTGCGCTTTATGCCCGCTATAGGGGGATAAGGCGCACCGGAAGCGGTGGAGCGGGCTTGGATGCCCGCCTCGCGAAGCCGCTCGACCATGGAATCTGGTTGAGCCACCAGGGCGTTGACTCGGAAGGCGACCTCCGCGGGCTCGTTGCAGGCGGCGAGGAGGGAGCGGGCGTCATCGGCGCCCAGCTCGCGCCACCACATCTGGGCGAGCCAGAGCGGCGCCGAGTGGGCGACCGCGGCGGCCTCGGGAGTGGAGTCATCCCCGAGAAGCGAGTCGCGCAGCGCGTCGCGCTCGCGCCCAATCCGGCGCAATACCGCGTTGACGAAGCCGGTGGCGTGGGCGGCGCCGGCGCGCCGGGTCAGCTCGACCGCTTCGTCGACCGCGGCGTGATCGGGAGTCCCGTCGGCGAAGAGCAGCTCGTAGGCGCCGAGGCGCAGGGCAGCGAGCACGGGCGGATCGAGCTGTCGCAATGGGCGGTCGGCTAGCCGCTCGATCGCAACGTCGATCGTGCCGCGCCGCTGGACGGTGCCGAAGGCGAGGCGCTGGGCCAGACTCCGCTCGCGGCCGGCGAGCCCACGGGCGTCCGCCGCCTCGCGAAAGGCGCGCTCGGTGTGCGCCTCGTTCTCGAAGGTCGCCCGGATCGTGTCGAAGGCGAGCTGCCGCGCTGGAGATGTCGCCGCGCTCACAGCTTCGGCACTGGGTGCCCGCGCAGATACGCGTCGGCGGCCATCGGCCTGCCGCCGGGCGGCTGGACGACGTCGAGGCGCAGGGCGCCCTGGCCGCAGCCGAGCAGCATCGCGCCCCACTCGGCACGGACCTCGCCCTTGCGCACGCCGACGTCGACCGGGCGGGCGCGGCGGACGCCGAGGCGCTCGCCGCCGCTTGTCTCCAGGTAGGCGCCGATGTGAGGCGTCAGGGCGCGCACGGCACGCGCCAGCTCGGTCGCGGGACGGGCCGGGTCGAGCCGGCGCTCGGTGGCCTCGATCTTCTCGGCGTAGGTCGCCTCGCCGTCGTCCTGCTCGGCGAACTCGAGCTCGCCGCTCGCAAGCCGGTCGAGAGCTTGAACCAGCAGCTCGCCGCCGAGGGCGGCAAGCCTCTCCGAAAGCGCGGAGAAGTCGTCCTCGGCGCCGATCGTCACCTCCTCGCGCAGCGCCACCGGGCCAGAGTCGAGCCCAGCCGTCACCTGCATGACGGTCACGCCGGTGCAATCGTCGCCGGCCATGATCGAGCGCTCGATCGGCGCCGCGCCGCGCCAGCGTGGCAGCAGCGAGGGATGGACGTTGAGCATCGGCCACTCCGAGAGCAGCGGCTCGCGGATGATCTGGCCAAAGGCGCAAACGGCGACGGCCTGCGGCGCCACGCCTCGAATCCGCTCCAGGACGTCGGCGGCGTTGACGTCCTCGGCCTGAAGCAGCTCGATGCCAAGCTCGCTCGCCGCGTCGGCGGCGGGAGGAGGCTGGGTTCTCCGTCCACGGCCACGCGGGCGGTCGGGAGGGGCGACCACGAGCGAGGGACGGTGCGGCGAGTCGGCGAGGCGGCGCAGGACATCCGCGGCGAACTCCGAGGTGCCGAGGTAGACGGTCCTCACGCGTCGGTCTTTGGCTCGCGGTGCTCGCCCGGCTCGGTCGGCTCCCCTTCTCCCGCCATCGTCGGGCTGTAGGCGTCGCCTTCGCGAAGCGCCCGCAGGGCCCCCTTGCGCTGCGCGCGCGGCGCGCGGTCGAGGATCAGCACCCCGTTGAGATGGTCGATCTCGTGCTGCAGAACGCGGGCCTCCAGGCCCGATGCCTCGATTCTCATCGTCTCGCCCTCGGCATCGAGCCCGCCGATTCGGGCGTGCAGCGAGCGCTCCACGTCCATCGAGACTTGCGGCAGGCTGAGGCAACCCTCCTCGGCCACCACGACCTCGTCGGAGAGCCACTCGATCTCGGGGTTGACCAGGGCCGTCGGCTCGCCGTCGTGACTTGCGCGGAAGACGATCAGGCGGCGCAGGATGCCAAGCTGCGTCGCCGCCAGCCCGACGCCCATGCCGTCGTCCATGATCGCGAACATTCGCTCGACCTCAGCCCGCAGCTCGCGGCCGAAGGCGGTGACCGGCGAAGCCTTGCTCTTCAGGACCGGGTCGCCGAACTTGACCACCTCGGCGAGAGCGGCTTCGCGGCGCTCGAGCAGCTCGGCTTCGAGCTCGGAGCGCTCCTCGACGTCGGTTGTCTCGGCCTCGTTGGACATGGATCGATTGTATGAAGCGCGATTACTGCGGGTCGACATCCACCGCGATGGCGACCTCGCGGAGGAGACGATCGCGGGAGAGGCGCTCGACCGCGTCGCGGACCGCTGCGACCGTCGCCTGGCGATCCTCGGCCTTGAGCAGCAGGCGTCTGCGGTGACGACCGCGCACGCGGAACATCGGCGCCGGGCCGAGCAGGTCGGTCTCCTCCGGCAGCGTCGGCACGAGCGCGTCGGCGAGGGTCACGGCCGCCCGTTCCAGGCGCGACTCCGACTCGGCCCGCAGGACGATCCTGGTCAGGTGCGAGAAGGGCGGATAGCGCAGGGCGCGCCGTCGCTCGACCTCCTCGGCGAGGAAGGCGGCCGCGTCATGCGCGGCGGCGTGGACGATGCTCGACGCCACCGGCGCCAGCGTCTGGACGACGACCTCGCCGCCGGCCTCACCCCGGCCGCTGCGCCCAGCGAGCTGCGCCACCATCGCGAAGGTGCGCTCGGCGGCGCGGAAGTCGGGGAAGCGCAGGGTGGCGTCGGCGTCGAGGATCGCACTCAGCGTCACCTCGGGGAAGTCGTGGCCCTTGGCGACCATCTGGGTGCCGACCAGGACGCCGCTCTCGGCCTCGCCGAAGGCGGCGAGGATGCGGGCATGGGCACCGCGGGCGGCGGTCGTGTCGGCGTCGAGTCGGAAGACCGGCATCGGCGCCAGTCGCTCGGCGAGCAGCGCCTCGACCTGCTCGGTGCCGAGACCGGCGCGCGAGAGGGTCGTCGATTCGCACTCGCCGCAGGCTCGCGGCAGCCGCTCGGAGTGGGCGCAGTGGTGGCAGACGAGCCGGTTCGCGTCGCGGTGGACGATTAGCGAGACGTCGCAGTTGGGACATCCCCAATGATGGCCGCAGGAGCGGCAGGTGAGCCAGGGGGCGAAGCCGCGCCGGTTGATCATCACGATCGCCTTGGCGCCGGCGGCGCGAACTCCCTCCAGCGCGGCCCAGGTCTCGGCGTGAAGCGGTCCCGAGCGAGGATCGCCGTCCCGCATGTCGAGGACGCGCACGGGAGGGAGCGGCCGGCCGTCGACGCGAGCGGGCAGGCTGAGGCGCGGCAGCTCGAGCCAGGACTCGGGTCGCGGCGTGGCCGTGCCGGCGACGAGCACGGCGCCGCTCTCGGCGGCGCGGCGCCGGGCAACCGTGCGGGCGTCGTAGCAGGGGTCGCCCTCCTGCTTGTAGGAGGCGTCGTGCTCCTCGTCGATCACGACGAGGCCGACGTCCGCGAGCGGGGCGAAGACCGCCGAACGGGGGCCGACGCAAACTCGCGCCTCGCCGCTGCGCAGGCGGCGCCACTCGTCGTAGCGCTCCCCGTCGGGCAGAGCCGAGTGCAGGACAGCGCAGCGGTCGCCGAGGCGCTCGCGGAAGCGCGCGACCGCCTGCGGGGTGAGGCCGATCTCGGGGACGAGGACGATCGCGCTGCGCCCGTGCGCGAGCGCCGCCTCGACGGCCGCGAGATAGACCTCCGTCTTGCCCGAGCCGGTGACGCCGTGGAGCAGCAGCTCGCGCGGGGCGCCAGCCTCGCCGTCGAGCGCCGCGACGATGCTCTGCACGGCGGCCTCCTGCTCGGCAAGCAGCCGCGGGCGACCGGCGGGAGCGCCGACCGCCGGATGGTGCGATGCGCGACGGACTCGCGAGCTGCGCGTCGCGATCAGGCCGCGCTGCTCGAGGCGGCGCAGCACGGCGCGGTCCGAGCCAACGGCGGCGGCCAGCTCAGGAGCGGACATCTCCCCCGCTCGCAACGCCTCCAAGACGGCGCGCTGCCGCACCCCGAGACGCTCTCCGCCGCTCAGCGCCGCCTCGCCCGCGGTGGCGATCTCGGCTCGCAGCTCCTGGCGCGAGCGCACGCGCTGGCCCGCCGCGCCGGTCCCCGGCGGCAGCACCAGCTGCAGGCCCCGCGAGGGAGTCGAGCAGTACTCGGCGGCGATCCAGAGGCCGAGCCGGACCATCTCCGGCGGCGCCCCCGCCTCGAGCGCTTCGATCGGCTCGGCGAGCCGCTCAGGGGCCAGCTCCGAGCTATCGGCGAGGTCGACGACGACGCCCAAGACGCGCCGATGGCCGAAGGGCACGCGGACGATGCTGCCGACGCCGAGATCGGCCATCTCCGCCGGCAGGCGGTAGTCGAATGGGCCGCGCAGGGCACGGGCGGTGGTCAGCGGCTCGACCTTGGCGATCGACACGGGTCCAACGTATGGAGGGAGGCGGACGGCGCGGGTATGCTCAGCGCCGATGGCGCTCAACCTCAGCCCCGACGAGCGGGTGATCTTCCAGGGCCACCCATCGTGGCGCGCGATCCTCGGCTTCTACCTGAAGGGGATCCTGATCGCGGCGCTCGCCGGCGTGATCTTCTCGCTCTTTGGATCGGGCACCGGAACCGTGTTCCTCGTCATCCTCGCGATCGTCGCCGCCACCGTCCTCGTCGGCTTCCTCAAGCGCGTCTCGACGACCTACACGATCACAGACCGCCGCCTCAACATCCGCCGCGGCATCGTCTCGCGCGAGGTCCAGGAGACTCGCCTCGAGCGCGTCCAGAACGTCAACTACCAGCAGTCCATCTACCAGCGCCTGGTGCAGATCGGCGACGTCGACTTCGACACCGCCGCCGGCGACGACTACAACTTCATCTTCGCCGGCGTCGCCAACCCCGACGAGGTCGTGCACCGGGTCGACCAGGCGACCGGGACCAGTGCAGCCGGATCGCTCGACTAACGACCCACCCGGACCGCCTCCCCATCCATGCGGTCGTAGTTGTTCCCGCTATGCGGGAACAACTACGACAACTGACCGGTCCCTGCTATGCGGTCGTAGTTCTTCCCGCGATGCGGGAAGAACTACGACATGATCGACGGTGGGATGCTGCGCACCCGCCGACCTATCTCGGTGTCCCTCGGGTAGCCGGCGGCGTCCCAGAAAGAGCCGGCCGCATCGTCGTGATACGCGACAAGAGCCGTTATGCGTTTTCCTCCGCAGCTCCGGAGGTAGTCCTCGGCGGCCCGAGTGAGCTGCAAGCCGATCCCCCGGCGTCGAAAGCCATCGCGAACCGCCAGTCGGTAGATGTTTCCGCGCCACCCATCCCAAGCAGCGATTACCACTCCGACAACCTGACCGCCGGCCTCCGCTACGAGTAGCGCAGCCGGAGAATCGGCCATGAGGAATTCGACGTCCTCACGGCGATCGACCTGTGTCGCGTGGCGGCTCCGGGCAGCCGCCCACAACTCCAGCGCGGCATCGACGTCGGCGGAACGGCAGCGACGCACTGTGGTCTGGCCCCCGGTCAAGAATGGAGCATAGTCCGCGCTCGCGCGAGCCCGTCAGACACCAGGCCCCAGAGAGAGGCGGTCCGGTGGGCCGTCAGGCGAATGTCGCGCAGCGGCCGACGCAGTCTGCTTCTGGGCGCGGCGCAGCCGCGCACTCAAATTGTCGCCAAGCGAGCGAAGCTCGCGTGCGACATCGATTCGACTGACGGCCCACCGGACCGCCTCTCTCAACACTCAGGCGGGCGCCGCTTCGAGGCCAGCCGCGGCCTTGAGCGCCTCAGCCCGGTCGGTGCGCTCCCAGGTGAAGGCGTCGCCTTCGCGGCCGAAGTGGCCGTAGGCGGCCGTCTGGCGGAAGATCGGGCGGTGCAGGTCGAGGTAGCCGCGGAAGGCGCCGGGGCGGAGGTCGAACTCCGCTTCGACCAGGCTGGAGATCTTGGCGTCGGGGAGCTTGCCCGTGCCGAAGGTCTCGACCATGAGGGAGATCGGGCGGGCGACGCCGATCGCGTAGGCGACCTGGACCTCGCAGCGCTCGGCGAGGCCGGCGGCGACGACGTTCTTGGCCACATGGCGGGCCGCGTAGGCGGCCGAGCGGTCGACCTTGGAGGGGTCCTTGCCCGAGAAGGCGCCGCCGCCGTGGCGGGCCATGCCGCCGTAGGTGTCGACGATGATCTTGCGGCCGGTGAGGCCGGCGTCGCCGACCGGGCCGCCGATCACGAACTTGCCGGTCGGGTTGACGAGGAAGTGCTCGCGCAGCTCGGCCTCGTCGAAGAGCCCGGGCGCCTCGGCGCCGAGCACCGGCAGCACCACGCCCTCCCAGAGGTCGGGCTTGATCTTCGTCTCGGAGTCGACGTGCTCAGCGTGCTGGGTCGAGATCAGGAGCTTTTCGACCCGGACCGGGCGGCCGTCGGCGTAGCGAACGGTGACCTGGGTCTTGCCATCGGGGCCGAGGTAGTCGAGGCTGTCGTCCTTGCGCACGGCGGCGAGCCGCTCGGCGAGCCGGTGCGCGAGGTGGATCGGCATCGGCATCAATGCCTCGGTCTCGGCGGTCGCGTAGCCGAACATCATCCCCTGGTCGCCGGCGCCGGCGACGAGCAGCTCGTCCTCGACCGACTCGGTCCGCGTCTCGTAGGCCTTGTCGACGCCCTGGGCGATGTCGGGCGACTGCTTGTCGAGTGAGACGAGGACCGAGATGTGGTCGCAGTGGTAGCCGTAGTCGCCGTGGTCGTAGCCGATGTCGCGGATCGTCTCCCGCACCAGCTCCGGGACGTCGAGGTGGACGTCGGTCGAGATCTCGCCCGAGACGACCGCCATGCCGGTGTTGACCAGCGTCTCGCAGGCGACGCGGCCCTCGGGGTCGCCGCTCATCACGGCGTCGAGCACGGCGTCGGAGATCTGGTCGCAGACCTTGTCGGGGTGCCCCTCGGTCACGGACTCAGACGTGAAGAGGTACTCCCCCTCGGCAAGTGGCTGGGTCTCTCCCATGCAGGAAGCCTAAATGGTTATTTGGAGCGGTGGCGGCTCACCGCTCGCGGCGCGTCCCGGAGCGTGGCACGAAGTCGATTACGACGGGCACGCCCTCGAGGCCGTATTCCTCGCGCAGGCGGTTCTCCAGGTGATAGGCCCAGTCGCGAGCAATCAGCTTGCGGTCGTTGACCTGGATCGCGATCCGTATCGGCCGCTCGCCGACCTGCGCGGCATAGAGGAGCTTGAGGCGCCTGCCCCGTTTGGCCGGAGGCGGGTTCTTGGCGACGACGGACCCGACGAAGCGATTGAGCTCCGAGGTGGGGATCCGCTCGCCGGCGCGGTCGGCCAGCTCGAGCGCCTTGGGCAGGAGATTGGCGACGTTGCGGCCGCGCGTCGCCGAGCAGGTGATGACCTGCGGCCGCAGGCGCAGCTTGCGCGCGACGCGAGCGCGGGCGTCGTCGATGTCGGTCTGCGTAACGTCCCACTTGTTGAGCACGAGCAGGGTCGCGCAGCCGGCCCGCATCGCCAGCTCCGCCACGCGCAGATCCTCGGCGGTGACGCCGTCGGCGGCGTCGCAGACAACCAGCGCGACGTCGGCCCGCTCGACCGCCCGTTCGGAGCGCAGCTGGGCGTAGTAGTCGACGCTGCCGGCGACCTTCGAGCGCCGCCGCAGCCCCGCCGTGTCGACGAGGACGACGCGACGGCCGTCGACCTCGAGCTCGGTGTCGATCGCGTCGCGGGTCGTGCCGGCCCGGTTGGAGACGATCACCCGCTCGGAGCCGAGGAAGGCGTTGACCAGCGAGGACTTGCCCGCGTTGGGGCGGCCGATCACGGCGACTCGGACCAACTCGTCAGGCTCGGCGGATGGAGGAGCGGCCTCGCCGAGAGCGGCGACGACCCGGTCGAGCAGATCGCCGGTTCCGAGGCCATGGGTGCCCGAGACCGGCAGCGGCTCCCCCAGCCCCAGCTTGTTGAGCTCGGCGGTCAGGTGTTCGTCCTCGGGCCGGTCGACCTTGTTGGCGACGAGCAGGACCGGGATCTCCGCGCCGCGCAACGTCTTCGCCAGGTCGGCGTCGCCGGTCCGCACTCCCGCGCGCGCGTCGACGACGAAGAGCACGACCTCGGCCTCGGCGATCCCCATCCGCGCCTGTCGCTGGATGTCCTGCGCCAGCTCGGAGGAGTCGCCGAGGTCGATCCCACCCGTGTCGAGCAGCTCGAAGGCGACGCCGTTCCACTCGCACGGGACCCGCTTGCGGTCGCGGGTGACGCCGGGCTCGGCGTGCGTCACCGCCTCGCGCCCTCCGGCCAAGCGGTTGACCAGCGTGCTCTTGCCGACGTTGGGGAAGCCGACCACGGCGACGGTCGGAGGGCGATTCACGCGAGGCCCCGGTCGCGAGCGAGGGACTCGACCCGGGAGACGACCTCGTCGAGGGCGAGGCCGGTGGTGTCGATCTCGACCGCGTCCCCGGCTGCCCGCAGGGCGCTGTGCTCGCGACCCTCGTCGCGCGCGTCGCGCTCGCGCTGGGCGGCGAGCACGACGTCGGCGTCCTCGCCGGTCTGCGCGGCGCGGCGACGGGCGCGCTCCTCCGGCGAGGCGGTGAGGAAGACCTTGAGCGGCGCGTCGGGGCTGACCACGGTGCCGATGTCGCGGCCCTCGGCGACGTAGCGGCCGGCGGCGATCAGGCGGCGCTGCTCGGCGACCATCGCCTCGCGCACGGCGGGATGGACGGAGACTCGCGAAGAGGCCTCGGTGACCCGCGGCTCGCGAATCGCCTCGCCGACATCGCGGCCGTGGAGTCGCACGCTCTCGCCGTCGAGCTCGATCGCCAGCGAGGCGGCCAGCATGCCCAGCGCCGCGCCGTCGTCGAGGTCGGCGCCGCGCTCGAGCGCCGCCAGCGCCACGCAGCGGTACATCGCGCCCGAGTCGAGGTAGGTGAACCCCAGCCGCTCGGCGAGCGCCCGCGCGACGCTCGACTTGCCGGCCCCGGCGGGGCCGTCGATCGCGATCACCATGACCGCAATCTATTTGCGTCAGCTGCCGGAGGGCGAGGCGAGGTCGGCCTCGAAGCGGGGATAGCTGACGCGGGCGGCGTCCATTCCCTCGACTTCGACGCCTTCGGCGGACGCGCGCCCCGCGATGGCAGCCAGCATCGCGATCCGGTGATCGCCGTGCGAGTGGACCGTGCCGCCACGCAGGCCGCCGCTCCCCTCGATCGACATCCCGTCCTCCCTTGGCTCGACCGTGCCCCCCAACGCCGTCAGCGCCTCGCAGGTGCTCGCCACCCGGTCCGACTCCTTGCGCCGCAGCTCCTCCGCGTCGCCGATCGTCGTCGTCCCCTCCGCGAAGCAGGCAGCCAGGGCGACGAGCGGCAGCTCGTCGATCGCCAGCGGAATCTCGGCGCCGCCGACCTCGGTCCCGCGCAGCTCGCAGGCGCGGGCGCGAATCGTCGCCACCGGCTCGCCACCCCGCTCTCCGACCGGCTCGACCTCGATCTCGGCCCCCATCCGCTCGAGCACGCGCAGCAGCCCGGTGCGGGTCGGGTTGACTCCAACCTCCTCGAGGGACACCTCGCTGCCCGGGACCAGCAGCGCACCGACGAGGAAGAAGGCGGCCGACGAGAAATCGGCGGGCACCGCCATGCTCTCCAACTCGAGGTGCCTGGCGGGCAGCACTTCGACCCCGCCGCGCAGCCAGGCGACGCTCGCGCCCGCGGCGGCGAGCATCCGCTCGGTGTGATCCCGACTGCGAAGCGCCTCGCCCACCCAGGTCGCCCCGTCGCCGAGCAGGCCGGCGAAGAGCAGGCACGACTTGACCTGGGCGCTGGCAATGGGCAGCTCGTACTCGATCCCTCGCAGCGGCGCCGCCTCGATCTCGAGCGGCGGCAGGCGACCCTCGCGACAGCTCAAATTGGCCCCCATCAGGGTCAGCGGCTCGGCGATGCGATCGACAGGGCGACGGCGAATCGAGTCGTCGCCGTCGAGCGTCCAGCGCCCGCGCGGCTGCCCGGCGAGCCAGCCCGGCAGCAGGCGCAGCAGCGTGCCCGCGTTGCCGACGTCGATCGTCGCCGGGTCGGCGCCGCGCAGGCCGACGCCCCTGACCCGCACCCGTCCCTCGACGTCGTCGGCCCCGGGGCCTTCGACCCTGGCGCCGCAGGCCGCGACCGCGGCCAGCGTCGAGCGCGTGTCGGCCGAGTCGAGGTAATTCTCGATCGTCGTCTCTCCCTCGGCCATCGCGCCGATCAGCGCCGCCCGGTGGGAGATCGACTTGTCGGCAGGGGGCCGCATGCTCCCGCGCAGCGGCCCGACCGGGTCGAAGCGCGTCGCCATCTCAGGCCCCGTCTGCGACGGCGCTGACGGTATGCCCGAGCTCGCGCACGAGCTGCTCGGCCCGCGCCGCCTGCTCGTCGCCCGGCACCCAGACCGAGACCGCGCCCGAGGTCATGTCGGGCGCCGGATAGAGCGCCATGTCCTCGATGTTCACCCCGGCCTCGCCGAGCGCCAGCGCCAGCTCGGCGACGGTGCCCGGCCGGTTGGCCACGACGACGCGCAGCTCGCGCAACGGTCCGCCCGACAGCTCGTTCTCGAGCAGCCGGCGCCGGTCGGCGGCCGCGCCCGAGTGCCACTCGGCGACGGCCTCGCGCTCACCGGCTCTGATCAGCTCGGCCGCCTCCCCGAGGCGGCGCGCCACCGCCTCGACCGCATCGGCCACCGCATCGCGATTGCTGTCGAAGATGTCGGCCCAGACCGCCGGGTTGGCGCCGGCGACGCGGGCGGTGTCGCGGAAGCTCGGCCCGACCTCGGGCATGCGCTCGGAGTCGCGCGTCAGCTCATCCGCCGCCTGACCGACGAGCACGTTGGCGACCACGTGCGGGAGGTGGCTGACCGTGGCCATCAGCCGGTCGTGGGTCTCGGCGTCGATCGCCTGCACCTTCGCGCCCAGACCGGCGATCGTCCGCTGCAGCCGGTCGTAGAGCATCCCGCTGGAACGCTCGGCCTCCGGCGTCAGGTACCAGCGCGCTCCCTCGAAGAGATCCTCGCGCGCGTTCTCGACTCCCGAAGTCTCCGCGCCCGCGAGGGGGTGCCCGCCGATGAAGCGCTGGTCGGCGCCGAGCGCGACGACGATGTCGCGCTTGGTCGAGCCGACGTCGGTGACGACCGTGTCCGGACCGCAAGCGTCGAGCGCCGCGGCGGCCAGCTCGGGCAGGCGACCGACCGGCGCCGCGCAGAAGACGACGTCGGCGCCCTCGCAGGCCTCCGCCGGCGAGGGCGCCGACGCGTCGAGAACGCCCAGCTCCAGCGCCCGTTCCGCTGTCCCCGGGTCGGGGTCGAACCCGACCACCTCGCTCTGCAGCCGCCGCCTCGCGGCCAGTCCGATCGAGCCCCCGATCAGGCCGACGCCGAGGACGGCGATCCTCATACGTCGCCGCGCCTCGCCTCGACCGCGGCCGCGAACTGTTCGAGCAGCTTGGCCGTGGTCTCCCAGTCCATGCAGGGATCGGTGATCGACTGGCCGTAGACGAGGCCGGTGCCGTCGCCGAGGTCCTGACGGCCCTCGACCAGGAAGGACTCCAGCATCACGCCGACGATGGCCTTGTTCCCGTCGGCGATCTGGTCGGCGATGTGCCCCGCGGCGAGGTTCTGGGCTGTCGGGTCCTTGCCGCTGTTGTCGTGCGAGGCGTCGACGATGACGCGCTCCGGAAGGCCCGCGTCGCGCAGCAGCATCAGCGCCGCCGCAACGCCTTCGAGGTCGTAGTTGGGGGCGCCGCGACCGCCGCGCAGGATGACGTGCCCGTCGGGGTTTCCGGTCGTGTAGAGGACCGCCGGTTTGCCGGCGTCGTCGATCCCGGCGAAGGCGTGCGGCGCCGCCGCCGCGCGTACGGCATCGACGGCGACCTGGATGTCACCGTCGGTGCGGTTCTTGAAGCCGATCGGCATCGAGAGGCCGGAGCCGAGCTGGCGGTGGGTCTGGCTCTCCGCCGTGCGGGCGCCGATCGCCCCCCAGGAGACCGCGTCGGCGATGTACTGGGGCGTGATCGGGTCGAGGAACTCGGTGCCCACCGGCAAGCCGAGATCGAGCACTTTCAACAGCACTTCACGCGCCATTCTCAGGCCGGTGTTGACGTCGCCGGAGCCGTCGAGGTGCGGATCGTTGATCAGGCCCTTCCAGCCGGTCGTCGTCCGCGGCTTCTCGAAGTAGACCCGCATCGCAATCAACACGTTCGGGCTCAGGTCCCGCGACAGTTCGGCGAGGTGGCCCGCGTAGTCGACCGCCGCCTCGGGGTCATGGACGCTGCAGGGCCCGACGACGAGCAGAACCCGGTCGTCGGTGCCGTCGAGCACGTTGCCGACTTCGCCGCGTCCGCGGACCACAGCCTGCTCCCGCTCCGCGCCCAGCGGCAGCTCCCCGAGCAGCTTCGCCGGCGAGACCAGCTCCTCAATCCGCTCGATCCGCTGGTCGCGCACACGGTCGCGCCTCTCCTCCTGCATGCCGATCATCATCTCGCTTTTTCCCTCCTCCACGTTGGAAACTCTACTTTCCGCAATTGCCTCGCCGCGTCAACTCAGCGCGCGAGGCGGAATCCGTTTACGACGCCCGACCAACTGGTTTTTGGGTGCGGCTGACGCCGCGGGGTCGAGCGTCTAGCTAAATCGCCAGAAATAGGAGAAGCGAGCAGGAAGAGATGCGGCGGCGCTGCCGGTTTCGGTTGCGCGCATCATGTCGGCGATTCGCTTCACCAAGTGACTTTGTATCAGGTGAGGCGTATGGCGTCTACCGCCGCTGCAAGAAAGCGGCCATTCTCCTCGGGAGTGCCGTAGGAGACGCGGATGTGGCCGGGGTCGCCCAGCGGGGTTCCGGGGCGGACCACGATCGAGCGCTCGGCGAAGGCGGCGACGACCTCGGCCTCGTCGGCGTCGCCGAGGTCGATCCAGGAGAAGTTGGTGTGTGTGTCGGAGGTGCGCAGCCCCAGCTCGCGCAGGCCCTCCTCGACTCGCAGGCGCTCGGCAACGGTGCTCTCGACGCGGCGGGCCACGTCGTCGGAGTGGAGGATCGCCTCGGCGCCCGCCGCCTGGGCGAGAGCGTTGACGCTGAACGGCTGGCGCACCGCGTCCACCGCGGCGCGGAAGCCCGGCGAGCCGAGCGCGTAGCCGACCCGCAGACCGGCGAGCCCGTAGCACTTGCTGAATGTGCGCAGGACGACCAGGTTGGGCAGGTTGGCGAGCAGGTCGACGGTCGCGTCGGGGTCGTCGTGGGTCTGGAACTCGACGTAGGCCTCGTCGAGGATCACGGTCACGTGTGCGGGCAGCGACTCGCAGAAGGCCGCGAGCTCGGCCGCCGGGCGGTGCGTCGCGGTCGGGTTGTTCGGGTTGCAGACGAGCACGAGCTGGGTCGCCGCGGTGACCTCAGCGGCCATCGCCTCGAGGTCGTGCGTCTCTGTTTCGTCGAGCGGGACGCGGATCTCACGGGCGCCGGTCAGCGCCGCCAGGTAGGGGTACATCGAGAATGCGGGCCAGGAGTAGAGGATCTCGGCACCCGGCTCGCAGAGCGCCTCGGCGGCGGCGAGCAGGATCTCGCAGGAGCCATTGCCGACCGCGACCCGGGCCGGGTCGGTGTCGAAGCGCTCGGCTATCCGGCGCCGCAGCAGCGTCGCATCGGGATCGGGGTAGCGGTTCATCGCCCCGGCGGCGGCGGCGATCGCCTCGACCACCTTCGGGTGCGGCGGAAACGGCGACTCGTTGGAGGCGAGCTGCGCGATCACCCCGGCGGCGATCGCCTCGGGCGCCTGCCCGGTCGGCACGCCGGCCTGGTAGCCCGGCATGCGGGCAAGCTTCTCGGCGAAGGTGACGCTCATCGCCACATTGTGGCTGACCGTCCAGCTACTGCGCGGCGTGCAGGTCCGCTCGGAGCTCTTGCGTGGCTCCTAAATACACGTGCGCGGGCTCGTGGCCGACCGGCGCGTAGTAGTGGACCATTGCCCGGATCACGCGCGGCATCGCGCCCGGCACGTCGATCTCGCGGGCGCAGATCAGCGGCACCGTGTCGAGCCCGAGACGCCGTGCCGCAGCCGCCGGGAACTCGGCGTCGAGGTCCTCGGTCGTGGTGAAGAGGCAGCTAACCATCGCCTCGGCGCTGAGCGCGTTGCGGTCGACGAGGTCGCGCAGCAGAGTCTCGGTCGCGGCGAGGATCGCCTCGGCGTCGTTCGCCTCGGCCTGCACGGCGCCGCGGACCGCGAAGAGTCGCTCCTCGCTCATCACCGCTCATCTTCCCAGACGGGACCGGACGTGCCGGTCCTGAGGTGCCTAAAAAGGCACCTCAGGACCGGCACGTCCCGCGGAGGCGGGTGAGCTCGTCGGGGGTGAGCGGGCGGGACGCCCCCTCCGGGAGGTCGCCGAGCGCGATCGGGCCGAAGCGGACGCGGCGCAATGCGACGACGCGGTTGCCGACCGCCTCGGCCATGCGGCGCACCTGCCGGTTGCGGCCTTCGCGCAGGACGATCTCGACCTCGCGCTCGCCGAATCGCTGAACCTCCGCCGGCGCCGTCAACCCGTCCTCCAACTCGACCCCGCCCGCCAATTGCCGCAGATCGGCGTCCGACGGCGGCCGCTTCAGCTCCACCCGATACGCCTTCGAAACTTCATACCTGGGATGCGTCAGCCGGTTGGCAAGCTCTCCGTCGTTGGTCAACAGCAGCAGCCCGCTGGAATCCACATCGAGCCGTCCCACCGGGTACAGCCTCGCCTCCGAGTCGACGAGAGAGACGACCGCCGGTCGCTTCCCGGGCTCCCTGGCCGTGGAGACCACCCCGACCGGCTTGTTCACTACCCAGACCTCCCGCGCCTCCTCCCCCACCGGACTCCCATCGATCCGCACGTCATCCCCAGCCCCCACATCCCTCGCCGGGTCGGTCACCACCTCCCCACCCACCGTCACCCTCCCGGCAGCCACGAGCTTCTCCGCTCCCCGCCTCGAAGCGACCCCCCCATGCGCGAGGAACTTGACGAGCCTCAAGACCGAGGAGGGGCCGGGGGAGGTCCCGACAGAGCCTCCCCGCTGTTGCTCTGGAGGGACCTCCCCCGGCCCCTCCAAAGGATCACGGCTCCGCCCTCTGATCCCCCGCCTTGAGCAGTCGCTCCCGCAGCTCCCGCTCATCCTCAGGCGTCGGATCGAACTGCGACGGATCGGGCAGCTGGTCGAGCCCGGCGAGCCCGAACAGGCGCTCGAACAGCTCCGTCGTCTTGAAGATCACCGCGCCGAACTGCGAGCGCCCCGTCTCCTCGATCAGCCCCCGCTCGGCCAACGTCTGCACCGCCGACTCGGAGGTGACGCCGCGGATGCGGGCGATCTCGGGGCGGGTGACCGGCTGCAGGTAGGCGACGATCGCCAGCGTCTCGGCCTGCGCCTGGGTGAGCGGCGGCGTGCGCGGCTTCGCCAGCAGGCGGCGGGCGGCGAGCTCGCTGGCCGGGTCGCTCGCCAGGGAGAAGCCGTCGGCGACCTCGCGCAGGACGACCCCGCGCTTGCCCTCGGCGAGGTCCTCGCGCAGGAGGCCGATCGCCTCCTCGACCTGACCCTCGGTCGCCTCGCAGGCCTCGGCCAGGTCAGCGGCGCCGACCGGCTGGGGCGAGAGGAAGAGCAGCGCCTCGATCGTGCGGGTCAAGTCGCTCATGCCGTCTCAGTCTCCCGCTTGACGATCGTGATCGGGCCGAAGGCCTGGCGCTGCTCCCAGGTCGCCTCGCCTTTGCGGTACATGTCGAGCAGGGCGAAGAGGGTGACTGCCTGCGTTAGCCGGTCCTCGCCGCCGAACTCCTCGTCGAAGTCGATGCTGCCGCGGTTGCGCAATGCCTCACGCAGTGCGCGCAGCCGTTTCTCCAGCGAGACGGTCGGCCGGATGTGGTCGATGTTGAGCGCCGGGGGCTCGGTCAGCAGGTCGCCGAGCGCGGCGCCGAGACGCTCGGGGTCGTAGGCGGCGACGGCCGCGTCGAGCGCGACGCGGCGCAGCTCCGGCGGCAGCGGCGCCGAGCGGTAGAGAAATCCGCGCGCCTCCTCGAAGCGCCGCTCCAGCATCGCCGCCGCGTCGCGGTAGCGGCGGTACTCGAGCATCCGCGCCAAGAGCTCCTCGATCGCCTCCTCGGGGCTGACGTCCTCCAGGCCGTCCTCCTCGCCCGGCAGCATCAGCCGCGACTTCAGCTCCAGCAGCGCCGCGATCAGGACGAGGAACTCGGTGGCGACGTCGAGCTCCAGCTCTTCGGCGCGCTCGAGGTGCTCGACGTAGGCGACAACGACGTCGGCGAGCGGCACCTCGAGCAGGCTCACCTCCTCGCGGAGGACGACCGCCATCAGCAGGTCGAACGGCCCGGCGAAGACGTCGAGGTCGAGATCGAGGTCGACGGGGGGAGCGCTGCTCACGGGCACAGGGTAGGCAGTGTCAGGGACGCGCTCACGGGCCTTCGGGAGAGTAGCCTGGTTGGACGCGGATGAAGCCGACGGCGTCCCTCGTGGCCGCGATGCTCGCGGCGCTCCTCGTGCCCTCGGTCGGCGCGGCGCTGCCGAACCGCCATCCCGACCCCTCCGAGTTCGTCGCCCGCGTCGACAATCCCTGGTTCCCGCTGCGCCCGCGCACGACCTACGTCTACCGCGGAGTCAAGGACGGCCAGCCCTCGCGCGACGTCTTCAAGGTGACGGCGCGGACACGAAAGATCGAAGGCGTGCGCTGCGCGGTCGTCCGCGACCGCCTCTACCTGAACGGACGCCTCGAGGAGCGCACGGTCGACTGGTACGCGCAGGACGGCGACGGCAACGTCTGGTACTTCGGCGAGAGGACCGCCGAGCTGCGCCGCGACGGCAGCGTCCGGACCACCGAGGGCAGCTGGCAGGCGGGGGTCGACGGCGCAATCGCCGGCGTCTTCATGCCGGGCCACCCGCACGTCGGCCAGTCGGGCCGGCAGGAGCTCTACGAAGGGCATGCCGAGGATCACTTCCGCGTGCTCAGCCTGCACGCGCAGGTGCGGACGCCGGCCGCGTCCTCGAAGCGGGCGCTGCTGACGCGGGAGTGGACGCCGCTCGAGCCGGGCGTCGTCGACCACAAGCTCTTCGTGAGGGGCGTCGGCAACGTGCGCGAGCACACCGTCCAGGGCGGCGACGAGCTCAACGTGCTGGTCCGCGTGCTGCGCGGCTGAGCCAGCGGCCGGGGATACAGGGTCAGGCCGGGCCGATGCCCATCCGCTCGCGGACCTCGGCGAGCGTCGGCGCGGCGATCGCGCGCGCCTTCTCGGCGCCGGCGGCGAGGACGACCTCCAGGGCGGCCTCGTCGGGACGCAGGTCGGCGTAGCGCTCGCGCACGGGGGCGAGGAGCTCGACCACGGCCTCGGCGACGGCCTTCTTGAAGTCACCGTAGCCCTGGCCCTCGAACTCGCGCTCGACCTCCACGGGGTCCACGCCCCGGGCCACCGCGTAGATGTCGATCAGATTGGTGATGCCGGCCTTGTCCTCGCCGCGCACGACCTCCCGACCTGAGTCGGTGACGGCGCTGCCGAGCTTCTTGCGAACCGCCTCGGGCTCGTCGAGGACGTAGACCGTGCCGGCCTCGGTTGCGCCGGTCGTCGACATCTTCCGCTCCGGCTCCTGCAGGTCCATGATCCGCGCCCCGACCTCCGGGATGCGGTGCTCGGGCACGACCAGGGTCTCGCCGAAGCGCTCGTTGAAGCGACGGGCGATCTCCCGCATCAGCTCGACGTGCTGGCGCTGGTCGTCGCCGACCGGCACCTCGGTCGCCCTGTAGGCGAGCACATCAGCGGCCATCAGCACCGGGTAGAAGAACAGCGCCGCGGAGACCAATTCCTGCTGCTTGGCCGACTTGTCCTTGAACTGGTGCATGCGGTTGAGGTCGCCGTGGGCGGTGACCGAGGAGAGCAGCCAGGTCAGCTCGCTGTGCTCGCGCACGTCGGACTGGCGGAAGAGGACGCAGCGCTCGGGGTCGAGGCCGGCGGCGAGCAGGATCGCGGTCGTGTCGTAGAGCCGCTCGCGCAGCTCCGCGGGGTCGAAGGCGACCGAGATCGCATGCAAGTCGACGATGCAGAAGATCGCCGGATCGGCGCGGTCCTGGCCCTCGACGTACTGGCGGATCGCGCCGATGAAGTTGCCCAGGTGCTTGCGGCCGGTGGGCTGGATGCCGGAGAAGACGATCGGTTTCGCCATTGGCGGAGCCTATTTCAGGGGCCGGAGATGGGGTCCGCGGTTGGCTCGGGCCGAAAAGCTCGCGCCGCGCGATGGATTGAGCACCCTCCAGTGTGCAAAATGCATCGAACGGCGAGTTCAGGCGGACGGGGCGGGCTCGGGGGCGACTTGGTCCGCGTCCGTGCCGTGGCCGCACTCGCCGGCCGCTGCGGCGCCGCGGGTGGGGACGGCTTCCGTTCGCCGGCGGGGATTCTCGATCCCGAGGGCTGAGACGATGCCGCCGACGATCATCAGGATGCCGGCGATCAGGATGCCGAGGTGGAAGGCCGAAGTTGAGGCGTCATCGACGGTGAACTCGGTGAAAATCGCCTCGCGTTGATTTAGCCCCTGGGTGGAAGGACTCCGAAGTGGCTTGTCCTCAGATCGTTCGAGTGCCTTGGTCACCGTCGGCGACAGTGCATTCGGTTCTCTTTCGAGCATGCCGTTGAGCTGCGATGCGAAATTAGTCGAGATCACGGCGCCGAGGACGGCGATCGCGAGCAGGCCGGCGACGCGGGAGACGCCGTTGTTGATGCCCGAGGCGATGCCGACGTGGCGTTCGTCGACCGAGTCGAGGACGGTCGCGGTCAGGGGGGCGACCGTGGCCGAGAGGCCGAGGCTGAAGACGAGTACGCCGGGCAGGACCTGGGAGACGTAGGGGGCATTTGCTTCGACGCGAAGGAGGAGAAGCAGGCCGAGGCCGGCGACGATCGGCCCCGCGCTCATCGGCAGCCGCGGGCCGGTCCCCGAGGCGAGCCTGCCGAACCGAGGCGAGAGCAGGAAGAGGACGATCGAGATCGGGGTCGTCGCAAGGCCGGCCTCGACCGGCGAGTAGCCGGCCACCTGCTGGAGGAAGATCGTGATGAAGAAGAGGCCGGCGATCAGGCCCGCGTAGGCGGCGAAGGTGGTCACGTTGGCGACCCAGAAGTTGCGGATCCTGAACAGGGCCAGCGAGAGCATCGGGTGCGGCGCGCGCGCCTCGTGCGCGACGAAGAGCACCAACGCCGCGACCCCTACCGCGAGGGGCAACTGGACGATCGGGTCGCCCCACCCGTAGACGGGCTGCTCGATCAGGGCGAAGACCGGGCCGCCGAGGCCGACGGCCGAGAGCACGATGCCGAGCCAGTCGACGCCGCGGAACGCGTCCGGGTCGCGGCTCTCGGCCACGGCGCGCAATGTCAGCATCACGGTGAAGGCGATCAGCGGAATGTTCAGCCAGAAGATCGCCCGCCAGGACAGCGCCTCGACCAGCGCGCCGCCTCCGGCCGGGCCGATCACGACCGCGATCCCGGTCCAGGCGGTCCAGGTCCCCACCGCCTTGCCCCGCGCGGCGCCCTCGAAGGTCGCCGCGACCAGGGCCAGCGAGCCGGGGACGAGCAGCGCTCCGGCGATCCCCTGCAGGGCGCGGGCGCCGATCAGGAACTCGACCGTGGGCGCGACCGCGCAGAGGATCGAGGTGACGGCGAAGGCGATCAGGCCGATCGCGAAGACCCGGCGGCGGCCGAACTGGTCGCCGAGCCCGCCGCCGACGAGCAGCAGCGAGACGAGGGTGAGCATGTAGGCCTCGACAACCCACTGCTGGCCGGCGAGGCCGGCGTCGAGCCCGTCGGCGATCGCGGGCAGCGCCACGTTGACCACGGTCGAGTCGAGGAAGACGACCGTCGAGCCGAGGATCGTCGCGATCAGCGTCAGTCGCTGTTGGCGAGTCACTCGATCGAGTCTAGGAGCTGCTGCGCGGGAGTGAAGAAATGGCGGTACGCGAGGGTGGTGGCGACCAGGGCGGCGATCGAGACGCTGCCGAGCAGCGCGTAGAGGAGGATCAGCTGCAGGCGGACGGCGTCGGTCGGGTTGGCGCCGGCGAGCAGCATGCCGACCATCGTGCCCGGGAAGAAGATCAGCCCCGTCGTCTTCGTCGAGTCGACCAACGTGATCATCCCCGAGCGCAATGCGCGGCGGACCGTCGGCTGCGCGGCTTCCTGTGCCGTCGCGCCGAGGGCGAGCGTCGCCTCGATCCGCCCCCGCGAGTCGGCCATCTCGTCGCCGAGGCGGTTGAGGGCGACCGCCGAGGCGGTCATCGAGTTGCCGATCACCATGCCGCCGACCGGCACCAGGTAGCGGGCGGTCGCTTCGAAGACGCCGAGGGCGACGACGAGGCCCAGGGTCGAGGCGCCGGCGACCGCGAGCGCGACCAGCAGCGGCCAGAAGGCGTCGGGGACCTTCTTCGCGCGGCGGCGCGCGGTGAGCGCGCCGAAGACGACCATCACCGCGAGCAAAGCGAAGACGAGCCAGAGGGTGTCGGCCTCGAAGATCAGCTTGATCGCGTAGCCGATCGCGGTCAGCTGGACGAAGGAGCGCACGGCCGCGATGCCGATGTCGCGCTCGAGGTCGGCCTTGCGCCAGAAGGAGACGGCGGCGGCCAGCGCGACGAGGGCCAGGGCAGCGGCGACCTGGCCGACCGAAACGTGGATCGAGGTGCTCAAGCCATCGCCTCGGCGAGCGGGCCGGCATCGACGACCCGGCCGTCCTCGATGCGCACCACCCAGTCGCCGAGCCGCCGCGCCTGCTCGGGGTCGTGGCTGACGAGGACGATCGAGATCTCCAGCTCGCGCCGCAGCCGCGCCAGCGTCGCCTCGATCGCGTCGCGGGCCGCCTGGTCGAGGGCGGAGGTCGGCTCGTCGAGGAGGAGAACCGCGGGCTCCTGCGCCAGCGCCCGTCCCAACATCGCCCGCTGCTGCTCGCCGACCGAGAGCTTGTCCACCTCGCGCTCGGCGAACCCGGGATCGAGGCCGGCGAGGCGCAGGCAACGCTTGGGGTCCGCCTCCTTGCCGGCGAGCCGGGCCGCGTAGGCGACGTTCGAAGCGACGGTCCCCTCGAGCAGGGCCGGCAGCTGCGGCACGAGCGAGACCTGGCGGCGCAGCTCGAGCGGGTCGTAGGAGACGAGCGGGCGGTCGCGGTAGGAGACGATCCCGGAGTCCGGGTCGGCGAGCCGGTTGAGCAGCCGCAGCAGGGTCGACTTGCCCGCCCCCGAGGGGCCGACGATCGCCGTCGCTCCCTCCGGGATCTCGGCACTGACCGCGTCGAGGACCCGGCGCTCGCCGCGCATCAAGCTGACGTCCCGCAACTCGAAGAGCACGGCGGGATGATCGCAAGATGGCTGCCGATGGCCGGCGGCGGCGGCGGCTGGCGACGAGCGGCTGGAACAATCGGGGAGGTGAGCGTCGATGGCTAGAGCGATCTGGAGCGGCTCGATCAGCTTCGGGCTGCTCAACGTGCCGGTGAAGCTGTACAGCGCGGTGGCGCGCCGCGGCATCTCGCTGCGCGAGATCCGCGAGTCCGACGGCGCGCGCATCCGCCACCGCCGCGTCGCCGAAGGGACCGAGGAAGAGGTCCCCTACGAGAAGATCGTCAAGGCGTACGAGATCGCCAAGGACCGCTACATCCCGCTGACCAAGGCGGAGATGGAATCGCTGGCGCCGGAGCGCAGCCGCGCGATCGAGGTCAAGGACTTCGTCGGCCTCGAGCAGATCGACCCGATCTACTTCGACAGCCCCTACTACCTCGGGCCCGCCGAGGGCGCCGCGCGCGCCTACTCGCTGCTGGCGCGGGCGATGGAGGAGTCGGGCAAGGTCGCGATCGCCCGCTTCGTCTTCCGCAACAAGGAGCACCTGGCGGCGATCCGTCCCACCGACGGGGTGCTGACCCTGACGACGATGCGCTTCGCCGACGAGGTCGTGCCGCCCGGCGAGCTGGAGGACATATTGCCGGCCGACGCTCCCAAGGCCGCCAAGAAAGAGGTCGAGATGGCCGAGCAGTTGATCGAGTCGCTGACCAGCGAGTTCGACCCGAACGCTTACCGCGACGAGTACCGCGAGCAGCTGCTGGCGATGATCGAACGCAAGGCCGCCGGCGAGGAGATCGTCGCCGCTCCGGCCGAAGAGCCGGCGGCGACCAAGGCGCCCGACCTGATGACGGCGCTGGAGGCGAGCATCGCCGCGGTGAAAGAGAAGCGCGGCGCGAAGGCGCGCAAGCCCGCGGCGACGAAGAAGCGCGCCGCCGCCAAGAAACCGGCCGCGAAAAAACGCTCCAAGACCAAGTCGACCAAGTAGCCGGTGGCGAAGAGCCAGCAGGTCGAGGTCGACGGGCGTGAGCTGAAGCTCACCAACCTCGACAAGGTTCTCTACCCGCAAGCCGGCTTCAGCAAGGGCGAGGTCGTCGACTACTACGCCAAGGTCGCGCCCGCGATCGTCCCCCACCTCGCCGGCCGCGCCCTCACCCTGCGCCGCTTCCCCGAGGGGGTCGACGACAGCGAGGCGGCCTTCTTCGAGAAGCGCTGCCCCAAGCACCGGCCCGAATGGGTGAAGACGGCGGCGGTCGTGGCGGGGCCGCGAGCGGGAGTGATCGACTTCTGCGTCTGCGAAGACCGGCCGACCCTGGTCTGGATGGCGCAGCTGGCGGCGATCGAGCTGCACCCCTCGCTCTCGCTCGCCGAGCAGCCCGACCGGCCAACGGTGCTCGCCTTCGACCTCGACCCCGGCGCGCCCGCCGACATCCTCGACTGCTGTCGCGTCGGGCTGCGACTGCGTGAGCTCTTCGACCACTTCGGCATGCGGTGCTTCCCGAAGACCTCGGGCTCGAAGGGCCTGCAGGTCTACGTGCCGCTCAACGACGAGGCGGTCGCCTACGAGGCCGACGACGGTGGCGACCAGGCGACCAAACCCTTCGCCCGCGCGATCGCCCAGCTGCTCGAGAAGCAGACCCCCGACCTCGTCGTCTCGAAGATGAAGAAGGTCGAGCGCGAGGGCAAGGTCTTCGTCGACTGGTCCCAGAACCACCGCCGCAAGACGACGATCGCCGTCTACTCGCTGCGCGCCCGCGAACGTCCGACGGTCTCGACCCCCGTCAGCTGGGAGGAGGTCGAAGCGGCGGTCGAGAGCGACGACGCCGACTCGCTCGTCTTCGAGGCCGGCGACGTGCTGGAGCGGATCGAGGAGCGCGGCGACCTCTTCGCCCCGGTGCTGGAGCTGAAGCAACAGCTGCCCGAGCTGTAGGCGTCTACTCGAGCGTCCAGCGGCGCCCGGCGACGACCCAGCGGGCGAAGACCGGGTCGACGAGGGCGAGTGCACCGTTCTCTTCCTCGACCTCGTGCAGCAGTCCGTCCCCGACGAGTCTCTTAGCGGCGTCCGGCGCAGCCGAACCGGCAGGCAGGCCGTAGATCTCGCGGGCAGCCTTCCCGGTCAGACCGCGTACACCCGCCGCAAGCGCCTCGACCACCCCCGCCTCAATGCGCGAGAACGAGCCCCAGGTCGCCTCGAGGTCTCCCCGCAGGTAGCCCCACGCCTCTGCATAGGCCGCCGTCCAGGCATCCTCACCGGCGGTCTCGCCGGGATCGGTGTGCCGCCAGAGCAGGTAGGCGAAGAGCATCGCCCGCTGGGGATGCCCGTCGACGAGGTCGAGCAGCCAGCCGAGCGCCTCGCCGACGTCGCGACCGGTGTCCAAGAAGCGCTCTTCGATGTAGGTGGCAAGCGCCTCCCTCGGCAACCGGCCGAGCTGGAGCGGGGCCGCCTGGCCGTAGAAGGGGCGGCGGCGGTCGGAGAACAGCGCGGCCATCATTCCCGGGTGGGAGCCGGAGAAGACGTAGGTGACGCCTCGTCCGTGGTGCTGAATCACACTGCGGACCAGTGCATCCAGCTGTGCCTTCAGCACTGCCTGGAACTCGTCGAAGACGACCAACACCGGGTTTCCGGTTCGCTCATGGAGTGCGTGGGGCAGGTCAAGCGCGTCGAGCAGCGCCCGCTCGCCCGCTTCCCCGGCACCGACCGACAGCGACGCACCGCCTTCGGGCGTCCGCAGACCCATGCTGGCACCGCGCCTGCGCAGAGCGGCGTGCGCCTTACGCAGCGGGCCGGCTGGCAGGGCTTCGTACGATCGCTCGATCTGCGCCGCCATCTGACCAGCTGTGCGCACGCCATAGAGATCGACCAACACGGCGCCCGCGCCGACCTCGCGAGCGTCGGCGACCGCCCGATGCAACAAGCTCGTCTTCCCGTAGTTACGTGGGCTCGCCAGTCGCGTGTTAACCGTCGACTCCCGCCGCTCCACGAGCAGCGCAAGCTCCGCCTCCCGGTCGACGAGTTCGTCCGGCTCCAGCGGACGGGCGAAGACGAATGGATTGGGATCAGTTTCAGTACGTTGTTTGCGTCGCATTTCGCACGCTACAACGTAGCAAACAATACGCTACAACGTAGCAGCTACCCAACGAACTCCTGCCGCACCACCGGCTTGCGCGTCGCCTTGACCTCGTCGAGGCGGCGGACGGGGGTCGTGTAGGGGGCGTTCTTGGCCAGCCCGGGGTCGTCCTCGGCCTCGGCGAGGATTTGCTCGATCGCGTCGGCGAAGGCGTCGAGGCTCTCCTTGGTCTCGGTCTCGGTCGGCTCGACCATCAATGCCTCCTCGACGAGGAGGGGGAAGTAGACGGTCGGCGGGTGGAAGCCGAAGTCGAGCAGGCGCTTGGCGAGGTCGAGGGTCACCAGGCCGAGCTCCCTCTTCATCGGCTTGCCGGAGAGGACGAACTCGTGCATGCAGTGGCGGTCGAAGGCGACCGGCAGGCGCTCGCCGGCGCGGCCCTCGGCGAGTCGCGCCTTCAGGTAGTTGGCGTTGAGCACCGCGGTCTCCGAGGCCTCGGCAAGGCCGTCGGCGCCGAGGCTGAGGATGTAGGCGCAGGAGCGGACGAAGACGCCGAAGTTGCCCTGGAAGCCGCGCAACCGGCCGATCGACTTGGGCCGGTCGAGGTCGAGGTCGAAGAACGGACCGCTGCCGTTGCCGCCCTCGCGCCGCACGACCTGAGGCCTGGGCAGGTAGGGCTCGATCCGCTCCGACACCGCGATCGGCCCGGCGCCCGGCCCGCCTCCCCCGTGCGGCTGGCTGAAGGACTTGTGCAGGTTGACGTGGACGATGTCGAAGCCCATGTCGCCGGGCCGCGAGTGGCCCATCACCGCGTTGAGGTTGGCGCCGTCGTAATAGAGCGTCCCGCCGGCGGCGTGGATCAGCGCCGCGATCTCGGCGATGTTCTCGTCGAAGAGGCCGAGCGTGTTCGGGTTGGTCAGCATCAGGCAGGCGACGTCGTCGGGCCCCGCGTCGATCTTCGCCCGCAGGTCGTCCATCTCGACCCCGCCGCGCTCGTTGGTCGCGACCTTGACCACCTCGTAGCCGGCCATCGAGACCGAAGCCGGGTTGGTCCCGTGCGAGGTGTCGGGCGCCAGCACCTTGCGCCGCTCTTCGCCGCGGTCGGCGTGGTAGGCGCGGGTCAGCAGCAGGCCGGCGAGCTCTCCGTGTGAGCCGGCCGAGGGCTGCAGGCTGACGTGGGGCAGGCCGCAGATCTCGGCCAGCGACTCCTGCAGCAGCCACATCAGCTCCAGCGCCCCCTGGGCCCGCCGCGGGTCCTGCGCCGGGTGCAGGCGCGCGTGTCCGGGCAATGCCGCCACCCGCTCGTTGAGGCGTGGGTTGTGCTTCATCGTGCAGGAGCCGAGCGGGTAGAAGCCGGTGTCGAGGTCGAAGTTGCGCCGCGAGAGCCGGTTGTAGTGGCGGACGATCTCGGGCTCGGCCACCTCGGGCAGGCGCGGCGGCTCGGAGCGCAGCAGCTCGGCTGGGATCAGATCCTCGAGAGGCGTCTCGGGGACTTCAGCGCTCGGAAGCGTCGCAGCGCGACGTCCCGCCTTCGAACGCTCGTAGATCGTCAGCACCGCTTCGTCCTGGGCGTTCATGGCGCCCCCTCTGGCGACTTATGCGTCATATCGACGCCAAACTCGCCAGTCTCGGCGGCGACGGCCGCCCCGAGCGCCTCGGCCAGATCGTCGATCTGGGCCTTCGTGCGCCGCTCGGTGATCGCGACCAGCAGCCCGTTCTCGTACTCCGGGTAGTCGCGTCCAAGCGGATAGCCGGCCGCGATCCCGCGCTCAGCGCAGCGCTCGAGCACCCTGTCGACCGGGGCGTCGAGGGCGACAGCGAACTCGCGCGCCACCGGCGCCTCATGTAGAAGCTCGACGCCCGCTACCGCCGCCAGTCGCTCGCGCGCATAGGCAGTGCGCCGCACGAGCAGCTCGCCCAGCTCGCGGTAGCCCTCTTTGCCGAGCCAGGCGAGGTGAACCATCGCCGCCAGTGCGTTCAGCGCCTGCGCGGTGCAGATGTTGTGGGTCGCCTTCTCGCGGCGGATGTGCTGCTCGCGCGTCTGCAGGGCGAGGACGAAGCCGCGGCGGCCGTCGACGTCGTCGGTTTCGCCGGCGATCCGCCCCGGCATGCGGCGGATCTGCTCCTCGGTCGCGCAGAAGAAGCCGAAGGAGGGACCGCCGAAGTCGAGCCGGTTGCCGAGCGGCTGGCCCTCGCCAAGGGCGATGTCGGCCCCCTGCTCGCCCGGCGGCTTCAACACCCCGAGCGTCATCGGATCACAGGCGACGACCAGCAGCGCGCCGTGCTCCTTCGCCGCCGCGCCGAGCGACTCGACCCGCTCGACCGCGCCGAGGAAGTTGGGGCTCTGCAGGAAGACGGCCGCGGTCTCGTCGTCGACCGCCGCTGCCAGCGCCGCGGCATCGGTCTCGCCACCGTCGAGCCCGACCTCGACCACCTCGGCCCCGTAGCCGACCGCGTAGGTCTCGAGCGTCTCGCGGCTGTGCGGGTGCAGGCCGCGCGAGACGAGAAAGCGACGCCGCCCGGTCGCCGCCATCGCCAGGTAGCCGGCCGAGGCGACCGAGGAGGGTCCCTCGTAGAGACCCGCGTTCGAGATCGGCAGGCCGGTCAGCTCCGACATCGCCGTCTGGAACTCGAACATCGCCTGCAGCCCGCCCTGGGAGATCTCCGGCTGGTAGGGCGTGTAGGGGGTGAGGAACTCGGAGCGCTGCGTGATCGCGTCGACGATCGCCGGCACGTAGTGGTCGTACATCCCGGCGCCGACGAAGCAGACCTCGCGCTCGGCGTCGGCGTTGCGCGCGGCGAGCGCCGCGAGCCGCTCGAAGACCTCCGCCTCGCTCATGCCAGGCGGCAACGCCAGTGGCCGGTCGAGTCGCAGCTCATCGGGCACCTGAGCGAAGAGCTCGTCGACCGAGTCGACGCCGATCGCAGCCAGCATCTCGGCGCGGTCGTCGGGCGTCGCTGAGGTGTAGCGCGTCACCCGAGCAAGGCTACGTAATCCGCGGCGCTCAGCAGCTGCTCGGCCTCGCCGGGATCGCCCAACTTCACCTTGACCAGCCAACCCTCGCCGTAGGGGTCCTCGTTGATCTTCTCCGGCGCGTCGGCGAGCGTCTCGTTGACCTCGACGATCTCGCCCGAGAGCGGGGCGATCACGTCGGAGACGGCCTTGACGGACTCGACCTCGGCGTAGGTTGCGTCCTTCTCCACCGCGGCGCCAACCTCGGGCGGGTCGTAGAAGACGACCTCGCCAAGGCTGTCCTGCGCGTACCAAGTGATGCCGAAGGTCGCCGTCTCACCATCGATCCTGGCCCAGTCGTGCTGGTCGTGGTAGCGAAGGTCGTCTGGGTAGCTCGGCTCGGCCACGGTCATCCTTTCGACGGATAGAGGGGCTTGGAACCTACTCGCGCCGGGCGGCGCTTGCCACGCACGTCGATCTCGATCTCGGTCCCAGGCTCCGCGAGATCGGCGCGGACGTAAGCCATCCCGATGCCGACCTCGAGCGAGGGCGAGAAGGTGCCCGAGGTGACGACACCGGCCTCGTCGCCGTCGGCGAGCACCGGGTTGCCCTGGCGAGGAATGCCGGCGCCCTCGATCGTGAACGGGACCAGAATCTCGGCGGCGCCTTCGCGGCGGGCGGCGGCGACGGCCTCCGAGCCGACGAAGCCGGTCTCCTCGGCGCAGCACCAGCCGAGACCGGCTTCGATCGGGTTGCGCTCGGGAGTCAGGTCGTTGCCGTGCAGGTGGAAGCAAACCTCGAGGCGCAGCGTGTCGCGGGCGCCGAGCCCGCAGGGGACGACGCCGGCGTCGAGCAGCTCGGCCCAAATCGCGGGCGCGATCTCGGGGTCGATCAGCAGCTCGACCCCGTCCTCGCCGGTGTAGCCGGTCCCGCAGGCGAGGGCCGGACGGGCGCCGACCCGCACCGGCGCCACGGCCATCCGCGGCGGCAGCTCGACACCGAGCGTGGCGGTGACTATGCCGCGCGCGTGGGGACCCTGCACGGCGAGCATCGCGTAGCGGTCGGCGACGTTGCGCACGGCGACGTCGCCATACTGGCGGCTCCAGCGCCCGAGCCAGGCGAGATCGGCCTCGTGGTTGGCCGAGTTGGTAACGATCAGCCAGCGGTCGCCACCCAGCCGGTAGGCGAAGAGGTCGTCGAGCACCCCGCCCTCCTCGTTGCAGAGGCACGAGTACTGGGCGCCCCCCACCTGGACCTTCGCCACGTCGTTCGAAAGCACCCGCTGCAGGAACCCCAACGCCCCGGGCCCCTCGACCTCGACCTCGCCCATGTGGGAGACGTCAAACATCCCGGCGTGCGTCCGCACCGCCGCGTGCTCCTCCCGTATCCCCTCATAGCTGACGGGCATCTCCCAGCCCGCGAAGTCGACGAGCTTCGCGCCAAGCTGAAGATGCTGCTCATAGAGCGGTGTCCGCAGAGCCGTCACGGACGCGCAAGGCTATTCGCTGGGCTTATTCCTTGAGGAAGCCGGGAACGTCGATGTCGTCGTCGCTGACCCGCAGTTTGCGGATGTCAGTGTCCTCAGCGGAGATCCGCGGCTTGGACTCGTAGCGACGACGCACCCGCTGCGGCGAGCGAGCGAGCAGCTCGAAGCCCTCGAAGCCGGTCGCGATCACGGTGACGCGGACCTCGTCGCTCATCGACTGGTCGACAACCGAGCCGAAGATGATGTTGGCGTTGTCGTCTGCCTCCGACTGGACCAGCTGCGCCGCCTCGTTGACCTCGAAGAGGCCGAGGTCCTCGGGGCCGGTGATGTTGAGCAGCATGCCCGTGGCGCCTTTGATCGACTCCTCGATCAGCGGCGAGGTGATCGCCGCCTTGGCCGCGTCGAGGGCGCGCGCCTCGCCGGTGGCCGAGCCGACGCCCATCAGGGCCGAGCCGGCGTCGCGCATGATCGTGCGCACGTCGGCGAAGTCGAGGTTGATCAAGCCCGGGATGGTGATCAGGTCGGTGATCCCCTGCACGCCCTGGCGCAGGATGTCGTCGGCCTGCTTGAAGGCCTCGAGCACGCTGGTGCGGCGCTCGACAGCCTGCAGAAGCTTCTCGTTGGGGACGATGATCAGGGTGTCGACGTTGTTGCGCAGCTTCTCGATCCCCTCGAGCGCCTGCTGCATGCGCCGCTTCCCCTCGAACTCGAAGGGCTTGGTCACGGCGCCGACCGTCAGGGCGCCGATCTCTTCCTTGGCGATCTCGGCGATCACCGGCGCCGAGCCGGTGCCCGTGCCGCCACCCTCGCCCGCGGTGACGAAGACCATGTCGGCGCCCTTCAGCGCCTCCTTGATCTCGTCGCGGCTCTCCGCCGCGGCGCCGGCGCCCACCTCGGGGTTGCCGCCCGCGCCGAGACCGCGCGTCAGCTCCTGGCCGATCGAGAGCTTGATGTCGGCTTCGCAGGCCTGCAGCGCCTGAGCGTCCGTGTTGACCGCCACGAACTCGACGCCGCGAATTCCGGCGTCGACCATGCGACTGACGGCGTTGGTGCCGCCGCCGCCGGCGCCGACGACCTTGATCACCGCGAGGTATGTGGATTCCATCTCCCGAATTCTCCAGCCACCGACCCAGCGGGTCGGCGTTTGAGTTGAGCCTTTGTCCTGTCCGAAGCTACAGCGATGCTTAAGGGTTGAAGCTTACGCCTCAGCTACGGAAATTGCGCTCAAAGTAGGGCATTCGCGCGTCCCTGTCAAACACGCGGGCGTCTTCGTGCAAATGCAGAGTCTCAAGTGTCACTTGAGGGTTGGCCAGATCTAACCTTGCGGTTGAGGGTTCGCCGGAACGGGTGGGAGCAGGTGCCCAGAGCCATATATCGCGGGATGCCCAGGCACGTGCAGGTCTACATAATCGACCGCGGTCAGCTCGGGGTCGGCGAGCACCGCCGCCGCGGCGCGCCACTTGCGCGTCGCTGCCGAGGCGTCGCCAAAGCGCAATTCGATCCCCGAGCTGAGCTCGACGTCGACCCCGCTTGCGCCGTAGCTGCTGCGCGCCAGGTAAGGCCGTAGGGCGGGAGGAGCCGCCGCCAACACCCGGACCTGCTGCAGCGCGGTCCCCTGCAGGCGTTCTCCGTCCGGGGGTTCGGCGAGCGGCAGCTCGGGCAGGCGACTTTCTTCGGAGGGCGGCAGCCAGCGCAGGAACGACCCGTCGGCGGCGACGGCAAGAGCTTCGGAGCCGCTGCCGAGCCTCGCCACCGGCCGGCTGAGGACGAGGCGGGGGGTCACGGTGGCATCGGCGAAGAAGCGCTGCCAGACGAACCCGACCCCGATCACCGCGACGACCAGCAGCAACCACCTGAGCAGCCCGCGACTCACAGGTCCCAGCTCTCGGGCCAGCGAACGTTCCCCAGCACCTGCACCTCAGGCTCGAGCACGACGCCGCAGCTCTCGAAGACGCGGCGGCGGCCAATCGACATCAGCTCGAGGACGTCGGCCGTTGTCGCATCGCCGGCGTTCTCGACGAAGTTGGCGTGCTTTTCGGAGAACAGCGCCCCGCCGTGCCGGAGGCCTCGGCAGCCGGAGGCCTCGAGCAGCTGGCCGGCGCTGCGACCGCCGGCCGCCGCGTCGTCGGGGTTCTTGAAGGTCGAGCCAAAGGTCTTGACCCCGGATGGCTGGGCCTCACGACGCTTTCCCCGCATCTCCCCCATCCGCGCCTTGATTGCCGCCGAGTCGTCCTTGTGGAGAAGGAACGCGGCTCGAGAGACGACCTCTCCGGGGCTGAGGTTCGAGCTTCGATAGGCGAAGCCGAGCTGCTCGGGCCTGCGCCGCACCCGCCCCGCTTCGCTGCAGACCTCGACCCACTCGAGCACCTCGCCGAGCTGGCCGCCGTAGGCGTTGGCGTTCATCTTCACCGCGCCACCCGCGGTGCCGGGAATGTTGACGCCGAACTCGATCCCGGCCAGCCCCCAACTCGCCGCCTTCGCCGAGACCGACGGGAGGCGGGCGCCGCCGCCGCAGACGACGCGCTCGCCGTCGAGCTCGATCGTCGCCAGATCGCCGTCGAGCTTGAGCGCCAGACCGTGGAAGCCGTCGTCGGCGACGAGCAGGTTGGAGCCGGAGCCGATCACTCCGAGCGCCAGCCCCTCCTCTCCGGCCCAGGCGAGAAGCTCGAGCAACTCGTGCTCCGAGCGCGGGCGAGCGAACCAGTCGGCGGCGCCGCCGGTGCGCACGGTGGTGAGCCGGGCAAGCGGATAGTCGGGAGCGACGCGATCGGGCGCGTCGCTCATGCCGATGCACCCGCCAGCAGCGCCTCGCCGACCCGGAAGACGTCGCCGGCCCCGATCGTCACCAGCACCTGGTCGCGAAGGCCGGCCTCACGATTGTGGTCGAGCAGGCGCGACACAGCATCCGCGGCGCTCTCCTCATCTCCCAGCCAGGATGTCCGTCTCCCCCCCAGGCGCTCGGCGGCGGCGCGGGCGACGTCGAGCCCGCTCACCCCTGCAAGCTCGCCCACGGGCTCCTCCCGCGCCGGATAGACGTCGAGCACCGCGACCTCGTCGGCGAGCGAGAGGGCAGCGCCAAACTCCTCGGCGAAGGCCTTGGTGCGCGAGTAGAGATGCGGCTGGAAGACGGCGACGAGGTGCCCTGGGCTCGCTTCCCGCAGCGCATCAAGCGCCGCCCGCACCTCGGTCGGGTGATGGCCGTAGTCGTCATAGATGCGAACGCCCTTTCTCTCGCCCTTCAGCTCCAGCCTGCGGTGAACGCCAGGGAAGTCGGCGAGGGCGCCGATCGTGGCATCCAGCTCGAAGCCGGCTAGCCGCAGCGCGGCAAGCGCGCCGCGGGCGTTGAGCTGGTTGTGGCCGCCGGGGACGGCAAGCTTCACGTCCACGTCGAGATCCTCGGGCCCGGTGGCTGCGCGAGCCTTGGTGGCGAACTCCTCAAACGCCGCTCGCAACTCAGCAATCGAGCCCCAGTGCCCGTGATGGTCCATCTCGATGTTGGTGATCACGGCGATCTCGGGCTCGAGCTCGAGGAAGCTGCCGTCGCTCTCGTCGGCCTCGGCGACGACCCACTCGCCGTCGCCCCAGCCCGCGTTGGCGGTAGCGCCGTCGGGACCGAGGCCCGGCACCTCGCCGCCGACGAAAAAGGCGGGGTCGGCCCCGAGAGCGCGCAGAGCCCAGACCGCCATCGCGGTCGTCGTCGTCTTTCCGTGCGTGCCGGCGACGGCGATCAACCGCTTCTCGGCGCAGAGTTCGGCGAGCAGCGCGCCGCGGTGGATCGGCTCGACCCCGCGCTCGCGGGCGAGCACCAGCTCGGGGTTCTCGGCGGCGATCGCGCTGGAGACGACGACCTCCGCGCCCTCGGGCGGGTTGGCCGCGTCGTGCCCGACGACCGGGTCGAGCCCGGCCGCTCGCAGGCGCTCCATATAAGAGGAGTCGCTGCGATCGCTGCCGGTCACGGTCGCGCCCAGCTCGGCGCAGACCAGCGCCAGGCCGCTCATCCCGGCGCCGCCGACGCCGATGAAGTGCAGCCGCCGTTTGGCCCAGTCGCTCACGCAGTCCCAGCCCCCCTCACGTTCCGGTGCGCCTTTCCCCCGCTATAGGGGGATAAGGCGCACCGGAAGGGGAGTTGTTGGCGGCGGCGAGCACCTCGTCGGCGATGAGTTTCGCCGCGTCCGGGCGCGCGATGGCGGCCGATGCGGCAGCCATCGCGCCCAGGCGGGCCGGATCGGCGAGCAACTCGACGACCCGGCCCGCAAGCAGCTCCGGGGTCAGATCCGCGTCCTCGACCGCCTCTGCAGCGTCGGCATCGGCCATCCACTTCGCGTTGGCCGTCTGGTGGTCGGCGGTCGCGTGCGGGTAGGGGACGAGGATCGCCGGCCGGCCGGCCGCGGTCACCTCGAAGATCGAGCCGCCGGCGCGGGAGACGACCAGGTCGCAGGCCGCAAGAACATCGGCGAGGCCGGGCTCGTAGGCGATCAACGTGTAGTCCTCGGCATGGGGCGCAGCCGCCAGCCGCGACGCCAGCTTTGCGTGGTCGCGCTCGCCGCAGAGATGGAGGACGTGAAAGCCACGCGACCCGTCTCCGCGCTCGGCGAAGGCCTCGATCGCCGCCTGATTGATCGAGCGCGCACCCTGGCTGCCGCCCATCACCAGCAGGCAGCGAGCATCGGAGGCAATGCCGAAGCGACGTCGCGCCGCCTCGCGGTCGGCCTCGAGGACCGCGGCGGGGACGGGACGCCCGGTGAGGAGATATCGCTCGCCCTCGCGGCCAGCGATCGGGAACGAGAGGCAGACCCGCCGCGCACGCCGCGCCAGCATCCGGTTGGCGAGCCCAAGGTGACTGTCGGCCTCGGTGAGGACCAGCGGCGTGCCGGTGAGAATCGCCGCCAGCCCCGCCGGGCCGGCTACGTATCCCCCGCCACCGAGGACGACGTCGGCTCGATCTCGGCGCAGCCTGCGGCGCACGGCGAACACGGCGAACAGAGCCTCGACCGCCGCGCGGGCGGCGCGCAGCGGGTTGCGGCGGTGAAGGCCTTTGATGCGCAGAAGCTCGATCTCGTAGCCGGCAGCCGGGACCAGCTCGGCCTCGGCCCGGTCCTCGGCGCCCACGAAGGCGACCTCAGCGCCGCTAGCCCGAAGCTCGGCGGCGACGGCCATCGCTGGCACGACGTGGCCGGCGGTTCCCCCCGCCGCGACCACGACTCTGGGTGCTCTTTCCACGGCTCGATCGGCTCCTGCTGCGGGCGCCGCTGCCGCGGCCACCCTCGACGACGCGCAGTTTGGCAGCGCCGGCGGTCCCCCCGCGGGCCACCGCGAGGATCAGGCCGACGGCGAACAACGTCGCCATCAGGCTGCTGTTGCCGTAGGAGACGAAGGGAAGCGGCACGCCGGTGAGCGGCGCCAGGCCCATCACGGCGAAGAGGTTGACGACCGCCTGCACCACGATCAGCGAGGTGAGGCCGGCGACGACCAGCTTCGAGTAGCGGTCGCGCGCTTTCTGTGCGATGCGCAGCCCGGCGTAGCCGAAGAGCGCGAAGAGGCCGGTGACGCCGAGGACTCCGATCATGCCCAGCTCCTCGCCGATCACGGCCGAGATCATGTCGGTGTGGGCCTCCGGCAGGAAACCGGCCTTTGCCGTCCCGTTCCCGATCCCGACGCCGAAGATCCCGCCCGAGCCGAGCGCGATCTTCGCCTGTGCCGCCTGGAAGCCGGTCCCGGTCGGGTCGCTGCCAGGATGCAGGAAGCCGGTGAGGCGGTCCATCCGGTAGGGCTCGACGACGGTCGCGATCAGCGCCAGGGCGGCGAGGAAGAGCGCGATTTTCCCCAGGTCGACGGGGCGAGCACCGGCGGCGAGCAGCAGCGCGCCGACCGAGAAGGCGATCACCAGCGCCGTCCCCATGTCCGGCTCGGCGACGATCAGCAGGCAGGCCGCGCCGACCACGAGCAGGAACGGCTTCAGCCCGGTCAGCGACTGGGCCTGCTTCGGCTTGCGCGCCAGCAGGTCGGCGCCGTAGAGGATCAGCGCCACCTTGACCAGCTCGGAGGGCTGGATCTGCAAAAAGCCCGAGCCGATCCAGCGACTGGCGCCGTTGACGCTGGTGCCGGCGACGAGGACGACCAGCAGCAGGAACATCGAGCCGCCGAGGATGACCGGCGTCAGCTGGCGGACGGCGGTGAGGCCGTGCCGCGTCACGAGGTGCATGATCGCCAGGCCGACGACCCCGAACAGCAGCGTGCGCTTGAGGAAGAAGGCGCTGTTGGAGAGGTTGCCGTCGCTGAGGACCTGGGTCGTTGAGCTGGCGGAGAAGACCATCACCGCGCCGAGCGCGAGCAGGCAGAGCGTCGCCGTGAGCAGCAGGTTGTACTCGAAGGGCAGAGCGACGGCGCGGGTGCGCTTCTTCGACTTCTTCTTCTTCTTCTTCACCGCCCACCTCACGGCAGCGCCTCGACGATCTCGCGGAAGCGCTCGCCGCGGCGTTCGAAGTTCTCGAAGGCGTCGAAGCTTGCGCAGGCCGGTGAGAGCAGGACGGTCTCGCCGGGCTGGGCGGCGGCGGCGGCCTGCTCGACGGCCTGTTCGAGGTCGTCGCAGCGGTGAAGTGCGACGCCAGCGGCGATCGCCGGCGCCAGCGCCTCGGAGAGGCGCTCGGCCGAAGCCCCGGCCAGGTAGCAGGCGACGCAGCGCTCGCGCACGGGGTCGAGCAGGGCGTCGTAGGACTCGCCCTTCTCGCTTCCGCCGAGGATCGCGTGGACGCCGCCCTCGAAGGCGCGCAGGCCGACGATCGCCGAGGCGACGTTGGTCGCCTTCGAGTCGTTGACGAAGCGCACGCCGCCCAACTTGACGGCTACCGGCTCGAGCCGGTGCGGTACGCCGGCGAAGCTGCGCAGGCCCTCGCGCACGGCGTCGCGGTCGATGCCCATCGAGAGCGCCGCCGCGGCAGTCGCCATCGCGTTGGCGACGTTGTGCTCGCCGAGCAGGCCGAGCTCGGCGACCGCGATCAGCGGATCGCCGTCGTAGAAGATCGTCTCGCCGGCGAGCACGACCTCGCAGTCGGGACCGGCGCCGTGGCAGAAGGAGACGCGACGGCCGCAGCCGCCGAGATCGACGTCGGCCAGCACCGGATCGTCGGCGTTGTAGACGGCGACGTCGTCGTTGCCCTGGTTGGCGAAGATCCGCAGCTTGGCTTCCAGGTAGGAACCGAGGTCGTGATGGCGGTCGAGGTGGTCGGGAGCGAGGTTGAGGAAGACAGCGCACTCGGGGGCGAAGTCGAGGATGTCCTCGAGCTGGAAGCTCGACGCCTCGCAGACCACGGTCGCCTCGGCGTCGACCTCGCTGACGAGCGAGGAGAGCGGCGTGCCGACGTTGCCGGCAACCGCGGCCGGCTCGCCCGCGGTGCGGTAGACGTGGCCGAGCCACTCGACCACGGTCGTCTTGCCGTTGGTGCCGGTGACGGCGACAAACCGGTTCGGGATCGCACGCCAGGCGACCTCCAGCTCGCCGACGACGTCGATCCCCCGCTCCATCGCCGCCGCGATCACCGCCGCCTCCGCGGGCACGCCGGGGCTCTTGACCACCGTCCGCACTCCCTCCAGGAGCGCCAATCCGTCTGCATCCAGAACGACTTCGACGCCGACGTCCCGCAGCCCTGCCGCCCCCTCAGGATGACCGGAATCGACCCCGACGACCTTCTCGCCCCGCCCGGCCAGCATCCGCGCCACGGCCTGCCCGGAGCGGGCCAACCCAACGACCAGGAACGGCCCCTCGAACATCTCCGGCCGAGCCTTCTTCGGTGGCGGCGCGCTCATCCGTCATAGATTCGCGCCCCCGTCGGTCAGCCCTGTCGGGCGCCGCTCAGCGATTCAGGCGGCGCCAGCGCAGGCGTCCGGTCAACCGATTGATCGCCCCGTTGACCAACATGAAAATGAGGAGAAGCGCAATGAGCGCCCACGAACTCTCCGAGCTGCTCCAGGAATTGGTGCCGGCGTAGATCAAGAAAGCCACGACCGCGATCAACTCCAAGCAACTTATGACGATCCAGCGAAAATCGAGGTTCATAGAAATGTCGCCTCCGCAAGGTTCGAAGCCAAGTAGCCGACCAAGGCAAGCGTCGTGCCATAGTAGCTTCCCTTCATAGCGAATCGCATTGTTTTGTCTGCATCATACCGACGAGCCAGGGCGATGGTCTCGCCAACCCAGCCACCGATGATGGCTCCTATGGCTATCGAGGTTGGGGCAGAGCGCGCTACCGCCCTATCGACTGTTGGTACAGCGTGAAGCCGATCCCCGAGCAGACGGCGGCGACGATCCAGAAGCGGAGCATGATCTTGGTCTCCGACCAGGCCATCATCTCGAAGTGGTGGTGCAGGGGCGCCATCAGCAGGACGCGGCGGCGGAAGGCCTTGAAAGAGAAGACCTGGATCGCGACCGAGAGGGCCTCGATCACGAAGATGCCGCCGATGATGATCAGCAGCACCTCGGTCTGGGTCATCACGGCGAGGGCGCCGATCGCGCCGCCGAGGCCGAGCGAGCCAGTGTCCCCCATGAAGATCGAGGCCGGGAAGGCGTTGAACCAGAGGAAGCCAATGCAGGCGCCGACCAGGCAGGCCGAGAGCAGCGCCAGGTTCTGCTGCTCGTTGGCGACGAAGGCGATCGCCGTGTAGGCGAGGAGGACGATCGCGCAGGAGCCGGCGGCGAGGCCGTCGAGGCCGTCGGTGAGGTTGACGCCGTTCGAGGTCCCGGCGATGACGAGGAAGACGAGGACGAAGTAGAGGACCGGGCCGAGGTCGATGCTTGCGTCGCCGATGCGGAAGTAGAGGATCGGCTCGAGGCCGACCTCGTGGCGGGCGACCCACCAGAGGCCGAGCGCGAGCAGGACCTGGAAGAGCAGCTTCCAGCGCGCCGAGAGCCCCAGCGAGCGGCGCTTGACGATCTTGATGAAGTCGTCGGCGAAGCCGATGCCGGCGCAGCCGAGGGCGACGCCGAAGACGGCGAGGCTCTGCGCGTCGCGGTCGGAGAGCACCAGGTAGGGGACGCAGATCGAGGCGAAGACGATCAGCCCGCCCATCGTCGGCGTGCCGGCCTTGGCGTGGTGCTCCTGCGGCCCCTCCTCGCGGATGTGCTGGCCGAACTCCTTGACCCGCAGGTACTCGATGAACTTCGGGCCGAGGAAGATGCAGATCAGCATCGCCGCCATGCCGGCGATCAGCACTTCACCCATCGACAAGCTCCCGCAGGCTCTCGGCGACCGCCTCCAGGCCGGCTGAGCGCGAGCCCTTGACCAGGATCGTGTCGCCCGGCGCGAGCTGGGCGGCGAGCAGCTCGGCGGCCTCCTCGGGGGTCGCCACCAGCTCGTCCGGGGCGTAGTCGCGAGCCGGGGCGCCGACCCCAATCAACAGGCCGACCTCGGCTTCGCGCGCCCGCGCGCCGATCTCGCGGTGGTAGACGGGAGCGTCCGGGCCGAGCTCGGCCATCTCGCCCAGCACGGCGACGCGCCGGTCCCGCCCGATCGCAGCGAGGTGGTCGAGCGCGGCGCGCATAGAGACCGGGTTGGCGTTGTAGCAGTCGTTGACGAGGACGATGCCGTCTCCCATCTCGAGGCGCTCGCCCCGGAAGCGTGAGAAGCCTATGTTCGCAGCGCGGTCGGCCATCTCGGCGAGCGGCGCGCCGAGGGCGACGCCGGCGGCCACCGCAGCGAGGGCGTTGTCGAGATTGTGCGCCTCGGCAAAGGGGAAGTGGAAGAGCTGGCGCTCGCCGCCGGCGTCGATCAGCGCCTCGGTGACGCCGTCGGTGACGCTGGTCTGCGCCGCCTGCACGTCGCCGCCTGGCCCGAAGCGGAGCAGGCGCGGAGCGTCGGGCAGGTGAGGCTCGAGGGCCCCCGCATTGACCGGGACGATCGCGACGCCGTCCGGCGGCAGCGCCTTCAGGACCTCTGCCTTGGCGGCGGCAATTGCCTCGATCGAGCCGAGCAGCTCGACGTGCACTGGGCCGACGTTGGTGATCACGGCCAGATCTGGCTCAGCGATCGCGGCCAGCTCGGCGATCTGCCCCGAGCCGCGCATCGCCATCTCGAGCACCATCGTCTCCGTCCCATCCGGCGCCTCGAGGATCGTCAGCGGCAGCCCGATCTCGGTGTTGAGGTTCTCGCGGTTGGCATGCATCGGGCCGGGGAGCAGGGCGCGAGCGATGTCCTTGACCGAGGTCTTGCCGACCGAGCCGGTGACGCCGACCACGCGGGCCCCGAGCGCGCGGCGCCAGCTCCGTGCCAGGGATTGCAGCGCGGCGAGCGGATCCTCGGCGACGAATACCCACGCCGCCCCCGTGCGGTCGTATTTGTTCCCGCCCTCCGGGAGCAAATACGACCGCACCGCGGGTGCGACGACTACGCCCCAGGCGCCGGCCTCGACCGCCTCGGGCGCGAACTTACCGCCATCGACGTTCGCGCCGGGCAGGCCGAAGAAGAGATCCCCGGCCCCGGTCTCGGTCGAGTCGACGGTCGCGCGTGTTGGTGAACCCGACTCGCCCTCGGCGAGCACCTCGGCACCCATCGCCGCGGCGATCTCGGCTCCGCTCAGGTTCATGTCGGACTGCCCAGCCTGCGCAGCTCCTCGCGGGCCACCTCGCGGTCGTCGAAGGGGATCTTGCGGCCGTCCTCGAGCTCCTGGCCCTGCTCGTGGCCCTTGCCGGCGATGACGACGACGTCGCCGGGGCGGGCGCGGTCGAAGGCGAGGGCGATCGCGGCACGGCGGTTGGGCTCGACCTCGACCTCCTCGCCACCGGGAACGCCGCCGAGGATCTCCTCGACGATCGCGCCCGGGTCCTCCGAGCGCGGGTTGTCGGAGGTGACGATCGCCAGGTCGGAGAGAGAGGCGCCGGCATGGCCCATCTTCGGCCGCTTGTCGCGGTCGCGGTCGCCGCCGGCCCCGAAGACGGCGAGGACGCGGCCGTCGCCGAGCTCCCGCGCCGCCCGCAGCACGTTCTCCAGCGAGTCGGGCGTATGGGCATAGTCGACGAGGACGGCGAACCCCTGCCCCTCGTCAATCGGCTCGAAGCGACCCGGCACCCGCTCCGCGCTCGCCAGCCCCTCGACTGCGATCTCCGGCTCGACACCCATCTCGACTGCGGCCGCGAACGCTCCGAGCGCGTTGGCGACGTTGAACGCTCCCGGCAGCCCCGTCTTCACGCCGACGGGCCGATACGTCAAGCCAGGCTTGACGTATCGGCCCGTCGGCGGGGGGGCGACCGAGAATCGGGAGCCGGCGGCGTCGAAGGAGGCATCGGAGGCGGCGTAATCGGCGCTGGCGCCCTCGGCCGAGAAGGTCACGCACTCGAACTCGTCGGCGAGGCGGCGGCCGTACTCGTCGTCGACGTTGACGACCGCGGTCCGCGGACCCGTCTCGAAGAGGCGCCGCTTGGAGCGGAAGTAGTCCTCCATCGTGCCGTGGAAGTCGAGGTGGTCCTGGGTCAGATTGGTGAACAGCGCGATCTCGAAGTGGATCGCGTCGCAGCGATGCAGCTCGAGCGCGTGCGAGGAGACCTCCATCGCGCAGGCCCGGTCGCCGCCGTCGAGCATTCGCCGGAAAGTCTCCTGCAGGTCGATCGCCTCCGGCGTCGTCCGCTCCGCGGACTGCTCGACGCCGCCGACCACCTGCCGCACCGTCCCCAACAACCCGCACTGGATGCCAGCCGCCTCGAGCACCTCCCGCACCAGGAAGGCCGTCGTCGTCTTCCCGTTCGTCCCAGTGACCCCGACCACCCGCAGCTCCGCCGTCGGATCGCCGAAGAGCCGCGCCGCCAGCGGCGCCATCGCCGCCCGCGCATCCGCCACCACCACCTGCGCCACATCCACGTCCAGCTCTCGCTGCACCACCAGCGCCACAGCCCCCGCCTCAACCGCAGCCGCCCCGAACTCATGCCCATCGACCTTCTCCCCCGGCACACAGAAGAACAGCGTCCCAGCTTTGACCTTGCGACTGTCATAAGCAAGAGCCTCAACCTCGACGGCTGCCTCGCCCACGACTCGGGCGCTCTCCAGCTCCGCAACCAGCGCGTCCAATCTCACGCCGCAGAGTCTAGGAAGGGGTCCGGGTGCCCCTCCCCAAAACACTCAAGCGAGGCTCCTGCCGAGCGTTTTGGGGAGGGGCACCCGGACCCCTAACCAAAAATCATTCCTGCGGCACGCCCAAATACGGCAGCGCGAACCCCGCGATCTTGCCGAACGCCGGCGCCGCCACCGAGCCGCCGTAGATTTCCCCCTGGGGTTGATCGACGACGACCCCCACCAGCAGCTGCGGATCCTGCGCCGGCGCGAAGCCGATGAACGACGCCACGTACTTGGTCTCGGAGTAGGTCCCGTTTTCTGCCACCTGCGCCGTCCCGGTCTTGCCCGCCAGCGTGTAGCCGGGGACGCTGACGGCGGACGCGGTTCCTCCCGCTTCGAGCACGCCCTCGAGCATTTCGCGCACCTGAGCGGCGACTTCGGCGTCGATCACGCGGTGCCCCTTGGGCTCAGGCACGGTTTCGTCGCCGACCTTCTCGATCAGCTGCGGCCGGCGCAGCATGCCCCCATCGGCGATCGCCGCGTAGCCGGCCATCATCTGCATCGGGGTGACCGCGAGGCCCTGACCCATCGGCAGGTTGCCCATCGTCGAGCCGGAGTATTCGTCGAGGGCCGGGACGATGCCCTGCTCCTCGGCGGGGAACTGCACGTCGGTCGGGCGGCCGAAGCCGAAGCGGTCGATCCAGTGGCTGTAGCGGGTCGCGCCGATTTTGAGCCCGATCTCCACGGCGCCCACGTTGGAGGACTGGGCCAGGATCTGAGCGACCGTGAGATCGATCGCCGGTCGTTCCTCGGCGTCTTCGATCGTGCGGTCGGCGACCTGCAGCTGCGAGGGCAGGTAGAAGGACGTTGCCGGCGTCACCAGCTTTTCCTCCAGCGCCGCCGACACGGTGAAGGCCTTGAAGGTCGATCCCGGCTCGTAGGTGAAGCCGGTCGCCCGGTTCATCAGGTCTTCGGGGCTGGCGGCCGACAGGTCGGCGGGATCGACCGGCGGCCAGTTCGCCATCGCCAGGATCTGCGAGCTGCGCGGATCCATGACAATCGCCGTGGCGCCCTTCGGCGCATAGGTTTCGCCGACTTCGGCGAGCACCTGCTCCGCCTTGCCCTGGATCGCGGGGTCGAGCGTCAGCCTCACGTCGGTCCCGTCCTCGGGCTCCTGGGAGGTTTCGAGGCGGATCGGCTCGCCCTTGGCGTCGATCACGATCTGCCGTTCGCCGTCGGTCCCGCGCAGAACGGCTTCCTCACCCAGCTCTAGGCCGGTCAGCCCTTCCCCTTCGGCGCCAACGGCGCCGATCACCTGCCCGGCGAGCCCACCCTGCGGGTAGGTGCGGCGGCTATCGGGGTCCTCGCCGATCCCGGCCAGGTCGAGGCGTTCGATCCGGGCCGCGGTCGGCAGGTCGACCTGGTGGGCAAGCGCCTCGTAGCTCGTTTCCGCGCTCACCTTGCCGAGCACCCTGGCCGGGGGCAGGCCCAGAATCGGCGCCAGCTTTTCCGCCGCCAGCGCCGGCTTCGTCACTTCCGAAGGGATCGCGAAGATCGTCGCCGCGTCTTCGGACGCGGCAAGCGGGTTGCCGTGGCGATCGAGCAGGTCGCCGCGCAGGCCCGGCAGGGGGATCGACTGGGTCTGCTGGCTGAGCGCTTCCGATGCGAGCTTCGAGCCCTGCACCCCCTGCAGCCAGAAGGCGCGTCCGGCGATGCCGAGGAAGCAGAGGAGGAAGCCGGCGAAGAGGAGGCCGATCCTTCGCTCGGTCGCCCGCACCGAGCCCCCTAGTAGCCCGAGCCCGCGGCGGCAAGTCGTTCGGCGGCGATGCGGACGTCGCGGGGACTCACCCGCAGCGTCCCGGCCTGCTCGGTCGAGGTGGCGACGAGACCGAGCGCGGTCCCTTCGCGGCCGACGCGAGCGGCGCCGGAGCGAGCCGCGTCGCGGGCGCGCAAGAGCGAGTTCTCCTCTTCCAGGGCCCCGATGTTCTTCTCGATCTGACCGCCGGCGGCGGCGAAGCTGAGCGTGGCGACGTTGACCGCGACGATCCCGATCAGGAGCACGCCGAGCACCGCGATCCAGGCCCGGCCTCGCGTGAGGCGCACCATCAGGCTGGAGTCGGGCAGCTGGCGAACCGCGCTCGCGGTTCCGACCGCGATCGGGATCAGGTGGGCGCCCGGACGACGCGAGGGCGCGCGGCGCGTACGCGCCGGCGCGGACTTCGCCTTTGTTCGCGTATATGGCGAATTGACGCGAACTCGGCGGGCCGGGGCGGTTGCGGCAGCGGCCATCAGGCTGCCTCTCCGATCTTGAGCGCGGCGCGCAGATGGGCCGACTTGGAGCGTGGGTTGGCGTCGACCTCGTCCGGGCCCGGGGCGACGGCGCGGCGGGTGAGCAGCTCCGCTTCGGGCTCGCGACCGCAGACGCAGACCGGCAGCTCGGGCGGGCAGACACAGCCGCGGGCGCGGGCGGCGAGGAAGCGCTTGACGCGACGGTCCTCGAGCGAGTGGAAGGAGATCGCGGCGAGACGGCCGCCGAGCGGCAGCATCTCCCATGCCGTCGGCAGCGCGTCCTCGAGCGCGTCGAGCTCGCCGTTGACGGCGATCCGGATCGCCTGGAAGGTGCGCTTGGCCGGGTGGCCGCCGCCGAAGCGGGCGGAGGCCGGCATCCCGGCCTTGACCGCGTCGACCAGCTCGGAGGTGGTCGCCAGCGGCCGGCGGCGAACGATCTCGCGGGCGATCCCGCCCGCGTAGCGCTCCTCGCCGAAGCGACGCAGCACCTGCGCGAGGCGCGACTCGGGCCACTCGTTGACGATGTCGGCGGCGCTCAGCTGCTGACGGGTGTCCATTCGCATGTCGAGCGGCGCGTCATAGGAATAGGAGAAGCCCCGCTCCCAGGCGTCAACCTGCATCGAGGACATCCCAAGGTCCATGTAGGCCATGTCTGGGCGGATGCCTTCGCCACGCAGGGTGCGAAGCCCTGCCGAGAGCTCGACGCCGAGGAAGCGCGTCTCGCAGGGCGCCTCCGCCGCGAAGGCCTCGAAGCGGGCCTCGGCAGCCGGGTCGCGGTCGATGCAGATCAGCGTCCCGGTCGGCCCGATCCGCTCCGCGACGAGACGGGCGTGGCCGCCGCCGCCGAAGGTGCAGTCGATCGCGGTCTGCCCGGGCTCGGGCGCGAGCAGCTCGACCAGCTCCTTGGCGAGAACGGGTTTGTGCTCGGTCGTCATCAGAAGAAGGGTTGCGCGGTCCATGGTCGGACCGGCGCTGTGGGCTGCGTGCGCTCGCACCGCCATCTCACTCAGCGCCTCCGTTCGCGGCCAGGCCCTCGGCGATCTCCGGCGCGGCGGAATCCAGCTCTGCCTCCTGCTTCGCCCAGGCCTCCGCGTTCCAGATCTCCAGGTACTCCCCGGCTCCGATCACGACGCAGGCGCCGTCGAGGCCGGCGTGCTCGATCAGCGGCTTGGGGACGCGGATGCGCCCGGCGGAATCGAGCTTCTCGTCGAAGGAGCCGCCGTGGAAGCGGCGGCGCAGGGCGCGCGCGTCGCGGCCGAAGGGGCTGTGCGGCGAGAGGAAGCGGTCGGAGAGCTGCTCGAACTCCTCGGTCGTGTGGACCCAGACGCAGGGATCGAAGCCCTTGGAGAGAACAACGCCGTCGGACAGCGCCGCCCTGAATCGCGAGGGAACGGTGAGGCGATCCTTGGAGTCGAGACTGTGCTCGTAGAGGCCCCGGAATGCCACCGCTTCGGTCCTTTCTCTCCTGGCCTGGGATGTGAGTTAGGACCGAGGTGATGAGGTGGGAGGAACCTCACCACCCCGGTCCTGGGCTTCAACTCGCGGGCACTGTATCCCACTTTGCCCCACTTTGCAACACGACAACCCAATGCATGCTCGTTTGCACCACGCGATTGGTCCGCGGGTCCTGTCGCGGCGGGCCTCCCCCATGTGCTCGGACGTGCCGTGCCAGAGGTGCCTTTTTAGGCACTGAGGAACCGGCACGTCCTGCGCTATGGGGGACCCCTGCCGCCGCGCCACCCGCGGGAGAGGCGGTTGAGCAAACGGGCTTCCGGGTCGAGGCCGTGTTGGCGCTCGAAAAGCTCTTCTAACGGAAGCTGGAGAAGAAGATGTCGGCGTTGGCGATCAGGGCGGCGGTGATCATCAGGAGGACCGAGGGGACGAGGACGAGGGCGACGACGAGTTGGATCTTGGGGGCGGCGCGGGCGGCGCGCTCCTCGACCGCGCGGCGCTGGTCGCGGCGCAACGCGGTGGCCTGTCGGCGGAGCTGGTCGGCCAGCGGCGAGCCGTAGCGGGAGGAGCGCTCGATCGCGGCGCAGAGGGTCGCGACCTCGCCGCCGGGCACGCGCTCGCGCAGCGAACGCAGCGCGTCGGCCAGCGGAGCGCCGCAGGAGAGGTCGGCGACGGCCATCGCCAGCTCCTCGGCAAGCGGTCCGCTGCCGGCGCGGGCCAGGTCTGCGAAACCCGCGACCACCCCTCTTCCCGCCTCCGCGCCGACGGCGAGCAGGTCGAGCGCGTCGGGCAGCGCCGCGACGATCCGACGACGGCGCAGGCGAAGGCGGCGCTCGCGCAATGCATCGGGGATGAGGGCGCCGGCCACCGGCAGGGCGAAGATCAAGAGCAGCGGCAGGTGGCCGGGGGCAGCGGGCGCGGCGAGCAGCGCGACGACCATTCCGGTCGCAGCTCCACCAAGTCGAAGGCGTGTGTCGACCGCCGTCACTCGGCCACCCGCGAGAGGCGGCGGATCGCGACGAAGCCGGCCGCCTGCAGTCCGGCGGCCGCCGCAAGCAGCGCGACCGCAGCTGGCGAGGCGAGCAGCGCCGTGGCGAAGCCGGGGTCGAGCAGCTCGGCGAGCAGGGCGCCGCCGGTGGGCATCGCGACAACCAGCAGGCCGGTGAAGCGCGCCTGCGCGGTCGCTCCCTTGGCGTCCTCGGCAACGCGGTCGCGCTCGGCGCTCGCCTCGGCGAAGCGCCGCAGCAGGCCGGCCAGGTCGCCGCCGGCGAGTCGCTGGCTGAGCAGCGCCGCGGCGAGAGCATCGACGCGAGCGGAGCGCATCCTCTGCCTCCACGCCGAGATCGCGGCGACGGTCGGTGAGCCGACCGCGAGATCCGCTCCGAGACGGGCAAGCTCCACCGCCGGCGGCCCGTCGAGCGACGCGACCGCGGCCTGAAGCGAGGCGCGCAGCGAGCGCCCGGCGCTGAGCGAGTCGGCGACGGCCAGCGCCACGTCGGGCAGGGCCGCCTCAACGGCTCGGCGGTACCGGCGCCGGCTCCGGTTGACCGCGGACGCGGCGAGCGCCGGGCCGGCGACCGCCAACGGCGCCGCGAGGGAGAAGCCGGCGACGAACCAACCGCCGGCGATCGCCACGGCGCTGCCCAGCAACGCCAGCCGGCGGCGCTCGGGGGCCGAGGGCGCGTACCCCTCGCGCCCAGCGCGGCGCAGCGGCTCGATCGCGCGGCGAACCCACCTGGCGAGCGCCGGTGTCGCCAGGACCGCCTCGCGTACGCCGGCCGCCGCCAACCCGCCGGCCGCGGCGCCGGCCAGGGTCAGGACGAGGTCGGGACCGTCGCTCATACCTCCGCGATCTCGGTGATGCGGCGGGCGCCGTCGCGGCCGCGCTCGAGATGGACGACGAGGTCGATTCCACGCTGCACCTGCTCGGCGATCGCCGCATGCGGAAGCCCGACGCCGGCCATCAACGCCAGCGTCTCCAGCCGCGCCAGGGCGTCGCCGGGCGAGTTTGCGTGCACGGTCGAGAGGGCACCCTCGTGGCCGGTGTTGAGCGCGGTCAGCAGATCGAGCGCCTCGGGGCCCCGCACCTCGCCGATCACGATCCGGTCCGGCCGCATACGCAATGCGTTGCGGACGAGGTCGCGAACGCTCGCCTCACCCCTCCCCTCGACCCCGGCCGGCCGGCTCTCGAGGCGCACGACGTGAGGTTGCTGGAGCCGCAGCTCGGCGGCGTCCTCGATCGTCACGATCCGCTCTCCAGGCGCGATGAAGCTGGAGAGCGCGCCGAGCAGCGTCGTCTTGCCCGAGCCGGTCCCGCCGCTGACGAGAATGCTGCGCCGTCCGGCCACGGCCCCCTCGAGCGATGCGAGCTGTGCCGGCGAGACCGTCCCCAGCGCGACCAGCTCGTCGGGCCCCGGGCAGCGGGCGCCGAACCGGCGGATCGAGACCGTCGGACCGTCGATCGCCAGCGGCGGGATCACGACGTTGACGCGCGACCCGTCGGCCAGGCGCGCGTCGACCATCGGGCTCAGCTCGTCGACTCGCCGCCCAAGCGGGGCGAGGATCCGCTCGATCGCGTCGCGCAATGCCTCCTCGTCGGCGAAGGAGACCTCCGTCGCCTCGATCCGCCCGCCGCGCTCGACGTAGACCGCGTCGGGCCCGTTGACCATCACCTCCTCGACCGTGGGGTCGGCGAGCAGCTCCTCCAGCGGGCCAAGCCCGACCGTGTCGCGCAGGATCTGCGTCTCCACCGCGGTCCGGTCGACCGCGCCGAGCAACGCCGCCTCGCTCGCGACCAGCTCACGCACCTCGACGGCGAGCTCCTGGCTCGGCGCCTCGCCGGCAGCGGCCTGCTCCCGCCGCCGCTCGATCAGCCGACCTTTGAGGGCGGCCGCCAGCTCGTCGATGTGCCGCTCACGCGAGCCCACCTATCTACCTCAGCCCACCGGCAGCAGGGTCAGCTTGCGGGCGAAGCTCTCCGCCTCGATCAGCCGCAATGCCTGGCGCCTGGTCAGGCCCAGCGTCGCGACCGAGGCGCCGCCTGGGACCGGTCCTTCTTCGCCCGGGCCCAGCGCAAGAAGCGGCACCCCGGCCGCGGCTATGTACGTCCGCCCCCGTCCGGCGCCAGCGGGTTCGGTGGTGACGACCACATCGACCTTGGCGCCGCTGACCGGCCGCCCGGTGGCGAGCAGCGCTTCGGCCCCGCTGACCGCGATCTGCACGGGTCGGCGCTTGCCCAGCACCGAAATGGCGGCGCGGTGTGGCTTGGGCGGCCGCAGCTGGCCGGCGAGAAGGTAGCTGCCGGCGGGCAGGGGCATTGCGGGGACGAGCCCCAACGCCGCCGCGGGCGAGGCGAGCGCCCCTGGCGGGACGAAGCGCTCGGGGATGCGCCGCACCGCAAGCGCCTCGGCCAGCTGCTCGGGTCCCAGCGGGCGCGGCGGCCGCAGGGCGCGCGTGAGCACGACGACGGGACGCAACGGGCCATAGCCGCGGATCACGCTCGACCCGTAGCCGTTGGCGATCATCGCCGCGACGAACGCGGCCAGGATCGCGAGGACCGCGAAGGCGACAGCCCGACGGCGGCGGCTCATGCTGCCCAGTCCCCGACGGGCTCGACAAGCGGCAGCTCGATCGCCGCCTTCGCGCCCCGGGCCGAGCGCTCGAAGACGAAGCGCCCGCCATGCTCCGCGACGACGCGACGGACGACGGCGAGCCCGTGGCCGCGACGCTTGCGTCCGGAGAGCCTGGCGAGCACCGCGGCCGGATTGCCGTGCCGTGGCCGTCGGCGGGCGGCGCGACCCGAGTCGACCACGGCGATCCGCAACCGGCCCGCACGGCGGCGCGCCGAGATCACGATCGTCGGGCCGCCGTGCTCGATCGCGTTGGCGATTAGGTTGTCGATCGCCTGCGCCAGCGCCAGCCGGCTCCCGGAGACGACGGCATCCCCAGCGTTCCAGCGGAGGTCGAGGGCCGCGTCGCAGAGGCTCGCGCGGCCCAGCCAGCGGGTCACAGCGGCCCGAACCAGCGCCTCCGCGTCGACCGGCGCCGGCGGGGCCGTCGGACCGCCGCCGTTGATCTCGCGGTCGAGCCGCTGCAGCGCGGCCGCCGCCAGATCGAGCGGGCTCTCCTGATTCGATTCGGCCTCGCCCGGCAATCCCGCCAGGGCGACGACCTGGAGCGGTCGGCGCACCTCGTGCAGGGCCTCGTTGAGCGCAGCCCTGCGGCGGCCGTTGCGCAGACCCTGGACGGCGACGGCAGCGGCCATCGAGACTCCAAAGGGCCAGGCCGCGAGGATCTGGGCCAGGCCGGTCATCCGTCGACCAACCGGTATCCGTAGCCCCAGCAATTGATCACGAAGCGGCAGCTCTCGGGGTCGAGTTTGCGCCGCAGCCGGCTCGCGTGGGAGTCGAGCGTGCGGGTCCGCGCCGGTGTGCGATAGCCCCAGACCGCCTCGAGCAGCTCGCGCTTGGTGAAGACCCGCGACGGATCCCTGGCGAGCACCCGCAGCAGGGCGAACTCCTTGTTCGACAGCGTGACCTCGCGCTCGCCGACCCAGACCTTGCGCCGCGCCGGGTCGATCACGATCTCGCCTGCCCGGCAGGGGCCTTCCCGGTCGCCGCGATGGCGACGCAGCACCGACCCGATCCGCGCCCGCAGCTCGCGGTAGCTGAACGGCTTCACCATGTAATCGTCGGCGCCGCCGTCGAGGCCGCGAACGCGATCGTCGTCGGCGCCACGTCCGGTGAGGACGATCACCGGCAGGTTGGGATCGAAGCGGGAGGTGACGCCGTCGGCGTCGCGGATCTCCCGCAGCACGTCGAGGCCCGATGCGTCCGGCAGGCTCAGGTCGAGAAGAAGGAGATCCGGGTGGTTGTAGCGACAGAGGCGGAGTGCGTCGGAGGCGCTGGGCGCCGGCATGACGCCGAAGCGGTCGGCGGCCAGGTGGTCGCAGAGCAGCTCCAGGGTGGGCGTGTCGTCCTCGCAGACGACGACGCTGGCGATCTCCTCTCGCTGGGGAAGCATGTGCCGGCCTTTAAGGGCGTGGCGGCGAAAACTCTCCCCCCTCCTCGGCGGGAATCTCGAGAACCGCGTCCGCTCCGCGGCAGAAGATCACGCGACGCGGGCCAACTGCGCGCCGAAGGCAAACGATTGTGCCGACTTCGTCAAGGAAGCAGAGGTCGAGCGCGAAGCGCATGCCGAAGGTGTGGACGCTGACGCAACTGGGGATGAGCAGGCCGGGCCCGGCCTCGCCTCGATCCATCCAGGCGAGGCCGAGCAGCCGCGCGCGGAAACCGGACGCCACCGGCACCGAGCGACCGAGGACGACCGCACGTGGCAGGCATTGAAGACGCGGAGCGAGTGGCTGATCCACACATCCCCAAGCCCACCGGCCGAGGTTCTCTCCCCTCCCCTCTAGCCTCTGAGCATGCCCCCGAGCCCGAAGGTCGCCGTCTTCGGCCCCCACCCGATGCTCTCGATCACGATCGAGGCGCTGACCAGCGACGGAGGCGACGAGATCCATCTCCATGCCGCCGGGCAGGGCGTCTGGGTGGCACGGATGGCGGCCGAGCTGGGCGCCTGCCCCGTTCTGTGCGGCTTCATCGGCGGTGAGACCGGCGAGGTGCTCCGCCCGCTGCTGGAGCGGATGGACGTCGAGCTGCGCCTGGTCGAGACGGGCGAGGCGAGCGGCTGCTACCTGCACGACCGCCGCGAGGGAGAGCGCAAGCCGCTCGCGCAGAGCGCCTCGCTGCCCCCCGGCCGTCACGAGATCGACGAGCTCTTCTCGACCACGGTCGCCGCCGCGCTCGACGCGGAGGTCCTCGCCCTCTGCGGGCCGTATCCGGGTGAGGCATTGCCGCTCGAGATCTACGGCAACCTGGTCGCCGACGTGCGGGCGAACGGGACGCCGGTCGTCGTCGACCTCTCGCCGCCGCGACTCGACAGCGCCCTCGAGGGCGGCCCGGAGCTGGTCAAGATCAACGACTGGGAGCTGGCGAAGTACGTCGAGGGCCCGGTCGACAGCGAGGAGCGGATGCTGGTCGCGGCTCGGCGGCTGCTTGCGGCCGGCGCCGAGACCGCGATCGTCACCCGCGCCGAGGCGCCGGCGGTGGTCGTCCGCGGCGACGATGCCTGGGAGCTGATCCCGCCCCGCTTCGAGCGCGGCGCCCGTGAGGGCTGCGGCGACTCGATGATGGGCGGCCTCGTCGCCTGCATGGCGAAAGACGTCGAGTGGGAGGAGACGCTGCGGATCGGCGCCGCGGCCGGCGCCGCCAACTTCCTGCGCAGCGGCCTCGGCAGCGGCTCGCGCTTGGTCGTCGAGGATCTGGCGCGGAGGGTGGAACTCCGCCCGCTGTAGCTGGCCGTCAGATGGCGGGGCCGAAGGGGAGCGTGAGCTCGTCTCCTTCGACTATGGCTCTGGGAGCTGTGTCGCGCATCCACTCCAGATGCGGCGCGACCGACGCGATTCCGGCCAGCGTTTCGAACGGCTCGCGCATGTGGACGGGGCGGCCGCCGTGGGAAGAGTGGGCGTCGCTGCTGAGGACGTGGACAAGGCCCGCCTCGGCGAGGGCGCGCATTCCCTCGGCGAAGCGCTCGCGGAGGAAGAAGTCGGCCGTCGCCTGGACCAGCGCGCCGGCGGCGATCAGGGCCGCGATTCGCTCATACATGTCGGCCGATAGATGGCGCTCGGGATGGGCGATCAAAGGCCGGTAGCCGCGCTCGGCGAGGCGAACGACCCGGCCGAGCAGCACGGTGGTGAGCGGGCCCGGCGCCGGCTCTAGCAGGATCCAGTCTCCGCCGCCGAGCGTCACCAGGTCGAGCTCCTCAGCGCTCAGCCCCTCGACCGCGGTCTCCGCCACCTCACCCCCCTGCAGGACCGTCACCGGCAGCCCCTCGTCGCGCAGCCGCGCGTTGAGGCGCTCGACTCGCTCCGCCACCTCCTCGATCCGCACGTCGTGATCGTGGCGGATGTGGGGCGTGGCGCAGATTGCCTCGATCCCGTCGTTGACAGCCTGGCGCGCCATGCCGACGCTGTCCTCGATGTCGAGCGCCCCGTCATCGACCCCGGGGAGGATGTGGCAGTGCAGATCGATCATCGCCGTTCGATGGATTGTGCACACTGGGGTGTGCACAATCCATCGAACGGCGCGATCTATGGGGGAGTGCAAACGGCGTTTCAGGCACGGGCGGGCGGCGGCATCGGGCTAGGATGATCGGCATGATCCACCCCCTGCTCTCGCTGGGCTTGTGGGAGCGGATTGGGCTTCAACGTGAATAAGAAAACGACCCGCAGAGGGAACTACGAGTCTGGCTCCGATTACGTGCTCGAGTACGGCGAGCTCCGCTTCGCCTTCAACGAGGAGGACTTCGGGCAACGCGTCGAGCAGGCGGCGGTGAAGCTCGGCTTCGTCGACCAGGGGCTCAGCGCCGAGGAGCTCGACGACCTGCTCGACCTCGCGGTCAGCGGAGAGATCGCCGAGCCCAGCTCGCGCCTCGGCGAGCACATCAACGGGAACTGGGACGACCTCGTCGGCCCCGCCAACCGCAGCCTCGTGCACTGGCTGCGCCGGCTCGTCTTCCGCGGTGCCTGGCTCGACCAGCGGGTCAAGGAGGGTGAGCTGGACGTCGTCTTCGACGAGCGCACGCAGACGTTCGGCTACGTCCAGCCCGAGCGCAGCTCAGAGCTGATCGAGCTCTCCAAAGAGCCCAGCTGGCGCCGCATCGCCTACCGCCGCTAGGGCGCGGCGAACCTCAGGTGCCGCGCTCGAGCGCGGCGACGACCGTCAGCGAGCCGCTGGCCGAGACGACGCCGAGACCGCCGTCGAAGATCTCCTGCGCCAGGTCGGCGTCCTCGAGGCGGCTCAGGGAGTCGACCAGGAGGATCACGTCTTCGCCCCCCTCCGCGCGACGCGCCGCCTGGGCCAGGGCGTCGCTGGCGTGGCGGGCCTTGCCGGCGGCGACGATCTCGGCCGCCGGGGCCTCGCGGCGCCAGTCGGCCAGCTCCTCGGGGCTGGGGTCGACGAGCAGGGCGATCGGGTCCGGGCCCTTCGAGGCGCCGGCGAGCTTGGCCGCGACCTCGCGCAGCAGCGCGGTGCAGGCGGCGCGGCTCTCCCCGTAGACGAGGGCCTGTCGCCCTGGCGGCGGAAGCAGTAGGTCATGCGCCGCGAGGCCCTTGCGACGGCGACCGAAGCGGCGGCGCTTGCGGCGCGGACGCTCGGCGGCCGGCGCCGGCGCCGGCGAGGCCGGCTCGGGTGCGGGCTCGGACTTCGGCTCGGCTGCGGGCTTTCGCGCGGGCTTCGGCCTTTTGGCGGGCGCCTCGCGCCCGGCGGCCGGCTTTCGCCCACCCTGCTCACGCCGAC
>Ga0210116_1000005_pt1 | contig 155077 bp, 158 predicted proteins | sample RushOxbow_ThreeS_6_FD_185562 | JGI IMG/M metagenome (GOLD analysis project Ga0210116, IMG submission 185562) | Wetland microbial communities from San Francisco Bay, California, USA, that impact long-term carbon sequestration -... | ecosystem: Environmental > Aquatic > Marine > Wetlands ...
ACCTCTCCGAGGAGTCGCTCGCCCTGGTCCTCGAGGACCAGGGCGATGAGGGACGAGAGGAGGCGCCTCAGCTACAAGCCGCGTGAAAGGACCGACGAGGAGTTACACCACAACTTCCGACTTGACTAGCAGCCCATCAAGCGCCCCAGAGCTTCCAGGTTGTGGTGGATCGCGCACTCACAGACCGGGCGTTCGGCAGGGTTCGGCTCCATTTCGTGAAACGGACTGGCATAGAGCCCACCGACTGCGAAGAGATGAACTCTCACACCAGCACCTATTCGGTGGCGACCCGAGAGATGACCCTGGTCGACCTGGCGTGGCGGCCTCGCGAGGGGGGTGGCATGAGCAACGTCGCAACCGTGCTGTCGGACATCGGCGAGGTGGGCGGCGAGCAGCTGGCACGGTCGGCGGCGACGCGCGGGCGAAGCACCGCTCGTCGCCTTGGTTGGCTGATTGAACGCTTTCGCCCCGAGGTTGACACCTTCTGGCTGCGACAGGTGGCCCAGCCGGCGGATGGAGCACCGGCCATGCTGATCCCGGGCAACAAGCCGCGAGGGTCGGTCGACCCCAACTGGGGCATACGCATCAACGGCCACGTCGAACCGGATTGATCCCCGCGGCGAACATAACCGCGTGGCGCAGCCGGGCACCGTGGCCCGAAGACAACCAGGTCGAGCAGGATCTGATCCTTTCGCGCCTGATGATCGAGATCGCCAAGCACGACCTGCTCGGGGATGAGCTCTCAATGCGCGGCGGAACCTGCCTCCACAAGCTCCACCTTCCGGCTCCGCTGCGCTATTCCGAAGACCTCGACTACGTGAGGCGCACCAACTCAGGCGTCGGCCCGATCCTCGACGCAGTGCGTGAGATCGCGGAGGGAATGGGTCTGAAGGACCGGGGAACGCAGCTCGGCGGACAGATGGCGCACGCCCGCACGTCGCGGAGACCGAGGCGCTGTTTGCCAGGGCCGCCCTTCCACTCGCTGTCGACTCACCGTGGTGGCGGGGGCAGGGTGCAATCTCGACGTTTGCGATCGAGGAGCTGATGGGCACCAAACTGCGGGCCCTGTACCAGCGCAACAAGGGCCGTGACCTCTTCGATCTCTGGCTGGTGCTCACCAGGCTGGAGCCCGACGAGCGCAAGATCACCGCCGCTCTCCACCATTACATGGGCGCCAACGCGTTCACCGTTGCCGAGCTCGAGTCGAATCTGCGCCGAAAGCTCTCAGATCGCGATTTCACGGCCGACCCGGTCCAGTTGGTCCAACAACTTCCGGACGAATACTCGCCTGCCGACGCCGCGAGTCTGGTTATCGAGCGCCTGGGACCCGGCCTCCGCTAGAGAGCGCGTTCCAGAGCCGCCCAGGTGCCCCGGCTCGCCTGCAGTTGCCAGAGCGCGACGAACTCGCGATGGAGGCGGGCGCGGCGGGTGCGGAGGGCGGCGGCCAGGGACGCGACGTGCTCGACCTTGGGCAGGATCGTGTCGCAGTCGTGCAGGTCGCCGAGCACGGTCTGGATCTCCTTGGCGGCGCGGCGGGCGGGCTCGGCCGCCTCGCCGAGGCAGGGCCCGACGATCTCGAGCACGTAGCGCAGGCGCTTGGCGGCGATCCTCGCATCGTGTTGGGCCTCGGCGGCGTCGGGCGCCAACGCCCGCTCGGCGAGCGAGCGCAGCTCGTCGAGGCGCGTCTGCACGATGCGCGCCGCGTTCGGCCGCAGCGGCGCCGCTGGGTCGAGACCCTCGACCGCGCGTGCCTTCACGCCGCCACCGCCTCGACCAGCTTCTTCAGTCGCCTGCGCAGCTTCTTCAGCCGCTTGCGGGCGACGAAGGGAGCGAGATCGTCGTTGGCGCGCAGCTGGGCGGAGCGCAGCTCGTCGAGCAGACCCGTCAAGGCCGGGCGGTCGCTCGCGAGGAGGTCCGGCGCGACGGTCTCCAGCAGCTCGATTTCGACGTCGAGGTCGCGGCGCTCGCCGAGCGCGTCGGCCAGGGCCCTGACCCGCTTCAGCGCCTTGCGATAACGCTTGCGCGGGAAGGCCGGCGCGAAGATCTCCAGCGCCGCCCGCAGGCGCCGGGTCGCCACCCGCATGTCGTGCACGCCCTCGACGTCGTCGAGGTCCAGCACACGGTCTGCCTGCTCGAAGACCTCCCCCGCGCGGACGTCTACGACGCGGGCGGCGACGGCCGCAAACGACGCGTCGCACTCGATCTCGACCTCGCGCGGGCGAGCCACGTCACGAGGCTACCTCCCCGCCCCGGGACGTGCCGGTCCTCGGGTGCCTAAAAAGGCACCCCAGGACCGGCACGTCGGTCAGGCGGCGAGGCGGACGGGCGATCCGTTGGCGTTGCCGTTGAGCAGGTCGAGGATGATGCCCTCGCGCAGGCCGCCCTTGCCGATCTGCAGCGGCTGGCCGAGCAGCTCGGAGACCTTCTCCAGGAGCAGCACCCCGGTGGCGAGGATGCGCACCCGTTCGGGGTCGAGCTCGAAGCGGCGCGCGACGTCTGCCGCGGGGTCGCCGCAGAGGACGCGGATGCCGCGCTCCAGCGTCTCGTACTCGAGCACGGCGCCGACCAGGCGCCGCAGCGAGGTGGCGCTGCCGCCGACCGCGACCGCCTGCGCCGGATGCTCGATCTGCACCCCGGCGAAGATGTCGTCGATGCGGTCGCGCACCTTGCGGATCTCGGCCGCCGAGGGAGGGTCGGAGGAGATCAGCTCATCGGCGAGGACGCCGGACCCAACCCCCCAGGAGCGAACCTCTTCGGCGCCGCCCGGAACGCTGCCGAGAATCACCTCGGTCGAGCCGCCGCCGACGTCGACGACGCCGACCCGCCCCTCGACCGGGTGGCCGAGCGTCTTGGTCGCGCCGATGAAGGAGAGCCTCCCCTCCTCCTCGTCGCTGAGGACCTCGACCGGCACTCCGGCCGCCGCGCCGATCTTTGCCGCGACCGCGTCGCCGTTGGACGCCTCGCGCACGGCCGCCGTCGCCACCGCGCGGATCTCCTCGGCCCCCAGCTCCAGCGCCAGCCGCACCTGGGTGGCGACGACGTCGCAGACCTCCTCGATCTTCTCGGCGACGATCGCGCCGTCGGCGTCGATCGCCTTGTTGATCCGCGTGTAGGCACGCTGCTCCATCACCTTCTTCAGCTGGCCCTCCACGGGCTCGGCAACGAGCACCCGGGTCGTGTTCGACCCGATGTCTATGGCGGCGCAGAGCGTCACGGGGTTCCCCCGGATGTTCCCAAACGCCCCGGACTCAAGCGGGGTGCGAGGCGTCCTCGAACTCGCGGAAGAGCCCGGTGACGACGAAGGCGACCTGCTCGCCGATGTCGACCGCGTTGTCCGCCGTGCGCTCGATCGCCCGCGCCGCAAGCAGCATCGTCATCGCCCACTCGCGCCGGTCGGCGTCGTCGCCGATCTCCAGCGCCAGGCGGAAGCATTCGCGGTTGAGGTTGTCGACGGCGTCGTCCTGGCGCACGAGATCCTGCGCCAGTTCGACGTCGCGCTCGGCGAAGGCGCGCTTGGCCTGGCTGATCAGCGTCTTGGTCTGGCCGCCCATCGTCAGAATCAGCTTCACCATCTCCGGGTCGGCCGGCGGCTCGGTCCCGGTTAGCGGGATCATCTTGCAGACGTTGACGCACTGGTCGCCCATCCGCTCGACGTTCTTCAGCACGTGCAGCAGAGCGGAGATCAGGCGCAGGTCGGTTGCCACCGGCGACTGCGTGGCGAGCAGGGTGATCAGCGCCTGGTGCACCTCCAGGTAGCGCCCGTCGATCCGGTCGTCGTCGGCGACGACGATCTGGGCCAGCTCGACGTCCTGGTGCTCGATCGCTTCCAGGGTGCGGCTGAGCGCGGTGCTGACCAGGTCGAGCCCGCCCAGCGCGCTCGCCTCCAACCGGTCCAGCTCCTCCTGGTATTCGACCCTGACCCCGGCGGTGGCCATGTCTAGCCGAACCGCCCGCTGACGTAGTCCTCGGTCGCCTGCTGGGCGGGGCTGGTGAAGATCTTCTCGGTCGCGCCGATCTCGATCAGGCGCCCGGGCTTGCCCGTCTCCTCGAGGTTGAAGAAGGCGGTGATGTCGCTGGCGCGGGAGGCCTGCTGCATGTTGTGGGTGACGATCGCGATCGTGTATTCGCTCTTCAGCTCGCCGATCAGGTCCTCGATCGCCAATGTCGCGACCGGGTCGAGCGCCGAGCAGGGCTCGTCCATCAGCAGCACCTCGGGCTCGACCGCGATCGCGCGGGCGATGCAGAGGCGCTGCTGCTGGCCGCCCGAGAGGCTCGACCCGGGCTTCTCGAGCCGGTCCTTGACCTCGTTCCAGAGGTGGGCGCCGCGCAGCGAGCGCTCGACGATCTCGTCCTTCTCGGGCTTCTTCACCCGGGCGCCGCCGAGATTTAGGCCGGCGGCGACGTTGTCGTAGATCGACATCGTCGGGAACGGGTTCGGCTGCTGGAAGACCATCCCGACCAGGCGGCGGACGGCGACCGGGTCGACTCCGCGGGCGTAGATGTCCTGACCGTCGAGGGCGATCTCGCCCTCGACCCGGGCGCCGACGGTGAGCTCGTGCATGCGGTTGAGCGAGCGCAGGAAGGTCGTCTTGCCGCAGCCAGAGGAGCCGATCAGCGCCGTCACCTTGTTCGGCTCGACCGTCATCGTCACCGCTTCGACCGCCTGGAAGTCGCCGTAGAAGAGGCTGAGGTCGCGGGTCTCGATCGTCTTCGCCCGGCGGTCGGCGCTCGGCTGCGCCGGCTCGGCGACGGGCCGCGGCGGCAACGGCCGCACCTCCGCGTCGGCGGGCTCGGCCTCGGTCCTGGGGGCTCCTGCAGCTCGCATCGGTCGTGGTCTCCTTATCTCCACTAGCGGATCTCGGTTCTGTAGCGGCGGTAGATCAAACGGGCCACGAGATTGAGCACCATCACCATAACGATCAGGATCAGCGCCGCGGCCCAGGCTCGGTCGTAGGACGCCTGCTTGAAGACGCCCGGCGTTCGGTACTCGCTGTACGCGTAGACGGCGAGGTTCTGCATGCGGCCTTCGAAGGGGTTGGAGTTGATCGAGTCGACGACGCCGGTGGTGACCAGCAGCGGCGCCGTCTCACCGACGATCCGCGCGATCGCGATCATCACCCCGGTGACGAGCCCGGCGAAGGCGGTCGGCAGGACGACCTTGACGATCGTCTTCCACTTCGGCGTTCCCAGCGCGTAGGCCGCTTCGCGCAGGTGGTTGGGGACGATCTTCAGCACCTCCTCGGAGGCGCGGATCACGATCGGGACCATCAGCACCGCGAGCGCCACCGAGCCCATCACTCCGAGCCGGATCCCCGGGCCGAAGATCAGGGCGAAGAGCGCGTAGGCGAAGAGGCCGGCGACGATCGAGGGGATGCCGGTCATCACGTCGACGAAGAAGGTGAGCGCCCGGCGCAACCGCCCTTCGCCGTACTCGGTGAGGTAGATCGCCGCCATCAGCCCGACCGGCACCGAGATCAGCGCCGCGACGCCGGTGATCACCAGCGTGCCGACCAGCGCGTGGGCGGCGCCGCCGCCGCCGATCTTGCCGCGCGCATCGCTGGTGATGAATTCGAGGCTGAGGCCGGGGATGCCTCGTTTTGCCACCTCGAAGATCAGCGAGAGCAGCGGGATCAGGGCGAGGGCGAAGGCGCAGACGATGACCAGGGTGACGAGGCGGTCCTTGGCCCGGCGCGGGCCCTCGACCGCGCGCGACCACGAGTAGGTGAGGACGCAGGCGACGAGCGCGCTGACGACGAGCAGCAGGGCGACGCTGAAGGAGCCGGCGGCGAGCAGGAGCAGGGCCGCGAGGGCAGCCGAGCCGGCGAACGCGCCGTACGGCGCCCAGTCGGGAAGCGCACGTCCGTCGAGCGCCGTCATTGCACGTTCTGGCGCGAGATGATCGCGCGCGCGACGAGGTTGGTGACGAGGGTGATCGCGAAGAGGACGAGGCCGGAGGCGATCAGCGTGTTGATCGCCAGCCCGGAGGACTCAGGGAAGTCGAGGGCGATGTTGGCGGCGATCGTCGAGGGATTGGCTTGGCTGATCAGGTTGAAGGTGACGATGCCGGAGACCGAGAGGATGATCGTCACCGCCATCGTCTCGCCCAGCGCCCGGCCGAGGCCGAGCATCGCGCCGCTGATCACCGAGGAGCGGCCGAAGGGCAGGACGGTCATCTTGATCATCTCCCAGCGGGTGGCGCCGAGGGCGAGGGCGCCTTCCTGGAGGCGACGCGGCGTCTGCGAGAAGACCTCGCGGGCGACGGCGGAGACGATCGGCAGGATCATCACCGCGAGCACCAGGCCGGCGACCAGCATCGTGCGGCCGGTGACCGAGGCGGGCCCCTCGAAGAAGGGCAGGAAGCCGAGCTTGGCTTCCAGCCATTCCATCGGCCCGACCGCGGCCGGCCCGAGGACGAAGATGCCCCAGAGGCCGTAGACGATGCTGGGCACCGCGGCGAGCAGGTCGACCATGTAGCCGAGGGCGAGGACGAGCCGGCGCGGGGCGATGTGGCTGATGAAGAGGGCGACGGCGACGGCGAGCGGCACCGCGATCAGCACCGCGATCGTCGCCGCCAGCACGGTGCCGAAGGCGAGCGGGGCGATGTAGTCGATGAGGCTCTGGTCGCCGGGCAGCTGCGAGGGCGAGGCTTCGACCGCCGGCAGCGCTTCGATCAGGAGGAAGAAGGCAACGCCGCCGAGCAGGGCGAGGATCGTGACCGCGGCGGCGACGGAGAGGCTGGAGAAGACCCGGTCGCCGACGCGCCGCTCGCCGCCCGAGGAGGCGGCGAGCAGCTGACCTGCGTTCGTGGTCGTGTCGGCGTGCAACTCCAAGCGCTAACCGGCTTCGATCGCTTCGATCGCCGGCTCGATCTTTTCAGTCAGCGACGCCGAGAGAGGAGCCGAGCCCGCATTTTCCGCGGCGAGCGCCTGCCCTTCGGCGCTGATCGCGTATTCGAGGTAGGCCTTGACGATTTCCGCTTCGCTGGCCGAGCCGTACTGCGTGCAGGCCAGCAGGTAGGAGGTGAGCACGATCGGGTAGGTGCCCTGCGATTCGGTCTTGCGGTCGAGTTCGAAGGGGAACATGTAGGGCGACTTGGCGATCGACTTGTCTTCGGGCGACTCGTCGAGGATCTTCGCCGCCGCTTCGGCGCTCGGTTCGACGTATTCGCTGCCGACCTTGATCTTGGCGACGCCGAGTTCGCCGGCCTGGCTGGCGTCGGCGTAGCCGATCGCGCCTTCGCCGGCGGCGACCGCTTCGACCACGCCGGAGGTGCCCTGCGCGGCCTCGCCGCCCTTGACCGGCCAGTCGCCGCTCACTTCGTAGGTCCAAACCGAGGGCACGACCTTGGAGAGGTAGTCGACGAAGTTCTCGGTCGTGCCCGACTCGTCGGAGCGGTTGACCGGAGTGATGCGGGTGTCGGGCAGTTCGACGCCGGGGTTGTCGGCGGCGATCGCCTTGTCGCTCCAGCTGTCGATTTCCTGATTGAAGATCATCGCCAGCGTTTCCGGCGAGAGCTGCAGCGATTCGACGCCGGGCAGGTTGTAGACGACCGCGATCGGCGAGACGTAAGCCGGGATCTCGACCACCTCGCCCGGATCGCAGCGTTCCTGCGCCTTCTTCAGTTCGCCTTCTTCTTCTTCGAGCGCCGCGTCGCTGCCGGCGAAGGCGACGCCGCCGGCGATGAACTGTTCGCGACCGCCGCCCGAGCCAACCGCGTCGTAGGAGACCGTCGCCCCCGAGTTTTCGTTCTCGAATTCAGCTGTCCAGGCTTCCTGGGCCGCCTCCTGGGCGGTCGAGCCGGCGCCGGCGAGCTGACCGGAAAGGCCGGAGCTGCCGCTGTCGCTGCTGCCACAAGCTGCCACGCCGACGGCCAAGAGGGCCAGGGAGGTGACGATGGCGATCCATCTCGAGGGACTCACACGAACTCCTTCTGTCGTTTGGCACGGCGCCGGGCCGCTGCCCGGCTCTGCGGCCACGATCCCAGCCACACGGCGAGAGCTTGTTATCCCCCTGTAGCGGGGATGTGAAAAAAATGTAAAAGGCGTCTTCGGCCTGCAAATTGCGGCGATATCAGCCTTCGGGCGAGAAGCGGTAGCCGATGCCGCTGTGGGTGTGGATCAGGTGCTTGCCGGGCAGCGCCTCGCCGAGCTTGGAGCGCAGGCGGCTGACGTAGACGTCGACCGAGCGGTCCGCCTGGCGCGGCGCGCGGCCCCAGACCTCGGAGTAGAGCTGCTCGCGGGTGAGGATTCGCTGCGGGTGGGCCGCCAGGATCGTCAAGAGCTGCAGCTCCCGCATCGTCAGGCTCAGGGGCCTGCCGTCGACCAGAGCAGCGTGTTCCTCAGGCCGAATCTCGAGCATGGAGAGCGCCAGCATCGCGCCCGCGGCGAGCGGCGCGGTTACGCGGCCGTAAAGCTGCTGTGAACTACTTGTGAATCGTCTTCAGCGGGCAGCTCGGCCGCGACGGGAGCCTCGCGGCCGGCACCGCGCCGCTCGGGATCGAAGCGGTAGCCGACGCCGAAGTGGGTGTGGATGTAGCGCCAGCCGGGGCTGCGCTTCTCCAGCTTCTGGCGCAGCTTGCGGACGAAGACGTCGACCGAGCGGTCGCCGTGGGCCATCGCGTAGCCCCAGACCCGCTGGTAGATCGCCTCGCGCTCGAGCACCTGGCCCTTGGCGTCGGCGAGCAGTTGCAGGAGCTCGAACTCGCGGCGGGTGAGGTCGAGGCTGCCGTCGCCGACGAACGCCTGGAAGCGGTCGCCGCGGATCTCCAGCTCGCCGGCGACGACGGGGTTTGCGTCGGCGCTGGCCCGGCTGCGGCGGCGGCGGCGCGAGACGGCCTCGATCCGCGCCATCGCCTCCTCCGGATGGCAGGGCTTGCCGATCCAGTCGTCGACCCCGAGCCGCAGCGCCCGCACCCGCTGGGCCACCGTCGACTGGCCGGTGCAGACCACGACCCCGAGGTCGGGGAGCGTCTCGCAGACCCGCTCGAGGTAGGTCCAGGCTTCGTCGCCGAGCACCCTGACGTCGACGAGGAGCGCGGTCAGCTTCAGCGCCAGCAGCTCCTCGGGCGGGATCGCGCTGCTCTGGACGCGCTGCTGCCAGCCCGCCATCTCGGTGCGCTTGGAGAGGACCGTGACGAAACCGCTGTCGTCGTCGATCACCGCAAGCCGGATTGTCTGCTGGCCGTTCAAGTCTTTCGGCGCCCCGAGGACGAACTCCACTGGCGACGGCAGGATTGTATGCGGCGACGCCGACGGCTGTCAGCCGCAAAGCACCTGCGTTCACCGGATTTTCACAAGGCAAAGCGCCTAATTTGCGGGAACGATCAGAAGGTGGCGGGCCGCAGGCCGGTGGCGACGATCAGCAGGATCGCGGCGCCCGCGACGTAGCGGTAGTAGACGAAGGGCCTGTAGCTCGAGGTCCGGACCAGGCGCAGCAGGAAGGCGATCGCCAGGTAGCCGGAGATCGCGGCGGCGATCGTCCCGACCACGATCGGACCGGCGACCCCGCTCGGCAGGCCTTCGTGGATCGCGCTCGCCGCCTTGAAGACGGTGGCGCCGGCGACGATCGGGATCAGCATCAGGAAGGAGAAGCGGGCGGCCGCGTCGCGGTCGAGCCCGAGCCAGCGGCCGGCGGTGATCGTGATCCCCGAGCGCGAGGTGCCGGGGGCGAGGGCGAGCACCTGGGCGAGGCCGATGTACCAGCCGTCGCGGATCGTCGCCCCTCCGAGGCTCTTGCGTTGCGGCAGCCGGTCGGCGAGCAGCAGCACCCAGCCGAAGAAGATCAGCTGGATGCCGATCATCCAGGGCTCGCCGAGATGTTCTTCGAAGAGGTCGGCGAAGAGACCGCCGGCGATCACGGCCGGGATCGTGCCGACCGCGATCGCGACCGAGAGCCGCTGGTCGGGGGTCGAGATCGCGCGCTCGCGGACGGCGGCGAGGAAGCCCCGCGTCAACGCCACCACCTCGTTGCGGAAGTAGGCGATCGCGGCGACCAGCGTGCCGGCGTGCAGGGCGACGTCGAAGGTCTTGTTGAACTGCGGGTTTTCGAGCAGGAAGGTGTAGTCCTGCAGCCAGGGGACGATGATCAGGTGGCCGGAGGAGGAGATCGGCAGGAACTCGGTCAGGCCTTGGACCACCCCCAGCAGCAGCGCCTCTAGCTCGGACATCGGCGGCGCATCCTATGGCAGAGCCTTAAGGCGAGATGAAGGCGGTTGGCGGTGGCGGCGTGCGCTAGATTGCCGGGCGTGAGGCAGCCGTCGCGTCCGACCGCAGTCCTCGCCGCGCTCGTCGCGGCGCTGCTATCGCTGCTGCTCGCGGCGCCGCTGGCACTGGCCGAGAACGGCGTCGGGCTGGCCGGGCCGACCACCGACAAGACGGTGACCTTCTTCTGCTTCGGCGTGATCGGCTTCTTCGCGATCCTCGTCATCGTCCTCACCGTGGCCCAGGAACGGCTCGAGCGGCGCAAGGACGCGCGCAAGTACGACCTGCAGAAGCTCGGCTGATCCGGCTCAGTCGAGCCGGAAGCCGCTGAGCAGGCGTTTCTCGGTCTCGCCCTCGACCTCGGCGACGACTTCGACCTTGCCCTCGAGCGGGGTGTCGCGGATCTTGGTCGCCAGCAGGTCGTCGACCTGGAAGATGCCGGCCGAGTTGTTGAGCTCGATCCCGATCCGCACCGGCCGCGTCTCCCCCGCCTCGATCCGCACCTCGTCGACCGCAGCCGCCGAGATCGAGTGGATCCCTTCCTGGCCGGCTTCGATCGGCAGCCGGGTGCGCCCCTGGGCCATGTCGAGCGCGTCGGCGACGCGGACGACGCCCGCCTCCAGCGTGTAGGGCTGGCCGCGGCGGCGGTGGCCGATGATCGCGTGCAGGATCTCGGAGGCGACGATCGTCCGCTCGGGCTCGCGGTAGCTGTCGGCGAGCAGGCGTTCGAGCGCGCCGCTGGCGAGGAAGAGGCTGTAGGCCTCGTGGTCGGCGCGGTGGATCGACATGCCGACGTCGTGCAGCAGCGCCCCGCCGGCGACCACGACCTCGGCGTCGCGCGCCGACATGCCGTGGTCGGCGACGACCGCCGGCTCGACCCCGGCCTTGACCAGCAGCCGCAGCAGGCGCAGGGCGATGTTGAGCACGATCTGCATGTGGACCCAGGAGTGGTCTGACATGCCGAGCCGTTCGGCGTGGACCTGCGTCATGTACCACCAGGCCCGCACCTGCTCGTCGGAGTTGGCGGCCTCGATGAAGCTCTCCAGCTTGCGGTTGCCGCGCGTCGGCGCCCGCACCCGGGCCTCGGCGACCGCCTCGCGGGGCGGCTTGCGCTGCGGGCCCTGGGCGTCAGGTGTGGGGACCGCATCGCCGCTCATCGGGGTGATCGTAGGGAAAAGCACCGACCCCTTTTGCGGGCGAATGCGGATGGAAGCCCCACTCCATTGTGAATAGATGCCGCCGTCAAAGTCCGACATCGAGGTGGAAAATGAGAAATTCGCTGTTTGGAGCAGTTATTGCCGTGGTCGTCGCCGGTCTCCTCATCGCCGGCTGCGGCGGCAGTAACGACAACGAAAGCAGCGCGACTGAGTCCGAGAACGAGACTGCCGCCACGGAAACGGGCGGGGGAGGAGGCGCGAAGCTCGAAGTCAAGATGGGCGACTACTTCTTCTCCCCGGCCGACCCGACCGCGGCGGCGGGCAAGACGACGATCGAAGCCCCCAACGAAGGCTCGGTCGAGCACGAGCTCGTCGTCTTCAAGACCGAAAAGAACCCGGCCGACCTGCCGACCGAAGCGAACGGCGACGTGGACGAGGAGAAGCTCGACCAGGAAGCCGAAGAGGCGGGCGAGGTGGCCGATGTCGAGCCCGGCGAGACGAAGAGCGAAAGCTTCAACCTGACTCCCGGCAAGTACGTGATCTTCTGCAACATCCCGGGGCACTACGCCCGGGGCATGTACGGAACGCTCACGGTCAAGTAGGCCGGTCAAGTTGGCGGGCGTCTAGCGAGACGCCCGCCAATCCCGGCCGCAACGCTTTTTCCATGGAATCCATGGAAAAAGCGTTGCGGCCGGGGTGACCGGGGTCGAGTCGGCGGACCGTCAGCCGCAGACGGGCCAGGGACTCGAGCCCGAGCGCGAGTAGAGCAGCGCCGCCCGGTAGTCCTGCTCGGCCTCGGGGGCGGCGGCGGGGTCCCCACTGCCACCGACCGATTCCCAGGTGCCGTAGTCGAACTGGTATTTGCCGCGGTAGGAGCCGTCCGAGGAGACCACTGCCGGGTCGCCGCCCGACTCGCAGGCCGCGATCGATTCCAGCGTCGCGATCGAGACCCCGCCGGGGAGCGTCGCGTAGCGGCGGCGCAGCCGAGCCCGGCGCGCCGCCTCCATATGACGCAGCGTGACCCGGATCGTGCGATGGAAGCGGACGACCGGACGCCGCAGGCTGCCGGCCTGCGCCGGGGCGGCGTCGGCGACGCCGATTCGCGGGCCCGTCGCCCCCTGCCGGCCAGCCGCGAGAGCCACCGCGGGGAAGGCAACGCAGGCAATGAGAACAAGAACCAAATATGTGCGTTTTGTGAGCAAGCGCGGGACCGTGCCGGTATTTGCGGCAACGGAAGGTGACCGCGCTCACACTCCTCACACTCTTCGTGGCAATACGCACACGTCTAGGCGTCACCGTGGACGATCGTCGGCGCCGGTGCACCCCATCGTGCAGGCGATCCGGCCCGCTCTCCGCCCGGGGCAGATTCAGTCCACCGCGCGCCAGCGGAGGAAGGCGAGGCGCCCGGCGCCGATGACGAGCGCGCAGGCCAGGATCAGGGCCAGAGCGGGCCGGTCGGAGCGCGCCAGCTCGTAGAGCAGCGCCGCGGCGGCCGTGAAGCAGGCGACTCCCCCGAGGTAGGCGAGGCCGCGGTCCCAACCCGGCGAGGCGGTGTGGCGGGCGTGCATGACGTTGACCAGGCCGAAGACGACGAGGAAGGTCAGCGAGCCGAAGGAGACGACCACGACGACGCCCGGGAGCAGCGAGAAGGCGGCGCCGAGAAAGGCGATCGCGATCACGGCGGCGGCGGGGAGCCCATGCTGCTCGCGGCCAAGCGACGCGGGCAGCTCCCCGGCCACGCTGACGTCGCGGATCAGGCGGGCCGCCGAGAAGATCGTCGCGTTGATCGCCGAGGTGGTCGAGAAAACGGCGGCGACCGTCGCCGCCCAGAGCCCGAAGGTCCCCAGCGCCTCCTTGCCGACCAGGGCGAAGGCAACCTCCTTGCGAGCGGCGAGGGTGCTGTCGGGCACGAGCATCTGCGAAGCGAGGGTGACGCCGACGTAGACGAGGGCGACGATCCCGACCGAGATGAAGAGCGCCCGCGGCAGCGTGCGGCGGGGGCTGCGGATGTCGTCGTAGTCGTAGGGCAGCAGCTCGAATCCCTCGTAGGCGACGAAGATCAGCGCCGCGCCGAGGAAGACTCCGAGCAGGCCGCTGTCGTCGAGCGGAGTCAGTCGCTGAGCCGAGAACGAGGCGATGCCGACCAGGGAGACGCCGCCGAGGACCGCGAGCTTGACGGCGACGACGACGTCCTCGGTGAGGCCGGATGTGGCGACCCCGCGCAGGTTGACCGCGACCAGGGCGGCGAGAACCGCGACGCCGGCGATCTGGGCGAGCGCCGCCGGCCCGCCGACCGCGTGCGCGAGGTAGTGGCCGAAGGTGAAGGCGTAGACGGAGAGGGCGAAGACGTAGCCGGCGATCAGCAGCCAGGCCACCCAGGCCGCCGCTTCGGGGTGCCCCTCTTCGCGCAGGTAGGCGAAGGGCCCGCCCGAGCGGCCGGAGCGGACGGCGAGCTTGGCGTAGGCGCGAGCGGTGAGGCCGGCGATCGCGGCTCCGATCAGGAAGGAGGCGAAGGCAAGGTGGCCGGCGAGGTCGACGGTGACGCCGAGCACGCTGAAGATGCCACCGCCGATCATCCCGCCGATCGCCATCGCGCAGGCCTCGCGCAGCCCGAGGCGCTCGCCGCGGCGGCGATGGGCATGGGTGCGGGGGTGGTATGGGAGCCTGCGTGCGGGCCCCTCGCGTGCTGTGCCTGACATCGCTTAAGCGGGCATCATCCCCGGATCGCCGGCCAAATCGACAGCACCCGCCTGCTGCTCGCCTGCCCCGACCGCCCGGGGCTGATCGCCGCGGTCAGCGGCTTCCTCGCCGACGCCGGGCTCAACATCGTCGACGCCGACCAGCACTCGAGCAACGAGGGCAGGTTCTTCATGCGCATGGTCTTCGAGGCGCCCGCCGAGGGCGAGCGCGCCGAGCTGCATCGCCGCTTCGAGGAGGAGATCGCCTCCCGCTTCCAGATGGACCACCGCTTCGCCGAGTCGAGCGAGCGCAAGCGGGTCGCGATCATGGTCTCGCGCGAAGACCACTGCCTCTCGGACCTGCTCTGGCGCTGGCGCAGCGGCGAGCTGGGGGCCGACCTGACGGCGGTCGTCTCCAACCACGCCGAGCACGCGGACCAGGTCGAGCAGCTCGGGCTGCCCTTCCACCACGTTCCGGTCGACCCCGATGCGAAGGACGAGGCTGAGGACCGCGCCCTGGAGCTGATCGGCGAGGTCGACCTGCTCGTCCTCGCCCGCTACATGCAGATCCTCTCCGGCGCGTTCCTGGAGCGGCTGGGCGCGCCGGCGATCAACATCCACCACAGCTTCCTGCCCGCCTTCGTCGGCGCCGACCCCTACGGCCGCGCCCACGAGCGGGGCGTCAAGCTGATCGGCGCCACCGCGCACTACGTGACCGAAGAGCTCGACGCCGGCCCGATCATCGACCAGGACGTGACCCGCGTCAGCCACCGCGACGAGGTCGAAGACCTGGAGCGGATCGGCCGCGACATCGAGCGCCTCGTCCTCGCCCGCGCGGTCAAGGCTCACCTGGAGGACCGAGTGCTCCTCGACGGCGCGCGAACCATCGTCTTCTGAGACGTGCCGGTCCCCAGGTGCCTAAAAAGGCACCTGGGGACCGGCACGTCCATAGAAACTGGCTAGCCAGCCAGTCCGTCCACTATCGTGCCCGGGTATGGAGCAGGCGACGATCGAGCGACCCGCGGCGACCGCCCCGTCTCGAGGCGCGCCGATCCACGACGGTCCGCCGCCGGCATCGCGGATGCCGGCCATGTTGCAGGCGCTGCGCTACGTGAGCGACCCGCTCGGCTTCCTGATCCGGCTGCAGCGACGCTACGGCGACGTCTTCTCGATGCGCTTCCCGTTCTGGGGCCGGCTCGTCTACGTCGCCGAGCCGGGTCTGGTCAAGCAGCTCTTCACCGGCTCGGCCGAGCAGTACCACGCCGGCGAGGCGAACGCGACCGTGCTAGAGCCGGCGCTCGGGCCGAACTCCGTGCTCACCCTCGACGAGGGCCCGCACATGCGCCAGCGCAAGCTGCTGCTGCCACCCTTCCACGGCAAGCGGATCGACGCCTACGGGGAGCTGATCCGCAACGCCACGCGGGAGACGATGGAGAGCTGGCCGGTGGGCGAGCCGTTCGCGCTGCGCCCCCACACCCAGCGGATCACCCTCTCGGTGATTATGCGCGCCGTCTTCGGCGTCCACGACGAGGAGCGCCTGACCCGCTTCGAGGGTCTGATCGAGCGCTTCAGCGACCGGGTCAGCGCCGTGCTCGCCTTCCCGATGCTGCGCCGCAACCTCGGCCCCTGGAGCCCCTGGACGCGCTTCCTGCGCGCGCGGGCGGCGCTCGACGAGTTCATCTACGAGGAGATCGCATTGCGGCGCGCCGAGGCCGCCGCCGGCGACGAGCACGACGACGTGCTCTCGCTGCTGCTCGCGGCGCGGGACGAGGACGGCAACCCGATGAGCGACGAGGAGCTGCGCGACGAGCTGGTCACCGTGCTCGGCGCCGGGCACGAGACGACCGCGACGGGACTCGCCTGGGCGATGGAGCGGCTGCTGCGCTCGCCGCGGGCGCTGGCGACCCTGCGCGAGTCGATCGCCGCCGGCGAGGACGAGTACCTCGACGCGACGATCAAGGAGACGCTGCGGGTGCGGCCGGTGATCGTCGACGTCGCCCGCAAGCTGACCGCACCGGCCGAGATCGACGGCTACGAGCTGCCGGCCGGCACCTTCGTGATGGCGGCGATCGCCGCCCTGCACTACCGCGAGGACCTCTTCCCGGAGCCGAACGAGTTCCGGCCCGAGCGCTTCATCGAGGAAAAGGCCGACAACTACGCCTGGATCCCGTTCGGCGGCGGCGTGCGCCGCTGCATCGGCGCCGCCTTCGCCGAATACGAGATGCGCATCGTCCTGCGCGAGTTCGTCTCCCGCGCCGAGCTCAGCGCCCCCGACCCGAAGCCCGAGCGGGTCAAGGTACGCAACATCACCCTCGCCCCCGGCAGGGGCACCCGCGTCAGGCTCGATCGGCCGCTGCGCTGACCGCGGCTTCGGCCTCCTCCCACTCCGCGTATAGCTCGGCGAGCTTGCGCTTCGCCTCCTCGTGGCGCTGACCGGCCCGCTCCGCGCGCTCCGGCGTCGTCCAAGCGTCGGGGTCCGATAGCTCGTCCTCGATCTCGCCCAGCTCGGCTTCGGCCGCCTCGACCCGCTCGGCGCTGCGCGCCGCCTTGCGCTCGGCGCTGCGCGCCGCCGCGCCGGGCCGGCGCCGCTTGCCGCCGCCCTTCGCCTCGCGCTTCGCGGCAGCACTCTCGGCCGCGACCGCTTCCGCGGCTTCGTCGCGGCGGCGCTGAAACTCGGCCCAGCCGTGCGGATGGCTCTCGAGGCGACCCTCCTCGCAGGCGATCGTGCGCGTTCCGACCGCCTCGAGCAGAGCCCGGTCGTGGGAGACGAGGATCACCGCGCCCTCGTATGCGAGCAGCGCGTCCTCGAGTGCCTCGCGGCTCTCGATGTCGAGGTGGTTGGTCGGCTCGTCGAGAATCAGGACGTTTGCCCCCGAGGCGACCAGGATCGCCAACGAGAGGCGGCGCTGCTCGCCGCCGGAGATGTCTTCGAGCGATTTCTCCACGTCGGCGCCGGAGAAGAGGAATGCGCCGAGCAGGTCGCGCGCTTTCTGGCCACTGAGGTGGGCGCCGCGCTGGGCCGCCTCGAGCACCGTCCCTCGCCCCGCCGCGGTCTCGGCGTGCTGGGAGAGATAGCCAATCTTGACGTTGTGGCCGGTGCGGACCGAGCCCGCTCCCGGCTCGCGCTTCCCGGCCAGGGCCTCGATCAATGTCGTCTTGCCGGCGCCGTTGGGTCCGACGACGACGACGTGCTCGCCGCGCTCGACTTCGAGGTTGGCGTCGTCGAGCAGGACGCGGCCAGGGACCTCGATCCGGCCGTTGACGAGCTTGACGACGACGCGACCCGGCCGCTCGGGTTTGACGAAGGAGAAGCGCAGATGGCGCCGGTCGCGCTCTTCGGCCTTCACCCCCTCGCGCTTGATCCGCTCGATCTTCTTCACTCGCTCCTGGGCCTGGCGCGCCTTGGTCGCCTTGTAGCGGAAGCGCTCGACGAAGCGCTCCATGCGGGCGATCTCGGCTTCCTGGCGCTCGATCGCCTTGCCGCGGGCGATCTCGCGCGCCGCCTGTTCCGTGCGCCAGGCGTGCCAGGGGCCGGCGAAGAAGCGCCCACGGCGAGCGTCGATCTCCAGCACCGAGGTGCCGACCGCCTCCAGGAACCAGCGGTCGTGGGCGACGAGGACGACGGCGGCGTCGAGCCCGACGAGGTAGCGCTCGAGCCACTCCAGCGAGGGGATGTCGAGGTGGTTCGTCGGCTCGTCGAGCAGCAGCAGGTCGGGCCGCGCGGCGAGGACGCGAGCGAGCGAGGCGCGGGTCAGCTCGCCGCCGGAGAAGGTCGCCAGGCGCCGGCCGGCGTCCTCGGGGCCGAAGCCGAGGCCACCGAGCACCGAGAGGACGTCGTCGCGCCAGCGGTAGCCGCCGCCGGCTTCGAATCGTCCCTGGACCGCCGCGTAGGCGCGCATCGTCTCCTCCTCGGGCTCCCCGCTGGCCATCTCCCCCTCCAGCCGCGCCAGCTCCGCCTCCGCCTCCAGCATCTCCGCCCGGCCGGTGAGCACGTAGTCGCCGAGCGTCGCCTCTGAGTCGCGCGGCGGGCGCTGGTCGTGTAGGGCGACCCGCACGCCCTTCTGCAACGTGACCGTGCCTGCGTCGGGCGGCCGCTCGCCCGCCAGCACGCGCAACAGCGTCGACTTGCCGGCGCCATTTCGCCCGGAGAGCGTCATCCGCTCCCGCGGCTCGAGCTTGAAGGAGACGTCGGCGAAGAGCAGCTCGCCCCCCGCGTAGACGTCGATCGTCGTCGCCGTCGCAATCGCCATCGAGCCTGGAACTATGCGGGTCCGGCGACGCGAACGTAAGCTGGGCGCGATGCAACGCGAGCAGCTGCGCGAGATCCAGGCCCCGCTGAAGGAGCGCTACCGCCCGCTGCGACACCTAGGCGATCTGGCCAGGGCGCGGCTGACCCGGCACGCGGCGCAGCGCGAAGACGGCCAGACGCTGAGCGAGCTGGAGCGAGCGCCGCTCGAGCTGCCCGCCGGCTTCGAGCTCGAATGGCTCGGCGTCTCCGGCTACCGGATGACCTACGAGGGCAAGACGCTCTTCGTCGATCCCTACGTGTCGCGCGTCCCCTTCGCCGACCTGCTGCGCCGCCGCACGACCTTGCCACAGCCGCGGGCACTCGATCGCTTCGTGCGGGCGCCGGGCGAGGTCGTCGGCGTGCTGGTCGGCCACACGCACTTCGACCACGCCGTCGACGCGCCGGCGATCGCGCGGCGCCACGGCTGCAAGGCGTACGGCTCGGACTCGCTGGTGGCGCTGATGGGCCTGCACGGCCTTGCCGAGCAGGCGGTCTCGGTCGAGCCCTACCGGACCTACGAGCTGGGGCCCTTCGAGGTCAGCTTCACGCCGAGCGCCCACTCGAAGCTGCTGCTCGGCCTCGCCGTCCCCTACGACGGCGACCTCACCTGCGAGCACCTGGACGGCCTCTCCCCCGCCGCCTACCGCTGCGGCCAGGTCTGGGGCATCTCGATCGCGGTCGCCGGCCTGCGCTTCTACCACCAGGGCAGCGCCAACCTGATCGACGATGCGGTGCGCGAGCGGGGCGTCGACGTCTTCCTCGCCGGCGTCGCCGGTCGCAGCTTCACCGACGCGTACTGGAAGCGGATCCTCCCCCTCCTCGACCCGCGCCTCGTCGTCCCCACCCACTACGACAACTTCTTCCGCCCGCTGGGCGGCCCGCTCGAGTTCGTCACCGACGTGCGACTCTCGGGCCTCGCCGAGGAGATCGGCGCCGTCAGCCGCGACGCCCGCATCGCCGCCCTCCCCCGCGCGGATCTCTCCACAGAGAATTGACAGAGGCGTGCGACTGTGCGCGCCATAGGTGCGCCGCGGCTCTCTACGGTGATCGCGTGAGCTCGATTGACGCAGGAAGCGCCCGTAGTCTGATCGAAGCAGCCGTCGTTGCGATCTCAGTTTTGGGTGGCATGATGGCCTACTTCAGCGGATATGCCGCGGCCCAGGCGATCTCCGAACAGCAGCCGCCCGACATCCTCGGTCAGCAGATCAACGAAGGCATAGGAGAGGGCTTCTCCTGGGGTTGGCCCGCGGCCATCCTGGCTCTTATCATCATGATGTGGACCTGATGGCACGCCTTCTCAAGTTCCCACGTGGGGCGATCGCCCTCAGCGCTTTGGTTTCGGCATGCGCAGCCGTCGCGATCATCGCCTTCAATGCCCCACCCGCAACGTTCATCCTTGCCTCCTGGGCAGGCGCGACCGTCTACATACAGCTGAACACCCGGATCAAGCGTCGACTCGGACGCCGCGGGTATTAGCCGGCGAAGTACTTCGCCACGATCTGCTCGACGGTGCCCCGCGTGCGCATCGTCCACGCGCCGAGGATCGACTCCAGGGCACTGAGGTCGAGGAGGGATTCGGAGACGCCGCCGCTGGGCAGCCAGTGGAGCTCGCGGCCCTCGATCGCGAGGCGGTCCTCCTCCGTGGCGAGCGCCAGCGCGCGCCGGCGGTCCGCGGCCGCCGGCGCCGAGGCGAGGAAGGCGACCTGGAGCTTGCCCTTCGAAGCCGAGACGGCAGCCACGTCGAAGGGCTCGCGCGTCGCGATCTCCCGCAGCTCCACGGCGCCGCGCAGGAAGACCGGCACCTCGTAGCCAAGGGCTTCGGCGAGCCCGGCCTCGATTCGCCTGGCCAGCTCGGGCCCGTCGCCCTCATCGCCGACGAAGATCACGTTTCCGCTCGCCCGGAAGCAGGCGACCTCGGCGAGTCCCAGCGCCTCGAACTCGCGGCGCAGCTCCTCGTTCTTGATCCGGCGATTGCCGAGGTTCATCCCGCGCAGGAATGCGACGTGACGTTCCACGCTTCCAACCCTAAGTACCTACGGCTGATGGATGGTGTTCCCCGAGTAGGAAAGACCGGTCGGGTAGCTGGTTTCCCCTTCGCTGAAGGGACAGATGTCGAAGAAGCCCTCCGGCGAGTACGGGACGAGTTTGCCTTTCGAGACCAGCGCGTAGAGGACGTTGGCATCCGCCATCTCACTCTGCATCGGCGGTTCGAGCCAGGAGTTGCCTTCGTAGGCGATGTCGCCGTAGGTGACGCAGCCGCCGAAGTCCGAGCCGTAGGGCGCCCCGTCGCCTTCGCTGGGCTCTTTCGAGTAGGGGAGCGGGTCGCCTTCGCGCGGCGGCGGGCCCAGGTCGGTGACCCCGATCGGGTTGTCGTAGGAGGTGTTGCCCCGAACGGTGACGTAGCGGCTGCCCCCGTCGGTGTAGAAGGTGTTGCCACCGGCCTTCGTGCGCTTGCCGTAGGCGGTGTTGCCTTCGATCAGGAGGCCGTTTTCCGGGCTCGTCCCCTGGAACCCGGTCGTGTAGATCGCACCCCCGTCCCAGAGCAGGCCGAGGAAGTCGCGAATCGTGTTGCCGGCGACGACGCTGTTGCGGTTCTGCGTCGGCGTTTCCCATTTACCCCACTGGTGGCGACTGGCATACCGCAGGCCGGGGAATCCGCCCGGGTCGAGCAGCCCCCAGCCCCAACCGAGGGCGATCCCGGTCCAGGGCACGTCCTCGACCGTGTTGCGCAGGACGCGGGTGCCGCTGGAGAAGCCGACGAAGAGGCCGGGCGCGTCGGGGTACTCCCAGGCCACGTGCGAGATCAGGTTGCCGACGACTCGGTTGTCGAGGCTGCGCTCGGTCCGGTTGCGGGGATGGTGGTCGGCGCGCGCGATCCCGCTCAGCTGCAGCGCCGAGGAGCCGACGTCGCTGAAGGTACTTCCGATGACCCGGTTGTGCTGGCCGCCGGTTCCGAGCGCGAGCCCAACCGCGCCGAGGTGGCTGAAGCGGTCGCCGACGAAGCGGACGCGGTGGGCGAAGCGGAAGGAGACGTTGCCCGGCGTCGCCGTGTCGTGCGGATCGTGGCCGATCGTGTTCGGTTCGTGGTGCTTTCCGGTCGGGTGGAATCCGCCCTGATCGGAGACGTAGCCGTTGCGGCCGCTCGGCTGCAGCCAGGTCGCGTAGGAGAAGGTGAGGCCGCGGAATTCGAGGTTGCGGATCGGCCGCCGCGCGGTCCCGTTGCCCTCGACCAGGGTCTGCAGGAGGGGCAGCTCGACGTCGGCGGTCCTCAGGTTCTGCCAGGGCCGCGGCATGTAATAGAGCCAGCCGCTCTTCTCGTCCAGGTACCACTCGCCCGGCGAGTCGAGGAACCGGAGGGCGTTTTCGAAGCGCGTCACCTGCCAGAGGCTCCAGATGCCCGGCTGGCCGTCGGGACCGCGGAAGAGATTGGCGTTCCTCCAGGCCGGTTCGGCCATCCGCAGCAATCCCGGCGTCGAGCCTTTCGCCGGGACGATCGAGCGCAGCGGGACGGTCATCGTCTTCCACTGCGTCTCGATGACCGCCTCGACGTCGCCGACGTTGCCCCACTTTCGCGGGTTGCCCCAGGAGGCCGGGTTGAGTCCCGGCCCGACGCTCGGGAGATATTCGATGCCGCTGTTCGCGCCGCCTTCGTGCCACGCCGGTCGGAAGCCCGCCGGGTATTCGCCGCTGGCGGCACGCGTCGCGCGTTCGCCGTCGACGTAGAGCTCGCGAGTCGCAACCCTGCCGACCCGCGCCCGCCAGATCCCCGCCTTCTTGTCGAAGAGCGACCAGGCCCTGCCGGGCACTCGCATCGCGCCCGAGAGCACCGGCCGTTCGCCGTCGAAGGCGCGGAAGACGACCCTGTGATGCCCCTGCCCGGAGTCGCGGGCGTCGAGCCGCAACGGCTTCCGCAGGCGATACGTGCCGCCGCGCAGGAGGACGACGACGTCCTCGTCAGGCCGCAGGCGCAGCGAGCTCCGGACCGCTCCCTGCGCCCGGCTCAGGGTCGCGAAGGGGGCCGCCTTGGTGCCCGGATTCGAGTTCGAGCCGTGCGGCGAGACCCAGAGCCGCGTCGTCGCCGACGCGCCGCTCGGGCAGGCGAGGAAGGCGGCCAACAGGGCCACAACGACCGGCAGGCGCCGCCAGACACGATCCGCTGCGAGCCTCCGCATCGTGCCGGCACCCTAATCACGCGATCGGCCGTTGCTCGACAACCCGGGGGCGGTACGGTGTCCAGCGATGGCCGAGTTCCAAGTTCCCGCCGATCTCCGCTTCAACACCGAGCCGATCGCCGATCCCGAGGCCTTCGCCCGCGCCTTCGACGCCGCCTCGTGGCTCTTCCTCTGCGGAGAGGAGTTCGCAGCGATGGAGGGGGGCATGTCCTATGACAGCGTCGAGGCGGCCGTCGCCGACTCGGCCAACGTCGTCTCGGACCCGCCGCGGACGATGGACATGGAGCTGGCCCGCCAGCAGGTCGCGGCGCTGGACGAGCTTCCCCGGCCGACTCTCATCACCTGCCGCAAGGGCCCGCGCTCCGCCGCCGTCGTCTACCTCTACGCCGGCCTGCAAAGCGGCGCCGACGCCGACGAGGTGATCGCCCGCGCCGAAGCCGACGGGGCGCCCTTCGCCGGCAACGACGAGCTCGAGGCCTGGGTCCGCCAGGGCCTCGACGAGCTCGGTTGAGCGCCGACTACACCAACCTCCCAGCCGATCTGCCCGCACCGCAGGACGATGGCGCGGCCGATCACCTTGCCGGCATGCGACTCCCCGCGATCGCGTTGCCCTCGTCCCAGGGAGAAGAGGTCGACCTCGCCAAGCTGGAAGACCGGGTCGTCGTATACGTCTACCCACGCACCGGAACCCCCGGAGAGCCGTTGCCGCCTGGCTGGAACGACATTCCCGGCGCCCGTGGGTGCACGCCACAGGCATGCGCCTACCGTGACGCGCTTGCCGAGTTCAAGGCGCTCGACGTGTCGGTGGTCGGCATCAGCACGCAAACGCCCGGCGAGCAGCGCGAGTTCGCCGTGCGCGAGCACATACCCTTCCCACTGCTCAGCGACGCCGACCTTCTCCTCGGCAACGCTCTCCGCCTTCCCGCCTTCGTCGTGGACGGGATGACCCTCTATAAGCGCCTCACCCTGATCGTCGAAGCCCTCGCGATCGTCAAAGTCTTCTACCCGGTCTTCCCACCCGACCGGAACGCCGCTGAGGTGCTGGCCTGGCTGCGCGACGTCGGGTAAGTTGGTTGTCGAGCTACACACCCCCAGGAGAGGAGAAGAAATGATCCTGGCGACGACGAAGGCTGAGGATTTCGACCATTTCTGGGCCACCTACTCGACCAAGGGGGCCGAGAAGCGGAGGGAGCACGGCTCCAAGGGCTCGCTCGTATTCCGTGACCCAAACGAGGACGGGCGGCTCTGGGTCGTCTTCGATTGGGACGAGGAGGGCTGGGAGAGCTTCCTCGCCGACCCCGAGGTCGCGCCCATCTTCCAGGAGGCCGGCCTCGAAGGCAGGCCACAGGCGGCGGAGTTCGTTCGCCAACTCGATGTCTAGCGTCGAACCGGCAATCGAAAGCGAGCAGCACTGGATCTCGACCACGTCGGGAGACGCCTGCGCAGCGACCCTCTATCGACCGAGAGACGCAGCGGGCACCCTGCCATGCGTGGTCATGGGGCCGGGCGGCACGCTGACCAAGCTGGACGGCATGCCCGATTACGCCGAGCGCTTCGCGGGCGGAGGCATCGCAGCGCTGGCATTCGACTACCGCCACTGGGGCGAGAGTGAGGGCGAGCCACGACGATATGCCTCCATTCGACGCCAGCTTGCGGACTGGCGTTCAGCCGTGGACCATGCGCGTGGGCTTGACGGAATCGATCCACATCGTGTCGCCGTGTGGGGTATGTCGCTCGGCGGCGGGCATGCGCTCACCGCCGCTGCTGCCGACGAGAGAATCGCGGCAGTCATCGCCTTCGTGCCGATGGCAGACGGGTTGAGATTCACCCTGCATCGCCACATGTTGAGGTACACGGCGCGCGCAGTGCCGCTGTGGCTGCGCAGGAAGCCGGTGACGCTGCCCGCAGCCGGGCCCGCCGGGGCCTTTCCGCTCGAGTTGTTGCCCAGCCTGGAACGCCTCGCCGGCGACAACGGTTGGCGAAACGAGGCGACCGCCGACCTCAGCTACCCGTTCCCCCGGTACCGACCGGTCCGACGAGCCGCGCGAATCAAGGCTCCAGTACTCGTCCAACTCGGTGAGAATGACGAGCTCGCACCGCGTACCGCCGTCGAACAAACCGCCGAGCGAGCGCCGCACGGCGAGCTGCGCCGCTACCCGATTGATCACTTCAGCGGTTTCTGGCCCGAGCACCTGGACGAAGTCGCCGGAGACCAGGTGGACTTCCTGCATCGTCATCTCGGCAAAGCCGGGGGCGCCGCGACTCGATGAGACTCGCCCTCGCCGCGGTCGCCACCCTCGCGCTGCTCATCCCACAGGCCGGCCATGCTCGGGGGGCGACCACGGTCGGGTTCTGGGCGGGGGAGGCGGTAGTCGGCACGAGCTGGAGCGAACCCGACAGCTACTGGAACCGGCGCGACACCCGCCCCTACACCCCCTACCTGTGGCGCGTTCTCAGCGAGAACCACATTCCCCTCTACTTCAACCTCCGCTACAAGCGGGACTTCGGCCCGGTGCCCCCCGGCGAGCCGCACCGGCATGATGGGTTGGCAATCATCAGGAAAGCGAATCGGCTCGAAGTGCCGGTCTGGGGATGGGTCCTGACTCCATTCACAGACGGTTACTGGGCGTCGGAAAGCGCGGCCACCGAGCAGTTCGAGGCGGTCAAATCGCTCGTGCGGTGGGCGCGGGCGAAGCGTGTCCGGCTGGAGGGGATCGCGATCGATCCCGAGCCACCGGTCGGCACAGCCCCCGAGCTGATGACGGCACTGCTGGGCGGTGGGGGCGAAGCCGCGCTGCCGACGCTTCTCCAGCAACCGGCGAATCCCGCCGGGCAGTGCGAGGCTTGGCGCACTTACGAACGCCTGGCGCTCTGGGGGCGGCGACACCACACCATCCTCTCGGCGGCCCCTCTGCCGACGGTCCTCGACGACCTGGAAGACGGCCGCCTCGCCCTCCAGGACGCCGGTGATTTCGTCCTGCCAAACGCGCCCTGGCACGAACTGTTCTTCCAGGCCTACCGCAGCACCTTCACCTACTACACGGGCATCGATCCCGGGCCCGGGATCATCGCCTCCTACCTCCGCTCTGCCCGGCGCCGGTTCGGCCGGGCGGGCCAGGTCAGCCTGGGCAGCGCAGGCCGCGACTCCTACCGGCGCCTCAAGAACCTGGTCCACGATGTCCGCCTTGCGGCAACGCTCCACGCCCGTGAGGTGCCGATCTACTCCCTGGAGAGGACCTTGCGGTCCTACGGCGGACCGCGTGCCCTGATCCGCCTGGTTCAGGCCGCCCGCCACCCCTTCAGGGGGACGCGGGCAAGCGCCCTGACCGCCCCCACACCGGAGGCCAATGCCATCCGCGCCACGATCCGCGGCAACGACGCCGCACTTGCGGCCGCGATGCCGAGCATCACCGAGAGCGCGGGCATCGGGACCCAGGAGGCCAATTCGTGGCCGGGAGGATGCGTGAACTGAGCCGTCGCGAGAAGCTGGCCTACGACGGCAGGAGGAGCAACACCCCTGAGCTTTACTCAGCCACGCGATGCCTTCCAAGCACCCCCGAATCGCGGTGACCGCAAATCCCGAGCTGGGGGAGGCGCTGGCGCGTGTTCGCGCCGCCACCGGCACCCGTGAGCCAGACGCGATCCTGCTGCGCCGCCTGGCGGTTGAGGGCGCCGAGGCTGAGTTGGAGGCTGGACGCAATCGCCGCGGCGCAGCCGAGGCGCTGTTTGAGGCTATGGACTCGGCCGAGTTCGACCGCCGGGGTAGCTGAATCACGGATACCTCGCTTCGGGAACTGTTCTACCCCAATATGGCCAAGGCGCTCTCTGAGGAGATGTGGGCCACGCAGGGGGAGATCATCGACGGGAACATCGCCGAGATGATTTCGCGCTCGTTGAGCCGCATTTAGCTTGGAAACTGGGAACGCAGCTCGTCAAAGAGGAAAGCCGCTGCATAATCTCGCGCGAGTCCCAGTGGGGTCAACGCAAGATTCGCGTAGCGTCGAAGAGCTGCAGATCACCATCGACCTGAGCCTGCCCGAACTCGTCGCCATCGCCTCGGCGCTCGGCGCTAGCCTGAAGCTGTCCAGGCCGGTCAAGACTGCGCCGCGCCCCCGAGAATAGGCCACTTCGACCGGTCCGTCGATGCCTGCTGCACCGCGTTGGGAATACCGGCGTTCTCCAGTACCCCCGGATCATCCCCCCATCAACCCGGTCGTTGGCGTAGGCAACGCCAACCGTCTCCTCCCACCCAAGCACGAGGCAAACGCCGTTCCGTGCGTCACGACCCCCGCACGCCGGTTCGCTCCACGGGGTCGTTGGCCAGCTCCCATTCCTGCCGGTACTTGGCGTAGTCGAAAGTCTTGTGAACCTCGAAGACGCCATCCGCGAACATCTCGAACGCAATGGCGGCGAGAATTGCAAGGATCGTCACGGCAATTCCCTGTAGAAAGAGCCCCTCCAGCGCGAGGAGGCCGAACAGCGCAGCCGCGACAGCCGCGAGGTAGAACAGGACGAGGACCGAGCGCCTTGCCAGGAACACGCCCGGAGAGATCAGCGGCGTCCCGCGCAACCTCATAGCCTGCTCGCGCGCGAGATCGTCGGTGTCCGTCGTCGGCGCCTGCATCCGCGATCTCGTCATGTTGAAGTGCGCTCACGGAGCACGGCGAGGAGGCGCCGGACTCGGTGCCGATCGACCTGAAGTTGTCCGGTGAACGGAACTCGACAACCGAGAATCGCTTGCGCCAAGTCGTCCGCCTGACCCGGAAAGCCCGCGTCGGCCACCGTCGCACGGACCGCGTCGACCAGCGGGGCGACCTCATCCCGATCCACGCGAACCTGGCCCGTCAACGGGATGACCGGCGCAGTGGCAAGCAGGTCGTCGAGCGCGCCGATCGCGTCGCTGCGGTCCAGGGACGGGGTCGAGACGGCATCCAACCTCACGAGGCGATGCCCCGACTGGGCGAGGCTCGCAAGGTAGAAGCCAACCCCGGCGATGAACACGAGAATCCCCAGCGGGGGGTTCACGACCGATCCGACCCCGGACGAAACCGTGATGAGCGCAAACGCGCCCAGCAGCAGATCAAGCAATCGGTGCGACCGACGCCGAGTGAGGGCCCCCCACACGGCCGATGGGCTCAGCTTGGATCTCGATTGCCTCATCGCCAAGTAGATCGACCGGACAAGTCCAGCGCCTTAGCCCGTCCCCCGCAATCGTATCCGCGATGCATGACTGAAACCGAAGAGTGGGCTTGACCGGACGGTATTTGAACCAGCGCGCGGCCGCGACTATCGGGCACCTACACGCTGCGCTACCGCTGCACCGCAGAGGATCGGGAACCTGACCCACAGTTTCAGCGAGGTGTATCTCCGATGAGTTACACTGCGCAGTGATGCCTTCCAAGCACCCTCGAATCGCCGTGACCGCTGACCCCGAGTTGGGGGATGCGCTGGCGCGGGTTCGCGCTGCTTCCGGCACTCGGGAGGCCGATGCCACGCTCCTGCGCCGGCTCGCCGTGGAGGGCGCGGAGGCCGAGCTGGAGGCCGGGCGCAATCGTCGGGTCGCTGCGGAGGCGCTGTTCGAGGCGATGGATTCCGAGCAGTTTGATCTCGATCTCCCCGCGGTCGATCGCCTCAACGAGCCACCCGCGGCCTGATGGCGGCCAGGGTCTGGGACGGCACCGGACCGGTGCTGGCGGATACCTCTGCCTGGATGCAGTCCCGCAAGGGAGCCAAAACGCGCGATGTGTTCCTGGCCGCAATCGAGCGAGGCGATGTCCGCTGGTGCTGGCCAGTGCGCTACGAGTTGACGGTCGACGCGCGCGGGTCCGACGGAATCGCCGCTGTCGAGCGAACCCTGGACGGCCTGCGAGAGGTTCCCGTGGATCGCGGCGTGCAGCGAGCAGTGTTGGCGACGATGCGTGAGTTGGCTGCCGATGGCTCCCATGGCGCCCATCGCTTCCCTCTCACCGACCTGACGGTCGCCGTGGCTGCCCAACACGCGGGCATCGGCATCCTGCACTTCGACCAGCACCTCGAACGCCTTGGTGATCACCTCGGTATCGAGTCGCACTGGATCTCCGATCCTTAAGTCGGTGGGATGTGGCAGGATTGAGCTACCAGTAATCTAAATCCTTTGCGAGGAGTTCCGGTGCCGTCGAAGCATCCCCTTGGCTGGGGCAACGGGAAAATCATCGAGCATGAGGACGGCTCAGCTGGATACGTCCCTTCCGGGTCGTTGAGCCAGGCCTTTCGCGTCAAGATCACCGACGTCACCGGCTTTTCCGTTACGAAGAGCGGGATGCTGACGAGAACGTTCAATGTGCTCGGCAATGGGACGCTCTTGGGCTCAGCCGAGGTTAATCACGGTACCTCCGAGAAGATCGAAGCATGGTTCAGGTCGCATCCGCTATTCGGCAGCCAGCAAGTTGCGGCGCCAACTCAAACCGTTCCCCCGGCCAGTGTTGCTGACGAGATCAGGAAGTTGGGCGACCTCCGATCCCAGGGTCTACTGACCGACGAGGAGTTTGCGGCGCAAAAGGCACGGCTGCTTGGCGGTGCTTGAAGCAAGCAACCGTTCATGGGCTTGACCGGACGGTATTTGAACCACGGCGTCGGAAGGCGAATCCGCAACCTGCACGAACGAATCTAGCTCCCTGACGGGGAAAGCTGCCCCTCCGCCCACTCACCGACCTCATTCACCAGCGCCACTATCGCCTCTCGGTCCAGCGGTTCGGCATCGAGGAGGTCCTCGTAACGGAGAGGCACGGCATATACGGTCAGTTCATCGAGGCGACTGCGAGGGAGGGGCAGTTCGACGCCATCCTGCTCCAACGATTCGCCCAGGCGGTCAAGATCGTGGATGCGTGTTTGGCGAATTCGGCGCACGGCCATCACCGCCTTCAGCCACTTCTCGACCGCCTGCTGCGCATGAAAGCCGATGATGTCGTCGGCTATCTCGGGATCGGCGGCAAACTTGCGTGCGGCTGTTGCATCCGCGCTCGCCTTGAGCTCAAGGCGAGCGGCAAGCTCGGCCGGCTCACGCTTGGGCAAGAACTCGCCCCTCAGTCAGCGCGTCATTCAGCATCGTGCCCTCGAAGTGGCCCCATTCCTCGACGTGTCGATCGCTCACCAGAACGAGGTCGACGGCCACTCCGAGTCCCCGAAGCCGTTCGCGCAGGCGCACAAACTCGGCGCGGCGGTTCTCGATCTCAGGCTCGATCACGAGCAAATCGAGGTCGCTGTCGGGACCCGCGTCGCCCCGCGCGTGAGAGCCGAACAGGATCACGCGAGCATCGGGCGCCGCTCCGGCGAGGCGGCGACCAGCCTCCGTGATCAGATTCTCGGCAGACATTGCCATCGTCAAGATCGTAGCCTCCTCTTGCGACGGCGGCGGCAGATGGGGCGGCCTGGACTCGAACCAGGGACCGACGGATTATGAGTCGCGCCGGAACTTTCTATCGGTCCGAATCTGGCCCGATAGAAGCGGACCACGTCCAACGAGTCCGGCTGAGTTCAGTGGGGCCGGGAACCAATTTCGGGACAAAGTTCTGCTCCGATGAGCCGCGAGAATCCGCCGCGACTCCGACTAAGTTTTGAGGGTCGTGAAGACTCAAGCCGTACCTGATATCGGCCGCCTGGCTCAGTACCGCCCCTGGGACCGGGGCGGACTCGACCTACGTGCCGTCCTCCACGATCTCGTCGTCGCAGTCGCCTGCATCAATGACGGTGAAGTCCCCTCGCTGCTGGATTGTCGGCGCTGTTTCGCCGACCTCTGGGGACTTGAGGTCGAGGTCGACGAGCTGCGCCCTGTCATCGAAGACCTGACGGCCTCTGGAGACGCCGCCAAAGCTGGCAGCGGCTTCAAGCTCTCCGTCGAGATGCTCGCTCAGCTCCAGGCGCGCGCAACGGAGTCCCAGGAGATCGAGGACCGGGCCTTCCGCGAGTGGGAGCTTGCCGTACGTCGCTTGGCTCCCAGCCTTACCGAAGACGAGATCGGGCTGATCCGCTCCGACTTGCGTGATTGGCTCCATCTGATCATCGCCCGGCATGGCGCCGAGGCCGCGATGATGCTCTATCCCGAGGAGGATCGTGCCCGTCGCTTCTTCGATGCCGTGGATGCCGAGGGCTTTGATCGGCTTCCTGAGCGCGAAGGTGCGCTCGACTCTCTCCGCGCGACCGCACTTCCCCTCTTCATTCGCGTTCCGACCCCGGACCAACGCCGCTTCCTCGCCAGCCTGCTCAACACCAGCTTCTATATGACCGTCCTGACGATTGACCCGGGCGCCGAGCAACTCGTCCACGCCCAGCTCGAAGGTCACCGCATATACCTCGACACGAACTTCCTCTACGCGGTTCTCGGTGCCGCCCCCTCCGACGAAGTCTATTCCTCACGTCGCCTCATTCAGCTCAGCAAGGATCTCGGCTTCGAGTTCGCCGTCACCCCCTGGACGATGGAAGAGCTCCGCACCAGTATCGCTCGCTCTCGTCGGGACATCGAGAACAGACGGAGCCTCATCCGGCCCGAGCTCGCCGAGACCATGCTTCGCACTGAGGGAGATAAGGGCTTCAACCGGCTTTTCTGGCAGACCTACAAGGAGAAGCGCGTCCAGCCAAAGGACGTTTTCGACCGTCTCGAACACTTTGACCAGGACCTGGCGGAACTCGGGATCAAAGAAACCACCGAGGGATGCACTCAGATCGACCAACAAGATGAGAGAGTCAAGCTGTACGCATCTCTCCTCAACGCTGAGCGATGGCCTTACCAGCGTGAGCCAATCGTTCTGGAGCACGACGCGAAGTGTCGCCTTCTTGTGGAGCGCCTGCGCGGCGACGGCAACATCTCCGTATCCAACGCCCGCTACTGGTTTCTCACCTACGACTCCAAGCTGCCGCGCTTCGCCATGAAGGTTCCTGACAATGGCGACGAACCGCCAAACCTCCCCTTCTGCATCTCGCCTTCGGTCTGGGTCCAGATCACCCGGGCGCTCACTCCGCGAACCGAAGATTTCGACCGCACCGTCGTTGACCTTCTCACGTCACCCTTCGTTGGCTATCGCACCGCGGTCAACCCTGCCGTCGTCCAAGAGGTCGTCGGGCGTATGGACCACTACCAAGACGCATCGCCCGAGATGGCGGTCGCGGTCCTCACTGACACCGCCAAGGTCGCGGCGATCGGTAAGGCAATCTCCACAGAGGACGAGGCCGTCGTCGAGCGTGCTGTAAAGACCGCCTATAGCACCAAGGCTCGGGAAATGCAAGAGGCGGTCAACGCCAGTCAGCAGCGACTGCGGGATATCGAAGCGGCGCTGAGGCGCTCTGAAACCGAGACGGTCGAGGCCCGACTCAAGCATGACCGTGATTCCGCCGACCACGACCGGCACACTCAGAGCAACCGAGATCGCTGGGAGGCAGAGAAGGAGGCTCTCGAAGAGAAGTTGCGCGAAATAGAGGCTGACCGCGACCGTAGTACCGCCCGTGCCGTCGATGCAGACCGTCGTATCAAAACCGTTGAGGCGCGGCTCAAGGACGATGATGATCGCAAGAAACGAAACCGTCGCCTCGGGGCGGCAATCGGTTTGATCGCCGTCGGTATCGCCCTAGCCTCGACTCTTCCTCTTGCGATTTTCCATACTCCGTGGGGGATCGGCGGCAGCATATTTGGTGGCGTTGTCGTCGCATTGATCGGCGTCCGTATCCTGATTGGCAGGAAGCACGGCAATGAGTTTGTGCTCTGGGCCAGTCTCTTGGCGGCAATTGCTGCCATCCTCGTCGGGATCGTGCTCGGTTCGAAATAGATGAGTCTCCGTGCCAGAAAGCGCTCTCGTTCATCGTCGTAGCTGACTAACCAACTCAGCGCGTTGACGCTCCGAGAGGTTTCCGATCGTCTTCGAAGGCGAGATCCGCACCTTATTAAGAATCCGGTTGGCCTTTACTCGTCCGTATTTTGGAACCGCCAACAGGATGTCAAACACCTTGGCCGTCAGAACGTAGTCTGGAGGATCCAGCAGAATCTCATGGATATTCCTCCGACCTTCTTTCAGATCCTTCTTCAGCTTAGTGCGGGCGGTCCGGATTTCGTTGGCACGCTTGAGGGCATCCATCCTCTCGTCAAGTCCGCGAGGCCCAGTCTCATCAATCTCGACTACCTCGGCAACCTCTGGGACGAGTCTTAGCTCTACCGCCCGTCGCTCAAATTCATTGAGCCGACCTTCAATTTCCTGCGAATCTCGTTCATGTTCCAGCTGCGCAAGACGATGCTCCTGGCTTTCAGCCAACAGCCGGTCGCGGTCTACCTTGATTGCGAGTGGGAGATTGAAAACGCGTTCGAAGAACGCCAGAAAGTTCGTCAGGCTTCCTCTCACGGCTAGGCCAGCAATGAAAGCTGGCGGGATACTCGCGAGGAGTTCGAGCGGCGAGTCCATTGACATCGAATGAACTCGAAGTCGCTGGTCCCTCGTAAGAAGCGGCGGATCCTTCGGATTGCTCGAGAACGCATACACCTGATCTAGGAGCAAGAACGTCTCGACTACATCACCGAGAAGCACCGTGCCGAATTTTCCCCGTTGGGGGACGAAAAGCACTCGAAGACCCAAAGCGCTTAGCTGGGGACTAGCCGCGACGGTCGACACAGGATGATCCTATGTATTAATTCCGCAGAACGCTGGCCCACCAAGCCCGAGGTCTCCCCTTCGGTCGCAGGCATGGACACCCCCGACCGTCGCCCCGGACCCCGACGGTGCGCCGTCTGAGCGGTACGCATCGTAGATGCCCTGTCGTGTGGGATCCCCAAGCGGGACCGACACGGGGAGCCCCCCTTGCGAGGGTGGCCTGCGGCTCCCCGGTCGGCCCCGCCCCTCTCCGCGCCGTGCCCTACTTCAGGGCGTAGGCACGAGGAGATCGTTTGGCCTGGCGGACCTTGCCGTCTTCGGCCAGGCGCGTGAGGCAGTTGGCGACGGCCCCGGCGGAGCGCCCGCCGAGGCCCTTGGCGACGGCGGTGGCGGTCAGCGGCGCCTGCTTGCGGTGGGCCTTCAGGTAGTCGTAGACGAGGGGCTCCAGCTGGCCGGGGCGCAGGCGCTTCAGCTTGGCGGTCGACATCGCTACTGCCCCCTTCCCGTATCGAGGCGGGCGAGCAGCGCCTCGCAGGTGGCCTTGGCACCCTGGTAGAGCGCCTGGGCACGTTCCTCTTCTTCGCGCTGCAGGTGCATGGAGGCCGTGCCGTCGAGCACGCCGATGGCTTCTCCCCGCAGGCGGGTGAGCAGTTCGGCCAGGTCGTGGGCCTCCATTGTCAGGTCGAACGAATCTCGTTTGTCCTCGGGTTCCCAGCCGAGGTCCGCCAGCAGGCGGAAGTCTTCGGAGAACTCGATCCCCATTCGCTCGGCCAGCTCGTACTCGCCGTCTTGCTCTAGGGCGATCCAGATGTCACCTATCCCGCCCAGGTGGTTGCGGACCAGCTCGTACAGGCCGTCGCGCTGGTCCTTGTCGATAGTGGTGGTTGTGCCGGGCACGGTGCCCCTCCTTCTCGGTAAGGGCGCCGAAGGTTCTGCCGCGATGCCTCGCCGGAGGTACTCCGGCGAGTAGCGTTCTCGCTTGCATCGAAGTCAGTGGCTTCGGTGCCAGGCCCCGGGGCGTTAGCGCGCCGCCGGGGCCGTTCTGTTTCTTGGTCGGTGGAGCAACGTAGCTCGACGGCGGCGGAAAAGCGAGTCGCCGGTTGCGCGGCGATTAGCGGGGATGCGCGGCGATTACGGAGTCGTCGGACGTTCGACTGGACTTCTGCGCGTCACGGAGCTATTGGAGATGGCATGAACTTCGAACCGGCTTCCCCTGGTACTTCCCCCGGCGCTTCCGCTGGGACTTCCATCAGCACTTCCCCTTCAAATCCGAGCTTGCGCCCCCGATCCCAAACGGAGCGCCACCTGCGCGCCCTCGGCCTTGCCGACATCTCTGCGGACAACCATGACGGGTACGGCTTTCTCCGCTCGGCTTCGCTCTCGATCCGTTGCGCGCCCCTCGCTCTCGGCGCCTGCGCTATCGCCTCCGCGCTGGCTTCGCAGCGCTTCTCCCTCGCACCGCCGCGTTCGCACTCGCTCGCGGCCGCTCGGTGTGGCGCGAACCGGGGGTCCGAAAGGGCTGGATCGGTGTCGCGCAGCGGTCGCCCGTCAGGTCGCCCGTGCGGTCACCCGTCCGGTCGTCTTGCGCTCCGGCCGAAGGGCGGGTTTCTCGCAGCGCTGGGCCGATTGCGGGCTCGGCGTTTTGCCGACATCCCTACGTCACCCAAAGGTCGGTGCATGAGTTCGGTGCGCCGTAGCTTCACGTCGGAACTGCCTCTCGCGCCCTTCGCTCTCGGCGCAATCGCTATCGCCTCCGCGCTGGCTCCGCAGCGCTTCTCCGCCAAACCGTGCGGCCGTCGACCCGCCGCCGCGTGGAGCGGCGCGGTCTTCTTGCCGCTGCTGGCCTGCCTGGCGGTGGCGCGAAGGGGCGAGGATTGGCAGGAGCGGCGACGTCCGCGCGCCAGGGCGCAATCGACGCGGGTGATGGCCGTCCACCGCGAGGAGGTCGATCTGGACCGTTTCGTCGCCGCGCTGCTGGCGCTGGCTGCCGATCCGGGCTGCCATTCGGGCCGCCGTCACAAGAGGACTGGAGAGTCGTCGCTAACGGAGCCATCATGTCGGCGATGAAGCGGGCGGCGATCTACCTGCGGGTCTCCACGGCCGCGCAGGCGACCAGGGGGAGAGAGCCCGAGGGCTACTCGATCCCGGCGCAACGGGAGGCGTGCCAGGCGAAGGCGAGCGAGCTGGATGCCGAGGTCGTGGCCGAGTACGTCGACCGGGGCGAGTCGGCGAAGACCGCCGACCGGCCGGAACTGAAGGCCCTCCTCTCCAGGCTTGAGGAGAAGCGCGACCTGGACCTGGTGATCGTCCACAAGGTCGACCGCCTCGCCCGCAACCGCTACGACGACGCGACGATCACCTACGCGTTGCACGAAGCGGGAGTCGATCTTGTCTCGGTGACCGAGAACATCGACCGCACGCCGGTCGGGCGCTTCATGCACGCCATCGTCGCCGCCAACGCCGAGTTCTACTCGGCCAACCTGGCGGCCGAGGCGAAGAAGGGACTCGTTCAGAAGGCGAAGATGGGCGGCACGCCGACCAAAGCGCCGCTCGGCTACTTGAACGTGCGCAAGCTGATCGAGGGCCAGGAAGTGAGGACGGTCGAAGTCGACCCCGAGCGCGCCCCGCACGTGCGCTGGGCCTTCAGCGCCTACGCCTCCGGCGCCTATACGCTCGACACCCTGCTCGCGGCGCTGACCGAGCGCGGGCTTCGCACCCGCCCGACGCCTACCAAGCCCGAAAAGCCGCTCTCGCGTTCGCAGTTGGCGGCGCTTCTTCAGAACCCCTATTACGTGGGAGTGGTCCGCTACGCCGGGGTCGAGTACGAGGGCCGCCACGAGCACCTGATCGACTCCGCGACCTTCGCCAAGGCAAAGGCGGTACTCGCCGCCCACAACCACGCGACCGAGAAGGACCGCAAGCACCACCACTACCTGAAGGGCTCTCTTTACTGCGGGCGCTGCGGCTCGCGGATGGGCCTGATCCACGCGAAAGGCAATGGCGGGCGCTATCCGTACTTCTATTGCATGGGCCGCGCCCGGGGGACGGGCTGCGAGCAGCCCTACGTCGCGGTCGATCTGATCGAGACGGCGGTCGAGCACGCCTACGGCGGGGTGAGGATGCCGCGCAAGCAGGCCGAGCAGACGCGGGCGAAGCTGACGCACGCGCTGGCCGGGATGCGCGAACAGGCCGAAGCCGAGGCGACCCGGCAGCGAGCGCGCCTCGCCAAGCTGAACAGGGAACGCGAGAAGCTGCTTCACGCCTACTACTCCGGGGCGGTGCCCGTCGACCTGCTGGGCAAAGAGCAGGAGCGGCTCACGGCCGAGACCGAGCAGGCCGAACGGCACGTCGAAGCTGCCGAGGCGTCCTTCGCCGACGTCGAGGACACGCTCGGCAAAGCGCTCGACCTGCTCGCCGATTGCCAGCGGGCCTACCTGGCGGCGCCGGGGCACCTGCGGCGCCAGTGGAACCAGGCGCTATTCGAGCGGCTGGTCGTCTACGACGAGAAAATCGGCGAAGCGGAAGTCGCCGAGCCGTTCGCCACGCTGGCCGACCCGCAGCTGCCCAAGGCCCTCAGCAGCACGGCCGCGCCCGATGGCGCCGTTTCTTCTGGCGATGGTTCAAATGAGACGCGTTTTATGGAGGCGGCCGGAATTGAACCGGCGTCCGTGGTCGCAGCGCGAAGGCGTCTACAGGTTTAGCCGGCGCTTGATTCTCGTCTCCCGGGGTCCGCGCCGGCGGGCACTGCGGGAGATAAAGCCCTCTGAGATTTCCCCTGGCGGACGGGGCGATCCGCCCGGGTGAGCCCGCGTTTTGAAGCCGGTGCCCCTCCCTGCGGGCGAGGGAGGACCGACTCTCGTTGCTTAGGTCTTAACTAAGCGGCGAGGGCGAACTCATGGTCCGCACGTATTGGTTGTTGCCGGTGTTTTACGAGGCCTCCGGCCACCTCGACCTGCAACCGTTCGCACGGACCGACCGCGTCGAAGCCTGTCGCCCCCGTGCTATGTGCAGTCGATTGTACGGACCGCGGACGGCTATACGGTCGCGCGGCCTTTGAGATCGTCGAGCAGCTCCTGGGGGAAGCCCGGGATCTCGTCCAGCTCGTCGACCGAGCCGAAGCGGCCGACCCGCTCGCGGTGGGCCAGCAGGCGAGTCGCCTGGGTGACCGAAAGGCCGTCCGCTCGCAGCTGCTCGAAGGTGACCGAGTTGAGGTCGATCTGCCCACCCGAGCCGGTCGAGGGCGCAGCGGCCGGCGGCGCGGCAGCAGGCGGCTCGGGGACAGGGGGCTCGGGGGCCGACGGGGTGGGTTCGGGTGCGGGCGGCGTAGGTTCGGGGGGCGCGGCCGCCTGCGGTGCGGGCGGCTCAGGCGCAGGTGCGGGCGGCTCCGGTGCGGGCGGAGGCGGCGCCTGTGGCTCCGCCGGCGCAGCGGGCGGCTCGGCCGGAGGCTGAGCGACGGGTGGCGCAGGCGGGGGTGGCGGAGCTGGCTGGCCGCCACCGCTCTGCACGGACTGGATCACGGACTGCTCGGCTTCGGCGGCACGGCGCTCGGCTTCGCGAGCGCGCTCTTCGGCGGCGGCGACGCTGTCGCGAACCTCCTGTAGGCGCCGCTCGCGCTCGTCCTCCTCGGCCTTGAGCTGGGCAAGGCGCTGGGCCTCGGCGGCACGCCGCTCCGCTTCCTTCGTGCGCTCCTCGATCTGCCTTAGGCGATCCTGCGCCTCGTTCATCGCGCGCTCCTGAGCTTCGCGTTCCTGCTGCAGACGCTGCTCGGCGGTCCCTAGATCGGGCGCCGGCGTCGTCGCGGGGGCCTGCGCCTGCGGCTGCTCCGGAGCGGCAGCTGGCGCAGGTGGAGGTGCGGGCTGCACGGGCGCGGGAGCCTGCTGTGGAGGCTGCGGAGCGTGCGCGGCCGCCTCCCGGCTCTCGGCCTCGCGCTGCACGCGTTCGGCCTCGGCGATGCGACGGTCGGCCTCAGCCCTGATCCGCTCCTCTTCGCGCTGGATCTCACCAACCTTCGCCTGGACACGCTGTTCCACGGCCGCTGGATCCTCATACCCGGGAGGCGCCCCCGCGGGCGACGGCGGGGACGGCGGCGCTGGCTCCGGCGCAACGGGCTGGGGTTGAGCAACCGGCGGTTGGTTGCCCGGCAGGGCGATAGTCGCGCCGCTGACCGTCGGAGCCGGCGGCTGAACCGGCGGCGGAGGCGGGGGCGCGACCGGAGCGAGCTGCTCGCGCTCGCGCGCGGCCTGATCCTTCGCCACCTGCCGCTCTGCCTTGGCCGCTTCCCTGCGCGCACGACGGCTGCCCCCGCGACTGCCCCCCCGGCCGCCGCGACGCTCGGCGCGCTTCGCCGCCCGCTCTTCGCGGCGGCGCTTGGCCTCGGCCTGGCGCTGTTTGCGGTGTGCGAGCCGGGCCGCGCGCTGCTGCTCGCGGGCGAGCTTGCGCTTCTCCTTAGCGTTCGCGGGCGCACCGGGCGGCGGCCCTGCGACGGGAGGCGCGACGGGCCCGGGCTGACCGGGCGACGCGGGCTGATCGGACGGCGCGGGCTGCGCCGCCGGCATCTCCGCGGTTCGACCCTCGGCCCCTGCGACCGGAGGCGCTGCCCCGGGAGGAGGCGGCGGCGTCGCGGCAAGCGGCTGCGGACCCTTGCCGTCCTTATCCTTGGCCCTGCGCTGCGCGATGCTCACGATCAGGAGGAGCACGAGGATCGCCGCGACCAGGCCGCCGACGAAGTATTGGACGTTGTCGCTGACGAAGTCCCCGGCTTCGCTCGGGAACGAATCCGCCTGAGCCACCGCCGGCATCACGAGAGCCAGGAGGGTCAGCACGGAAGAGAGCAGGGCGATTCTGGAGCGCATGGCTCTCGAAGCTACCTCATCCGGCCCTTGAATTCTCGCTCGACTTCGCGCCGCACGTCTCTATCCGCGATCTCCCGCCGGCGGTCGCGGCCCTCCTTGCCGCGCGCCAGCGCCAGCTCGACCTTGGCCCGCGGCCCTTTGAAGTAGATCCGGGTCGGAACGAGGGTCAGGCCCCGCTCCGCGGTCTTGCCGATCAGCCTTTCGATCTCGCCCTTGTGCAGAAGCAGCTTGCGCGGGCGCTCGGGCTCGTGGTTCTCGCGGCTGGCCGGTTCGTAGGGCGGGATGTGGAGGTTGCGCAGCCAGACCTCGCCGCTCTCGACCACCGCGTAGGCGTCGCCCATCTGCGCCTTGCCCTCGCGCAGCGACTTCACCTCCGAGCCGCGCAGGACGATCCCGGCCTCGGTCTTCTCCACCAACTCGAACTTGTGGCGCGCGCGCCGGTTGGTGGCGACGTCGCCGGAGGCGGGCAGGCGCTGCTTCTTCGCCTTCTTAGCCATCCTCGACACGCTCCAGGTCGACTCGCCCGCGAGCCGCTTCGACCCCGGCGACCCGGACGGATATCGGATCGCCAAGGCGCAGCGTCGCCCCCGACTCGCGCCCGACCAGCGCCGTCTCGGTCTCGTTCAGCTCGAAGCGCTCCTCGCCCATCGTCCGCGCCGGGACGAAGCCCTCGTAGACGTCGCCGAGCTCGCCGCCGAAGGCGACGAAGGCGCCGGCCCGCACCGTCCCCGAGACCTCTCCCGCAAACGCGACCTCGCCGCGCCCGGCCAGCTCGCGCTCGAGCAGGTAGGCGGCGCATATGTCGTCGGCGTCGCGCTCGATCCGGGCCGACTCGCGCTCCTGCTCGCTGCAGTGCCAGGCGACCTCGCGCGCCTCCGCCGCCCGCGGCGCCTCCTCGCCCTCGCCCAGGGTCGCGAGCAACGCCCGGTGAACGAGCAGGTCCGGATAGCGCCGGATCGGCGAGGTGAAGTGGCAGTAGGCCGGGATGCCGAGACCGGCATGGCCGCTGTTGCGGTCGCTGTATTGGGCCTGCATCAGGGAGCGGAGCACGAGCGATGTATACGCCTCGCGGCCGTGCCCGCGCCTGGCGGCCTCGGCGAGGACGAGCCGACTCGCCTCCGCAGCCACTTCCCCGGCCTGGCTAGGTGCCAGTCCCTGCCCCAGCGGCGGGGTCGACACGCCGAGCGCCTGCAGCTGCTCGACCAGGCGCTCGATCCGCAGCGGGTCGGGCTGGGCGTGCACCCGGTAGACCGCCGGGACCCGCTTGCGCTCGAGCAGCTCCGCGACCTGGCGGTTGGCGAGGATCATCAGCCGCTCGATCAGGCGGTGCGACTCGGTTTGCGCGACCGAGCGGGCGCCGACCACGTTCCCCTCGGCGTCGAAGCGGAACTCGGGCTCGAGGGACTCGACGTCGAGGCTCGTCGTCCCGCGCTGCTCGCCGAGCGCGGCGGCGACCTCGCGGGCGACGGCAAGCGGCTCGGCGATCTCCGCCGGCGGCTCGCCGCGACCGGCGAAGAGCAGGTCGAGCTGGTCGTAGTCGAGGCGCGCCTGGGAGCGGACGCGACTGCGGTAGAAGCTCGCCGCCAGCGGCTCTCCACCGGCGCCGAGCTCGATCTCGGCGGTAACGGCAAGCCGCTCGACGCCCGGCGCCAGGCTGCAGGCCTCCTCGCTCAGCGCCCGCGGCAGCATCGGCTCGACCGACCCCGGGACGTAGGTGCTGTTGGCGCGCCGTCGCGCCTCGAGGTCGAGCGGCGTGCCCGGCCTGACATGCGCGGCGACGTCGGCGATGTGGACCCAGACGCGCGCTCCCTCGCCCTCGCGCCGCGCCGAGATCGCGTCGTCGAAGTCGCGCGCGGTGGCCGGATCGACCGTGAAGGTGGGCAGGTCGGTGAGGTCGCGACGACGAAGCTCGCTCGCCGCGGCGTCCTCGGCGGCACGCTGGGCGTCGAGCTCCAGCGCAGCGGGGAATCCGCGCCGGCCGAGGCGCTCGCCGAGCAGCTGCTCGACCGCCTCGCGGGCGTTGCGCGGCTCGGCCCGCTTGCGTCCCCTCCCTCGCGCCCGCTGCCGCTCGCGGTAGTAGCGCCAGTTGCGCCGACTCACCCACACCACCCCTTCCGGTGCGCTTTATCCACGTATAAGGGGGGAAAGGCGCACCGGAGGCTCATCGTTCGGCGGCGAGCACCGCCAGAGCGCGTTCCAGCGCCTCGTCGCGGCGGGTCTGCAGGTCGTCGCGCGCCCGCACGTCGGGGTGGACGCCGCGGCTCTTGGCCAGGTTGACGCCCTCCGGCGTGAAGTACTCGCCAACGGTGAGCTTGAACGCGCCGCCGTTGGAGAGCCCGATCTCCTGCTGGAAGACGCCCTTGCCGAAGGAGCGGGTGCCGACCACGGTCGCCTCCGCGTCGTCGGCGAGCGCCGCGGCGAGGATCTCCGCCGCCGAGGCGGTGTTGCGGTCGATCAGCACAACCGTCGGCACGGACGGCAGGTTGTCGCCGACGGTCTTGTAGGTGGCGCGCCCCTGCGTGCGGGACTTGGTGGTGACGACGACTTCGTCCTTGGGCAGGAAGACGCTGGCGCTCAGGACCGCCTCCTGGAGCAGGCCGCCGCCGTTGCCGCGCAGGTCGAGGACGATCCCTTCGGCCCCCTGGCGCTCCATCTTCTGCGCCGCTTCGCGCAGCAGCGCGTGCGCGCCTTCGCTGAAGGCGACGAGGCGCACGTAGCCGAGCTTCCGGCCGCCCTTCTCGACGATCCTGCTGCTGACGACCGGCAGCGCCACCTGAGCCCGCTTCAGGGTCAGCTTCCGTACCTTGCCGCCCGGCGACTTGACCCCGATCGTCACCTCGGTGCCTTCCGGGCCCTTGATCCTTTCGGTCGAGACGGTGCTGCTGACGCCCGCGATCGAGTCGCCGTCGACCGAGACGATCAGCTCGCCCTGCTCGATCCCCGCTTTCTGCGCCGGCGAGTCGGGGAAGACCCGCTCGACGAGCAGTCCCTGCTTGGCCTGCGTCACGGAAAGGCCGATGCCGGAAAAGCGCCCGGAGATCGCTTCGTTGAAATGGGCCAGGGCCTCGGGTGAGAAGTATTCGGAGAAGCGGTCGCGGTGGCGGCGGCGCAGCTCGCGGACCATGCCCTGCAGCGAGGCGTTGCTGAGCTCGGTCGGGTCGACCGGCCGGTAGTAGTTGTCTTCGAGCAGCTCGCTCGCTTCGACGTTGAGTCCCGCGGAGTCGTCGACGAAGCGGTCGCGGAGGAATTCGGGCAGCTTCGCCGGGTGCCCGCCGAGCCAGATGCCGGCGCAGAGGACGGCCGCAAAGGCGACCCCCAGGGCCGCGATCCACCCGGCCCTCACCGGGTTCTCAGACCTTCAGGAAGCGCCGCAATGTGAATCCCGACCCGATCGTCGAGACCAGGATCGAGGCCGCGAAGAGGATCGCGATCAGCGCCGGGAAGGCGACGGTCGTCGTGTCCTGCGCAGCGAAGATCGAGATCGAGTCGCTCAGCGGGTCGACGACGGTGATCTTGCCCAGCCACAGGATCAGTATGGCCACCAGGCCCCCCGCGAAGCCGACGACGACCCCCTCGAGCACGAACGGCCAGCGGATGAACCAGCGCGTGCCGCCGACCAGCCGCATCACCTCGACCTCGCGGCGGCGGGTGTAGATCGAGAGCCGGATCGTGTTGCCGACGAGCATCAGCGAGGCGGCGATCAGCAGCGCCGTGATCACGGTCAGCACGATCTTCAGCGCGCTCGTCACTTCGACGATCTTCTTCGCGCCTTCCTGCTGTTCGAAGATGTTGTTGACGATCGGCGCGATCCGGTGTTCGCGCCCGTCGGGGCCGGTCGAGATCACCGCTTCTTCGATCGCCGGCAGGCTGGCGGCGTCGTCGGGGACGATCCTGAAGTTGTTGGGCAGCGGGTTGTCCTGCAGCTCGGAGGTCAGTTCGCCGGCCTTCTCCTTGCCCAGCTGCTCGCGCAGTTCTTCCAGCGCCACGTCTTTGCCGATGAACTCGACCGAGGAGACGTGCGGGATCGCTTCCAACTTGCCTTTGAGGGCGACGATTTCGGACTGCGTCGCGTCGGCGAAGAGCGCCACCTGGAAGTCGAGTTCGTCGCGGACCGCGTTGCTCTTAGCCTGCGCGGTCTGGAATACCGGGATGAGGACGCCGAGCAGGGTCACCGTCACCGCGGTGGTGACGATCGCGGCCATGCTCGGCGCGGCGTTGCGGCGCAGCGCCCGGAAGGCCTCCTGGATGAAGAAAAAGAAGCGAGACATCAGAAGAGCGAGTCGTGTCCGTTGGTCTGGCCCTCGGGGGCGACGCCCATCTCGGCCCGCATGCGGACGCCGAACTCGGTCGTCGACTCCTCGGTGTAGCCGGCGCTGACTTCGTCGCGGACGACGCGGCCCTCGTAGAGCTCGATCACGCGGCGGCGCATGCTGTCGACCATCTCGCGGTCGTGGGTGACGACGAGCACCGTGGTGCCGGTCTTGTTGATCCGGTAGAGCAGCTGCATCACGCCTATGGAAGTCACCGGGTCGAGGTTGCCGCTGGGCTCGTCGGCGAGCAGCAGCGGCGGGTGGTTGACGAAGGCGCGGGCGATCGAGACGCGCTGCTGCTCGCCGCCGGAGAGCTGGTCGGGGTAGCTGTGCAGCTTGGTCGAGAGGCCGACGAGGCGCAGGATCTCCGGCACCTGGGCGCGGATCTTGGCGCGGCTGGCGCCGATCACCTGCAGCGTGTAGGCGACGTTGTCGTAGACGGTGCGGTCGGGCAGCAGCTTGAAGTCCTGGAAGACGGTGCCGATGTTGCGCCGCAGCTGCGGGATTTTCTTCTCCGGCAGGGCGCCGATGTCGCGGCCGGCGATGCGAACCTGGCCCTCGGTCGCCTCGAGCTCGCGGATCAGCATCTTGATCAGGGTCGACTTGCCGCAGCCGGTCGGGCCAACGAGGAAGGCGAACTCGCCGCGGTCGATCGCCAGCGAGACCCGGTCGAGCGCCATGTGCCCACCCGGGTAGACCTTGGTCACGTCGCGCAGCTCGATGATCGGCTTGCCGCCCGCTCGGCGGCGCTGCGGCTCCTCTTCTCTCGTCTTCGACTTCCTCAACCTGGCCATGCGGCGCACCCTTCTCCGGTCACAGGGTGACTCCTGCGCACCCCGGGGCGCGCAATTACGCGCCCAACCACGATGAGCGAAAGACTAGCGAATTATTAGCGAGCGTTAGTAATTCGTCAGGCGGCGCTTGGCTGGAGCACCTTTTCGGCCGCGGCGACGATGCTCGCGGAGTCGATGCCGGCGGCGGCGAGCAGGTCAGCGGGCGGGCCGCTGCCGGGCCGCTCGGTGACGGCGAGGCGGGTGAGGCTGGTGGCGACGCCGTTCTCGGCGAGGACCGCGGCGACGACGTCGCCGATCCCGCCCTCGATCCAGTGATCCTCGACGGTGATCAGCGCATCGGTCTCCGCGGCCGCGGCGAGGATCGCCTCGGCGTCGACCGGCTTGACCGAGTAGAGGTCGACAACCCGCGCCGCGATTCCCTTCTCCGCCAGCTGCTCGGCAGCGGCGAGGCATTCGTGCAGGGTGATGCCAGCGCCGATCAGGGTCAGCGCGTCGTCGTCGCCGGAGCGGACGGTGTGGCTGCCGCCGATCTCGAAGCTCTCATCGGCGCCGTAGATGACCGGCGTCTTTTCCCGGGTCGTGCGCATGTAGCTGATGCCGCGGTGCTCGCGCATCGCGTCGAGCAGGGCGACCGTCTGGTTGGGGTCGCTCGGGTAGAGGACGACGCTGCCGAGCACGGCGCGCAACGAGGCGATGTCCTCGAGCGCCATCTGCGAGGGGCCGTCAGCGCCGATCGAGACACCGACGTGGGAGCCGCAGAGCTTCAGGTCGGCGTCGGAGATCGCCCCCATGCGGACGAAGTCGTAGGCGCGGCTGAGGAAGGCGCCGAAGGAGGAGGCGAAGGGGCGCCAGCCGCGGGTCTGCATGCCGATCGCCGAGGCGACCATCTGCTGCTCGGCGATGTACATCTCGAAGAAGCGGTCGGGGTGCTTGGCGGCGAAGCGCTCGGCGTAGGTCGAGTTGCCGACCTCGCCGTCGAGGGCGACGACGCGCTCGTCGATCGAGCCGAGCCAGGCGAGGGCGTCGCCGTAGGCGCCGCGGGTCGCGACCTTCTCGCCGAGCTCGTAGGAAGGCCGGTCGACGGGCGCGCGCTCGATCTCGAACGGCTTCGCCTCGGGCGGGGCCTGCACCTCGACGCTGACCTCGCGGACGCCACCCAGCTCCTCGATCGCGGCCTCGGGGTCGGCGAGCGGCTTGCCGTGCCAGCCCGGCTCGTCCTCGACGGCGGAGACGCCGGACCCCTTCTTCGTGCGGGCGAAGATCACGGCCGGCTGGCCGGCGGCGAGGGCCGCGGCGTAGGCGGCGTCGATCGCCTCGAAGTCGTGACCGTCGATCTCCTGCACGTGCCAATCGCAGGCGGCGGCGCGGGCGGCGAGTTTGGAGGTGTCCCATTCGTGCATCGTCGGGCCGCGCTGGCCGAGCCGGTTGACGTCGACGATCGCGATCAGGTTGTCGAGGCCGGCGAAGCCGGCGTGCTCGAAGGCCTCCCACATCGAGCCCTCGGCCAGCTCCGAGTCGCCGCAGAGAGTCCAGACCCGCAGCTCGGAGCGCTCGAGGCGCGCCGCGGTGGCGATGCCGACCGCGATCGGCAGGCCCTGGCCGAGCGAGCCGGTGGCGACGTCGACCCAGGGGATTTCCGGCGTCGGGTGCCCCTGCAGGCGCGACCCGAACTCGCGAAAGGTGAGCAGCTCGGTGTCGTCGATCGCCCCGGCGGCCTTGTAGAGGGCGTAGAGCAGCGGCGAGGCGTGTCCCTTGGAGAAGACGAGGTGGTCGTTGGCCTTGTGCTCGGGCGCGTCGAAGTCGTAGCGCAGGTATTTGGAGAAGAGCACCGCCATCAGGTCGGCGGCCGACATCCCCGAGGTCGGGTGGCCGGAGCCGGCCGCGTCCGCGGAGCGGACCGCGTCGACGCGCAGCTGTTGGGCGAGCTCCTTCACCCGCCGGACTTTATCTGGCGCTAGCCGATCGCGACCATGCGCTCGATCGGCAGCCGGGCGCGCTCGGCGATCTCCTCGGGGACGCGCACCTCGAACTGCATCTCGCGCAGCGCGTCGCGCAGCTTCGGCAGCGTGATCATCTTCATGTACTTGCAGAGAGCCATCCGGTTGGCCTCGACCAGGGTGGCGTCGGGAGCGGCCTGGTGCAGCGGGTGCAGCATCCCGTTCTCGGTGGCGACGATGTACTCGCCCTCCGGGTTGGCCTTGAGGTGGTCGATCATCTGCCCGGTGGAGAGCATGTGCACGCCCTCGGCGTCGACGTCGCCGGCGGCGACGAACTCCATCACCTGGGTGACGCAGCCGCACTCGGGGTGGACGAGGAACTCGGCGCTCGGGTGCGCCGCGCGCTGGGCGGCGATGTCTTCGGGGCGGATGCCGGCGTGGACGTGGCACTCGCCCGGCCAGACGTGCATCGACTTGCCGGTCACCCGCTCGACGTAGGAGCCGAGCCACATGTCGGGGCCGAAGAGGATTTCCGTGTCCGGCCCGTGCTCGCGCAGGATGTGCTCGACGACCTTGACCGCGTTGGAGGAGGTGCAGCAGTAGTCGGTCTCCGCCTTCACCTCGGCCGAGGTGTTGACGTACATGACGACGACGGCGTCGGGGCTGTGGCGGGACTTCCAGTTGCGCAGCTCGCCGGCGGTGATCGAGTCGGCGAGCGAGCAGCCGGCGTCGAGGTCGGGGATCAGAACCGTCTTCTCGGGCGAGAGGATCGAGGCCGTCTCGGCCATGAAATGGACGCCGCAGAAGGCGATCGTCGAGGCGCCTGAGGCGGCCGCCTTGCGCGAGAGGCCGAGCGAGTCGCCGACGAAGTCGGCGGCGTCCTGGACCTCGGGCACCTGGTAGTTGTGGGCGAGGATCACCGCGTCGCGCTCCTGCGCGAGCGCCCGCACTTCCCCGGTCAGCGACTCGACCTCCTCCGGGTCCAGCTGGAGGACGGAAACGGGTTCGTTGATCGTCGGCAGCTCTCTCATGGCGTTGCCTCGGGAGGCCCCGCGGGCCTCACTGGTCGGATGTTCGCTGGCATGGCCTTGGCCTGAGCCCAGTCGAATGAACTGCTTGCGAGTCTACTCTCTCCAGATGCCAGAGCTTCCGGAGGTCGAGATCGTGGCGCGGCGGCTGGACGCGGCGCTGTGCGGGGCGCGTGTCGAGTCGGCGCTGGCACCGGGAATGAACGTGATGAAGACCTTCGAGCCGCCGCTCGACGAGCTTGCCGGAAGGACGGTTTCCGGCGTGAGGCGGATCGGGAAGATGCCGGTGGTCGAGTTCGGGGACCTGGCGCTGCTGATCCACCTGATGTCGGCGGGGCGGCTGCGGGTCTTCGAGAAACGGGCGGGACCGAAAGACCGGACCTCGCGGGTGCTGGTGCGCCTGGACGGCGGGCGAGAGCTGCGCCTGCGTGAGTTCGGGACCAAGCAGCGGGCCTGGGCGAAGCTGCTGCCGGCAGGAGCGGTCGAGGAGGACGAGGCGGTGGCGCGGCTCGGGCCCGAAGCGTGGCCCCCTCCCCCGCTCGACGCCTTCGCCGAGCTGATCGACCAGCCGCGGCACCTGCACCCGCTGCTCCGCCACCAGGGCGACATCTCCGGGATCGGCCGCTCCTGGGTCGACGAGATCCTCTGGGAGGCGCGGCTCTCTCCGTTCAAGAAAGGGTCGGAGCTGAGCGAGGAGGAGGTCTCCCAGCTTCACTCTGCCCTGCACGTCCTTGGCGACGCAATCGACCGCTACGAGGAGACGACCGGCGAGCAGTTGCCGGACAAGATCCCGATGCCGCTGAGGGTCCACAGGCGGGAGGGCGAGCCCTGCCCGCGCTGCGGCACGACGATCGAGGCCGTCTACTTCTCCGAGCACCAAACGAACTACTGCCCGACCGAGCAGACCGGCGGCCGCGTGCTCAAGGATCGCCGCCTCTCGCGGCTTCTGAAGTGAGAGCCCGCTGTCAGATAAGAGCTGGGATGCCCCTCCCCCGGAGGCCGTCGCGCAGCTGAGTCGTTCGTCGTGCTTCGGAGCGTGGTCACATGAGCCTCCTGGAGAGGGGCATCCCAGCTCTTCCCTCAGACCGGCTCGATCAGCATGCTGAAATCGAGGGTGGGGGCTGAGTGAGTGAGGGCGCCGACCGAGATGTAGTCGACGCCGGTCTCGGCAACGGCGCGAACGGTCTCCAGACTCACGCCCCCGGACGCCTCCAGCGAGGGGCCGCTGCCATCCCCCATTTCCTGGTCGCGCAGCCTGACAGCTTGGCGCAGCGTCTCCGGGCCCATGTTGTCGAGCAGGAGGATGTCGGCGCCGGTGCCGAGGGCGTAGGCGACCTCGTCGAGGTTGCGACACTCGACCTCGACCGAGAGGTCCGGGTGCATGCTGCGCGCCGCGTGCACGGCCTTCGCCAGGCTGCCGGCGATCGCGATGTGGTTCTCCTTGATCAGGATCGCGTCGTAGAGGCCGATGCGGTGGTTGCGCCCACCGGCGGCGGCGACTGCCGCCTTCTCCAGCTCGCGCAGGCCTGGGGTCGTCTTGCGGGTGTCGAGGATCGCCACCCCGGTGCCGGCGACCGCCTCGACGAAGCGCGCGGTCAGCGTCGCCACCCCCGAGAGGTGGCCGAGGAAGTTGAGCGCCGTGCGCTCGGCGGCGAGCAATCCCCGCGCCGGCCCGCTGGCGAAGAGGACCTCAGCGGGCGCCTCCTCCCGCCACTGCCCCTCGACCACCAGGTTGTCGACGTCCTCCACCCCGCACTGCCGCATCGTCTCGGCGACCACGCCGAGCCCGTAGACCACGCCGGGCTGCTTCTGCACGACCCGCGCCCGCGCCCGCGCCCCCTCGGGCACCGTCGCCTGCGACGTCACGTCCCCGGTGCCGATGTCCTCAGCCAACGCCCGGGCCACAATTTCGCCTAGCGATCCCTCCATCCCCCCGCACCCTAAATCAGTCCAGCAGTCGTACTTGTTCCCGCATAACGGACGGAACTGCGACCGCCGCGAGACATCAAGCCAACTGGCCGCAAGCGGTCGTAGCTATGTTCGGATACCGGGAACAAGTACGACCGCATGGGGGGGGTCTCACGTTTGGGTAGGTCAAACGCGTTTAATCCCATGAGTGACCGCGCTGCCCCCCTTTCAGAGCCTGTTGGACGACCACGCCACCGAAGTGATGGGCGTGCTGCGGGGCGCGGTCGGGCGGGCCGACGCCGAGGACTGCTTCCAGGAGACGTTCCTGGCGGCGCTGCGGGCGTATCCGAAGCTCGACGACTCGGGGAACCTGCGCGGCTGGCTGCTGACGATCGCGCAGCGCAAGGCGATCGACCACCACCGGGCTAACGGCAAGCGGCCGATCCCAGTCGAGGAGGTGGCCGAGGTTGCGATCGAGGACCCCGGCCCGGCCGACGACGGGGTCTGGGAGCTGGTCGGCGCGCTGCCGCCGAAGCAGCGCGCTGCCGTCGCTCTGCGCTACGCCTGCGACCTCCCCCATGCCGAGATCGCGGCGGCGCTCGGCTGCTCGCCCGAGGCGGCGCGGCGCAGCCTGCACGAGGGGATGAAGCGACTGCGAGAGGAGCTGGCATGAAGGGATCGCTGCAACGCCTGGCCGAGCGCGCCGACGCCGAGGGGCTGCTCGACGTCGCCTACGCCAACGTCGACTCGCCCTTCGGAGCACTGCTGATCGCGGCGACGCCGCGCGGGCTGGTCAAGGTCAGTCTGCCGGCCTACGACCCCGAGGAGGCGCTGGAGGAGCTCGCCACGCGCGTTTCCCCGCGGGTGCTGGAGGCCCCCGCTCGCCTCGATGACGCCCGCCGCGAGCTCGACCTCTACTTCGAGGGCAGGCTGACCGAGTTCGACCTCCCGCTCGACTGGCAGCTCACCGACGGCTTCCAGAAGAAAGTGCAGCGCGCGATCAACCGCATCCCCTATGGGAAGACCCGCACCTACACCGAGATGGCGCGCAGCGCCGGGAACGAGCGCGCCGTGCGCGCCGCCGGCACCGCCTGCGGCACCAACCCGATCCCAATCGTCGTCCCCTGCCACCGAGTCCTGCGCACCGGCGGCGCCCTCGGCGGCTACGGCGGCGGTCTTCCGATGAAGAAGGCCCTGCTGGAGCTCGAGGGCTCAGGCCGATGAGGCCGCGGTCTTGTTCAGGTAGTCGCGGATGAAGTCGTCGAGGTCGCCGTCGAGGACGCGGTTCGCGTCGCCGGCCTCGTGGCCGGTGCGGTGGTCCTTGACCCGCTGGTCGGGGTGCAGGAAGTAGCTGCGGATCTGCGAGCCCCAGGCGACGTCCTTGACCTCACCCCGCTCCTTGGCCAGCTCCTCGGCGCGTTTGCGCTCCTCCAGCTCGATCAGCTTCGAGCGCAGGAACTGCATCGCCATCGCCTTGTTTTGGGTCTGCGAGCGCTCGTTCTGACACTGGACGACGACACCCGTGGGCTCGTGGGTGATCCGCACCGCCGAGTCGGTCTTGTTGACGTGCTGGCCGCCGGCCCCGGAGGCGCGGTAGGTGTCGATGCGCAGGTCGGCGTCGTCGATCTCGACGTCGACGCTGTCGTCGACGAGCGGGCCGACGTCGAGCTGGGCGAAGCTGGTGTGGCGGCGCGCCGAGGAATCGAAGGGCGAGATCCGCACCAGGCGGTGGACGCCGCGCTCGGCGGCGAAGAGGCCGTAGGCGTTCTCGCCGCGGGCGATGAAGGTGGCCGACTTGATCCCGGCCTCCTCCCCCGGCGAGGCCTCCTTCATCTCGACCTCGAAGCCGCGCCGCTCGGCCCAGCGCAGGTACATGCGCAACAACATCTCGGCCCAGTCCTGCGAGTCGGTGCCGCCGGCCCCGGCGTGGACGCTGACCACGGCGTCGCCGGCGTCGTAGGCGCCGCTGAATAGGCGCGCCTCTTCGAGCTCGTCCAGGTGACGCTCGACCGCGACCAGCTGGTCGTTCAACTCCGCGGCCATCTCCTCGTCCTCGGTGGCCATCTCGGCCAGGTCGCCCAGATCGGCGACCTCGGACTCGAGCTCGCGGAACGTCCTCAGCCTGCCCTGGGCGCGGGCGTGGGCCGCGGATGTCCGCGCCGCGCTCTCCTGGTCGTCCCAGAACCCGGGACGCTGCATCTCCGTCTCGAGGCGCTCGACCTCGGCTTCCAGCGCAGCCGGGTCAAAGATAGTCCGAGAGCAGGGACAACTGCTCGCGGATCTCGGCAAGCCGCGCCGGCACGGACTCCGTTGACGCGGTCTCGGCCATGCCGACAGCCTATCCACCCGCCGCCCCTGCCGAACTGCATCAAATTCCCATCCTGCGAGGATGGGAATTTGATGCAGTTCGGTGATTAGGGGATTAGGGGGCGGTGGCGCCGATGATCCAGGTCGAGGCCGGGGCGTAGACCCCGTCGGGACCCTCGAACTCGGCCAAAGCCTCGCGCAGGTCGGCGGCGATCTTCGGGCGGATCTCGTCGATCCGGTCTTCCCAGAGGCGCAGGACCTCGCCGGCCGGGCCGAGCGCCATGTTGAACTCGACCGCGTGATCGAGGTCGTGGCCGATCTTCAGCGGCAGGTCGCAGCGCTGCAGGGTGATCTCCTCGAAGCCGGCGATCTTCAGCTGTTCGCTGACCGTGTCGGCATTGGCCATCGAGAACGGTCCCGGCCCGCAGGTCGGCTCGTCGCTCTCCTCGGGGTGCTCCAGGTACTCCTCGACGACCTGCTCGGCCCGGTGCACCCACTCGTTGTCGAGCTTGCGCCGCCAGACCACCGCGGTGAACTTGCCACCCGGCGCAAGCGCCTCGCGCACGTTGCGCAACGCCGGCACCGGGCTGGCGAAGAACATGATCCCCATCCGCGAGAAGGCGTAGTCGAAGGTCTCCTCGAACTCCGTCGCCTGCACGTCGCCGACCTCGAAGCGGACGTTATCGGCGCCCGCCCCCTCGGCCTCCTTGCGCGCCGCCTCGATGAAGGGCTCGGAGACGTCGACGCCGAGCGCTGAGCCCTCGGCCCCCACCATGGCCGCGAGCCGCTGCGTCGTGTCGCCGAAGCCGCAGCCGACGTCGAGCACGCGGTCGCCGGGACGCGGCGGGTGCGCGGCCATCGCCGTCTCCCCGTGCGCCCCGAGACCCTCGGTGACCAGCTCCCGGTAGCGCACAAAGCGGTCGAAGAGCGGGCCGCTCCAGGCCTCGGCTGCCTCGCGGTTGGACGCTGCCGGAGTCGCCATCACGCCCGATGGTACGCCTTCAGCGCCTCGTCGCGCCGCTCGAACGGGCGCCAGCTGCGGATTCGGTGATCGCGCAGCTCGAAAAGCCAGGCCATCTCGTCGGTCGACGCGTGCGAGCCGTCCTCTTCCCAGCGCCAGACGCGCTGGATCAGCGCCAGCGCCCGGCCGCCTCCCCCCTCCGTGTCGTCCTCGAAGAGCTCATCGACCTCGATCGTCTGCTGCACGCCGCCCGGCGGCCGCGTCGCCCAGAGCCGGGCCGACTCCGGTCCCTTGCGCAACCCCTTCATCGAATGCAGCTCGACCTCGGAATCGAGGACGGCGACAAACGCATCGAGGTCGCGCTCGTTGAAGGCGCGAATGAATTCGCGCACCGGGTCGTGGCTCAAGGCTCGCTAGGCGCCATGACACTTCTTGTACTTCTTGCCGGACCCGCACCAGCAGGGATCGTTGCGCCCGATGTTCTTCTCGCGCTCGTCCTTGACGACCGTCTCGACCGCCTCGGTCGCGCCGTTGCCTTCCCCCTGCCCGCCGCCGGCCGTTTCCAGCCCGGAGCCAGCGCCAGCCGCCACCTGCTGTAGCGCCGAGGGCTGGCTTTCGAGCGTCCCGCCCGAGTAGGCGAGCGCTGCCTCGTCGCCGCCGTTGGGCGCAAACTGCTGGCGCGCCTGGGCGGGGTCGATCTCGACCTCGACGTGGAAGATCAGCTTGCTGAACTCCTCCCAGATCGAGAACATCAGCTCCTCGAACATCGCGAAGCCTTCGTTCTTGTAGGCAACCAGCGGGTCGATCTGAGCGAAGCCGCGCAGGTGGATCCCCTCGCGCAGATAGTCCATGTCGTAGAGGTGCTCGCGCCAGCGGTTGTCGATCACCTGGAGCAGGATCGAGCGCTCCAGGAAGCGCATCAGATCCTCGCCGAAGAGCTGCTCGCGCTCGTCGTAGGCCCTCATCACGTCTTCGTCGAGCTCGTCCTTGAGCTTCTCGGCCTCGACCGCCTCCGGGGCCAACGAGCCGACCTCGACGCCGACCGGCCAGATCTGCCGCAGCTGCGTCTCCAGCTCCGGCAGATCCCATTCCTCGAGCAGATCGCCTGACGTGTAGGTGTCGACGAGGCGCTCGACCACACCCTCCATCTCGTCTCGCGCCACCTCGGACATATCGCGGCCCTCGAGGATCTCGCGCCGGTACTTGTAGACGACGCGGCGCTGCTCGTTCATCACGTCGTCGTACTCGAGCACCCGTTTGCGGATCAGGAAGTTCTGCTCCTCGACCTTCTTCTGGGCGCCCTCGACCGTTTTCGTCAGCATCCCGGCTTCGAGCGGCAACTCCTCGCCCTCCTCGTCGACCGGGCCGAGGCGGTCGAGGATCTTGTAAATCCGGTCGCCGGCGAAGAGGCGAATGACGTCGTCTTCGGCGGAGAGGAAGAAGCGCGTCTCGCCGGGGTCGCCCTGGCGGCCCGAGCGGCCCCTCAGCTGGTTGTCGATGCGGCGCGACTCGTGGCGCTCGGTGCCGCAGATATAGAGGCCGCCGAGCTCGCGCACCTCGTCGGCCTCGGCGTCGCACTGCGGCTTCAACTCGGCGGTCTTCTCGGCCAGGGCCTCCTCATAGCCCTCGCCGCCGGACGCGATGCCTTTCTTCTTCAGCTCGTGGATGGCGAGCTGCTCGGCGTCGCCGCCGAGCTTGATGTCGACGCCGCGGCCGGCCATGTTGGTCGCGATCATCACCGCGCCCTTGCGACCCGCCTGGGCAATCAGTTCGCCCTCTCGCTGGGCGTGCTCGGGCTTCGCGTTGAGCACCGCGTGTTCGATCCCGCGACGTTTCAGCTCGTCGGCGATCATCTCCGAGACCTCGACCGAGACCGTGCCGACCAGGATCGGCTGTCCCTTTTCGTGGCGGGAGACGATCTCCGCCAGCACCGCTTTCCACTTGCCGTCTTTGGTCTTGAAGATCTGGTCGTTCTGGTCGGCCCGGACCATCGGCCGGTGGGTCGGGATCTCGACCACCGGCACTTTGTAGATCTTCATGAACTCGGTCGCCTCGGTGAGGGCCGTGCCCGTCATCCCGGCGAGCTTGTCGTAGAGGCGGAAGTAGTTCTGCAGGGTGATCGTCGCCAGCGTTTGGTTCTCCTCGCCGATCGCAACGCCCTCCTTCGCCTCGACCGCCTGATGCAGGCCCTCCGACCAGCGCCGCCCATCGAGAATGCGCCCGGTGAACTCGTCGATGATCTTGACCTCGCCGTCGATCACCGCGTAGTCCTTGTCCTTCTTGTAGAGGGCCTCCGCCTTCAGCGACTGGACGAGGTGGTTGACGAGGCTGCCGTGTTCGCCGAGGTAGAGGTTGTCGACGCCGAGGAACTCCTCGGCCCGCTTCACGCCCTTCTCGGTAGGAGCGACGGTTTTGTGCTTCTCGTCGAACTCATAGTCGTGCTCGGCCTCGGAGGTGTCCTTCGACTCGCCCAGGGAGCGCAGCTTGTCTTTGGCCTGGACGCCGTCCATCTGTCGCGCCAGGCGGGCGAAGGTGTAGTAGGTCTGCGCCGCCTGTTCGGGAGCGCCGGAGATGATCAGCGGCGTGCGCGCCTCGTCGATCAGGATGTTGTCGACCTCGTCGACGATCGCGAAGTTGTGGCCAGGCTGGACGCAGTGCTCGAGCGAGTCGGCCATGTTGTCGCGCAGGTAGTCGAAGCCGAACTCGGAGTTGGTGCCGTAGACGATGTCGCAGGCGTACTTGCGCTGCCTGGTCGCGTGGTCATCCGGGTCCTGGATCGCCGCGACGCTGACGCCGAGCATCTCGTAGATCGGCTTCATCCATTCGGCGTCGCGTCGGGCCAGGTAGTCGTTGACGGTGACGATGTGAACGCTGCCGCCGAGCGAGTTGAGGAAGGCGGCAAGGGTCGCGGTCAGGGTCTTGCCCTCGCCGGTCTTCATCTCGGCGATCGCCCCGTCGTGCAGCGCCATGCCGCCGATCAGCTGCACGTCGTAGTGGCGCTGGCCGATCGACCGTCGCGCCGCCTCGCGGGTCAGCGCGAACGCCTCGGGCAGGACGTCGTCGAGGCTCTCGCCCTCGGCGACGCGCTTGCGCAGCGCGTCGGCCTCCTGCTTGAGCTCATCGTCCTCGAGCAGCTCCATCTCGGGCTCGATCCCATTGATCGTCTCCGCCCGCTTCTCGTAGGACTTGAACTTCCTGCCCTCGCCCACACGCAGAGCCCGCGTAACCATGTCCCGTGCATTGGCCATTGCGAGACAGGGTAGCTGCCTTGCGTTTACGCCCGCGGGTGGCGCGGCGCCCGCGGGTCGACCCGCTGTCAGAGAGCCCCATCGGGGCGAGGGGGAAGGCGCCTCCCGAACGGGCGGATACTCAAAGTGCCGGTCTAATTAGACCGGCACTTGTCCGGGCGGGAGGCGCCTGCCGCCTCGCCCTCCTAACTCAGTCAGCTGTTCTTCCCCGAAGCCGGCCGACGGCCTTGCGGGTCCTGCTGCGCTTGCGGCGCTGCTCGCGGTGCTTCTTGACCTGGCGCCGGATGTCCTCGGCCAGCTCGTGGATCGTGTGCGCCATCTCGGGCGAAGCCTCGTGGGCGCGCAGGGTGACGCCCTTCAGCCGCAGCGTCGCCTCGGCGACCTGACTGTCTTCGATCGAAGGGTTGCGCTCTTCGGAGAGCTCGACGTCGAGCGTCGCCAGCTCAGAGACCTGCTTGCCGATTCGCCGAAACCGCTTGTTGACATGGTCCCGCAGCTCATCGGTCACCTCGAGGTTGCGCCCGCGTATCTCGATCCGCATCCTGCCTCCTTCTCCCTTTTCCTTGTCGCCTCGATCGTACGTCTCCCAACTACCCCGGACATCGGGGTTTTCCCTCATAGCCGGCGGGTGAAGGTGACGGCGACGACGCGGACGGCGCCGGCATCCCGGAGGACCCGGGCGCAGGAAGAGAGCGTCGCCCCCGTTGTGAGCACGTCGTCGACAAGGACGACGCTGCGCGGCGGCTCCTCGCGCAGGACGAAGCGCGGCGGCCGGCCGAGCCGCTCGCCGCGGCGCTTGCCGACCTGTCGCGTGCCGCCGCGGCGTGCGAGGCAGCGGCGCTGCTCCATACCGGTGCGCTCAGCCAGCGCGGCGACGATCTCCAATGCCGGATCGAAGCCGCGTCGCAGGGTCCGCGCCGACGCGGTCGGCACCGGGACGAGCACGCCACTGAGGACGCCGGCCGGCGCCAGCCACTCGACCCGCTCGGCGATCAGGTCCGCGACTGACAGCAAGCGGCGGAACTTGAGCGCGGCGACGAGCTGCCTGGCGACGCCCTCGTGCGGGGCCGAGGACCAGGCGCGGTCGAGCCCGGCGGCACCGTGTCCGACCAGCGGCTCGGCCTCGGCGAGGCGACGCGCACAACGGGCGCACAGGGACGCGTCGGCGTGGCAGGGACGACCGCAGGCTGCGCAGAGCGGCGGGATGAGTCCGGCGGCGATCGGGTGCAGGGCGCCCACACGTCGAGCCTTGCCGGCCCGGACGCGCGCGTGGCGCGCACAGCGTCAAAAAAGTGTCAAGCCTCTGCCACGCGACCCGCGATGGCACCGACGAGCATCGCCCGCGGCGGCAGCTCGGCGCCAGCGAGCAGGATCGAGTCGCGCACCCAGGCGCCGTCTCCGACCCGGCAGTCGTCGCCGACGATCGCCGGGCCCTGGATGCGGACACCGGCGCCCAGCTCGACCCGCTCGCCGATCAGCGCCGGACCCTCGACCTCGGCGCCGTCGAGCGAGCTGGCGGAGCGAACGCCCTCGGCCACCTCAGGCGCGCCCGGCTCGATCCGCACCTCGCCACCCAGGGCGTCGAGGTTGCCCTGGCGCAGCTCGTCGAGGTTGCCGATGTCGTTCCAGTAGGCGTCGATCTCGTGCGAGTAGAAGGGCACGTCGTTCTCGAGTAGGGCCGGGAAGACGTCCATCGCCCAGTCGGCGAAGCCCGGCGGGTCGCCCTCCCCCGCCGCCTTGCTCGTGCCCGGCTCGGGGAAGAAGTCGAAGATCTCGGAGCGGAACATGTAGATGCCGCAGTTGGCGAGGTCGGAGAGCGCTTCGCTCGGCTCGGGCTTCTCCTGGAAGCCCTGGATGCGGCCGTCGGCGCCGGTGATCGCGACGCCGAACTGGGTCGTGTCGGCGACCCGCTTAGTCGCCAAGGTCGCCACGCCGTCGTGAGATTCGTGGAACTCGCGCATCGCGGCCAGGTCGATGTCGGTGAGGGCGTCGCCGGAGATGACGAGGAAGGAATCGCCAAGGAAGCCGGCGGCGTTGCGGACGCCGCCGGATGTGCCGAGCAGCGCCTCCTCGCGGCTGTAGGAGAGCTCGACGCCGAACTCCGAGCCGTCGCCGAAGTGGCCCTCGATCGTCTCCGGGAACCAGTGCAGGTTGGCGATCGCCTCGTCGAAGCCATGGCCTGCGAGCAGACGCACGATGTGCTCCATCACCGGCCGGTTGAGCACCGGCACCATCGGCTTCGGCATCGCGTAGGTGATCGGTCGCAGGCGGGTGCCAAGGCCCGCTGCGAGAACCATCGCCCTCATTGCTCAGTAGCGGTAGTGGTCCGGCTTGTAGGGGCCCTCGACCGGGATGCCGAGGTAGGCGGCCTGACCCTCGGAGAGCTCGGTCAGGTTGACGCCGAGGGCTGCCAGGTGCAGCCGAGCGACCTTCTCGTCGAGGTGCTTGGGCAGCACCGTGACCTCCCTGGCCGCGAAGCCCTCGGGCTGGCCGTAGAGCTCGATCTGGGCGATCACCTGATTGGTGAACGAGTTCGACATCACGAAGCTCGGGTGCCCTGTGGCGTTGCCGAGGTTGAGCAGGCGGCCCTCGGAGAGGAGGATGATCGAGTGGCCGTCGGGGAAGCGCCACTCGTCGACCTGGGGCTTGATGTTGACCCGCTCGGCCCCCGAGGCTTCGAGCCCGGCGACGTCGATCTCGTTGTCGAAGTGGCCGATGTTGCCGACGATCGCGTTGTGCTTCATCCGCGCCATGTGGTCGGCGGTGATGATGTCCCGGTTGCCGGTGGCGGTGATGAAGATGTCGGCCGTCTCGACGACGTCCTCGATCGTCCGCACCTCGTAGCCCTCCATCGCGGCCTGCAGGGCGCAGATCGGGTCGATCTCGGTGACAATCACGCGAGCGCCCTGGCCGCGCAGCGAGGTGGAGCAGCCCTTGCCGACGTCGCCGTAGCCGCAGACGACGGCGACCTTGCCGCCGATCATCACGTCGGTGGCGCGGTTGATGCCGTCGATCAGCGAGTGACGGCAGCCGTAGAGGTTGTCGAACTTCGACTTCGTGACCGAGTCGTTGACGTTGATCGCTGGGAAGAGCAGGTCGCCCGACTCGGCCAGCTGGTAGAGCCGGTGCACGCCGGTGGTCGTCTCCTCGGTGACCCCCTTGATCCCGGCGGCCATTCTGGTCCAGCGCTGCGGATCGTCCCCGAGCGCGCGCTGCAGCGTCTCGAGCACGACGCGGAACTCCTCCGAGTCGGCCGAGGCCGGGTCGGGCACGGCGCCCGCCTTCTCGAACTCGACGCCCTTATGGACGAGCAGGGTGGCGTCGCCGCCGTCGTCGAGAATCATGTTCGGGCCGTCGTCGTCGGGCCAGAGCAGCGCCTGCTCGGTGCACCACCAGTACTCCTCCAGGGTCTCCCCTTCCCAAGCGAAGACCGGGATGCCGGCGGCGGCGATCGCGGCCGCGGCGTGATCCTGGGTGGAGAAGATGTTGCAGCTGGCCCAGCGGACCTCGGCGCCGAGGGCGACCAGGGTCTCGATCAGCACCGCGGTCTGCACCGTCATGTGGAGCGAGCCGGTGATCCGCGCCCCCTTCAGCGGCTGCTCGGCGGCGAACTCCTCGCGGGTCTGCATCAGGCCGGGCATCTCGACCTCGGCGAGGGCGATCTCCTTGCGCCCGAACTCGGCGAGGCCGATGTCGGCAACTTTGTAGTCAGCGGTGGCGGTGGCCATCGGTTCCTTTCGTTTCTAACGGTCGAGACAAGGATACGAAGGTTTGCGGGCCGTCGGGGGCCCCTCCCCAGGCCGCTTCGCGGGAGTCCCTGGTGAGGGGTCCCCGACGGCCCTCCCTCTCCGCGCCGCTCACGGGCGGCCGAGGGCGGACTTGAGGGAGTCGAGGGCCTCGGTTGTAAGAGCGTCGACGCCGCGGGCGGTGGCCAGCTCGAGCGAGACGAGGTCGCCCAGCATCGTGGCCCAGAGCAGGCGGGCGACGCGGGTCTCGCCCTTGGTCTCGAGGCGGATCGCCCCGGCCCCGGCCGAGGCGATCGCCTCGGCCGTCAGCTCGAAGCGGCGGCGCTCGCGCGGGTGCTGGTCTGAGTCTTCGAGCAGGACGGCGCAGAAGGCGTCGCCCGACCAAGCGCAGATCTCGTTGTGGTCGGCCTCGGGGAGCTCGGAGAAGAAGGACTGGGCGTCGGCGTTCTCGTTGATCTGGGTCTTCCAGCGACGGGCGACCGGCGCGGTCAGATCCGCGCCGACGATCACCGGCACGGCGCCGTCGAGGCTCGCGGCGAGCTCGGCGGCGTGGCGCTGCAGCTCCTCGCGGCTCTCCTCGATGAAGGCCGCCGCTGCGTCGATCTCGGTGTGGACGCGGGGGGCGATACCGGCGACGGCCGCCACCTCCAGAGCGCAAACCAACATGTAGGCGACCGCGGTGCGCGGCGCCGGCAACAGGCCCGGCAGGCCGACCACCGGCACGCCGGCCTCGCGGGCGGTGTCGACCAGCTCGCCGCCGGTGCTGGCGACGATGCGGCGGGCGCCGAGCGCCTCGGCCGCGTCGAAGCAGGCGAGCGTCTCCTCGGTGTCGCCGGAATAGCTCGAGCAGAGCACCGTCCACTCCGGCGTGGTCCAGCTGGGGACCCCGTATCCACGCACCGTCAGCAGCGGCCGGGTCAGCCGGTCCCCCAGCGCAGCGGCCGCAAGGTCGCCGCCGATCGCCGAGCCGCCCATGCCGCAGACCATCAGGCCCGCGGCCTCGCCGCTCTCCAGGCGCGCCGATTCGACCCGCCAGAGGGCGTCGCGCAGGTGCTCGGGAATGGCGAGGACGTCGTCAAGCATCAGGCGACGACGACTTCGCCCTCGCCGGCCACAATCCCTTCCACGGCCGCGTTCGCGGGCACCTCGACATCGGCCGCGAGGATCGAGCCCCGGACCGTCGCCCCCTCGCCAACCGTGCAGCCTCCGAGCAGGACCGAGTCGCTGACCATGGTGCCGTCGGCGACCCGGCAGCCGGGGCCGAGAACGGCCCGCGGGCCGACGTTCGCGCCGTCCGCGACGACTGCGTCCGGGGCGACGAGCATCCCCGCCTCGGTCGGCTTGACCAGCGTCTCCACCCGACCCTCGAGGATGTCCCAGCTCGCCTGCAGATAGCGCTCGGGCGTGCCGATGTCCATCCAGTAGCCGTCGAGTCGCATGCCGTGCAGGCCCTTGCCGACCAGTCGCGGGAAGACGTCGCGCTCGATCGAGACCTCCTCGCCGGGCGGGACCAGATCGAGGACGGAGCGCTCCAGCACGTACATCCCAGCGTTGACTTCGCCCGGCGCCTGCTCGCCGGTCTTCTCGAGGAACTCGCGCACGGCGCCGTCCTCAGCGCTGCGCACCAGCCCGTAGGCGGAGGAGTCCTCGACCGGGTGCAGGCCGAGCGTCGCGGTCGCCTCGCGCTCCTCGTGCGCCCGCAGCAGCGCGCCGAGGTCAAGATCGGTGAGCACGTCGCCGTTGAGCGCCAGGAAGCGCTCGTCGAGGTCGTCGCCGAGCTCGTCGGCCGCGTAGCGGATCGCCCCCGCCGTGCCGCGCCGCTCGGGCTCGACGACGTAGCGGATCGCCGCCCCGGCCCGCTCCTCCTCGCCGGCCAGAGCCTCGCGCAGCACGTCGGGGAGGAAGCCGCAGGCGAGGATCACCTCGCTGACGCCGTGGCCGGCCAGCCACTCGATCATGTAGGCGAGGAACGGACGGTCGACCAACGTCAGCGCCGGCTTCGGCACGGTCTCGGTCAGCGGCCGCAGCCGCGTCCCCTCGCCACCGACAAGAACGATCGCCTGCATGGCCGGCTATGACGGCCGCGCCGTCTGGACCGGCGCCTCGGCCGCCCTGCCAATTCCCTCGTACTCGAAGCCGGCGGCCGCGAGGCCCGCGGCGTCGAGGAAGTTGCGTCCGTCGACGAGCAGCGGGCGGGCCATCCGCGCGGCGGCGGCCGTCCAGTCGAGCTCGCGGAACTCGGGCCACTCGGTGACGAGGACGACGGCATCGGCCTCCTCGAGGGCCTCCAGCGCGGAGTCGCGAAACTCGACCCCGTCGAGCAGGCCGCGCGCGGCCTCGGCGGCAACCGGGTCGTAGGCGACGACCGTCGCCCCCTCCCCCTGCAGCCGCGCAGCCAAAACCAGACTCGATGCCTCACGCATGTCGTCGGTATCGGGCTTGAAGGCGAGGCCGAGCAGCGCGACCCGCTTGCCCGCCAGCGAGCCAAGGTGCTTCTGCAGCTTGCCGACCACGCGGCGCTTCTGCAGCTCGTTCACCTCGATCACCGCGCCGAGCAGCTGGAAGTGGTAGCCGCTGTTGCCGGCCAGCATCTTCAGCGCGCTGACGTCCTTCGGAAAACATGAACCCCCATAGCCGATCCCGGCACGCAGGAAGGCGGGGCCGATGCGCTGGTCGAGGCCCATGCCGCGGGCGACCTCGGCGACGTCGGCGCCAACCTCCTCGCAGACGTTGGCGATCTCGTTGACGAAGGAGATCTTGGTGGCGAGGAAGGCGTTGGAGGCGAGCTTGATCATCTCCGCGCTGGCCACGTCGGTGCGGACGATCTCGCCGCCGAGCGGCTCGTAGAGGCGGGCGACGGCGTCGCCGGCCTCCTCGTCGCCGGGGTCGGCGCCGATCACGACCCGGTCGGGGTGCATGAAGTCCTCGACCGCCGTGCCCTCCTTGAGGAACTCGGGGCAGGAGACGTAGGCGAGGCCCGGGCGGTCGCGGCGGATCGAGTCGCCGGTGCCGGCCGGCACCGTGCTCTTCATCACCAGCACGTGATCGCCGCCCTGCAGGTCGGCGACCACCGACTGCACGCGCGAGAGGTCGGCGTCGCCCGAGTGGGTCGGCGGCGTGTCGACGCAGACGAAGAGCAGGCGCGCAGCGTCGAGCAGCTCGGACATCTCCGTGGTGAAGGTGAGGCGCTCGGCGTTGCGGGCAAGCAGCTCGTCGAGGCCCGGCTCGTGGATCGTCGTCTCGCCGCGACTCAGCGCCTCGACCTTCTCGGGCACGATGTCGCGGGCGACGACGCGGTGCCCGAGCTCGGCGAAGCAGGCGGCTGTCACCAGGCCGACCCAGCCGACGCCAACGACGCCGATCGTCTCGCGCTCGGCGCTCATCCGTTTCGCCCCCTGCGCGGCTTGGGGTTGGGGAGCTTTACGTTGGCCGAGCGGGCGATTCCGATCATCTGGTCGTTGGTCAAGGTGTTGAGCAGGTCGTTGGAGACCCAGTAGGTGTTGTGGCCCCGGTGCCAGGCGACCACCGGGAGGCGGTCCCCGTCCACGAATATCTCGTACTCGCGGCCGTGGATCGTCTTGGTCAGGCTTGGGTTGTTCAGTATCGGCGGATCCTCCCAGCCCTGTAGCCCCTGGACGCCGAAGTAGTGGGTGCCGTCGGAGAGCGGCCACTCGACCACCATCCGGTAGGCGCCGTGGCGCTCGTCGCCGGTGTCTTTGAAGTGGTAGACGCGCGGGTCCTGGACGTGCAGGTAGGGGTTGCTTTCGACGTAGAAGGCGCCCGAGGGAAGCCGCGTCGGGTAGAAGACCGGGAAGCCGGGACCGACCTTGCGAGCCACCGCCTTGGCCTCGGCTTCGCCCGCTTCGCGCGCCGGCACGAGGCCGTCGCTGCCGGGCGGCTTGGGCTTGGGGATGTGCGGCTTCGGTCCGCGCCCGCGGCGCTTGGAGCGGTGCCGGCCGCTGGACCCGTCGGCGCCTTCGTCGAGCGTTCCCCGCGGCCCGGCGCTGGCTTCGATCCCGAGGAACTTGTCGACTGCTTCGTGGATCGCTTCCGGGGTGGCGTAGACGTAGCTGGGACCCAGTTCGGCCGGGAAGTGGACCTCCTTGATCGCCGCGTTGCGGGATTCGATGAAGAGGTCCATCACCTGGATCATCGTCGAGACGTCGTTGATGTCCGAGGTCGTGTATTCGGTGAAGATGTCGAGCAGCTTGTTGCGCCCTAGGAGCAGATCCTTGACCGGCACCCGCTGGCGCGCGGCGCTGAGGAAATCCTGCTGGCGCGCCGAACGGACGATGTCGGTGTCGGTGTGCCGATAGCGGACGTACTCCAGCGCCTTCTTGCCGCAGAGCAGTTGGTAGCCGGGCTTGACGTTGATTTCCGAATACTGTTCGGAGGCGGGCACGCCGACGTTGGAGTGGTAGTAGCGGCGATCGACGTCGGTGTAGACGCAGCCGATCGCGTCGACGGCGCGGACGAAGCCGAGGAAGTCGACGTTGACGACGTGGTTGATCGGCAGCCCGGTCAGTTCCTTGACCACCTGCAGGGTCAGCTTCGGGCCGCCGTAGGTGTAGGCGGCGTTGAACTTTTCCGTGCCGTAGCCCGGGATTTCGACCTTGAGGTCGCGTGGGATCGACATCACGGCGATCGCGTTGCGGTCGGGGTCGAGGCGCAGCAGGATAGTCGTGTCTGAGCGGCCGGGGTCTTCGGAGAGATTGGCGCGCTTGTCGGAACCGAGGATGAGGATGTTCTCGGGCCCCCCGCCGTCCACCTTCGCCAGCTTGTTCTCCAGCTGGCGGGTCAGGGCGCCGTTGTGCGAGAGGGCGTCGGCGACGCTGCCGAAGAAACGCAGGATCGAGATCGAGGTGGCTGCGCCCACGGCGAGGATGACCACCGACGCACCGAGCGCGAAGCGCCACCAGTAGCGCTTCGGCTTCGGCGGCGGCTCGTGATCGCCCTCGGGCGGCGGCTTGCTGAATCCCGTCTCAGCCATGGCGCCTCAAGCGTCGAGCGCATCCGGCAGCGCCCGCAGGAAGGCGTCGAGCGCGTCCCGGTAGGCATGGAGCGAGGAGACCGACACCCACTCCGCCGGTCCGTGGTGCCCCTCCCCGACCGGGCCGAACTCGACCGCGGGGACGCCCACGCGCAGGAAGGAGACCGCGTCCGAAGCGCCGTCGCGGCCGACGCTCATCGGCTCGCCGTCGTGATGCGCCGTGGCCGCGTCGCGCAGCGCCCGCACGTAGGCGAGGTCGCGGTCGACCGTCGCCGGCGGGCGCGTGAAGAGCTGCCGCACCTCCGTTCCCGGCACGCCGCGCACCTGCTCGAGCACGGTGTCTGGGTCCTGGTCGGGCAGGTAGCGGATGTCGACGTCGATGACGCATCGGTCGGGCACCTTGTTGAGCGCGTCGCCGCCCAGGATCCGGCCAAGGTTGATCGAAGGGCGGTCGAAGAGCTCGGAGCTGTGCCTCGCGAACGGTAGCGACTCGATGCTGCGGAAAACCTCGATAGCGCGCAGGACCGCGTTGTCGCCGAGCCACGGCGTCGCCCCGTGGGCCGCGACCCCGCCAACGTCGACCCGCAGCGCCAGCACGCCCTTCGCCTCGACGCCGATGTGCAGATCGGTCGGCTCGCCGGTGATCGCGAAGTCGCCGACGAAGCCGCTGTCGACGAGATGGTCGCTGCCGCGCTCGGCTTCCTCCTCGGACTCCTCGTCGCCGACGATCCCCAGCCGCACCCGCACCGCGTCCTGATCGCGCATCGCGGCGGTGCTGAGCAGCATCGCCGCCAGCGCCCCCTTCATGTCGTAGGCGCCGCGCCCGTAGAGCCGGTCGCCGTCGATTCGCGGCTCGAACTGCCCCGCCTGCGCCGGCACCACGTCGATGTGCCCGTGCAGGACGACAGTCGGCGCTCCCTCGGGCCCGACCTCGGCCCGCAGTACCGGCAGCCCGCGAATCTCGTCGCTCTCGACCGCTATCCCTCGCGCATCGAGCCATCCTTCGACGAACCCGGCGCATTCGAGCACCGCGTCGGGCGAGGAGGTCTCGTGGCTGATCAGCCGTGAAGCGAGAGCTACAAGCTCATCGGTCATGCGAAGACTCCATCCGGTCCCTTGGCGACGGGCTTTGCCCCTGCCGGTTGATATGTGCGAATGATGAAGCGGCCGAGCAGGGGGACCGCGAACGAGTACCTGCCCTGGCGGTTCTTGTAGATCATGCCGCGCTCAGCGAGGCTGGCGAGGATCTGGTTTGCGTGGCTGGGCGAGAATGCCTTGACCAGGAGACCCTTCGCCGCCTCTGTGAGCTCCTGGATCGTGAATTCCTCATCCGCATGGTCCAGGTGCGCCACGACCCAGAGGAGTTCGCGCTGGCGATCGGTGATCTTGGCCCAGCGGCCGGCAAAGAAGTCGACATCGAGCTTGTGCTGGATCGCCTCGATCGGCACGATCTTCTGCTCGTCGTCCGCGTGCTGGCGAATGAAGACGTCGTAGACCTCGCGGCAGATGAACTGGATGAAGTAGGGATAGCCCGACGACTCGTGGACTATGACTTCGACCGAATCCGGCGTCAGCGTCACCGGACAACCAGCGACCTCGATCGGCTTCAGGATCGCTTCCCGGCTCTCCTCGGGACCCAGCCTCGCCAGCGTCATCACGCGAAACATCCGCTCGGCATAGGTCCTGGCATCCACAAGCTTGGGAAACAGCGTGGGGAGCCCGGCGAGAACCAGCATGAAGGGAATCCCCTTCTTCTGGATCGACTGGAAGACGTCGAGCAGAACCGAGAGCGGGAACTGGTCCTTCTCGGCGTGATCGGACAGGTTCTGGGCCTCGTCGTAGGCGAAGATCACCTTGTGCTGCCCCTGATCCTTCAGCTGCTCCCAGGCGAATTCCAGCGTCGCCTTGATCTTGTCGGCGGTCAGCCCGGGGGTGCTTTCGTAGACGCCGGCCAGCACGTCATGCGTCAGCGGAACCTCGTCGGGCTGATCCGGGGCGGCGAAACCAACCGCGTTGTCGCGCTCCGGATTGGCGACGGTGGCGGAGGAGCTGATCAGAGCGAGGTCGGCCAGTAGCCGCTGGGCGAGGGCTGCCTCGCTGATGCTGGCCGACTCGGAGAGGTCTGCCGACGCCCAGAGCCATCCCTTCTCGGTCGCGCGTGGCTTGAAGGTCTCCAGCAGGACCGTCTTGCCGACCCCCCGAAGACCAGTGACGACGAGGTTCTCGAGGATCTCGTCCTGCTCGAGCAGACGATCGAATTCGGCGTACTCGTGCTCGCGCCCGGCCAAGTAGGGAGGCATATGACCCGCGCCCGGCCTGTACGGATTCTTGAATTCGACGGGATTCATAGCTACTTAGCCTCCTAACTAAATTTAGACTACAAGCTAAATTTAGCAGAAGGTCTAAGCTACTGTTGATCGCGCCTCTACCCCTCGGCGATCGCCAGAAACGCCTCGGCCCGGTCGCGGTCCTTCTCGGCCCGCGTGCGGGCGCCGTCGCCCTCGGACTCGGCGAGACGCTGTTCGGCGTCCGCCAGCTGCTCCTTCAGGGTCGCCGGGTCGAGCTGGTCGGGCGGGATCGCCTCCTCGAGCAGGAGCTTGGCCTGGTTGCCGAAGACCTGCAGCCAGCCGTGGGCCTGGGCGTAGCTCTTGGTCTCGGAGTCGCTGAGGTGGAGGCGCAGCTCGGTCGGGCGCAGCGCGGCGAGCAGCGGCGCGTGGTTGGCGAGGATGCCGAGCTCGCCGCCCGCGGTGCGGGTCGAGACCTGGCGGACTTCGCCGCGGAAGACCTCCCCCTCCGGGGTGAGGACCTCGACGTCGACCATGTGCTCGGCAGCCATCGTTCGCTCCCTAGGCGGCCGCGGCCGCTCCCGCGTCGGCGGTCACCTGGTCGATGCCGCCCTTCATGTAGAAGGCGCCCTCGGGCAGATCGTCGTGCTCGCCGTCGAGGATCTCGCGGAAGCCGCGCACCGTCTCGGTCACCGGCACGTACTCGCCGGAGCGGCCGGTGAACTGCTCGGCGACGAAGAACGGCTGCGAGAGGAAGCGCTCGATCTTGCGCGCCCGTGAGACCGTCTGCTTGTCCTCGTCGGAGAGCTCGTCGATGCCGAGGATGGCGATGATGTCCTGCAGCTCCTTGTAGCGCTGCAGCACCTCCTGCACCTCGGTCGCGGTGCGGTAGTGGTCGTCGCCGACGACCTCGGGCTTGAGGATCGTCGAGGTCGAGTCGAGCGGGTCGACGGCTGGGTAGATCCCCTTCTCCGAGATCGCCCGCGAGAGGGTCGTCGTCGCGTTGAGGTGGGCGAAGACCGAGGCCGGCGCCGGGTCGGTGAGGTCGTCGGCGGGGACGTAGATCGCCTGCACCGAGGTCACCGAACCGCGCTCGGTCGAGGTGATCCGCTCCTGCAGTTCGCCCATCTCGGTCTCCAGGGTCGGCTGGTAGCCGACGGCGGAGGGCATGCGCCCGAGCAGGGCCGAGACCTCCGAGCCGGCCTGGACGAAGCGGAAGATGTTGTCGATGAAGAGCAGCACGTCCTGGCCGCCCTGCTCGCGGAAGTATTCGGCCATCGTCAGTCCGGAGAGGGCGACCCGGAGGCGCGCCCCCGGCGGCTCGTTCATCTGCCCGAAGACGAGCATCGTCTTGTCGATCACGCCCGACTCCTTCATCTCGAGCCAGAGGTCGTTGCCCTCGCGCGAGCGCTCGCCGACTCCGCAGAAGGCCGAAAGGCCTTCGTGCTCCTCGCCGATCGAGCGGATCAGCTCCTGGATCAGGACGGTCTTGCCGACGCCGGCCCCGCCGAACAGCCCGACCTTGCCGCCCTTGGCGTAGGGGGCGAGCAGGTCGATGACCTTGATCCCGGTCTCGAGGATCTCCTGGGTCGGGGCGAGCTCGGAGGCCTCCGGCGCGGGGCGGTGGATCGGCCAGCGCTCCTCGGCCTGGACCGGCTCGCCAAGGTCGATCGGCTCGCCGAGCAGGTTGAAGATCCGGCCCAGCGTCGCGTCGCCGACCGGCACCGTGATCGGCTCGCCGGTGTCGACGACCTTGTCGCCGCGCTTGAGCCCGTCGGTGGCGTCCATCGCGACCGTGCGCACGCGGTCGTCGCCGAGATGCTGCTGCACCTCGCAGACCAGCTCGCCTGGATTGGCGCCGTCGTCGCCGTTCATCTCGATCTTCACGGCCGAGTAGATCCCCGGCAGCTTGTCCGGGAAGAGAGCGTCGACGACGACGCCCGTCACCTGCTCGACGCGCCCTACGTTGGTTCCGTTGCTCTCAGACATTGGTTCCTTTTCTCTCTTGTTCTAAGTCTCTATCCGAGCGCCTCCGCGCCGGCGACTACCTCGAGGATCTCCTGCGTGATCTCGGCCTGCCTGACCCGGTTCATCTCCAGGGTCAGGTCGCCCATCATCTCTTCCGCGTTCTCAGCCGCGCTGCGCATCGCGGTCATCCGCGCCCCCAGCTCGGAGGCGGCGGACTCGAGCAGAGCCCGGTAGACCGAGATGTTCACGTACTCCGGGATCAGCTGGCCGAGCAGCTCCTCGGCCTCGGGCTCGTACTCCCAGATCGAGCTGGAATGCGCCCTCTCGATCTCGGTCTCCTCGCCCTCCTCTTCCTCCTCCGCGACGCCCTCGCCGATCACGTCGGCGTGCTGCAGAGGCAGCAACGTCTGCCGCCAGACGTGCTGGGTCAGCGGCGAGACGTAGTGGTTGTAGACGAGCTCAACCCGGTCGAGCTCCTCGTCGACGTAGCGGGCGGTCAGCTCCTCGCCGATCTCGCGCGCGTTGGCGAAGCCGGGCCGGTCGGTGAAGCCGACGTATGAGGTGCGCGGCTCGCGCTTGCGGAAGGTCAATGCCGAGACGCCCTTGCGGCCGACGGCCGAGAAAACGGCGTCCTTGCCGTCCTCCCCCAGCTCGCGCTCGAGCCGCAGGCCGTCGCGGATCACGTTCGTGTTGAAGGCGCCGGCGAGGCCGCGGTCGCCGGTGATCAGGATGACGCCGACGCGCTTCTCCTCCTCGCGCTCGATCAGGACGGGCACGTGCGGCACGCCGCCCGCCTGCTCGGCGGCGCGGCGGGTCAGCTTGCGCATCGACTGCGCATAGGGGCGCAGCTGCTCGATCCGCTGCTCGGCGCGGCGCAGCCGCGCCGCCGCGACCATCTCCATCGCCCGCGTGATCTTGTTGATGTTCTTGATCGACGCGATGCGATTCTTGACGTCCTTCTGGGTGGCCATGACGGAGCTCCGGCGCTAGATCAGGCCGGCGTCGCCTCCTTCTCGGCTTCCTCGACCTCGGCGGCGCGGCTCGGCTTCTCGCGCTCCTCAGCCGACTTGATCCGGTCGGACTCGCCGGCCTCGACCGGGTCGCCGTGCTCGTCGAAGTCGGGGCCGAAGTCGTCGACGAACTCGGCGATCGCGGCGCCGAGCTCCTTCTCGTCGTCCTCCTCGAGCTTGCCGGTCTCGCCGATCCGACCGAGCAGGTCGGCCTTCTCGGCGTGCAGGCGGATGCGCAGGTCGGAGAGGAACTCGCCGACGCGCTCGACCTTGATCCGGTCGAGGAAGCCGCCGGTGCCCGAGTAGATAGCCGCCACCTGGTCGGCGACCTCGAGTGGCTCGCGCTCCTTCTGCTTGAGCAGCTCGACCAGCCTTTCGCCGCGGTTCAGCGTCTTCTGCGTCTCGGGATCGAGCTCGGAGCCGAACTGGGCGAAGGCCTCGAGGTCGCGGTACTGGGAGAGGTCGAGGCGCAGCTTGCCGGCGACCTTCTTCATCGCCTTGGTCTGCGCGTTGCCGCCCACCCGCGAGACCGAGATGCCGACGTTGATCGCCGGCCGCACGCCCGAGTAGAAGAGGTCGGACTCGAGGAAGATCTGACCGTCGGTGATCGAGATCACGTTGGTCGGGATGTAGGCGGAGACGTCTGAGGCCTGCGTCTCGATGATCGGCAGCGCCGTCAGCGAGCCGCCGCCGAGGTCGTCGTTGAGCTTCACCGCCCGCTCGAGCAGCCGCGAGTGCAGGTAGAAGACGTCGCCGGGGTAGGCCTCGCGACCCGGTGGGCGCCGCAGGAGCAGCGACATCTGCCGGTAGGCGTAGGCGTGCTTGGTCAGGTCGTCGTAGACGCAGAGCGCCGCCTTGCCGTTGTAGAGGAAGTGCTCGCCCATCGCGCAGCCCGCGTAGGGGGCGATGAACTTGATCGGCGCCGCCTCGTCGGCGGGGGCGGCGACGATGATCGTGTTCTCCATCGCGCCGTTCTCCTCCAGCACCTGCTTGAGCTGGACGACGGTCGACATCTTCTGGCCGATCGCGACGTAGATGCAGACCATGTCCTTGTCGCGGTTGTTGATGATCGTGTCGACCGCGATCGCCGTCTTGCCGGTCTGGCGGTCGCCGATGATCAGCTCTCGCTGGCCGCGGCCGATCGGGATCATCCCGTCGATCGACATCAGTCCCGTCTGCACCGGTTCGGTGACCGGCTGGCGCTGGACGACGCCGGGGGCCTTGAACTCGGCCGGGCGGGTCTGCGTCGTGGCCACGTCGCCCTTGTCGTCGAGCGGGCGGCCGAGCGGGTCGACCATGCGGCCGAGCAGCTCGTCGCCCACCGGGATACGGAGCAGGTGACCGGTGCGCTTGACCGTGTCGCCCTCGACGACCTTGTCCCACTCGCCGAAGAGGACGGCGCCGACGTTGTCCTCCTCGAGGTTGAGCGCGAGGCCGGTGACCCCGTGCGGCAGCTCGAGCATCTCGAGCGCCATGCAGTTGTCGAGGCCGTGGATACGGGCGATCCCGTCCGCGACCGAGAGCACGGTGCCGACCTCGGCCAGGTCGGCCGACTCGGTGTCCAGTCCCTCGATCCGCTCGCGCAGGATCGATGCAATCTCGTCGGGCTTGATCTCCATGATTCTTTTTTGAATTCCCCCTAGTGCGCCGCCTGGGCGACGCTCTTTCGAAGTTTCTCCAAGCGACTGCGGATGCTCGCGTCGAGGACCTTGTTTCCGACCTGAAGGACGATGCCGCCGAGGATCTCGCCGTCGACGCGACTCGCCAGCTCGACCTTCTGGCCGGTCTGGCGCTCGATCTCCTCGCCGACCTTCTCGACGACCGCCGGCTCCAGCTCGACCGCGCTGGTGACGGTCACCTCGATGCGCCGGTTCTCCTTCTTCCACAGCTCGTCGAGCTGACGGCGGATGCGGAACACCTCCGACATTCGCTGCTTCTCGATCAGCAGCTCGAGGAAGTTGAGCAGCTCCGGGTTGGCGTCGCTGACCGCCCGCTTCAGCCCGGCCGCCTTCTCGGCTGAGGAGAAGTAGGGGCTGAAGAAGAAGACCTGCAGGTCGCGGTTGCCTTCGACGGCCTCGGCGAACTGGCCGAGCTCGTCGCGCACCGCGTCGAGCTTGCCCTTCTCCTTGGCGACGTCGAACAACGCCTCCGCATATACGCGAGCCGCCTCGGACATCAGTTCTGCGCTCCCTCCGCTCCCGAAAGCGTCGAGAAGTCGACCTCGCTCAGCGCCTCCTCGACGAGGCGGCGCTGATCGTCCTCGCTGAGCGCCTTGCGGGTGACCTTCTCGGTCGCCAGCACGGTGAGGTCGGCGACCTCCTTGCGGATCTGATCGAGCGAGCGCCGCGTCTCGGCCTCGATGTCGCGCTTGGCGGCGGCGACGAGCTCGTCGCGTTTCTCCTTGCCGGCGGCGGTCGCCTCGGCCTCCGCGGTCTCGGCCGCCTTGCGGGCGCGGGCCATGATGTCGTCGGCCTGCTCACGGGCCTCGGCGAGCCGCTTGCGGTACTCCTCGAGCAGCTCGTCGGACTCCTTGCGCTGCCGTTCGGCGGCCTCGATCGACTCGGCGATCGTCTTCGCCCGCCGGTCCAGCGCTTCCTGGATCTTCGGGAAGGCGAGCTTGCTCAGCACCCACATCGTGAAGAGGAAGAGGACGAGCGTCCAGATCATCAGCCCGAGACCGGGTGAGACCAGGAAGCTGCCGCCTTCGTCCCCCCCCTCGGCGGCGAGCGGAACCAGCGCGGCTATGTAACCGATGAGCTCCACGCGAACGACCTAGAGGAAGAAGGCGATCAGGCCGAAGATGAAGGTGTAGAAGGCCACGGCCTCGGTCAGGGCGAAGCCGAGCCAGCGGATGCTCTGCAGCTCGTCTTTCATCTCGGGCTGGCGGGCGACCGACTCGATCTCCTTGCCGAAGATGATGCCGATGCCGATGCCGGCTCCGATCGAGCCGAGGCCGGCGCCGACGCCGAGGGCGATCGCCTTGCCGGCGGCTTCGATCCCTTCGTCGGTGATCGCGGCGGCAACAGGGGACAGATCCATTTGAGGTAGCGCTCCTTTGCTAGTGGCTGGCGGAGGTCGCTCCGCCGAGGTAGATGGCCGTCAGGGTCGAGAAGATAAATGCCTGCAGGGTGGCGATCAGGCCGACCTCCAGGATGAAGAAGAAGAAGGCGAGCGGGAAGGTCAGCGCGCCGAGCGCGGCGATCCCGAGCAGCACCGCCAGCCCGCCGCCCATGAAGAGCAGCAGCAGGTGGCCGGCGAGGATGTTGGCGAAGAGTCGCACCGAGAGCGAGATCAGCCGCGCGAAGTGCGAGATCGCCTCGATCACGAAGATGAAGCCCTTGGCGACCGGGTTCATGTCCTCGAGGCCGGGCGGCAGCCAGCTGGCCAGGTACTTGAAGAGGCCCTTCGAGCGCACGCCTTCGACGTGGTAGGAGATCCAGACCACGAGGGTGAGGACGAGCGGGATCGAGAGGTTGGCGGTCGCCGCGTAGATCGCGAAGGACGGAATTTCGAGGCCGAAGATGCTGATCTCGTGCTCTGTGTTCGTCGGCAGCGGCAGGAAGCCGAGCATGTTCGAGAACCAGATCCAGAAGAAGAGGGCGGCGAGGAAGGGAAACCAGCGCGTCGCGGTCGCGGTGTCCATGTTGCCGCCGGTGATGTTGTTCTTGGTCAGGTCGTAGGCGACCTCGATCGCGGTCTGCGTCCGGTTCGGCCTTTCCGCCATGCGGCGGCTGATCCAGACCATCGCCAGGATCGTCAGGCCGCTGGCGAGCACGAGGTAGAGGACCGCCTTGTTGATGCTGAGGTCGATTCCGCCGAGGTGCAGCGAGATCCACGGTTCGAGCTTGAACTCGTTCTGCGGCTGGAACGCCTCGTTTTTGCCGGAGCTGCCGAAGATCAGCAGCATCAGGAAGAAGACCGCGAACCAGGCGCCGAGCCCGGTGAAGACCTTGGCCTTGGTGCTCATGCCTTCCCCGCCTCCGGTTCGTCGAAGAGGTGGGCGATGCCCTGGGCGGCGAAGGAGACGGTGAAGAGGGCGGCGAGCAGAATCGCGGCGGCGAGACCGGCTTCGCGCTCGGCGAGGCCGGCGAGGAGGGCGGCCAGCGCCATCAGCCAGACGCGGCCGAGCGTGGTCGAGGCGACGATCGCCATCGCCCGCTGGCGGCGGCCGCCGGCCAATTCCGCCGCGGCCCGGCGACCGGCGAGGATCTGGATCCCGCGCTGGGCGAGCCAGGCGGCGGCGCCGACGGCCCAGCCGAGCATGGGCAGTCCGCCGAGCAGGAAAACGGCGAGGGCTGCGGCAAGGACCACGAGGTCGACGTACTTGGGAGGAGACATAAAATTCGCCCGTCTGTGGATCGGCGGGCGGATTGGCGACTATATCCGAAAGGGCCGACGATCGGCTTTCTAGAGCCAGTTCGTGAGGCTTGTCACAACCTGTTACTAACTCCGCTGAGCAGGGGTCTTCTCAGCGGGCTGAAGGGCTTCGAATTCGCCCGTCTCGGGGTCGATCTTGCTGACACGGCGCAGCTTGAGGATCTCCAGCACGTAGACGAGGTAGACGCTGGTTGCCAGCGCGAGCAGGCCGAAGGCGACGATCACCGCGGTCCAGAGAGCGTCGAAATGGCCGTGGTTGTCGCTGTAGGGGACGAAGCGCAGGGCGAGGGCGAGTCCGGCGAGGGCGAGCGTCCAGCCGTAGAGGTAGGCGAGAGTGCGCCGCTGCGAGAAGCCGATGTTGGCCATCCGGTGGTGGAAGTGCCAGCTGTCGGCCTGGTAGATCGGCTGGCGGTACTTGAGCCGCTTGGCGACGACGAAGCCGGTGTCGAGAATCGGCACGGCGAGGACAACGAGCGGGAAGACGAGGGCGACGACCGCATTGGTCTTCAGCGCTCCCTGGACCGAGGCGGTGGCGAGCAGATAGCCGAGCAGGTTGGAGCCGGTGTCGCCCATGAAGCTGGAGGCGGGCGGGAAGCCGTGACGGAGGAAGCCGAGCGCGCCGCCGGCGGTCAGCGCCGCGAGCACGCCGGCGGCGTTGCGGTCGAGCGATAGGGCGATCGCGGCGAGGGCCACCGCGGCGATCGTGCAGACGCCGGCGGCAAGGCCGTCGACGCCGTCGATGAAGTTGATCACGTTGACGACGGCGACGATGCCGAGCACGGTCAGCGGGTAGGCGAGCCAGCCGAGCTCGAAGCCGCCGACGAAGGGCAGGGTGAGGACGTCGACGCGGACCCCGCCGAGGACGGGTATCAGCGCCGCGCCGACCTGGCCGATCAGCTTCGGCAGCGCCGAGAGCCCGCGCACGTCGTCGACGACGCCGACGGCGGCGATCGCGGCGGCGCCGAGCAAGATCGAGCGGCTCTCGCCGTCGCCGGGCAGCCAGATCCAGCCGGCGATCTCGATCCCGGCGAAGATCGCCAGGCCCGAGAGGCGCGGCATCGGCCGATCGTGCAGGCCGCGCTCCTTCGGCATGTCGATCGCGCCGATGCGGAAGGCGAGGCGCTCGGCGTACGGAACCGTCAGCCAGGCGATCGCGGCCGCTACGAGGAAGGCGAGGACGGCGTCGGTGGTCGCTGCCATGAGCAGGATCAGAGCCTCTCGGCAAACTCCCTCATCGCGAGCAGGATCTCAGCCTCCGCGTCGCGCTGGTTGCGGGCTTCGTCGAGGTCGACCATCTCCTCCGCCGCCAGCCTCAGCGGGTCGCCGCCCTCGTCGCAGAGCATTGCCACGGCAGAGCGAACGCCTTGCCGAACCGCACCGTCGGCAAGTCCGAAACTGGCTAGCACCTGATCTGGAACGTTGCGGACCAGCAGGTAGACATCATGGAAGTCGCGCCTGACGACATCGTTGCCGGGAGGTTTCATGCGACCAAAGGCGCTGCGCTTGAGCGCGACGAGGCACGCCGGGCTCGCCACCCACAACCGCGGCTCATCGGGGCGAGGGGCGAACGCCACCGCTTCTCGATGGGCACTGCGGCGAGCCGCGTCGGCTACCGGGTTGACTGGGAGGCCAACGCTCGCACCCTTCGGAAAGGGGTGAAACCCCCGGATCAGCTGCACCTTGAGGTCGCCTCGGACCCAGGTGAAGCCCTTCTCATAGTCGAGCGTGCTCGGCTGGAGCTCGGCCGCCTCGAGCTGCCCGACCACAACATCCACACTCTCCGTGCCCACCACCGCATCCACATCTCGGGTGGGCGTGATCGCCGCAGTGGCTCCGTGCAGGGCAACCTCGATCGCAGCCGCCCCCACGACGACAACGTCGTCCTTGACCGCCCCCAACACGTCGGCCGCCTCGCACAGCAGATCGCTTGGCTCGACGACCTTCACCAGCCCATTTCCCCGGCGATCGCATCTGCTGCCTGACGGGCGCGTTCCCCTTCTCCACTGCAATCGAGCCACAGCTGAGCTTTGTCCACCACGGGTACGGGCAAGCCCGGACGATGAGCGGCGAGATCGAAGATGTAGTCGTCGGGGGCCACGGCAACGCGCAGCGGCGGGTGCGACCTGATCGAGCGGGTCGGGGCGAGCGCCGCCCTGAGGCCATCGAGGTCGTCGCGAGATACCCAGAGCAAAGCTGTGGCCGGTTCGGCAACCCGCTCGAAGAGCGAAGCGCCAGCGAGCCCGCCGACGGCCCAGCTAAGTTCGGGCTCGCTCTTTCTAACCCGTTTCAGTCGCCTCATCGCTTCGTGGAGATCGTCGGCGCGGATATTCCAGCTCTCGGTCACGATCCGCCTCCGGTCCCAAGCCCTTCCCCAGGCCTCGAGCGCCTGCCGCGGTCGGCGCATTCGAACCCGTCGGATCCGCCGATCCTGAGGGTCGGGCGCCAGGTCGATCCAAGCTTCGCTGTTCATGGCGTGCGTCACCCGGGAAACGAGCGTCATGCTGAGCTTCGTATGGCGGGTGAGCTCGTGCATGCTGAACTGCTCGGTGGGATGCAGCAGGAGCCAACGCAAGACCCGGCTTCCCCTGCGTCCAAACGGATTCCTCTCACTGGCCTGAATCGCTGAGTTACTGGTAGGCGGCGCGGCGATCGATGGTAGCTCCCGGTCCACGACCAAGGGGGGCGAATACAAGAAGCATGCCCCCGACTCACCGAGGAACGAGATCCGATGTTCACGAAGAGTTCTCATCGCGCCAGGCGACGCTCGCTCGAAATGCACCAAGAGGGGCTTCGCGGCCGAATCGCCGGCCTTTTCGAGAATCTCGGGCATGACACGTTGGTCCGCCAGGTCGGCTACGCGGTGCAGGCGAAACGACCAACCCGCCGAGCCCTCCCCCCTGACTCTCACGGTGGCGCTCTTCGCCCGTAGGTCTACGCGCAGGGGTAGATCCGGAAGCGTTATTTGCCTATCCTGCATAGTTGCCAATTTAGGCAAATATACGTATTTGGCAAGTAACTTGCTCCGAATGCACGGACTCTTACAAGCTACTCAAGCGCTGCGAGCACACCTTCGGCGAGCACGCCGGGGTCGCGAGGATTGAGCACGCCGACCGGTGTCTCGCGCTTGCGCAGCGGCAGCTCGTCGGGGTTCGAGAGGACGCGTAGGCGGCCTTCGTCGATCAGCGCCTCGTCGACGCCGCCCATGCGGCCGGCGAAGGTCGTGTAGACGGGCGTGCCGAGGGCGACGGCCTCGCGGTTCATCGTCCCCCCCGCGCTGACGACGAGGTCGGCGAAGGCGATCAGGCTCTGGGCGTCGATCGCGCGCTCGGGGACGCGCAAGTTGGGGAATCGGAACTTCCGCAGCTCCGCCGCCTGGTCCTCGGTCCGCGGGATGACCACCGCTTGCACCTCCCGGGAGCCAGCCAAAAGCTGGATCACCTGGTCGTAGAGATCGTTCGGCGCGTGATAGGCCGAGGTCTCCGGCGGTGGACGGACGACGACCAGCACCTTCTCGCGGTCCAGCCCGAGCTCGCCGAGGGCCGTGGCGTCGGGCTCGAAATCGGACAGGTAGTACTCCTCCTTCAACCCCGGGAAGCGGAAGAGCTTGCGCTTCTTGGCCCCGGCCTTGCGCAGGCGCTCGACCGGGATCGAGTCGGGGACCAGCACCCGCCGCGCGATCCGGAAGGCGACCTGCCGCTGCCGCCCCGCGAACTCGTAGTCCTGCATCTGCACCGAGGGGATGCGAAAGAGGCCGGAGACGAGCGCCAGGTCAACCGAGCCGTGGGCGAGCGCCAGGTCGGGCCTCCGCCCCCAAACGACCTTGGTCAGCGCCGCCGATCGCCCGGCAACCGCCGCCCCCTTCCTCAGGCTCGAAGCACCGGCGTGGCGCCCGACCGCCTCGTAGGGAATGCCGAGCCGATCGAGGACGCCCAGCGTCTGGCCGTACTCGCGCGCGGTGACGAAGACCTCGTGCCCGCGCGCCTCCAGCCGCTCGACGATCGGCCGCAGCACCAACGGGTGCGCCGCCGCCGTGCAGTCGACCCAGATCAGCATGCGCTGACCCTATTTGCCTAGACCGACGCGGGCGAGAGCTGCGGGTAGAGCGGGTAGCGCTCCATCAGCGCCCCGGTTCGCTCGCTCAACGCGTCGCGCTGCGCGTCGAACTCGTCGGAGAGCGCGGTGGCGATCACCGCGGCGATCTCGGTCATGTCGTCCTCGAGAAGGCCGCGGGTGGTGAGCGCCGGGGTGCCGATGCGCAGGCCGGAGGGGTTCATCGGTGGGCGCGGGTCGAAGGGGATCGCGTTGCGGTTGACGGTGATGCCGACCGCATCGAGCCGGTCCTCGGCGGTCTGCCCGTCGAGCCCGGTGGGAGTCAGGTCGACGAGGACGAGGTGCACGTCGGTGCCGCCGGTGAGGACCGGGACGCCGCCGGCTTCCAGGCCGGCGGCGAGCGCCTGCGCGTTCGCGATCGTCTGCCGCTGACGGGCGCGGAACTGCTCGCTGGCGGCGATCTTCAGCGCCACCGCCTTAGCCGCGATCGTGTGCATCAGCGGCCCGCCCTGCTGACCGGGGAAGACGGCCTTGTCGATCGCTTTCGCGTGCTCCTCTTTGCAGAGGATCATGCCGCTGCGCGGGCCGCAGAGGGTCTTGTGGGTCGTCGTCGTGACGACGTCGGCGTGCGGCACCGGGTTGGGGTGCTCGCCGGCGGCGACGAGGCCGGCGAAGTGAGCCATGTCGACCATCAGCTTGGCGCCAACCGAGTCGGCGATCTCGCGGAAGGCGGCGAAGTCGAGCTGGCGCGGGTAGGCGGACCAGCCGGCGACGATCAGCTTCGGCCTGTGCTCGGCCGCGAGCCGCTCGACCTCGGCCATGTCGACGCACATGTCGTCGCGGCTGACGTGGTAGGCGACGACCTCGTAGAGCTTGCCCGAGACGTTGATCTTCATCCCGTGGCTGAGGTGCCCGCCGTGGTCGAGCGCCATCCCCATGATCGTGTCGCCGGGCTCGATCAGCGCCATGTAGGCGGCGTTGTTGGCGGGGCCGCCGGCGTGCGGCTGGACGTTGGCGTGCTCGGCGCCGAACAGCTCCGTGGCGCGGTCGATCGCCAGCTGCTCGGCGACGTCCACCTCGTCGCAGCCACCGTAGTAGCGCCGTCCCGGGTAGCCCTCCGCGTACTTGTTGGTCAGCACCGAGCCGACCGCTTCGAGCACCGCCTGCGGCACGAAGTTCTCCGAGGCGATCATCTCCAGCGTGCCCTGCTGGCGGCGCAGCTCACCCTCGAGCACGGCGGCGATCTCGGGATCGACCTCGCCGAGGGGGGCGGTTTGGAAGTTCTCGGGAAGCTCGGCGGTCACCCGGCGACCATAGCAACGCGGGTGTACGTCAGCCGCCGATCGGCGCCCGCGGGGTCGAGCCCCAGAAGATGACCGTGCCGAGCATGCCGATGATGTGGACGAGGACGATGTTGACCGCCATCGATTGCGCGGTGGCGGTGCCGACCCCCACCGGTCCGCCCGAGGCCGTGTAGCCGTAGTAGCAGCCGACGAGCACGATCGCGGTCGACATCACCATCCCCTTGATCAGGCTGAAGATCAGGTCAGGCGGGTTCTGGAACATCCAGAAGATCAGCAGGTAGCCGCCCGAGGAGACGTCGCCCACCTGCTGGACAACCGAGAAGTAGCTGGCGTAGTACATCACCCCGATCCCGACCAGGTACATGAAGGGAAAGGCGATCCAGGCGGCCAGCAGGCGGGTGGCGGCGAGGAAGGTGACCGGCTCGATCCCCATCACCTCGAGCGCGTCGATCTCGTCGGAGATCCGCATCGCGCCCAGCTCGGCGACGATCCCGGTCCCGACCTTGGCGGAGAGGATGTAGCCGAAGGCGTAGGGCAGGGCCTCGCGCAGATCGCACCAAGCAGCGAAGAGCCCGGCGTAGGCCGGCACGCCCTGGGCGCGGAAGAAGTAGGCGCCCTGCAGGCCGCACTGCAGGCCGAGGATGAAGACGAAGGCCCAGATGATCAGTGCCGAGCCGAGAATCAGGATCCCCGCCTGACGCAGCCCCTCGCCGAAGTACTTGAAGACGCGCCCGCTGTAGACGAGGCCGGCGACGCGCGAGCCGAAGCGGGCGATCTCGCCGATCGCGTCGAGCCAGCCGCGAGGTGCGTCGAGCCAGCCGATCACCGGATGCTCTGCAGTTCGGGGTTGGCGGCGAGCAGGATCGCGGTGAACACGAACTGGAAGAAGAAGACGGTGACCAGGGTGATCACCACGGCCTGGTTGACCGCGCGCCCAACGCCCTCGGCGCCGCCGGAGGCGGTCATCCCCTTGAACGAGCAGACGACGGCGATGATCGCGCCGAACATCGTGCACATCAGGACCGAGCCCCAGATGTCGGTCGTCGAGGCATTGGCGAAGAGCGTCGCGAAGAAGCCACCGAGCGACTGCTTGTAGAGCAGCTCGGCCGCGATCCCGGCGCTGAGCCCGAAGACGATCGCGAAGATGTCGAGCAGGGCGGTGACGACCATCAGCGCCAGGAAGCGGGGCACGACCAGGTTCTTGACCGGGTCGACGCCGAGCACCTGCAGGGCGTCGAGCTCCTCGCGGATCTTGCGGGCGCCGAGGTCGGCGGTGATCGCGGTGCCAGCGACGCCGGCGACGACGACGGCGGTGACCAGCGGGCCGATCCAGCGGATCGCGGTGAGGACGAAGAAGCCACCGAGGCGGTCGAGGGCGCCGAAGAGCGAGAGGGCGCCGGCGGCCTGCAGGCCGGGAGCGCCGAGGCAGAGGGCGAAGGTCGAGATCAGCAGCGGGAACCAGGACAGCTTGAGGACGAAGAGGAACTGCCAGACCAGCTCCTCGCCGTACGGGTAGGGCGGACGGATGGCCGAGACGACGGTCTTCGCCGTCAGGATCATCATCTCGCCCACCTGTTCGAAGGCGGACTTGGCGGGGAGCAGCGCGCGACTCACGCGCTCAACCCCCGCCGGCTCGATGCCGTGCCCGAAGAGCTCCCGCAGCTCATCGAGGCGCAGCGTACTTCCGCACACGGCGGCTCACGGTTAACGGCGGGTTAGGCGTCGAGGCGGGCGGAAAGCTCGGCCGGGTCCAGACCACCCTCCCTGAGCACGCGCCACTCACCGTCCTCGTCGAAAGTCGTCAGGTCGACGACGGTCGAGGGCAACCCGGTGAGGGTGCCGCCGTCGATCGCAAGATCGACAGCCTCGACGATCTGGGCTGGAACGTCGGCGAAGACGGCGGGCGCCGCCTCACCGCTGAGATTGGCCGAGGTCTGGAAGATCGGGCACATCGCCCCGGCCAGCGGGCCGCCGATCAGGCGGATGCCGAGGCGCTCGCGGTCCTCGCGACAGGCGAGCGGATAGCGGTGCTGTGGATTGGCGACCACGAGCGTCACCGGGCCCGGCAGCAATGCGCCGACCGCGCGGCGGGCTTCCGGTCCGAGGCCCTCGACGAGCTCGCGCATCGCCAGCGGCGAGAAGTAGAGGACGGCGGAGGGCTTGCCGTCGTCGCGCCCCTTGATCTCGTGGATGCGCGCGATGGCGGCAGCGTCGAGCGGGTCGCAGGCGAGCCCGTAGAGCCCGTCGGCGGGGAAGACCGCGACGCCGCCCGCCGCGATCGTCCGCTCCAACGCGGCCCGGGCCGCGTCAGCGCCGTCTCGCTCTATGGACACGATCTCGCTCATTCTCTGCTGACTTCGTGGTTTGGGGTCATATAGCACCCTTAAACACGAAGTCAGCCGATGGCGGACGTGCCGACGACGACGCGATCGATACCCGCCAGGTCCTTTCGCACCGCGGTCGCGCCGAATCCCGCCTCGCGGATCAGCTCCCCCGCGGCCGCGGCCTGCCCAACCCCGACCTCCAACGCCACCGCGCCCGCCGTTGCGGTCGTATTTCCGCCCGCTATGCGGGAAGAAGTACGACCGTTGGGGGGGGTGAGGTGTGGGAGTAGGGCGCGAATCGCGTCGAGGCCGTCGGGGCCGGCGAGCAGCGCCTCGCGCGGCTCCCACTCGGTGACCTCTGGGGCGAGGGAGGGCCAGTCGGCCTCGCTCACGTAGGGCAAGTTGGCGAGGACGAGGTCGAACTCAGTACGGTCAGGCGGGAGAGTCCCCTCGTGGAAGGCAACCCGATCCGCGAGCCCAAGCCGCTCGACATTGGCGCGAGCGACCTCAAGGGCGCCCGCCGAGGTATCGGTCGCGACGACCTCGCACTCGGGCAACTCGTCGGCGACCGCCAGCGCGATCGCCCCGGAGCCCGTGCCGACGTCGAGGACTCGCCGCGGTCGCTCCTCCAGCGCCAGCTCGACCAGCAGCTCCGTCTCGGGGCGCGGGATCAGCACCCGCGGGTCGACGGCGAGCTCGATCCCGCGGAACCCACGGCGCCCGACGATGTAGGCGACCGGCTCGCGGCGCAGGCGCCGCCGGACCATCTCGGCGAAGCTGCGCGCAGCCGCGGACGGCAGCTCGGCCTCGGGCTCGGCCGCGATCCGGGCCCGGTCCCAGCCTGTCGCCTCGGCGAGCAGCAGCTCCGCGTCCAGCCGCGGAGTCTCCACCCCCGCCGCCGCCATCCCCTCGACCGCAGCGTCCAGCGCTTCGCGCGTCACCCGACGGCGGCGGTCTCGAGCCGCTGGCGCTTCTCCTCCGCGGCCAAGGCCTCGGTGAACTCGCCCAGCTCGCCGGCCAGCACCCCGTCGAGGTTGTGCGAGGTGTGCTTGATCCGGTGGTCGGTCACGCGGCCCTGGGGGAAGTTGTAGGTGCGCACCTTCTCGGAGCGCTCGCCGCTGCCGACCTGGGCCTTGCGCTCGGAGGCGATCTTTGCCTGCTGCTCGGCCAGCTCGCGCTCGTAGAGACGCGCGCGCAGCACGCGCATCGCCCGCTCCTTGTTCTGCAGCTGAGACTTCTCGTCCTGCATCGAGACGACGATCCCGGTCGGCTTGTGGGTGATCCGCACGGCCGAGTCGGTCGTGTTAACCGACTGCCCCCCCGGTCCCGAGGAGCGGTAGACGTCGATCTGGAGGTCGTTGGCGTCGACCTCGACCTCGACCTCCTCCGCCTCGGGCAGCACCGCCACCGTCGCGGTCGAGGTGTGGATCCGGCCCTGCGACTCCGTCTCCGGCACCCGCTGCACGCGGTGGGTCCCGCCCTCGTACTTGAAGACCGAGTAGGCGCCCTCGCCTTTCACCTCGAAGGTCACTTCCTTGAAGCCGCCGACCTCGGCGGCCGACTGAGAGAGCGCCTCGGTGGAGAAGCCGCGCTCCTCGGCGTAGCGGGTCAACATCTTGTAGAGGTCGCCGGCGAAGAGCGCCGCCTCGTCGCCCCCGGTCCCGGCGCGGATCTCGACCAGCACGTTCTTGTCGTCATTCGGGTCGCGCTCGACCATCGCCAGCCGGATCTCCTCCTCCAGCTGCTCGATCCGCGCCGGCGCCTCCTCGACGACCTTCCTCAGATCCGGGTCGTCCCCGTCCTCCTCGAGCAGCTCCCTGGCGCCTTCCAGGTCGTCCTTCAGCGTCCGGTACTCGGCCGCCAGAGCCCTCGCCGGCTCCAGCTCGCGGTATTCCCGGCCGACCTCGGCATAGCGCTGCCGGTCCCCGATCACCTCGGGGTCCGCCATCTGCGTCTCGAGCTCCGAGAACCGCGCCTCTATCTGCTCAACCAGAGAATCGATCACGCCAACACCATAGTTCCAGCGCGGCGCGCCGAAACCTCAGGCGACGATCTCGATGTGCTGCTCGGCCGCGGCCTGCTCGGGAGTCTCGCGGGCGAGCACCGCATCGAGCGAGGCGATCGCCACCGCGAGCTGCTCTTCGTCGGGCTCGCGGGTGGTCAGGTTCTGCAGCATCAGGCCCGGCCACATCAGCCCCCGCACCCAGCGCTTGCGCCGGTTTTTGCCCGCCCACTTGATCACCTCGTAGGAGAGGCCGGCGATCAGGGGGATGCCGAGGATGCGTGAGGCGAGCAGCCAGTACCAGGCGGGAAGCCCGATCGGCGCGAAGACGAAGATCGCGAGCACCATCACGATCAGCAGGAAGCTCGTGCCGCAGCGCGGATGCAGCCGCGAGTAGAGCTTGGCGCGCGCCGGCGTCAGCTCGTCTTCGGCCTCGTAGCAGGAGATCGTCTTGTGCTCGGCGCCGTGGTACTCGAAGACGCGGCGCAGATCGCGCAGCTGGCTGATCACGACCAGGTAGCCGATGAAGATCCCCGTGCGCAGCAGGCCCTCGATCAGCCAGAAGAGGAAGGGCGAGCCGAGCTGGTCCTTGATCAGGCTGGTCAGGCCGACGGGGATGACGAAGAAGAGGCCGACCGCGAGGACCAGCGATAGGGCGATCGTCAGGCCCCAGACCCAGCCGCCGATCTCCTCCTTCTGGCCGTCCTCGTCCTCCTCGAGCTGCGCGTTGGCGGAGATGCCGAGTGCCCGGAAGCCGATCTTCAGCGACTCGCCGAGCGCGATCACGCCGCGCAGCACCGGCAGGCGCCAGATGCGGTGGCGCTGCGCCCAGGGCTTGATCGACTCCGAGGCGATCTCGATCTCGCCGTCGGGCCGGCGCACAGCCACGGCCCAGACCGAGACGCCGCGCATCATCACTCCCTCGAGCACGGCCTGCCCGCCGACGGGCGCGTCGCGCTTGGCGACCAGCGCCCCGTCGGGCATGCGCACCGGATCGGCCCCGTTGCCGGACACGGCTCCCACCTCTGCAGAGCCCAACTCCGGGCTCATGGGCTACTTCCCGGCCTTGGCGCGTTTGGCGGCGCGGCGCTGGAATCGCTCAACCCGCCCACCGGTGTCGACCAGCTTCTGCTTGCCGGTGTAGAACGGGTGGCACTCGGAGCAGAGCTCGACGTGCAGATCGGCCTGCGTCGAGCGCGTGTAGAACTGGTTCCCGCACGAGCAGTGCACGTTCGCGAGCACGTATTCGGGGTGGATTCCTGCCTTCATCGTCCATCAGTCTAGATGAAGCGCGTAATCGACCCGGCCCAGGGCTTGGGAGACCCTGGGTACGTGCCGATACCCCGGTTGGTGGAAGCAGCGCGATCGACAGCACGCCGCCCGGGCCTCCTGGGCGCGGTCCTGGCCGCAATCCTCTTCGGCGGCACGGCGCTGGCCATCCTCTGCGACTGGCTCGGAGTCGGCGGGGCGTCGCTCAGGGACCTGGCGGCGGGCGGCCTCTACGACGCGGTCGTGCTGGCCGCCGGCGTCGCCTGCCTCGCCCGCGCACGAGCGGTCCAGAGCGAGCGCACGGGCTGGGCTCTGATGGGGATCGCGATCCTCTTCTGGGGGGCCGGCGAGGTCTACTGGACGCTGTTCATCGACGGCGACCCCAGCTCGCCGTATCCATCCCCGGCCGACGCCCTCTACCTGGCCTTCTACCCGCTCGCCTGCGCCGGCCTGCTCGAGCTGGTCAGGGCGCACGCGCACCAGCTCGACTGGCGGCGCTGGACCGACGCCGCGATCGCGGCGCTGGGCACCGCCGCGCTCGGCACCGCCTTCGTCTTCGACTTCGTCGCCGACCAGACCAGCGGGAGCGCAGCCCAGGTCGCGACCACGCTCGCCTACCCGCTCGGCGACATCCTCGTCCTCTCCGTGATCGTCGGCGTGATCGCGCTCGGCGGCTGGCGCCCCGGGCGCACCTGGTCGCTGCTCTTCGCCGGCCTCACCGCGCAGGCCATCGCCGACATCGCCTACACGATCGAATCGACCAACGGCGTCGCCCCGGCCGGCACCTGGATCGACCCGATCTACCTGCTCTCCGCCGTCTTCCTCGGCTCGGTGCTCTGGCTGCCGAAGGCAGAGGAGATCAGCCAGTCGGGCCGCGACGAGGGTTGGCGCGAGCTGATCGTCCCGGCCGTGTTTGCGGGCGTGATGATCGGCCTCTTCGCGATGCGCTCGGTCAGCGCCGGCAGCGGCCTCTCGACGACGCTCTGGGCGCTGACGATGGTCGCCGTCGTCGCCCGGCTGGCGCTCAGCGTGCACGAGAACCACTCGCTGCTCGAGCAGGTGCGGACCGACCCGCTGACCGGGCTCGGCAACCGCGGCGGCATGCAGGTCGACCTCGACGCCGCCTGCAAGCAGGCGGGCGAGGAGGGGCCGGTCGCCCTACTGCTCTTCGACCTGGACGGGTTCAAGCGCTACAACGACACCTTCGGCCACCCCGCCGGAGACGAGCTGCTCCTCTACCTTGGGAAGGAGCTGCGCGACGCCGCCGGCGCGGAGGGGACCGCCTACCGCATCGGGGGCGACGAGTTCTGCCTGCTGACACACGCCTCCGGAGGAGAGCTGGAGGAGCTGACGCGGCAGGCGGCGCAGGCGCTGACCGTGATCGCGCGCGGGATCCGGATCGGCGCCTCGTGGGGCGCGGTGACGATCCCCGACGAAGCTTCGACCCCGGCCGAGGCCGTGCAGCTCGCCGACGTGCGCATGTACGCGCAGAAGGAGTCGCGGCGGTTGGCGACGGACCCCGAGCCGGAGCAGGTCGTTAAGGCTCGCGCATGAATTAGTGGCGGAGTTTGATGAGTGGCTGGGCGCGACTGACGTCGCACGTGGGATGAGTCGATGCAGAGCATCGGCGATTCCCACGGGTGGCGTCAGGCGTGTCCAGACGCCGTCAAAGCCGACACTAATTCATGCGCGAGCCGTTAAGGTCACCGCGTGGCCGAAGGCGACTCAGGGCGCGTAAGCAAGCAGGTCGACCTGCCGGCCGGGACGATCCGCTACCGCGAGGCCGGAGAGGGCGAGCCGATCGTCTTCGTCCACGGCTACCTCGTCGACGGCCGCCTCTGGGACGGCGTCGTCGACCGCCTTACCGACCGCTACCGCTGCATCGCACCGGACTGGCCGATCGGAGCCCAGCAGATCGCGATGAGGCCCGACGCCGACCTCACCCCATACGGCATCGCCGCGATCGTCGACAGCTTCCTCGCCGCGCTCGACCTGCGCGACGTGACCATCGTCGGCAACGATTCCGGCGGTGCGATGTCGCAGGTGCTGGTCACGCGGCATCCCGAGCGCATCGGCCGCCTCGTCCTCACCAACTGCGACACGCACGAGAACTTCCCACCCGGGATCTTCAAGGCGATGCCGCAGATCGCCAAGCTGCCCGGCGGCATGACCCTGCTGTCGGCGCCATTCCGCATCGGCGCCCTGGCCCGCGCCGCCTTCAGGCCCTTCGCCAAGACCCGCATCCCGCCGGAGCTGATCGCGTCCTGGATGGCGCCGGGGCTGCACGACCGGGGCGTCAAGCACGACGCGAAGAAGGTCACGGCCGGGATGAACAAGCGCTACACGCTCGAGGCGGCCGAGAAGCTGCGCGGCTCCGAGCTGCCCCTGCTGCTCGCCTGGGCGCCGGGGGACCGCTTCTTCCCGATCTCCTACGCCGAGCGCCTCGCCGAGGGGATGCCGAACGCGCGCATCGCCCGAATCGACGGCGCCAGCACCTTCGTCTCCCTCGACCAGCCCGAGCGCCTGGCCGAGGAGATCTCGACGTTCGTCCAATCCGGCTGAGAAAGAATCCGCATTCTGCGGAGTCTTTTTCGCACGCTGCGGGTTTTTCGTCCGACCGAGGGGTGAAGCTTCTGTGAACGCGAACGCCCCCTGCCCCCTACAGGACGGAGAGCCAATAGTGGCCAAGGAAATCTTCGACCAGGAACGGCCCCGGAGCGCGATGGCGCGACGCCTCGACGAGGCGTTCGCCGGTTGCGAGGACTGGACCCTGGCGCCGCCGACTCAGCGGCGCAGCGAGATGGTCTTCAGCCCCCGCCTCTCGAGCTCCGCCAGGATCAGCGGCAGCGCCGTTGCCGTGCGCACCCAGGAGCCCCGCGCGCTGTAGAAGTCGGCGTCGTGCAGGAGAACGACGTCGCCGGCCTCGATGCCGGAGGTCGAGCGACGGACGATCGAGTCGGGGGTGGCTCGGCGAGACCAGTCGCGTCCCCAGCGTGACCAGAGCATCGGGCGCCAGCCCCGGCGCCGCACCGCTCGCAGCGTCGTCGCGCTGAAGATCCCGTAGGGCGGCCGGTAGTCGGCGATTGCCTGGCCGGTTGCGTCCTCGATCGCGACACGCCCCCGCTCCGCGTCGGCGAGGAACTCGGAGACGGGCAGGCGCAAGAGGTTGCGGTGGCGATGGCAGTGCAGCTCGACCCGGTGCCCGGCGGCGACGATCTCGGCGGCCAGCGCCGGCCGCCGCTCGACCTGCTCCCCGGCGAGGAAGAAGGTCGCGGTGGCGTTCGCCTCGCGCAGCGCCTCGAGAACCGCGAGCGTGCCCTGGGGGTGAGGGCCGTCGTCGAAGGTGAGGGCGACGCCGTCGGCCTCCGACATGCGCATCGTCGCCCCCAGCGCGTCACCGAGCCCCGGCACGACCGGCGCCAGCGCCGGTCCGGCATGGACGACCGCGCCGGCGGCGGCAGCGGTCCCAAGCAGGGCCCCGATCAATGCCCTTCTTTGCCTGCCGCGGATTCTTCGACGCGCGCGCGCCTTGCCGCCGAGGCGCCGGAGACCGACGGCAGAGGTTCGTCGTTGTCGCGGCCGATGTGGATCCGGCCCTCGAGCGGCTTTGCGATCACCTTGTAGGGGGCTTCGCGGTCGATCACGGTGAAGAACAGCACCACGGCGACTGCCGCCAGGCTGATTGCCGCCGCCACCCTCTCCACGCGCAGGCGCCAGACAGGCTGCGGCTTGACCCGCGGCCGCACGGTCAGCGCCCGCGAGGCGATCGACGGCAGCGAGGCGAAGGAGGAGTCCGGCGCGTGACGCTCGCGGGTGAGGTGGCGCAACACCGACTCGAGCTCGTGCTCGGAGCGCGCCACCTCGGCGAGCCCGAAGCGCTCGAAGGCCTCGTTGTTGGCGCGCAGGTGACCGGCCGAGAAGCCGAAGGAGACCACCGGGCAGCCGCGGATGTGGGCCTCGAGAACGGTCAGGCCAGCGGTCGAGTGCACCATCGCGTCGGCGGCGGCCATCCAGTCGCTCATCTGCTCGGTGAAGCCGAGGACGCGGACCCGCTCGCTGTCGCCAAAGCGCTGCTCCAGGCGCTCACGGGCGCTCTCGTTGCGCCCTGTGATGCAGGCGACGGTCGTTTCGTCGCCGGCGAGCGCGGCGTCGATCGCCCCCTCGAGGTCGCCGATTCCCCAGCCGCCGCCGGAGACGAGGACGAGGCGGGCGTGCGGCGGGACGCCGAGTGCTTCGCGTGCGGCGGCGCGCGTGCGCGGCATCAGGAAGTCGCGCGAGATCGGCGGGCGCATCCACTCGACGCTGCCCGGCCCGGCGAGGCGTTCGACTTCCTCGATCGACTCGGGGTGGGTGACGAAGTGCATGTCGACCCCGGGATGGGCCCAGTAGCGCAGGCCGGCGAGGTCGGTGATCGCCGACTGCACGGGAATCAGCAGGCGGCGGTTTTCGCGCAGCATGCCGAGCACCGCGGTGACGCCAGGGTAGGTAGAGATCACCACGTCGGGCTCGTGGCGCTCGATCAGCTTCAGCAGCCCGTGCCCGCCGAGCGCGTAGTTGAGGTGGTGCGCCAGCGAGCGGGTCGGCGCGAACTTGGTGATCAGCCAGTACTGGATGTCGAAGAGCCACGGCATCCAGCGGAAGGTCACCTTCGACCCACCGCGGACGACGGCCGAGAGTATGCGGCCCATCTCCTTCAGCCCGTCGACGATCTCGACCTCGGCGCTGGGCACCTCCTCCTCGAGGTCGGACTTGATGATCCGCGCCGGCAGGTCGTGGCCCTCGCCGATGTCGGCGGTGAGGACCAGCACTCGCGGCGGCCGGTCCTCGCGACCGGCGGCGCCGGCCAGCAGCGCTCCCGTGGCGTGGTCGTTGCCGTTCAGCGTCGGCTTCTTGCCGGGCACTGGATCGGGAGGGCGCCCAGCTGGGCCGCGCACCCACTCGACGTACCTGCGGACCCCCTCCTTGAAGCTCGTCTCCGCTTTCCAGCCAAGCTCCTGCAGCGCCCGCTCGTTGGAGATCGTCTTGCCGGGGAAGTCGCCGGGGCGCGGCGGGGTGTGGACGATCTCGCAGTCGTCGGTGTTTTCCTGCACCCGCTCGGCGATTTCGAGGATCGTCACCACCTCGTCGCCGGAGAGGTTGTAGGTGCGGCCCGCGGCCTCGGGCGCGAGCGCCGCGACGATCCCCTCGGCGAGGTCCTCGACGTAGATGAAGCTGCGCGTCGTGCTGCCGTCGCCGGCGATCGTCAGCGGCTTGCCTTCGAAGGCGAGGTCGGTGAACTTGGCGACGACGCCGGCGGCGCGGGCGCGCGGCCCGTAGGGGATGCCGAAGCGCAGTACCGTCGACTCCAGGTCGTAGAGCTCGGCGTAGCCGGCGCAGTAGGTCTCGCCGGCGAGCTTGGTCGCCGTGTAGAGGTGGCGGGGCGCCGGGATCGGCGTCTGCTCGTCGACCTCCTGCTCGGCGCAGTCGCTGTAGACCCAGGTGGTCGAGCCGTAGACGACGCGGCCGACCTTCGCCCGGCAGGCCGCCTCGAGGACGTTGAGCGTGCCGCGCGTGTTGACCTCCTCGGCGAGCACCGGGTCGGCGTGGACGTGGGCGACGTCGGCGACCGCGGCGAGGTGGATCACGGCGTCGCAGTCGCGCATCGCGAGGTCGAGGTTTGCCGGGTCGGTGATGCTGCCGGTGAAGGTCTCGACTTCGAGCGGCGAGTGGTAGGGCGAGGCGCTGAGGTCGAAGATCCGCGGCGTCTGGCCGCCGTCGATCAGCTTGTCGACGGCGTGCGAGCCGATGAAGCCCCCTCCGCCGGTGACGAGGACCCTCATCGCGCTTCGCCTTCGAACGCCGCCTCGCGGCTTGCCGGCCGGTAGTAGAGCGGCACGCACCAGTGATTCTCGGCCACCCAGTCGGTGTTGGGCAGGTCGTCGGCGCGACCCATGATCCGGTGGCAGGGCTGCTCGTAGACGCGGCCCGTCCCCTTCTCGATCTCCTCGAAGACGACGTACTTGTAGTAGCCCGACGTCATGCCCTCGGGCAGCTCGACGCGGGCGGGATGGATCGGGTCGAGGTGCTCGCGCGCGTACTCGTTCTTCCAGGCGACGATCTCCTCCATGCGCTCGGCCTGGACCAGGGCGAGCGCCGCGGTGAACTCGCTCATGCGGAAGTTGAGGCCGTCGACCTCGTGCTCGAACTTGCCGTAGTTGCGGAACTTGCGGGCGAACTCGATCAGGCCGGGGTCGCCGGAGACGAGGACGCCGCCCTCGCCGCTGGAGATCGTCTTCGTCGCGTAGAGCGAGTAGACGCCGGCGTCGCCGAAGCCGCCCGGGCGGCGCCCATCCCACTCGGCGCCGTGGGCGTGGGCGCAGTCCTCAAGCAGGAAGATCCCGTTCTCGCGGCAGTAGGCGGCGATCCGCTTCGCGTCGAAGGCGATGTGGCCGCCGATGTGGACGAGGATCGCGGCCTTCGGCTTGTGCCGCTCCGCCTTGGCCTCGAAGTCGGCAAAGGACATGCAGAGGTCCTCGCGGTTGCAGTCGACGAACTCGACCCGGGCACCGGCCTTGACCGCCGCCAGCGGCGTCGCCATGAAGGTGTTCGACGGGCAGAGAACGGTCTCGCCCCGCACCCCGGCGAACTCGAGCGCGGCGAGGGCGCCGCCGGCCCAGCTCGAGAGGCCGAGGCTGGGCAGGCCGTTCCACTCGGCCCAGCGCGCCTCGAAGCGCTCCAGCATCTGGCCCTCCGACCACTGCTCGGAGTCCAGGACCTCGCGCCAGAGCTCAAAGAGCCTGGGGCGGTCGCGATGGTCGAACCCGATGGCGAACCTATCGGCGTCCGAGACTGGGGAGTGTGCAGTCAAAGCCGCCGCCAGGCTACCAGCGAGAGAAGATCTGACACTTTGGTCAGGTCGACTCACGAGCTTGCTCAATCACGGCGCCGACGGCGCGCGAGCCGGCCAGGAGCACGGTGCCGGCGACGGCGACGGCGATCGAGGCGATGAGGACGGCGCCGCTCAGGGGCGTCGAGCTCCACGACTCGCCGAAGATCAGCGGCGCAAGAAGCACGGGCACCAGCACCTGGACGGCGAACATCGTCGGCGCCACGTGGGTTGCCGGGCGCCGCTGCAGCGCGCTCATCTCGCTGAGCAGTGCCAGGCCCTCCGACGCGGCGACGGTGGTGAGCCAGGCGAGGCCGATGACGAGTGTGCCGGCGGCGAGCTCGTCGGTGAGCAGCTTGCTCGCGATCGCGGTCCAGGCGTAGCCGCAGCCGGCGCTGACCACGGCCAGGGTGCCAAACGCCGCGGGGCGCCCGCGCAGCGCGTAGGGCGTCCCGATCGGAATCGCGACGAGAGCCAACGCCAGTGCGATCGCGCCGGCACCAGCGTGATCGGTCGTCCGCTCCGGGGCTGCCAACGCCACGCCCGCGACCCCGAGGATCACCGCCCCGACCGCGACCGCCTCCCGTGACCCGGGCCGCTCCCCCAGCCGCGTCGCGCCGAGCCAGAGCAGCAGGATCAGACCGCTGGCGATGCAGGGCTGGACGACGGTCAGCGGCGCCAGCAGCAGCGCCGCGATCTCCAGCGGCCAGCCCGCCAAGCCGATCGCCGTCGCCCCCAGCCAGCGCCGGTTCCGCACCAGCCGCCCCAGCAGCGAGGGCCGCAGCGAGTGCTCGTCGGCGACGGCCCTCGCCTCGAGCGCCTGCAGCGCGATCGAGGTGTTGTAGAGCAGCGATGCCGCAACGGCCGCGACTATCCCAAGCGCCAGCACTGCGCGAGGTTACCCGCGCCCGCGGCTAGCGCGACAGGATGATCTCTTCGCGCTTGCGGCGTTCCTCCACTGCGTCGTAGTGCTTGATGACGCGAACCATCGCCAAAGAACCGACCCCACCGACGACCAAGTACACAACCGCCAGCAGTTCTCCCGGGGCGTGCGTAACGACCAGCCCGACCGTCATGACCAAGCCAAGAACAACTATCCCCGCGGCCACCAATCCCATTGCTTTCAGTTCGGTCACAGCCACATCCTATCCAGTAGCGCAGACAAAAGCATTACAACGACGGCCAGGACGAAGCCGATCAAGCCGCCAATTACCGTGGCTCGACGAACCTTGACATCGGACTCCCGAGACAGGGCCGGCGCCACATGAAGCAGGAATCCACACACCGCGATAGATGCCGCGGCGAAACCAGCGCCAGTGGCCGCAGTGCTCATGAGCGAGGCGACGACAAGCATGCCCTCGACGCTAGCGGGCCATCTCGCACACGTGGCGCGCAGATCGCGCCGATTCTGTAACGCGACCGTTACGTCTCTTGGTAAAGCGGCCCGTCGCCGCCCTCGGGCAGCGTCAGCCGCCCGCCCTTGGCCGTGATCGCCCCGCACTGCACGCAGTTGGAGGCGGTGACGTGCACGTCGACCTCGGCGGCGCCGTTCTCGAGCTGCTCCTCGGGGATCTCGTAGACCTGCGCCGGGCACATCGAGACCCAGGTCTGAGCGATCTCGCGCGGCACCCTGGTCTGGATGCGGACGTGGTTGGGCGCGTCGTCACGGGTCGCATTGCCCGAGAGGAAGACGGAGTCGAGCTTGGCGAAGGTCAGCTCGTTGTCGGGTTTGGGGTACTTGGAGCCGGCGCTGCCGAGGTGCATCGCCGGCTCGGCGTTGTCCTCGACCTTCCAGTGACCGGGAGGGAAGTTTCCTTTGCTGGCGACCAGGGCGTTGGCGACGATCCCGCCGACGATCAGCCCCTTGGTCAACGGCTGCTTCATGTTGCGCGACTTGTAGAGATCCTTCTCGATCGCCGAGTCGCGGATCTTCTTGTCGTAGGACTCGAAGTTGACCGAATCGATGTCCTGCTTGAGCGACTCGACGATCGCTTCCGCGGCGTACATCCCGGCATGCATCGCATAGTGGACGCCGGCGAGCTCGGCGATGTTGACCATCCCCGCAGCGTCGCCGGCAACCAGCATCCCCGGAACCGAGAAGCGCTTCGGCAGCGACCAGTAGCCACCTGACGGGATCGTCTTCGCGCCCCAGCCGACTCGTTTGCCGCCCTCGATGATCTTGGCGATGAACGGGTGCTGCTTGAAGCGCTGCAACTCGTCGTGGACGCTGAAGGTCGCGTCGGTGTAGTCGAGGCCGACGACGAGGCCGAAGCAGACCTTGTCCTCGCCCATCGGGTAGATGAAGCTGCCGCCCGCCTCCTTGTATTTGCCTCCCCAGCGCAATGGCCAGCCGAGGGTGTGGATCACCCGGTCGAGCGGCTTCGGCACCTCCCAGATCTCCTTCACTCCGAGCTCCCAGGCTTGCGGATCGGAGCCGTGCATGTCGAAGTAGTCGTAGGCGGCGTAGGTGAGGTGGCCGATCGTGCCCTCGGCGAGCACGGTGGCCTTGGCGATCACGTCGGAGCCGGGCTCGAAGTTGCCCAGCTCCTCGCCCTCTTTGCCGCGACCGCGGTCGCCCGAGCGCACCCCCTTGACGATCCGGTCCTCGACCAGCAGCTTGGTCGCGGCGGTCTCGGAGAGGATGTAGACGCCGGCCTCCTCCGCCTTCTCGGCGAGGAAGCGACCGAGCTTCGAGATCGAGAGGGTGTAGTAGCCCTCCTTGCGGAAGTTGGGTGGCGGGGGCTTCAGCGGGACCGCGGCCTTCGAGGTGAGGAAGTAGGTCGCGTCCTTGGTCACCTCCTGGTAGACCGGCGGCCAGTCGGCGGGGTCGAGGTCGGGAAACAGCGCCTTCAGCGCCGAGGGGTTGACGTTCGCCCCGGAGAGGAGGTGGGCGCCGGCAACCTTGCCCTTCTCGATCACGGCGACCGGCACTTCCCCCAGCTTCTCGGTCAGCTCCGGCTCGTCCTCGAGCAGCTGCATGACCTTGACCGCGCAGGCGAGCCCGGCGGGCCCGCCCCCGACGATCGCGATGCCGACCTCGATGCGCTCGTCCTCGGGGTCCGTCGGCGGGCCGATCACGTCGGCCGAGTCGAACGGCGGCGGGAAGTCTGCGGGTGAGATTGCCGGCATCGCTTTCCTCTCCTTCTGGAGGCCGAGCTTGCGCTCAGCCCCCCTTCTTCGCCTTGATCGCCTCGGTCAGCTTGGGGACGATCTTGTGCAGGTCGCCGACCACGCCGAGGTCGGAGAACTCGAAGATCGGCGCGTTCTGGTCCTTGTTGATCGCGACGATGTTCTCCGAGCTCTGCATGCCGACCTTGTGCTGGATCGCGCCGGAGATGCCGGCGGCCAGGTAGAGCTTCGGCGCGACCGTCTTGCCGGTCTGGCCGATCTGGGCGGCGTAGGGGTACCAGCCGGCGTCGACCACGGCGCGGGTCGCGGCGACCGCGCCGCCCATCGCCTCGGCCAGCTCCTCGCACTGCTTGAAGCCCTCCGCGGCTCCGAGCCCGCGACCGCCGCCGACGAGGATCTCGGCGTCCTCGATGTTGACGTCGGCGCCGCGCTGCTCGCCGCGCTGGACCATCGTCGCCTTGGTCGACCAGGGCGAGAGCTCGACCGCGACGTCGACGACCTCGGCGCTGCCGCCGCTCTCGTTGACGTCGAAGGCGTTGAGGCGGCCGATAATGATCCCCGGCTCGCCGACGCACTCGACGTCGGCGACCTTGGAGTCCTGCAGGATCGGACGCTCGGCGACGAGCTTGCCGTCCTGGACCTTGACCTTGGTCACCTCCATCGTCACACCGGCGTTGAGGCGGGCGGTGAGGCCTGCGCCGATCTCGAAGCCGAGCAGGCCGCCGCCGAAGAGGGCGTAGCTGAAGCCCTCGTCGCCGATCACCTTGGCCATCGCGTCGACGATCGGCTGGGCGAGACCCTCGGGCACGTCCTTGGCCCGATAGACCTTGGTCGCGCCCCAGTTGCCGAGCGCGGCGCAGGCGTCGTCGGAGACGTCGCCGACGACCAGCGCGGCGGCGTCGCCGCCGATCTCGCTTGCCAGCTTCGCCGCCTCGGAGACCGCCCCGAGCGAGTTCTTGTTGAAGTTGCCCTCGTCGTCGTGGAGGGCGTAGGTCAGGATGCCTGCCATCTAGATCAGCTTCCTCTCGTCGAGCCAGGCGACGATCTTTTCGACCGTCTCGTTGGTGTCCTCGTCCTCGATGATCTCGCCCGCTTCCTTGGGTGGCGGGTCGCTCAGAGCCAGGACCTTCGTCTTCGAGCCGCCCTCGCCGACCATGCCGGCGTCGATGCCGACGTCGCCGGTCGCCTTTGCGTCGAGCGGCTTCTTCTTCGCGCCCATGATCGCCTTCAGGCTCGGGTAGCGGGGCTCGTTGATCGCGTCGCCGACGCTGATCACGGCCGGCAGCTCGACCTCGACCGTGTCGTAGCCGTACTCGGCCTGGCGCTCGCAGCGCAGCTTGCCGTCGGTGACGTCGATCTTGATCACCTGCGTCAGCGAGGGCATCTTCAGGTGATCGGCGACGACGGCGCCGATCGTGTAGCACTCGCCGTCATCGGACTGCTGGCCGAGCAGGACCAGGTCCGGGCTCTCGGCCTCGAGCACCTTGGCCAGCGAGTAGCCGGTGGCGCAGACGTCGGAGCCGGCGAGCGCGTCGTCGGAGAGGTGCACGGAGCGATCCGCTCCGAGCGCGACCGCCTTGTGCAGGGCGCGGACGGCGGAGTCGGGGCCCATCGTCACCGCGACGACCTCCTCGACCGGGATCGCGCCGCCCTCCTTGATCTGCATGGCAGCCTCGATTGCATGGGTGTCGAAGGGGTTCAGGTTCTTCTCGCCGCTGCGGTCCAGGCGCATCGTGTTGGGGTCGATGCGCTTCTGAACGGCGGCGTCCGGGACCTCCTTGACCAGGACGCAGATCTTCAAGTCAAAGCCTCCTTGGAAAGCGGGTTCTGCTGGTTGACTGACGAGTCAATCAGTTTATCTATACACCATGTCGTGTGACGTTTCGCGTGCGTTGGATCACGCTTCGTGGCGCTCGGCAGCGCCGGCGCGGATGAAATCTACGATGTCGTCGGTGCCTGCCCCGGGCGTGAAGACACCCGCGACTCCAAGCTTCTCCAGCTCGGGGATGTCCTCGGCCGGGATCGTCCCCCCGACCGTGACCATCACGTCGTCGACCCCCTGCTCCCGCAGCAGCTCGACGACCCGAGGCACGAGCGTCATATGGGCCCCCGAGAGAATCGACAGCCCGACCGCGTCGGCGTCCTCCTGGATCACCGTCTCGGCGATCTGCTCCGGCGTCTGGTGCAGGCCGGTGTAGATCACCTCCATCCCCGCGTCCCGCAGCGCCCGAGCGATGATCTTCGCCCCACGATCGTGCCCGTCCAAGCCAGGCTTGGCGACGACGACGCGGATCTTTCTAGCGGTTGCGGCCTCCATAACAGCGGGCGGGAAGGTTAGTGGAACCACCCCCGCGGTCGTAGTTGTTCCCGCATACCGGATGGAATTACGACCGCAATGAGGCCCGAGGCGAACCAGGTCCCGTGCGGTCGTAGTTGTTCCCGGCATCCGGGAACAACTACGACCGCACGGGCTAGAAGACCGGCGACTCGGTGTAGGTCCCGAAGACCTCCTGCAGCGAGGCGATCATCTCGCCCTCGGTGGCGCGGGCGCGGGCGGCGGCGATGATCGGGGGCATCAGGTTGTCGCTGCCGGCGGCGTCGCGCTTGAGGTCGGTTAGGGCGGACTCGACGGCGGCGGCGTCGCGCTTGGCGCGGGTCGCGGCGAGGCGGTCGACCTGCTTGCGTTCGAGGGCCGGGTCGATGCGAAGGATCGGGGTCGGCTCCTCGTCCTCGGCGGTGAAGTCGTTGACTCCGACGACGATGCGGCGGCGCTCGTTGAGCTCCTGCTGGAAGCGGAAGGAGGCGTCGGCGATCTCGCGCTGGGGGAAGTTCTGGCGGATCGCCTCGACCATCCCCCCCAGCTCGTCGATGCGGGCGAAGTAGCCGTAGGCCGCCTCCTCCATCTCGTCGGTCAGCTTCTCGACGAACCAGGCGCCGCCGAGCGGGTCGGGCGTATTCGGCGCGCCGGACTCGAAGGCGATGATCTGCTGCGTGCGCAGCGCGACGCGCACCGCCTCCTCGGTCGGCAGCGCCAGCGCCTCGTCGAAGGAGTTGGTGTGCAGCGACTGGGTGCCGCCGAGGACCGCCGCCAGCGCCTCCAGCGAAGTGCGCACCACATTGTTGAGCGGCTGCTGCGCAGTCAGCGAGACGCCGGCCGTCTGGGCGTGGAAGCGCAGCCGCATCGACTCCTCGCGCGTCGCCCCATATTTCTCCTTCATCTCGCGCGCCCAGATCCGGCGCGCGGCGCGGTACTTGGCGATCTCCTCGAAGAAGTCGATGTGGGCGTTGAAGAAGAAGGAGAGGCGGGGAGCGAAGTCGTCGACGTCGAGGCCGCGCTCGAGCGCCCGCTCAACGTAGGTGAAGCCGTCCTTGAGCGTGAAGGCCAGCTCCTGCTGCGCGGTCGAGCCGGCCTCACGGATGTGGTAGCCGGAGATCGAGACCGGGTGCCAGCGCGGCATCTGCTCGCTGCACCACTCGATCATGTCGGTGACCAGGCGCATCGCCGGCTCGATCGGGAAGCACCACTCCTTCTGGGCGATGTACTCCTTGAGGATGTCGGTCTGGATCGTGCCCCCGAGCCGCTCCGGCGGCACCCCCTGGGACTCGCCGACCAGGACGTAGAAGGCGAGCAGGATCGCGGCCGGCGCGTTGATCGTCATCGAGGTGGTGACGCCGCCGAGCGGGATCCCCTCGAAGAGCTGTTCCATGTCGTCGAGGCTGTCGACGGCGACGCCCTCGCGGCCGACCTCACCGAGGCTGCGGGCGTGGTCGGAGTCGTAGCCCATCAGGGTCGGCATGTCGAAGGCGGTCGAGAGCCCGGTCTGGCCGTGGTCGAGCAGGTAGTGGAAGCGCTCGTTGGTCTCCTCGACCGTGCCGAAGCCGGCGAACTGGCGCATCGTCCAGAGCCGCCCCCGGTACATCGACTCGTAGGGCCCACGGGTGAACGGGTACTCGCCGGGAGCGCCGATCGACTCCTCGGGGTCGGCGGGCGCCAGCTCAGGCCCATACAGCGGCGCGATCGGCTGTCCCGACATCGTCGTGAGCTCGGCCTCGCGCTCGGCGGGCTTCGGCTTGGAACCTGGCTCCGCAGCCATTCGCACAGTCTAGGACCGCCTCCGACTACGGGTTTCTACCGAGGAAGATCAGGCTTTCGCACGGAAGCGCGCTCCGGCAGTCCATGAGAGCTTCCACCGCTACACATATCCGTGCAATCGACGGGTCCGAGGGCCGAACCGGTCCAAGGAGCCAAGGAGGTGTGAGGCAGTGCGCAAGGGATTGGAGATCGGCGGAATCATCGCCGGGATCGTGCTGGTCGCGTTCGGCGTCGTCGCCATCGTGATGGGGACAAACGGCCGTGACACGGTCGGGACCGAACTGGAACGGCAGAACATCGTCGGCTCGCCCGACATGTCGCCGGCGGCGATCGCCGCCGAGGCGAAGGAAGCCGGCCTGCCGGCGAGCACCGAACTGCCCAGCTGCGACGTCGCCGAAAAGCCGATCGACTCCGGCGACAACGCGCGGTGCTTCGCCTCCTACATGCGGATCCACGCCCTCGAGGCGACGGGAGGCTACGTCTACGCCGAAATGGGCCGCTATGAAGCCAAGCCCGACACGCCGAAGGGCGAACTGGCCGCGGGCGGAGGCACCGACAACGAAGAATTCGCCGTCGTCGACTCCGCAACCGGACTGCCGGCCGACAACGCGGCGCGCGAAACCTGGGTCACCGAGACGGCGCTCTCGACCGCCCTCAACGCCAGCTACATGGCCGACCAGCTGTCGGTCTTCGGCATCGTGATCGGGATCGCGCTGCTGCTGACCGGGATCGGCTTCCTCGTCCTGGCGCTTGGCGGGTCGATTCGCGACCCGGAGACGGTGATCCGGTTCCTGCGCTCGCACAAGCCCCACATGCCGCACCGCACGGCGACGCAGGAGGACTGAGCCAGCCCGGCGAGGCGCCGACGGGCCGATACGTCAAGTTCACCTTGACGTATCGGCCCGTCAACGGTCAGGCGAGCCCGGCGTCCGTCCCCGCTACCGCCGCACCGGAAAGCGGCGGGGCGGGGCCTTGCGGCGGGCGGCGACGCGCGAGGCGCCGAAGCCGCCGATCGTCGCCAGCAGGGTGACGGCGATCGCGACCAGGCGGCGGCCGAGGCGCTCGAAGCGCATCGTCTGCCAGCCCTCCTCGCGGGCGATCTCGAGCAGCGGCGGGTCGGGGTTGACGACGACCGGGTTGCCGACGGCGCGCAGCATCGGCAGGTCGGAGATCGAGTCCGAGTAGGCGTATGAGGTCTCGAGGTCGATCTCGTGCTCGGCGGCGAACCGCTCGAGCGCCTCGACCTTGCCCGGTCCGTAGACGAAGGGACCGTCGAAGCGACCGGTGAGCGTTCCGTTCTCCCCCACCTCGTAGCGGGTGCCGACGCCGCCGTCCATGCCGAGCACCGTGGCGAGCGGCTCGACCACGCCGCTGCCGGCGGCGCTGACGATGAAGGTCGGCCGGCCGGCGTCCTGGTGGGCGTAGACCTCGTCGAGCATCTGCGGGTAGACGCGCGGCAGGATCGCCGCCATCACCTCGGGGTTCATCCGTTCGAAGCTCGCCGCGGGGACGCCGGCAATCAGCTCGCGGGCGACCCGCAGCACCTCCTCGGTGCGCTCGTCGGTCGTGCCGCGCAGGCGGTAACGGACGTGCTCGATTCCCCAGCTGGCGAGCTGGCGACGCCTGACCAGACCGTGCCGCCGCGCGACGCGGGCGAACTGCATCCCGCTCGACCCCGCCATCAGGGTCTTGTCCAGATCGAAGAACGCCGCCGCGCGGCCCACCAGGGCTCCTAGCCGTCGACCTCGATCACGATCGCGTCGCCCTGGCCTCCGCCGGAGCAGATCGCCGCGACGCCGAGGCCGCCGCCGCGCCGGTTCAGCTCGTGGATGAGCGAGCCGACGATGCGGGCACCGGAGGCGCCGATCGGGTGACCGAGCGCGATCGCGCCGCCGTTGACGTTGACCTTGTCCTCGTCGACGCCGAGCATCCGCATCGAGTTGAGGGCGACCGAGGCGAAGGCCTCGTTGATCTCCCAGAGGTCGACGTCCTCGGGGCTCTTGCCGATCTTCTCCAGCGCCTGCTTCGATGCGTTGGCCGGAGTTTTCGCCAGGTAGGGGAAGTCGTCGGCGACCGTGCCGTAGGAGACGACGCGGGCGAGCGGCGTGCGGCCTTCCTTCTCGGCCCACTCCGCGGAGGCGACGACGACGGCGCCGGCGCCGTCGTTGACGCCAGGCGCGTTGCCCGCCGTGTGGGTCGCGTCCTCGCCGCCGATCGCGCGCAGCCCAGCCAGGGTCTCGACCGTCGTCTCGGGACGGATCGCCTCGTCGGCCTCGATCGTGTTCTCGCCCTTGCGCGACTTGACCGTGACGCCGGCGATCTCCTCGGCGAGGCGGCCGGCGTCGGTCGCCTCGGCGGCGAGCCGGTGCGAGCGCTCGGCGAAGCGGTCCATGTCGGCGCGGGTGATCTCCAGCTCGTTTGAGACCTCGCTCGCCTCGTTGATCATCTGCTTTTCGGTGAAGGGATTGGTGAGGCCGTCGTGGACCATCGCGTCGATCGTCTCGACGTGGCCCATGCGGTAGCCGAAACGGGCGCCGGGCAGCAGGTGAGGCGCCCGGCTCATCGACTCCATGCCTCCGGTGACGGCGACCTCGGTGTCGCCGGCGCGGATCGCCATGTCGGCGATGCCGAGCGAGCGCATGCCCGAGGCGCAGACCTTGTTGATCGTCTCCGAGGGCACCTCCTTGGGGATGCCGCCCTTGATCTGGGCCTGGCGCGAGGGAATCTGCCCCTGGCCGGCCTGCAGGACCTGGCCGAAGACCACCTGTTCGACCTGCTCGGGGTCGATGCCGGAGCGCTCGAGCGCGGCGGAGATCGCGTGCCCGCCGAGGTCGGTGGCGTCGAGCGAGGAAAGCGTGCCGCCCATCTTGCCGAAGGGCGTGCGCGCGGTAGCGAGGATCACTGTGCTGGGCATCTTTGACGGCCTTTCTGTCGTTTCTTGTGCCGGGTCTCGGCTCGGACAGGGCCGTAAGGCCCTCAACGGGGACGATAGCGCGAGCTTGCGAACGACGACCGTGCGCAACGTCATAGACTCGCGCACCCGTGAAGGTCTCCGTCAGCCAAGCCGAGGCGCCGCAGGTCGACGCCGACCTGCTCGCCGTCGGGCTCTGCGAGGGCGAGGAGCTGCCCGCTGAGATTGCCGGCGCGCGAGGCGCCGGCGACGCCAAGGGCGACTTCAAGGAGCTGGCGACGCTGCACCCCGAGCGCCCGGCGCGAGCAGTCGTCGTCGGCCTCGGCAAGCGCGAGGAGCTCGACGCCGAGCGCCTGCGAGTCGCCGCGGCTCTGGTCGCAAAGGAGGCCGCGAAGCTGAAGGCGGCATCGCTCGCCTGGGCCGTACCCGAGGGTGAGGACCGTGCGGCGCTCGCCGAGGGCATCGTCACCGGCACGATCCTCGGCGCCTACCGCTTCGACCGCTTCAAGAGCAGGAAGGAGGACGAGCCACCGGCGACGGCGCCCGAGTCGCTGACGCTGCTCGGTCCCGGGGACCTGACGAGCGCGGCCGACGCCGCTCGCATCTGCGCCGACGCGCAGAACCGCGCCCGGGACCTGCAGAGCCTTCCCTCAAACGTCGCCACCCCCACCCACCTGGCCGAACGAGCGGAAGAGATCGCCGCCGCGCGCGACAAGGTCAGCGCCGAGGTGCTCGGTCGCGACGAGATCGCCGCCAAGGAGATGGGCGGCCTGGTCGCGGTCAGCAAGGGCTCTGCCGAGGAACCGAGGCTGATCGTGCTGCGTTATGCCGGCGGCGGCTCCGGCGAGACGCTGGCGCTGGTCGGCAAGGGCGTGACCTTCGACACCGGCGGGATCTCCTTGAAGTCGGCCCCGGGCATGCAGGAGATGAAGATGGACATGTCGGGCGCCGCCGCGGTGCTGGAGACGGTGGATGCAGTCGCCGAGCTGGACCTGGCGCTGGACCTGGTGGTCGTCGTCCCCGCAACCGAGAACATGCCGTCGGGGACCGCGGTGAAGCCTGGGGACATCATCACCCAGTACAACGGCAAGACGGTCGAGGTCAACAACACCGATGCGGAGGGGCGCCTGATCCTCGCTGACGCGCTCGCCTACGCGATCGAGCTGGGAGCAGACCGCATTGTCGACATCGCCACCCTGACCGGAGCGGTGATGATCGCGCTCGGCTCGACCCACGCCGGCCTGGTCTCCAACGACGACGAGCTGGTGGAGGCGATCGAGTGGGCCAGCCACGTAACCGGCGAGCTGGTCTGGCGCCTGCCCCTCCACCCCGAGTACAAGGCGCTGATGAAGGGAACGGTCGCCGACCTGACCAACGCGGCGCCAAAGCGCAAGGCCGGCACGATCACCGCCGCCTCCTTCCTCGAGGAGTTCGTCGGCGAGACGCCCTGGGCCCACGTCGACATAGCCGGCACTGCCTGGGACGTCGGCCGCCCCTACACCGGCAGCGACGCCAGCGGCTTCGGGGTCCGCCTGCTCACCGCGGTCGCGCGCGAGCTTTCGCGATAAGTCATACCGCTAGCTCAACTTCGTGTTTGAGCTTCTTGGATGACACGTTCGGCCTCTTCTTGCCCCCGCTGCAATCTCTCGGTGGGAGTGAGACGCAAGCGCTCATTCAATGCCTCAATGTCAACGCCGGAACCCCTTGGCTGAGCATCAAGCAGGAGATCCTCGCCCAGCAAGAAAATCAACTCGCCCAATGTCTCGACTGTCGGCGAGATTCGACCACACTCAATCCTTGAAATCGCAGACTGAGTGGTGGAGGCACGCATAGCCAAGTGCTTTTGACTCGCCCCATGGCGTCTCCTTACGGTCCTGAGCAAACCGCCAGCGTCAATCATTTGATCGACGATAACAACCGCTGCAGACAATAAGCTTCTAGTGGCTCAAGATCATGCTGGTCGCGATGCCGTGGGCGAGGAGCTTGCCGCTGTCCGCGGCGGTGAGATTGGCCTCCGAGGTCGCCTGGCGGCGGCCGCCGTAAAGGACTTTGGCCTCGCAGAGGACGCGGCCGGTGTCACGGGTGATCGGGCGCACGTACTTGGCCTCGAGGCCGAGTGAGGTGTAGCCGACGCCGGCCGGAAGCGTCGTGTGGACGGCGCAGCCGAGCGCCGAGTCGAGCAGGGTCGCCGCATATCCGCCGTGGACGACGCCGATCGGGTTGTAGTGCTCCTCCCCCGGTTCGCCCTCGAAGACGACGCGGCCCGGTTCGATCTCGATCGGTCGCAGCCGCATCGTCACCGCGATCGGCGGCGGCGGCACCTCGCCGGTGACCACCGCGGTCATGTACTCCATGCCGGTCATCGTTGCGCCGGCCGCCGCGGTCGGCACCGGGTCCTGCCAGACGATCGTGCGCGTCCGGCTGTCCTCGGGGTTGCGCGCAGCGAACGCCTCCGCCACGTCCTGGGCGGTCCCCTCCGGCGCGGTGACGACGGTCCCGTCGCCGCTCAACGGGCACCTCGTCGACGACCGGCCGCGACACCCTGACGGGCAGCCCGCGGCGAAGACGGGTAGAGCAGGTCGGCCGCGATCTCCGCCTCGCTTATCGAGACTCGCAGCGGCCGCGGCCGGTGATGGTGTCTATGTCTCGGAATCAGCCTCATCCTGCACCTCCAATTCGGTGACTTCGTCTTTTCGGTGGCATATGCACCCCAAACCACGAAGTCAGCGGGGGAACGGGTTGCTTGACGCAACTCTCATTGGGCCGACCCTACCCCAGTGAGTTGCTTGACGCAACCTTGTGTGCCAAGATCACTTTCGTGCTGCGCAACGACTATCCCGGCCAGGTCTGCTCGATCGCCCGCTCGTTGGAGGTGATCGGCGAGCGCTGGACGCTGCTGATCGTGCGCGACGTGATGAACGGCCACCGCCGCTTCGACGATCTGCAGGAGAGCCTCGGAATCGCCCGCAACGTGCTCTCGGCGCGACTGCAGCGCCTGGTCGAGGAGGACATCCTCGAGCGGCGCGCCTACCAGAGCCACCCTGAGCGCTACGAGTACTTCCTCACCGAGAAGGGACTCGACCTCTGGCCGGCGCTGGTCGCGCTGCTGCGCTGGGGCGACCGCTACTCCCCCGCCCCCGACGGCCCGCCGATGCTGATCGTCCACAAAGGGTGCGGCGGCGCGGTCAGCGACCGCGGCACCTGCGAACGCTGCGGCGCGCTACTGCATGCGAGAGACGCACGCGCCCTCCCCGGCCCGGGCCTCGCCAAAGCCGCCTGATCGAACTGCATCAAATTCCCTTCCTGCCAGAGCGGGAATTTGATGCAGTTCGATAGCTTTGGCTGGGCGGCCAGGAACGGCAAGGCGACAGGAGGATTGAGATGGCGGCGACCGCGGAGCTTCAAACAAAGGACAGGATCTTCATCGGCGGCGAGTGGGTCGAGCCCACGGGCGCCGAGGCGATCGAGGTGATCAACTCGACCACCGAGGAGGTCATGGGAACGATCCCGGCCTGCTCCCCCGCGGACGCCGATCGCGCCGTCGCCGCCGCCCGCGACGCCTTCGACGCCTGGTCGCGAACCTCGCGCGAGGAGCGCGCCGGCTACCTGAACGCGATCGCCGCCGGTCTCGGCGAGCGCTCGGAGGAGATCGCGGCGACGATCGCCCAGGAGCTGGGCATGCCGCTGAAGCTGAGCCAGATCATCCAGGCCGGCCTGCCGATCGGTCAGTTCGCGGCGATGCCCGGCCTGATGGAGGAGGTCGTCTGGGAGGAGGAGATCGGCAACTCGCGCGTGCTGCGCGAGCCGGTCGGCGTGGTCGGCACGATCACGCCGTGGAACTACCCGCTGAACCAGATCGCCGCCAAGGTCGCCCCCGCCCTCGCCGCCGGCTGCACGGTCGTGCTCAAGCCGAGCGAGGTCGTGCCGCTCAACGCCTTCATCCTCGCCGAAGTGATCGAGGCCGCCGGCCTCCCCGCCGGGGTCTTCAACCTCGTCACCGGCACTGGCCCCGTCGTCGGCGAGGCGATCGCCGGCCACCCCGACGTCGACATGGTCTCCTTCACCGGCTCGACCCGCGCCGGGCGCCGCGTATCTGAGCTCGCCTCGGCGACGGTCAAGCCCGTCGCGATGGAGCTCGGCGGCAAGTCGCCGAACGTGATCCTCGACGATGCCGACCTGAGCCGGGCCGTGCCCGACGGAGTCGGCAAGTGCTACCTCAACTCGGGACAGACCTGCAGCGCCCTGACCCGGATGCTCGTGCCGCGCGAGAAGCTGGCCGAGGCCGAGGAGATCGCCAAGCAGGCGGCCGAGGCCTTCACGCCGGGCGACCCGTTCGAGGACTCGACCCGGCTCGGCCCGCTCGTCTCCGAGCTGCAGCGCGAGCGAGTGCGCGGCTACATCGAGAAGGGCGAGGCCGAAGGGGCGAAGCTGGTGACCGGCGGCGCCGCGCCACCCGAGGGGCTCGAGAAGGGCTACTTCGTGCGCCCCACCGTCTTCTCCGGGGTGACGCCGGAGATGACGATCGCCCAGGAGGAGATCTTCGGCCCGGTGCTCTCGATCCAGCCCTACGACGGCGAGGACGACGCGGTGCGGATCGCCAACGACACGGTCTACGGCCTCGCCGGCGGCGTCTGGTCGGCGGATCAGGAGCGGGCGATCGGCGTCGCAAAGCGACTGCGCACCGGCCAGATCGAGATCAACGGCGGGGCGTTCAACCCGCTGGCGCCGTTCGGGGGGTACAAGCAGTCGGGGCACGGTCGCGAGAACGGGCGGTACGCGATCGAGGAGCTGCTGCAGGTGAAGAGCCTGCAGCTTTAGGGGCTTGAGGAGGGCCGGGGTGTCCCTCCTGCTTGCTGGGTTTTTCGCCTGCCGACGGCAGAGCCGTCCGAGTTCGGAATCGGGGCGAAAAACAGGACGCCGCTGCGCCGGAGGGACACCCCGGCCCTCCCAACCGGCCGAATAGGCTGCACGCTCTTGGATTTTGAGCTTTCAGATGAGCAGAGGCTGCTGCGCGACACGGTGCGGGAGTTCGCGCTGCAGGAGGTGAAGCCGGTCGCGGAGGAGCTGGATCGCGAGAAGCGGTTTCCCTACGAGATCGTGGCGAAGATGGGGGAGCTGGGGTGGATGGGCATCCCGTTCCCGCAGGAGTACGGGGGCGGGGGCGCGGACACTCTTTCCTACGTCTTGGCGGTGGAAGAGCTGGCGCGGATCGACTCCTCGGTCTGCATCACGATGGCCGCGCACACGTCGCTGGGGACGATGCCGATCTGGCTCTGGGGCGCCGACGAGCAGAAGGACGAGTGGCTGCCGCGGCTGTGCAGCGGCGAAAAGCTCGCCTCGTTCGGGCTGACCGAGCCGGAGGCGGGATCGGACGCGGGCAACGTGCGGACGACGGCGAAGCTCGCGGACGGCGAGTGGGTCGTCAACGGCGCCAAGCAGTTCATCACCAACTCGGGGACGGACATCTCCGGCTGCGTCTCGATCACGGCCGTCACCGGCGAGAGCGACGGTCGCAAGGAGATCTCCAACCTGATCGTCCCCACCGGCACCCCCGGCTACGAGGCCGGTGAGCCCTACCGCAAGATGGGCTGGAACGCCTCGGACACGCGGCCGCTCAGCTTCGAGGACTGCCGCCTGCCCGAGGCCAATCTGCTCGGCCGCCGCGGCGACGGCTTCAAGAACTTCCTCCACATCCTCGACGGCGGCCGGATCGGCGTCGCCGCGATGGGCGTCGGCCTCGCCCAGGGCGCCCTCGACGAGGCGATCGCCTACGCCAAGGAGCGCCAGGCCTTCGGCCAGGCGATCTCAAAGTTCCAGTCGATCCAGGCCAAGATCGCCGACCTCTCGGCGCAGATCGAGGCGGCGCGCCTGCTCACCTGGCGAGCCGCGCTGGAGAAGGAGGCCGGCAAGTCGTTCACGCTCACCGCCGCGCAGGCGAAGCTGATCACCGGCCGCCTCGCCGTCCGCGCCACCGAGGAGGCGGTGCAGATCCACGGCGGCTACGGCTACATCGAGGAGTACCCGGTCTGCCGCTTCTACCGCGACGCCAAGATCCTCACGATCGGCGAGGGCACCGACGAGGTGCAGCAGATGGTCATCGCCCGCCAGCTCGGCTGCTAACTACCCGCCGACGGGCCGATACGTCAAGTCAAACTTGACGTATCGGCCCGTCGGCGGTTCAGGCGGGGCGGAGCGTGAAGCGGACGCGGGTTCCGGGAGCGCCGTCCTCGGCCCAGATGCGGCCGCCGTGCGCCTCGACGATCGCGCGCGAGATCGCCAGGCCGAGGCCGGCGCCGTCCTCGCTGCGCGACTCGTCGCCGCGGTAGAAGGCCTCGAAGACCCGCTCGCCGTCGCCGGCCGGGATCCCCTCGCCCTCGTCCGCGACCTCGATCTCGACCCCCCCGGCCGCGCTTCGCGCCCGCACGGTGACGCTACCGTCGGCCGGCGTGTGGCGGATCGCGTTCTGGATCAGGTTGAAGAGGACGCGCTGGACCTTCTCCGCGTTGGCCCGCGCCAGCACCTCGTGCGCCGGCAGATCGGCGGCGAGGACCACGCCGTGCGCCTCGGCCGGCGCCCGCATCGCCGCCACCGTGTCGCCGATCAGCTCGCGCAGCTCGACCTGGCCCATCGTCCAGGCGATCTCCCCCGCCTCGATTCGCGAGAGCTCGAAGAGGTCGTCGATCAGCGTCGTCAGCGCCTCGACGTGGGTGCGCATCTCGCTCAGGTAGCGCTCGCGGGTCTCGCCGGTGGCGACTCCGTCGTCGATCGCCTCGACCAGCAGCCGCAGCGAGGCGAGCGGCGTGCGCAGGTCGTGCGAAACGGCGGCGACCATCTGCCGCCGCGCGTCCTCGATCTTGCGACGCGACCGCTCCTCCATCGCCAGCCGCACGGCCAGCGCCGTCGCGAGGGCGACGCCGGAGACCGAGAGGGCGACGAGGATGACCTGCTCGATCCCCATCCAGTGCGGCACCGCGACGGCGGTGGCGCCGGCGAGGAAGGCCGCGACCCCGATCAGGGCGGCGCGCTTCATGGCCTCAACCTGTAGCCGACGCCCCACACGGTCTCGATGAAGCGCGGTTTCGCCGGGTCGTCGCCGAGCTTCGCCCGCAGGCGGCGAACGTGCACGGTCACGGTGCTGGTGTCTTCGTAGAAGGGGAAGTTCCAGACGGCCTCCATCAGCTGGTCGCGCGAGAAGACCTGCCCAGGGTTCGCGGCGAGGTAGGCGAGCAGGTCGAACTCTCGCTGGGTCAGCGCGATCTCCTCGCCGTCGAGCGCCACGACACGCATACCCGGGTCGATCCGCAGCGGCCCGACCTCGATCGGCGCCGGCGGCTCGTCGGCCACGTCGGGCGGCGCGACGCGCCGCAGCACGGCGTCGACCCGCGCCACCAGCTCCGCCGGCGAGAAGGGCTTGACGACATAGTCGTCGGCGCCGCGCCGCAGTCCGACCAACCGGTCGGACTCCTCGCCGCGGGCGGTGAGCAGGATCACCGGCACCAGCTTGCCGTCTCCCTCGTGCAGCCGCCGCATCACCTCGAGCCCGTCGATGCCGGGCAGCATCAGGTCGAGGACGACGAGATCGGGATCGTGCAGGCCCGCGAGGCGCAGCGCCTCGGGCCCGTCGGCCGCCGTCAGCGTCTCGTAGCCGGACCGCTCCATATAGCGCGATACGACCTCCGTGATCGTCGGCTCGTCGTCGACGACGAGCACCGTGCCGTGGGATCGATCGGCCACGGCGAACATTGTCCCGGAGACGCGGCTAGCCGAACGTGAAGGCATAGCCCATCACCCCCCTTTCCGGCCTCAGGGTGAGCACGTGCTCTCCGACCCGCGGCAGGTCGACGAGCTGGTAGAGGCGCTGGGAGCCGACCTCCACCGTGGCGCCGTGCACGTCGGCGCCGGCCTCGGCGGCCGCGATCGGATGGCCGTCGAGCAGGACCCGGACCCGCCGCGTCCTGCCGGGTGAGCCGAGCACCAGGTAGACGCGCCGGGCGCCGAAGTGGAGCGAGAGCGAGCCGCCCTCGGCCGTCGCCGACTGCAGCGCGATCCGCCAGCGGCCGCGATAGGCGAATTCGTTCGGCGGCGGCTCGGCGGAGCTGCGGAAGCGGTGCGTGCCGGGTGAGAGGATCGGGTTCGTGAACCGTTCGGCGCGGGCGGCGCCGAGGTAGGTCTCGGGTGTCGTCACCCCTGGCGAGGCTTCGACGCCGCGCGCGCCCGAGTGGCGCCTGCCGACGGGCCGGCCGGCTTCGGCGAGCAGCTCGCGGATTACCTTCTCCTTCTCGTCGTATTCCCCCTCGCCGTAATGCGCGTAGCGGACCCGGCCCCGAGCGTCGATGAAGTACTCCGAGGGCCAGTACTGGTTGCCCCAGGCGCTCCAGGTCGCGAGGTCGTTGTCCTGGACCACCGGGTATTGGATGTCGTTGCGCGCGATCGCCTCCTCGACGTTGCCGGCGTCCTTCTCGAAGGGGAACTCGGGCGAGTGGACGCCGACGATCGTCAGGCCGTCCTTGCGGTAGGTGCGGTCCCAAGCGGTCAGGTAGGGCAGCGTGCGCAAGCAGTTGATGCAGGTGTAGGTCCAGAAGTCGATGAGGACGACACGACCGCGCAGCGAGCGCAGGGTCAGCGGCCGCTCGCCCGGCGTGTTGAACCAGCGCTGGGTGCCGACGAACTCGGGCGCGGTGCCGAGAACGGGCAGCGCGGAGTATGCGGGCCGTCGGGAGTCCCTCCCCGGGCCGCTTCGCGGGAGTTCCCGGGGAGGGACTCTCGACGGCCCTCTCACGTCGCTCGCTGCCCTCGCCCCCACCCCGTGCGGCGATTCGCCGCGAATGTCATTGAGCGCGGTGCGTGCCGCGGCCGTGTCCTCGATGCTTTCGGTCGGGTTGACCAGGAAGCTGGGCAGCGAGCTGGCGATCGAGTTCTGGAAGCGAACGTCGTAGTCGCCCGCCATCGCCAGGGCGACGACGACCATCACCGCGCCCATCGTCATCTGCAACGCCATCCCCCGCCTCGCGAGCGGCGCGACCAGGCGGCGACCCCCGACCATCAGCAGGTAGAGGACGACGGCCGATCCGATCCCATAGCTGAGCGCGACGGCGAGGCGGCCCGCGGTGAACGACTGCGAGGCGGAGACGGTGATCACGCCGGCGAGGATCGGCCCCGCGCAGGGCGCGTAGACGAGGCCGAGGCTGGCCCCCACAAGGGCTCCCGACCAGAAGCCTTCGCCGCCGGAGCGGGCGCCGCCCGCCTTACCGGCGACGCGGCTCAAGGCCGCCTCGACGCGGGCGGCGAGCGGCGGCACCATCAGCGAGATGCCGAAGACCAGGAGGACGGCGATCGCCAGGTTGCGCAGCAGGTCGTCGGGCAAGCCCAGCGCCGAGATCAGGTAGACCAGCGCGACGGTTGCGAAGGTGAAGGAGAGGGCGAGGCCGACGACGATGCCCAGCGGCCGCCGACGGCCGCCGGTCGCGCCGGCCGAGAGCGCGATCGGCAGGACGGGCAGCACGCAGGGAGAGAGCGCGGTGCCCGCCCCGGCGACGAAGCCGAAGAGCATCAACAGTGCCATCGCACAAGCCTGCCAGGCGAAGATTACGCAACGATGACCGCCCTGCGGCGGGGGCTAGCGCAGCGGCTGAGAGGTGATCTTGCCGTCCGCCTGGGCGATGACCCTGCCAGCCCTGCCCACGCGCTCGCCGATCCCGTAGTGCTTGCAGATCGCCAGCTCGTGCTGGCGCAGGAGCGGCCGGCGCGAGTCGACCACGGGCGAGCTGCGAATCGCGTCGCGCTCGTGCGCGACCCAGATCCGGCCGCCGCCGCCCGCGCAGTCGGCGGCCGGCACCGCCACTAACGAGGAGGCAAAGCGCCCCCGTTTGAACTTGACCACAAGCCAGCTTGCGGCGCCGGTGGCCGCGTCGACGAAGACGCCGTTCGCGGTGCCGACCTCCCGCCCCGAGGCGTCGTCGACGGCGCGCCCACGCCATGAGCGCGCTTCGTCGAGCTGCGGCACCTCCTGGACGTGCGGCTCATTCATCGTCGGCCTGCCTTTCGAGCAGCTCGGCCGCCGCGCTCGCCGGGTCCAGCTCCCGTCGCACGACGCGCTCGAGCAGCGCCGCCGTCTCGGGGTCGCTCGCGGCGGTCGCCTCGATCCGGCGTCGCATCCGCGAGGTCGCGATGCCGAGCACCTCGTTGCGCAGGTTTCGGGCCCGCCGCTCCGCCAGCGTCCCCGCCTCCTCGATATGCATGCGGTGGCCGTCGATCGCCTCCGCCAACTCCGCCACCCCCTCCCCGCGAGCCGCCTCGGTGCGCAGAATCGGCACCCGCCAACCCTCGGGGTCGTGCGAGAGGGCGAGCACGCTGCGCACCTCGCGCACCATCGTGTCGGTCATCGGGTGGTCGGCCTTGTTGACGACGATCACGTCGGGGATCTCCATCACGCCGGCCTTCAGCGCCTGGATCGAGTCGCCGGAGCCCGGCATCAGCGCCAGCACGATCGTGTCGGCGTGGTCGACGATGTCGATCTCCGCCTGGCCGACGCCGACCGTCTCGATCAGGACGTCGTCCTTGCCGGCGGCGTCCATCGCCAGCGCGACCTGGAGCGCCGCCTCCGAGAGCCCCCCGAGCGCGCCGCGCGAGGCCATCGAGCGGATGAAGACGCCGGGGTCGAGGAAGTGCTCGGAGAGCCTGATGCGGTCGCCCAACAGGGCGCCCTGCGTGAAGGGGCTCGACGGGTCGATCGAGAGCACCGCGACCTGGCGCTCGGACTTGCGCAGCTCGGCGGTCAGAGCTCCGATCAGGGTGCTCTTGCCGACTCCGGGCGGTCCGGTGAAGCCGACGATCCGCGCCCGCCCCGTGCGCGGGTAGACCTCGCGGACCAGCTCCCACCCCGCCGGGTCGTCAGACTCGATCAGCGTGATCGCCCGCGCCAGCGCGCGCTTGTCGCCGGCGACGAGCCGTTCGGCGAGCGATGCGGTCTTGGGGGAGTCGGGCACGGCCGTCAAGACTCTAGAGTCTCCGCCGCCGTGATTCGCCTGACCCGCTTCCTCGCCCGCAACGGGATGCTCAACCTCAGATACGCGCGCTTGCTGAGCCGCTACCTGCGCCGGCGCTTCCTCACCGTCGCCGGCTGGCGCTGGCGCACCGACGGGGTCCTCTTCCTCGGTCGCGGCCTGGAACTGAAGGTCGCGCGCGGCGCCCGGGTCGAGTTCGGCCGCTTCGTCTGGCTCGGCGACCGGAGCAAGGTCCGCTGCCACGAGGGCGTGGTCGAGATCGGCGAGAAGACCGTGATCGGGCAGGAGTGCACGATCTCCGCCTACCAGCGGGTGCGGATCGGCGAGCAGTGCGTGATCGCCGACCGCGCGATGTTCATCGACTTCGACCACGGGGTCGTCGAGGTCGAGCGGCCGATCCGCTCGCAGGGCATCTACAAGCGGGACGTCGAGGTCGGCTCCAACGTCTGGATCGGCTACGGCGCCTGCATCCTGCGCGGCGTCAGCGTCGGCGACAACTCGATCGTCGGCACCAACTCGGTCGTCACCAGGGACGTGCCGGCCAACGCGGTCGTCGCCGGCATCCCGGCCCGCGTCATCCGCATGCGCGAGGCCCCGCGGGAGCTGCGCTGGCCCAACCCGGTCGAGCCGGACCCAGGGGCCTGGACGACGCTGCAGCCTCCGCCGGCCGAGTAGCGCGGCGACGCGGCTCAGGCGAGCGTCGCAGGCAGGGTCTCCAGGCCCTGTTCCCGCGCGGCCCGGTGCAGGTCGCGGTCCCAGGTGGCGAAGGTCAGCTCGCCCTCTGGGGCCAGGGAAAGAGCGGCGGAGAGGTGGAGGGCGTCCAAAGCGCGCAATCCGCTCGTGATCGCGAGCTGCGCGGCGTGCTCGGCCAAGTCACGGTCCAGCTCGACGACATCGCATCCGATCTCCCACTCGTGCATCGCCCTCTTGACGTCCTCGGGCTCCCCAGCGCGCGCCACAGCGCGCATCGTCTCGACGAAGCCGATCCGGCACATCGACCAGGTATCCCGGCCCCTCATCGCATCGAGGACGGCGTCGCTGCCTTCCTCGTCGACATAGCGCTTGACCAGCGCGCTCGCGTCCAGGTAGAGACTCAACGCTCTTCTTCGCGTTCGGCGAGGATGATGGCCGAAGCCGACCGCCCGGTTTTTCGGGGAGGCGGGGGATTCTTCGGAAGAGAGCCGGAGGCCGGCGTCACCTTGCCTTCGGCGACCAGCTTGCGCATATGGGCCTCGGCCGGGTCGGAGTCCGGCGGCAGGAGGTCGGCGACGGGACGGCCGCGGCGGGTGACCCGCACTCGCTCGCCGTCTTCGACGCGCTTGATCACGCTGCCGAGCTTCATCCGCAACGCCCCGATTCCAATCTCTCGCATGTGGTCATAGTAGTTCGGGCGATCGTCGCGGGCGGGGCCTTGGACGCTCGCAACGACCGTTGCAGACAATAGCATGCTGGAAGCTTATTGTCTGACGCACGTCCGTAAGACAGATGGGGGTCGGTGGATTCTTCAGCTGGAAGACAGAACACTTCAGGCGGTGGACATCGCCACTCGCTTCGGGCAGAACCTGGTCCTTGCCCGCAAGCGGGCGAGCTTGTCGCAGGAGGAATTGGCTCACCAATCCGCCCTGCACCGCACCGAGATCGGCCTGCTGGAGCGCGGCGAACGCATTCCGCGCATCGACACCCTGGTCAAGCTGGCTGGCGCTCTCTCGATTCGACCGGAAGAGCTGCTCGAGGGCATCGACTGGACCCCCGGGCGCTTCACCGCCGGCAGCTTCTCGATCGCCTCCGGCGGGCACCCCAGCTCGAACTAGGCGCTCAGGCCCGGCGCAGCTGGGCGCCGACGAGGCCGGCGTATACGGCCGCGGTCTGCTCGGCGACGTCGGCCCAGTCGAAGCGGCGCAGGTGCTCGTAGGCTTCGGCGACGAGGCTGCGGCCCAGCTCGTCGTCGGAGAGGACGCGGATCGCGACCTCGGCGAGCGCTTCGGGGTCGTGGGCGCGGAAGCGCAGGCCGACGTCCTCGCGGGGAACGACCTCGCGCAGCCCGCCGGTGTCGGCGACGATGCAGGGACAGCCGCTCGCCATCGCCTCCAGGGCGACGAGGCCGAAGGGCTCATAGATCGAGGGGACCACGGTCAGGTCGGCGATCCGGTAGAGCGAGTGCAGGACGTCGTCGCCGATCCAGCCGAGGAAGGTGCCGTGGTCCATCAGGCCCAGCTCCTCGGCCTGCTTGTGCAGCTCCGCCTCGTGAGTGCCCGAGCCGGCGATCAGGAAGCGTGTCCCCGGCGCCTCCTCGATCAGCCGCGGCATCGCCTCCAGCGCCAGCTGGAAGCCCTTCTCGTAGACGAGGCGGCCGATCAGCAGCACCAGCTTCTCCTCCGGCGCGGCGAACTCGGAGCGCAGCCGGGTCAGCTCGGCCGGGTCCTGCGGCTGCAGGTCGTCGGGGTCGATGCCGTTGGGGATGACGCTGATCCGCTCCTCGTCGACGCCGAAGATGTCGGCGATCTGCTCGCGCATGTAGTGCGAGCAGGCGATGACGCGCTCGGAGCGGTTGGCGATCCAGCGCTCGACGCCGTGGATGTAGGTCTGCGGGTGCTTGTCGACCCAGCCTTGGTGACGGCCGTGCTCGGTGGCGTGGATCGTCGTCACCAGCGGCGCGTCGAAGCGCTTGGCCAGGTGGTCGCAGGCGTTGGCGACGAGCCAGTCGTGGCCGTGGACGAGGTCGAAGCTGTAGCGGTCGCCGAGCTCGACGCCGCGGGCGAGCATGTCGGAGTTCATCCGCTCGACCCAGGCGACGAACTCGCCCAGGTCGGTGGGGCGCTTCGGCTCGCGGATGCGGTGGATGAGGACGCCGCCGCGGCGCTCCTCGGCCGGCGACTCCTCCCCCCCGCGGGTCAGCACGTGGACCTCGACGTCGCGCTCGACCAGCGCCTCGGAGAGCTTGCGCACGTGGCGGGCCAGGCCACCCTCGATCAGCGGCGGGTACTCCCAGGAGAGGATCAGAACGCGTGTCAAGGCAGGAGGAGCGGCGAGAGACTCAGGTCCGGGGCGAGTGCGCGCATGCGCGGATCGACGATGGCCGGGGAGTCTATGGCTTCCAGAGCCGATTCCGCGTGTGAGACGGCGCGCTGGTAGGCGTAGTCCCCCGCCTGGCCGCGCTTGTCGAGGAAGGCCCAATCGCTGGCCTGCGCCGCCAGCAGCTCGCGTGCGGCGCGTGCGGCGCGGTCGCCTCGCAGCCCAGCGGAGAGGGCGCGCAGGAGGCGCAGCTCGAGCCGGCGGGCGCCCCAGGCGAGGTCGGCGACCTCCGGCGAGTCCCAGGTGCGCAGGTCCTTGCCCTCGCCCCAGGTGGAGGCGGCGAGCGGGCGCGACAGCGCCTCGTGCTCGGCGAGCGCCTCGGGCACGGTGAGCAGGCGGATGCCGGCGGCCTCGGCGCCGGCCAGCACCCCACGCAGCCAGGTCACGCCCTCCGACCACCAGTGGCCGAGCAGCTCGGTGTCGATCGCGAAGACGAGCAGGCCGCGGTCGCCGCGCTGCGCCGCGTATCGGCGCAGCCGCTCGGCAGCGTCGGCGAGGAACTCGTTTGCCTGGCGGAGCGCCGCCGCCTCGGCGGCGGCCGGCTCGTAGCCCCCTCCCCCGACCTTCCAGATCCGCACCCCGCGCAGCGATTTGCCGGCGAACTGGGCGTGCGCGGCGTCCGAGGGATAGCCCTCGAGCGACCAGAGCCACTGGATCGCCTCCCAGTCGATCGGCAGCGCCACCGGTCCCGCCTCGGTGGCGACCGGGGCCAGGGCGTCGAGCGGCTCGGCGTGGGCGCTCTGGTCGACGCAGAACCAGCGCACATCCTGCTCGGCCAGATGCCGCTCGAGGCCGGGCTCGTAGGCGCACTCGGGCAGCCAGAAGCCGCCATCCCAGCCGAAGCGCCGGCGGTGCGAGCGGATCCCGGTCTCCAACTGCAGGCGCAGGCCCTCGACGGTCGCCAGCAGCGGCAGAACGGCGTGGGTCGCGGCCGAGGCGGCGAGCGCGACGCGCCCCTCGGCCGCGGCCGCCTGGAACGCGCGCAACGGGTCCCCCCCGTGCCCGTCGAGCAACTCCAGCGCGTGGCGGTAGCGCGCCAGCTCCGCCTCGCAGGCCTCGCGGCATTCGGCCGGCACCTGGGGCGCGTCGGCCTCGGCGGCGCCGACTCGCCAGTCGACGAGGAAGCGGCGCAGCCGCTCGTGCACGCCGGGGTCCTCCAACTGGTCGGCGAGGACCGGCGTGATCGTCATCGTCAGCTTCTCGGCAACCTCGAGCACCGGCAGGTAGGAGCGGATCGCGGCGTCGAACAGCCACTCCTCGCCGAAGGGGTAGGTGCCGAAGCCCTCCACATAGGGCATGTGGGAGTGGAGGACGATCGCCAGGTCGCCGACGGTGTCGGGAGGGTTGGGGGTGTCCGGCTCCGCGCTGGGTTTTTCGCCAGTCGCGCCTGAGTCGCTTGCTGCGTCGCCGGGGCGAAAAACAGGACGCCGCGCTGCGCCGGACACCCCCAAACCCTCCCTACGCGAGCCGGCAGACCGCGAGGAAGTCCAGGGCCGCGTCGAGGTTCCTCTCCTTCAAGCTGAAGTCCGAGCTTGCGATCGCCGGGGTGAAGCGGTCGTAGAAGGGCTTCGTCAGGCGCAGTCCCTTATGCGCCCGGTCCCAGCCCGCCTTGATCGCCAGCTCGTGGATGCGCAGCTTCCTCGCGTGGAAGAGACCCAGCAGCTCGACCCGCTCGAAGTGGGCCTCGCAGAGGGCGCGGAACTCCTCGGCGCGATACTCGTGCACGTGCCAGGGGTTGTCGGACTTCTCGGCGCCCGGCGGGGCGAGGGTGAGCAGGTTCGGGGTCGAGACGTAGGCGACGCCGCCGGGGCCGAGCATCGCCTTGAAGTGCTCGAGGATCGCGCCGGGGTCCTGGACGTGCTCGATCGTCTGCAGGAAGACGACCGCGTCGCAGGGCTCGGCGAAGCTCTCGACCAGGTCGCGCTCGAAGCGCAGGTTCGGCTGCACGTAGCGCAGGCGGGCGTGCTCATGGGCCTCCGGGTTGGCGTCGACGCCGACGACGCTTGCCGCCGTCTGCGCGAGGACGTTCGAGCCGTAACCCTCGCCGCAGGCCATGTCGACGACTCGCTTGCCGCCGATCCGCGCCGCGATCCACTCGTAGACGACCAGGTGGCGCCGGTACCAGTAGTTCTCCTCCGGCACGTCGGGCAGGGTGCGCTCGCCGGTCAGCGGCAATGGCGGCACCCCGGGCGGCTGGTTTTCCTGCACGTACTCGCGCGTCACTGGCTGGGACCGTATTGTTCCCGGCCGCATGCCGGCCTCCCCGACCGCGACCCCGGAGCACATCAAGGACGTCAACACCCGCTACCACGACGCGGCTGCCCACGAGTACGACGCGAAGTGGGGCATCGACTTCGGCGAGACCGGGCAGGACCAGGTCGGGCAGAAGCTGGCCAAGGCGCTCGGCGGGCGCCGGGGCGCGAGCTTCGGGCACGGCCTCGAGATCGGCTCCGGCACCGGCTACTTCTCGCTCAACCTGCTGCAGATGGGGGCGATCGAGCGCCTCACCGCGACCGACATCTCACCGGGGATGCTGCAGCAGCTGGCGAAGACCGCCGAGGAGCTGGGCGTCGAGGTCGAGACCGTGCGCACCGAGGCCGAGTCGCTTCCCTTCAAAGACGAGAGCTTCGACCTCGTCTTCGGTCACGCCGTCCTGCACCACATCCCCGATCTCGACCGGGCGTTCGCCGAATTCCGCCGCGTCCTGCGGCCCGGCGGCGCGATCGTCTTCGCCGGCGAGCCGTCCCGTTACGGCGACCGCCTCGCCGCGCTGCCGAAGCGGACCGGCCTGCTGCTGGCGCCGGCCTGGCGGCGCGCCGTCCGGGCCCAGCCGCGGGCGATCGCCGAGGCCGAGCAGTCGGAGGGACACAGCCTCGAGGGCGAGGTCGACGTGCACGCCTTCGCCCCGGCCGACCTGCGCCGCCTACTGCGCGACGCCGGCTTCGAGGACCGCCACGTCGGCGGCGAGGAGCTGCTCGCCAACGCCTGGGGCTGGGGACTGCGCACGGTCGAGTCGAGCGCCGAGCCCGATTCGATCTCCTGGGCCTGGCGCAAGTTCGCCTTCCGCAGCTACATCGCCCTGCAGCGGGTCGACTCGAGCCTGCTCGAGCCCCACCTCCCCGCCGAGCTCTTCTACAACCTGCTCGTCTCCGGCCGCAAGCCCGCCTGATCCGCTTCGTTGAAGAGTTTTCGGCGCATGGCGCATAAAAGGCTTCAACGAATCGGCTGGAGCCGGGATACGACGGCGGTCAGGGTTGCCAGCGTCTGCTTCGGTTCGTAACGAACCTGAGCTGCGGTGAAGTGCAGCACGGTGAGGCCGGCGGCAGTGTGAGCCTGGTCTCGAACTCGGTCTGTTTTCTGCTGAGAAGGAGTGCGGTGGTATCGGAGGCCGTCTGTCTCAACGACAAGACCCAGATCTGGCCAGGAGAAGTCGACGCGATATCCGTTCAACCACACCTGCGTCCGCGGCAGCGGGAGATCCGCGCTTCGCACTAGGCGCAGGAAGCGCCGCTCGAGATCCGAGTCGGTGAGCGCGAACGTCTCGTCGTCGAGCAGCTTACGCAACCGGCCAATCCCCGGTCGGTGGGGGAACGCATCGAGAGCGGCCCGTAGGGTCTCCGGATCGACCAGGTCAAGCCGATCGGCCTCACGGATTGCGCGTTCTACCTGCTTGCGGGACCTGCTGGTAGTGACATCGATCAGCGTGGAGATCGGATCCGTGATGGGAATGCCGTGAACCTCGCGACGATTCGTCGCCTCGAGTCCCAGCCGTCGATGGATGCGGATCCTAGGTTGTCGGCAGGCACGGCGGCCTGGCAGGACGATGTCGATCTCGCCGTCCCATGCCAGAAGACCCCACAGTGCTGCCGCGGCTCCATGGCTGAGAAGGGCGTCGGGACCGCAAGCGAGAACCGCGGCCATCCAGCGCCCGAGATCGCTGACTTCTGGCCTTCCCACCGCGTACACACCTCGCCAGAGCGGGTGCAGGCGCCCGGCAGCAAGACGGCGCTGGATCGTGGGTCCACTCACTCCACCTGCCAACAGTTGCCTTCGCGTGATGACGCCGTGCTGCCTCCGCACCAAGGACCACAGATCTCCGGATGTTCGTTGAACCTTTTTGTGCGCCATGCGCATACAAGGCTTCAACGAATGAATTTCTCCCCCCGGGAAACTCGACTTCAGGCGTGAGGGGCGCTGCGCCGGGCGCGGTAGAGCCTGGCGCCGGCGTCGACCCCCTTGAGGCGGCGCTCGCCGGCGAAGGAGTAGTGGAAGAGGTCGGGGGCGTCGTGCCTGCTTGCCGCGTCGACGAGGACGCTGCCGGGCCGGGCGACGGCAGTGATCCGGCTCGCCAGGTTGACCGTGCGACCGTAGTAGTCGCCGGCGCGCACGAGGACCGGCCCGCGGGCGATGCCGGCGCGCAGCTGCGGGAAGTCCTCCCCGGCCCCATCGGCCGCCTCGATCAGCGCCAGGGCCGCGTCGATCATCGGCGGGCCGTCCGGCGAGACGAGCATCGCGGCGTCGCCGATCGTCTTCACCAACCGCACCGGCGCTTCGGCGACGCCGCTGGCCAGCTCCTCCAGCCGACCGGCCACGTGGCCGAGCTCCTCCGGCGCGATCTCCTCGCCGAGCTTGGTGAAGCCGACGAGGTCGGCGAAGCAGACGGAGAAGTCGCTGGTCGTGCCCATCTCGCCGGATTCGAGGTCGGCGGTGCCGATCACGTCGCGACGGATCTGCTCGAGCATATGGGCACGCGCGGCGTAGAGGAGGACCGGCTCGAAGACCGGCAGCATCTGCTCGGCCGCGGCGGCGAAGCGCAGCGCCAGGTCGCGCTCGGTGTCGCCCGGCTGCATCAGCGTGCGCACGATCAGCTCGCGGTTCGTCTCGGCGATCCGCGCCGTCGCCATCCCGATCGTGCGCGCGACCTGCAGGATGCCGTCCTCCGGCAGGCCGGCATCGAGGAACGCCTTCACCCGGCGCGCCGCCTCCAGGTCGTTGTCGTTGAGCGTGCGTTCGTCGGGGTCCGGGTACGGCAGCCCGAGCGCCGCGCTCGCCCGCTGCAGCAGCTCGAGGTCGGCGCCGGCCATCTCGGCGACCTCGCGCGGGGTGTAGAGGGCGTCGCCGCCGGCAATGCTGCGCTCGACCGGCAGCAGGGTGAGACGACCGGCGGCGACCGCCTCGCGCAGCTCATCGAGCGAGACGCCGTCGGCCGCGAGCTGCACAAGCAGCGCCAGCCGGTCCTTGCGAGCCTTGCCCCGAAGGCCGTCGAGCAGGCCCTCTTTGCCGAAGTCGATCATGCGGTCGCCACGCTACCGCCGCGGCGCGGATCGCCGCCGCCGCTGAGCGCCCCGCTGGACGGATCGCGGGCAACCGCCTGGACGCCGCCGAAGAAGAGGTTGATCGCGGGCCGGCGCAGGACCGACACGCCGCGCGCCTCGATCCGCGCCAGGGCATCCGCGTCGACGCCCGGCTCCGCCTGGACGACGCCCTGCTCGAAGTGCAGGCGCGGCGCCCGCACCGCCTCCTCGGCCGCCATCCCCTGCTCGACGACCCGCACGATCGTCTGCAGGATCGCCGAGCGGATCCGGTTGGAGCCGGCGCTGCCGAGCCCAACCTCGATCTCGCCGCCCCGCAGGACCACGGTCGGCGCCATCATCGAGGGAACGCGGCGCCCGGGGGCGATCGCGTGGAAGCCGAGCGGGTTGAGGTCCTCCTCGCCGAGCATGTTGTTGAGGATCACGCCGGTGCCGGGGACGAGCACGCCCGAGCCCGAGCCGTTCGAGCAGGTGATGCTGGCGCACATCCCGTCCCCGTCGAGCACCGAGATGTGGGTGGTCGAGCCGAGCAGGTCGCCAGCCGTCGCGTCGAGCGCAGCCCGGTCGAGCAGGCCCTGCTCGAGGTCGGCGCCGTAGAGGGCCTCGGCGAAGGCCTCGCCGCGGGCGTCGTTGGCAGCCCCCATCGCGGCGACGAGCTGCTCGGGACCGCTGCGCTCGCCGAGCCGCTCGAGCAGCGCCAGGCAGTAGGCGATCAGGATGCCGCCCGATGAGGGCGGCGGGTTCGTCAACACCTCGGCGCCGCGGAAGGGGACGCGGATCGGCGCCCGCTCGACCGCCTCGTAGGCGGCCAGATCGCCGGGGCCGAGCGTCCCGCCGCGCTCGACCACGTGCTCGCTGAGCCGCGCCGCGACCTCGCCGCCGCGAAAGGGCGCCGAGCCTTCGGCCGCGAAGCGTTCGAGCGCCTCGGCCAGCTCGGGGAAGCGAAAGGTCTCGCCCTCGCGCAGGGTGCGCCCGGCCGGCGCGTAGAGCTCACGCGTCCCCTCCAGCCGTTCGTGGATCGGGGCGAGGATGTCGAGGATGTAGGCCTGCTCGGCGTTGACCGGGGCGCCCTCGCGGGCGAGGCGGACGCCGGGGCCGACGAGGTCGGCCAGCGGCGCCGAGCCGAAGCGGCCCAATGCCTGCTCCAGTCCCGCCGCCGTACCCGGCACGCCGCAGGAGGCGGGGCCGACGTAGAACGTCTGCACGGTGTCGGCGTCGAAGTGAACCGGCACCGCAACAAGCTCGGCGCCGCGCTCGATCTCGTCCTGGCCCGGCGCGGCGACGAAGAAGTCGAGCAGGACGGTCTCGGACCCGCGATGCACCATCATGAAGCCGCCGGCGCCGAAGCCGGTCAGCGGACTCTCGACCGCGAAGGAGGCGAGCGCCGCGCAGACCGCGGCGTCGACCGCGTTGCCGCCCTCGCGCAGCACCTCTGCCCCCGCCTCGGCGGTCAGTGGATGGCCAGCTGCGACAACCCCGCTCATGGGGTCGCGGCGCCTACCCGGGGAGGAACTCGGGAACGTCGAGCGTGCCCAGGTCGCCGGGCTTCCCGGTGCGCGGCGCGCGACCGCGGCCGGTGTCCTTGGTGCGCCGGATGGTGGGCTCGGCGACGCGCCGCTGCGGCGCCCCGCGGCCGTCGAAGCGAGTGGCGACCACCGTCACCCAGACCTGGTCGCCCAGGTTCTCGTCGACGTTGGCGCCGAAGATGATGTTGGCGTCGGGGTGGGCCGCCTCGCCGACCAGCTTCGCGGCCTCGCTGACCTCGACCAGGGAAAGGTCGGCGCCGCCGGTGATCGAGAGCAGGATCGAGCGGGCGCCCTCCATCGAGGTCTCGAGCAGGGGCGAGGAGATCGCTTTCTCGGCGGCGAGCACCGCCCGGCCCTCGCCCTGGCCCATGCCGATGCCGAGCAGGGCGCGCCCCGCCTCGGACATGATCGTGCGCACGTCGGCGAAGTCGAGGTTGATCACGGCCGGCAGCGTGACCAGATCGGAGATGCCCTGCACGCCCTGGCGCAGAACGTCGTCGGCGACCTGGAAGGCCTCGACCATCGAGGTCTGCTGGTCGAGCACCTCGAGCAGGCGGTCGTTGGGGACGACGATCAGCGTGTCCACCTCCGCCGCCAGTTCTTCGATCCCCTTCGTTGCCTGATTGCCCCGGCGACTGCCCTCGAAGCTGAACGGCTTGGTGACGATGCCGACGGTGAGCGCGCCGACCTCGCGAGCGAGGCGGGCGATCACCGGCGCGGCGCCGCTGCCGGTGCCGCCGCCAGCCCCGGCGGCGACGAAGACCATGTCGGAGCCCTTGAGCAGGCGCTTGATCTTGTCCTGTTCCTCGAAGGCCGAGCGGTGGCCGACGTCGGGGTCGGCGCCGGCGCCGAGGCCGCGCGTCTGCTCGTCGCCGATGTGGACGGTGACGTCGGCGACGCAGAGCTGCAGCGACTGAAGGTCTGTGTTGACGGCCATGAACTCGACGCCGGGAATCCGCGCCTCGACCATCCGGTTGACGGCATTGACGCCGCCGCCGCCGACGCCGACGACCCGGATCTTGGGCTGGTGCGGCTCACCGCTCCCCGTCGGCTCGTACTCGGGCTCCTCCCGCCCGTACCTGGGAGCCTCGACGACAGGCTCGATCTCGCGCCGCCCATGCGGCTCGTCGAAGACCCTTTTCAGCCGCTCCGGAGGGGACTCCTCGGCCTTCGCCTCGGCAGGCGGCTCGGGCTCCTCCGAAGTCGAGCGGAAGAGGTTTGAGAGCGGGCCTTCGCGCATGCTCGCCCGCTTGTCACGCCGACTCATGCGCCAGAACCTCCTTCGCCAGATCGCGGTAATAGCTCGCGGCGTTGCCCTTGGGATCGTACTTGAGCACGCTCGAGCCTTTGACGGGCGCCTCGGCGAACTTGATCGCCTTGCGTATCCGCGATTTGAAGACGAGGTCGCCGAAGTTCTCCTCGAGGATCTCGATCGCCTCCTTGGCGTGCACCGTGCGCGAGTCGAGCATCGTCGGCAGGATGCCCTCGATCCGCACATCGGGATTGAGGTTCTCCTGGATCATCTTCAGCGTGTTCTGCAACTGGACGAGGCCGCGCATCGAGAGGTACTCGCACTGGACCGGCACGATCACCTTGTTCGCCGCCGTCAGCGCGTTGATCGTCAGCAGCCCGAGGCTGGGCGGCGTGTCGATGCAGACGAAGTCGTAGTCGGCCGAGACCTCTTTCAGGGCCTTCTCCAGCGAGCGCTCGCGGCCGATCTTGGTGCTCATCGCGATCTCGGCCCCGGCCAGGTCGATCGAAGACACGGCGATGTCGATCTCCCGTTTGACGATGATCTCTGAGATCGGCATGTCGTGGACGAGCACGTCGTAGAGGCTCTTCTCGACCTTGTCGGGGTCGATCCCCTGGCTCATCGTCAGGTTGCCCTGCGGGTCGAGGTCGACGCAGAGCACCCGGTACCCGGACTCGGCGAACGCCACCGCCAGGTTGAGCGTCGTGGTCGTCTTCGCCACCCCGCCCTTCTGATTGGCGAACGCGATCACGTCGGCGTGCTTGACGGACGCCTCCGCGTCAGTATCAGAGCTCTCGGCTTCGCCCTCATGCCTTGACGGAGCAATCAGGTCACGAGCCTGAAGACGTGCGGGCTCCTCAGCCCCCTCGAGAGCGGTGGCCGCCGGGGCGTGCTCCTCAGCGGTCTCTCCGGCGGGTGGCGTGGGGCTGGGCTCCTCGCCCGCAGCTTGCGAGGACGAGGTGTCCTGCCCCACGACAGGACCCGCCGGCCAATCGCCAGAAGTCTCAGGCACGGCCGCCTCCATCTCCTCCAGCTCCTCGACGATCGGGTGCTGCTGCTCCTCGACGGACGTCGACGTGAACTTGCTCTTGCGGCTCAGGAATCCCATTGCGCGGGTATTCGCATGGCCTTCCGCTTTTCCTGCCGCACCCCGAAAATTGCTAGGAATCACCCGGTAACCGACTTTCTCGACAAGCGAGTGGTCTTCGTCACCGGCAAGGGGGGCGTGGGCAAGACCACGGTGGCGGTGGCGCTCGGCCTGCGCGCCGCCTCCGAAGGCAAGCGCACGATCGTCTGCGAGGTCGCCGCGCAGGAGAACGCGTCGCGGATATTCGAGCATGCCGAGATCGGCTTCCACGAGGTCGAGGTGGCCGAGAACCTCTGGTCGATCTCGATCGACCCCGACGAGTCGATGCGCGAGTACGTGCTGCTGCAGCTCAAGGTGCGGGCGATGCGCGACATGCTCTTCCGCAGCCGCATCTTCAACTATCTCGCGGCCGCCACGCCTGGCCTCAAGGAGCTGGTCACGATCGGCAAGATCTGGGAGCTTGCGCAGCTGGACCGCCGGGTGAAGAGCGGGCGCAAGTACGACCTCGTGATCGTCGACGCCCCCGCAACCGGGCACGGGATCGGCTTCCTGCAGACGCCGCGCACGTTCGCCGCGATCGCCCGCGTCGGCCCAATCCACTCGCAGGCGAAGGAGCTGAACCGGCTTATCGTCGACCAGAGGCACACCGGCGTGGCGATCGTCGCCCTGCCCGAAGAGATGCCGGTCAACGAGTCGGCGGCGCTCGAGCGCGACCTGCGCGACGAGGTCGGCGTCGCCGTCGACCGCATCTATATGAACGGCCTCTACCCGGAGCGCTTCAGCCCGGAGGAGGCCGAGCGGCTCGCCGCCCTCGCCGAGGGCGAGAACGGGTCGCTGCGCGCCGCCGCCCGGGCCGCCGTCTCCGAGCACAACCGCGCCCGCTCCCAGCGGGCGCAGCTGGCCCGTCTGCGGCGCCGCGTCGAGGCGCCGGTGAAAACGCTGCCCTTTCTCTTCGAGCCGGAGCTTGGAGTCGAGGGCGCCGAACGGCTGGCGGGGAGGCTCGGCTGATGCCCAGCGTCGGCGAGTTCCTCACGGGCAAGGACATCTGCATCTGCGCGGGCTCGGGCGGGGTCGGCAAGACGACCACCTCCGCGGCGATCGCGGCCGGGATGGCGGCGCGCGGCAAGAAGGTCTGCGTGCTGACGATCGACCCGGCGAAGCGGCTCGCCGACTCGCTCGGCCTGAAGGAGCTGGGCAACGAGGCCAAACGGGTCGACCCTGCGCTTTTCGAGAGCCAGGGCCTCGAGATGAAGGGCGAGCTGTGGGCGATGATGCTCGACGCGAAGGCGACCTTCGACGAGCTGGTCGCGCGACAGGCTCCCGACGAGGAGTCGCGCGACCGCGTGCTCGACAACCGCATCTACCAGCAGATCTCCAGCGCCCTGGCCGGCTCGCAGGAGTACATGGCGATGGAGAAGCTCTTCGAGCTGCACACCGAGGGACGCTTCGACCTGCTCGTCCTCGACACCCCGCCGACCCGCAACGCGCTCGACTTCCTCGACGCGCCGCGGCGCCTGATGCAGTTCATCGAAGGACGCTCGCTGCGCGTCTTCATGCGCCCTACCGGGCTGGCGGCAAAGGTCGCCGGCCGCGGCGCCTCGGTCGCGCTCTCGGTCTTCAAGCGGATCGTCGGCTTCGACCTGCTGGCCGACCTGGCCGAGTTCTTCAACGCCTTCAGCGGCATGGTCGACGGCTTCCAGGCCCGCGCCAAGCGGGTCAACAGCCTGCTCGCCGACGAGCGCACCTGCTTCCTCGTCGTCTGCGGGCCGCAGGGCGAGCCGGTCGACGAGGCCGTCTACTTCCACCGCAAGCTGGTCGAGGCGAAGCTGCCCTTCGGCGGCGTGATCGTCAACAAGGTGCACTACCCGGCCGAGCGCCTGCGCGGCGAGGGCGACGACCTCGAGGGCCCGCTGGCGGCGAAGCTCGGAGACGATGACCTGGCGCGGCGCGTCGCCGCCAACTTCGCCGACTACCAGGCGCTGGCCGAGCGCGACGCCCGCAACATCGAGCGCCTCGCGCGCGAGCTGCGCACCACGGGCGTTATCCGCGTCCCCTACCTCGACGAGGACGTGCACGACCTCGCCGGCCTGGCCGAGATCGACCGCTACCTGTTCGCCTCCAGCGAGGAGAGGATCGAGCTGGCCGCCGGCCGAGCCTAAACACCACCGGTCGCAACGCATATCCCATGTATCGCATGGGATATGCGTTGCGACCGGCTCAGCGGAAAACGCCGACCGTGTCGCCGATATGACCGTCCCAATCGCCGACGATCGGCCAGTCGGTGGAACGGCCATAGCGGAATGAAGCGCTGCTCGGACCGGACGAATTGTAGTTGCGCTCGTACCATTTTCCGCTGCGGAAAACGCCGACCGTGTCGCCGATATGACCGTCCCAATCGCCGACGATCGGGATGTCGGTCGAGCGGCCGTAGCTGAATGTCATGTTCGCGGGTCCGCTTGAGTTTTTGTTACGCAAATACCACGTGCCACCACGAAAGACGCCGATGGTGTCCTTCCCGTCACCATTCCAGTCCCCTACGACGGGAATGTCCGTCGAGCGACCGAAGCTGAAAGAAGTGAAGCTCGGACCGGACGAATTGTAGTTGCGCAGATACCAGGTGCCTTTGCGGAAGACGCCGATCGTGTCGCCCCCAACCCCATCCCAATTGCCGACGATGGGAATGTCGGTCGAGCGGCCGTAGCTGAACTTGATTTTCGCTTTGCCGGCCGAGTTGGCGTTCCGCAAATACCAGGTTCCACCGCGGAAGACGCCGATCGTGTCGCCCCCGACCCCGTCCCAATTGCCCACCAGAGGCCAGTCGCCGGGCCGTCCATATCCAAAAGACGATGCGCTGGGCCCGGACGAGTTGTAGTTGCGCTCGTACCACTTGGCTCCTACGTCCTTGAGGTGGATGAAATTATCAGGCCGAGCTGCTGAGTTGCGCGCGATTCGCCAGCGATCGGTGTAGTTGCCCGGCAATGAATCGAACTTGAAGTTATCGTCAGTGATCTCTATATAGCGGGAGTTGACAGCCTCGACGTAGGCGACGTGACCCGCTGTGCCTCCGTTCCACTGCGCGATCGAGCCAACGGCCGGCGTTTGGTCGACGCGAGTCCCTGCCCTGTAGGCGTTGATACCCCATTCGTTCGCATTCCCATTCCATCCGGGGCTTTTCGAAACACCGTTTTTCCACAGCCGATAAGCCGCGTAGAGAGTGCAATTGTGGAGCCCGTACCGATTGGAGCTCGCATAGCCAAGTCCATAGAGCGAACCCGGCCAACCTTCACTCTTCCCGGCATACCCGCCCTTGGTGCACCGGTAGTCTTCCGCCGGCCCGCACAACCGGGTTACGCCCGCGACGCTTGTGCTCGGCCGTGGATGTTCACTCGCAGACGGCGCGGCACTCGCCGACGCGGTCATTAGCGCCAGCGCCATGAAACAGGTACCAACTGTTGAGAGTCCCCCGCGCATTGGACGCGGGCACCCTAACAGACTTCACTCCCGGGTGTTGTTTCGGTACCTAACTAACCCGCGTGGCGGTAGTGGTCGTAGGAGAGCTCTTTGACCTCCCAGTCCGCGTCCTCGGGGACCGGGAAGAGGTGACGGACGCGGGGGGTGTCGATCCGCTCGCGCTCGCGGAGGTCACCCTCGATGGCGGGGAAGTCAAGAGTGCTCTCGGGCGCCTCGACCTCGTCGAGCCAGTCCCTGGCGGTGATGCGGATCTCGCCCGCGGCCGGGATCGGCTCGAGGATGCGCGTCTCCTGCTCCATCTGCTCCTCCTCTGATTCGTCGTAGACGGGTGGCTGCGCCGGCTCCTCGCGCTCGCGAGCGACCGCCTCGGCCGCTGGGGTGGCCGAGACGGCGATCTCGATGTCGCCCGACTCGAGGCCGGCCACGATCAGGCTCTCCTCGGCGGCGGTGTTGAGGTCGCCGCCGAGCTCACCGAGCGCCGCTTCGCGGAGAAGGCGGCGGACGCCGTCCTCGAGCCAGCCGGCGAGCGCGAGGCCGGGAAGATCGCTCGTGCCGCTCATCAGCGCCCGCTCCAGCTCCATCGCCTCCTCGATGCGCTGGCGCGCTTCGATCCTGTCCGTGCCCTCGTCCGCCAGCAGCGCCGAAGCGCGCATCGGCAGCGAGGCGCCGACCGGTCCGTGGCCGTCGAGCACCGAGCGCAACGCCAGCAGGTGGTCGCTGAGGCCCTCGAGGGCGGAGCCGCGGCCACAGCCCATCTCGAAGCGAGCGACCGCCCAGGCGAGGGCGCCGTCGGGGTCGGGCCGGGCCTCGAGCGCGCTCGCCAGCTCGGCGAGCTGCAGAGCTTCGGCCTCGTCGAGGTCGTAGGCGCCGGGGCGGGCGCCGGGCGCGCCGGTCGCGATCCGCGCCCAGCGCTCCTCGCCGGTCGGCGCGAACGCGTATGGGCCGAGCCCAACGCTTCCCGCCTTGAAGAGCTGCATGACGCTGATCAGCTCGTGCAGCTGGTGCAGCGCCGCGGCGGCGCCGTCGGGGCCCTCGTCCTGCTCGGCGAGGGCGAGAAACTGCGGTTGCCAGGCGGCACGGCCCATGCCCTCGCTGCGCATCGCCTCGATCGGCGCCTCGATCGCGTCGGCGCGGACGATCTGCACACCGTGCGGCAATTGCAGGCGCGGCAGCGGCATGCGCAGACCGACGAGCGGCGCGAGCAGCACGTCCGCCTCCTCGGCGCCGCGGGTCTCGGCCTCGAGCACGGCGAGCGCTTTGCGCAACCGCTCGTGGTCGAGCGAGAGCTCGGTGCATCCCTCCCAGAGCGAGGCGAGAAAGACGGTCAGCATCCGCGAGGCGCGCTCGCCGGGGTCGCCAGGCACCGGCTCGCCGCGGACTTCAAGGTAGGCGGCGGCGATGCCGGCGGCGGCGACCGCGTCGCGTGCCGGGGCGAAGGCCGGCAGGCCGCGCAGCTCGCCTTCGCGCTCGCGCACGTAGCGGCCCGTCAGCGGCCGGTAGCTGTAGAAGAGGGAGTCGTCGCCACTATCGGCATCGACGTCGAAGGGAATCTGGTCCCCACCGGCGACCATCGAGCTGAGCCGGATCGCCGCCTCGGAGGCGAGCTGCGTCAGCGAGTCGTTGAGCAGGCGGTCACGCACGCCCCTCGCTTCCCGCCCCCGCCTGGCCCTCCTGCGCCTGCACGCACGCTTGCAGCACGTGCCGGTCCAGGGGTGCCTAAAAAGGCACCGTACGTCCGGCACGTCCGGTGGGGGTCAAACGGGGACGGGCGCGCTGGCGTCCTCGCAGAGCCAGCGGCGGCCGTAGGCGCGCATGTCTTCGACCAGGGGGACGAGGGCCTCGCCCTTCTCGGTCAGCGCGTACTCGACCCGGGGCGGGACCTCCGGGAAGGTGTGGCGCTCGACGACGCCCTCCTCTTCCAGCGCCCGCAGGCGCAGCGAGAGGGTGCGCGGGCTGATCCCCTCGAGCGAGCGCTCCAGCTCGCAGAAGCGGCTCGAGCCCTCGGCGAGGTCGCGGATCACGAGGAGGGTCCACTTGCCGCAGACGATGTCGGCGGTGCGGCAAACGGGACAGCTGGCGTTGGATGCGGCGCTCATCGCTAAGGCGGGGCGGCTTGTGTCGATTGCCTCGCTTCAGCGAGTGTAGCGATCTCGCTTCACTTACTGAAGCATTGGGCCGGCGTGGCTACTTCTTGCCGGGTTCGTACCTGCCGGCCGAGACCGCCTTGACCTTGAGCACGTTGATCTTGTAGCGGACCTTGCCCGAGCCGAAGACGAGCGTCACCGGGAAGCCGATGTTGACTTCGAGCAGCTGACAGGTGGCCGCCCCCGAGAGGCAGGTGCTTTCGCCGAAGATCCCGGTCACCGCGTCGGAGACGAGGAAGAGCGGGTGCTGCGTCTGCGGGCTGATCCCCATGAAGGCGACGAGCTGGGTCTTCTTGTTGGGCAGCGGAGCCGGGGGCAGGACGCCGGATCGCACCTGCTTGCTCTTTTCCTTACCGCCGCTGTCCTTGGTTTCCGTGCGGACGATCTGGACGGTGGCCGAAACCGTGTAGACGTTCAGCGGCCCCTTCGGCGCCGTGCCGCCCTGCGTGGTGTCGGTCGTGGTGGTGGTCGTCGACTTGCCGTTCGAGCTGTCCGTCGTGGTCGTCGTCGTGGTCGTCGAGGAGCCGCCGCCGAGCTCGGTGCCGGCGAGCTGAGGAGCCGTGTAGCGCTGCTTGAAGGGGTTGTTCGGGCTCCGGTGCGACAGCCGCTTGTGGTAGTCGCGCAGGCCAGGCTTGGCCTGAACGGCAATGAGCCGCGAGCTGCGCGCGCCACCCGAGGCCCCTGGCGGCGCGACAGCGACCCGGCCGGGGCTCGCGCCTTCGTCAGAGCCCCCTCCGAGCAGGATGGGCACGGCGACGATCGCGACGACGACCAGGGCGACAAACGGCAGCAGACGCCGGTCGCGCAGGTCCCAGTAGAGATCGCTGAGGAATGGCGGGACTTTCATCTCGGGCCCCTTCAGGCGCTTCATGGCGTTCCTCCAGTCGTCGTCGCGGCCGGTGTCGCTTCCGCGGGGGCCGGGCCTTCGGGCGTCGCTTCTCCCGTCACGCCTTCCTCGCTCGGCGGCGTCACGTAGGCGGTGAGTTCGAAGGTCGCCTCCAGTCGCGGGAAGGCGGCGTCCGGGTCGACCCCGAGCTCGAAGCCGTCGATCGTGATCAGGCGGCCGTAGACCTTGACCTTTTCGTTTTCGGTCTTTACCAGCTTGTCGAGGCCCCTGATGAAGTCGGCGAGGCGAAAGAAGTTGCCCTTGAATGTCAGCGTGTAGGGCATCACGCCGAGCCCCGCCGGGCCGATCGTCGCCCCCAGCGGCAGCGTCGAGGCGGCCACCTCGGTCGGCGGCGCCGGTGTTTCCGACGCTTCAGGCGTGGAAATCGACGGCGCTTCTCCTCCGCCACCGGGATTCAGTTCGATCGCCTGGAAACGCACTTTCGTGTTGTGCGAGATCCGGTTCAGCTGCACGAACAGCGACGGGGTGTCGTCGTCGCCGGGGACGGCCTTGCCGAGGACGACGAGCTGCTGGTAGTCGACCGGGAACTCGCGCCGTGCCTGCACCGCGATCGCCACTTCGGCGCGATGCTGCCGGAGCGATTCGCGCGTGTGCGCGACCTGGCGATCGAGCTTGCTCGCTTCCTCGCGCTTGGGGCTGAGCAGGAGCATCCAGAAGGCGACCGCGAGCGCGGCGATGGCGACCATCGCGACGATCAGCTTGTTGTTCGCCGAGCCCACCCTTAGCCGCCTTCCGATTCTTTTTCTTCGTCTTCGCCGGAGACTTCTTTGGCCGAGGCCTCTGACTTTTCAGTCGGGGTGACCGGGGCCGCACCCTCAGTACCCAGCGGCACCGGTGCGGCGTCGAAGGCGACGACGAGGTGGAATTCGGCGATGAATTGGCGCGTCCGGCAATCGCCCGAGCTGCCGCCTTCTTCTTCGGACCCACTCGCGTCTCCGGCGCCTTCTTTTGCCCCTGGGAGCTCAGAAGATTCGACGCCAACCCGGGTCACGCCGTCGATGTCCTTGAGCGCGGTGACGAAGCCGGCGACCGAGTCCTGGCCGGCGGCGCAACCGGTGATCGAAAGCGATGGGCCGGCGATCGAGCCGCTGAGGCTTGCGCCCCCTCCCCCCGCTCCGCCGCCCGCGGAGGCTTCGAGGCCGGTCAGCCAGACGCTGTGCGGAAGGACCAGCGCCAGTTCGCGCATCACGCGTTCCCAGTCGAAGCGGCTATCGGCGAGGCTTGCGATCGTCTGCACACGCTCCTCGTGCAGGGCGGCGAACCGCGTGTAGGAGGCGAGGCTTTCGGCGCGCGCCTTGGCGGTCGCGTCTTCGCGCTTCGCCTGCGCCAGTTCGCCCTTGGCGTCGGAGACCTTGTTGTCGGCGAGGACGAGCATCGTGACGCCGATCAGCGCCAGCACGAGGGCGCCGACGACGACGTAGGCGACAGGCCCGGTGCGCAGCGGCCTGCTCTCGCCCTGGCGATCCTCGGCGGGGATCAGGTTGACGGGGCGCACTGTCAACCCTCCATCGCGAGGCCGTAGGGGAGCGTGAGGCGGGCCGCCGCGGTCTCGTCGAAGTCCGCGAGCGCCGCCGGGCGGGCGGCGACGACGGAGAGGCCGAGCAGCTCCTCGATCCGCGCACCGAGGCCGGGGATCGCGCTGCCCTGGCCGCTGAGGACGACACGGCTGACGGGGACCGCGCTCTCCTGGGCGCCGTAGTAGTCGAGTGAGAGGCGCAGCTCGTCGACGAAGCCGCCGACCCCCTCTTCGAGCGCGCGGCGCACGGTGGCGATCACGGACGGGTCGCCCTCGACCTGCTCGGCCGCCGGCTCGAGGCCGACGTGGCGCAACCACTGGGCCGCGTGGTCGGGACTGAGCTGCGCCTCGGCCCCGAGACGCGCCACCACGACCTCGAGGCCGACGCTGGAGACGCGGGTGAAGAGGCAGGCGCGGCGCCTCGCCACGGCGAGGTTGATCGTGTCGCCGACGTTGCAGTAGAGGACCGCCCCGTCCTCCCCTCCATCGCCGTTGCCGCCCCCGGCGAGAGCGCGAATCATCCCGAAGGCGGAGAGGTCGACGCCGACCGGCTCCAACCCGGCACGGCGGATCGGCTCGAGGAAGGAGCGGACCATGTCCTGGCGCGCGGCGACGACGACCACGTCGAGCTGCGGCTGCCCACCCTCCTCCGCCGGCACGCCGCCGACAACCTGATGCTCGAGCACCGCCTGGTCGAGCGGCATCGGGATCTGCTCCTGAGCCTGGAAGCGGACCGCGGCCTCCATCTCCTTCGGGTCCTCGATCGCCGGCAGGCGCAGGGTGCGGACGATCACTCGCTGGTTGGCGACCCCGAGCCGCACGTCCTTGCCCAGCTTGTTCTTGCCGAAGAGCTCCTTCAATGCCTCGACGAGGCGATCGGCATCGACTACCTCGCCCTCATGGAAGATGCCCGGGGCGAGCGGCTCGACCGCGGCGGCGGCCACCGGCGCGGAGCCGTTCTGCCTGACTTCGGCCGCAGCAACGCTGCCCGCCTCGATGTCGAGGCCGGCAACGGCAGAGAGCTTTTTCTTTTTCGTGAGCTGGAGTCGCATCTGGGGGGGAGCGGGTGATCGAATCGTGCCCGCCCTCCCCCAATCGACAGGAAGGCCCCAAACCTTTCGCCCTGCAACTACTCAGTTCTAGGAGAAATTGGACGGCTGTCCTATCCCGGGCGCTCAGAAGGTGCTCAGGTACCAATCGACGATCTGGCCACCTGCGAGCAGGCCGACGACGCCGCCGAGGGCAAGAAAGGGGCCAAAGGGGATCGCGGTCTTGCGCGCTGCCGCCCCGTCGCGAGCGATCATTCCCAGGCCGACGAGCGAGCCGGCGAGCAGAGCGACGAGGATCGCCGGGCCGACGTCGCGGCCGAGGAAGATCCCCATCGTCGCCGCCAGCTTGACGTCGCCGAGCCCCATGCCCCGCGGGTAGGCGAGCGCGGCGATGAAGAGCAGGCCGCCCGCCGCCGCGGCGGCGGCGGCCCGCTCGGGCAGGCTTCCGGGATCCGCGAGCGCGGCGATCGCGGCGCCGACCGCGGCGCCGACGATCAGGATCTTGTTGGGGATGATCCGCTGCTCGAGGTCGGTCAGCGTGACCGCGAGCAGCATCGTGACGAAGACGAGGCCGAGGGCGATATCGGCGCCGCCGTCGTCCCAGAGCACGGCGACGGTTGCCGCGTAGAGGACGCCGAGCCCCAGCTCGGTGAGCGGGTAGCGGGCCGAGATCGGCTCGCCGCAGCAACGGCTGCGCCCGCGCAGGAGCAGCCAGGAGACGACCGGGACGTTGTCGTAGGCGGCGATCTGGGCGCCGCAGTCCGTGCAGCGAGAGCGCGGGCCGACGATCGATTCGCCGCGCGGCACGCGGTAGCCGACGACGGTGAGGAAGCTGCCCCCGACGAGCCCTCCGAGGAAGGCGAGCGCTACCGCGGCGGCCACGCTATTCCCCTTCGATCGGGGTGCTGGTGTCGACCTCGATCCGGGTCGGGTGGGAGGGGTGGTCGTACATGACCGGGATCGCTTCCGCGGCGGTGCCGTTGCGTTCGACGCTCAGCGCCAGGCCGAGCCGGTCGCCGGCCGGGATTTCGTAGGGAGCTCCGTTGAAGGTCATCGTCAGGCGCAACTTGGTCCATGAGTACCGCGGCCAGTATTCACCTCCTGCCGGCGAATAGGTCCAGTAGCCCGCCCCGCCTTTCGAGTTGGTCAGCATCGTGTCGGTCGCCACCGGCGGCGAGCCCGTTTCGGAGCGCTTGAATAGGTAGACGCAGAGCTTGCCGCTGTAGAGCGCGTCGTTTAGCGTCCGCGTGTAGAACTCGAGCGTCACCTTTTCGGTCAGCTTGAACTCGGACGCCATCGGATCGGTCACCCAGCGGTGCACCTGGGACTCGGGGTTGGTCGTCCCGGTCGGCACGTAGTTGCAGCCGTTGGTGTCGTCGCGGAGAATCTGCACGCCCTTGTCGGTGTCCGGCGTCGGCTCCAGGTAGGTGTCGTCGGAGTAGTCGTACAGCGGAGGGTCGTTGGGGTCTTCCGGGGTGGCGTCGGGCGGTCCGCCGAGCAGCAGCGCGTCGGGCGCGCCGGCGGTGGTCCCCGTCTGCGGCCCGCTGGCGCAGGTGCCGAGCGTGTTGTGCAGCAGATGGTCGCCGGTGATTTCCTGGCGTTCGGTGCTGCCGCTCGACGAGCACGGCGTGTCGGTGAGGAAGAACTGCTGCGCGGTGACGAGGTTGCCTTCGGAGTCGGGCGCCGGGTCGTTTTCGGAGCTGTCGGTCGGGTCGACGAAGTCCGACTGGGCTTCGACGTAGCCGCGCTCACCCGCCTGGTTCCCCGGCGTGTCGAGCTTGACGGCGACGACGATCTGCTTGAAGTCCTGGCTGGTCGGGCATTCTTCGCCGCAGGCTTCGTCGTTGGCCCAGACGACGTAGCGGTGGACGGTGCCGCTGACGTCGCCGTTTTCGAAGCTTTCGGAGGGTTGGACGACGCCGCCGGTGATTTTCTTTTCCGGCTCGCCTGCGATTGGCCCTTCATTGACGACCAGTTCGCGGTAGGAGCCAACTGGTTTTCGCACCAGGGCGAATTTGCCGCTGGAGACGCGGTAGGCGGGATCGAGCGAGTCGCTCGAATGCGGCGGAGTCGAGGTCAGCGCCAGTTCTTCGTTGTTAAGGCTGCGCAGCGCCTCGAGTTTCTGCTGAGCGAGGTCCATCGCCACCTGCGTCGCCTTCGCCCGGTCGGTGTTGCGGTTCGCGGTGCTTAGCAGGCTGAAGGTCACCAGTGCTCCCGTCACCAGGATCACGACCGCGACCAGCACCTCGACGATCGTGAAGCCCGCCTCGCTGTCGATCTGACGTCGCATCAGTTGGCCAGCGTCGCGTTGCGGAGGCTGGCGCCGTCGGAGACGGTCAACGGCGCGTGGCCCCCAGGGTTGGGCATATGCAGGGTGACCTCGATGAAGGTCGGGTTTTCCGGGTTGGGCGTGTAGGAGAAGACTTCGCTGCTGTCGATGCCTTCGAAGATCGTCGTCTCCGTGCCCGTTTCGACTTCCGGAGCCGCCTCGATCCGGGTGCACGCGGTCGTCGTGCAGGTGTAGGTCACCTCGCATGGGATCGAGGGTTCGGAGCTGGCCAGCACTTCGCTGCCGCCGCAGGTCGTGCGGCGGACGTAGGTTTCGAAAGAGACCGTGGATGGCGTCGCATTGTGGACCTGGACGCCGTTGCGGATCTCGCGCGTCAGGCGCTCGAGCACCCAGCGGGCGGTGGTGATGTCCTGCGCCCGCTGGCTGATCTGCGGCTGGGTTTTCATCGCGCTGACGACGAGCGAGCCGACCGCGCCGAGGACGACGACGCCCATCGTCATCGCGACGAGCATCTCGATCAGGGTGAAGCCCGCTTCGCCGCGCAAGCGCATCAGCGCACCACCTTGAAGCGCCGCTTGACCGGCCGCTCGCTCCAGGCGCCCAGCGCGTTCCTCGCCTTGACGGCGAACGTGTGCCTCCCGAAGCGCAGCTTCGTCAGCCACTTCGGCGAGCTGCAGCGGCGCCAGCGATGGCGATCGAGCTTGCAGAAGAACCTCGAGCCCGGCTGGCCGGTGGCGTCGGCGAAGCGGAAGACGACCTTGTGCTTGCGAGTCTTGGCCCCCGGCCCGAAGGTGATCTTCGTCCTGGGCACGAAGAACGACGTTTCGGTGCTGCCATCACCGCCCAGTCCCCCGAGGACTTCGAGGGGATCTTCACCGGCTTCTTCGCCGCCGCCCGATTCTTCTTTTTTCCCTTCTTCTTTTTTCCCTTCTTCTTTTTCTTCTTTGCCGCCTTCTTCTTCTTCTTTGCCGCCTTCTTCTTCAGGGGGCGCCGTCTGCTGGACGTAGCTGACGCCGTTGGAGCAGGGCGAGACCACGCCTTCCAGTTCGGCCGTCGCGTAGAAGGTGGTTTTCGTCCCTTCGGCGACGGTGACCGGGATGCCCGCGCCGGCGAGTTCTTCGGCGCTGCCGCCGGGCGGAACCGCTTCCCCCGAGCAGCTCGAGTTCGTGTACACGGTGATCGTCGCGCCGGATTCGGCCTGACCGACGATCCTCGGTTCGGTCGTTTCGCCCGGGCTCGCCGGGCTGGTCCCTTCCAGCGTCGGCGGCGGCGGGCCTAGAACCAGCTCCGAGGAGTTTTTGACCGAGACGAGCAGGGTCGTCCCCGGGGCCGTCCATGAGTAGACGTCTTCTTCGCCGGCGAAGTCGTCGTCGACGGTGAGCCGCTCCGAGGTGGTGAAGAACGCCCGAGAGCCGTCGCTGGAGACGCCGCGCAGCCCAGCCGAGAAGGCGCCGCTGCCGCCGATCGGCCCAACCGAGACAAGGGCGGTTTCTTCGCCCGAGCGACGGTAGACGTCGGCTTTTTCGTCGGTGTCTTCGGCGACCAGCGGCTCGCTGGTGACGAAGAAGATGCGCGAGCCGTCATCGGAGGCGCGCGAGAAGGTGGAGCTGTAGGCGCCGTTGCCGCCTTCGGGGGCGGTCGAGACCAGCGTCGTCGCTTCGCCGCTGCGCGCGTACACGTCCTGCGCAGTGTCGGTGTCTTCGGGTACCAACGCTTCGCTGGTGCTGAAGATCGCCGTGGAACCGTCGGGAGAGGCCCAGGCGAGCGACGCCGGAGCGGGCCCGTTGCGACCTTCTGGCCCGGTGGAGACGAGCTCGGTTTCCCCTTCCGAGCGGACGTAGACGTCCCGTGCTTTGCCGTCTTCGTCCGCCGGGACCAGCGCCTCGTCGGTGTTGAAGTAGACGGCGCCGGATTCGCTCGAGCTGCCGGCGTAGGTGGCGTTCTCGTTCCCGTTTCCGCCGCTCGGCCCGATCGAGACGAGCACGGGCGTGCCCGAGCCCGACCAGTCGTAGACGTCCTGGGAGCTGTCTTCGTCGGCTTCGGAGATCCGTTCGCTGCTCTCGAAGAAGAGGTGAGAGCCGTCGGCGGTGACGCCGCCGAAGGTCGGATCGCAGTTGACGCCTTCCGGACAGGTCCCGGGGACCGAGACGAGCGCCGTTTCTCCGGCTTCGAGGTCGCGCATGTAGATGTCGGTGGCGCCGTCTTCGTCGCCGGCCACCAGTTCTTCACCGCTGACGAAGAAGACCTTTTCGCCGTCCGCGGAGGCCGCGGCGAATTCGACGGGTAGGGCGCCGTTGCCGCAGCCCGAACCGGCGCAGGACGAGTCGCCGGCCGAGACGAGCACCGTTTCTCCGGCGGTGAGGTCGCGCATGTAGATGTCCAGCGAGCTGTCGCCGTCGGCGGCATTCAGCTTCTCCTCGCTGGCGAAGAAGACCCTTTCGCCCGAGGCCACGACCCCGCCGGGGACGAAGCTGGAAGCGACGGTCCCGCTGCCGCAGCCTTTGGCGACGCAGGAGGGGTCGCCCTGGCTGACGAGGGTCGTCGTGTTGGCGCTCAGGTCGCGCACGTAGACGTCTTCGCTCTGGTCTTCGTCGGCGGCGACCAGGGGCTCTTCGGTTGAGAAGAAGACCCTGTCGCCGTCGGCGGAGACGCCGTCGTAGAGAGCCGCATAGGCGTCGTTGCCGCCCAGGGGCCCGATCGAGACCTCACGGGTGACGTATTCGCCGACACCCGCGTCGAAGACCCGCACGTAGACGTCCTGCTGGCCGTCGGTGTCGCCGGGCACCATCTGTTCGGCGGTGTTGAACAGCGCCAGGTGACCGTCGGCGGCGATGCCGTCGTAGGTAGCCGGCTGGGCGCTGGCCGGCGCTGCCCATGCCGCGAGGGCGAGGAGGGCCGCCGCGAGGGTGCCTGTCGACTTGCGGGCCATCGTCTGCTGGTATCGGCTCGTGTCGGCCATTCGTTTAGCCCCTGTGCCGTGTGCTGGCCGAAAGCGCGAGGGGCGGGCCGATCGGCCCGCCCCTCGAACTTCACGCTTGGCTAGGCCAAAGCGATGCGGTCAGGGCTATTCGCCCCAGTTGCCGCTGACCGGACAACCACCGTTTCCGGGGGTTTCGCATTCGAATTTCAGCGTTCCGGCGTTGTTTTCGACCGAGAAGGTGTTCCCGCTGGTCGGCGCTTCGGAAATGAGCGTGTACTGGTTATTGGTGGGGACGCCACCTTCTCCAGGGCCGGTGATCGTAAGTTCGGCGCTGGAGAGCGTGGGCTCGATTTCTTCCAGGGCTGCGACGTCGGCACCGACGTAGCTGCCGTTGTTGTCGGTCGAGTACGTCTCCATCGCGACCTGCGCGGAGTGCGCGTACTCCTTGGCCTTCGCGTCGCTCGCCTTTTCCTTCTGATTGAAGAAGGCGGGGAGGGCGATCGCGGCCAGGATGCCGAGGATGAGCATGACGACGAGGAGCTCGATCAGCGTGAAGCCGGCCTCGCTGTCGCCGTTGAGCCGGGCGCCAACCTTGGCCCGGAGATTCTGGACAAACATCAGTGACCTCCTATGGTCATCTCATTTGCGCCAGAGCCCCGTCGCATCTCAGCCACGTGGTGTCTGTCGACCCCGGTGGAAGCCCAGCCGGCTCCCCGAAGGGAGCCCTGTTGGCTTTGCGCCCCCGCCTCGCGACGGGTTTGCCTTTGGCACCGAGGCACTGGCAGATTCATCACGGACCGTTCATCGGCACCCAGAACCCCACCTTGATCCCTGAAACTAGGACTTCTTCTCCCCAAAATTCGGGTCCCTGCCGGGAAATCTCAGGCGGGACTCCACGACAGCGAGTAGGCCATTCGTCTAATTCGGGCGTTAGCCGCTCGACAGCATTGGCGTAACGACCGGAAGGCCGTTGTCTTCGGCAACCCGCCCGAGGCGTCGGTCGTACGTCACGAAAACGCCAATCTCCTCACGAATGGAAAGTGCCGTGGCAAGATGAACGGCATCCAGACTCCGCAGCGCGGATGGACCGACAGAGGCGGCTTCGTCCAACACCCCGTCATCGAGCGGCAGAAGCGTCACGTCGCCAAGGTAGGATCGAGCCTCGAAGGCATAGGCTTTGCCGTAACGCCCACACGCTCTGATCGCCTCGACGCCGAGCAGAGCACTGGAAACGTAGCCATCCCATTCGATGAGCTCCACCAGGAGAGCCTCGTGCTCGGGCTCCTGAAGCGGCAGCTTGACGTAGGCCGAGCTGTCCAGATAGGCAAGCCGTCCGGCTATAGCCGCTCCTCTCGCAGCTCATCGAGAATCTCGAGGCTGGGCGGACCCACCGCGGGGGGGAGGCTTGACCTGCGAACGTCCGACAGCAGATCGCCGCGGGGCATCGTCGCGCCGCGTTCAGCCACAAGGCGCGCGATCGGGGAATCTGGCGGGCCCGAAGGAGTGAGTCGCGCCACCTCGCGCCCGCGCTCGGTCACGGCGAAGCTCTCCCCCGCCTTGACCTTGACCAGGTAGCGCGAGAGGTTCTGCCTCAGCTCTCTGACCCCGACGCTGTTCATGTGCGTCAACGTAGCACTTATGCCCGCGGCCCAGCGGCCGTGTGGGTCTCCCATCGGTTCAACGCGGCCGCCTCAAAGGAAGCGAGCAGGGCGAACAGCTCCTTCGCCTCCCAGCTATCACCCTTGCGCTGGTTGCGGTGGCGGGTGAGGATGCCAACCTGGGCCAGGCGGTCGAGCCCGTTGATCGCGGCCACCCGCGAGCGCCCCGTGAGCTCCTCGGCAATCGCCGCGGTGATGATCGGATATGAAGGGAGGTGGTCGACGATGGCTCGGGCGGTGGCGTCGGCGCGCATCGGCTGGGCGCGCCGAACCCACTCGGCTTGAAGGGCAGCCACCTTTGCCGAAAAGTCCTTCGCCTGTTCTGCTGCGGCTTCGACGGCAAGGGCAAACTGAGCCACCCAACGATCTACCCGATCGGCCCTGAAGTCCTCCAGCCCGGCAATGTATGCGTCCTTGTTGGCGCCGAGCGCCAGAGAAACCGGCGGAACGTAGCTCGGTGCGATTCCACGGCGCTCGAAGAGCACATGGATGAGACAGCGCCCAACGCGGCCATTGCCGTCTCCAAAAGGATGGATCGTCTCGAACTGCGCATGCGCGATCGCGGCCTGAGCGACCGGAGAGATGTCGTCTCGGTTCATGAAATCGCAGATGTCCGCCAGCAGCCCGGGGACGCGCTCGTGCGGAGGCGGGACGAACGCGGCGTGCACTGGCGAGGCGCCCCCGATCCACCCCTGCGACTCGCGAATCTGCCCGGCTATCCGGTTCAGCGGCGGGGCGATCGCCAGTGCGCGATGGATGGCACGGACGTCGTCGACGCCGAGATCGCCGGATTCGCTGCCGATTCGAACCGCCTCCTCCATCGCCTGCGTGTTGCCAAGAATCTCCTGGGCGAGGAAATCGCCGGCCTTCCCCTCGACTTCAGCGCGGGCAAGCCGGCGATGGGAGAGCTGCAACCCCTCGATCGCGGACGAAGCAAGCGCCTCGGACCGCAGCAGCTGGCGACCCAGGCCTTCAAGGGGCTGCAGCTCGGCCGTTGAGGCATTCAGCCCTCGCACGGCGATCCCGGCACGCTCGGAAAGCGCCGATGTGGATGCGCTCAGCTGGGGTTCGAAATCGGCAACCGGGTTTGGGATAAACGCCCGATACTCACCAGCGCCGCCCATGCGACCGGAATGTGCAAACGCGGGCGCCCAGGACGCCGTCACGTACCGCCCACGACCGCTCTCGGGCATACGAACCTGATCAACCTTTCAAAGATTCGCTCATGCTTAAAGTTTAACAGAGAAACTTTAAGCTAGAAGAAAGCTTTCCAAGGTTCGGCTCAGCGGATCTTTTCGTAGATGCTGAACAGCGGCAGGTACATCGAGATCACGATGAAGCCGACCATGCCGCCGACGAACATGATCATCACAGGCTCGATCAGCGCCGTCAGCGCCTTGACCTTGGCGTCGACCTCGGCCTCGTAGAAGTCGGCGATCTTGGAGAGCATGTGTTCGAGCTGGCCGGTCTCCTCGCCGACCGCGACCATGTGGCCGACCATCGGCGGGAAGATGTCGTTCTGCTCGATCGGGCCGGCGAGCGAGCCGCCGCGTTTGACCGAGTCGTAGACCTCCTCCATCGACTGTTCGACGACGACGTTGCCGGCGGTCTCGCCGGTCAGTTTGATCGACTGCAGCATCGGCACACCGGAGGAGACCGAGCCGGAGAAGGTGCGCGACCAGCGGGCCAGGGCGACCTTCTGGATCACGTCGCCGATCTTGAACGGCAGGCGGAGGGTGAACCGCTGCCAGGCGTCGCGGCCTTTCTCGGTCTTCTTCCACTTGAAGAAGAGGAAGAAGGAGAGCGCGATTCCGGGAATGACCAGGAACCAGTAATGCGTCAGCAGATCGGAGATGCCGACGCAGAATGCGGTCGGCGGCGGCAGGCCTCCCCCTTCCTCGGGATGTTCTTCGGCGAGTTCCTTGAAGATGTTGGCGAAGACCGGGATCACGAACATCACGATCGCGACCAGGACGATGATCGCGAAGCCGAAGACCAGCATCGGATACATCATCGCCGATTTGACCTGACGCCTCAGCGCGTCGGTTTTCTCGACCTGGAAGGCAATCCGGTCGAGCGCTTCCTCGAGCCGCCCCGATTCCTCGCCGGCCCGGACCATCGCGCGGAAGAGCTTGTCGAAGACCTTAGGGTGGCGGGCCATTGCCTGCTCCAGCGTGCTGCCCGCTTCGACGTCGGCGCGCACCCCGGCCACCGCCTCGCGGATCGCGTCGTCCTGGGTCTGCTCCTCGAGCGTGTGCAGGGTCCGCAGCATCGGCATCCCGGAGGCGATCAGGGTCGCGAACTGGCGCGAGAAGACGGCCAGCTCGCGCATGTCGACGCTCTGCCAGCGCTTGAAGAAGTCCTCGACGTTGAGCGGGGACTTCTTCTCGCTGACGTCGACGACGATCAGGCCGCGCTGGCGCAGCAGCTCGCCGACCTGGGCCTTGGACTCGCCCTCGACTTCTCCAGCCGAGGCGGCGCCGACGACGTCGAGGGCGCGGAAGCTGAAGGTAGTCGCCCCGGCCATGCTCAGCCGACCGCCGCAAACTCAGGCTGGGTGGGCGCCGCGTCGCCGAGCAGGCGCTTGAGCTCCTCGGGCACGGAGGCCCGCTGTTCGGCAAGGGCCCGGTTGATCTTGCCGGCGCGCACGAGGCGGGCCAGGTCGGCGTCCATCGTCTGCATGCCGACCGCGCCGGAGGTCTGCACCGCGGCGTAGATCTGGTGCGTCTTGCCCTCGCGGATCAGGTTGCGGATCGCCGGCGTCGGCACCAGCACCTCGCAGGCGACGACGCGGCCCGTACCGTCTGCGGTCGGCAGCAGCTGCTGGGTGACGATCCCCTGCAATGCGATCGAGAGCTGGGTGCGCACCTGGCCCTGCTGCTGGGGCGGGAAGACGTCGATCATCCGGTCGACGGTCTGCGCGGTCGACTGCGTGTGCAGGGTGGCGAAGACGAGGTGGCCGGTCTCGGCCGCGGTCAGCGCGGTCGAGATCGTCTCCAGGTCGCGCATCTCGCCGACCAGGATCACATCGGGGTCCTCTCGCAGGGCAGCGCGCAGGCCGAGGGCGAAGTCCTCGGCGTCGGCGCCGACCTCGCGCTGGTTGACGATCGAGCTCTTGTGCGGGTGCAGGAACTCGATCGGGTCCTCGATCGTGAGGATGTGATCCTGGCGCTCGCAGTTGATCACGTCGATCATCGCCGCCAGCGTCGTGCTCTTGCCCGAGCCGGTCGGTCCGGTGACGAGGACGAAGCCGCGCGGTTTGCGGGTCAGCTCGTTCAGCACCTGCGGCACGGCGAGCGACTCGAGCGTGGGGATGTCCTGCGGGACGAGGCGGAAGGCGGCGGAGACGGCGCCGCGCTGGAAGAAGCAGTTGACGCGGAAGCGGGCGACGCCGGGGATCGCGTAGGCGAAGTCGAGCTGCTTGTGGTTCTCGAAGCGCTTGCGCTGGTCCTCGTTGAGGATGCTGAACACGACCTCGCGGGTCTCCTGGCCCGAGAGGACCGGGAAGCCCTCCATCGCCGTGATCTTGCCCTTGTCGCGGATCGCGGGCGGGAAACCGGCGGTCAGGTGCACGTCGGAGGCTTTCGCCTCGACCATGCGGCGCAGAACCTCTGAGAAGTCGAAGTCCATGGGGCCTAGATCGACCTCTCCGGCCCGATCCTTGAGCGCTGCGGGCTAAGCGGTGACACGTAGGACCTCCTCCAGGCTGGTCATGCCGCTGCGCACCTTGAGCAATCCGTCCTCGCGCAGCTCGAGCATGCCTTCCTCGCGGGCCGCCTCGCCGATCTCGGCCTCCGGCTTCTGCTCGACCACCATCTCCTTGATCCCCTCGCTGAGTCGCATCACCGAGTAGAGGCCGACCCGGCTGCGGTAGCCGCTCTGGTTGCAGCGCGAGCAGCCGACCGGCTCGTAGGCCTCGATCTCCCCGCCGACGCGCAGGCCGGCGTCGATCAGCGCCTCGGGGGGGATAACGGCTCGCTTCTTGCAGTGCGTGCAGAGCTTGCGCGCCAGGCGCTGGGCGACGACGCAATCGACGGCCGACGCGGTGAGGAACGCCTCTATGCCCATCTTCGTCAAACGGGCGATCGCGCCGGGCGCGTCGTTGGTGTGCAGCGTGCTCAGCATCATGTGCCCGGTCAGCGCCGCCTCGATCGCGATCCGCGCCGTCTCGCTGTCGCGGATCTCACCGACCATGACGATGTCGGGATCGGCGCGCAGGATCGATCGCAGTCCGGTGGCGAAATCGAGGCCGGCGGGACGGTTGACGTTGATCTGGCTGATGCCGCCGATCCGGTACTCGACCGGGTCCTCGATCGTGATGATCTTCTTCTCCACCTGATTCAGGTCCTGCAGCGCCGCGTAGAGGGTCGTCGACTTGCCCGAGCCGGTCGGGCCGGTGACGAGGACGGCGCCGTAGGCCTGATGGAAGGCGCTCTCGAAGCGCTCGCGGCCGCTGCCGTCCATGCCGAGGTCGTCGAGCGAGCGCTGCGCGTTGTCCTTGTCGAGGATGCGGATCGTCGCCCCCTCGCCACGCTGGGTCGGCAGGGTCGTGATACGCAGGTCGACGAAGCGATCCTCGACGCTGACGCCGACGCGGCCGTCCTGAGGCACGCGTTTCTCGGCGATGTTGAGGTCGCTCATGATCTTGATCCGCGAGATCACGGCGCCGACCATCCGCTTCGGCACGTGGGCGGCGTCGCGCAGCACTCCGTCGACGCGGAAGCGGACCCGCATCTCGTCCTCGTCGGGCTCGAAGTGGACGTCGGAGGCGCCCTCCCCCACCGCCTGGCCGAGGATGCTGTAGACGAGCTTGATCACCGGCGCGTCCTCGGCGCTGACCTGGATGTCGCTGACCTCGGCCAGCTCCTCCTCGGCGTCCTCCTCGACCGCCTCGCTGACCGCGCTCTGCAACGTGTTGAGGCGCCCGATCAGCGCCTCGATGTCTTCCTCCGCCGCGACGGCGACGCGGCAGACGAGCCCGGTCGCGATCTTGATGTCGTCGACGGCGAGCACGTTGGTCGGGTCGGCAGTGGCGACCAGCAATGTCTGTTTGTCGACGAAACCGACCGGCAGCGCCTTGTAGCGGCGCGCGGTGCCGACCGGGATCAGGTTGGCCGCCGCCATGTCGACCTGGTAATCGCCGAGGTCGACGTGGTCTAGGCCGTAGCGCTCGGCAACTGCGCGCGAGAGCTGGTCGGCGGTGATCGCGCCCTGGCCCAGGAGCAGCTCCTCGGGGGGGCGCGCCGCGGTGCGCGCCTCTTCGATCGCGGCGCGGGCCCGGTCTTCGGACACGAAGCCGAGGTCGACGAGGACGTCGGTGACGAAGCCGCTGGCGCGGCCACGCATCGCCGGCGGCGTCAGGCCGGGCGTGCCGCCGGCGCTCGGGTCGAGCGCGGGCGCGGTCGAGTCGCCGGATTCGGGGACCGGGCGCAGGTGACTCGGGTGGCCCCCGCTCTCCATCGGGCTAGGGGTGGTAAGGAAGCGTCGGACCCTCGTAGCCGGCGTCGATAACGGCCTGTTCGGCGCTCTGGAAGCTCTGGAAGCCATAGTGAACCGAGGCCTGAGGGATGCCCGGATCGACCCGCTTGGGGCTGACGACGACGAGGGCGGGGACGCGGTTGACGTCGGCACCCTGCGCGATTGCCGCGTACTTTGCGATCTTGCTCGCCGGCACGACGAAGGTGACGACGCCCGGCAGCGAGGAAAGGCTGTCGACGGCGCCGGTGACGCGGCGGTCGTCGATGCCGCGGTCGCGGACGAAGAGGAGCACGACGGTGTCGCCGGCCTCGTAGGCCGAGACGACATCGGCGGGCAGCGGCGGCGGCGCTCCGACCCCGGTGCTCGGCGCTGGCAGGTCGGTCGGGCTGCCGCCTTCGACGGTGGCTACCGCGACGGCGGCGCCGGCTTCGGCCGAGCCTTCTTCTTCTTCTTCGCCCTTGCCGCCCGAGCCGCCGAGCAGGAAGACGGCGGCGGCGACCAGCAGCACGCCGACCAGGGCGGCCTGGGCGAGGGGGTTGTCGTTGATCTTCTCCCTCATGATTTCCTGCTTGCTAGGTCGTCAGCCGGAGGACCGACCTTGAGCGCCGATCAGCAGCTTGCGTCGGGCGGCGAGGCCGTGCCGCCTGTGCACTCGACGTAGCGGGTCCGTTCGAGCAGCGTCGCCCAGTTGATGTCCGGTATCGGGATGTTCGGGTCGGATTCGACCGTCGGGTTTCCGTGCACGTACATCGTTTTGCCCGCGAACATGCCCTTCCAGGTCGCCGTGCCGCCCAGGTCGATTTCGCTCTTCGGCGCGTAGAGCACGAGCTCGTTGATCCCGGCGGCGCCCTCGAGTTCGATTTTCGATTCGCCGAGCACGTAGATGCCCGGCACCTCGAAGGTCCCCTGCGACGGGTTGTACCCGGTCGAGACTATGTTGGCGTTTCCAGTCACCTTCACCTGCGTCGCGCCGGGTTCGAGGCCGCAGTTTTCGGGCGTGTCGACGAAGATCCGCACGTTGGCCCCGGCGGCCATGATCAATTCGCCGCTCTCCATGAAGATGCCGCAGACGAAGTAGTCGGTGCCGCCCATCGTCAGCTGCGCGTTGTTGTTGAGGTTGATCGTCCTGTTGGTCGCGTCCCAGGGATTCGTTTCCGTGCGTTTTTCTTTTTTGCTGGCGGTCTGGTAGGGATCGACTTCTTTTTTCGCGTCTTTGAGGCAGTTGGGCACCAAGCGGCAGTTCGAGTTGTTGGTGGCGATGTCTTCCGGCGGTTTGACTTCCGGCAGGTTCTTTTCGCCTTCGGTCACTTCGCCGTCGCAGTCGGGTTCGGGCGCCGAGCCGCCGGTTCCGTGACGGATGTCCCCGCAGAGGACCGCCGCTTCGCCTTTTTCGTTTTCGAGGATGACGTCGCCGTTGGTGCCGATGTCAGTGCGGATGGTCACGCCGCCTTTGATGCGGATGTCGCCTTCGCCGAGCATCTTCTCCTGGCCGAAGACTTCGCCGCCGCTGTAGGAGTTGAGCCCGACCTCGACGCGGCGGCTGACTTTGCCCGAGCTGCCAGTTGCGACGACGGTGTAGACACCCGTTTCGTCGTAGGCGCTGACGCGGTAGGTGTAGCTGGCGCCGCCGACGCTTTCGGGGCCGATTGCGGGACACCAGCCTTCCGACGCGGCAAGCCCTTCGCCAGCCGGCCCGACGCACGGCTTCGCCGCCGAGATTTCTTCCAGGAACCTGTTGAGCCGCAGCAGGGCGACGCTGGCGCCGGCGTCGGCCGCGGCGATCGCTTCCTTGGAGTCGTGATCGCGAGCCGAGCCCTGCTGGACGTCGACCGAGGAGAGCACCGCGACGCTGGCGAGCCCCATCGCGGCGATCATCGCGAAGAGGGCCGTGGGCAGCGCCATGCCCCTCTCGCCGCGCGCCAGCGGCGAGAGTCGATCCCGAATGGCGCGGATGACTGGCATCGAGAGATTGATCGACCCGATCGAGTGCGCGCTTGAATGGCGCATGAGCGGCCCCGGCTGGCCTGGACGAGAGTTCTAGGCAGTCGTCGGCTGAGCCTGCGGCTCGGCGGCGAGCTGCTCGATGCCGGAGGCGCTCTGACCGCCGGCGGCCAGCATCAGTTTGAAGTCGTGCGGGCTGGAGGCATAGCGCAGCGCCACGTCCTCGGCGATCCTGCCCTCCATCACGTAGCCGAGCAGCGACTGGTCGAAGGTGCGCATGCCGTAGTACTCGCCCTCGGCGATCACCTCGGTGATCTTGCCCGTTTCCTCCGGGTTCATGATCAGGTCCTCGACGCGGCCGGTGACGACGAGGATCTCCGAAGCGGGGACACGGCCCTCGCCGGTCACGTCGGGGACGAGGCGCTGGGCGATCGCGCCCTTCAGCGTCGCCGCCAGCATCACCCGCGCCTGGTGCTGGAGGCGCGGCGGGAAGAAGTCGATGATGCGGTTGATCGTCTCGGTCGCGTCGAGGGTGTGGACGGTGGAGAGCACCAGGTGGCCGGTCTCGGCGGCGGAGAGCGCCGTGTGCACGGTCTCCTCGTCGCGCATCTCGCCGATCAGGATCACATCGGGGTCCTGGCGCAGGACGCGACGCATCGCGCGGGCGAAGCTTTCGGTGTCGGAGCCGACTTCGCGCTGGTTGATGATCGACTGCTTGTCCTCGTGCAGGTACTCGATCGGGTCCTCGAGGGTGATGATGTGGTGCGGCCGGCTGCGGTTGATGTGGTCGATCATCGCCGCCAACGTCGTGCTCTTTCCCGAGCCGGTGGTGCCGGTGACGAGGACGATCCCGCGCTCCTCCTCGGCCAGCTTGGTGACGGCGGGCGGCAGTCCAAGGTCCTCGACCGAGCGAATCTCGAAGGGGATCGCGCGGCAGACGATCGAGATCGTCCCCCGCTGCTTGAAGACGTTGACGCGGTAGCGCGATAGACCCGGAATCGAGTAGGAGAAGTCGGCCTCGCCGGCCTCCTCGAACTCGGTCAGCGAGCGGACCTCGGCCATGTCGTGGAAGGCCTTCTCGGTGTCGTGCTCGCTCAGCGGCTCATAGCCGTCGAGCTGGACCAGCTGGCCGTGCTGGCGGATAGTGGGCCGCTGGCTGACCTTGAGGTGCAGGTCCGAGCCCTCGCGCTCGATCAGCAGCCGCAGCGCTTTGTCGATGTCGAACATCCCGACCTCTATCGGCCGGGGACAGCGATTCCGTTAATGCCGCGCTCACGCGGGTCTGATCTTGAGAATGATACACGTCAACATGTGTCTTTCTATCAATTCTTCTATCATTCTCAGCGATGGAGCCGATCGACATCGCCAAGGCCGCGCTCGCTCGCATCGGCGAGGACTGGGAGGCCGCCGACGAGGAGTTGGAAGTCCTCGACTTCAAGGAGACGCCCGACACAGCCCTCCCTCCGCAAAGGCGAGCCAAGGCGAATATGGGAAGGGAACGCAAGCGCTTTCTGAACGCGATCGCGGAGACAGCAGCCTGCCTCGCAAACGGGAACGGCGGGGTAATCGCCATTGGGGTTCGGGACGCCGCCAAGACCCGCACGGAGGCACTGCAGGGTGCCGATCCATCCCGCTACTCCCTCGACACGGTACGGCTAGCGGTCCACCGAGGGACGCTCCCGTCATTGACGGTTGACCCAATCGAGTGGGACGAAGATGGCTGCAGGCTGCTGCTCGTACGCGTACCGCGTGGTGCCGTGGTGCATGGCACGTCATCCGGAACCTACAAGCGCCGGGTAGTTGATCAGTGCCGCCCAATCGGAGAGGCAGAGATGCGCGGTCTGCAAGCGACTCGCGGCCAATACGACTGGTCTGAGGGCCTCTCGGATTTCGGCGTTGACGATGTCAGTCCGGCTGCGCTCGCGCGTGCGTCAGAGCGCCTGCGCGATGCGGGGAACGACGACCAGGCCGACCTCGTCGATGGCGATCCGGAGCAGTTCCTGGCCAACTGCGACCTGCTCGACGGCTCGCGCTTGCGTCGAGCCGGAGTGCTGCTTTACGGCGGAGCGGAGGCCCTGCGTGGAACGGTGCCCGACTGGGGAGCGCTTCTCACGACGGCTGACAGCCCAGGCGCCGAGGGCTCGGTCGTACTGCGACGAGAGGACAGCGAACGACGACCCATCGTGCTGCTTGTGGACGACATCTTGGCCCGAATCGGGGCGGTCGCCTCAACCGAGGCAATCCGAGTCAGCGGAACCCAGATCGAGCTGGTCGACTACCCCGAAGACGTCGTTCGCGAGCTTGCGGCAAATGCTTTCGCGCACAGGGATTGGGAGCTCCCAGGAATCGTCGAGATCTCACACTCTCCGGACGAACTGACGTTCTCCAGCCCGGGAGGCCTTCTTCCGACACTGCATCCGGACCGGTTGCTGCGGGAGACGGCACAGCGAAATCGGCTGCTGGCTCGGGAGATCGCTCGACTGCGCATCGCGGAGGGCGCCGGTCTTGGCTTCGACCGAGTTTGGAGAACCCTCGCCGGAATCGGCAAGGAACCGCCTCGGATAGTCGACGGCCCCCGATTCCACGTCTCAGTTCCCGGGGGGCGGGGTGACTCGGCTTTCGCACGGTTCCTGAGAGGGTCAGGATTTCCCGCGGAAGCTCGCCTTGCCGCGGATCTGGATGTCCTGCTGGTTCTAGCCGCTTTTCGCGGCCAGCGCAGCTTGACCGCTCAAAAGATCGCCCCCATCCTGCAGCGCGATACAGCCGCGAGCCAACGAACTCTCGACCGAATGCGAGGAGCAGAACTGCTCGAGCCGACACGAAGCACCGCTCGCCGCCAACATCCCTCCTACAGGTTGAGCCAGGCGGCGCTCGCGGGGATGCGTACGGCGTTGACCTATCGCGCCGAGACGATCGACAGCGACGACTCGAAGTTGATCCGCCACTTGAAACGTCACCGTCGCATCTCAAACGAGGACGTCCGGAATTACCTGGATTGCGACGTGGCCACCGCTCGCAATCGGCTCACCAGGATGCGAAACAAGGGTTGGATCGATTTTGCCCCGGGCTCCCCAAAACGGGGACCGCACGTCGAGTATGCCGCGACCGAGAGGGTCGATGCCTTGCGGGACTGATCGAGCGGCTTCCTCTCGATTAGCTCAGGTGACCTCGCGCAACTTCTGCGCTTCGCCCAACTGCTGCAGCTTCTTCAGCGACTGATTCTCGATCTGGCGGATCCGCTCACGCGTCACGTTGAAGGTCCGGCCGACCTCGTCGAGCGTGCGCGGGTGCTCGCCGCCGAGCCCGTAGCGGAGCTCGAGCACGCGGCGCTCGCGGTAGGAGAGGTTCTCCAGCGCGTCCTTGAGCGCCTCTTTGGTCAGCAGGTCCGCGGCCCGGTCGAAGGGGGACTCGGCCTTCTCGTCGGCGATGAACTGGCCGAACTCCGACTCCTCCTCGTCGCCGACCGGCTTCTCCAGCGAGACCGGAGCCTGAGCGGAGCGCTTGATCGAGTCGACCTCTTCGGGGTCGATCCCGGTCACGTCGGCGATCTCCTCCGGGGTCGGCTCACGGCCCAGCTCGGTGACCAGCTTGCGCTCGGCGCGGCCGATCTTGTTCAGCTTCTCGACGACGTGGACCGGGATGCGGATCGTGCGTGCCTTGTCGGCCAGGGCGCGGGCAATCGCCTGGCGGATCCACCAGGTCGCGTAGGTCGAGAACTTGAAGCCCTTTCGGTAGTCGAACTTCTCGGCGGCGCGGACCAGGCCCAGCGTGCCCTCCTGGATCAGGTCGAGGAAGGGCAGGCCCTGGTTGCGGTAGTTCTTGGCGATCGAGACGACCAGGCGCAGGTTCGACTCGACCATTTTCTGCTTCGCGTCGAGGTCGCCGCGCTCGATCCGCTTCGCCAGTTCGACCTCCTCCGCGGCGGTCAGCAGGCGAACCTTGCCGATGTCCTTGAGGAACAGCTGCAGGCTGTCGGTCGTCATGTCGGGTTTCAGGTCGAGCGCCTGTTTCTGGCGGCGCCGGCCTTTCTTCCCGGTGTCGATCGGGAGCGCTTCCGCGGCCGCTTTCTGGGCCGGGTCCATGTCCTCGACGAGCTCGATGCCCGACTTCTCGAGGTGGCCGTAGAGGTCCTCGACGTCGGACTCGTCCAGGTCGACCTCCGAGACGGCGGCTGCGACGTCGCCGAAGGTCAGCACGCCGAGCTGCTGCCCGCGCGTGATCAGGCCTTTTACCTCCTCAAGCTCTTGAAGCTCTGCTACCAGCATTCTCTTCTACTCATTCCCTCTGCTCGGATTTTCAGTCGTACCCATACGAATGCGCCCGCGGGCCGAAAGTCGCGAAAAAACGGACCGGCGATCCGGTCCGCGTCGCTGATTAGTCTGCGCTGCCTTGGCCCACGAATGGGCGTCTGGGTCTCTCTCAAACGTCTGTTCGCACAGGATAGTCGCTTCAGTTTCTGAAGTCAACGGCCTGCAGGCAAATGACCAGCACTGTGCGCAAATCCCGTCCCTGGCTCCGCGCCTTCTGGTTCCGCGCCTACCGCGAGAACGTCACCGGGCTCTCGGCGATGGTCGCCTACAACCTGATGCTCTCGGTCTTCCCCTTTGCCCTGCTCGTGCTCTTCGTCTTCGGCCAGGTGCTGAAGATCGGCGGCGTCGAGTCAAGCGTGATCGCCGATCTGCAGCGGCTCTTCCCCAACACCGAGCAGCAGACGCTGATGGACGTGCTCGACCGGATCGAGGCCAACTCGACGACGATCGGGATCGCGGCGATCCTAGGCTCGCTCTGGATCGGCGCCTCCTTCTGGGGGGCGATGGACACGGCCTTCTGCCGCATCTATCACGTCGAATGCCGCGGCTGGGTCGAGCAGAAGCGCTTCTCCTTCGCGATGCTCGCCGTCGTCGTCCTCTTCTTCACCGCCAGCATCTTCGTGCCGGCGACGGAGAGCACGCTCGTCTCCAGCACCGACCGGTTGCCCCTCGGTCTCTCCGACATCAAGGCGATCGACACGGTGCTGCTGCTCGGCGCAGCGGTGCTGGTCACCTTCCTGATCTGCTGCGTGATCTTCTGGGCCGTGCCGAAGGGGCACATGCCCTGGCGGGACGTCTGGCCGGGGGCGCTCTTCGTCACGGTCGGCGCCGGCCTCGCCAACTGGCTCTTCCCGATCTACCTGACCAGCATCTCCAGCCTCTCGCACTTCGGCTCGACCCTGGGCTTCGTCCTCATCGCCCTGCTCTGGTTCTACGTGCTCAGCCTGGCGCTGTTGGCGGGTGCCGTGATCAACTCGCTGCGCCATGAGCTGCACGACACCGGGGAACTGCCCTACGCGGCATCGACGGCAGCGCCCGAGCGGGAAGAGGATTGCGGCTGCGGCGGGAGCTGAGCCGAGCGGGGCGCAGCGCTAGTCGCCCTGGCTCATCGCGAACTGCCCGAAGAGCGCGTCGTGCAGGCCGTTGACGAGGTCGCGGCCGAGCTCCCCGTCGCCACCGAACTCGAGCACCTCCGTCTCACGTCCGATCACGGCGTCCATCCAGCTCGACGCGGTCCCCATGACCCAGTTCTCCGGCTGGGCTTCGAGCCGGGCAACGCAGGAAGTGACCGCGCCGTCCTCGAGCGTGAGCTGGACGCCGGCCCAGGGCCTGCCGGCGTGACGGCCGCCGGCTTCGACCGCGAGCTGACAGACCCCACTCGCGCTGGCGCAGAGCTCGATCATCGGGATGACGAGTAGGAAGGCGGCCTCGACGTCGATGCGAGCGATTGGGGCCGTCGCCTCGCGCAGGCAACGACGCTCACAACGCGCCGCAACCGTCAGCGGACCGATCGCGTGCCGAAGCCACGGCTCCACCTTGTAGTGCCTGCCCATGCTGCCGTTCCGGTCGGTGAGCTCGATCTGCCCGGCCAGGCGCATCGCCGAGAGACGCCGCTCCAATGCCGGATAGGTACAGCGGTCGATCAGCTTGTCGAGCTCGGTGAGGGTGAGTGGGCGAGCGGCCAGTGCGCGCATTATCGCCGTGGTCCAACCGCCGATCAGGGCCTTGATCGCGACTTTGGCCGCGTTGCTGTCGGGCGCAAGCGGACCGCCCGGGGCCAAGCTGAGCCACGCCTCCACGGCGCCCGCCGCGAGCAGCAGGTCCTGGCCGCAGGGGGTGAGCTCGTACTCCTGAACGCTCGAGCCGTTTTTGCGAGTCCGCTTCTGCAGGGCGCCGATCTCGGCCAGCTTGGCCAGGTTGCCGCGCAGCGTCGACTGCGCTGGACCGCCGACCTCTTTGCGCAGTTCGGCGAGACGCAGCGGACCACCGGCGAGGGCGCGCAGGATCTGCGCGTTTAGGCTCGCGGTTAGGAGCGTCAAGACAGCAGCGCCGGCGCGGGGTGGAGAGCCAGACTCTCCCCCGAACGACGCTCCTCCCGTCGATCCCCTGAGAATGCTAGATAATATTTGATCAGTATATCCCCTCCCCCGGCTTATTGACTCGACTTTCGTGACCTTCGGGCAGCCTGAAGGAGATCGGCCCACCACGTCGAGGCTGAGGTAGGGCAGGGAGCAACGGCGGCTCGCTCGAACGAAGGGTGTGTCCAAACATCCTCGTGGAGGTCACCGCCGATGCCCGCATTGCCATCTTCGCTCAGCGCGATCCTGTCCCTGCTCCAGCCCGCCTTCACCGCCCCGACATTCCAGATCTTC